>BNJS01001029.1_pt1 | contig 521822 bp, 614 predicted proteins | sample 8540461 | NCBI WGS metagenome assembly BNJS01 (sample SAMD00202454, study PRJDB9452) | human saliva metagenome | isolation source: human saliva | place: Japan
AAACAAAAAGCCTTAAACGTTGATACTTTAAGGCTTCTCTAACTTTATTATTTAGTTTCTCTGTGTAAAGTCACTTTTTTTAATCTTGGACAGTATTTTTTTAAGTTCAATACGGTCTGGATTATTTCTTTTTGTTCTTTTTAGTAATGTAGTTTCTGTCACCACATTCTGTACAAGCTAATGTTACATTTACGCGCATTAATATAACCTCCTATAAAATTTAATCTTAACAACTTTTTCATACAACAAAATATATTATAACATTACTTTATAAATATTTCTAGTATAAAATGTAAATTTTTTTAAATAAAGAAATATAACTTATATTACGTAAAACTACTTCTATCTGATTACTCACCAAATACTTTATAGTAATCTTGTTTGAAATTTTTTTCTATTCAATATCAGTCAATGGATGTTTTAACCATTTGTTTAATTACAGAATAAGGAACAGTAGCAATATCGCATCCTAATTTAGCACATTCAGTAACATGAATTGGATTTCTTACACTTGCGCAATAATTTGTGTATCAATATCGTTATTAGCGAAAAATTTCCACTATTTCTTCAATTAACAATAATCCCATTCTGTGAAATATCATCTAATCTACCTAAAAATGGAGAAAACATATGTTGCACCAGCTCTAGCTGCTAATAAAAGCTTGTGTTGGGACTGAAAAATTAAAGTAACATTTGTTTTTAATTCCTTCTTTTTTTAGTACATTTACAGCTTTTCAAACCATCTTCAGTCATTGGAATTTTTAACAACCATATTTGGATGGATCTTCGCAATTTCTCTTGCTTCTTCTATCATATCCTTCCAATCAGTAGTAGTTGCTTTTTACTTCCCCACTAATAGGACCATCTACTATTGATGTAATCTCCTTTGATTACTTCTTTAAAGTCGCGTCCTTCTTTTTGCGATTAATGATGGATTTGTAGTAACCCACAGATTACCCCTAATTCATTAGCATTTCTAATATCTTCAACATTTGCTGTATCTATAAAAAAATTTCATTATATTATCTCTCTCATTTTATAGATAATTTTCATAATATCACATTCAGAAAGTGTTTTCAATTTTATAGCTTGAATAATAATTATTTCTTTATTGTTTTTCACATCAATATATGATAGAATAACACACTATAATTAGGAGGCAGATGATGAAGAAATTTTTAGAAAAAGTACCATATTTAATTTTTTTCTTTCTTTTTATTTATAATACTCCCTCTGAGTTCTTATTTTTTATATCAAATAGAATCAGGTATGATAATTTTATTATTAATTATCCTATATCCTGTTATTAGTTTTCTAATATCATTTCTATATGCATATAATAAAGAAGACTTTAGCTATATTTTTTCTCATTTATTATAGGAATTTTTTTATATAATATCTTGTTTAATTATTTTTAAACTTTGATATTCTTATCTATGGTTTAGGTTATATATTCTTCAGCCTTTGTGGTCAAGGGACTGGTTTTTAATTGGGAAGTTTCGAAAAACGTAAAAAGAGCTAAACAGAGTTAGTTAAATTTATTAAAAAGAGAAGAAGTGTTCATATTTTACAAACACTTCTTCTCTTTTTGATAAAAACAATTAAATTTTTAAAGGTATAACTTATATTTCGTATCCTAAAAGCATTCCACCTTCTTCACCATAAAAAGCTACAAATTCAGATGTAGGAACTACAATAAATTCTATATTCGAGAAATTTTTCTTTTTAATTTTTCTTCTATCTTTTTACAAATATTTTTCATTATTTCTATGAGTAATTACAGCTCTACCACCTTTATATCCCAGCTTTAATCATCTCTTCTACTACAGTTGATATCGCCTTTTTCTCACCACGTACTTTATGAAGTAAATGTAGAGTTCCCTTCTTACTTGCCTCTCCTACCATACGCATATTCAATAACCCCTACTACAGCAGCTGCCAATTTTTGATAAACGTCCATTTTTAACAAGATTATCCACTTTTTCTAAAGAAAAATTAGTTTTCGTATTTCTCTTGATAATCTTTGTCATTTCTTTGAAACTACTTCATCAAAAGATAATCCTTCTTTTTATTAATTCATTTATCTTTAAGAAGAAATAAATCATTTTTGACCACCTGCAGAAAGCGTATTGACTATATGAATATTAGCATTTTCATTTTTCTTCTTTCAACATCTTTTCGCCGATTACTGCACTATTATAACTTCCTGACATTCCACCAGTAAAGTTAGAAACTATTACATTATCTGCTCCTCTATACGCAGCTAAATATGCCTCTGGACTAGGGACACAGCTCGATCTTGCTGGCTCAGAACTAGCATACATCTCTTTCATCATTTCGTCAATATCTAAATCTAACGTATCTACATAAACTTTATCTTCTATTTGTAATGAAAATGGTCACTCTCTCATAAGTAGACATTTCTCAGCTTTATTAATTTTCTCTAAAATCACAAGCAGTATCTACTACAATTTTCCACTCCATAATTTACCTCCAAGTGTTTTATTTTTAACTTTTTCTACTAAATCATGTGTTTTTATATAATCTCACAGTATCACAAGCTGCCACTATTACTTCTGCTAGTCCCTCTCTCTTCTCACCATTCATACACATAACAAAATTATCATACATCTTCGAACTTCTCTTCTAAGTTAAACTATTTATAGTCTTTACTAATCTCTTGAATTGAGAAATACATTTTTTTAAACATGTAATTACTATTAATCTTGCTAATTGTTTTTCGATTATATTTTTCTTAATTGGTTTTATCTAAAGTGAGCATTTTTAACATAATTATTTAATCATCGCTGAAGTTAAATCCTTTATCATCATCGACAATTGAGGAGTTATCTAATCGATTAACGTATAATAGTACTTGATCTAAATACAAATCAATATCTAGGTAACTCAGACCATTTGGATATACTTTGTTCAAATATCTTTTCTCCTTCTAATCTAGTTCTGATAATCACATTATATAGTTTTTCAAAATTAATAGTCAAGTGATTATACAAGTACAGATTTTCGTAGTATTTAATATTTACTACGAAAATCTTTTTACTATTTAACTAATTTTATTTTTCTTAATTCCTCTTCTCATATATAGATAGTAGAAAATAATACACCTAAGCATATACTGCAAGTCCTATTATCCAACCTATCCATAAACCTTCTATACCAATACCTTGTTTAAAAACAAAATAATAAGCTGTAGGAATACCTACCAGATAATAACCAATAAACATTACCACACAAATCGGTACAACTTTTTTGTATCCACGAAGCACTCCTGCTAGTGCTGATGCAAATGAATCACAAATAGCAAAACCAATTGCGAATAATAATAACTCTGCTGTTAAAGTTATTACACCGCTATCACTAGTATATAAATACGGAATCTTCGTATCAAATAATAGTACGATTAATCCTGCGATACTAGAAAGTATCATTCCCATTATTACCGTTAGTTTTGTATACTCTGTTGCCATTTTTATAATCTTTTGCTCCCACATGAAATGCTATTATAATTGTTGCAGCATTTGCAACACTAACTGGTAAAGTATATAAAAATCCAGAGAAATTTAACGCAGCTTGATGGGAAGCAATAACTGTCGTATCAAAACGTGATACCATTAAAGATAACGTTGAAAAAACAACCGTCTCAAGTGCTGTAGCTAGAGCTATTGGAACTCCTAACTTAAATATTTCTCCCATTTTTCAAATCTAATTTTTTCTTTTTCGAATATTTTATACTTATTAATTTTAGGGTTTGTTAGTACTATAAATAATGCGATGAAAAATAATACTGTATATGTTACTGAAACAGCAATAGCATTTCCAGCTCACCAAGCTCAGGCATACCAAACTTCCCAAAAATGAAACTATACGCGAAAAATACATTTACAGGTACAGACACTATCATCATTATCATCGATAATCTTGTCAATCCTAAACTATCTATAAACGAACGTAAAACTACATACAAGAAGATTGATAGCACTCCAAAAACTTTCATAAAACAGATAGTTTTAGTTATTTCTGCTATGCTACTATCCATACCCTAATCGGTCAACTATTGGTGTTGCTAAAGTATTTAACCCAATACTAAAATAATACTTATTATTACAGCTATGTACAGAAACTGTCTAACTAATTGTAGGAATATCTTCTTCTTTATTTTTCCAATCAATTGTGAAACTATTGGAATTAATGCTAAAGACAATCGCATTTAAAAAGTATACATAATTGGATTCCAAATATTAACACCCATACTTACACCAGCTAAATCTGTAGGACTATAGTGCCCCGCCATAAACGTTCCAATCATTCCTGATGAATATGAAATCACTTGATAAACTAAAAACTGGTAGTAATAAATTTAATCAAAAATTCTTGCTCTTTCAGAAAAGTTTTTTCCCTTGATACATATGTCCTCTCCTTTATATATTTTTTTCTTTTTTTCACACAAAATCCAAAAAGCGAATTTACTTTTAGATATCATCGATTTATACTATATGCAACCGAGACTTGAATAGATTAAAAACCGTTAGTCTAATCGCCAACTCAACCTCAACAAAAACTCACACCCACAATAGACTTACTTAATGCTGCTTCCTTCCGGACCTGACATGGTTCATAAGTATTGCGTCGTAAAGGTGCCTTAGTCTCAACATTACGTGTTAAACTCGACATTCCCTATTCTACCCGCATCTCGGTATTCGGTCTTGCTAAAGCGGATTGCAAGTACAGGGCACCGCTAACTCCCCACCTAGCATTTTTAATTATATCAAATTTAAATATAAAAAGCAAGGAATTAATAAAATTTATAAAAATAAACTCCCAAATTAGTCACTTCATCTAGTAGCATTCATAATTTTTCAACATATATATCTATCTAGCAAAAATACTATTTTTGGAGTTTTATCTAATATTTATTATTTTAACTTAGTTTAATTCACTTAATTCTAAGATACATTCACCTTCACTAATAACTAAACAAGGTATACCAATTCTCATATTTCCTCTTATTTCTTCAAACTGGTGATATGTATCTCTTACGAAATAAGAACTCTTTAAAGTTTTTTAACGAAGTCATAACTTCTACTTCTTTATAAGTAATTCCCTAATTCTGCTAGTTTTTCTTTTAAATGGTGCAGTATCTGGACAAGTTTCTGCAAAAGTATAAAAATATATTCCATAATAATCTCTTTTTATAAATCTTTATCTTTTATTATATCACTTTTAACGTTTTTCTTTGTATTTTTACCCTCTGAATTGAAGAAGAAAAATACAGATGCTAGTAATATCCCCATTGCATATTGCTCCAGCCTGAAGGAGTGTTTCAATCCCTACTTTTGAAGCTACACCATAATTCTTTGTTACTATATTTTTGCATTGTATTATACATACCATATCCAGCACTAACGGCACCATCCCTGTATAAATAAATATAGTAGCTGGGAGCTTTTAAAACTTAGATGCATTTGTTGATAATATACTACACATACGGCACCTAAAAACTACTCACTACAACGTCTGCTAATAACAAGTTAACTACCACTTGAACTAACCAACCGATAGCTCCAATCAGTCCACAAGTAAATAATGATTTCGTTTCTAGCGCATTAAAGAAAATTGCAAAAATGCTACACTAACTACAAAACCTGCTATAAACTGTATAAAAACACTATTTCTCCATAAATTTTCTCCTTATACTAATTTTAATCCCATTACTACTACCAAGTGCAATAGCAGTGGACACGAAAAATTGCTGCCTGTATCCCTATCATCCCTGATAGATAATCACCAGCCATAAAATCACGAACAGCATTTTGGTAACCTGTACTCAGGGACAAGTGGCATTAACCCACAATAATAATACTAAAAGGATTATGTATTAAGAAAAACTTGTTTAACACCATTACCAAAATGGTAGCTATAAAGGCCCCTAAAAAATTACTCACAAAAGATGTAAGTTTATATTTCGCAGTTAAAGTCAAGAACATAGCTTCTATTGCCATAATAAAGAATGCGTATAAACTGTCCTTAAACGTTCCTCCAAACATTATCGCAAAAAAAGGACCCGATAAGGTTAAAGCAATAATCACAGAAGTATTTGAATATCTTTTTCTAGCCTTTATTTCCTTCATTTTTTTGAAGGCATAATCTAAAGTACAACCACCCATTACCATTCTTCTTGAGATATCATTTAATAGCGCAATTTTTTCTAAATCACGATCTCCTAATACGACTCTTCTCATCGCAGTATAAGTATTATCATCATAAACAAAAGAGACAATTACAAAGTTATATGTCACTAGACTATTTGCAGCTTTTTATATTATCAAACGATCTAAAAATTCTATTTACAGTATCTTCTACTCTATATACTTCAGCTCCATATGCCAACATACTCTTTAGCTATTTTTCATACTAAAATTCAATAACATTTTTAGCTTCTTTTTCATCACGTAAAGACTGTAACATATCTTCCCTCCTCTTAAAAATTATCTAGAAATAATTTCTAATATTTTTTTATATTTACTTTTTAAACTCTTCTACTTTATTCTCTTGAATTTCTGTTGCTTTTTCAAGTTGATTTAAAAATATACTCAATTTTTAGATAACTCTAATTTTTGTTTTTACAAATAAACTCATTCTTTTTCCCACTAATAAATATTTTCCAAAGTTTATTTCATCTTCTGATAAATTCATAACTCCTGGTTTTGCTACTATAATTTCATAAATATGTACCCATCTTCTTCGATAATATTTTCCGCAGTTATTTTCATATCCCTAATTCTTGTAACTTTTCTCTAACGAAGTTTTCACCAACATTAGGTTGTAATACTAGATTTGGTTTTATTTGCTAATTTATCTTTTCCTTTTTCTAAATATCAGCAATTAGCTTTTACCCATACCACATATTGTAATTACTTCAATATTATCACTTAATTCTATAGCATCTAGACCAGCAGCTTTTACGACAATCAATAACTCCTACAAGGTTTTTCTTCTTGTACATTTTTATTGATACCTTATGTGCGGTCCTCTACTATTTCTCCAGCTACAGCATAATCAATTTTATTGTTTTTAGCTAAAAAATAGGTAAATATGCATGATCACTACCAATATCTGCAAGTCTTCTATTTTCAACATATTCAGCTACTAATTTTAATCTTTTATTAATCCCTTTAACATCATTTTCTCCTTTTATTAATCAAGAAAATCCTTTACTAAAAACTTGTTGTAATAACAGATTTTCTCTATCAAAGTTTCAAAATCGGTTATTATTTTATCACCAAATTCAGCTTTTAACTTTTTAGAAAGCTTTTCTTAGTTTTTCTTCTTCTTTGTAATCTTTTCTTATCAAAAATATCAAGTTGTACCTTGATTCTTTTGATTTTTAATATCATTTAGTGAGACTCCAAAGCATCTAACTCCTGTGAAAAATCATAATGTTCAGTAAAAGTTCCCATGCATAACTAAAAATATCATTTGTACTAGATATAAATTCCGGGAATAGATCTCGTAATTGTTTTAAAATCACTAAACCTCTACCATAATTGAAATATTGTTTCAACATAGTTACGTGATTGTACTCTCGAACTCACTTTTTCTCAGTAATTTCTTATTTCTTTTAAAATATCATCTTCATCTATTAAATCATTTGTGAATGTTTTTGAATTTCCAATTGATTTTTCTATCAACTGATATTTCAGCTCACTCACTACCCTTCTCCATTAGCCCTATTCTTTCAATCTCAAACCTTGAACACCCTAATAGACTATGAAAAATCACCTCATTTGCTACAGCAACATCACCAATAGTATTAATTCCAATATTTTTAAGTTTTTAGTTGAAGCTTTCCCACAACTGTACATTTCTCCAATATCTAATTCCAAAGAATATCTTTTATAATATTTATAATTGAGAAATCCTAGAGGTTTTTCAAATTCGAACCCATCTTTCGCAAAAATTTATTAAATGAAACTCCTACCGATGAAGGCATCCTAATTGTTTATATATTCTTCTTTGTATTGTGGCTATTACTTTTATTGGTTCATGAAAATCACTTAAATCTATATAGAGCTTCATCAACAGAAACTATCTCAATTTTATCCGTATATTCTCGTACTAAATCAAAAATCAACTTTGATTCTTGTTGGTACTTTTCGGCATATCTGGTCGAAAGAAATTTTTATATTTGGATATATCTTTTCTAGCATCTCCAACTCGCATAGTTGTTTTTATCCCTAAATTTCTTGCCTCATAATTAGAGGTTACTATTATTCCATGCCTAGTTTTCACTTCTCCCTGCTATTGCTAAAGGTTTTACCTTTTCAATTCAGGATTATATTTTCTTCTACACTTGCATAAAAGCAATTCATATCAATATGAGCAATAACTTTTGAGACATTTTTCACCCCTTTTAATAGACTAAAAACGGGAACAATAGGGAGCATGTCAATTAAACTGTTTTAATCACTGTTCGAATTGTTCCTCCTATTATAATTTCCGTTATATTTTCATTATTAAACTAATGAAAAGTTAATTATTATTATTGGTTTTTCTCTTAGTATTGTCATACAGTAAGCTAGATAACATACTTCTTATCTCAGCCTTAACAGCTGCACATTCTCTAATACTCTTGATTGGATTATTTTTCTAAATACTCAATTACTTTTTCTTCAACTTCTTTAATCAGTTCCATACTCTTTCTTAACATAGACAAAACCTTTTGTTTGAATAACTGGTTTTCCTACTAAAGTTTTCTCTTTTACTAATTGCGTATGAGCTACGAAAATTCCATCGTTAGAAAGTAGTTTTCTATCTTTTAATACACTATCTTCTACATCACCCAATTCCACGACCATCAACTAAAGTATATTCCTACTGGAATATTAGTTTTGTAAAGTGTTTTGACTTACTTCCACTGATTTCTAAAGTTGTTCCTTTAGATAAAATATGAATATTTCTCAGCAGCTACGCAGTTTCAGCAGCAATTTCAGCATGTTTGCGAAGGTTTCTAAATTCCCCTTGAACTGGAATAAAAGTGCTTAGGCATAAGCATGTTTAACATCATTTTTACTCTTCTTTGGTAGCATGGCTCTGCAGCATGTAGACGTTTGAAGCATGTCACAACATTTGCTCAAGTTTAACTAGTAAGTTTAGTGTTTGAATAACATTACTTCCATGTTGGAGATGGTGTTGCAGCAATCATAATTGTATCACCAGATTCAATTTGAATTCCATGCAATTTTTCTCAGCAATATTCTTCATCGCCTCAATTGGCTCTCCTTGATCTCCAGATGAAAGTATACATACTTCATTTTGTGGATAATTTTTTAATTCTTCAATTGAAATTAAATTACTATCTTCAATTCCTGTAAGTAATTCATATTTCTTGCAGTGATTGATAGATGCTTCAACAGCTTGACCTAAAGTAAAAATCTTTTCTATTTTGTGCCATGCTGCTCTTACAATATGAGAAATTGTTAAAAAGTTTAGAAGCATAACATGTTACAATAATACGTTTATTAGCTTGATAAAAATGCATTATCAATTTGTTCAGCAGCTTCATTTTCTAGGAACATTATATCCTTTAACGTTAGCGTTACTTGAATCACTTGAGTAAAGCAAGAACACCTTTTTGACCTAATGTACTAATTTTTACGATATCAGATTTATATTCTTTACTTACTGATTGGTCAAATTTAAACTCACCAGTATAAACAATATTACCCTTGATTTAGTTTCAATACAAATACCTAAAGAATCAGGCATTGAATATGTTGTCTTGAAGAATGTAACACTAGCATTATTGAAATCATATTTATTATTATCTTTTACATAATAAAACTTAATTCTTCTTTTTAATTCCTAATTGTTTAAGATGATTTTCAATAAATCAATTGTAAGTTTTGATCCGTCAAACAGGGCACTTTTAATTTTATCTGATAATATATGGGACAGCCTATTGAACTCTACGTGTCCATTAGATAAAAACAACCCTTTGATTTTTGTTTATTACGTACTAAGTAACTAATATCAGGGTATAACAGCATCAATACCTGATCATTTCTGTTTCTGAGACATTAACCCTCGCATCAAGAACGTAAATTTCGTCCCTCAATTTCAACCATATACATATTTTTGGCTACTTCTTCTACCCCTCCCTAGTGGAGTAATACAATTTTAGCTAATTTTTAGATTTATTTTGTTGAGATTTATCTCTATTCTATATTATTAATTTTCTTTACTACTTGTTTTTGAGTTATTTTGTTGCTCTTTAGCTACAACTCGAATTTTTGGTCTAGTATTATTTTTCTTAGACACTTGTCCATTATTTTTCTTGCTATTATGTAAATTTTTAGCAATACTTATTTCCGTTATTACTCATGTTTTCCTCCTTGTATCATTGATTTTTATTGGTTCAGAAGTCTCTTCTATGTATAGGTGTAACTACCATACTTTTTTAAGCCTTCTAGATGTTTCTTTTGTTCCATATCCTGCATTATTTTTCAAAATCATAATAAGGATATTTTTGGGCATATTCTTTCATTAGATTATCTCGATAAACTTTTGCTATTACCGATGCGGCATGCAATTGAGACACTCTTCTCATCACCTTTTCACCATACTAAAATTAGGGTATAGGATAATTTTTCAAACGGCATAGCATCTATAAGTAGAAAAGTCTGGTTTAACTTCTAACTTTTCAACTGCTCTTTGCATTTGCTATACGCGCAGCATTATAAATATTATATTTTCAATTTCATATTATCGACTTCACAAATAGCATAAGCAACAGCTTCTTTTTTATTTGTTCATACAATGCTTCACGTTTCTTTCTCAGATAATTTCTTTGAATCATTTAATCCTTCAGAAATAGCTGTCTTTTTCTAAAATTACCGCTGCAGCAACTACTGGGCCTGCAAGTGGTCCTCTACCAACTTCATCTATTCCGCAAATATACTTACATCCATTATTATAACATTTATTCTCGTAAAATGATTTCTTTTCATCTCTTTTTATAAAAAGTTTTTTCTCTTGCTTTTTAGCATAACTTATAGTAATTTTTGAACTCCCAGTTCTTTCATCTTTTTAGTTCATTTAACATTTCTCGGAAATGATTTCTTGAGTTTTAAGAGTTCTTTTACCTCACTAATTTTCATTTTGTTCCTCATTTTTCTAATAAATCATTATAATTATCCAAAGTAATAAGTCCAAATTTTTGTGTTCTAAAATCTTGAATTAACAGCTTAATTGTTGAATCGTAATCATAATCTCCACCAAATTTTTTAAATCTTTTTTCAGCTACTTTTTCCATGATAAATACATTTTTCATCATCACTATTAACATTTATCTTATATAGATTATTTAGATTTTCTAAATAATTTTCTTTTAAAAAGCTCTATTAAGTATAAACTAACATCGTCCAAGTGGAGTAATGTCATCTTTTATAGAACCAATTAAACTTAATTTTTTACCAATTTCTTGATTATCAAACTTTGGCATAAGTATTCCTGGGTATCTAATAATTCTATATCTTTGTTTAATTTTAACCATTGTTGTTTTTTTAGTAACACCAGGTTTTATTAGCAGTATTAGCTACATTTTTCTTAATCAGTTTATTTATAAACGTCGATTTACCTACGTTAGGTACACCTATTACCATTGATCTGATTGCTCTTGGTTTAATTCCTTTTGCAACTTGGCGAGCTATTTTTCTGCTAATTCTTCTTTCGCTTTATCAATTACTTTATTTAAAGTTATTACTGTTTTTCGCATCTGTATACACTACAGTATACCCTTTATTTTCAAAGTAACTTTTTCCATTTTTGTCTGTTTCAGCTCTATCACATAAATCTATTTTATTAAATATAATTATTTTTCTTCTATCTTTTACTACTTCATCTAAGTACATATTGTGAGAAGAAAGTGGGCAACGATGCATCTACTAGTTCAAAAACTATATCTACTAATTTTTAGTTTTTCTTTTCACTTCTCTTGTTGCCTTGGCCATATGTCCCGGGAACCATTGAATAACCATAAATTTAACTCCTTTTATTTTTATTTTATAAATTCTACTATTTTTATACAGTCTTTACTATTTTTACCACATTTTTGAGTTTTTAACCTATTTTTGATGCTAATTATTCGTAAAACATCAATATTTTTCAATTTTCATATTTAATAATTAACATTCATCTATAAAATATGAATTAAAAATAATAGCATAGTAATAGTTTACTACACTGTTATAAATATATATTAAAAATTAATGACTTGTAATAATATATTAGATAACTACATTGATACCAAATACTTTTTAGTTTAATATTACTAGTTTTTAGGTCTTGTTTCAGGAAACTCAGCGACATACTATATAAGTTACACTACCTACTAAGTAAAATATTAGTGATGCATTATACCCCATATGATTTAATACTAAACTCCACGAAAAGTTAAATAAAGTATGATCGCATATCCAAAAGCCCAAAAATATTCCAAACATTATAGTTAATCTTTGTGAATTCATTTTGGTAATTCATATGGGATATTTAAGTATATTGGATACTGAGAATACATGAAGAAACCTGATAAAGCAAACAGTATATATAGAGAGAATAACATTGTGAGGAAACACACCCTGAGCCCAATTGCCATAAGTCCTATCATTAATACACCATGAATCATTAAAAATGGTTTTCTTCTAAAATCTAAATGTCTTGTAACTAACAAACTAAATGAGAGTCCCAAATAATCCTCCAATTGTAACAGTTAATATCATACTTCGGGCTTTAAAAAGTGTGAGATTATTTGCATGTTCTGCTATTACCCTAGGTAAAGATACAAGTGGCATAACATATAAGAATAAAAACCACCAAATCCTAATGAAAAATATGTAAATAAATTTATCTTTAAAACCATCAACATAAGTGTATTTTCTCTTCAACCTGATGTATAGCTTCTTTTGGATCTCATCAGAGATTCATACACAAAATGATTAGGATGTTTCCATGTAACTGTTGGCTCAAAATCACAGGAAAAATAAAATCAGAAGATGAGAAGTATTATACTAAAAATACTAAATCCTATCATCGATATATCCAGTCTATTACAAAAATACTTTTTAAACAATAAAAATAAAACTACGACTAATGCGGCACCGATATTATAAGCTGCTGTAATAATTATACTAGTAATAATATCATTAGGAATGAATTTTTGCAACAAATGAGTTTATAAAAACGATTATCATAGACCCACCAAATCCCATTATCATTCTTGAATGTGTATACAGCCAATAACTATGTGTAAATATTGCAAAAGAATGAAAAACACAAGCAAAATAATGAAATCATAGCTGCTTTCTTCGGATGTAATTTGATTAATATAAATGCAGCAAGTAAATTTGCTATAATTCTTGAAATAGTTATTATGTGAGTTTACAACTTCCAGATATTATGGGAGAAACCTTTGTCCACCATTAAAATAATAGTCTGTTATTTGTTTTAGATAAAGTTGAACCTGCTACCCAATTTAGTGCAAATACTACATAAGCAGTAATAAGAATTGTAAACATGAGAACCCCCTGTTTACGGGTTGGGGAGTTGGATATTGTTTTGCATAATTTTGTACCTCTTTATTTTATTTATTACAGGTCGACCTTGTTATAACTGTTTTTAAATGTAACCTTAGTTTATTATAAAAATGATCAAGAAAACCTTTTCTTTTGCACTTGATTACAAGGAAATATTTTTCACATTTACATATTGAAAATATGAAAATAAATAGCCCTAATTACTGAAAATATAGCATTTAAGATACTATAAACAACAATAAAAATATAAAAATAACATAATTCAAATCTAAATACAATAATTTTATATTAAGTATGCTTTTAAAATCTCTCATTAAAAATATCTTTGTATATATAACTTCATTTAGATTATCTAATCATCACTCTATTCCTTATAAAATAAATATTTATATCATTCAATATATAAAATTTAACACATTAAAAATAGCCTATATACTAAGAATATTTTCTCTAGTATATAGGCTATTTCTTAATTATTATACAATTTTTAATACAATGTTAAAATAGTTATCTTTTATCTACTTTCTTAACAATAGTATCACCAAGAATTTGAAGTGCAAATACTATTATTAATATTAACACTGTTGCAACAAATGTTAAAGTACTGTTATTTCGTTGGAAACCATCTAAGTAAGCTAAGTTACCTAGTCCACCAGCACCGATAACTCCTGCCATCGCTGTTGATCCAACTAATGCTATCGCAGTAACAGTTAATCCTGAAATTATTGCAGGTAAACTCTCGGAATTAAAACTTTCAAAATAATAGTAGTTTTTTTAGCTCCCATTGCACGAGCTGCTTCGATTACTCCTTTATCTACTTCACGTAATCCGATTTCTACTAAACGAGCATAGAATGGTGCAGCTGAAATAATAAGTGCTGGAATTGCAGCTTGAACACCGATAATTGTACCGATTAATGCCTTAGTGAAAAGGGAATTAATAATACAATTAAGATAATAAACGGAATCGCTCTAAAGATATTAACAATTGCTGTAACAACTGTGTAAAAATCCACGTCCAAATGTACTCTTACTATTAGATGTTAAGTATAGCAGTAATCCTAAAAATAAACCGATGATAAACACTGCGATTAATGACTCAAAAAGTCATAATTAGTGTTTCAATTGTTTTATCTTGTACTTTATCCCAATTAACTCTTGAAAAAAATCAAACATTATAACACCTCCGTTAAAATACCTAGTTCATTTAATCTAGCTATTACTTTATCTGTATTTTTCTTTAGAACCAATCAATTGAACAAATAGCGTACCAATATTAGCATTTGCTGTTTTTATCAATATGTCCATTGATAATATTAAAAATCAAAATCAATTTCTTTTTAATAACATACTAAGAATAGGTTTTTTTGAAGTATTATTGTCAAAATGTAAATTTAATAATAATACCATCTGTAAATACTTTCTTCCATTCTTCAATATTTTCTCTTTCTTCAAATTCCGATGCAAATGAAGTCTGAGCTAAGAATTTCTTCGTTACTTCTTGTGTTGGGTGATAAAACACTTCAGAAACAAGACCATCTTCAGCAATTGTACCACCATCGATAGCAGCAACTTTTTGTACAAATTGTTTTAATTACATTCATTTCATGAGTAATTAAAACAACAGTTATATTAGTTTTATTATGAATTTCTTTAATTAAATTTAATACCTCTGCTGTTGTTTCAGGGTCAAGTGCACTCGTTGCCTCATCACAAAGTAAAATTGAAGGATTCCCTGCTAATGCACGTGCAATACCTACTCTTTGTTTTTGACCACCAGATAGTTGAGAAGGATAAGCATGCAGTCTATCCTCTAATCCAACTAACTTAGCTAATTCCTCCACTCTTTCTTTTAATCTCAGCTTTTTGATTTTCCTAAAATTTCTAATGGAAATGCAATATTTTCCGCAACAGTTCTACTCCATAATAGATTGAAATGTTGGAAAATCATTCCGATTTTTTGACGTTTTAATCTACGTTGCTCTTCAGTTATTTTATTGAAGTCATCGCCATCAATAATTACCTCACCATCTGTAGCCACCTCAAGTCCGTTTAACAGCCTTACTAACGTACTTTTTCCGGCACCAGAATAACCAATAATACCGTAAATATCACCTTTTTCAACTTTTAAATTAATATCTTTTAGAGCATGAACTTCATTATTATAAATCTTATTAACTTTTTTTAACTCAATCATGTCTATCTCCTTTCTCTTTTTAAAAATAAAAACACCCTTACTCCTACAGGAATAAGGGCGTTTTACGCGGTACCACCTTATATTTTACTTATTACAACTACTAACATAGTCTATCCTATAACGTGGATCGCCGAACAAAGTTTACAATTTATGTTTACCTTATTAACCACTCGAACCATTTTTCATAAATTTTCATATTATACCTTTTTCAGCTAACGGTACTCTCTTTAAATACTACATTTATTACTTATACGAGTATTGGTTTTTATTAATTTCTATTAAGTATAACATTATAATTTTTATAGTGTCAAGTGTAATTTTTGAAAATATCTTAGAAAAATTCTGAAAATATTATCACTAATTTTCTAATTTAATATTATTTTCTTTTTAGATATTCTGCTACGACTCTTGCCATATCATCTAATAAATCATCAAATTCTTCCCAATTTTTCACCGTTGCACCACTCGCTAACGGGTGACCTCCACCTGCATACTTTTCAGCTAAAGTATTTATAACAGGTCCTTTAGATCTAATACGAACACGTACTTTGTTTCCCTCATCAATCGCAAAGCACCACGCATACAGACCTTGTAAACTTCTTAATAAGTTTACTCCTGTTGAAACTTCTCCAGGATCTACACCATATTTATCCATATCTTCTTTAGTAATCTTCAGATATGCAACCCCATCTTGATAAACATCATAATTTTCAAAGATAAACGCTCTAAACCTCATAATATTTTCACTGATAATTTCCATTTTATCTAATAGAGCACTCATATTGAAATCATACTTAATAAGTTCTGAAAGCAACTTTTAAGCGTATTATTAGAAGTATTTGGGAATAAAAATCTACCAGTATCTCCTACAATACCAAGATAAAAGTAATTTTGCTGCTTCATCATTCAATTTAATATTATATTTTTCATTTTAAATATTTATAAAAATTATATATCAATTCACTACAAGATGAAACTTCTGTATCTACTAAGTTAATACTTCCATAATTATCCAATGGTGGGATGATGATCGATTTTTATTAGGAAATTATTTTTTGTAAATAGTTTACCATCAATTCTAGGAAAATTCGCTGTATCTGTTACTATTACTAAAAGCTTCCTTATAATCTTCTTCTGTTACTTCTGAATTTTTTTAAATAAAAAGTCCAATGAAGGCGAATCTTTACCTACAGTTATTAGAGTTTTTCTCAGGAAAAGTTTTCCTTAATAATTTGATACATTGCACCTTGAGATCCATATGCATCTGGATCTGGTCTTTCATGTCTATGAATTATAATTTTATCATTTTTCCTTTATCTTTTTGAAAAATTTTCCTCATATAAATTTTCGTAGTTTGTATTCATCTAATTTCTTCTTTCTCTAATTTCTTTGGAAATACTTGACAAGTTACCATAGCTTTTGCTACTAATTCAGTCTTATCGTATACTTCAACATCAAATTTAGCAGTTTTACGACCTATATCCAAAATATTTACTTTTTGTTGTGATTGTTCTATCTAATGGTACAGATTTTTTAAGAAATAAAGTGTAGTATTTTTGCATAAGAACTTCACTTCTATTGTAATTATAACTTGTAATATGAATAGATTCATCAATAATACTTAGTAAAGCTGAACTAGAAAATGTACCAAATTGATCTAACATTTGTGGAATAACTTTAACCTGTAGTCCATCCGCTCTAGGAACAATTCCTTTACGCATAATTTCATCAAATGTATCATTGTTATGACCTTCTTGGAATCTATTATTTGTTAATAATGAGTTTATAACTATTTTTCTAGTAACCACACCAAGTAGCGTATTTTTCGCATCAATAACAGGCATTAATTCATAACCTTCTGATAACATAGTATTAGCTACAGAAGAAATAGGTGTTTCTAAAGTTGTAGTTGCTACTTTTCTTTCCATAACTTCTTTTATAAGTGCATCTTTTTCTTGTAAGAAAACATCACGAGCTGTAACAATACCAACTAATTTAGCATATTCATTGATTACAGGATATCTAGTGTGACCTACTTCCAATTGTAAATCATACCAATCTTTTACAGTATCATTTAGATTTAATTGTATATAGATTTTCAACTTTCATATAAATACTTTCAACAGTAATTATATCTCTTTTAATAATTTGGTCATTTGTTACACGATTTATTAAATGAGTTACTGAAAAAGTATCGTGTGGTGTAATAATTAAAGGTAAATTTTTACTATCAGCTAATGCTTTTTATTGAATCATTTGGAACATATCCTCCTGTAACTAAGATAGCACATTCTTTTTCTAATGACATCTCAATAATTTTTAGGACGATTACCAATAATTAATAATGTACCTTTTCGTATATGTTGTCCCTACTTGTTCAGAATCCATTGCTCCCAATTGCAAAGTCCTGAACTATTTCTATGAACTCCTCCACGTCCTGCGATTAGTTGTCCACTTACTATATTAACAATTTCAGAATATGATAATTTTTCTACATTATCTCGTTCTTTCTTCTGTATTCTCACTGTACCGACACGTTCAATCGATGATACAAAATCCACGATTTTTCAGATTCTTTTATCGCTCATATGCTGTTCCTTCACTAACTTTTCAATTCTTTTTAGCTACTTGACGTACAGAAATTTTGCTACCAATCGGTAAGCTCTTTATATATTCTAATATTTTTTTGGTGTTTAGATTTCATAACTGTTTTCTCCTTATATTTTTATTATAATACAAACAGTTTTATTTGTAACACATTCTATACATTAGTAATTATATACTTATAGAACTATTTCAAGATGAAAGAGGACGAAAAATAACTATTTTACTTTATTTTTCATCCTCTTCTATATTATTTTATGTATATTTTACACTTTGAAAAAAATATATTGAATATTTTTGAAAAATTTTATTGATACAGTTTAATATTTCGATATTTTTACTATAACACCTTATTGACTGTATAATCATAATATTTTTACGATTTTCTTCCTGCAGGCATTTTTTTAGCATATCCTTCTTTATTTCTCTTGTTTTCACCCTTGCTATTACTAAAGCATCAGATGGAGCATTTTCTGTAACAGTAGTTCCTGCTAGCAAACTACAGCACCATCACCTATTTCTAATGGGTGCTATTAAGTTTGAGTTACATCCTATAAATGCATCACTTCCTATTTTTTGTTCTATATTTATTTTACCATCGTAGTTAACAGTAATTGTTCCACAACCAATATTTGTATTTCTTCCCTACCTCTGTATCACCTAAATAACTTAAATGAGCTGTTTTAGAGCCCATCTCCATAGTAGTATTTTTCAATTCTACAAAGTTACCAACTCTTACGTGTTGACCTAACTCACAATTATTTCTAATGTGAGAATATGGGTCCCAACTACTATAATCTCCCAATTTTAGAATCACTAATAGTAGAAGATAGAACTTTTACCCCATTTCCTATTTGTGCATTTTCTAAAGTATGAATTAGGTTTAATCTGACAATCTTCTCCAATTATAGTATTCGATTTAATAGTAACGTTTGGATAAATTGTTGTATCACGACCAATTATTGCATTTGGAGCGATGTATGTATTTGTAGGATCCACTAAAGTAACACCCTGCTAGCATATGTTTTAGTGTTTATTCTATTTCTCATAACATTTTCAGCATAAGCTAATGCTACTCTATCATTAACACCAAAATGTTTCATCAAAATCATCACATAGATAAGTTTCAATAATTTCTTTTTGTTCTCTAATTAAAAGCTAGTACATCTGGAAGATAATATTCACCTTGATTATTATCATTTTTACTTTTTCTAGCATTTCAAATAATAATTTTGTTATCAAAAGCAATAAATTCCTGAGTTTATTTCTTTAATTTTTTTCTCTTGTTCTGTTGCATCTTTTTCTTCAACAATTTTCACTAACTTTCCATTCACATCACGAATAATACGACCATAAGCAAATGGATCATCTGCTATTGCTGTTAATACAGTTGCTTTTGCATTTGTATTTTCATGGTGATCTAGCATGCTATTAATAGTCTCTGGACGAATTAGAGGAGTATCTCCATACATTACAATAGTTGTACCCTCTTTATCTTTTAATTCATCTTTGGCTACTTTTACAGCATGAGCAGTTCCCAATTGTTCTGCTTGAAGTACAAACTTAGTTCTGTTACCTAGAACCTCTTTAACTCTTTCAGCTCCATGACCAACTACAGTTATTACCTCTTGCATTTCTAAGTCATTAAGGCTATCTAATACAAGTTCTACCATCGTTCTATCACAAACTTTATGCAATACTTTATATAGTTTTGATTGCATTCTAGTTCCTTTTCCTGCTGCAAGAATTACTGCATATCTATTATTACTCATTTCTCAACATCCTCTTTTTCTACTTGTCTTAATTTTTTTCAATAACATTCCCTAATTTTTACATCGAAAAGTTCCATTAAATTCATCAATATTTTTCAATTTTTGATAAAGGTATAAGTAATCATCCTCATGTTCTCTTGGCGAATCAAAACACTGTGTTATTATTACTTTACCAACAACATCTAACATCAAACTCATTCATAAGACTTTCCATACCCTGTAAGAACTCCTCCTCCACGCATAAAAGTCATCAACTAATAGTACTTTTTGATCCTGTATTTAAACTTCGTTTAGATAAAATCATTGTTTCTATTTTCTTAGTAGATCCTGAAACATAATTTATCGCAACAGTAGTTCCTTCTGTAACTTTATTGTCTCTTCTTATGATAATTACAGGTTTATTTAATATCGAAGCTATGGCATAAGCTACTGGAATACCTTTTGTCGCAACAGTTACCACTGCATCCACTTCTTTATTTTTATAGACAGTAGCAACCACTCGTCCTAACTTATTCATCAGACTAGGATCACCTATTATGTCAGACATGAAGATATAACCACCAGCTAATAAACGGTTTCCATCATTTATTTTATCAAGAAAACTACTTAGAATTTCTTTAGCATCTTCTTCTACTAAAGTTGGTGTAAAGATAACACCACCACTAACTCCTGCTAAAGTTTTAACTTCTCCTATATTTTTCTTCTTTAAAACCATTTTTTTATTATGTGTATATCTTCACTTATCGAAGATTTAGCTTGATTAAATTTTTGAAACGAAATATGTTAATGGAATTAATTTATTCGGATTATTTAATAAATACTCCGTCATTACTACTATTCTTTCACTTCTCTTTAACTTCATCTTATACTCCTTACATAGCATATTTGGTAACATTACCATACTATATACATTCAATATATTTCTATTCGTATATTATATGTATATAATACCATTATTATTCGGAATAGTAAAGAGGTATACATCGATTTTTTAAGTTGATTTTAATTAACTATACTATTTATCATATCATGAATAATAAAGAGAAGATAGCTTACTAAACTATCTTCTCTTTTTTATGATTATTTTTCTTTCCAAACTTCTAAAGTTCGTATTTGATTTTCTTCTACTTTTCTTACAACAAAAGTTAATTTATCTATTGAATATACTGCTCCAACTTTCGCCTCATATTTTTTCTAAATAAACATAAGCTCCAATTGTATCAACTTCTTCGTGGGAAGTTGAACATGGAATAGTGCATTCACATCTTGAATTGGCACCCAGCCATCGATAAGATAATGTCCATTTTTAATTTTTAACTAAACTTTGTTCATCTTCGTCAAACTCATCTCGAATTTCTCCCAGTAATTTCTTCAACTATATCTTCTAAAGTAACTACACCACTAGTTCCACCATATTCATCAGTAATAACTATCATGTGTTCCCTATTTTGTTTTATAGTTGCTAAAACTTGAGAAATCGGTGTATGTTCGAATATTTTTATAGCTGGTGTTATATATTCTTCTAAATCTTTAGTATTTTCCAAAGGTTTATCAGCAAACAATAATTTCTTAACATTTAAAATCCCTAAAATGCGATCTTTATCTCCGTCTTCAATAACCGGATATCTAGTATATTCTTCTTGTTTTAATTGTCTCATGATAATCCCTAAAGAATCACTCATATCTATTGCTTCAACCTCTGTTCTCGGTGTCATGATCTCTTTTGCAATTTTATTATCGAATTCAAATACTCTCTCTACATAACGGTATTCTACATCATTTATTTGACCATGTGCTCTTGAAGATTTCATTATCGTTCTTAATTCTTGTTCACTATGAATATCATCATGCTCTGATGCTGGTTCGAAACCAAACATTTTTGCTATAACATTCGCTAATGAATTAAGTAGCCAAACTAGCGGACGCATTACTTTATCGAACATATACATTGGCCAAGCAACACGAAGACATGTTTTTTCTGCAGATTGTATCGCTATCGTTTTAGGAACCAATTCTCCTAGAACCACATGCAATAGTGTCATAAATCCAAATGATACTACTAATGAGATTGTATGTGTGACAGCCTCATTTAAATGAAGCAATTCAAAAATTGGATTAAATAAAGAATGGAATGTCGATTCCCCAATCCATCCTAATCCTAAAGAAACAATTGTTATACCTAACTGTGTTGCAGATAGATAATGGTCTAATTGCTCTACCATTTTAACTAATATTTTTGCTGTTTTATTTCCTGATTCTACTAATTCATTCACCCTTGTTGGCCTAAGCTTAACAAGTGCAAACTCAAACATTACGAAATATTGCTGAGGCAATAAGTAATAATATAATTATAAATATTTTTAATTAAGATACTGAGATCCATATGGTTTTAATTTAACCTCTTTCCTTATTTTTTTAGTCATTAATAAATAATTTTACTACATATAAACTTTTTTCAATTATTATACTACCTATAAGTTTTATAGTTTCTTCCAATCTATTAGCAATTCATATTGATGGATATTTTTCTTTCGAGTGATACTATATTAAGTAATTGAAAACGCTAAAATAGGAGATTTTTAATGAATAGCGCAAAATAAGTTCCAAAAATTTTTGGTCAAAAAAAAATAAACTATATAAATAACCTTCAAATTAACTACTAGTTTGGAAAAAACTTCATTTTCTAAATTTGAAAATATAGAATTTTTATAATTTAACATTTTAAGAGTTTTGATAACTCAACAATATACGCTAAATATATAAAAAATATAAAGTATAGAACTCTGTATCCAAACAAACCTATTCCTATACTTTTCTATTTCCATGCTATCCCGCTTCTAGTAGAAACTGGTTAGAAAAAGTCTACCTTTTGCTTCTTTTGGATACGATGTAGTTGCAATAGATTTTAGAAATCAAGGCGGATTAAGTAAAGACAAAAGTAATTCTTCTCCTTCAGTTTTTGGGCATCTTACAATAGGTCTAGACGAAAATATAGAAAGATATGATATTTTACAAAAATATTTTAGATACTCTTATTCTTTCTAGAATAGTTAGCTCATTTGATGACGTCGATTCTCAAAAACATAGCTAGCTATGGTGCTTCTCAAGGTGGAGCTTTTTCTATAATGTTTGCTGCATTAAATAAAGTGTTACAAAATGCATAAGTTTATATCCTTTTCCTTTCAGATTTCCAAACCTTCTATGATCTTGATAATAGAAACAATGCATACGCAGAATTTACTCATCATGGAAGATGGTTTAATACTACAGGAGAAAAACACCAAATCTTTCTTGAATAATCTTTATTATATTGATACTTTTGAAATTTTGCTAAACTACTTAAATGCAATATCTTATTTGGGATTTCTAATCTTGATGAAAGACTGTCCTAAAAGAAAACTCAAGAAAAAGTATTTAACAATATTAAAAGTAAAAAGAAAAATGTATTTACAAAAAGTATTACCATGAGAACATCCCACATTTTAATGATGAAGTAGTTCAACTTTTACTTGAAGAAAAATAGGAGCTTTTAAATGAAATTAGAAAAATATAGAAAATTTGATTTTGTAGAATCTACACTAAATACACCTCATCCTTTTTGCTAAATATAAAAAAATAACTTTTTCTAGGCACAGATAATTCAAAAATCGAGTTAGATCTAGTTATTCCTAACTCAATAGTTAAAGGAGTTATCGTCGATTTTCCTGAATTTAAAGTTAAAAAAATAAAGATTTTCTAAACCCTAGCAAAATATAGTATGTTGAGACTATGCACTAGTATCACTTCATATTAGAGGTCAAGCTGGTAATAGTGAAAATAACACCCCTTGTTCTCATTTTCCCATTTTCTAGATTGTAACAACGAGATACCCTACTATAATCTAGTATTCCAAGATGCACTAGATACTATCCGTATTACTGAGATGATATTTCCAAACAAGGATATAATTACAACAGGCCTTGGACAAGGTGCTGCGATTAGCTTGGTTTGTGCTAATTATTTCAATTCAGTAACAGAACTTTTTCATATCAGATTGTTCACTTTGCGATATAAAAAAATACTTATATTCAAAACAATCAATATTTAAAAATTATATAATTTTTGAAATTGACCTACCAGAAAAACTGACTATTTGTATAATAGCCTAGATTCAATCGATATACTTAATATTAGTAGCTCAATTAGTCAAAAAGTTCACTATGCACTTTCATATCTAAGTCCTAAAACACCTCATTCTGCACAACTAAAATTAATTGATTCCCTTAATGATATAGAGGTTCAACACTACAAATTTTTTAGATTACAAAAAAAATATTTCCAACATCAATTCGATGATTATATACTAGAAACACTCTCAAATAGATAAAAAATGAACCGACAGTAGTCTTATCCTCTGTCGATTCATTACTTTTAATGCAATTAGCTTAATTTACCTTTTAGTTTCATATTTTTAACAATTTTTTCAATAGAGTTTACATACGCAGCTTTTCTCATTGGGATATCAAATCTTTCTTTCACTTCCCAAATATCATTAAATGCTTTTGTCATTACTCTTGCTTGTTTTTCAACTACTTCTTCTTCAGTCCAGTAGTATCCTTGTAAGTTTTGTACCCATTCGAAGTAAGATACAGTTACACCACCACTATTTGCAAGAATGTCAGGTATTACAACAACACCTTTTTCTCGTAATGCTTTGTCACCTTCTAATGTAGCAGGACCATTAGCTCCTTCTGAAATTACAGGAGCTTTAATTAAACTTGCTTCCTTAGCATCAATAGCATTTTCTAATGCACATGGACAAAGTACATCTACATCTAATGCCCAGAATTCATCCAATGTTAAACGTTTTGTATTTGGTAATGTATGGAATCTAACTTTCTTATCTTTACATTCTTGAAGTTCAGCGTATGATAATCCTTCTTCACGGTAAACCGCATATTGAACACCATCATCATCACGTTCAGTTACTGCAACAACTGTTGCTCCAAATTTAACAGCAGTATCTACAGTATAACTACCAACGTTACCAAATCCTTGAACGGCAAATTTCGCACCTTGTGTAGATTTTCCTAATTTTTCTAATGCTAGTTTTGCAGCAAGTGCTACACCATATCCTGTAGCTTGTGTTCTTCCTAATGAACCACCTAATTCCAATGGTTTACCTGTTAAAGTTCCAACACCTTGTTCTCCTGTAAGCACATTATATTCATCAATCATCCAAGACATGATTTGACCATTTGTATTTACGTCTGGTGCAGGAACATCTTGTTTTTCACCTAGGTATTTGTATAATCCTCGAATATATCCTCTAGAAAGTCTTTTCTAATTCACCTTTAGATAAATCTTTTTGGATCTGCAATAATACCACCCTTTACCTCCACCATACGGAAGGTTAGCGACTGCACATTTAAATGTCATCCAAATTGATAATGCTTTAACTTCGTCTGCTGTTACAAGTGGATGGAATCTTAATCCACCTTTTGTAGGACCAATCGCATCGTTATGTTGTGAACGGAATCCTTTAAAGTATTTTACCTCTCCATTATCCATTCGAACCGGAATAGAAATTTCAATAAATCTTTGTGGATCTTTTTAATGATTCATATACTTCTTCTTTATAACCTAATACTTCACAAGCACCTTTAATTTGTTCTCTTGCGTTAACCAATGGATTGTTATTCATAACTACATCTCCTTAGAATGTTATTTTACATTTATAATGTAATATTGTTTTTAATTAATTATATCAAATACTACACTATTTTGTAAACTTTTTATTTTTAAGAACCTTTTTAGATTTTTTTATAAATTTTTACGTAAACTATTTTTCATTTTTATTTTTCAAAATAAAAAGTTAGTTTTATCAACTAAAATAATAGTTTTAAACTAACTTTTTGAAAATGATATTACTTATCACTCATTATTTCATAATATTTTTATAAGTTATTTAAGTTGTAATATATTTGAAAATTAAAAGAAAACTAGTTATTTTTTATCTTTTTAAAATAATATTATTTTCAGATTATTTTTCAAGTATTTTTCTGAAAAGGGATTTCTGAAAATATTTTTTTATATCCTCTTTTATGAAATTTCTATATTAGTTAAAAATTATTACAAATGGACTCTCATATAACCCTGCCTTTTCTTGTGGTAATAATGCACTAATAAGATATGCAATAATCGTTCCTACTCCCCTACTTCTTGAATCAAGTAATTTGAACTAAGAGATACCCGTTCCTATAACTCCACCAAGTGATAAGGTAATTAGATGTTTACTTTTGGATTTCTTTAACAAAACTTTGTTTTTCTTCCATAAAAACACCCTTTCATATAATAAATTAAGAGAGATGATAGTATTTCTATAAAAATAGTTATCATTCTCCTTTATGTATAATATATATTATCTAGATTTACATTTATTTCATACTACTTAGCATCATACCATGACGCTCCACTACTAGCTTCAGCTTTAAGTTGAACATCTAAATTAGCCGCTTCTTCCATAATTTTAATCATTTCTTTTGTGAATTCTTCTTCTATATCTTTATTAACATCAAAGATTAATTCATCGTGTACTTGTAATAATAATTTTGCATCTACTTTTGTTTTTTCTAAATACTCAAATACATTAACCATAGCTATTTTTTTATAATATCCGCAGCGGTTCCTTGAATTGGTGAATTCATGGCAATACGCGCATTCAGATTAGCTACAATCTTGTTTTTAGCATTAATATCTGGTAATGCTCTTCTTCTATTAAATAGAGTTTCTACATAACCGTGTTCCTTCGCAAACTCTACGATATCAGTCATATATTTATCAACACCTTTAAATGTTTCTAAATACTTATCGATAAATTCTTTTGCACGTTTTCTAGTAATGCCCAAATTATTAGATAAACCAAAGTCAGAAATTCCATAAACAATACCGAAATTAACTGCTTTAGCTTCTCGTCTCATTGAAGATGTTACTTCATCAAGACTCACTCCATTAACATCACTAGCTGTTTTAGTATGAATATCTACATCATGCTTAAATGCATCTATCATTCCTGTATCTTGTGCTATATGAGCTAATACTCGAAGCTCTATCTGAGAATAGTCAATAGATAATATTACTCTGTCCTCTGATGCTGGAACAAACGCTTTTCTAATTTTTTTCCCTTCTTCGATTCTTGTAGGAATATTTTGAAGATTCGGATTCACTGAAGACAAACGCCCAGTTTGTGCTAGCGTCTGCTCATAACGTGTATGAATTTTTCCTTCACGAGTAATATCTTTCACTAACCCTTTTGCATAAGTTGAGTTCAATTTTGTAATAGTTCTGTACTCCATAATTAATGGAATAATTTCATGACTATGTTGAAGTTGTTCTAACACTTCTACAGCTGTAGAATATCCAGTTTTTGTTTTCTTAATCGGTGGTAATCCTAAATCTTCAAATAGTACCACTCCTAACTGTTTAGGTGAAGCAATATTAAATTCGGAACCTGCTAAAGTATATATGCTAGATTCTAAAGTTTTAATTCTTTCATCAAACTCAGCACTCATTTCTTCAAGTGCTTTTTTACTAACATGTATTCCTTCAAATTCCATATTAGCTAATACTTTAGCAACTTTAATCTCTATATCTTTTATATAAATCCGTCATATTCTCTTCAGCAAGTTTTTCTTCCATCAATGGCTTCATCAAAGTAGCAAATACTCTCTGCAACTTTCCGCTATATAGGATTAATGATATCTTGAGCTGGTAAAGTTCGTTTTGCACCCTTACCATATATTTCTTCATCACTACTTATTATTTTTCCAAGATAGTTAAAAATGATTTTATCAATTTCTGTTTTTGCATTCACATCGACTAGATAAGATACAATCTTAACATCAAAAACTTCTCCGTTAATATCACACCATTTCTCTTCGCTATAAATAAAAATCTTTTTGAAAGTCATATACTGTTTTTAACCAAATTCGCTTTGAAGATATTCTACTACAAATTCATTAGTGAAAAATTGTTCTTCACTAAAATATAAGCAGCACCTTCTTTAAAGACTACTATTCCAACAACATCTGAGTTATGGTAATCCTCTGTGTAACACTCAACATGTAGAGCACTATCGGTAAAATCTATTTTTGTATTTTTATCCGCTAAAAATAATATTAATTTCTTTTTAGGAGTAACTGTTTCTTCATCAGTTACCTCTATATCTTCAGTAGAATTTTTCTTGTGATAATTTTTCTTAAAAATGAAACAAAACTCTAAAGTTTTTCAAACAACTCTCTTTTTAAGTTCATATATTTTCACTATAAGTTAAATCTTCTAACTTATTGTCGACTGGAACTTCTGTATAAATAGTTGCTAATTTTTGCTTAACAGAGCATCTTCTCGACCTTCTGTTAGACGTTCTTTTAGTTTTTACCACTAATATTTATCAATATTTCTCTAGTACATTTCTCTACAGTTTTTATATTCAGTTAATAGTTTTATGGCAGTTTTTCTCCTACTCCAGCAATCCCTGGGATATTATCGCTCTTATCCCCCATAAGACCTTTCATGTCAACAATCTGTTCTGGGGTTAATCCGTATTTTTCAGCAATAAATTCTGGCGTGTAATAATCTATATCAGTAACTCCACGTTTAGTATAATAGATTGTTATATTCTCACTAGCAAGTTGAGTTAAATCCTTATCTCCAGTTACTATTATAACTTCCAAACCTTCTTTTTCGGCGATTTTAGCGTAACTACCGATAATATCATCCGCTTCATAATCAAAGTGTTCTTCATACTTTATTCCATATGAATCCAGAAGTTCTCTAACATAACCGAATTGCTCTACTAACTCACTAGGAGTTTTATCCCTAGTACCTTTGTACGCTTCATAACTTTGGTGTCTAAAAGTTTGTTTTCCTTTATCAAAGGCAACTAATGCATACTTTGGATTAGTATCCGCTAATATTTTTTCTAACATCAATGTAAATCCATAAACACTATTAGTATATAGACCCTTTTTATTTTTTCAAAGCTGGCATAGCATAAAAAGCACGATAACCAAAGCTATTTCCCATCTATTAGTATTATCTTATCCATTTACCTAATTCTCTAATTCTTTTAATTCTAGACTATAAAAAGATAGTACGACTCGAAAAATCACATATTCAAAACAGCGATTTTTGAGTCGCCCTCATACTATACTTTATATATCACTATTTTTATGAAAAATATCTTTGTATAATATATTTTCTTATTACTATTTTTATAATAATTTATAAATTGTTTCTATCTTTTTCTTCCAAGAATGTCGCTCAATTTCTTCAAGTAAATAAGCTGGAATCTCGCTCTTTCTCTTGTTCTTTCTATCATAACTTCTAAAAGTTTCTACTAGTCTTTCTACAAAAGCAGGCTTTTTCTTCTTCTACAGCTTTATCAGTATCATAAATAGTCGGCATTTTTTTACATACTCAATTATCTCAGAATTATTTATTTTTCTCCAAGAAATTCTATAAGCCCTTCTATCTCAGTAGCAACTACTCTAAGTCCCACTTCCTAATGCCTCTACTGCGATTAGTCCCTAGTCCCTTCAAAATAAGAAGGTAATACAAATATATCTTTATGACGCATAATCTCTCCCTAGATGAACTTGATCAACAGCATTATAAATTCTTATTCTCTTAGAATCACCAACTAGAGACTCAACTCTAGGCCTATCTTCATCTTTCAAATTCCCTATTAATTCTAATTCTACTTTAGTGTCTTTTTTCTCTAATAATCTAAAAGCTTTAATTAATTCATAAAAACCTTTTTGACTCATCAAATTTTTCCTGCATATAAAATTTTTCACATTATCATGTTTTTCATATTTTTTTCTGCAGGGTAAAAGATTTTTCTCATTATATCCACCAATATTCACAATTTTTTTCTACAGGATAATTATAAATATTAGCTATTCCATCTATAACACCACTGCTTAATGCTAATATCTTTATCTAACTTCCCAAGACTTTTTACATACTTGTCTTTCATTGCAGGATTTTTCTCAGCTTGTCTTATATCGGTATTATGACATACACCTAGAACTTTTTCATTTTTCAAAAACATCACAAACCATAGAACTCAAAATCCATAAATGATGTGTGATTACAACATCTGGTTTAAATGTTTCTCTAGCTTGAATCAATTTTTCACGAAAAGCCTTTTGCCAAGATTCCATCATTTCATCTGTCATATTTTTGTACAGCTGTATTATCATATGGCATAATATCACTCATTTCCAACAATCGGAAAAGCTGATATCTTTCCTTGAAATTCAACTTCAAATTTTTCATCTACAAAAGTTAAAATTATACTCTGGATGTCGTAGCGTAAATAGCAGCTTGCTCTACGTTAAATCTCTTTAATCCATCTATAACATTAGTAAAAATATACGCCACTTCCTGTTTTTTATCGGAAGTTGAGCTAACACATGTAAAATCCTCATTTTTTATCCTCTGTTTTCATATTTTCCATCATCTCTATTATAACCTAATTTATATATTTTTATAGTAAACGCATTAAATTAATATAATAGAACGCAAAAATAAAGAGTAACTCATAAAAATAAGATTGTTTAAAAATCTATTTTTATCTAGTTACTCTCAAATTTGATTGAAAATCATTATAAACGATAACCTATCGTTTTTTAAATTCTACCCTCAAAGCACTGCAAGTCGCAGCTTCTTTTTTTCATCTTGACTTTCGATATAGTCGTTTTTGTTATAAAATGCATTTCTATAACTAGCAGTATTAAATGGTTCAATTAAATTAATAATTGTATATCCATCTAAACCAAGTTTCTTACATACCGCTTTATTTTGACCTCAGGTTTTATCACTATAAACAAAAATTTCTGAAGACTTATCTAATCTTTTCGATTACACTGTCGACTTTCTTCAGCTGAAACTTTAATTTCTTCATCACTTAAAACTTCAGATCAAGATTTAATAATTGTTTATTTTTGCTTGCTGAGATTCGATATTTGAATTCTGATAATAAAGGCATTGCTATAGATAGCTTTTTCCATAGTCATATTGTTTTATACCATCACCAATATGAAGTTTTTGTGAATCCACGTTCTCTAAGCAACTTCTCAGTAGCACGTGATGTTACATCGACTACACAATATAAAATTATATCTTTATCCTTTGTAGTCATCAAGCACATCGCTACCATTTTTAAAAAGCTTTAATCGGAAGATTCACGGCGTTTATAGCGTGACCCTCTTGCATATTCTTTTTCCTAACGAACGTCAACAACTAAAGCTTCTTCAAATGTTTTCTTCTCAACATCAGCTCCAGCAATTCTTCCTGGTTTTCCCTTTTTAGTAATTTAAGCCAAAATGCATATAATCCAGATACAATAATTAATAATACTATTGCTATAATTAAGAATACTTTTCATTACGTTTACTCCTTTCATCATATAATTATATTTTTTAGCATACATTTTGTATTTTTTAATAATAAATTGTATAAATAAAATATTTTTTTGATTTTTAAAATTTAGGAGTAAAATGTTGATTATACAAAATTTTTAAGAAAGGAGATCTGGATGAAAATATCAAAAATTAGTAAAATTGAAAATAAAAATTTAAAAATTGAATCATCTTTATTAATCGATGGAATTTTAGTAGGTTTTAGCTGCTGGAATCGTCGGTGCTAGTTATAGACTTCTTATCGGTTATAGTGAAAAACTTGTTCACTATACAGCTGATTTTATTAAAACTGGGCTTATTTATAAAATAGGTCTTTTACTAATTCTAATCTTACTAGCCTTGTTTTCTGGTTTTCTATTAAAACGTGAACCAATGGCTAGCGGAAGTGGAATCCCTCAAGTCTCTGCTGAAATCACAGGCAGACTAAATTCAAATCCATTACGAGTTTTAATTTATAAGATAACTGGTGGATTAACGGCAAGTCTAGGTGGTTTATCCCTTGGACGTGAAGGTCCCTCTATTCAATTAGGTGCAATGAGCGGAAAACTCGTCTCTAGAATATTAAAAGGATAGTGTGAAAAGAAAAGTATCTTATTACATGCGGATGCTAGTGCTGGTCTATCCATCGCCTGGGTGCTCCTCTTGCTGGAGTTTCTATTTTCTCAATTGAAGAAGTACATAAAGCAAATAACTAAAAAAATCGTTATCTGTTGTTTCAGTGCTGCTGTAGTAGCAAATATAGTTGGTCAGTATATTTTTGGACTTACTGCTATTTTCAAATTTCCTGAAATACACTATGTTGAAGTAAGTATTTATCCTTGGGTTGTTTTTATTAGGAATTCTATTAGGAATATTTGGGACATTTTATAATGTTACTATAAAAATACTTTTTCAAAATTTATGAATATTTTTAGATTAAATATAGTATTTAGACCTCAAGTAGCATTTATAATTTCATTCGGATTATTTATTTTTATCCTATAGTGCTTGGTAGCGGACATAGTTTAGTAGAATTTCTGATAGAGAATAAATTTAGTTTTATGTTTTTATTAACTCTATATTTTTATAAAAACTTTATTTCTCACTTATATCATTTACTTCTGGAGTTGCAGGTGGAATATTCTTACCTATTTTAATTCAAGGAGCAATACTCGGTACTTTATTCAGCAACTTCTTTGATCCAAAGTACACTGCACTATTTGTAATATTATCAATGTCAGGTTACTTAACTGCAATTGTGCGTAGTCCCTATTACTTCAATAATTTTATTATTTGAAATGACACAAAAACTAAATTATTTCCTGCCGATCGCACTATGTTGCTTATTTGCATATATCACTGCAAATATACTTGGGACAAAGCCGGTTTACGAATATTTACTTGATCGTATCTTAACCAGTAATAAACTAGAAGATGATGAAAATGAAATGGAAGTAGAAATTCTAACTACAATATCAAATGATAGTTCATTAATAGGAAAAGAAATACGTGAAATTGATTGGACAAAAGGTGCTCTTGTTTCTCATATCGAACGTTCTGGTCGAGAAATAGTACCAAAAGGAAGTACAATTCTAGAAGCAAATGATAAACTTACCGTCATTATGCCAAAAGAATGTGTCAATCTATTTTTAAAACAATTTAGTGATTAAAAAACAGGGTTACTCAAAAAGCTCTAAATTTCAAAAATAATTTTATATAGAAAATTTAAATATACCGTAGTTTTATCGATATCCAATAAACTTTAAAGGGAGTGACTCGACAAAAATCGATTTCTCTGAAAATTCACGATTTTTGAGTCACTCCCATTTTACTTATAATACATTAAAATGTTTTAGAGCATGCGTAATTCCATCGTCATCTACACTAGTTGTAATGTAATCCGCTATTTCTTTAACATTATCACCTGCATTCCCCATAGCTATACCAATCCCAGCATGCTTTAGCATATCTATATCATTTCCACCATCACCAAAAGCCATAGTTTCTTCTAATTTTATACCAAAAGTGAGAAATAATCGCATCAATTCCAGTATTTTTTCCACCATCTTTTGGAATAACATCTGTAAAATGAGTTGTCCAACTGAGCTGCTTTTGAATTAGGCATATACGTTAAGAAAGTCTTCTTCTTCCTCTTCAGAGACAAATACATTTAAGTTGATATACTTTTTCACTAACAGCTTTATCATAAGCTGATGGATCTTCTTTAAATCTCTCTGGATCACCTAATTCATCTTCTAACCATTTAACCCTCGAGTTTTTCAGATTCATGAAAGCTCCATCTAATAATGCAAAATCACAAGCTATATTATTCTCTTTAAAATAAGGAAGAACATTTTTTATATCTTCTTTTGATAAAATCTTATCATTTAAAACTTCTCCAGATTCTAAATAACAATACTGTCCATTTATTGTAATATACCCATCAAACTTAAAAATCTAACAAATCATTTAAAAAAATGTCGTATGAAATGGTGCTCTTCCTGTAGCTATAAAAATTTTTAATTCCTTTTTCTTTTAGCTTTCTTAAAGTATTTGCAGTGTTTTTCCGGAATAGTTTTAGTTTTAAAACTTCTTATCGTTCCATCAATATCAAAAAAATCGCTTTTTATATTCGTCATTCTTATTCTCCATATTTATTTAAATCAACTACACTATTTCTTGTTTTTTTAAATCATAACCTATTAATAGTTTCTATAGCTGTATCTTCTTTTTTTATAACATTAAGTAACATGCTAACTGTTTGCTTCGCTGCATCTTTTAAATCAAATTTTATAGTTGTTAATGGGGATTTTTAATAAAGCAGATGAAGTATAATCTCCAAACGCAGCAACTGAATAATTTTTCACCAACACTTAAACCTTCTTCTTCAAGAGCCTTCATAGCACCATAAGCTAGATTGTCAGTGGCACAAATTAAACAACTGTCATCTTTCAACTTTTTCTATATTTTTCTTTTTACAACATCATATGCTTCTTCCATACCAAAATTACTAATAAGTATATTTTTAGGACTTAAACCATACTTTTCTAAAGTTCTTACTACTCCTAATTTCCTATAGTATCCTACAGCAATATCTTCCTCACTTACCCCTAGGTATGCAATTTTCTTATGTCCATTAGCTAGAACATAATTGGTTAAATCTCTAGCAGCATTAAAAATCATTATACTCGACGCTATAAGTATATTCTCCTTCTTGACCCTAACATTACAACAGGAACATCTACAGATTTTATTGTATCTTCATACGTTTTACTCATAGTTGTCGGTAATAAAAATTATCCCATCTACGTTCATTCTTGCTAATTTCTTAATATATTCTAATTGTTTATTTTTCATCAAAATTAGCATTCATTATTAATGTCTCATAATTATTTTCTTTTAATTCTTTATCTAGATATTTTAAAGTATTTCCACTTACAAAAGAGTGTAAACATGGAACTATTACACCAATAATTTTTGCTATCTGTACTTTTTTTAATGCCTTGGCAAAAAGTATTCGGTGTATAATTGTATTTATCAACTATTTCTTTAATTCTCTCATAAGTTTCTTTTTTAAATTTCCACCATTAAAATATCTAGAGACAGTAGTAGTACCTACTCCAGCCATTTTTTGCTATATCTACTATTGTCAATTTCCTCATAGATTACCTCCTTAAGTCACAACTTTAATTATATACGATTAGAGTAAATAAATAAAGAATTATATAAGAACAATTTTTAGAAAATATCTTTTACTATTTTTTATTATTTTCATTGAATAGTTCAACATAAAAAAATAGAACTCAAAAATACATTAATTAAATTATTCTAATACAATTTAACTAAGAAAAATTCTATAATCCTTATACACATTACTATGATAATGGTTATCTTTTCTATAAAAACAAATATCATAGTTTTCTCATCATTATATCTACAACATTAAACTGTACCACTACAATACTTAATGATTTTTAGTTAACAGATTCATAAACACTATCAAACAAGCACTGAACAATACAAACATGAAAAATTAAACAAAGTCCCTTGAAATCCTTTTTCCGAAAGTGGTATAGTTTACCTTTGGAGGTATATTATGATAGTTCAATTAAAAAAACGTATCAAAACAATATAAAGATGCTAACTTCAAACTTGAAAATATATCATTTTGATATCAATAAGAAAGAAGTTATTGGAATAATCGGTAGAAATGGTACAGGAAAAAGTACTATTTTAAAAAAATGATTAACGGTATCGTATCATATGATAGTGGAGATATTCTATAAAAAAACTCTTCTATAAAAATATGGATGCGAGCACCCTTAGAAATACAAGAAAAAAATCTAGCCTATATATTCCAACACTCAAATCTAATCGATAACAAAACTGTATATTATCATTTTAAGTTTAGTATACAAATTAAATAAGGTTTCTGTTGATAAAAAGAAAATAGATGATATTCTTGAATTCATGAATATTACAAGACTAAAAAATAGTCTTTGTGGTAGCTTAAGTGGTGGTGAACAACAAAAAGTTGCTATCGCTATGGCACTGCTACAAGAACCAGAAGTTTTACTATGTGATGAAATTAGTTCTGCTTTAGATACTAATAGTGAAAAAGAGATTTTCGCTTTATTAAATAAATTACGAACAACAACTGACATTTCAATTGTTATGATTTCACACAGCTTATCTTTACTTAAGAACTTTTGTGATCGAGTAGTAGTTATCGATGATTCTACAATAAAAGATATTGTCGTACCTAACAAAAATGCAAAAGATGATTACGACAGTAATTACTATAACTACGTAAAGGGTTTTTTTATTAAATGATTAATTTATTTAAAAGCCAATTACGATGGTATTATGAAAGCATTTTTGGGAAACAAACTATATGATGATTTACTCAATGTTAACAGTATTTTTCATTTCCCTACCACTAGGTATCATGCTTTTTGCTTTCAGTCGTGATTATTTATTAAAAAAATAGAGCAGTTTATGAAGGACTTAGCATTTCTCTTAATGCCCTACGTAGTGTTCCATTTCTAATTTTTGTATTTATATTAATCCCTGTAAATAGATTTCTATTTAAAACATCTTTTGGAAATATTGCAGCAATTCTGCCTCTTACACTAGTTGGTGTAAGTATCTATGCTCGTTTCGTTGAACAAGCATTAATTAATGTTCCTAAAAAAATTGTAGATAGAGCTATAAGCATGGGGGCTACAAAAAGTTCAAATTATCAGGTATTTCTTATTACCAGCAACAATGGATAACTTAATCTTATCATTCACCTATACTACAATTAGTTTACTAGCGTATACTACTGTAATGGGTGTTATTGGAGCCGGTGGTCTTGGTGAATTTGCATTTAGATATGGATATCAAGAATACAACTATGATCTAATGTATTTAATAGTAATAATATTTATTATATATGTATTTATTATTCAATCAATAGGTTATGGATTAGCTAAACGTTTTCACAAACAAGAAGGAGAAATAGATTAATGAAGAAAAGTATTATCTATTGTTGCTAGTCTTTTAGCTCTTGTGCTTGTATTAACAGCATGTTCTAGTAAAACTAGCGAGAAAAAAGAAGAAAAAAAAGAAGACAAAACTATTAAAGTTGCTGCTCATGTCCCACCATTCACTGACATGTTAGAATTAGTTAAAGAAGATTTACAAAAAGAAGGATATACTCTTGAGATTGTAAAAGTATCTGATAATGTTCAAGCTAACGTTGCTTTAGCAAACAAAGAAATCGATGCTAACTTCTTCCAACATGAACCATTCATGAAACAGTACAACGAAAAATAAAACTAACTTAGTAGCTGTTGCAAAAGTTTATAATTCTATTCCAGCATTCTACTCAAAAAAACTGTCAAAAACATTAAAGATCTTAAAGATGGTGCTGATGTAGCTATTCCATCTGATGCATCTAATATGGCTCGTGCATTAAGATTATTAGCACACGGTGGATTAATCACATTAAACGATCCTAACAGTTATAACGTTACTGTAAAAGATATTAAAGATAATCCAAAACATCTTAAATTTACAGAAGTTGGGTCTTTTTAAACTTAAGTGATGCATATGCAGAAAAGATTTAGTTTTCAACTACCCAACTTACATCGCTAAATTAAAACCTTACACCAATGAAAGATGGACTTTTAATGGAAGATAAAGCTGACTTTACATACGCTGGTGTACTTGCAGCTCGTGAAGATAACAAAAGACGACGCTAAAATTCAAGCAGTTAAAAAAAGCTTTAACTAGTCAAAAAGTTAAAGACTTCCTACAAAAAGAATTTTCGAAGGTAAAAGCTACTGCAGCTTTCTAATAAATATATATTATTACTAATCCAAAATCTATATTATACAATCAACAACCTTACCTCTAAATAAAAAAATATACTTAATAGGAGAAAAATATAATGAAGAAAAATAATTTCATTTATCGCTAGTTTAACAGCATTATTATTAGTTTTTAACAGCTTGTTCAAGCAAAACTGAAACTAAAAAGAAGAGAAGAAAAAGAACCAGTTACTGTAAAAGTAGCTTCTCACACTTCTCCAATGACAGACATGTTAGAAATGATCAAAGAAGATCTTAAAAAAGAAGGTTACAACTTAGAAATCGTTAAAGTTTCTGATAACGTTCAAGCTAACGTTGCATTAAACAATAAAGAAGTTGATGCTAACTTCTTCCAACACAGACCATTCATGGAACAATTTAACCAAAAAAATAATGCTCACCTTGTAGCTATTCAACCAATTTACAACGCTACTGTAGCATTCTACTCAAAAACTCTTAAAGATATCAAAGATCTTAAAAATGGTGCTGATGTAGCTATTCCTTCAGATCCAACTAACTTAGCTCGTGCTTTACGTTTATTAGATCACGCTAAAGTTATTACTCTTAAAGATCCAAATAGCTTTACAGTAACAGAAGCTGATATCAAAGAAAATCCAAAAAATCTTAAATTCACTAAAGTAAGTTTACTTAACCTAAACGAAGCATACAATGAAAAAGATTTAGTATTTCAACTACCCAACTTACATCTCTAAATTAGGATTAACTCCAGATAAAAAAACGGTCTAGCTCTTGAAAAAAAGAAGGAGACTTAACATTTGCAATCTCACTTGTAGCTCGTGAAGATAACAAAGACGATGCTAAAGTACAAGCAGTTAAAAAGCATTAGCAAGTGAAAAAAGTTAAAGATTACATCAACAAAGAACTTAAACCAAAAAGGACACGCTACTCCAGCGTTCTAATATATAATAAAAATACTTGGTAGATATTGTTTACCAAGTATTTTTATCTCAAATTATTATTACTAGCTTCTCTTAAATAATATAACTACTAGATCTTAAAACACATACATCACTATTTAACTAGAAACTACTTATACTATATATTATTGGGAATGACTCAAAAATCTGATTTCAGAAAATCAATTTTGTCGAGTCATTCCCAAACGTTTTTTAGATATTTAGATTTTTATAAAGCGAATTTAGATATCAATAAACTACTGCGTCTATGAGTTCTCATATACACTTCGTTAAAATTTAGGACTTATGAGTTATCCCCTTTAAAATTTTTAAATACGAATATATAAAAAAAGAAACTGACTTTTACGTCAATTTCTTTTTTTCTGTCATAATAGGCTTATTTGTGTAATTCTTTTTCGAAAGCTTCTCTAACTTGTCCCTACAGAGAATCCGATGATTACTTGAATAGCTTTTACCGTTACGAGCAACTCCAAGAGCTCCAGAACGTTTTAAGAATTCATCATCTTTAACTAGGCTTTCGTCTTTAACGTTAACACGTAGTCTTGTTACACAGTTAGTAACGTCTACGATGTTGTCTTTACCACCTAAACCTTCAAGAATGATAAGAGCTTGATCATCGTGAGTAGCTGCATCATCTTTTACTTCTGGTTTAGCTGCTTCTTTACCTTTTTCACGGTACTCTTGTTTAGAGTAAAGTTTTGTTTCAGCGTCATCATCCTCACGTCCAGGTGTATTTAAATTGAAATTTCAGAATCATGAATCTAAATACGAAGAAGTAGATTACAGAGAATACTAATCCAATTGCGATTTGAACGAATACTGTGAGATGAGTGGTTTTTGAACATTGGTAACCAGTTAAGAGCTAAGAAGTCGATTAATCCACTTCCGAAGTTACCTACAACTCCAAATTGGTACATAGTTGCTGACATTAATGCACCTAATACTGCGTGAGTAGCGAATAACATTGGTGCTGCGAATAAGAATGTGAACTCGATTGGTTCAGTGATTCCTGTTAAGAAACCAGTAAGTGCTGCTGGGATTAATAACCCTGCTACAACTTTTTTCTTGCTGTCTTTAGCTGTTACGTACATTGCTAAAGCTGCTGCTGGTAAACCAAATACTTTTGAGTTACCGTGTAATGAGAATCCACCTTGAGGGAATAACTCTTTTAATGGAGTTGAGCTTTGAGAGAACTCTTGAATGTGTTGTACCCAGTAAGCTGTGATTCCATTTTCTACTACTGCTGGTCCAAACATGAATGGACCATAGATGAAGTGGTGTAATCCTGTTGGGATTAAAATTCTTTCTAGGAATGTGTAAGTGAATACCCCTGCAACACCAGATACTTTTAAGAATCCTTGTAATGCAGCAATTCCTAATTGAACTTTAGGCCATAATAGAGCTGTTAAGAATGCAGCTGGAATCATGATTAAGAAACCAACTAAGATAACAAATGTTGAACCTTGGAAAATTCCTAATAACTCAGGAAGTTTTTTGTCAAAGTATTTGTTGTGAATCCATACTGAGATAGATGCAATAACGATAGAACCGATAATTGAAGTATCTAAAGTGATTGCTCAGCGATTCTTAGTAATACCAGTAGGGTAATTTTAAGAGCTGGTGTTACATCTACTCCAAAAGATTTGAATTGAGTTAAGAATCCATTGATGAAGTAGTTGAATACCATGTAGATTAAGAACGCTTCTAATGCTGCACGACCGTTTGCTTTTTTAGCAAGACCGATTGGAATACCAAGTGCGAATACAACAGGCATTTGATTGAAGATTGTCCATCCTCCTTGTTCAACTACGAACCAGAAGTTGTACCAAAGTGTACCTTCTACCGCGATGCTCCCTACTAAGTTAGGGTTTTTAAAGATTGAAGTTAATCCAACTACTAATCCGAAGAATGCGAATATAATAGATGGCATTAACATAGCGCCTCCAAAGCGCTGTATTTTTTTGTAACATAACATTTTTCCTCCTTTTTTTATTTTTTTCTGCTAATGTTACTTTCTAAGCCATTATGATCAGAAATAATTGGATAATTTTCATCATTAAATATAACAAAACTTTCTTTTTACGTCTAATTTTTATTAATAAATACATAATCCAATTTTTTCTGACACATAGAATCTTCCCAACCACTTATATTTTTTTATAAACAGTAACTCCACTGTCTTTTTTTCTCGGCTAGTTCATACGTATCAAATAATCCTTTATCAAGTATATTCTTATAATCATCTACTTGATGGAAATAATCTGTATTAAAAATCTCCCATGAAAAACTTTTTTAGATTCTTGTTATCTGTATAATTAATTAGGTTGCTAAGATTTTGATCTATGTCTTCCCCTTTACAAGTTGGCAAATTCATATGACAACTGTAAAAATTCTATGATCTCATCGTTTACTTTTAAGATCAACTTTTTAAAAATTTTTTTCTCGATTCGATAGAAGTTACGGTTTTGTTGTGCCGTACAGTAAAAATCCTCTACGGCAACAACTTCACCTTTTAGCTAATATCGCTAATCCTTCTTCGAATTTATCAAATCCTATGTGAGAATAAGTCCAATAATAACTGTATCCTTCTTCTCCATATTCTCTAACTTTTATCTAGTAATAATTTTCCCAAAAGTTATCTTCTTTTATCCCATGCATGAAACATCTGCACTATTAATCAATTGATTTACTTCTTGCATAGCAACAACATCGTATTTTTTCTCCACGATAGTTTTTCGCTAAAGATATTCAATTTTTTTCAAGTTGATTTTTCTTCTAACCAACTGTGAACATTAATTGTTAATAGTTTCATGCTATGTTCTCCACTTCTTATTTGTATTTTTTTGTTCCAAATATCTTCATTATATTGAGCAATTGTACGGTCTGATGAGAAGAATCCTGCTTTTGCAATGTTCGCAATAACTTTCTTCATCCATAATTCGCGGTTTTCGTAGTCTGCTAACATTTCTTCTTTCTTAGCGTAATATTCCTCAAAATCAATAAGTGTCATAAACCAGTCTTTGTTAAGTAGTTCGTTGTATAATCTTTCTAATCTTTCTTTGTTTCCTAGTTTAACTAGATCTTCAGAAACGATGAAGTCTACAACTTCTTTAACACCGTCTTTTTCATAGTATTCTTTAGAAACATATCCAGCAGTTTCATAAAGTTTGATGATTTCATCACTTTCTTTACCGAAGATGTAGATATTTTCACGTCCAACTAGTTCATCAATTTCCACGTTAGCTCCATCTAGAGTTCCTAAAGTTAAAGCTCCGTTTTAACATGAATTTCATGTTACCAGTTCCACTTGCTTCTTTAGAAGCTAATGAAATTGTTCAGAAATATCAGTTGCTGGAATTAGTTTTTTCTGCAACACTTACGTTATAGTTTTCAACTAGGAATACATTTAAGTATTTGTTTACTTCTGGATCGTTATTAATTAATTCTGATAGACATAGAATTAAGTGAATAATATCTTGAGCTATAATATAAGCTGGTGCTGCTTTACCACCGAAGAATACTGTAATTTTTCTTTCAGGTAATTTACCATTTTTGATATCTAAGTATTTTTAATTACATATAAAGCGTTCATTTGTTGACGTTTATATTCGTGGAATCTCTTGATTTGAGTATCGATAATACTGTTTTCATCTAATTCGATACCTTGAGTTTCTTTTAGGTATTCTTTAAGAACAAGTTTGTTCTCATGTTTGATTTCTTCTAATTTAGCTGCTACTTCTTTACTATCAACAAATGCTAGTAATTTTTCTAATTTAGTTGCATCAGTTAAGTACTCATCACCAATTAGCTCTTTTAAGTAAGCTGCTAATGGTCTGTTAGAAAATTCTAACCAACGTCTGAATGTAATACCATTAGTTTTGTTATTAAATTTCTCTGGGTATAATTCATAGAAGTGTTTTAACTCAGAGTTTTTAAGAATTTCAGTGTGTAGGTATGCAACCCCGTTTACACTGTTAGAGAAGTGAATATCCATGTTTGCCATGTGCACTCTATCGTCTTTATCGATGATTTGAATATCTTCACCTTCATATTTTTCTCTAATAACAGCATCTAATTGTTTGATGATTGTTACTAAGTGTGGTACTACTTCTTCTAAGTATGCTAATGGCCATTTTTCTAATGCCTCAGCTAAGATAGTGTGGTTTAGTGTAACCAGTCATTTTTTGAACAATTGTATATGCTTCTTCAAATTCAATTCCATGTTTTTCAGTTAGTAAACGAATTAATTCAGGAATTACCATACTTGGGTGAGTATCGTTAATTTGAACATATGCATATTCGTATAAATCATGTACGTTACTTCCTTTAGCAATTGCTTCATCTAAAAATCAGTTGAGCAGCATTTGATACCATAAAGTATTGTTGGTAAATACGTAGTAATTCACCATTTTTATCACTCATCATCTGGATATAAGAATAATGTTAAGTTTTTCTCGATTTCAGTTTTATCAAAACTGAAATTCCGTTTTTCAATGATGCTGCTGTCGATTGAATCAATATCAAATAGGTTTCAGATAGTTTTTAGTATCTTTTTATATCCTAATACATCAATTCTTTTTAGTGTTGATGTTAGGTTGAAGTTTTTGAAAGGTACTGTATATTTTAACATCAGTATCTCTTAGCCATGAAGAATCTTCAATCCAGAAGTTTGGTTCTGCATGTTGTTCATTTTTAACAAATACTTGTCTGAATAATCCACAGTGGTAGTTTAATCCAACTCCATCACCATTAATTCCTAATGAAGAAATTGAATCGATGAAACAAGATGCTAAACGACCAAGACCACCATTTCCTAATGAAGGTTCTAATTCAGCTTCTTCTACATCACTAAGACGTTTGTTAGCAGCTTTTTAATTCTTTTTCGATTTCTTCATAGATTCCTAAATTAATTAGGTTATTTGATAATAGTTTACCGATTAAAAATTCTGCTGAAATGTAGTAAACTTTTTCTTATCATTGTTATGAGCTTTTTATCCGCTTCTTCTCTTTTACATAATTTAATAATTGTTTATAAATTTCTTTGTTATCTAAAGTACTTAGTTCTTTATTTGTATTATCTAATACATATTTACTAAATGACATTTTATACCCCTCTCTCTTGAATATCTTACTGTAATTTTTTCTAAAAATTCTTTTCTTTTCGTCTGTTAGATCTTCTGCAAGCATTCTCCATTCCCAGTTTCCTCCAACTGTTGATGGAACATTCATTTCTGCTTGTTGCATCTTTTATCTAATAAAGTCTTGCATTGTTACGATTGCGTAATCACTTACTGAAGAGTAAATTCCTCTAATCATTGCTTCTAGTAATTTTTCTTCATTACGGCGATTTAAGTATTCTGAAACTAGTTCTTTTTCTGATTCACTTAGTTTTTCATACCATCCATTAACTACATCATTGTCATGTGTACCAGTGTACGCTACACTATTTTGTGTATAATGGTGTGGACGGTCTAAATTATCTTCTCCTGGGAAAGCAAATTGAAGAATCTTCATACCTGGATATCCAGAATCATCTAATAATTTTTCTGCTTTTTCATCAATAAATCCAAGATTTTTCTGCGATAATTGGTAAATCCCTAATTGTTCTTTAATTTTTTGGAATAATTCAATTCCTGGACCAGCTTCCCAATTACCATTTACTGCATTTTCAGCATCTCTATCGATTTGCCAGAAATCAGAGAAACCTTTGAAGTGATCTATACGTAGTACATCATAGATTTTGAAGCTTTCTTGTACTCTATAAATCCACCATGAGAATCCTTGTTCTTTATGTTTTTGCCCCAATCGTAGATTGGATACTCAAAGTTGTCCAGTAGGACTGAAGTCGTCTGCAGGACATCCAGCTACATAAAGTGGTTCATTATTTTTCATCAACTTTAAATAACTCTGGCATTGTCCACATTTCAACACTATCAGCACTTACATAGATTGGCATATCTCCAATGATCTTAATTCCTTTTTTATTAGCATATTCTTTTAATGCTAACCATTGTTTAAAGAAGAAATACTGTGTTACTGTATAGTATCTAATGCTATCTTGAAGTTCTGTACGATATTTTTCACGTGCAGCTTCTTCACCATTCTTAATATCCTCATCCCAATGAATGAAAACTTTTGATATCCGAAAGCTTTCTTTTTATAGCCATATATTCAGCATAATCAGCTAACCAGCTAGAGTTCTCAGCTTCAAATTTTTCGATTTCTGCTAATACTTCGCTATTTTTTGTAGTGTTAGCAACAGCCTTCTCTAAAATTGGTCTTCTTGCATCAAATAATAATGCATAATCAACTTTTTCAGGATTATCTCCAAAGTTAACATTTGAATAATCACTTTCTTCAAGTAATCCCATCTTCTTTTTAATAAAAGAGAAAAATCGATTAGGTTTAAATTCCCTGCTACAGCTGAGAAACTTTGATAAGGTGAATCTCCATAACTTGTAGTTGTTAATGGTAAAATTTGCCAATATGTTTTGCTTTTGTTTCTTCTAAGAAATCAACGAAAATCATATGCACTTTTTTTCCAAAAGTTCCTATACCAAATTCTCCTGGTAATGATGTGATATGCATCAAAACACCACTTGAACGTTTTGTCATTCTTTTTTCCTCCGTTATATTTATAACTTGTATTTACAAAATAAGTTTTTATAACTTAACAATTATTATTATAATAAAAACACTTTCATTTTGTCAATAACATTTATGTAATTCTTTTTATTTTCTTTTCGTCAATATATACGTAAATGTTACAATATGTATGTAAGATGTACGTTAAAGTCAAATTATTACGGAAAATAAATTCCAAAAATTAAATTACGATGAAAAAAATTAAAAAGTTTTTCGTCGGCAGAATTAAGTAACAAATTTTAAGGATATGTCAAGAGAGAGAAGTGGAACGACTCTTGACATATTCTTTAATTTGTTAAAAACACAAAAAGCCGACGAAAATGGTTTTTCAGAGGCTCCGATGAAGCGACTAAACTACGAAATTTGTGTTAAGATTCACTTTATAAGTATCGCCTTTATACCTATCATCTAAGATGAGAAATCTAGATTTGTAAAATTATTGATAGTTTGGTTACTGTCCATAAGTTTTATAAATATTTGTTTATCATCAAAACTATTCAAATATAACGCACGTAAGGATAGTCTTTTCGCCAATATAGGCATCTAAATCCTTTAGGTCGAGATGTGAATATTAGCCTAATGAATGGGAGATACAGCCTTCCATAGAACAACTAGCGTTAGCCTTTAATAATCGTTGTAAAGCCGCCCAATTATTTAAAAATATATTTACTTTTTCCTCAATGATTTCTTCTCTATCTGAGAATTTTTTAGAAAAATCCTTAATCCATTGTTTAAATGCTGAACGATTATCGACTTTCAATAAACTCTTTTAGCTTTTTCATATTCATCCATATTAGGTATGTAGTAATACGCTGTAGAGCTTGCATAGCATGGAATTTATCAAGTGCATAATGAGTTTTAGTAGTATCGAATATATCACGAGTAGCCTTAATCCAATTAGCCCCATCGCCAAGAATATAGATATTTTCAACATAATCAAGATCATATGTACGATATACATACTCATATATCCTATCTCTAAATTTAGAAACACTCTCCAACTCATCAAGAATGATAAATCTATCTGTATATCCATTTTTTATACGATAAGAGTAGATTTTAGCAGCTTTAACCATTTGTTTTTTAACAGGATAAGGAGACTTCTTAGGCTTTTGAATAGACACATAATGTTCATCAAGTTCGATAAAAATGTCTTTAACCTTATTTTGTTTGAGAGGGAAGAAGGCATTGATATCAGAACGTTTAATATAATTAGCGATAGTAGCACGAGAAATATATTTACTTTTATCGTAGAAAAATCATTCTAAAAATATATTGTCCAAGTATTTGACCTATAGTGGAATAAGAAGTATGTTTTCCGGCAAGGAATAGGAGTTCATTAATAACATCATTATCGAAAACAACACGAGGTGAAATATTAAGAAGAGAATCTAAGTAGTAAAAATGATTTTCACCGTTTTTATCAACATAAGCACGTCTTTTAAAAAGTAATCTCTCCAAATAAAGTGACGATAGTTCGATAATAAGTACCTTTAGGGTAGTATAGTGCCTTTCGCTGAGACGAGTTGAAGTAATCCTCATCTAATTTTTCAAGAGTAAGGATGACGTTTTTTATGATAGAATCCATAACAACTTTATTAGGAATTGATAGTAAATCAGATAAAGATATTTTTAGAATTTGTATATCTTAGACTTCTATTTACATATGTGTTGATGGAAGATAAGATATCCTCTGAAAAATTTTTAAAGTATTTTTCTATGTTTTTGATAAAGATTTGTGTTATAATATTCATATGAATAAATTCCTTTCTGTGGTTTCGCAATTTATAGTTTAAAGGAATTTATTCTTTTTTCTACCCTTTCCGTAATAATTTTACTATATCAAGATGTACTTAACCCTTGCAATTCTTATCAACTACATTTATAATTAAATAGGTAATTTTTAAAAGGAGAATAGTAAAAGGTAAATCATATATGAGTAAATACAAACAGGTCTATAATGATCTCAAGGAAAAAAATAGATACTCGTTTTTTATAAGCGTAATACAGAACTACCAAGTGAAAAATGAGTTAGTAAAAAGAATACGGTTATTCAAAAGATACTATTAGAAAAGCTTTTGTCTTTATTAGAAATTAATGGTTATATCCAAAAAGATTAAAGGTAAAAACTCTTTAATTCTTGGACACGGAAGAATAAAAATAATTATTTAGGAAATATTAAAACTTCTTCTGAATTAAATATCGATGGAAAAATATGAAATTAAAACTACACTTGAATCTTTATATATTATTCAAGGAGATAAGAAAATAATGGATATTTTTAGTGCTGATGGAAATAACGACTTTTATAGAGTTAGCCGTAGTAGAATGATAAACAGTGAAATGACTGGATATGAAGTATCATATTTTTGATCGAAAACTTGTTCCATTCATCAACAAGGAAATAGCCGAATCTTCAATTTATAAATACTTAGAAAAAGAATTAGGATTAAATATTACACTCACGACGCCAAATATCATTTAGATATGCTACAGATGAAGAAAAACAACATATGGACCTTGATGAATACAATATAGTTGGCTGTTGTTGAAAAGTATCACTTATTTATCCAATGGAAACATACTACAATATGGAATACTTTCATATAGACCAGATAAATTCACATTTGTAAATAATGGCTAGAAAGATAAAGACGACTCATAAATTACGATTTTGTTAGAGTCTAATTTATAGAGTCGTTCTTTAAAATTTTACTATTCAAATATTTTTAAGTATGGTGACGGACGGTTCCATCTAACTTTAATTGTCATTTAGACAATCAAAGTGGATATTCCACCTGAAAATTAAGCTTAAAATCTCATTTTCACCGATGGAACGTTTTCAAGTTCCATTTTCACCATTACAAAATATTTGAGTAAAATTAATAATACTAGTGAAAAATTAGTCAATTCATTTATTAATCAAGTTTTATATTTTCTTACTGTTTTGTAGTAGCTGGAGTGAAACACTTTTTGTGTTTCCTGCGAGAAAAATGAGACTCAGGCTCATTTTTCTAACCGGAATATCCTTTTGAGATAACAAAAGATATGGAGTGTCATAAAAGCTACTATAAAACAGGAAAAAGAAAAATATAAATTTTATGAGATATAGTATCCAATCATATATTCAAAAACTGATAAAGGAAAAATTATTCCTCTATCAGTTTTTAATTTATTCAAGATTATTTTAATCTTTCTTCTAATTCTGCTTTTAAGTCTTCGAATCCAGGTTTCCCAAGAAGTGCGAACATATTTTTCTGTATACGCTTCTACTCCTGGTTGGTCAAATGGATTTAATCCTTGCATATATCCAGAAATACCTACAGCTTTTTCGAAGAAGTATACTAAGTATCCGAATGTAAACTCACTCATATCTGGAAGTTCTACTACAAAGTTAGGTACTCCTCCGTCTGTGTGAGCAAGAAGTGTTCCTTCAAATGCTTTAGTGTTTACGAAATCCATAGTTTTTCCTGCTAGATAGTTTAATCCATCAAGATTATTGTCAGCTTCCTTAAGCTCGATATCTTTTGTTTGGAGATTTAACTTTTAAGATAGTTTCTAATAGAACTCGACGTCCTTCTTGAACATATTGTCCCATAGAGTGTAAGTCAGTTGAGAAGCAAACACTTGATGGGTATAATGCTTTTCCATCTTTCCCTTCAGACTCACCATAAAGTTGTTTCCACCACTCGTTGAAGTAAACCATTGATGGTTCATAAGATACAAGAATCTCAATTAATTTACCTTTTTGTTGTAAAATATTACGCATTACAGCATATTGATAAGCAATATTTTTACTTAAATCTGGTGTTGAAAGCTCATCTTGAGCTAATTTAGCACCAGCCATCATTTTATCAATATCAACTCCACTTACAGCAATTGGCAGTAATCCTACTGCAGTTAGAACTGTAAAACGTCCACCTACATCATCAGGTACTACAAATGTTTCGTATCCTTCATCATCAGCTAATGATTTTAACGCTCCACGAGCTTTATCAGTTGTAGCAAAGATTCTTTCTTTCGCCCCTTCTTTACCATATTTTTCTTCAAGTAATTCTTTAAAAATACGGAATGCAATAGCAGGCTCAGTAGTTGTTCCAGATTTAGAAATTACATTTACAGAGAAATCTTTACCTGTAGTTTTTAAGTAATTAACTAATTCTTGAGTATAAGTTGATGAAATAGTGTGACCAACGAAGAAAATTTTTGGAGTTTTTCTTCCTTCTTCATAGAAGTTATAGAAGCTGTCATTTAGCATTTCTATTGCAGCACGAGCACCAAGGTAAGATCCCCCAATACCGATAACTACTAGTACATCAGAATTGCTTTGGATTTTTTTACTAGCTTCTTTAATTCTAGCAAATTCTTCTTTGTCATAATTAGTTGGTAAGTCTAACCATCCTAGGAAGTCATTTCCTATTCCAGTTTTATTGTGTAATTGATCATGTGCAACTTTCACATAACCTTCCATATTTTTCACTTCTTGTTCGTTAAAGAAGTTTAGCGCTTTCGAATAATCAAAATTTAAGTGCATTTTTGTTCTCCTTTTTTTATTTTCATCTTTTATTATAAATCATTGTTGGCTTGTCGTCTATAATATAATCGTAAATTAATTCAGAAACTTTTTCTGCATTGTGCCTAATCGTATTATTATCAATGATTCCTACATCATTATTTTTTTATCAATTTTATTCCAAGTTTTTCTATTTTATCTTGATCGATTTTGACCGGTTCTTGTTTTCTTTGTGATATTTCGATAAAATACTATCATCGAATTCACAGAATTTGCAATTACTAAATCAAAAAAATGTTTTCTTCCACATGTTTATTTATTGCAATAATATGATCAGAGACAGTATAATTATCAGTTTCACCATGTTGAGTCATAACATTACATACATATATTTTTAGCTTTACTTTCTCTAATTTTTCTCCGAAACTTGAGAAATCACTAAATTTGGAATAATTGAAGTATATAAACTACCTGGTCCCATTATTATATAATCTGCCTGTTCGATAGCTCTTAACACATCTTCATTAGGTTTTACCCTAGAAGGTGTAATATAAACATGATCTATCTCTCCACCAGCTTCAGTAATTGAAGATTCTCCTCTTATTATTTCTCCTGTAGAAAGAACAGCATTTAACGTTGCTATATCATTAGTTGTTGGTAATACTGTTCCACGTACATTTAAGATTCTACTCATAACCTTAACCGCAGTAGAAAAATCACCATGAATATCTGTCATAGCAGCAATCATTAGATTACCTACTGGGTGACCTTTGATTTCTCCACTATCGAAACGATACTGAAACATCTTTTCTAAGTATGGTTCTGCATCTGACAAAGCTGCAATAACATTTCTAATATCCCCTGGTGAAGGAATATTCATATCACTACGTATTTTCCCAGAACTTCCACCATCATCTGCTACTGTTACTACTGCCGTTATGTCAAGTGGATATTTTTTCAAACCTCTTAAAAGAACTGATAAACCTGTTCCTCCACCAATAGTAACTACTTTTACTTTAGCTCTCATTTTACTACCTACCCTTATTAATATCGCGATGTTCTAGATGTACTCTATAACCTAACTTTGATATATCCTCATGTAACCTTCTTGCTACACTAACCGATCTATGTTTCCCTCCGGTACATCCTACAGCTATTGCGACTTTATCTCTTCCTTCATATTGGTACTTATCAATCATATAAGTCATTAATTCTAGATATCTATCATAAAAATTCTTTAGTTACTTCATCTTCAAAAAAACATAATCATAAACTTCTTTATCTTGACCTGTTTTTCTCGTAGTTCATTTTATGTAAAAATGGATTTCGTAAAAACGAACATCTATTATGTTATCTGCATCGATTGGTACACTATATTTATATCCGAAACTAGAGATAGTAATATGATAACTATCTTTTTCAATTCAAAATCCTCTAATATTTTTCTTAAGATCTTTTAATTGTTGTATTTGTAGTATCATAAATATAATTCGCTATACCTTTTAATAGTATCCATATCTTTTTCTTTCTTGAGCAATTCCCTCAAAGTAAACTGAACTCGCTAGATAATGGATGATTTTTTTCTAGTCTCTTTATATCTATTTACCAATACTTGATCTTCACTATCTAAAAATATTATACGAACATCAAAATATTCATTTTGTTGTATTTTTAATACCTCTTTTAAATCAACAAATAAGACTTTCTTACTTATATCAATACTTATAGCTGTCTTATCAATATCTTTTCTTCAATTATTCTTAAAAATCCTCTACAACCAATCCAGGCAAATTATCTGTACAAAAATACCCCTGATTTTCAAAAACTTCTAATGCTGTATTTTTCCCTGCTCCACTTATTCCTGTTATAATAACTAATTTTTTCTTCATAGCTTCACATCCATCTTTATAATATTATGTAAGTTTTTATGGAATGATAAATTCAGTTTAACAAAAGAAATAAACTGCTCCATTCCTATATTGTACACCATTTCTATTTATTTGTGTAGTATTTTTAAGATTATTAAAAATAAACCTACTGTTTAGATTTCTCTTACAGTAGGTTTATCACCTAATTACCCATTACCTCTAGTAGTATTATTATTTCCAGTATTTCTTCCACTAGGTTGAACTACATTAGAATTCCCTCCTCGTGATTGGGAACTATTATTATTTCCGTTCTGTTGGCCGTTTTTGATTTGATGTATTACTATTATTATCTTCAGAATTATTTCCGTTACGATTATTATTTTCATTGCTGTTATTATTGTTATTTCTATCTTTCTCTTTTTCTTCTTGATTACGTCTATTTTTGCTCTTCAATTTCTCGACGCTCACTATCAGAAATAACCTTAACTCCTCCGTTAATAGAACCTACATTCTCTGGAACTTTAAATCCTTTAGGTGGGTGAATACGCACTATATTCTGCATATTTATTCGATACAATGCCTGAGTTTTCTGCGTGTCATCTTGAGTCATATACTTCGTCGGCCCATCAATTGCATCAAATCCTTGCCATACAGCCATCGTGTAATTACTAGTATATCCAATTGTCCAAGAATCTTTAGAATAATTATCTATATCAAAATTATACTTTTGAGCTTCTCCTTCACCGAATGTAGTTGTACCTGTCTTAACAGCCATATCAGCTCCACTAATACGAGCAAACGAGGCCGTACCATTTACTACATTTCTTAACATTGAAGTCATAATGTATGCAGTTGATTCTTTAATAACACGTTTTCTGTCATCTTTACTGAAGCTCTTCACTTCAGAACCTTCACTATCATAAACCTTCTTAATAGCTTTTGGTGTTGCATAATATCCACCGTTACTAAATGGAACATATGCTCCTGCCATTTGTAATGGTGAGAATCCATCTCCACTACCTCCAATTGGAGTAGTAATAGAATCATCTGTAATTTCCATACCAACATTAGCTGCATATTGTTTTACTCTATTGAATCCAACTTCTTGGTATGTTTTAATGGCTGGAATATTATATGACCAAACTAAGGCATTATTTATAGTAATATTACCGTGGAATTGTCTATCCCAGTTTTGAATTTGTGAACCTTGAAGTTTAGAGTCATTAACCGTATGATCAGATCCCCAATTTAGATACTCTACAGCAGGTCCATAAGCAAGTATTGGTTTAATTGATGACCCAGGTTGTAACTTAGCTTGCGTTGCAATATTAAATCCATGGAACGTTTGTTTTTTACCTCCATAAAGAGCGGCTATCCCACTATTTTCGTTATTCAGTACAACCATAGCTACATTACTAGCTTGTTTTATTCCAGCATAGTTTGCATTTACACTCTCTGTTAAAGTATCTTGAATTTTAGAATCGAAGTTAGTATAGATTTTAAGACCTAAGTTTAATACATCACCTTCATAATCCTTATATTCTTTACTGTTTTTAATTCATTTACAATTTGATTCATATATGAAGTATATTTCGAATCAAATTCACTAGATAATAGCACACGTTCACTTTCATCACGCTCTATTGAGTCCGTCTAACACATTAGTTTTTGAGCTGCAGTTGATTCTGCTTCTGAGATTTTTCCATGATATTGCATTAAATATAATACCGTATCACGACGAGCTTTAGCTGCTTCAGGATTATCATAAAGGATTATATGTATTAGGGTGTTGAGGTAGTCCTGCTAAAAGCGCCATCTGCGGAAGTGTTAATTGATTTAATTCTTTTCCATAGTAGTACTTAGCTGCAGTTTTTTAATCCATACACTCCATCTGAATAATAAATTCTATTCACATACATTGTGAAAATAGATTCTTTATCGTAATTTTGTTCAAGTTTATAAAGCTAGATATGCTTCCTGAACTTTACGTTTCATGCTCTTATTATCATCTAAAAATGTTCTCTTGATTAATTGTTGAGAAATTGTAGATGCACCTTGTGATCCAAAACCACTTGTAAGGTTTGAAAAATACCGCTCCTACTAAACGTCTGAAGTCAACGGCTCCATGTTCAAAGAATCGATTATCCTCTGTTGCTAAAAATTGCATCTTGCATTTTTCGTTGGAATATCTGATGTATTTAAGTTTTCACCAATCTGATTCCCTAATTTTTGCTACTTCATTATTATTAACATCATAAACAATTGTTCTTGAGTTATTGTCTAGTATCTTAGAGTCAAATGCAGGTGCTTGATAAATCCAAAACACACATAGTAAGAATAAAGATATAATAGCAACACTTGCTGCATACAATCCATATCTTAAAATTTTCATCCATAACGTCTTATTATTTTTCTTAGAATTAGGATTACTAATTCTATTTGGGCCTAATGGACGTCTTGGTCCCCAGATTACCAGTTCTTGCTGATTGTTGACTATTTCTCGGTCTCACAGGATGTACTCCTTGTCTTTGATTTGGATTTTGAGGCCTTTGTTGTTGATTAGAAGAATCTGTATTTTGTGCATTGCTTCTCATTATTTCTTCATTTGTTAATGGTCTTCTTTGTTGTCCATTATTCGTTGGATTATTATTTCTTCTAGATATATATCCACCTGGCATAACACTCTTTCTTTCTTGAGGTGTCTGTCTCTTCTCGATAGCCGACTATTATTATTCTCTGCCATTGTATATCCTCTCTTTTTCGATATTTAAACTTTCATTTAACTTTCATTTTGATTTGAACCCTTTTTCGATATGAAAATGATACAATATACTACATTAATTTTAATGTATAATGATCAATTTACTTTGTATAATATTAACTATTATTTAATAATTTTGTAATATTTACAAGATTTTATAATTATAGTTTAGTTAATTAAGACATAATTTAAATCTTTAACCCATATAGTTTCTTATACTAAAAATAAAGGGTAATTCATTGAGAATCACCCTTTTTATATCAATTTTATTATTATCAATATCTTATTAATTAAATTACTTGATAACTTTATTTCTTTATAATGTTTTTACTTAGTTAACGCTACTTCTATATCGCTAATAGCTGCTTTTAGCTGCTGCAATTCTCGCAATAATAACTCGGTATGGTGAACAAGAAACATAACCTAAACCAATTTTTGAACAAAGTAGAATTGATTTTTCATCTCCTCCATGTTCACCACAAATTCCTAGTTTAATATTTGGTTTTACAACTTTTGCTTTATTGACAGCAATCTTCATTAACTCTAGTACTCCACTCTCATCTAAATGAACAAATGGATCCGACTCTAAGATATTTTTCTTATAGATATCGATAAATTTCTCAGCGTCATCTCTTGAATAACCAAATGTTAATTGTGTTAAGTCATTTGTTCCAAAGCTGAAGAAATCAGCATGTTCAGCAATCTTATCAGCTACTACACAAGCTCGTGGAATTTCAATCATAGTTCCAACTTTATAATTAAAGTCTGCATTGTATAACTGTATTTCTTTTTCTACTAATTCAACTATTTGTTCACGTAGAAACTGCAAGTTCTTTTTCTAAACCTACTAACGGAATCATAATTTCTACATTAACTTCAATTCCTTCTTTGCGTGCTCTAATCGCTGCTGAACTGATTGCTTTTGCTTGCATTAAATAAATTTCTGGATAAGTTGTTCTAGACGGCAACCACGGTGTCCCATCATAGGGTTAAACTCAGCAATACTAGCAATTTTAGCTTCTAATTGACTAACACTTACACCCTATTTCCTCGGCAATAACTTTTTACAGTTTTTCATCTTTCGGTAAAAGAAATTCGTGAAGTGGTGGATCTAATAATCTTATGTTAACAGATTTACCTTTTGCTTCTTTTAAAAAATTTTATAGAAATCATCACTTTGAATTGGTTGTAATCTATCTAAGAATCTAATTCTTTCATTTTGTATCTGAAGCTAATATCATTTTTCTAACTAAGCTAATTCTATCTTCTTCAAAGAACATGTGTTCTGTCCTACATAATCCAATTCCTTCAGCTCCAAACTCGAAAGCAACTTTTGCATCAACTTCATTATCAGCATTTGCTAAAACTTTTAGACTTCTAATTTCATCTGCCCATCCTAAAAGTTTATTGAATCTATCGCTGAATCTAGCATCTATTTTATCAACTTCACCCAGATAAACCTTACCGCTACTTCCATCAACAGAGATTACATCTCCTTCTTTCAATGTAATTCCAGCAATTTTTAAAGTCTTTTCGTCATAATTAATAATCATATTTTGGCAACCACATACACAGCATTTACCCATTCCTCGTGCTACTACCGCAGCATGTGATGTCATACCTCCACGTAGAGTTACAATGGCTTCTGAGCTAACCATTCCTTCAATATCTTCTGGTGATGTTTCTTCTCTTACTAATACAACCGGTTTTGTTTTAGCCGCTTCAACCGCTTCATGAGCAGTAAAATAAATTGCTCCAACAGCAGCACCTGGCGAAGCCGCTAATCCTTGAGTTAATTGTTGTGCTTGTTTCAATGATTTATCTTCAAATGTAGAATGAAGAAGTTTGTTAATTTCTTCTGTCCCTACTCTTAAAATAGCCTCTTCCTTACTAATAACACCTTCTTCTACTAATGAAACTGCAACTTCAACAACAGCATTTGGTGTTCTCTTAGCATTTCTTGTTTGAAGAATATATAGTTTACCATCTTCTATAGTGAACTCAATATCTTGCATATCTTTGTAGTGTTCTTCTAATTTTTTTAGAAAGTTCTACAAATTCTTTATATAAATGTGGCATATCTTCAGCAAGTACACTAATATTTTTCGGCGTTCTAATTCCCGCAACTACATCTTCCCCTTGTGCATTAATTAGATATTCTCCGAATAATTCATCCTCCCCAGTTACAGGGTTTCTACTAAACGATACTCCAGTACCACAATTGTCTCCCATATTCCCGAAAACCATTGCTTGGATGTTTTACAGCAGTTCCTAATTTATCACTAATATTATGAAGTCTTCTATATACTTTAGCTCGATTATTATTCCATGATTTAAATACCGCTTCAATAGCTAGCATAAGTTGTTCCTTCACACTCATCAGAAATTCACGACCTACTTCTTTTTCTGTATATTTCTTTGAATTCCTCAACAACTTTAAATAAATCTTTTTTTCATTCATATCGCTATCTTGTTCATAGCCATTTTTCATTTTTTTACTCGTGTTAATACTTCTTCAAATTTATATTTCTCTACATCCATTACTACATCTGAGAACATTTGAATAAATCTTCTATAACTATCATAAGCAAAACGATAATTATTATTCTTCTTAGCTAAGGCGATAGTTGTTTCATCATTCAATCCTAAATTTAAAATTGTATCCATCATTCCAGGCATTGAAAAATACAGCACCACTTCGTACAGATACTAATAATGGATTTTCTATACTTCCCAACTCTTTACCTATATTTTTCTAATATTTCTAATTGTTCATTGATTTGTTTTAAAATCTCAGGTTTAATTCTTTCTCCCATTTTTCATAATAACTATTACAGCTTTCTGTAGTAATAGTAAAACCAGGAGGTACATTAATCCCTAATCCCTTCATTTCTGCAAGATTCGCACCTTTACCCCCAAGTAAAGATCGCATTTCTTTATTTCCTTCACTGAAATTATAAACATATTTTTGTCATTTTAAAAATTCCCCCATCACATTTTTGTTACAGTATATAATTATTTATTAAATGTTAAACTTTCTAAGCCGCGTTCTCTCATTATCCCAATTATCAACTCTGCAGTTTCTTCAATAGCTTTATTTTGAACATCTATTATCGGACAACTGATTTTTCCCCATAATTTCTAACGCGTACTCTAATTCTTCAAATATTTGGTTTCATCTGTATAATCAGTATTTCCATCCACTCCTAAAGTTTTTAGTCTTTCTTCCCTCAACTTATTAAGTTGTTCTACTGAATTTGTTAAACCAATAATCTTTCTTTTTTTACTTCATATAGTTGCTCTGGTAGTATTAAATCTTGTACAATAGGAACATTCATAACTTTAATGTTTCTATTTGCTAGATATAAGCTTAATGGAGTTTTAGACGTTCTTGATACCCCCAAAATAACAATATCCGCCTCTTTAAGACCATTAATATCCTTACCATCATCATACTTCACAGCAAATTCCAATGCATCAACTCTTTTTGAAAGTACTCAGTTCCCATTTTTCTGTTTAAACCTGGATTCCCCTCAGATTTTATTCCAAGTTTATCTTCAAAAGTACTTTAGCATTTCACTTAACAAATCTATAACTTTTATATTTTTTTCTAACCCTTTTTTCTTCACGTATTCGGCTAAGGCACTATCTACCAATGTTTGAACTATTACATCCCCATCATTTACATTCGACATAATACAATCTATTTTTTTCTACCGTACAAACATTTGAATTCTTCAATACCTTAAAATCAGCTTTTCCATAAGAAAACTGCACTAAAGCTGCATCTACAACATCCTTCGCAGTATTCCCTATTGAATCTGAAATTATATGTACAGTTAACATATTATCCCTCAATATTTCCAATAATAATTTAATTAATGTAGTTTTTGAAATTTTTTTCCGACGATCACCTTGCCTCCATCCTCATCTCTTACGACAGGTAAGCAGTCAATTTCATGTAAAATTAACTTCCTTAAGGCATCACTAACTAATTCATCTTCATATATGTATATTACATTCGGTACACGTGTCATCGCTAGTACTATTGGAAGATTTTTGACCATCAGCATTTCTTGATAATTTCAACATATCTTTTCTAGATGTTACACCTGCTAGGTGATTATTTTTCATCAACAATAAAGATTGTTCCTACATCATATATAAATAATTTAGATAATACATCTGAGAAATTCGCTGTACTTTTTAGCCGTTATTGCTATCCCCATAACATCTTTAACTAATTTATTTTTTTATTTCTTCACGTTGTTCTCCTGGTGAAAAGTTATAATTGTAATAGTATCCCACATTAGGGTTTTGCTTCTAAAATTTCCAACATCCCTAATACTGCCAAATCGTTTCTTAAAAGTAGATTTCCCCAAAGATAACTTCTCAGCTATCTCATCACTTGTAATTGGCTCGAGATTCTTTACTATTTCAATTATAGCTTTATGTCTCTCAGTAAGTTTCATTGTTCCTCCTTCTTGTATTATATTTTTTTATTATACAATATATTACATATTAATTCAATAGTTATTACAAATTAATGTGTAATAATAAATTATATTATGTATGATTATTTCATTTTTAAATAGTATTTTTCCTACATTTCTATCCTACTTTATTACCAATATATTAAAATAGAGTTACTCATTATCTATTTTATTTAAATTTAAATGTTTATATGATATAATTAATCTAATAATATATCGAGGTGAAAATTGTATGTCAAAAATTATCTAAATTATTTTGCAATCGGTACAGGTATAGCCGTTGCTAACTATTACTCAAAAAAATCCAAATAAAGTTGAAGAACACACTGAATACGTTAAGAAAAAAATCTAAAGATTACTATGGTTACACACGTTGTATGATTCGCTACACTAAGAAAAAAATGGTGTTGAAGAAGCGGCAATCTATCTATACAATGACTTAGTGAAAAAAATCTTAAAAAGCTAAAAATGCTTTTAGAAAACAAATACAATAATGCTGTTGATTATGGAAAAGAATTATCTAGCAATGTAACAGACATTAAAGAACACGTATCTAGCATAAAAGAATATACTTCAGAAGTTAAAGAAAACTTAGGAGACGCAAAAAAAATCGTTGAAGAATTCAAACCTTCAGTAGAAGCTTACAAAGAAAAAGCTCTTTCTTCTTTCGAAAAAATCAAAGATCAAGTTTCTAATATTAAAAAGACGTAGATGAAGCAAATGTTCAAGAAAAAAAGTTGAAGATTTCACTAACAAATCAACTGAAACACTAGATTCAGTTAAAGAACGCGTTGAAACTGAAGTTCTAAATAACACTCCAGAACAAAAAGAAGAAAAATAATATAACGAGGATTTAAGATGAATCTACTATCACTAAATACTCTTCCTAATACAGGAGAAGCAATTAAAAATTATGGCACATACATTGGTATAATCATAATAATCGCGATAATTTTTCTTCCTAATTTGGAGAAAAAAAGAATAATAAAGATGATTAATAAACTCTAAGCTAGTTTAAACTAGCTAGAGTTTTTTTAATCAAACCTTTTGGTATTAAAAAAATATAAGAGAGTGACTCGATAAAATCTATACAATTTTCGAATCACTCTCTATTTTTATTTTATACTATTTTTAAATTATCTAATACAGCTATTCTTTTTTTGACACTATCATATTGTTCTTGATATGTTGCTTGTTTTTTTCTTTTTCTTTAGCTACAACCGCTTCTGGAGCAGAACCTACAAATTTTTCATTAGAAAGTTTTTTTGTTTACTCGATCTAATTCTTGTTGTAATTTTTTCTAATTCTTTTTCCAAGACGTTCTTTTTCTTTGTCTACATCGATTAAATCACTTAATGAAACATAGATTTCAGCACCTGGTAAGATACGGCTGATGTCAGTTTCACTTGCTTCTACTTCGCGTTCGATAATAAGTTCGCTAGGACGAGCAAATTTCTCTAAGTACGCACTACCATTTAATAGTACTTCTTTTACGTTATCTTGTGAGTATTTAATTTTAATAGGAATCTCACGAGACATAGGAGCATTCACTTCACTACGGATATTACGTACTGCAGTAATTACATCTTGGATGAATTGCATATCTTCTGTTTCTTTTTCAAACACTAGACTTGCTTCAACTTTAGCAAATTCACTAGTCACAATACTATCTCCTGTGTGAGGAATGTGTTGCCAGATTTCTTCAGTTACAAACGGCATAAATGGATGTAACATTTTCAGAGAAGCATCAAGTACATATACTAAAATAGATTTAGTAGTTTTCTTCGCAGCTTCATCTTCACCATTTAATGAAATCTTAGCAATTTCAATATACCATGAACAGAATTCTTCCCATACAAAGTTGTAAAGAATACGGCTTGCTTCTCCAAACTCATATTTTTCGAATAATCTTTCAAAGTCTTCAATAGTTTTGTAAGTTTTGTTAGAATATATTTATCAGCTAATGTTTTTTTCTCCTGTTAAATCAATATCACTATATTCAAAACCTTCAAGGTTCATAATTACGAAACGAGAAGCGTTCCAAATTTTATTAATATAGTTCCAACTTGCTTCGATTTTCTCAGTTGAGTAACGTAAGTCTTGACCTGGTGTTGAGTTAGTAGCTAGAAGTAACGTAAGCTATCAGCTCCATATTGTTCGATTACTTCCATTGGATCTACACCATTACCAAGTGATTTACTCATCTTACGACCTTGTTCATCACGTACTAAACCGTGGATTAAACAATCTTCAAATGGACGAGTATCTGTAAATTCTAATCCTTGGAATACCATACGAGCAACCCAGAAGAAAATGATGTCATATCCAGTTACTAGACAGCTATTTGGATAGTAACGTTTGAAATCTTCACTTTCTAAATCTGGCCATCCTAATGTAGAGAATGGGAATAAAGCTGAAGAGTACCAAGTATCAAGAACATCTTCATCTTGAACATAGTTTTCAATATCTTTTGGTGGATTTACATCAACATAAACTTCACCTGTTTCTTTGTGATACCATGCTGGAATACGGTGTCCCCACCATAATTGACGAGAAATACACCAGTCTTGAATATTTTCCATCCAAGTATTTAACGTATTTTCAAAACGAGGTGGATAGAAGTTAACTTTTCTATCTTCATCTTTTTGATTTTCTAATACTTTATCGGCAAGAGGTTTCATGTCAACGAACCATTGTTTAGAAAGATATGGTTCAACAACCGCACCACTACGCTCAGAATGCCCTACTGAGTGAAGGTGTTTTTCAATCTTGAAGCATACTCCGCTTTCTTGTAAATCAGCGATAAGAGCTTTACGACATTCGAAACGATCCATACCGTTATACTTATCAGCATGTTCATTCATAACAGCACCTTCATCCATAACGATGATGCGTTCTAAGTTATGACGTTCACCTACTTCAAAGTCATTTGGATCGTGTGCAGGAGTTATTTTAACTACTCCACTTCCGAAATCTTTTTCTACATATTCATCAGCAATAACAGGAATTTCTTTGTTTGTTACTGGTAAAAGAACTGTTTTACCAATATATTTTTGATATCTTTCATCTTCAGGGTGAACAGCAACCGCAGTATCTCCGAATAAAGTTTCAGGACGAGTAGTTGCTACTTCTAGATAATCCCCACTTCCATCAGCTAAGAAATATTTAAGGTGATAGAATGCGCCTTCTACATCTTTGTGAATTACTTCGATATTAGATAATGCAGTTCTTTGAACTGGGTCCCAGTTGATAATTTTCTCACCACGATAGATTGTACCATTGTTGTAGTGATCTACGAAAATTTTCGTTACAGCTTTGTTTAATCCTTCATCTAATGTAAATCTTTCTCTTGAATAGTCTAAACCTAATCCAAGTTTAGCCCATTGTGCACGAATATATCCAGCATATTCTTCTTTCCATTCCCATGCACGCTCTAAGAATTTTTCACGACCTAAAGTCATAACGACTTAATCCTTCTTCACGCATTTTAGCTTCTACTTTAGCTTGTGTAGAAATACCAGCGTGGTCCATTCCTGGAAGATAAAGAACATCAAATCCTTTAAGACGTTTGTAACGTGTTAACATATCTTGCAAAGTTGTATCCCAAGCATGCCCAATATGTAATTTACCAGTTACGTTTGGTGGTGGAATTACGATTGTATATGGATTCTTTTTACTTTTATTATCAGCTTTAAAAACTTCTTTTTCCAACCACCAGTTGTAGCGATTATTTTCTACTTCGGTCGGATTATATTTTTGTAGACATTTCAGTCATGACTGTTCCTCCTAAATTTTTATTTTATTATTAATTATTTCTACTTTTTACTAATTTTATATTGGTGATATTTTTTCTAGGTAAAAATAACCTCCATCCTTACATAAGGACGAAAGTTTCCGTGGTACCACCTTTATTCTAATTATAACATTAGCACTTAATAAGATTAACGCTCTAACCACGTTTTAAAGCTACTTACTTTCCTCTAAATGCTCACCGGCTACTTCAAAAGTCCTGCCTAGGAGAAATCTCTCAACCACTGATTTCTTTTTCTGTATCCTACAGTACGCAAGAACTTTTACTTATCGGCTCATCGCATATATTTTATAATTAAAATATGTTTAATATAATAACATACTTTTTATAATGCAAGTAAAATTAAAACTTTGTGAATATAGTATGTGAATATATGTGAATATGTACCCCTCTACCTCTTATATTTTTTGACACCCTAAAGAAATAATAGTATAATATCTTTAGATTAGAGGAGGTGCTAATATGCCAAACATTAAATCAAGTACAGATTTACGTAATAATTACAATGAAATCTCTTCATTTTGTCATGAAACAGGTGAACCGATTTTTATTACAAAAATGGTCGTGGAGATCTTTGCTGTTATGAGCATTGATTTATTCAATAAGTTCATGGGGAGATATGAACTATATCAACTTTTTAGAACAAAGTGAATCTGATTTTGTAAACGGTCGTACCCTTACTTTTGATGATTCTATGAAAAGTTTGAAGAGGAACTAAAAATGGAACATTATAAAATAGTTGTTTCTGAAACCTATCACAAAGACCTAAAAGATATAATCCATTATATTTATCACAATTTAGATGCACCACATACTGCATCTACCCTACTTGACGAGATAGAGGCTACCGTTTCCAATCTTTCTATCATGCCTCTTCGCTATGGATTAGTTGATGATGCCTATCTACGCCGTAAAGAATTTAGAAAATGTCTTGTTAAGAATTATATCATTTTTCTATAAAAGTGAACAAAGAAAATAAAAACTGTAATGATTCACCGAATTCTTCACGCAAGACAAAAATGGATTGATATCCTATAAAAATATTCCATATAAATAAAAAGTACTTCAATGATTAGAAATCTAATTCCATCATTGAAGTACTTTTTTAAATATTAATCTTCTTTTTATTTTTCCATGCAGTTGCATTATCTAACTTAATTGGTAAGTTATCTAGGTAAAACTCTGGATCTTTTCCTTGTTTATGTTGTTTCACATAGTCTTTTAATACTACATAAACTACACCAGAAAGACCGATAATTGCGATTAAGTTAAGTAAACTCATAATACCCATTGTTACATCGGCAATTTCCCAAACTAAATCTAAGTCCATTACACTTCCCACATACACGAGATACATACGATAACACGATAAACATTTACAGTCCCATTTTTAGGAAGTAAATATTGAATATTTGTTTCACCGTAGTAGTAGTTACCAATTACAGAACTGTATCCAAATAAGAAAATAGCAACGATTAAGAAAATTGTTCCGATGCTTCCTACTTGTGAAGTTAAAGCAGCTTGTGTAAGTTGGATACCTTGTAACTTACCAGCTCCGTACTCAACACCTGGATATAGTAAGATTAAGAATGCTGTTGCTGTACATACTAAACATGTGTCGAAGTAAACCCCTAGAGTTTGGATAAATCCTTGTTTAGCTGGGTGAGTACTATCAGCTGTAGCCGCTGCATTAGGAGTAGATCCTAAACCAGCTTCGTTAGTAAACATACCACGTTTAATCCCTAAAAGAATTGATGTTCCCATACCGATTACTCCACCACCCACTTGTTCAAGACCGAATGCTGATTTCACGATTTGAGCAAGAACACCAGGTAATTTGTCAATGTTAATAACCATTATAACTAATACGATAAATAAGTACGCTACTGCCATTACTGGTACTAACCATTGAGTAATTTTTAACAACTTTTTGTTACTCCACCAAAAATTACGAAAATAGTAAATTAATAAAAGCAATCCCCGCAACATTTGAATTAATATCATATACTTGTAAAGCTTGTGCTATAGTGTTAGTTTGAACTGAGTTAAATGCTACACCATATGTTATAGAAATAACAATCGCGAAAAGCACACCCATCCATTTTTGTCCAAGACCTTTTTCCATATAGTAAGCAGGTCCCCCACGATAAACACCTTTTCTATCACGAACTTTATATACTTGAAAATTTAATGTTGATTCGGCAAAGATGAAGCTCCACCAAAAAGAGCCATTACCCACATCCAGAATACTGAGACCAGGTCCACCCATTGCAATCGCAATAGCAACCCCTGCAATTGTGACCAGTACCTACTCTTGACGCAGCTGAGATTGTGAAGGCTTGGAAAGCAGAAACACCTTTCTGTTCGCCATCTTTACCTACTTTAGGTTTTTCTGTAATAAGTCTGAACATTTCTTTAATGTAAGTAAATTGAACAAACTTAGTACTAAATGTAAAATAAATACCAGTTACCATTACTAACCCTATTAGGAAATAAGTCCACATAAAGTCATTAACGGTATTTAATAATTCTAAAAATCTATCCATTAAGAGTCAACTCCTCGTTAAATTTGTTTTATTACGTCTACTATTATACTTTAAAAATATCATACTTAGGAATATACGTTAGAAAATCTGACATAAATCTAATTATATAATACAAAATTGTTAATAATAGCTGAGTAATAGCTCATGTGAATTACAAATCTAACATAAAAAAATCCAGGTAATTCAAAACATCATTTCTAAATCACCTAGATTTTTCTAGTTTATACATATTCAACTCTATTTACTTCTTCATTGTTGTTTTGGTTGATAATTGCTAAAGCCATTATTCATGTTAGGAACTACTAATTTTCTACCTCTTGCCTTTAATATAGAGTTTATTTCATAACTGCTTAACATATTGTAATCTAATTTCTCCTGAAGTACATATTCTCACTTCTAATTCTAGCTCTAATGTCTGTTGCAGCAGTAAAATAAACAACCATAAAGACAATAGAGAATATAAGTTGCACTATTGAAAAAAGTACTACTTAATATGCTATTACTAGCTCCTTGAAATATAACACCACTAAAAAGAAGATAAAATTGTCAGTACTGCTTGGATATACAATACTCTCGTCTACCTTTTGTATCAAAGATTGGTAAATTACATTATAAATAACATAATAAAGTTAAATACATATGCAATTAATCCACTGACTATCAATAATCCAAGTCCAGTGAATAATATACCAGCATACTGTTCGAAAAAACATCAGTAGTAAATCGCAACTCTAGCAATAATAACAATAAAGCTCCTATTGCAACTGAAGGAAGTGTGAAAGTTAATAGATAAGCAACTCCCCAATTCCTCTTCCAAACACGCCCTTTATACTCTTTATAAATCCTATAAGTATTATAATATGGTATAAATGCAAGTCCTGACCTAACCCCAAGTATATCAAACATAATTTTTGAAAAAATAGCTGTAATAATATAACCGACAAAAAAACAAATATGAATAATACTATTCCAACTATAGCTAACACTTGATGTAGCATGTACTCATCAAAATGAAACATAAATAATCCCTCCTTAATTTAAATATTCCTTCACCTTTATTATACTAAAATCTTTTATAAATTAATAGTAAAAAAAGAATGAAATTGTCTGAAAATACAACCTCATCCTTTACAATTATTTATGATAACTTGCTCCCTGTTATTATACGGTAAGCTCTATACACTTGTTCAAGTAAAACAACACGCATCATTTGATGTGGAAACGTCATTTTACTAAACGATAATGCAAAATCACTACGCTTTTTTTAACACTAGCAGAAAGACCATAGCTTCCACCAATTACTAATACCACATCACTCTTACCTGTAAGCATTAAATTATCAATTTTTGATGCAAATTCTTCACTTGATAAATTCTTACCTAAAATTTCCAAAGTAATAACATATTGATTATCTTTAATTTTTTTGATAATATATTTATTCCCTTCTTTTTCCATCACTAAGAGCTATTTCCGAATCATTTTCTACCTTTTACTTTTTCATCTGAAATTTCTATAGTATTTAACTTAATATATGCTCCAAGACGTTTTTCATATTCTTTTATAGCATCTCTATAAAACTTCTCCTTAACTTTACCTACACAAATCAAAAGTTACTTTCATCAGAACCTCTTTCTATCTACACATCTTTACCAAGAACAAATTTTTCAATAGCATAAGCGAAACCATCTTCATCATTTGACTTAGAAATAAAATTCGCCGCTTCTTTTAAAGTAGGATTAGCATTATCAACCGCAACTCCCATACCAGCGAACTCAATCATACTTAAATCATTAAGTCCCATCACCTAATGCCATTACATTTTCATTTGTTAAACCAAGTTTTTTTACATAATGAATCTAAAGATACTCCTTTAGAAATACCCTTATCGTTAATCTCGATAAAGAACGGTTTAGACATAGCAACCTCATACTCATCACCTAATTCAAGCGCGAGTTTATCTTTCACTGCAACAGCTTCATCAGGATGTTTAAGAATTATTACCTTAGCCGCACCTTCTTTAATATCATCTTTCATATTTTCACTAATTACTAATTCTGCACTTACTAAACCAGACTCAATTCGTGCATATTCATTATCACGATTCGTAAGAACTTTTCCACCTTGATAAGTAAGAATATCACAATCATTCTCCAAAGCAACATCTATTAAAAACTTAATTCTCTCAGGAGATAAAAACTTCTCATAGATCACTTCATTCGTTTTTAAGATTAGCAATTCTAAACTCCCATTAAATGAAAGTAAAGTAGTTATCATAACTATCAAGTTGTAAATCTTCTACTATACTCATCATTCCAAAATCAGGTCTACCTGATGCTAAAATAACTTTTAATATCTTGTTTCTTACACTCTTCAATTACTTCTCTATTTTTCTTAGAAATCTCACGATTACTATTTAATAGCGTATCATCAATATCTGTAACAACTAATTTTTATCATACAAAAGCTCCTTTTTTATCACTATGCGTTGTACGTTTGTGTTCTATGAAGCGAAGCAATCATAAAAACACTTAGGTACAACGTATGCAACAACAACTGAATTAGCAAATCACTTAGTGATGAAGCTAATTGCTAGTTGTCACTGCTAGGGTTCAAAACCCTCTTAGGGGGTGCATCATTTAACGATTTGTTCTATCCTTGATTTAATCATATTCTACAAATCTGTTTAGACCTCGTTTACTCAATATATTATATCAGATAACCTTAATCTCTCATAGTAAAAAGAAAAATCATATCAGATTGATATGACTTCTCCGTTTTTCAAAATGAATTTCTACTCTTTTTCCTTTATGAATTATAATCTTATCTACCAAATAATTAAATAGCTTAGTATCATATTCTGTTATTAACTCATCTTGTTTTTTTCTAATGAGTCTATAAATATTTTCAGTTCTCTTACTCTCTTATTTTTTTACTCAGTAAATCTAAGTTTTTCTGTTCTAATTCTTTCTCTAAAAATTTATATTCTTCTATCAGTTTATTATATTTTTCTAGTGTACTCTTCTTGATCTTGTGCTATTTTTGGAATTTCGTTATTATCAACTTTTTCTACATCAGCTCTGATATTTTCTAATTTTTTTCTTCGAGTTGAATGATTTCATCATCTAACCTTCTGTCTTCTTTTATCATCTTCATTAGAGTTTTATATTACCTATAATTTCTTTTTCTATTATCAATTACCTTGTTTAGTGCTGATACTATCCATCTTTGAATTTCATCATCTCTTATATGAGGTGTATCACATTTTTCTTCATTCTTATACTTATCTTTACATCTGTATATTGTCTCTTTATATTTATCAGTTGAGTGCCATAAATGTCTCACGTATGAACTACCGCAACATCCACACCTAATTTTTCCAAAGTAGTTTTTCTCTGTATACCATTTTTTATTTTCACTTAGCTGCACTTGAACTGCATCAAATACTTCTTTATCAATTATTGCTTCGTGGCTATTTTCTACATAATACTGAGGTAGCTCTCCGTTGTTCCTTTTCTGAGTCTTGTTTAAGAAGTCTGCTACATAGTATTTTTGAAGTAAGGCATCACCTTTATATTTTTCGTTTGTTAAAATACTTCTTACACTGCTATAACTCCATTTTTCTTTTCCTCTTGGTGTCGGTATTTTATTTTCAGTTAGATGTTTTGCTATTTGATTAGGATTTTTCCCTGATAAGAACTGTCCAAATATGTATCTTACTATTTGCGCTTGCTCTTTATCAACTTCAAATCCTCCATCCTCTTTTGGTCTTAAAGCCTAGTACATTATTATATGCAAATGTCACTCTACCTTCAGCAGCTTGTTTTCGTTTAGACCATGTTATATTTTCTGATATTGATCTACTTTCTTCTTGTGCTAAGGAACTCATTATTGTAATAAGCAATTCACCCTTTGAATCAAATGTCCAGATGTTTTCTTTTTCGAAGTATATCTCTACTCCAACATCTTTTAGTTTTCTTACAGTTGATAGTGAATCCACCGTATTTCTTGCGAAACCTACTTACACTTTTTTTGTTAGTATGAGGTCTATCTTACCAGCTAGTGCATCATTTACCATTTCTTGAAATCCTAGACGTTTTTTGGTATTTGTTCCACTTATCCCTTCATCTGAATACATCTTCACAAACTCCCAATCTTTTCTACTTGATATGTACTCTTCATAATACTTCATTTGAGTTTCATAAGAACTTGTTTGATCTTCATTATCTGTTGATACTCTAGCGTAACCTGCGACCTTTTTTTCTTTTTATACTAGGTAGTTTTTGATTGATGACTGAGTTGTTTATTAGCTTGTATAGTTGTACTTTTTCTATTCATCTTTTACTCCTTTTTAGGTTACCTTGTTTTTTTATTTCTTGAACCTTATTAAATATTTCCTGAGAAATAATTGCTTCATGTGCATTTTCTACAATGTACATAGTCTTCTCTCCAGTATTTTTTTACAGAACAACCTTTTTTCTTTTAACATTAAAAGTCTTTTTGTAATATGAGTTTTTCCCTGTATAAGTTTCTTGGGATAATATTCTATAAATAGCTAGTCTTGAAAAACTTTGTCTCCTCTTCTTGTGCGTTTACCTTCCTCATTTAATATCCTTGATATTTTTGTCGGTTTTATTCCTGACAGGTATAACTCATAAATCTTTCTGATAATGTCGGCTTCTGACTCTTCAATTTTATAGGAATCTCCTACCCATCTATATCCTAATATAGGTTGTGGGCTATGGGGTAATCCTTGTTCAAACTTCTTCTTCACACTCCACCTTACATTACTACCTATCGCCTTTGATTCTTCTTCAGAAACGGCAGCGAGTAACGTTAGTAATAACTCTCCATCTGTAGTGAGTGTGTCGATATTCTCTTTTTCAAATCTCACCCCTACGTTTTAATTTCTTTTAGTTCTCGTATTGTCTCTAACAACTCAATAGTATTTCTTCCAAATCGTGATATAGACTTTGTAAGAATTATATCAATCTTTCCTTTCCTGCAGTCATCTATTAATCTTAAATACTCCTTACGATTTTTTGTATTTCTTCCACTTACTGAGTTATCGAAATAGACTCCAGCATACTCCCAACTAGGATTATCTTGTATAAGTTTACTATAATAGCTTATTTGTTCAGATAGTGATTGTAGTAAATCTCGATGTGATACTCTTGCATAAGCTGCGACTTTTTGCTTTTTTACGTCAGTCACATTTAGCACTTTCTAACTTTTTTATAGTTTTTCATTATTGTATCCTCCTTTTCGTCATTACTATATATCACTCTAAAGCAACTATTTATCAAGTGATAACTCCATAAGTTCAGATATTTTTGGATCATACTTTTCTAACATCTTATGCTTTGAATGAATCAAATTCATCTTTTGTGATTAAATTTTTCTCTAAACAAAGTTACTTAATATTTTAATTGTGATTTGGTAGGTTACTTCATTTTTTTAATGTTCATAACTACCTCCAAATCTATGTTTAATATAGCATTCATGACTACAATACTTTCTTTTTATTATTAGAATAAGATGTAGATTCTCTTTTCATAACATTTACATAGATGTATAGAAAATGCCTTTCTATTCATCTTGTCTTGATTATTCTTCCACCATTTCATTCGACAAGTATCACTACAAAACTTTTTTTAGGTTTCTTTTCCCTTTTTCAAATGAGTTAACTTTTCTCCGCAAACCTTTACAAGTATCGAAAATCTTCTATATCTAACTTTTCTAATCTCTCTCTTCTACAAATTGACTTAACTGTATTGGCTGATACATTTAAACATACAGCTATTTTCTTATAACCTAGTCCTTTTATCTCTTAGTTTTTCTTATTTCATCTTTCAGTTCCATGCTTTTCACTCCTACGATGTTTTTATTCTCTACATCACAGGTAAAAGAAAAACTATGAAAAAAATTTAACCTTTGGAGTAAAATTTAGAATAAAAATAAACCCACCACAGAAAATTTCTGTGATGAGTTATGATTTTTCATTCTATTTTATTATATAAACTATTTATGATAAACAGTTTTATATACGTTCAATACTATAGTTATAACTTACTTTTATTCTATCTCTGTATACCCAGTTGAAAAATCCACTGCAAATTAATAAATGGCTTATTTTCTTCTGATTCTTTTAATATGGGTCTAAAAATCCTCATATATTTCTTCTTTTATTTTATTTTTCATCTACTGTTGATATATCTTCATAATAACGAACTTCTTTAGAATTATATATACCTTTCAATTTTTAAAAATTATCAAAATAATAATCTAGTCCATCCTCATACATATATGCATATTCATAGTTAGCGTCATTTACACTGTATCCATATGACAGATATACATTTTTGTAGTATTTTTATAGTTTTATCTCCGTCAACTCTATATCTAAACCCTTCAGTGATCGAGCACTGCCTGTATATTTCTACCAACATCATTATTTCTAAATCCCTAGTATTACTACTTGATGAATGTTTCGCATAATACACTGAATTACCTTTTTAAATTTGTATCTCCTATAAAATAAATTGTCGCTAACGCCAATATCACTATTATAATATCATTTTCTCATTTCCTTTCTTAAAACCATTTTTAAACCAATTTTGCTTTATTATATTTATCTGATATCCAATTACTTGCTGGCTTAATAACTTTTGTTATAAATAGGCTCTACAAAAGGTTTTTACTACATTATTATATCCCCATTTTGCAACTGGTTTAATAACTTTATTATAAACTGGTTTTTACTGTATTATTATATCCCATTTTTACAACTGGTTTAATAACTTTTATTATAAACTGGTTTTACTATGTTATTATATTCCCATTTTGCAACTGGTTTAATGACTTTATTATAAACTGGTTTTACTATGTTACTATATCCCCACTTTACAACTGGTTTAATGACCTTATTATAAACGGCTTTTACTTCGTTATTGTAAATTGGTTTTAGCTACTTTATTGTACATAAATGAAGAAAGGGTGGACGAATAACCGCATTATAAATTGGTTTACCTTCTCTATTAACAATAGGTTTTATAATCTTATTGTTAATCTTATTTTGCAGTAAATGTTACTACTGCCTTAGCAGTTACTATAGTATCTGCAACTAAAATTGCAAAGCGAGCAGATGTGTTGCATATGCTAAAGGATCTTTGTCAATTCTTCAAAATTATTAATTAAAATTGGAATTATTTTCTTTAATCATTTTCTTAGGATCGAGTAATGAAATTCTGAAATTCCATTTTTATATTCAATAAAAATAACCCTAACGCTGCTAATGTAATCATGCTTCCAAAATTTTAAGATTGTGAAATAATTATTCGCCCCAGTACCTTCTGATTTTAATTCCAGAACTTCTTTATAGTATTCTCCACGTTTTTTGTTCAAGTTATCTGGTACTATAATATTTTTCTATTCTTTCATTTAAAGGTAAGTCTTTGAATTTAGGATGATATTTTAGAGTATATACGCATCTATATCTGTGCATTAAATCCTTGTTATCAATAATCGTTAATTCATCACCTAGTAACGAATTCGCTTGAAAGAATGTATCACTAGGTATAACACCAACAATATTTAATGGAGAAAGACCAGCTATAAATTTTTCCAACTCTTTATACCAAACACTTTTTCAGCTGTCGCTAGAAAGGCATTGCTAGGGTGCGGGAAGTCTAATTTATATTATCTTCACCATGTATCTCATTTAATAATTTTTCTACATCTTTACTTAAATTTCTCGGTTTTTCTCCGAAGTCATTAGTACTTTTTGTAGAAAATTATCATGATATGAACTATATGCTATCGCATTTGTCTATTGCGTGATTAATTTTATTTTCGATCGTTTCATATTTAGTGATGAGCATTTTTCGCAACTTCATGAATATAATTCAAGAATTTTTCTTTCTTCTTGGGTCATACCAGTATTTTCTAAAAATGGATCTTTCTCCTGAACTCCTGTTTCTTCAGTTTTTATAACTTACATTATGAGATGATGATTGAATTGAAGGTGTGTTTTTGAAAACAGGAGATTCTTCGACATATATGTGTCTTCTTAGCGCTTGAACGATGTAGCTACGAACGGGCCTACATTTTGATACCACCTCGTTTCCCGTGTTTTTGCTTTATTTCACTTCTCTCTCATGAATATGATTCAAGAATTTTTCTTTTCTTCTTGGGTCATACCAGTATTTTCTAAAAATGGACCTTTTTCTCCTGAACTCCTGTTTCTTTTGAGTGTTATAACACATTATGAGATGATGATTGAATTGAAGGTGTGTTTTGGAAACAGGAGATTCTTCTACATTTATTGTCTTCTTAGCGCTTGAATGATTAGCTACAACTGAGCCTACATTTGATACTCACCCTAGTTCCCGTGTTTTGCTTATTTACTTCTCTCTCATGAATATGATTCAAGAATTTTTTCTTTTCTTCTTGAGTCATACCAGTATTTTCTAAAAATGGATCTTTTTTCTCCTGAACTCCTGTTTCTTTAGTGTTATAACTTACATTATGAGATGATGATTGAATTGAAGGTGCGTTTTTGGAAACAGGAGATTCTTCTACATTTATTGTCTTCTTAGCGCTTGAATGATTAGCTACGACCGAGCCTACATTTGATACCACCCCCAGTTCCCGTGTTTTGCTATTCTTCTCTCTTAGGAGTTGTCTTTACGGGATTCTTTTGTCCTTCACTTGGCTTTTGTTCCTGTTTAGGTACTTTTTTATATACAAATTGATAATCTACATCTTTTATCGCAATTTGTTTTAATTTATTCGGTGTAATGAAGCCATCCATTGAATTTGGGGTATAACTAAGCGTTTCTTCTAGGACAGTAAATGTTTTACTCTCTTGAACTTTAGTACCTTGTTCATCTACAAAGTGTATGTAACTTTTATATTCTGGCTGATAAATAAAGGTAATTATTGGATTATTTTTATCTATAACATTTTTGTCAATATTTACTAATCTATACTTTGGAATATTTATAGAATCAACTTTATAACTTTTATCTGTAAAACCTGAATAATGTTCTTCTAATTCTTTTCCATTACTATCAACATATTTTACTCATAGTATGTGAGTAATACGTGTTAGTATATCTGCTCTGCAGACTACTTCCAAATATGTCATAACGAACACCTAAAAGCACAATCATATGAATTATTAAATCTTGGTGGAGCAGGTGAATAAAATGTATAATTAAAACTAGATACCTGCACCTAAATACCCACCTTTTGGTAAATCACTTGAGCCATTTAGAGCCATCATTTTTGGGGTCGCATCATAAATAACTCCATCTGTGCTTTTCTTTAATCCAGATTCTTCGAATTAACTCTACAATGTTGCTAAATCTGTTTGAACACCTTGAGCTGCGTCAATATCAGTTGAAATAAAAACTAAGAATTACTGGTTGTTCATCAAGTGTACCATGTTTTACAATTTTTATAATGTAATCCTAAAAGTGTTTGCTTTCAGTATATAACACAACAATAGAGTTCCTATTTGTATTTGGAATACTTTGTTCTCCTGTCAAAAGCTAGACCAGTCGGGCGACTTAAACTATAATAACCAGAGTTTTTCTTCCAATCGGTTGAATCATTTCCTGTTACTGTCCAAATAAGATCAAATCTACACCAGATTTTGTTTTTCCTACATAGTTAATACGGCCACTATCCCCAACATTCATACTATACGCTTTTTACTGAAGTTGTTGGATTGTTTTTGTTTTCCTAAATAAGTTTCACTATTAATAAAACCATTTTCTACACCTTTAATTAGTTCTACTGTTGTTTTATCTGACCAATGTAATCCTTCTTTTGTTAGAAATTATTGTCTGTTAGATTTTTCTCCAATAAGATTAATTTGAATTTTTGAAAAATCTACACCTTTTGCATCTTCTGTCAAAATCACCCGTGACCGTTACGTTAGTAATAGTTGGTTCTTTGAAACTGGTGGTGATTCTGTTTCTTGTTTTTGGTTTTTTCGGTTCGTTCATTCTTTTGAACCAATGATGGCACTATTATTCGGTGAATTTATTTGATTTTTATTTTCTTTCTCGTCTGATTTCTCTATATTACTAGCACTTTGATTATTATCTAAGGCAAAAACAGATGCTACTGGTGAAAAATTAAATAAAATACACTAAATAGTACTATACAAATTTTTCTGCATTTCTGCATAATATCCTCCTTTTTGTTAATTTTTAAACATTGATTATAACATATTATAGATATTTGTACAAAAATATATTCGTAATAAAAAGACCTATCGTAGACTCATCTATGATAGTCCATGCTAGAACACGAAAATATTAAATTTTATTGACTTAACTGTATTGGCTGATACATTTAAGCATACAGCTATTTTTCTTATAACCTAATCCTTTTTTCTCTTAATATTTCATCTTTCAGTTCCATACTTTTCACTCCTATGATGTTTTTATTCTCTACATCATAGGTAAAGAAAACTATGAAAAATTTAACCTTTTAAAACAAAAAGACTTACCGTAGATTAAAAATCTACGATAGGTCTAAACTTCACTTTTAAATATATTGTGAGTTTTTATTTTTCTTTCAACACAATTAAACAACTATATTTTTCAAACTTTTATATCAATATTTTTATAGTTATAACTTACTTTATTCTATCTCTATACACCCAATTGAATATCCATTGAAGATTTATAGATGGTTCGTTATTTTTCTAATTCTTCCAATATTGGTTTAAAATTTTCATAAATTTCTTCCTTTATTTTTATTTTCATCTATTGTTGATATATCTATATGTTGCATATTATTGCCAAAATCAACTATTTTTAATAATTTAAAGTTTACATTGAAATAATAATCTTTATCATCAGAATCCATATATATATATATTTGTTCATCATCATGCATACTATATCCAAAATAAACATTTTTCAACATTTTTGAACTGACTTTTTCTTCTTGAATTCTATGTTTATATTTAAATCCATCTTTCTTACCAAGAATATCTAAATTTTTCTGTAAACATCATCAATTCCAAGTCTCTGACATTACTACTTGATGAATGTTTCTGCATAATAAACTGAATTACCCTTTTAAATTTGTATCCCCTATAAAATAAATTGTTGCTAACGCCAATATCACTATTATAATATCATTTTACCATCTCCTCTCTTAAAACCATTTTTATCCAGTTTTTGCTTTTATTATATTTACCTGATATCCAATTACTTGCTGGCTTAATAACTTTGTTATAAATAGGCTCTACAAAGTTTTTACTACTTTTTATTATATACTGGTTTGATTATATTATTATAGATTGGTCTTACTACATTTTAAACTTTTTATATTAGTATTTTTATAGATTTATAACTTACTTTATTCTATCTCTGTATACCCAATTGAAAAATCCACTGCAAATTAATAAATGGCTTCTCTTCTACTAATTCTTTTTAATATAGGTTTGAAATTCTCATATATTTCTTCCTTTATTTTATTTTTCATCTACTGTTGATATATCTATATGTTTCATTCCATTACCAAAATCTACTATATCATCTAACATAAACAAATCATTAAAAATAATAATTTTTGTCTTTCATTACTTATATATACGTATTCATAGTTAGCATCATTTTACACTGTATCCATATGATAGATATACATTTTTGTAGTATTTTTATAGTTTTATCTCCGTCAACTCTATATCTAAACCCTTCACGATTAGCACTTGCCCGTATATTTTCTACCAACATCATTGTTTCTAAATCCCTAGTATTACTACTTGATGAATGTTTTGCATAATACTACTGAATTACCTTTTAAATTTATATCTCCTATAAAACAAATTGTCGCTAACACCAATATCACCATTATAATATCATTTTTACTATCTCCTCTCCTAAAACCATATCCAGTTTTTGCTTTATTGTATTTATCTGATATCCAATACTTGTTGGCTTAACAACTTTGTTATAAATAGGCTCTACAAAAGGTTTGACTACTTTACGTTGTTATTTCTGTAACAACTAATTTTATCATACAAAAGCTCCTTTAGTAGATTTTAATTAATCTATAATCTTATCAATTTATATATTCCAATTCTTTTACATTATATCAGATATCACTACTCTCTCATAGTGAAAAAAGGAAGACGATGACACAAAAAGTCCTAAATTTTAAAAACGTATATTATAACTTATAGAAGCAGTTGTTTATTGATATCTAAATTCGCTTTATAAAAGTTTTTAGATTGAAAATGATAAAATAAGAATGTACAGTTTTGACAAAATAAAAATGTACAAATAGGTTATAATAGTGCATATAAAAAGAAAGAGAGAAATATATGTACGTAAACCTAAAAAAATAAACAAAAATATAAAAATAACTCAACTATCAGATTTAGAAAATCTACGAAAAACAAATGGAGGTGTTTAACTTGAAACCCTAACTTTGAGTGAATTAGCTAGAGTTTTAAAGAAAGATAGACGTACAATAAAAAGACATTATTACCAAGGGATAACAAAACAAACAAGAAATAAGCCATCAAAAATTGATGAATACACTGATCTATTAGATAAATTATTAGGAGAAGAATCTATACAAATATTCAAATCAAAAGAATACTTTGGCAATATTTGGTAGACCAAACAGAATTAAATATCAGCTATTCCGCATTTTAGAGCCTATTTATTAAAGAATCAAAAATACAATAATTACTTTAAAAACAAATCACATAAGAATTCTAAAGCTATACTTAGAGTAGAAACCTTGCCCGGAGAACAAGCTCAAATAGATTGGAAAGAAGATGTGAAATTCACAACTAAATATGGAGAAATATTGTCTTTAAATGTATTTTGTATGGTTTTATCATACTCAAGATATAAAATATTTCATGTAACACTTTCAAGAAATCAAGATGTATTAATTTCATGATATAACTGAATGCTTAGAACATATTGAAGGAGTTCCAAAAGTAATTGTATGTGATAATATGAAAAACTACAATGGATAAAGCGCGAACTGTTAAGACATCTGGAGTAATTAATATAAAGTTTCAAGAATATGCAAAAGAAATGGGATTTGAATTGAAACCATGTGTAGCGTACAGACCACAAACAAAAGGTAAAAGTAGAAAATATAGTAAAATTACTAGATGAAATATACGCTTATAATGGTAAGTTAGATTATATAGAATTAGTAGAATTGGTGAATAAAAATAATGATGAGGTGGAATCTACAAGTGCATCAAACAACAAGAAGATTCCAATAATCAGCTTACAAAAGAAAAGATCCCTACTATCATTACCACATGAGAGAATAAGGAATCGCTATAAAATAACAACCCTACAAGTAAAGTAAATAAACAAGCAATGATTTCTTACAAGTCCAATCAATATTCAGTACCAATTGAATATATAGGTAAAAACTAAATCTACAAGTAGAAGATAATTATTTATACCTATATGATAACATGAAATTGGTGGTAAGTCATTTATTAAGTGAAAAATTAAATTATAAAAGAAGCTCATTATGAGCAATTTGGTAAACACACTTGGAATGATATAGATGAAAAAGATTAAAAGAACAAACTAAAAAGAAATCTAGCTGTAATGAGGAGAACGATTCAATGATAACAAATAGATCTAATTATACTAGATTAAAAGAGAATTTAGAATATCTTAATTTAAAAGCAATTCAACCACAGACTAGATGAGATAATAGAACTAACTCAAAAAATAGAACAATGTCGATAATAGATATTCTATTAAAACTAACAGACTATGAAGTAGATGTGAAAAAAACAAAATGTAAAAAGAATCTATGATTAAAGTAGCTAATTTTTCCTTATAATGGATCATTAGACGATTTTTGATTTTTCATTCAATTCTGATATAAATGAATTAGAAATAAGGAACTTAGCTAGTTTAAATTTTATAGAAAACAATAAAAATTTAATATTTATAGGCAATAGTGGTGTTGGAAAGACTCATTTAGCAACAGCGATTGGAAGATTAGCAGCAAGCTCTAGATATTCAACATACTTTATAAAATGTCATGATTTAATAGCCAATTTAAAAGCCGCTCTAGCTGAAAATAGGTTAGAGCCACGATTAAAAACACTATTCAAAGTATAGATTATTGATTATAGATGAAATTGGTTATGTTACCTTTAGAAAAAGGTGATGAGAGGTTATTATTTCAATTAATAGACCGACGTTATGAAAAGAAGAGTATAATAGCCACATCTAATATTCCTTTTTCTGAATGGGCGACATTATTTAGTGATGACAAAGTGGCTTCAGCTATACTTGATAGACTGCTTCATCATGCCCATGTAGTACCTATTATAGGTAATTCTTATCGACTAAAAAGATCATATTAGTTTTTGAATAATTGTACATTTTTATTTTGTCACTTTTGTACATTTTTATATTGACATTTACATTTAGATATCTAATAAACTATGCGAGGGTGACTCGACAAAATCAATTTCTTCGAAATCACGATTTTTGAGTCACTCCCTATGCATTCCCTCATTAAATCACTCTAATATTAAGTTTTTCTAAAAATTAACATAAAATAAGACTCAAAGCATTTCTACTCTGAGCCTTTTTATTTACTTACAACAAATCTAACTTACTACCTTTATGGCAGCTTTTTCGATATTTTTCAACAACACTATTCCTAATATTAAAAATACGAAAGCTAACACTAACTCTCCTCTAATTAGATATATGTTGCTTATTACACTCTCCCACCTATTAATTTTTTGAGATAAAAGTATAGATCGTGTTAGTGGTAAAGTATAGCAAAATTGCTCTACTAAATATGGAAAATTACTAACTGGAAAATTCGCTCCTGTAAATATTAAAAGTACTTTGTCTATAGTATTCGTTACTAGGTGAATTTCTGTCGTTAATAATATTAAACACGAGATAAAAATCAAAACAAGTCGCTACAAATATTGCTAATATTAAAATAAAAACAAACTCAATATTTTTGTCCATTCCAAGCTAGTCCCTAATAATAAACTAAGTACGCTAACTCCAAAAACTACCGATACAAAAACTTAGTAACATAGTTGAGATTGCACTTGAAATTAATATTTCTGAAATACTCGTTTTAGTCGCTAACATTAGAGACAATGTTCCACTTGCCCTCTCCCTCGCTAACTGAAGACCAACTCTATAAATTGCCATGTAAATGCACTAGTCACTATCCGCATTACTTATAACCCATTTTTCAATATTTTTCCGCACCATAAACATAGTATCCTACTAGTGAATAACACATCATTTGCATTAGTGGAATTAACAAATCTATAGTAAAGAAAGCACGCTAATCATTTTAATACCGAAGACATTTTATATGAAAAACTAACTCTTCTAAAAAAATCTATACACATTTTCCATATTAAAAATACCTCCAAAGTCCCATTAATAACACATAGTTTCTTAATTTTTCTAAATGAAAATATACTAATAATAAAATAAATAATTATAATAATCACCAGTATAAAAGCTACTCTCAATAATTCTTCATTACTGCTCACCTTGAACAGCTAATTTATAACCTTCCATCGCCCATGTTGGACTCAATAAGTATGAAATATATTGAATAAATTTCAGGAAAGATCGAAATAGGAAAGACCATCCCAGTTAGCATTATTATCGGATAATCAATAACATTCATAAGAATACTTATTTTTCTAGATAAAGTAAATAATCCTGCCATCATAAAAACCGACAGCTATCATAGATACTATCATTAAGATTGTTATTAATACAAAATAACTAAAAACTTACAAACTGGATAGATTTATTAAATAAAAATTTTTACCGTCAACATATTAAGTCCAAAACTAAAAATTCCCCAAAGTGTATTCCCTAAAATTTTTCCAAAAATGATATTTTCGAAACCTATCGGTGAGGTGAAAATCATTGGCATAGTTCCTAGCCATTTTTCTCTATCCATATCACTAGCTGATGAAAAACAAATACTTCCCCAAAAAGTAGTAATTCCCGCTCCTATAAAAGCATATAACATAAAATCTTCCACACTACGATTTTGATAAATCATCCCGAGTAAAATTCCACTTAATATCGGGCTAATAAATATACAAAATCTAAACATTGGGCGTGCTATTGATTGTTTCATCTGAACTTTGGCACTCATTAATATTGCTCTCAACATATTATGCATCCCCCAATAGTTCTATATAAATATCTTCTAACGTTATTTCTAAATTCTTTTTATTTTTCTCTTCTTGTTCGCGTTCTTTCTTTGCTTTTTATTTCTTCTTTTCTTTTCGTTAGAAACTAAATTTTGAGACCCATTACATCGTCTATAGCCAGTAACTTACCTTTTTATTATAGCAATTCTATCACAAAGTTCTTCTGCTTCTGGCATATAGTGAGTTGTTAGTAAAATAGTTACTCCTTCTTTAGACAGTTTTTATTAATTCTCTTAATTCTTTTTGCTCCTACCGGATCTAATCCAATACTCAGTTCATCTAAAATATTACTTTTTGGATTATTTAATAATGCTCTTGCACAGTTTGAAGTCTTTGTTTCATTCCTTTAGAGAAAGTTTCTACCTTTTTATCTATAAACTCACTTAACCCCACTTGAGCTATTAATTTTTCAATTAACTCTTTTTGATCTTTTAAAAGGAATTTTTGTATAAATCTGCAAAATATGCAAGTTATCTCTGCACTAAGCCGCCAATAAAAGGCTCCTCTCACCACCAAAAACAAAATTAATATATCTCTAACTTTTTAGCTTCCGAAAAAGTATCAAACCCAAAACACTTTGCTTCTCCTTCGCTTGGAGCAAGCATCGTAGTCGAAAACTTTTTATCGTTGTTGTTTTACCCGCACCATTTTGGTCCAAGTAATACCAAGAATTTCTCCTTCTTTCACTGAAAAGTCTATTCCTTTTATAGCTTCAAATTCACAATTTTTCGAAGTCTTAAAACTTCTTTTCAAACTCTTTACATCTATTATATTATCCATTACTTCCCTCCATAAAATTAATACTATCTTAATTTTTCATCATATAATGCTAATAGAAATAAGTTGTAAATAAAGTGCAACAGAATACAAACTATTTTGATTATTTCCCACAGCATTTTATTTTTACACCCTATACTTTCTAACAGTTACTAAACTTTTAAAACAATTTATGTTTACAATTAAAAATACTTAAATTCTATATTATATCACGTTATTTCACTCTGTTCTTTTCTATATCTAATTCTATTATCCACTTTAATAGAAAGACTTTTTATAACGTTAAATTGTTTGTTATCATTAAATTCTTAACATTTTTATTTTAATGGTGTTAAAAGAACTATAACAAGTAAAAATTCTACTGCCAATCCAGATATATCTCTGTTAAAAACATAGTCTTTGGCATTTCATCTGACGTGCATTATCTCATCCCCAACCCAGTTTCCTGTGTTGCATGAATTCCCGCATCCCAAAAGTATAGGTAACGGATTGGCAAAGTCACATTCAGAACCGTTTAAATATAAAACCTTAGTTATGTCTAGTGAAAAATACACCTTCTTTGTATGATTAATTGTATATAGGAAATTCTTCCTTCTCTCGACCTTTAAATGGATTATCGAGTCGAATTCCATACTGTTTTAATATGTGAAGAGAATATTCAATTTCCTCTAACATCTCCTTCAGCCTCCTTAAAAGTTCCAGAGATATTTGTATACATCTCATCTACTGTGTCCACTGATGAACCAGGATATACTGATTCCAATGTATGTTGATAAAGTATTTCTAGCGATACATTATCTGAACTTTTTAAGTCGAGGTAATTCATCTCCCTAGCCATATTATACGATCTCCTGCCCAATCAGTAGCTAATAATTTATACAACGCACATAAAAATCATTCCCAACATGAAGTGTTTGCCAACGTTTGCTACCATAACCAAAAATCAACAGGAGAAATATACTCCTTTTTATCTACATTAACCCACTGGTAACACTCACCCATATCTCAACCCCATTTCATTAAAATTTTTATATCATATTTTTATATAACTCATATTATATTTTATAATATTATATACAATTAAATTTATTATCTTTACTTCTAATTATCCTGTAGATAAGATAAAACACCTTACCTATTTTCATGAGTTTATTAAACAAAAACTACTTTAATAGATTTTTAAAATCTGTAATCTTGTCAATTTATATATTAACTTATATAACATTGTATCAGATATCTATACTCTCTCATAGTAAAAAGAAAAATTATATCAGATTGATATGACTTCTCCACTTTTTCGAATGAATTTCCATTCTTTTTCTTTATGAATTATTATTTGTTCCTCGTTCTATTTCTTCTTTATAAATACTTATGATATATATCCTTTTTAACGTTTTTCAAATTTCAATAAAACAAATATTCCCAAGCCAAACAGTATTGTTAATATGTTCAAAGATACTCCAAGAACTTTTATATTGTCATAAACGAAAAGGTATTAATAAAAATAAGACGCCAAATACTGAATAAAAACTAGTTATGATAGTGTGAATAGCTCCAAAAATCTTCTCCTTCATAATCATCATAAATCATTTTTCAAAGAAGTTTCAGAAACTCCTATTACGACGAAGGTGATAAAGAAAAACAATAATTTCAGATAACTATTATCTATTATAAATACTAATAAAAAGCTAGTTCCTGATATCAAATAATCCATATAAAAAGAAATTTTTGGGAGGAACTTTTACAAAAGGTGCAACCATTGCTCCTACTAAGTCCGCACCACGCCATACAGAAAGAACTAAAGCTAACCATTTTACATCAATATTTATGCTAATAAGATAAAGCGGAAGCAGTTTTAAAAGCAAGTCAGTAGCACCACTAAGAAATGCTTCGATAACAATTATCTTCGACGCTGCGTTTCGTGAAAATAATGTCTTTATATTACCGACTATACTAGCTTCAACCACCTCTTCTATTTCCTCAGCTTCTTCAGTAGTCTGAATATTTTTATTCAGGTTTAACTTTGTAAAGAAGTATATCCCCGCTAAAAAGATTGGAATACTTAGTTGCATAAGTGATAAATAAGTGATAAAACCAAGTAACAGCGACGCAACAAAATTACTAAGTATATCTAATGAGTTTGATGTAAAATATTGAATATCAACTGATTTTTAATCAAATTATTATCATTATCAAGAACTTCTGGTGTCACTTTTTACATTTAACGAAGTAAGAACACAATTTACTAAGTTAAATAAAAAAAGTTATAAATAAATATAAAAGCAATATGCGCTTTATTGACTAATGCAAATATTAAAAGACTGACTAAGATAATATGCATAATTTGGAAACAGAGAATCCAAAACTTTGTATTTTTTTATCTTATTAAAGAAATAACTATATGAAAATGCGACTAGCGATGGAATCATTCCTATTAAAGCAAACGACGTCAAAGTACTCGCTTCTATATTATATACTTCTACCAAAGCAATCGTTACCGCAACCATATAAAAGCTATCTGCTATATTCAATACCGAACGCCCTAAGATTAGATTAATAAAATTCTTAGGAAATATTTTTAGTAATTTCAAAATTATGCACCTCCCATGTGAGTAAGTTGATTTGAATTATTTAAATAAAAATCTCTTCTCATCAATATCCTTAAAATAATATACTCTTACTATATACAAAAAGAGCCTTTCTTTTTAGAGTCGCGACTCCTACGACTACATCAACTTGAGGTATTTTTCTTTTTAGAGTCGGTATTACCCTCCGACTTTTTCTACACTTATTATAATGAAAAATTAATCTACGTCAAATTTATATATAGTAAAGATATAGTAAAATTATTACGGAAAGGGTGAGATAAATTTCTTTTAAAAATTAGATAGATATTGCTTCCCTTTTTACTTTTTCGAATTATGTAACTTTATTTTATAGAATTTTTCTTCTCATTGAGATAATCTCTTATATATAAAATAATCTCAACTGATAAAAATTATAGCTATTTTAATTACCTTTGGAAAGAAAATACAAAATATAACTGTCAGTATCAATTCCATAAGTAATTGTAGTTTATTCTTTTTGAAAATAGGTTGAGAATTTCTTCTAAAACATAAAAATATATAAAACCAATAGTTATAGTTGCAACTATAGATCCTAATATACTGTCCATTACAAATACCTCCTATTATGTATGTGGAAAATTTCATATTCTGTATAATTTTTATTTTTATAGTTTTATTAGACTTTACACCATTATTTTAATATGAAAATACAATGGTATCAATACGAAAATCTCAATGATAGATTTTCTAATTTTTCTTTCTCCACAAATAATAAAATCATATACGCTCTCTACAAATATTTATCTTCTATATTTCTATACTTTAATTAAACCTACTAACATTATTTTTCTATCTTACTTACACAATTAGCAAAAATAAATTATACTAATGTTTTCATCTTTCATTAAATTCTAAATTATAATTTCCTTTGTTTATAATTAACTTTAACATAATAATCCTTTTAAATTACAATATTATATTTCAAAATATTTATATGATACCTCTTTCATTTTTATACATGTATATGATAATATATCTATAAGGGAGGGAAACAAATGAAAAACATCTATTCTGTATTTATACTTTAATATTAGTCATATTTTTAACTGGATGTTCTTCAAAAAGATACTGATGGTTTCTTTTATAATACTTTCACCAAAAATATGGATATGTTTTTTATCAAATATTAATGTCTATGTTAAAAAGTTGGGGTATTTCTATAATTATTATTACGCTTATTGTAAAAAGGTATTATACTTCCTTTTATGTTGAAAAATTATAAAAACAACGTACATCATCTATCAATATGGAAAAAGCAAAACCTGAATTAGATGCTTGTACAGAGTAAAATTAAAAAGCTTAGTGAAGATCGAAGAGGCACTTAATAATGATGAACGAATGAAAATAAGAATTGAACAAACTGAACTTCAAAAAGAACTCTTTAAAATATATAAAAAGTATGATTGTTCACCAGCAATTTTCGGTAATCTAATACCTATTCTAATTCAAGCACCGTTTATTTCTGGTTTATATATTTTACTCTACAGAATCCAGTCTATTCAAAAGATATTCTTGATTCAAGCTTTTTATCCATTTCACTTGGAGAAAAATCTTACATACTATTAATTCTTGTTTTTGTAATATATATGATTGTTGGTAAAATTTCTCAAAAGCATGATGCAAAGCAATCCTATGTCTAAAACACACAGAGGCTGAACGTATACAAAATGTTTCTAAAAAATATGGTTTGGATTACTCCTATAATGTTAACATTTTTATCATATACGAGTATCGCTGCTATAGGAATTTTACTTTTATAGTCAGTGGTATCCTTGTAGCATTCAAATATTATTAGGACGTAAACTTTATCCGCCTTATGTACCTAAGCCTGTAAAAACATCAAATAAACAAAAAGCAAAATTAGTAAAGATAAAAACAAATGTACACTTAGTCATCTCTATAACAACTAAGTGTACATTTTTATCTCTCATCACCTAATAATTCTGATCTTTATTATCACGCTTATCGCTAAAACAAACATTATTAGACTTAAGAATATTGTAACATAAGTATTTATATCAAATTCCATATCAAGATCACAGTTCTCATACTCGTTAATTGGTAAGTTAATGGATTAAGTTTTTGATATGTAGTATAGCACCTTAGAATTATCAAACTATAAAAAGTCGGTGCAGCAAAAATTATCGGTAGTAATAATGTTCCTAAGATAAGGTCTCTAGTTCTATATGATACAGTTCCTAATGAAATGATAACCCCAAGAGAAAAACCAAAATACTAGACTAATAATTACAATAATTAATACTTTTAAGAAAGGAACTATCTGTATTTTTATTCCTAAAAAGAACGATAAAAAGTAAATTAATAATACTTGCACTATTGTGATTCCTAATGGAAATACTAATTTTCCCTAAAAATAAGAAATAGCTGACGTTCCTTTTTATTCTTTTATCCCGACTTTGACAGTTTCAGACACAAGAAAACCCTGATGAAAGGCGTAGCTATAGCGTTTCATCAGGGTGAAATTAGCATAATTTTTCCTATATACATTTTTATATCAGAAACATATCCTACAAGAGGAATTTTATTCATCTTTACAAATTAATTATATCAAGATACTCTTTTGATTCTGCATCCTTTTATATAATAATCTCCCATTAATGTCTCAACACTTCCTAACGTTGTATTTCTTATTGCTTCTTGTATTTTTGGCTGTCGATAAATTTACATTATTATCTTTTAGAAGTTTCTCAAGATATCTTTCTATTACTAAAGCTAAATAACAGATTAAAAAGTGAGCTCTTATTCTCTTTTCACTCCATACGAATATTGGTCTAGCTTCAAGATTAGTTTTTAACACTCTAAAACTATCTTCAATTTTCCATAGACTTCCATATATTTCTCTTACTTCTCTTCCCGTGAGCTCTTTTTTGTGAATATTCTATAGCGAAGAATCCATCCATCTTTTTCTGCCTCTTCAATTTGTTTGACATCTAATTCTATATCTAAGTTCCCCTTAGTTACTTTTATAAATTTCTTACCACCTTTTTTTAACTCTTGCTTCATCATGGATGGATTATTTAGTAGCTTGTCAGCTTTATCTAGAAGTCTCTGTCTATCAGCTTTATCTTTTTTTATCTCTTTTTTTCAGAATATCCTAAAAGTAGATTATCTTGTATTTTCTCGACTTTTACCATCAACTCGAATTTCTTTTACATGTTCTATAAGTTTATATTTAAACTCTTTTTCTATTGTATATCCATCTTCAAATAGTTTTTCTTTTTATTTCTTTCTTAGCGCCTTTTTAGCTTATATGCCATGACATAATCTAATCCTAGTTCTTTTTAATAAAAGTAGATTCTTACCAGAATTAAGTCCTCTATCTGCGGCTACTATTACTTTTTTAATTTATATTTTTCTTTTAAATCTTTTATGACGGGATATAGTGTACTAAATTCACTCGTATTACCTGGATATAGTTCGTAACCAACTGGTATTCCGTTATTATCAATTAATAATCCCATAACTACTTGTACTTGATTTACTTTATTATCTTTAGAAAATCCAAAAGCCTTTTTATTTCGTCTTTTTAACTGATTCAAAGTAGTATGTAGTTACATCGTATAATACTACATTTAATTCTCTGTTAAATTTTTTCTTGAGTGTGCTATTTAAATGTTTTTCTAATTTTTCTTTTTCATCATAAATTATATCTAAAACTCTGTAGTAATCTTCTAAAATCAAATCATTTCGAAAATCTACATAATTTTCTCTATGATCGTATGCTGATTTCTTTGATGATGGAGTGAGTAGTCTTTGAAATACCAGTTGTTTTAGTATTTCTTCAATTTCTATTTTACTTCTAGTTTTTTATATCTTTTATCCATCTACTTATTCCCAGTTCTTGCCATATCTTCTCGTATACTAAATATCCATAGTTTTTTTACGTACTAAACCTTCTTTTTCAAAAATTATTTGTCTCGATATTTTTATCTATGGTGCTTTCTTTTTAATCTTTCATTTTTCTTTGATTTCTTTTTCTAATTTTTTCTAGGAAGTTTTTATCTTGTTTTAGTAGTTTTTCTAGATTTCCATAATTTTTATAACTTTCATTTTTGGTTTATTAGTTTCTGGATCTCGATATGAATGAACTACTCTTACATATTTATTTCCTCTGTTTGTGTATACTTGAACTATCATTTTTGCCACCTCATATATATTATACCACATATACTTGTATATAGGAATAGTAAGTAGAAAAAGTTGATTTTTTCGATAAAAATCAACTTTTTCTTACAATATTTTTCTCTCGAAACTGTCAAAGTCGGGATTGTGATTCCTAATGGAAATACTAATTTCCCTAAAAATAAGAAATAGCTGACGTTCCTTTTTATTCTTTTTATACGCTAGAAGTCCCCATTTTTATCTAAATTCACTCTATAAACCGACTGATTCATCTGAGAATTTAGTATTACTCCAATTATTCCAACGAAAATATATTCAATATAGCTAACATTTTCTCTCCTTTAAAAGCCAAACTTGAAAAAGAGTTCCCTATCCCAAATCCAAAGAATACAAAAGTACAAAATTGGAATCATAAGCTGTGTATATATAATCTAGCTTTATTATTTTCAATCGCCTTATATTCTATATACGATGTTGCCCAAAAATTCTTTATAACATTTTCATATAATTACTCCTCAATTCAATATTCTCTTCAAGGTAATTTCTTCTTTCTGTAGACTTCCTATTGTAATATTTTCTGCCAATAATAGTTTTAATATATTTGAAATTTCCTCTTCTTTTTCCAAGAAAATTTTTAAATTTTTATCATCAACGATTATAATAGTATCTTTATATTTCTCTACTATATCTTTACTTAATTCACCATTATAAGAAATATTGTATACTATTTCTTTATTATATTCTCTTAAGAATGTGCTCATTTCCTCAAAAGTATAAACACTCCCCGTCATTTATATAAATTATCTTATTACAATACTTTTTCTATAAGATCTAAATCATGAGAAGATATAAATACAGCATGTTCTTTATTATTATTTTTTATGTATTCTAATATATTTTTGATAATACCACATCTAATCCTGTAGTAGGTTCATCTAAAAATAATATTTTTGAATTAGATACTAGACTTCTTGCTATCTGTACTCTCTGCAATTGTCCTCCTGATAATTCTGTTAGGGTCAGATTTCTCCTTACCTTTTTAAACCTAGAACATCAATAATCTCATCTACACTTTTCTTACTTATAGTATTTTGAGAATACAATAGTCACATATAAATATTGTCATATACATTTAAGTACCAATCTACTGATTGATTTTTGCATACAATAATCCACATCTCGAACAGACGCTCCTTCACCGAACAATAGCTCTCCTTCGATATTAGAAAACAATCCCTAATGTAGAATTAATTATCGTAGTTTTCCCTGAACCACTTTTTACCTATAAGTGCAATCATATCTCCTTTTTCCGCAGAAAAAGAAATATTTTTAATCGCGTAATCACTAGAGTTTTTATATTTATATGATAAATTTTTCACTGTTAATAGATTTACCATTTAACTCCCTCCTTCCGGTATTACGTTTTTCTTTTAATTACTTTTCTAGAAAAGGTTGATTTGCAAATACAAATCAACCTTCAACTCTTTAATATGTAGTTTACATGTAGCTTACACAATAAAGTGCATCTTCTTGAATGAGTGATTTTTTAATCCAGTATCTACTTTAACAGATACTGTAAAATCATTATCGTCTGTTAAAATAGCTGATTCTCCTCCTCTATTCAAGTTATAATGAGAAACAATAATTTTTAAGATCATAAGAAACTCAAAAATAATGATGATTCTCTTTAATATTATTTACATTATAAACTATAAAATTCCAATATCTAATACCATTTTTGTCCTCCTTATTTTATGAGGTTATAAAAGCTTTATAGATTTATTGTAATATAAAAACGATGTGAAAAGCAATATGAAAAAGAAAAATGCTTTCTGAAAAATTATTCCTTATTTTTATAGTAAATCACCCCAGTATATGAGTTATTATATACACTTTTTTAAAAATTTAGGGAATTTAGATCGACCTCATTATATTGATTCTTAAATAAAATTAAAAATGTACACCTAGCTATTTCTAAAATCAACTAAAGTGTACATTGTTTCATTAATTTTTCATTTTTCTGAAAAACTTTTTCCTTAATCTAATAAAAGTATGCTCTCTATTTCTTAAATTCACATACAACACATGAATAGCCGAAATTGCATTTATTAGCAAAAATATAATAAGCAATGTTTTTCAACGTATAATCCTGCAAAACTCAATATAATAGTAAATAATGGTGCACTTATTCGAAAAAAATTTGTACTATACTTTTTCTATAATCCTTATCATTAATTTTTATAAAATTAGTCCTTAACTTTTATACTGATTAATACCCCGAGTGCAACTATTAAAGATAATAATATCACTTGTAATGGTAAAAATACCTCACATATAACCAATATGAAGAATACTATATCAAAAATTATGTAAGACATAAGTATCTTATTTAAATTTATATCATATTTCTTAGTAAGTATTAAAAATAAAACTACTGTTAGTCCTGGTATAAAAATATAATACTAGAATACTGTATTAAATTCCTAGCCGCTAATTGTTTTATAAACAACGGTATAAAAATACTGCTGTTCCTGACAATAACGCTGTATTGATAATAATATATTTTTCTTTTCAACTTATTAAAAACTAATCTCTCAGAATTTTTCTCAGTTTCATTTTAAAATTATTTATTTTTGAAACTTGAAAATAAAACAAACATAATTATAAATACTATTAAATATTCATCAATATTTACCTTATAAATATAACTACCTAAAGAAAAAAACCAAGTAATTTAGACAAGTTGCTATATAAGGATATATCTGTTACTCCAGCTTTGATAGACTTACTTTTCTCTATTACAAATAAATTGTAATTAAGTAGCACTATCGATATTAATAAGTAATAAACAAAATAAAATGTTAAGACATAATATAAATTTATGTTATTCTTAAGAATAAATACTACTACTGAAAAACTATTAAAATATAATATAAATACTTTGTTTTTATACTAGTTAAAATCCTGAAAATAACTAGTGTCTAAAAAATAAATATTTCTATCAAAGTCGTTATTAACAAAATAAAATATATAGGAAAATTATATACAGATATAAATTTCACCGTTATGTATGAATATAAAAACACTCAAAATTAAGTTCAAACATAAATATAAACTTCTCACTAATTTAACATAAAATTCTATAAAAACACCTCCTGGATGATTCACTTTTACTCTTATTTCTTATAACGTCTAACCTTCTTAACTATTATGATCCTGTGCTTTGATATAATCCAAAATTCCATATTGTTTTATAGATTAATATAAGTAAAAGCGGTCCAAAATAATATTTAAAAAGCCATGTTTTCTAAATTAAAAACTATCATGTGAATTTATTAAATTTACCACTGGGAAATATCCACAAATGCGAATGGAGATAATTATTAGTACTACTTTAATGAAAAACGGATAAATATTAACTGGATAATTTGCCAATTGATACAATTGCCATAAAACTGATTTTATACCATCATTTGTTATCGAAAAGAAGCTAATTGATAATAATGCTAAGTAGTATAGCCTCTCTTACCAAAACGCAGATATTGTAAACAAAATGAATTTTATTATAAATAAATAATTTACATCAATATCTAAGTTATACAATGAAAAATACTAATTACTACCTGTAATTAACTCAAATAAAACTTCGCATCTAATTGAAAATAATAAATTGATAAAGTATATTAAGCGGTCTTAATAAAAATAAATCAAGTTCTCCAGTTTTGAATTAAATATGGGACTTCTAAAGTTGTAACGAAGAAAAAAATTCCCATAACGCCGATGTTAATGTTGAAAACCATATAAAAACAACAATTGATATAAAGAAAAACCCACCGATTAATTCTGTATAATTAAAGCGTAATAAATAGTCTACACAATGTTGTAAGTGTATCTAGTAAATAACTCAAAATTTCCTATAATAAAATCTAGTTTTATAACTCAATATCCTTTTTACATCCATTTTAAAAACTCTGTATATAAATATAAATGTTTCTTCATATTAACCTCCCATTATATCAAACTTGTTAAATACATATTGTGATAGTCTTTTTGAAATTATCAATAATATGATTAACCAAAACATCTATACCAGAATAAATAAGACTTTTCCTAAATCATTATCATGTACAATAATAAATAGGTGCATACATTACAGCGTAAAATGGAGTTACCTCTGATATTCTTAATAATAGTTTCGGATATAAATCTAAAGGTAGCACCCTCCACCGAAAAATAATAAGAAGAGCATTAACTAATTCAGATACACCGTTTATTCTTATAAATACTGTTGATAATAATGCAATAATATAACCTAATAAAAAAACGCAACAATATAACTCAAAATATACACAAATATAAAAAGTACAAATCTCTTAAGAGATATGGTTCTAAATATTAAATTATAAAACAGTAAAATATAAATAACTAAAATCAGTAGTGCTTGGAATTTTTAATTTATAGAAAATTGCCTAAAGTAGTGAAAAACGTTATGACTATTAATCTATTAAAGCTTATTCAAATAATTAATAATAGTACCTTTTAAAATTTTCTCAGATACAAAATTGGTAGTTATTTTTATAGGTAAAAACTATTTGTAAAAATAATCACAAACAGAACATAAGTTATTATTTCATCAATATTTTTAGAATTGTATTTTTCAACATATATCCAGATACTATACTGTATTAATACCATAGAAAGTGATGCAATTATCTGCATTATCGTATTAAATTTGTATTGTAATAAACTTTGTATTGATATAAAAGTATAAGCAAAAATCTATTCATATTTATCACCCGTCTTATCCTTCACAAGCAATACTACTTGTAGATTTAAGTCTAATACTTCAGTTTGTGTAATAATACTTTCATTCGGTAGTAGTTTTATTATATCTAACACATTAAATTTAGTTTCATCAAAAACAAATTCTTTAGAATCAATATTAGTACGTAAAAGGCAATATTCCTTCTTTAGCTAAATCTACTATATTCTCTCCGTACATTTTTAATTTTTATATTTATTAAAAATTTGCTTGAAGCTCTTCACTTCACCATCATAATTAATTTCTATCACTTATCAAAATCATTCTCTTACATACTTTTCAATATCAGAAATCTCATGAGTTGTTAGTATGATAGTAGTATTATACTTCTCATTTATTTTTAGTATTAGTTCCATAATTTTCTTCTTTGTTTCTATATCAAACCGATAGTCGGTTCATCTAAGAACACCAGTTGAGGCTTATGAATAATACTAACTATAAACTCCCCACCATTCTTTGTCCTAAAAGATAGTTGCCTTACTGGTTGATATAAGTACTCTTTTACATTTTAACTCTGTTATCAAATAGTCTAACCATTCTTTATTATCTACTTCATAGATTTTGATAAATACTCAAAAGAATCAATTAGTGGTAAATCCCACCATAAATGTGATTTTTGTCCAAATAACGCACCTATGTTTTTAGCGTTTTTGCCTGTTTACAAACGGAGCTTTACCGAACACTTTTATTGAACCTTTTGTAGTAGTTAGTATTCCTAACAGTAATTTTATTGTTGTAGATTTCCCAGCTCCATTATTTCCTATAGTACCTACTAATTTCTCCTTCTTTAATACTAAAATTTATGTCCTTCAACGCTTGTTTAACCGTCTTTTCTGTATTAAAAAGCCAACTCTATTTTTATTATGTAATCTTTACTAAGACTCTCAACACTAATTATCTCTTTCATAATATTTCCTCTTATTTTACTAATTTATTATCTGATTTATGATGATTTTTCTTTATCAAATTCTACTATTTTTCTAGAACCTGTTCTTTTTGTTTTTACTATATTAACGTGTTTTCTCATAAAGTCAATATTTTCTGAATATTGCGTTTATTTTCTTTTAATTTGTGATAAAGGAAATTATTTTTCGCTAGCGAATTCTGTGATTCTTGAAACAATAAAAACAACCCCATCTCACCAAATTAGGAGATGAGGTCAGAATTACATAATTTATTTCTATTGTTTTTAACTCTTTTCATAACATTTCCTCTTATTTTACTAATTTATTATACCAATCAAAATTTAATCCCATCTCTTTTTATAAATTCATAGAATCTTTCTGGTAATGATAGAACAGTTTCTCTAACTCCACTTTAATTTTGTGCTTAAATAATGTCAATTCATCAACTTCTTGAAATATAGATATAGAAAACATTAATGAATATATACTCTTCCTTACACTAGATAGTTTTTCCCTCTTGTTTTATTAATATGATGGTTTGTTCCAGCTAGTCTCTTAACATCTTCTGAGATGCGGCAATTTATCTATGAATTTCATAAAATTATCATCTATTGGAATCAGTACTAGTGCAATAAAATCTCTCATTATGTGCTGTAATATTCTATAAATACCCAGAATTTCTAGTATTCTAGAAAAATTAACACTGTTTATAAGCAATCCTCCATCCCTGCTATATTAAATTTTTCTAATATTTTTCTTTAACTTCATCTATTTGTATATTAAAATATTTACCAACACTTCCAAATGTCATAATATTCATTAAAACCCACATTGGGAGATATGTGTGTTCATCTAATAATGCTAAAATAAAAATATACAATTTGGTCTAAATAAAAATATACAAAATAATATAAAAATATTCCCATATAGTTGTATAGCTCATAGTAAAAACAATTATGAGGGAACAAATGAAACTAACATTATGGAGGAATTAAACAATTTTGAAAGAACGAGATATAAAACCAAATTTCAGTGAATGAGTAGGAAATACGGATTACATGGGCATACAATAAAATACTGGGATGAGGAGGAAAAATAATAAAATCTAGAAATAAACCTAGTGTTTTAGATAAATACAAAGAGGAGATAGAAGAAATACTTAAAGAAGCTGGAGTAAATAAAATAGGTGCATATGAATTTTTAACATATAATATGGAAATATCTGTACCTGTAATTTTAAACAATATACGCTAAAGCATAATATAAAAAGAGCACAGACTGCACACGTTAGATATGAAACTCAACCAGGATATCAAATACAAGTAGATTGGAAAGAGAGTTTAAAAATAGAAACGAAAACAGGAGAAATTATAAAATTCAATCTATTCGCAGCCACACTAGGATACTCAAGAAAACATGTATTTATAATCTCAAAAACAAGAACAACAGAGACGTACTCAGATGTCTTATAGAGACATTTAAATACCTAGGAGGTGTCCCTCATGAGATACTTACAGATAATATGAGTTCATTAGTAACTATATTTAAACATGATAAAAGGAAACATCCAGAAGTATTAGCGTTCGAAAAAGATTTAGGAATTAAAATCAAATTTTGTAAAGTTAGAACACCTGAAACAAAAGGTAAAGTAGAATCAGCAAATAGGTTCGTGAATAGAATACAGCATTTAATATAGAAACGAAGAAGAGTTATACGCTATAGTTAATCTTATAATGAAGAACTCAAACGAACAGAACAATCAGACAACTAATCTACCACCTAATGTGTTATTTAAAAAGAAAGAATACCTCAACCATTACCAAACTAAATGTTTACTAGATGACTACACACTACCAATATTTAGTCAAAAAGTACCAAACACACTATTAGTAAATTATAAAGGTCGAGGATATTCTGTACCTAAAAGTTTATAGACAAAAAGTAATACTAAAACCATTTGAAAATAAACTATACATTTATTATAACTTACGGAATTAGTCACAATACATAATATAACAAATCAAAAATGAATTATAAAGAAAATCATTACAAAAGAAGCCTTGGCAAGTAATTTTTATAATAGCGAAGAATATGACATGACTAGCTGAAGAAAATTTAGAATTATTTAAGGAGTTAAAAATATGACTAATTATACAGATTATTATCAAATTTAGAAGAATTACAATTAAATAGAATCAAAGATAATTTAGATGAACATATAGGAAGGATAAATAACAAAGAACTAGATTATATTGAGAGTTTGCATGAACTAACAAATTTAGAAATACAAGCAAGAGAAGATAGAGCAACACATGCTTGTGTAAGAGTAGCAAACTTCCCTTACAGAAAAGAATTAAAGGATTTTGATTTCTCATTCAATCCAAAGATTAATAAAAGAAAAATACTAGATTTTAAGCATTTGAAGTTCATAGAAAATAAGGAAAATATACTATTTCTTGGTGTCCCTGGAGTGAGTAAGACACTTTAGCCACCTCTATAGGTATGAGGCGGCTAGAGAATAGAAGTGCTTACTTTATAAATTGTCATGATCAATATTACAATTAAAACAGGCAAAAACTTGAGAATGAGATTAGAAACTAGATTAAAGTTTTCAAAATACAAAGTTCTCATTATAGATGAGGTAGGATATCTACCTATTGATAAGAGAAGGAGCTAATCTATTATTCAACTTATAAATAAAAAGATGATGAGAATGGTTCACAATAATCTACAAATAAACCCTTTTTCAGAGTGGGGAGAAGTATTTGGAGATAGTGTGCTAGCCTAGTGCTATATTAGATGAGACTACTACATCATTCTCATGTGATTAATATTGTTGGATGCTTCATATAGATTAAAAGATAAAACATTTCTTAAATCTACTAACTAATTTAGACTGGTTGTATAATTTTATTTTGTCTTTTTGTATATTTTTACTGACATTAACACATCTATATATTTTTATATATGCTTTCTTTTTCCTTTGCCTTCCTATATTTGAATATATCATTGTCATAATTTCATCATAGACAGTGTCATTTGTATATCTCTTTTCTTAGGCTTCATGTACTTAAGGGTAGCTAAGTCATACTATGTTCCAGCTGTTACTGTATATCTAGGACCACTTTTTCCCGACTTTGACAGTTTCGAGGAAAAATATTGTAAGAAAAGTTGATTTTATCGAAAAATCAACTTTTTCTACTTTGATTCCTATATACAAGTATGTGGTATATATATATGAGGTGGCAAAAATGATAGTTCAAGTATACACAGAGGAAATAAATATGTAAGAGTAGTTCATTCATATCGAGATCAGAAACTAATAAACCAAAAATGAAAGTTATAAAAATTATGGAAATCTAGAAAAACTACTAAAACAAGATAAAAACCCAGAAAAATTAGAAAAAGAAATCAAAGATGAAAGATCAAAAGAAAGCACCATAGATAAAATATCGAGACAAATAATTTTGAAAAAGAAGGTTTAGTACGTAAAAACTATGGATATTTAGTATACGAGAAGATATGGCAAGAACTTGGAATAAGTAGATGGATAAAAGATATAAAAACTAGAAGTAAAATAGAAATTGAAGAAATACTAAAAAACAACTGGTATTTCAAAGACTACTCACTCCATCATCAAAAGAAATCAGCATATGATCATAGAGAAAATTATATGGAATTTTCGAAATGATTTGATTTTTAGAAGATTACTACAGAGTTTTTAGATATAATTTATGATGAAAAAGAAAAATTAGAAAAAAACATTTAAATAGCACACTCAAGAAAAATTTTAACAGAGAATTAAATGTAGTATTATACGATGTAACTACATACTACTTTGAATCAGTTAAAAAGACGAAATAAAAAGGCTTTGGATTTTCTAAAGATAATAAAGTAAATCAAGTACAAGTAGTTATGGGATTATTAATTGATAATAACGGAATACCAGTTGGTTACGAACTATATCCAGGTAATACGAGTGAATTTAGTACACTATATCCCGTCATAAAAGATTTAAAAGAAAATATAAATTAAAAAGTAATAGTAGCTGCAGATAGAGGACTTAATTCTGGTAAGAATCTACTTTATTAAAAGAACTAGGATTAGATTATGTCATGGCATATAAGCTTAAAAAGGCGCTAAGAAAGAAATAAAAGAAAAACTATTTGAAGATGGATATACAATAGAAAAAGAGTTTAAATATAAACTTATAGAACATGTAAAAAGAAATTCGAGTTGATGGTAAAAGTCGAGAAAATACAAGATAATCTACTTTTAGGATATTCTGAAAAAAGAGATAAAAAAGATAAAGCTGATAGACAGAGACTTCTAGATAAAGCTGACAAGCTACTAAATAATCCATCCATGATGAAGCAAGAGTTAAAAAAAGGTGGTAAGAAATTTATAAAAGTAACTAAGGGGAACTTAGATATAGAATTAGATGTCAAACAAATTGAAGAGGCAGAAAAGATGGATGGATTCTTCGCTATAGAATATTCACAAAAAGAGCTCACGGGAAGAGAAGTAAGAGAAATATATGGAAGTCTATGGAAAATTGAAGATAGTTTTAGAGTGTTAAAAACTAATCTTGAAGCTAGACCAATATTCGTATGGAGTGAAAAGAGAATAAGAGCTCACTTTTTAATCTGTTATTTAGCTTTAGTAATAGAAAGATATCTTGAGAAACTTCTAAAAGATAATAATGTAAATTTATCGACAGCCAAAATACAAGAAGCAATAAGAAATACAACGTTAGGAAGTGTTGAGACATTAATGGGAGATTATTATATAAAGGATGCAGAATCAAAAGAGTATCTTGATATAATTAATTCTGTAAAGATGAATAAAAATTCCTCTTGTAGGATATGTTTCTGATATATGTATATAGGAAAAATTATGCCATTTCACCCTGATGAAACGCTATAGCTACGCCTTTCATCAGGGGTTTTCTTGTGTCTGAAACTGTCAAAGTCGGGACTATGTTCCAGCTGTTACTGTATATCTATGACCACTTTTTTCTTCTATTTCTTCAACACTAAAAAGTTTCCCTATTATAATAAATTCTTCGTAAATACTCATTCTCCTTATGCAAAGTTTCAGAAACTATTTTTGTTCTGACCATAATTAGTATGAACATCATAAAAAGATTGAATTATAGCGTGTTTCAATTTCTCCTCGATAATTAATATTTCTTCTAAAAATTAATCTTAATTTCCTATCAAATTGATATAACGCCTCAAAAATATTCTGGTATAGTTCTAAAATATAACTAGTCCTCATTTATATTAGCTCCTGCTGGATAATTACCTTTATTCTCCAAAAATGGGTTTTTATAAGCATTTATTAGATTATAATGACTATACTTTTCAAGTATACTAGCTTCCTCTATAGTCATACCTCTTTTTCACTAATAAATCTATTCTCTCTGTTTGAGTTTTATATATTTTTCTCCATAAGTGACCATTCTCCTCTTAGTTAGAAAAAGTTCTCTACTGTATACACAGCAGGGAACTTCTATTCGACTCTGGCATGTTCAGTATATCACATATTAACTAAAAACTACAATATAAATCCATCATTTTCTAAAAATATGTGAATGAAAAGTGATAATGTTCTAAGTAGAAAAAGAGACAATGTCCCTAACACAATAAAAATAGGCTGCCACGCAAGTCCTAAATTTTCTAGTGGTTATTTCATTAGGGTGTATCTGGATATTCCCCTCTTTCATATAGCTCAACACATTTTACTTTAAATTCAAAACTATAACGCATAAAAATACCCCCTTTTCATTGGTGGTAATAGTACAAAAATTTGGACAAATTTTTGAGAGCTTTTATTATGAAATTAACAGATGAAAATAAAAATGGTAACAATTTGAAAATTTTTAATATAAAAATCATGCCCCCTCTACTTTCACTTCTTCCTTTTTCCTATAGTATTCTTTTTGTAAAAATCTACGCAACTTTTTTAAATCTATACAAAGAACTGATGTTTTCTGAATCTCTTTTTATTTGATAACTTCCCTTACAATTCTCCAAGAATTCTTTTCTGTACTGCTAAAAATCATCATATATATCTAATTCGATATTAGAGAACTCCAACCACTCACCATCCACATTAGCACTTTCTTTTATTGTTTTTCGATTTAGTGAGTACTCTGCAAGATGCAATGCTGTATTAGATTCAAAATCAATTCCTAATAATAAAATTTTGGCATTTTGATCATACAATCTCCCTAATGGTGAATTGTATCCTAAGCCATCATCTAATGGATGCTCTTTTATAATTTCCTGTGCTTTTTCTCCTACTGCTGAAAAAGAATATAGTGGATGAGAACTTCTAACAGAATGTTTTAGATTCATAACAAACTCGCTAAATTTTCCCATACCTCGTGTACTAGATAGATCAACATCATAAGATAAACTTTCCTGTTTTATTTTTTCTATCCACTCCTTAGGAACTTTAGGATATTCCCAATACTCTGGAGACATATTTTCTAAAGATTGTGTTGGAACAACGAGCGTTCCACTTTCTCCTAATCTTTCCATAAGTGCTTCATAAATACATCTTGCACCGCCGATTATATAACCGAATTTACTAAGAGAAACATGTGCAATCAGGATATCGCCTTCTCCTATTTCTAAATCTTTAAATAAATTTAAAAAATCACTTTTACCTGTTGGCATTAAATTATTATCTAAAGCATCATTCATAAACTTATAACTCATGCTTGTCCTCCTTATTAAATGGGAGTGACTCAAAATCTTATTTTTCGGAAAAATCGACTTTTGAGACATTCCCCTATTTTTCATTCTTCTATTTAATCTATATCATTTTTACTAACTTTTACTTGTATCACAATTTTATAATATTATCAAATTTTCCTCTTAGTTCATCACTTATGTCATGGCTAATCATTATTATCGTTAATTCTCTATTTCCTAACAGCATTTCTACTAAACTTTTTCGCTGATTCTTTGTCTAAAGCTGATGTTCCTTCATCAATTAAAAGTACTTTTCCATTAAATAACGCTCTAGCTATAGCCAATCTTTGGCGTTGTCCTCCTGAAAAGATTCTTTCCATGGACCTCTACTTGAATATAAGAAGTCTTTCTGTTAAAGCCAACTTTTTCTAAATATCTAGCTACTTCACTATCCTCAACTACTTCTCCCATAGTTATATTATCTTTTAACAGTACCTGAAAAATACAAAAAATTTTTCTTGCTGAATTATAGTCAGTTTTCTAGTATTTGTTTAGTAGATAATTTCTTCAAATTGATACTACAATACTCTACACTACCTTCATAATTTCTTAATTGTCCTGTAATAATTTTTAAATAATGTTGATTTTACCAACGCTACTATCTCCACTTATTAAATATTTATTCCCTCTTTATATCAAGATTCACATTATTTAGAATTTCTTTATCACCACTAACTGAAATGTAAGTTTTTAATTTTAAATAATGTTTCTCTTAAAGAATATTCAACAGGTGAGTGAGTATCCTTATTATTTAACATGAATTCATCGCTGCTTAGAGAAAATAGGTTTTGTCCCTTTAATAAATGCTATTCTATAACCAACTTGGCTCATACCATCAAATACAAGATTAGCAAACATTCCTACGGCTGCAACTGCACCGATTTCCAAATTATCTTTAACAACTAAATACCCTGTAAACAAAAACTAATAACACTTGGAAAAAGACATTTAAGCCAAAGTTAAGCATATAATAATTACTTTCACTTTACTTTGTTTAACTAATACATTTTTCAAAATTCTACTTATATTAGCTATTCTTTTTAGGAATTATATGCAATTTATTAGAGAGAGAAATACGTATCATAGCTAGAATCGTCTCCTCTAACGAAGTAACATAGTTTTTCATTTTCTTTAGTAACCTCTGTTCCCATATTATGCAGCTTTTTATTAAAAATTTTTGGAAGATAAATTAATATTCCTGTTCCTATAATAGTAATTAAAGAAATAATCCAGTGATATTTCAATAGAGCATAAAAGAGAAAATACCACCAGAAAGACTATATTATAGCAAATATTCCTCAGAACCTTTTTCTTGAATCATTTGAATATCGTTGTTAAACCAAGATTGATAAACACCGGACGAGTTATCTCTATACTTTTCAATATCTAATTCTATAAGGCTAGTAGATAAATTATCTTTAACATCTATTCCAATATCTTGAATAAAAATCTCCTCTTACCTTTACCACCCTATCAATTACTATAATAACAATCCACGTAACTGATAAGAATAAGATAATTTCAAAAGAAACTATGTAGATTTCTGTTAGTAAGCACAGTTATTGCATCTGCATTTTAAAAAGTTACTTTTCATAAGAACAACTGTCTTAACAATATAAGAAAACAAATTAATAAGAACCTATATTTAAATTTTAAAACATATTTTTCATAAATACCTCCTACTTTTAATTCCCACTTAATTTAATATCATGCTATTAAAGGAATTTTGAGGAAACATATAAAACACCAACTTATATTTATACATTTATTATAGTATATATAGATGATAACAATAAAACCTATAATTGCAGAAAATTTACTATAATTGTCTTGGACATGAGTCAGGTATAATTAAAGTTACATAAATACTATAGAGGGGATCCCAAAATAACTAAATCTTAAAAAGTTTATCTGAAAAACTCGTATTCATAGTCTAAACTCATCTTATAAAAGCTTTTTAGTGATTTAAGAAACTTCGTGGAGAAATTGACAAATCAATGTCTCAAAAGTCGCTATTTTTGAGTAACTTCTATAGAAATATAATCTATACAAAGGAGAGCAATATGATTAAAAATATTTTAGAAGTTATAGCATTGAACAAATTAAAGTTATGCATTATGTTTATTTTAACACTAATAGTATCAATAGGGACTGTTTACGTTGTATACGCTCGTGTTGATATTGTTGATTCTGTAATATACAAAAACAGGGTCTCTATGGACAAAGTTAGTGTTATTATTTGTATTTTTAATAATAGTAGAATTACTTAGAGCCTGGTTAGAAAATTATAATTGCACAATTAGTTAAACAATGGAAAAATATATCTAGGTGATAGAATTAGTAAAATATCGAAACTATGTCTCACATTGAAATTTAATAAGATTGATTCTGGTGACGCCATATGACTAAACACCTTATCAACTTGAATTATTATCTGCGTATTTATTCTCACCATTAACTGGTTTTACTTAGTGCTATTGTATTATTTATCCATCAGTAGTATTTTTGATGGCTTATCAATTTGGAAATTTGTTGTATTCGCCCTATTATCATCAATCGCTATGTTTTTGTAAGCGGTAAATTCGGTAATAAAATTAAAGGTGTAGGATACAAATTTATCAGTTTTATCAGGAAATTTTCTGAGTTTTTAAGGAATATTTAACAGGTTATGAAGATTTATATCGGTGAGATAAATTTATTCTCAAAAATATTAAGGCTAGTCAGATTCAAAAAGAAGAGATCAGTGATAGTATTTCTAAATTAATGCATTTGCTGAGTTAACTTTTTACAGTATCGAAGTTACTTGAATTATTACTTTTTATATTTGCGATCTACTTAGTTTTTATGAATTAACTATAGGAACGATAGCTTCGGTATCTACTACTAGCAGCATATACCTCACTTTATCAATCAATTGGTTGATTTGTATATTAAGGTAATCGGTACAAAAGAAATATTAAAGCGTTATAACTCAAATCAACATCTAAAGAAACAATTTATCCACTATGTTGAAGAAAATATTGAATTTAAAAACTTTTAATTATAGTTTTGGAGATAACCATGTTATTAAAAACTTCAACTTTAATATAAATAAATGTGGAAAATACGCCGTAATCGGTAAAAGTGGTTCTGAAATTCACTATAATTAAGTTGCTACTAGGAAAATTACAATCCAACCAAGATAAAGTTTTAATCGATGGAAACTTTGAAATACAAGATGATATTAACTTCTCCAACGAAATTGGATATGTGAGTCAACAAAACATCTATTTTCAGCGGTTCAATTCGATATAACATCACTTTAGATGATAGTTATTCAGATGAAGAAATATGGAGCATATTGGAGTTTGTTTAGGCTGATAGAGTTAAAGCTTTACCTAATGGCTAGATCTACATCTATCTAATATGGGAGAAATTCTATCAGAGGGAAAAGCAAAGATTAGTTCTTCGCAAGAGTTTTTAATTAGAAATTATCCAATTCTTAATTTTTGATGAAGCAACCTCAGCATTAGATGAAAAGAACAGCATACAGATAGAAAACAATATCTTAGCTGACGACAAGTTAACTCTTTAATAATGATTTCTCACCATATACAAGAAGAAATCAAAAACAACTAACAGAATGTGGTAGAATTAAAAGTACAGTAATATGATTTATTAGATGGTTTAAACAGTGGGAGTGACTCAAAATCGCGATTTTTGAGTCACTCCTCATTTATTTTCCCCATATAATCACAACAACAGTACAACAATTATATTAAATACCTACATTCCAAATTAAAATTTTAAACTAAAAATTTCTACACTTTGAACAGTGTTTTCCTCCAGACTTTTGTTTCAAAAGTATAAACTTATGCAAATTTCTTATAAAGTATAAATATCTCATTATGAATAGAATGAAACTAACACAAATAGAGATGCAAACTTAACTAGATTGTCATAAATTGTAAATAGATAAATACTAGTAAAACTCCTATCACTTCTACCAAGTATTCTATTACACTCGCTTTTTCCAGTTGATTTTGTCATATAAGTCAACCACATAATATTGAGCAATACCTATATCATAAACGCCAACGCAAAGCAAACTATGTCTGTAATGTCTGTTTTGTCTTTGAGGAAAGCTTCAGGTAGCTTTAGATAGTATTAGTTAAATATTTGTCATCGCTATAAATAAGAAGCCTACACTTCAACTTGCAATACTAACAAACCTAAAATCTTGCTTATTCATTTTTCTCCTCCTCCCTTTTTAAAAATTATTTTATTAACTAATACAATATAATTACTTGCACGCATTCAATTATATGCTATACCACATTTTTAAAACGTATTCAAAATATGATGTAATGTTACGTGTATTTTTTAATTCAATAGAAAACAATACTATACCAAAAACCTAATAAAACTATAATAACCGATATTAATATCGCAACTCTACCGAAAATATGTTGAAATACTCCACCTATTGTCGCTCTAATGGAATAGTCTCTTCCAAAAATTCTCCAAATAGCAGAAACACTTCCCAACATTGATAAATCATAATTACTTTATTCTATTGTGTAGCATTCACATTATATAAAGGCATCGCTGCTCCTATACACATAGTTGCAACAATAAAGATAATGTACTCTTCACTGCTTTAAAATAATAAAGTGAAAGTCACTGCATATGACTAAATGATAATATATAGTTCTTCCCATCTCTATAGTATCAGATATTTTTAAAGAACTTATCGATGCTACTACAAGACCTATATTCCCCTCGCTTATAATCAGTCAATTGTATATGGAGCAACATGAAAACTGTCTTTACGTAAGTAATAAAACTGAATCGACTGAAAATACCTATAGCACAATACAAAGTAACTCATCGCCAATTTAAATAATATTTGATTATTAAAAACACATAATTATATGCTTCTCTTATGTGAACCATCGATTTCTGTACTCTATCTTTCTCTATATTACATGGTAGTATCTGACAAATAAAACTTGCCTAGTATAAATGTTATCCCATCTATTATAAAAATAAATGAGAAAATAAACCAAATATGATTCCCCAACACTTGGAGCGGTAGTCAATCAATAACACTATTACTTAATTCCATTTTATATTTGCTTTTGCTTTAGATTTTCTTTTCATTACCTATGAATTTGACTATAAAAAGATATACTCAAATAATAAAGAATATTCAATAAGAAAATTAAAATGTAAAACCTCATAGTGGTAATATTTAAAAATAGAAAATACAAATAATATTATAGAAATAACAAAAACAGAATTATATTTGTAAAAATCCTTATTTTCCACTTTTTATCCCCTACTACAACAACACCTATTATTGTTCCCAAAAAGTAATGCACGACATTACGTAATCATGGAAGTTTTCTAATACCGTAGTATCGTAGAAATGAATATTCCTACTATATGGAAATCCAAATATAGTCAGTTTGTTTCAATTGAACTAACTATCTGTGATAACCATAATAAATTAAAATTTCTATTTTAACATATTAGATTCTCCTATCTCTATATTTCTAAAATATTGTGAAAGTGACTCAAAATTGTAATTTCGGAGAAAAGATTTTATCGAGTCATCTCCGAAAAAGTTTATCAAACATCTAAAAAGCTTTCATAAGGTGAATTTATATATCAATAAACCACTACGTCTTACGAGTGCTCGTATAAACTTTTTAAAATTTGGGACTTTTGATTCAGTCCCTTTTTCCCATTACATACACCTCATCATACATTTTTCAAAGTTTCTGGATAAGATCTGTGTGAAATATGAATTAAAGTCTTATCTTTCATACTTAATAGTAATTTTTCGACTAAAAATATATGTATCTTTTATCCAATCCTGATAATGTTTCATCTAAAAACTATAACCTGTTTTTCCTGTAATATTGCCTAATTAATGCTAACCTTTGTTTTTGTCCACCAGATAAATTTGATTTTTCTCTTATCGATGTAGTATTAATCAAATCGGAAGCTTTCTCTTTAATTTTGTCATCTAGTCTAGTTTCTTTTATTAAGGTCATTATTTTATCCGTTTCTAAGTTTTTATATAAAAGCAAGATTATCGATAATCGTACCTACAAATATAAAGCTATCTTGAGGTACATAAGTTATTATTTTTGAATTGTGTTGTATTCACAACTATTAATATTTTTCCGTTTAAAAAGATGTTACATCCTTCAAGGTTTTTCGTTAATAGTAATGCTAACGTCGATTTTTCCACTGCCACTATCGCCTTGAATTAAATACTTTTTACCCTTTTCAAAAACTAGCTGAAAAATTACTAAAAATTTCTCTATTATTAAATTTATAACTTTCATTTCGAACTTCTATGTTTTTCAAAATCGATAATTTTATGACTATCTATATATTCAAACTTCTCTTTAGAATCTAATTCCTCTTTATATCTTTTACCGATGTTATATTAGCTATAGAAAGCTGTTATCAAATTAACAGGCATTACTAACTCTGCAGAAATAGTAAAAATAGATACTATATCCCCTACACTAGCATTTCCTAACAGGCTTGCCGACCTCCTATATATAAAAATAGCAATAATAGTAGCGTAGAATACTAATCCTGTTAAGACATTTTACAAGTGATACTAAAATATTCTTTCTATTAACAAGTTTATTTATTTTTATATTCATTAGTAATTTTTCATAAAATGTATTAACCGAATCACTATTTTTAATAACTATAACCCTTCTAAAAATCTTCAAGTTTGTCATTATAAACTAGCCTTTTGTATAGAAATAGTATTTTTGAACATTTTTCAAATATACTTTAAATAGGTTAGAATTACAATCGAAATAGTGACAATCCTACAACCCAAAAACGCTGTCGTTACATCTAATTTGAACAACGCTATTGTAGCAAAAATAAAATAAACTATCCCTGATACAAAAGAGAAATCGTGCTATAATATCGATCTTTTACCATTTCAATATCATTGTTTACCGCAGATAATAAATTTTTACTCTTTGTATCTAGTTTATTCCTAAGTAAACTACCCACAGGGTTCTATGAATATTGAATCCAACTTTATTTAGATAAAGTAGTATCTAAAATCTGACGTAAATATTCATATATAAGCATTAGTATTATAATTACAGATAAAATATATAATTTGATTGTAGAATAATTGCTCATTTTTAGTAGTAAGAGCATCAACAACATATTTAATTTGATAAGAAAAATAAATATTAATCCCCGAGACTACTGTAATAAGAAATAAAACTACCGTGAATAAAAAATTTTCTCATATTTCCCACTCCTAATTTGAGTCCTTCTATTTAAAAAGTTCAGTTTTCATTTTATAAATAGCCTTTTAAAATCTAAATATAATAAAAGAAATCAATTGCTCATAGAAGCTAATCAATTCCTTTTCTTAATATTTGATATTCTAAAAATAATTCAATCTATAGATTAACTTTCCCTCAACATAAAATCCAACTAACGTTTTGTTAAATTATAGAAATTATATCAAACATATTGGTAGTCAATGTTTCTTCTGAAAATTCAAGGTTATCTTTAGAATTTATAAATTAACTTGAAACTAATCTTTAACTGGAACTAAAAATATATGTCTTCTCTTTTCTATACCTATATACATTTACAAAATTATTTTCTCATCAAAACCACTTTTTGATATAATAACTTCAGTAAAACTATAGTAAATGAATAGCATTCACTGTAACACTATATTTATCCTTTAAATTTATTATATTGACGTATATTTATAAATTATTGATAATCACCATTTAATTTTGATATAATCAAAATTGGAGAGAAGTTAGGGAGTGTAACACTTCCGATAAAGGTTGCAGATAGTCGTTTATTTTTCGAAAAGTCAAAGACTGAAGAAAAATATTACGAATGCTATGCAACAGGAACTTAAAAAGCAGGTGCTAAAAGTTAGTATCTTCTTTTCTAGTTCCTACTGCTGTAGCTACTTCAATATGAAAGGGGATGGTGCTATGCTCGCATACACTAAAAACTCTTGAAGAAAGGAGTAGCAAGTTGTCAGCTTACGAGAATTGTACAGACGATTATTGGAATAAATCTATTGATTAGTTTCAGTAGTTAGTGCATGTATTGTAGCATTAAAAAGACAATAAAAAATAACCATCTTTATGCTTTGGCAGGCTAGATGGTTATAAAATCACCTAAACTAGAGCCACCGTCTTTTTAAGTTAGTCGTTTATTTTTCAAAGTCACAGACTGAAGAAAAATATTACGAATAATTTATACTACATGATTACTTTAATTTCTACGAACGTAGTGAGTTAAGAAATTATTATGCAAAGTCAGTGCAAACGGCTCCCTTTTTATGACTATATTTTAACATAGATGAAGTAGAAAAAGCAGATTTTTGAAATATCGATCTCTTCTATAATTTTTCAAATTGTTTGCATCTCAAATACCATATTCTAGAATTTTTCACCCATTAAAAATATCTCCGATACAAAAAGCTAGAAAAATTCCTAGCTTAATAACGTTTCACATTTAGGATATAGGTAGTGAATCACCTCATTTAACGTTCACATTTAGGATATAGGTAGTGAATCACCTCATTCGATTTCATTTTTACTATATTATCACTAGAAAATCAATTATTTATATTTACTTTTTAAAAATTATCTAATTCATAAATCTATACTTATTATTTTTATGTAACTCTACACTTCCTCCTTTTTAATACTCTCCTACAACCTTATATTTTCTCAGTATATATTTTTAATTGTTCATCTGTAACATCTTCGTATTTATAATCTATATTTTCTACTGCTAGATAGTTCAATACTTTTTCTAATGCTGACATATCTCTTTTTTGCTACTACGATATGATCTCAGCATTTCAATACCAACTATTTCTCCAACTTCCATTAGATTTATCGTCGTTTTAATATCTTCTATAGAAGGTGTTGCATCTCCACTTGGGTGATTATGCACACAGACAATGCTTGAAGCACTATTTTTTATCGCTAGTTTAAATACTTCCCTTGGATGCACCACCGACATAGATAAGCTACCTTTAAATACTTCTCTTTTTTCGATTATTTTACCTTTCGTATCAATATCTAGTACTATGAATACTTCTTGTGTTAAATTCTCTAAAGATGATTTTAAATAATTGGCTATTGACTGCGGACTATCACACTTCACATCTAGAACATTTGTTGCGTATATTCTTCTTGCAAACTCTATATTCGCCAAAATATGTATCGCCTTTTCCTGACCTATCCCTTTATGTTTCATAAGTTCTGTTAAAGTTGTATCTCTTAACTTCGTAATGCCACCCATATCTTTTAGAATCATGTCGGAAAGCTCAATTACATTTTGATTTTTTGTACCTGTTCTTAATAATATTGCTAGAATCTCTTTATCGCTGAGAGCTAGAGCACCTAATTTTTTGAATTTCTCCCTCGGACGATCTTCCTCATTAAACTCTTTAATAGTATATGCTACCATAATAATCCCTCCCTTATTAATATGATTGTTAAATAACTAAGCGCTATGAATGGTACTAGTGGTAGTTTCGTTTTTCTTTTAACTTTTTCAAAATAATTAACCAAATGGCGAAGAATCCTGCATATAAAAATGTGAAAAATTAACAAATATACTCCTTCAAAATAAGTTTAAATTTAAAGCTAATACACAAAAACTTTTTATATCGCCATAACCTAAACCACCTCTTGTGAAAAATATATAGTATATGAAAGATAATAATAAGATAAATAAAATCTAAAAATTGAATAAATAATAGTGTATATATATAGAAGAAAAATTTAATATAATTAGAAGATAGAACAACTCATCATTAACTTCAAATATTTTTACATCTTCTATTCCTATGAGAATAATAAATATACTAACTTCAAGATAACTAATAAAAACAAAATAATTTTGGAAAAATAATAAATAATACTATAGTAATAAAAGTAAAAATTTCGTATAAAAATACATCTAATGGAATTTTTTTGATTACAGTAACTACATCGTCCTTTTTAAACAGATAGCTAAAGATGGGAATTAAGTCGCTCCCCTTAATTCTTTATGACAACTTGAACAATAACTTCGTTCTAAATAGGAACTCTTTTATCCTCACTATCTACTAAACACTTAATGGCACTAGCAAAAATTAGACTTAAGATAATAATAAAATATTGAACTTTCCATAAGTATCTCCCCTACTTTATAACCCTTCAATTATATTCTATCACAATTATATATACAGAACTACATTTATCATTGTTGTATATATAATCACCTAATAATATTTTCTCATTTTTCCTATACCAAGAATTAACTTATATTACAATAGGATTTTATTTCGATTTAAATTATTTTCAATATATTTCAAACTTTTTCAACTTATACTACTAATAAACTAATATCATGATGATATCTAATTTCAATAAAATTTACATTTTTCATTTTTGTAGTATAATATTACTTATAGTTTCCCGAAGGCAAGATTTTCCGCCCTAGAGGAAAGTAATTTTGTATTTTTATACTAAACTATTATTTTTAGAGAAGGTGATTGAATGATTTTTAAAAAATTTTTTAAGAAAAGAGTCAAGAAGAGTTAGAAGCAGCAAATCAGCTCTCTCTTCAAGAAATAAATAACACAGTTGATGTTCCTAAAGAGGGTAGTTTTTTAATGAAAGTTCTAGCATATAGCGGACCTGGAGCGTTAGTAGCTGTTGGTTACATGGATCCTGGTAACTGGATTACCTCTATCGCTGGTGGGGCTCAATATGCATATAGTTTACTATTCGTGATACTTATATCGAATCTTATCGCAATGTTGCTTCAATCAATGTCTGTAAGATTAGGGATTGTAACAGGGATGGACCTAGCTCAAGCAACTAGAAAACATACTGGTAAGAAACTAGGTGTTACCCTTTGGATTATTACCGAACTAGCTATTATGGCTACTGATATTGCAGAAATTATCGGAAGTGCCGTAGCTTTAAAATTGTTATTCGGTATTCCATTACTATTAGGAGTTATAATAACTATCTTCGATGTATTCTTACTATTATTATTAGCGCATTTTGGATTTAGAAAAATTGAGGCAATTGTGGCTGCACTTATTTTTACAATTCTTATAATATTCTTCTATGAAGTTTTATTAGCTAATCCTAATACCGGAGAATTAATTAAAGGATTTATTCCAAACAAAGAAGTAATTAGTAATAAAGGCGCATTATTTATCGCCCTTGGTATCGTAGGTGCAACAGTTATGCCACATAATTTATACCCTACATTCTTCTATTGTTCAAGCAAAGACGGTACGATAGAAAAAGATAATAAAGTTAAAAGAGAAGCAATTCGATTTTCTACAATAGATTCTAATATTCAACTTACTATTGCATTCGTAGTAAACTGTCTACTATTAGTTCTTGGGGCTGCATTATTCCATGGTCATGGTGACAGCCTTGGACGTTTTACAGATTTATACAATGCTTTACAAGATAGTAGTATTGTTGGATCTATTGCTTCACCACTTCTTAGTATATTATTCGCAGTTGCTCTTTTAGCATCTGGACAAAATTCTACTATTACTGGTACATTATCAGGGCAAATAGTTATGGAAGGTTTCATCCATTTAAGGCTTCCTATGTGGCTTAGAAGAATGCTAACACGTGTAATTGCAGTATTACCTGTTATTATCTGTTTAATAATTTTCGGAGATAGCGAACAAGCAATAGAGAGCTTACTAATTTATACACAAGTATTCTTAAGTATTGCTCTTCCAATATCAATTATCCCACTAACACTTTATACATCAGATAGAAAACTTATGGGAGAATTTGTTATTAAAACATGGATGAAGATTCTTGCATGGATCTGTACAGTAATATTAATAATCTTAAATTTCTGGTTAATAATATCAACATTCATATAAACTAATCGGACTGATTTTTGTCAGTCCGATTTTTATTTTTCCAGTATATAGATTAAATTCACACTTTCTTTACTTTGAAGTAACAAAAACAGCTCTTTCGAACTGCCTTTTTGAAAATTTTTTTAATGAACTTATTTAACAGGTAATACTGCTCCATTCCATTTTTCTTTAATGAATTTTTGAGTATCTTCAGATTTTAAAGCTTCAACAAGTTTTTAACAACAAGTTTGTCTTTGTCACCTTCACGAACAACGATGATGTTAGCGTATGGGTTGTCATCTGTAGCTTTTTCAACTAAAACAGGTTCTGTTGCTGCGTTTAATCCTGCATCAACAGCGAAGTTAGCGTTAATTGAAACTAGGTCACCTTCACCGTTTTGGTAGAATTTAACCATTAAAGCTGGATCATTTTCGTAGCTGAATTGTAATTTTTTTAGGGTTTTCAGCGATATCATCGAAAGTAGCTGTTACTGGATCTACACCATCTTTAACTTTACTAATCCTTCAGCAGCTAGTAATTTAATTACGCGTCCCCATTCAGATTTGTTGTTACCACTAATACTTTTTAGCACCTTCTTTAAGGTCTTAACATTTTTAACTTTTTAGAGTATAATCCGATTGGCTCTAAGTGAATTGCACCAGCATCTTCAATTTTGTATCCATTTTTCTTTAATAGCATAAGAATGGTACGTGTTGGAAGTAGTTAATGTCGATTTCTTTATCGTTTAACGTTTTTGTTTGGTACATAGTAGTCTTGGTATGTAATGATGTCTAATTTGATTCCTTCTTTTTCCAAGTTGAGGAGCAACGTGCTCTAATAATACAGCGTGAGGTACGTTAGCAGCCCTACTTTAACTGTTACAGGTTTACTAGGATCTGAGTTTATCCAACATCGATACCTTTTTCTCAGTTTTTGATGCACTTGAGCATCAATTAATACGAATCCAAGTATGAAACTTGTTACTAAAAATAATAGTCATTTATAATTTTTTCCTTTTGTTTTTACTATTTATTTTTGGGTTTTGCGAATTTTTATGTAAAAATCACCCTTACTCTCCTAAGAGAATAAGGGCGAAACTAATTTCACAGTACCACCTTACTTTTTCGTAAACTACGAACTTTATCACTACAACGTCTATGCATCCAGAATATACGCACGAGATAGTGTGCGTTTGTAACGTAACGCCTACGAAAAAGCTTGTGTTTTAAAACTCACTTTTTACCATTCAAACCATTTTTCCTCTACGATCTGCATTAGGTGCTTTCACCCGCTCTACACTCTCTGTAAAAGTTCCTATAAAGTACTTATTTGAATATCGGTAATTTTTAACTTGATTATATATTATCATTAGCAAATAAAAATTGTCAACACTTTTTGAATTTTTAAAAGTGTGAATGAAAAAGTGATAATGTCTTAAGTAGAGAAAAGGAAAAATGTCCCAACATAATAAAAAAATATTATACTAAAATCATAATATTCGGAGGAAATAAAATGACAGATGTTATCACAAAAACAACATAATGTAAAATTAAAATGACATTCAAGAAAGTAAATACCTTGTCATTACAGATGTTATAAAATGGAGTTAAAACTAAAAAAACGTGCTGTTGCTCTACTTAACCTCACTGAAAGACAAATTAATAGGTTAATAAAAGTAGCTGAGACAGAAGGTCCTTCTGGCTTTATTCATAAAAAAATACTGGTGTCTCCTAGTAATAAAATTCCTGATTCTATCAAAAATCAAATAATCTATTGGTATAAAGATACTTACTATGATTTTTTTCTTTTTCACATTTTTGTGAAATACTTCATAATGAGAAAAATATTAATATTAGTCGTACTCTGTCGCTAATATCTTATTTGATGCTGATATTATCTCTCCTAAAGCTACTAAGAAAACCAAAGCTTTAATGAAACGTAGAATTAAACAAAAAAATTCGGTTACTCACAATCAAAATACTACTTCAACTGTTGTAGAACCCATTTCTAATCTATCTAGTGTTCATCCTAGTAGACCTAGAAAAAAATATTTTTTGGTGAACTTCTTCAAATGGATGCTAGTATTCATAACTGGTTTAAGCGATAAAATGACTTCTTCATATCGCTATTGATGATTCTACTGGTATGATTGTTGGTGCTTATTTTGATGAGCAGGAGACTTTAAATGGTTACTATACTGTCTTGCACCAAGTCCTTAATAATTATGGTATCCCTTATGAATTATGGACTGATAAGAGAACTATTTTTTGAATACACTTCTTCTAAAAAAACAAGAAAAATTGAAAATGATACCTTTACTCAGTTTGGCTATGCTTGCCATCAATTAGGTATTTCTTTTTCTTCTAGTGTTCCTCAGAAAAAGGACGAGTTGAACGTGCTTTTGGAACACTTCAATCTCGTCTTGTACCTTTGTTTAGGCTTGAAAATATTCAAACCATAGATCAAGCGAATAATTTTTGGCTTCTTATCTCTTTGTTTAATTCGCATTTCTCATCCCTAATTATAACACACCTAAGTTCGAAGCGATAGATAATATTGACACTAATTTAATTTTGAGTGTGAATTCTATTAGGAAAAATTAATTCTGGATATCATTTCAAATACAAAAATAAATCATATATTCCTATTAATTCTCTCGGTAAGGCTGTATATTATCCTATTAAAACTGAGATTAGAGTTATTGAAGCTTTTGATGGGAATTTATACGTATCTATAGAAAATAATATTTTTTTCTACTAGGGTTTTTAGAAAATCATGAACTTGAGTCTATTGAGTTTGACGTTCCTATTTTTAAAGGAAACTAAACCTAAATATATCCCACCTATGTCTCATCCTTGGAGAAAGAATTCTTTCTTGAAATATATATCTAAACTTGATACTTCGATAGCTAAAGGAGATTTTTGATAACCTTTAATACAGGTAAAAAGAATGATTAAAACAAGGCACTGCCTTTTTTTAATCATTCGCTTTTTGGCTTATCCAACGGTAGCGCGGAAGTATTTTCTACATATTTTTTTATTTTTAAGGATTTTTTTCTTCGCTATTTTTAATTGATAATTTAGGACATTTTCCCTTTTGCTTGACACACTTTTTGAATAAAGTTTTTGAAAAATTCATGAATATTTACTTTTCATTTGCATAAATAACTATCTCTTCTTACAATTCTTTGTTTATTATATTTTTAACCACTGATCTATATTTCTACAGTTTTATCTCTATATTTCGGAGCCTCATACATATGGTCTGGTCCTTCTATAATACTTAACGTTGAATTTTTATATGCTGTTGCTGCTATATTTGGATGTACCATTTTATCCTCCTACCAGTTATTACTAATACAGGTTTCACTTACTTTTCAAAATCAATATAGCACCTTTTTGCTTATCTAAAAATGGAAGTGCCATTTGGAAATACGTAAAACCTGACTCAGGAACTAGTTTAGAAAATTCTCTTTCTTTGTCCAGCTTCATCTTGATTATTCATGCACAATAACCATAGAAGGCATGTTTATAAGGTGGCATAGATTTTTCCAGAATCCCCAACGTAGAAAATGTTTATAGAAACAAATTACCATACTTGGGTAAAAGCGAAAATTCCTGCCGCTGGTGCAGACCCCATTAAAATAAAGTACATAGTCTTTGTTTTCATAGCAACTTTCTGTGCAGAACCCCTCCCTAACAGGTGCCCCCAATACAATCAGACTTCATCTAGCGTTTCTATTAGATACACGAATATCATCAACAAATTCATCTAAACTAACCTTTGCTACTTTTCTTCTACCTCTTCATACGGTAAATCATGATATCTCAATGTTGGAGTATATACTTTTCTAAACCTAATTTTTCAGATCGCTGCGAATTCTCACACAGTTCCATCACACCATATACCATGTATTAATACTATATTCGTCATAAAAATTCCTCCTAAGATATTTTAGCATTCTTTTTCACACTAATTATACCATAACTTATGTTTATATTTATCAATTGATAATGTAAAAGAGCAGAATAAAAACCGGTATAAATTTTCCATTCTACTCTTTGATTCATCCCTTGAAAATTATCAAAGAAATGATTTTTCCTTTGGAGGCTTTAATTTTAAAATTGTTCATTCATTTCACGAACTGTTTTTCAATATTATCTGAATATGAAATTGCTGAGAATAATAGATACACCATCGACATTTGTTTTCATAACATCTTTAATATGTTGTGTCTGAATACCACCGATTGCCACTAATGGCCTCTGAGGTAATAATTTTCTCATTAATTCTAGTCCTTCATATCCTATTTCACCACCTGCATCATCTTTTGATTGTGTGACATATACAGGTCCTACACCAACATAATCTACATATTCAACTTTGGATTGTTTTAATTCTTCTTCATTTCCTATAGAAAGACCGATTATTTTATTTGGCATCAGTTTTCTAATCTCATCAACACCAAGGTCATCTTGTCCCACGTGAACTCCATCAGCATCTATTTCTAATGCCAACTCTATATCATCATTTACGATAAACGGTACATTGTATTTTTACATAAATCCTGAATTTTTACTGCTAGTTCTAGTTTTTCTTTACCTTCTAAGGCTCCTTTACCTTTTTCTCGAAATTGAAATAAAGTTATACCACCTTTTAAAGCATCTTCAACAACTGCATATAAATCCTTACCTAAGCAAGTAGTCGTTCCACAAATAAAATATAATTTTAATAGTTCTTTATTAAACATCTTATTTCACCTTTTTAAATGTTGCTATATCTTTATCAGTAACTTCATATAACGCATTAATAAATTCAACTTTAAACGTTCCTGGTAGATGTCCATTAGGACGTTTTCAGCCATTTCCCCAGCAATATTATATGCTAACATCGCTGTTTCTAAAGATTTCAATTCTTGTCCTTTTTCTAATCCTATGAAACTTGCTAGAACTGCTCCTAATAAGCACCCTGTTCCAATAACTTTCGGCATCATTGCACTTCCGTTATGGATAGTCACTACCTCACCGTTAACAGCAATAGCATCAACTTCTCCAGTTACTATTATAGGGAATATTAAACTTACTCATTTGCTGCTAAGGCAATTTCATCAATATTATCTACCCCTGCACTGTCTACTCCCCTTAGAAGCTACATTTATTCCGGCTAAAGATGCAATTTCTCCAGCATTTCCTCTAATCGCTGCTAGTTTGTAATTGTTATTAAATCATCTGATACTTTTTCTATATGCTCCCGGCTCCACATGCTACAGGGTCTAATACTGCAGGAACATTATACTTCTCAGCAATTTTCAATGCTTCTTGGTATAATTTCCAAGTTTCATCAGTTAATGTACCCTATATTTATTAATAATCCTCCAGCATATTTTAGTAAATCTTCTAAATCTTCTGGATACTCGCTCATCGCTGGTGACGCTCTAATGCTACTAATCCATTTGCTGTAAAATTCTTAACTACATCATTAGTTATACAAATCACTAATGGTGCTTTTCTTTTAATAATTTTTTAAACTTGTCATATTTATAAATCTCCTTTAAATGCTATATGATTTACAGGTCCATTTCCATGACCTATTTCTGGTGTATATTTAATCGCTGCGGTAATAAATTTTTTTCCAATATCTACAGCTTCAACTATACTTTTACCTTTTGCTAATTCAGCGGTAATAACTGCAGAGAATGTACATCCTGTTCCATGTGTATGATTAGTTTTAAATCTCTCACTAGTCCATACTTTCTTCGTCCCATCATTCAAGAACAAATAATCTTTCGCTTCGCCTGTTAAATGTCCACCTTTTATAACTACAGACTTACATCCAACTTCATCAATAATGAATTTTCCTGCACGATTCACATCATCTTCAGTTACTATTTTAAAATCAACTATTTCTTCTGCTTCCGGAACATTTGGTGTAATTATAGTAGCAAGTGGTAGTATCTCTTCTTTTAGATGTTTTCTAGCAACATCATCTATCAATTTATCCCCACTTGTCGCAACCATTACTGGATCGACAACATATGGAACATGGTAAATATTTTTAATCAAGCTTCATCATATCAGCATTTGCAATCATTCCAGTTTTTATACTATTAGGTGTTATATCATCAAAGACACTTTTTAATTGAGCTTCTAGTATATCTAAGTCTAGGTTTCTAATCATTTGAACACCTAGAGTGTTTTGTGCAACAACACTTGTAACTACAGCCATTCCATATACTTCACGAGCCTGGAAACTTTTTAAATCAGCCATAATTCCAGCCCCACCAGTTGGGTCAGTTCCTGCTATAGTTAAAGCAATATTAAGTTTACTCATACCCTACACCTCAAATCCCCAATGTTCTTGTGTATAAGCCATATTGAAGAAGCGTCGTTCATGTTCACAACTTTCTAAAAAGTTTTTAATTAATCGTTGTTTGCCTTCTTCACTCATAAATTCTGCTTCACGATTAATTATTTTATGATACTCAGAAAGTACTTCATCAACTAGACCATCAGCATAAAACTCTACCCAGAATTTTAATGGATGATCTTCAGCTAAATTATGATTAGCCAAAATTTTTCTCGCAACCATTTGATAAATCCATGGACATGGTGCCATAGCACTAAGTGTTTCAGCCATTCCAAATGCAAAAAGCATTATAATACATATGTTTAATATAGTGATCGCAGATGGATACCACTCTCCACCTTTTTATTATTTCTTGATAATCTCTCCCACATAATCAGCTAAATTTTTATGTGCAGCAATTTCTTCATTCAATACAAAATTTATTTGATCAAGAAAAGTTTTTCAACTTTTATCATTACTTTTTCGCTAGAGCATTGCATAAATATCGCTGAAATTTTCTAAGTATAGAGCATCAGCTTTTTAAATAGTGTTCCACAGCTTCCTTAGATAAATCAGCACGAATCAAACCCTGAATAAAGCCATCATTATATATCTTGTCGACAATCGGCAATGCCTTCTCTTCCATAATTTCAGTAATAAGTTTCATAGGTATATCCCCTAGTATTATAAAGATTTAGTGTAAATATCATCACTTTCGCAAAGAAAAACCCCCTACTAATGCAGGAGATTTATGTAAATTTATGTACTTATAGTATATTTTACTCTTTTAGAAAATAAACCTATTTCATATCATTTCACATTTCCTCCGCTAGTATTATCTAGATCAGGTCAAAGGGTCTAACTTTGTTATCTCAGCCAAAAGGCTCCCCAGTGATTATATTTTATTAACTTTTTAAAATCAGTAGCACATAAAATTACAAATGTCAATAAATTGGTTTAAGACTTTACAAACCTAGTATAAATGATATTGGTTTAATACAAAAAGTTTTAATAATAATATTTTTATGTTTTATAAATATATAAATCTAATTTTGCGACAAAGTTGTGAACTACGTATGAAACTTTATAGTAAATTTTTGTCTGTTTCAGACTGTACATGAGAGTAATTCTCATTTTTATCTTTATTTTTGAAGGTTTTTACTGTATAATTTAAAATGTAGATTATATATAAAAGTGTGATTCAAAAGTTCTAAATTTTTAAAAAAGTGTATGTGATAACTCATAGACGCAGTGGTTTTATTGATATCTAAATTTGCTTTAGAAAAGATTTTTCAGATATCTAATAAACTGTGCGAGGGTGACTCGACAAAATCGATTTCTACGAAATATGATTTTTGAGTCACTCCCTTGTAGAATCGCAACCTATTAATTATATTAATTACCTTGCTTTTGTTTTTATTAGGATACTAATAAACAATACCTTATAACATATTAACCTTATTAATTAAATCAGTGATTTATACTGTTTTAATTAATAAACATCATTGGGAATAATCCAGCGTTACTTACTAAAGTAAAAGTAACGTCATGGATTTTTCCCAATCTTATAAAATTAATTGTGTCTAAATCGTGAACAAAGTTTGTGCATTTTTTAGACGGAGAAGAAGGAGAAATAAAAATGAAAAACAATACATTATTAAAAGTTCTATCACGCAACAGCTATATTCTCAGCAATTGCGGCAATCGAAGCATATGATCGAGATAACTTTGCTTTTTGCAACGGAAACACCTGTTGTTGCAAAGCAATTCAGCAACAGCAACTACTCCAACAGCTACAACGCCAGCAACTACGCCTAAAAGCTGATGAACCAGCTACTGTACAACAAGACGTTAAAGCATTAAAAAGATGGAGAATATAAAATTACTGCTGAAGCTATTAACTTCGATAACGGGAAAAATCCTTCTATGGCTGCCGCTGGATTAGATAACGAAAAACAAAATTAATAGTAAAAAAATGGACAGTACTCTGTAAGTGTTACATTTAAACCTATTACATTAGGTTCTACGTCTGGATACTTAGGAAATTTAAAAATACTACGACGGTGATAAAACGCATAAAAATCGTTTTTGGAAAATAGAAGACAATGAATTTAAAAGACTCTACTATAATTGAAAATTACGCTGAAAATGAAAAAGATGCATATATTGATACATACAAAGAAAATTCCCTAATCGTACTGTTTATCCAAAAACTGTTACACTTACAATTTAGATAAAAATAAAATTGATGATAATAATAAACTAGAAACATTTACTGAAGTGTTTGTTCCTGTTATGGAATCTATTGGTGAAGCGACTAATAATCCTGGAACTGGAACTCAAAAGATGATTTTAAAATTTGATTTTAGTACTTTAACTGCTAAAAATTCAAAACAAGAAGAATCAATAAATCCTACTTATGTAAAAACTCCATATAAAAGATAACACTATAGCAACGCCTAAAGTTAGAAAAATGTGGATACTATCGCAAAAATAGTAAAAAGAAAGTAATCAAGAATATTTAATTTTCAATTATTATAGTAAAGTTGGAAAAAGGTAAAAATAACGACGGTTTTGCAGAACATTAAATATAGCTACAAAGAAATACAAAAAGCAAAAGATTCTGAATTGCTGTTACCAGTATCAAATAGAGTAATTGAAACAATTAATACTACTGATTCAGTTTATGAAATATCAGAAGCAAAAAAATACCAATTACAAACAAAAAGAAGTTGTAATTTACGGAGATTTCCAATATCCTGCTGCTATTGTGAAACAATATGGGACTATTACTTGGGAGGATAGAAAATGTCATTATAAAAATAAATCTAGTGTAGAGCCTCCTGAATTGTTTTCAATTAAAAGCAGCTTTAGGCGGAACAACTGTTAAAAAGACTTCCGATCCAAATCAAGAATTTGATTTTTCTAAAGATGGAATTAACTATTCACCTTACAACGGACTAAGTGGGAAAAAAATTTAAATTAGCTAAACATTATTATCATTCAATTGATGTATCCTTTAAACGAGATAATTTGATAAATACACTAACAAGATACATAAAATACACAATCGATGGAAGTGAACCAACTTTCCAATCTGCAGATGCAGATATTAAATTTGCTAATGCAAATCCTCATAAACCAGAATTTTATTACGGAATTAATATTAATCCTTTTGAAAATGGAACTGGTATAACTTCTAATGGTGGTAATCTAACACTTAAAGTTAAAGCGTTTAATATCGATGGTTCTAAAAAAGCATGAAAACTAAAAACTTATATGCTTCCTTTTGAAAAAGAGACTCTTGATAAAATATCATCTACTCTGAATATCAATAATACTCACTATACGGCCACATTATCATCAAAAATAAATTTTTATTAGATAACGAGGCAACTGTAAATACTACTGAAATTTCTGAAGAAAATTATAAATCATACTTTAGACAGTAAAATTAACGAACTAGAAAGCTGAGGTAATGCTAAAACGTTTAAATTTTTTCTTTAACCAAAAAGATGGTTCTAAGTTTGTCCCACTAGATAAAGATGGTTGGAATACTTATGAGAATCCAATTTTCACACTTACTATCGAAAAATATAAAGCCACTCAAATACCTTAGTATATATCTATGAAAAATGGTGCGCTTCGTTTTAATTCCAACAACTTCATCTAAAAAGGACTTGAATTTAACATTAATAGTGATGAATCATATCTTGTTATTGCAGAAAAAGATGAAAATACTGTGAAAAAAATGAAAAAATTTCGGAATTAAAAATAAAGTTATCGAAGTAAATAAAGTTTTAGCAGAAACTACTATAATCTCTACTTCTAAATCTAATCTCGAAGCAGAATTAGAAAATAAATAATACTTTATCTAGACCAAAACTTAACTTATCGAATATTGTTCTTCATATAGAAAATTTAGACATTAATTTGAAAAATTAAAATCTGAAAAACTACAGATATTAAATATTTACATGCACAAACTTTAAAAATATTGTTGACTCTGAAATTTTATCAACACTATTAACAACAGAAAAACTATCTGAGTTGCATATATTAAAAATAAACTTGATAACTCTTTAAATAATCCTTCTGAACTTCAAGAAAATATAAAAACTACAAGAATCTCTAAATACCTTAGTATATAAATATCAATACAAGATATCAAACTATATATGTATTCTATAGACCTGATGAAACTTCAATAGCGAATAATGTTTTTACAAACAAAGGAAAAATTAATTTATACTCCTACAAAAACATATTTAGAAATAGATTGTAAAAACAATGCTATTCGGTAATACACATTCACATCTATTAGAAATTGATGTTTTCAAAAATAAACTTGATGAGGAAAAATTCAATTATTCTGTAGTGAATAAATACGATGATTTAAACTCTTTAACAGGAGAAATCAGAGCTTTGATAAAAATTAATAGTAGAACAGAAAAAGAAGTGAAAAATATCTATGATATCAGAGTCCCTAACGATGGAATGGGTAATTCTAGACCAGAAGCTAAATTAGTAATAACTACTAATATTAATAGACCAGAAGTCCTTTCTGATGAGGAAAAAGCCGAAAAGAACGTATCGAAGCTGAAAAACTTGCTAAAGAAAGAAAAGCTGAAAAGACACGTATCGAAGCTGAAAAATTAGCTAAGAAAAGGCTGAAAAGAACGTCTTGAAAAAGAGAAACAATTGTTACCGCTAAAGGTGAAGCTGCAATCTAGATAAACCTAAATTTGATTTGGAAGAATATATTAGAAATCAAAAAGGTTCAATAGGTGACATTCCTTATAATTCTAGAGAAAAATTCTCTAACAAAAACAAAGAAAATTCTGACTTCAAAGATGCGCTCAATATAAAAATATTCACAAGATAAAAAGAAACTACTTCTACTCTAAACTACTTATTAACGATCTGTTTGGTCAATCAGAAGTTAAAAGATACTTTTGTAGCTACTCCAGTAAGCACTAAAAGAGAAACACAGAAAACACTGTAGATATTAAAAATCGTTATCAAATACTGGTACAACTGCAACAACTACAGAGGTTTCTTAGGATTAATTTCATTACTTACCACTTTCGTATTACGTAGAAAAAGCTAATAAATAATAATCATTATCAAAATGAGTTTGAAATCCAAACTCATTTTCTTTTAATGTGTCTATTTTGTGACTTCTTTTTGAATCTTTAAAGACATCTCTGTTTCGATGTTAAGTGATACTAGTTATCATCTTTATGTGTTTTTGTATTATAATGAGTGATAACGATTTTAAAAATCTAAATAAATATACAAAATAAAGGAGAATATCCATAATATGAAAAATACTACAGTATTAAAAAGTTTTGTCAGCAACTGCTATCTTTTCTGCTGTTGCAGCAATTGAAACTATATGATCGAGAACAACTTTGCATTCGCAGCAGATGAGACACCTGTTATAACAAATACTACAACAACTCCTGCTACAAATTCATCAAACAATACAAAACCTACTACAGCAACAGTTACTCCAGCTACAAACTCTACTGTAGCACCTGCCACAACGCCAGTAACTACTGCTCCTAGAGCTGAAGAACCAGCTACTGTAGCGCAAGATGTTAAAGCTTTAAAAGATGGAGAGTATAAAATTACTGCTGAAGCTATTAACTTCGGTGACAGGGAAAAAGTCCTTCTATGGCTGCCGCTGGATTGATAACGAAAAACAAAATTAATAGTATGGACAGTACTCTGTAAGTGTTACATTTAAACCTATTACATTAGGTACTATGTCTGGATGTAGGAGAGTTTACAAAATACTATGATGGTGGTAAAACTCATGCAAATCGTGATGAAATTAAAGATAAGCGAGTTTTAGGGTCAACTATAGTTGAAAATTATAGTGACAAAACTGATAAATTCATTGACGCATATAAAGAAAAATTCCCAAATCATTACTGTTTATCCAAGAAAACTGTGCTCTAGTGTAGATAAAAATAAAATTGATTCAAACAATAAAGCTGAGAAACATTTTACTGAAGTGTTTGTTCCTGTTGTAGCTTTCAATTAACCCAGCTTCTGGGATACTCAAGGGATGATATTAAAATTCGATTTATCATCTCTAGCCTAGAGTAACAGCTGAGTAACTATGTAGAGCTGCAACTTACGCATCTAACAAAGACGTTGAACTACATGACAGATAAAGACTTCCCTAACTCACGTTCAAAGTCGCTTAAAAAGTGCTAATAACAATGATGAAGAGATCGTTATACGGTTCTACGCCCTAGATAGTTATGTTAAAGTTGAGTTGGAGATAAATACAAAATATACTCTAAAAGATTCAAAAGGTGCTTGCTGATGTGGGTGGAGAATTCTATCCTTTCGAATTACACGAAAGTTGCATACCAGGTCGAGATACTCCATTAACTACTTTGGCTTCAAACGGCAATTCTTCAGTTCACGAAGGATCGATCACTACTGAGTGAGTGCTAGAAAATTCAATTAGATGGTGCAGCTCCTTATCCAAACCGGGTAACAGCGTTTAATGTCACACTTTGTTACATTAAGTGTCTACTGAAAACAGCTACTGACTATAAAGAACGACCTGTAAAATTGGAAGATGTAGTTGACCTACTAAACCTAAACCGTTAAACCACCACCAACTAAAACCAAAAGAAGAACCAAAACCAGCAGCACCTACAGCTGCTGATCGCTGGTGAAGCTGATAAAGTTCCTAATACTTTCCTACAACAGTAAAAAGCGAGACTAAATGGTAGAACAACTAATGCTGCTTTGCATATGAATCATGATGTTAAAAGATGTAAAAGTAGAAAAAGTTGGGGATAAATGATCAATATACTATCCAAGTTAAAGAAGGAAAATCTACTAACTTCTTATTACGTAACAAGCCTTTCACAGTTTCTAAACTTACATACAAAGGAAATGAAGTTAACTTTACTGAGATTGATGCAACAAGTAAACTAAAAGAAGGTAAAAATCTTAACTGATTCTCTTCTAGATAAAATCCAAGTAGATGCTGTATTCAATGTTCAAACAAAAGGTGGAGCTAAACCTAGATATGAAGAAAGATCTGCTGAGAGTACAATAGCTTTAGCCTTCCCTACTGTAGAAAAAGTTAGAGAAGAAGCTTCTAATAACCTAGTGCCAGCTAGAATTAATAATGCGCATGTTGCTGATAAACCTTCAATGGCAAACGATGCATTAGTACCTGAAAAACTCAGTAGCAGAGAGTAAATGATGCTTATCATTACTATCTAACATTCAAAGACTTACGTTTTGGAGCTCAAGTAGGAACTGTAGATACTTTATCAATTGATAATACTGCCGCTGAAAGAACTGACCTTGGTGGTGAAGGACATGAAAAAGTATTCCACTTCACAAGTCCAGACAAACTAACAGAAAAAACTATTACATTCTCTGTATTAGTAGATGGAAAACCTTTAAGAGGACATTCAAATGTTGCAGCCAACACTTAAATTTAACTGGGATGCTTGCTACTCCATTAACAGCTGATCAAGTAACTCAGTACACAATGATGAGACTACTAAAGCTCAAGCTGAAAAGAAAGACTTGAAAGAGAAAAAGCTGAAGCTGCTCGACTTGAAAAAGAAAGATTAGAAAAGAAGCTGCCGCTAAAGCTCAAGCTGAAAAGAAAAACTTGAAAAAGAAAAACTTGAAAAAGAAAAACTTGAAAAAGAAAACTTGAAAAAGAAAGACTTGAGAAGAAAAAGCTGAAGTCGATCGTCTTGAAAAGAAAGAGTTAGAAGAAGCTGCTTTTAAAAGCTCAAGCTGAAAAAGAAAAACTTGAAAGAGAAAAGCTGAAGCTCAGTCGTCTTGAAAAAGAAAGACTTGAAAAGAGCTGAAGCTGATCGTCTTGAAAAAGAAAGATTAGAAAAAGCTGCCGCCAAAGCTCAAGCTGAAAAAGAAAAACTTGAAAGAGAAAAAGCTGAAGCTGGACTCGTCTTGAAAAAGAAAGATTAGAAAAAGAGGCTGCTGCCAAGCTGAGAAAAAGAAAGACTTGAAAAAGAAAAAGCTGAAGCTCGATCGTCTTGAAAAAGAAAGATTAGAAAAAGAAGCTGCTGCCAAAGCTCAAGCTGAAAAAGAAAAACTTGAAAGAGAAAACAAAATTTGAAACTGGTGAAGCTCTTGTTCAACCTGAATTACCAGAATTAAATATCAATGATTTAAACAAAGAGCAAAAAGCAAAAGAACAAGCACAACCATCAACACAAGATATCTTTTGGACAAAATGAAAATAAAGAAGATAAAAAGCTGAGGCTGAAAAACTGCTGTTCAAAAACTACAAACTGTAGCTAAAGAACTAAAAAGCTTTAGCTAATACTGGAGTAAGTTCAACAGCAACTGTTGGTTTAGGTGTACTAGTATTATTATCTGCTCTAGTACTACGCAGAAAAAATAACAAATAATATAAACTAAATCTTATACAAAGGGATAAATTATCCCTTTGTATAAAATCAGCGTATAGAGAAATTTTAGGAGGATAAATAAAACATGAAAACTAATAAATTATTAAAAGTTCTATCAGCAGCAACCATCATCTCAACCCTTGCTGTAGTAGAAACCCCTACACAAAAGTAACTACTACATTTGCTGTAGAAAATAATGCCATTGGAGCAAAAGATATAAAAATCTTCCTGATGGAGAATATAATATTACTGTTGAAGCTCTCAAATTTTATGGACCAGATGGTCAACCATCTATGGCTTCCGCTGGTTTAGATAGCACTAATACTCAAATTAATTGCGCAAAAATGGTCAATATTTTGTAAATGTATCATTTCAACCGATAACATATCGGTGGATTAAATGATTACTAGGAAATTTAAAAATATTATGATGGTAATAAAAACTCATGCAAATCGATAGTAGTATTCAGAATAGTGAATTCAATCCTGCTACTATAGTTGAATACTACAGTACTAGTGAAACTGATAATTTCATCAGAAACATATAAAAAGAAATTCCTGAACGTACTTCTTATCCAAAAACACTTTCATATAGCGTGGATAAAAATAAAATCGATTCAAAACAACAAATTAGAAACTTTTACTGAGGTTTATGTTCCAGTTATGGCTTCTATTAATGAAACATTAGGAACTCAAAGAATGATTCTAAAATTCGATTTAAGCAATGCATTGAATGCTGTAGCAAATACTCAACCAACACCAACTAAACCTGAGACTACCCCTACACGAAAACCTGAAAACACCATGTTCAACCTTCTATTAAACCAACAGAACCAACTAATACAAAACCTGCTTCTTCAGCAACTGCGACTTACTATAATGGAGTAACTGCTACATTATTAAACGCACACCGTCCTGGACAAAAATCGATGGGAGATGCGGCTTTAGAAAATAGTAATGTTACTGTATTTAAAGAAGGAAGTACTTACCACTATATCATAAGATTCCACGACTTATCTACTCAAGGTTTCACTGGTGGAATCTCTAAATTCTGGGTAAATGGGACAGAATACGCTGTTAACCCTACAGGTGGTGGAAGTAACCAAGTAGAAGTGCACTTCACTTCTTCTCAAAAACTTTCATCAGTTCCTGTTTCTGTATTTGTTCAAGCAATGGAAGAAATAATGCCAGGTGGTGGTAAACAAGATGCTACATTAGCATTCGACTGGTCTAGCGTAAGTGAACAACAAGGTCAACCAATAGCTGGTGGAAAACCAGGTAACAGTGGCTATACTCCTAAGCCATCTAACCCAAGTGGAAAGCAAGGAAAACAACCTACTCCACCAATTGCTACACCAACTACACCACTTCCTGCTGCACCTCAAGGTCAAGGCGAAGAAAAAACAGTTACATACTTCGATAATGTTAGTGCATCTCTATTAAACGCTTATGAATCAGGTCGTGCCTCTATGGGGAATGCAGCACTAGACGGTATTACTGTTTATAAAGATGGATCTACTTATCACTATATCGTTCGTTTCCACGACATTAAAGTAGGAACTCTTACAGACGGTATTACACGTTTCTGGGTTAATGGTACTGAATATCCTGTTACAAGTACAGGTGGTGCTATGAACCAAGTACAAGTTCACTTCACTTCTAGTGAGCAATTAACTAATATTCCTGTTTCTGTATTCGTTCCAACAATGGAAAGTATTATGCCTGGTGCTGGTAAAAAGATGCTATTCTTAGCTCCAAACTGGTCTAATGCTACAGAAAGACAAGGTACTGCAGTTATTGATGGTGGTCAACCAGATCAAGTGCTAGCGGTAATCGTGCTTTAACCCAAAAGGTGGACGTTTAAAACAATGGTAGACTTTTCTAACACTGGTTTAGAAACATCTTCATCTATTCTTGCAGGAGCTCTTACTTTAATCAGTGCGGTTCTTGTTGGAAGAAGAAAACAGCAATAAGATAATATCCCTGCTAATTTAGCTTACTATTATCGATTCCGTATGGCGGAAATTTCCGCCTTACTTATTAAATAATACAAAAGAAAGTGAGTTTTTATAATGAAACGAGTTTTAAAACTGTTGACGATAGTTATTGCTACATTAACGTTTATCGTTACATCTAGTAATGTACCTTTCGTTAAAAATGTACATGCAGCTGACAGAGTATACAGCGTTCCTGTAGAACTGTGGCATTCTGAAAACAGTGGGCGTCTTTCTATGGGAAATAATGCACTAGCTACACATGCTACTGTAAATGTTCATGATAATAATACCTCTACTATCTCTGTACAATTCACTCCAATGGATTTCAGTAATATGCACGGTCACTTATTATCACTTAGCATCTACTCATCTCCAATTTTTTCTGGTAGCCTTACTGCTGCTTCTGTAACAAGTACTTATAACGATACAAACTTAGATGGTGGTACTAGTACTTATCCTGGTACATTAAGCTTTAATTTTGGTGAAGCTAAACCTGACAAAGTCGGTGTTAGAGTTGCTGTTGATGCTATGAACCAAATTATGGGTGGTGATGCATCTCAAAATGCTATTATTAAATTTAACTGGTCAGCTGCCAACCTAGTTTCTGGTTCTGAAGATTCTTCTAAAGACAAAGATAAAAAAGATGAAGATAAGAAAAAAGAAGAAGAAAACAAAGACAAAAAAGATGAAAATAAAAGCTCCAGAAGGATTTGTTACTAAAAAATTAGAAGATTACTTTAAAGACGATCAAAAAACCAAAAATCCTGGTCTTTATAATCTTGACATCACAGGTTCATACCTAAACCCTCTTACTGGAGTTACAGCTGATGGAGGTACTAAAAATACAGCTATCGGTGAAGGTATGGTACAAGGAGTAATCTCACCTATTAATGCAGGTGGAGATCTAAATGAAGCTCTAAAAAATCAAAAATCTAACGGTGAAAAACGTTGGTCTAAAGCTATGCTTCAACGTACAAAAGATGGTAAATTATACGCAACTGTACGTGTTCACCTAATGAATTGGGTTCAACGTAGTAAAGAACAAGGTCCTTTCATTAAAGTTCTTCAAAAAGATGGAGAATTCAAACAAGTTGCTGCTACTGAAACAAAAGTTAACATTGAACAATATAAAGATAGCTATGTTGATTATCGATTCGAAGTACCAAATGAAAAACTTCTTAGCTGTGGTGACGCAAATGTACGTAGAACCTATGAATCGTCCTGTTCGTTACTTCGTAGAAGTTAATACTGATACTATTAAAAACGGAAATGACGGCTTGATATGGAAGCTATCAAGGAAACAAACCACCACACCTTTACTATGTTGAAGGGAGGTATCCGGAGTTCTTTGTAATAGCTGCGGAGCTTTTTTGCTCTTCAGAAAAATAATTAGGAGAGATTCCTGCGAAAGAAACTATCCCTATTTACCACTATTAGCCAGTGTTCTGGTTTCACTGCTTGTTCATCACAAAATAAAGCTGGTAACACTCACTGAGCGATCCCAATCTAGCTGATAAAGCTTTTTAATGAAAACGATAGACTGACAGGTATAAAATAAAGACAAAAATCTGAAGTAGAAAATGGAAAAACGTGTGTAATGGACTCTGTAGCTTCTAGCTCGTTGCAAATGTATCCTTGACATTAAATTAGCAGGTGTCCCTACTACAAAATTAGGTCGTATGCCAGATATGACAATACTGTTCAAATCGGTCTTCCAATGAATCAAAATATGGAGTTATCAAACCCATTAATCCTTCATCGTATATGTCTCCAGATAGTTTACAAGACTGATAAAAGAAGGATTCGAGAGAAAAATAAAATACCTTTATAAATTTGTAGATGTTCGTAGTGTTAATGGGTTACATATGCAACAGAAGACCTTGCAAAAGAATTTGGTAAAACAGAAAAATTCAAAGAATTAAAGAAAAGAACATGATGATTTCTTCAGCTAAATTCAATGAGAAAATCGCAAATAAAAAGAAACCAAAAGTTTTAGTTCTTATGGGATTACCCGAGTTATATGGCTGCCACTGAAAAATCTTATGTGGGTAACCCGTAGTAAAATAGCTAGGTGGTGAAAATATCATTAAGGCAATGAAGAGTTTAAGAATCTAAACTTAGAAACAGCTTTAAACGATAAAACCAGATTTTTATTTTACGAACTGTCTCACGCAATGCCTGAGAGCAGTTAATACTAAATGCTAAGAAAGAATTTAGAAACAATAAGAGTTGGTCTCACTCTATGACGTGGTAAAAATAATAAAGTTATCGACTTAGATAGCTCAATGTTTGGTATATTGACAGCTACATACGATTACCAAAAAGGATAAGAAAGTTCACAACACGGTATTTTCTATAGTAACTAATACTTGAAGCCAAGAGGTAGCACATTGCTACCTCTGGTTTTTATATAATTTGAATTATAAACCACACATGTTATACTAAACATAAGGATTATATATGAAGGTTCTTAATGTTTACACACCAATCTACTTTATCTGTTCTTATTCTGCTTTTATTGGCATAATGTTTTCGCGGCGAATGGTGGTAGTATAAAAAGCAAGCGTCGGACAATTGGCTTTTGGTATCTTCAATCGGAGAATATTCTAATGTTAATGCCATTATCGACGTTCGTTTCCTAAGAATTATCATCACTATATTAGTAGGTGCAGCTCTTTGGTGTTAGTGGTTTACCGTATTACAAACAGTATTAAAGAACCCGTTTGCTCGATCGCAATAGTATTTAGGTTTCTAGTGGAGCTAACCTATTTTATACTTAGGGTGGGCTTTGACCCACAATGCTGTTTAAATCTGTGTTTTGCTATCATCGGTGGTAGGTCCCTTGGTAACTCATCTAACTTCCCTTGGCTGGTATAGAACAAAAACAATGTTAAAATTATTTTGATAGAGCATTATGCGATAAGCTATTTCTTCACAGGAGATACTAAGTTCTGTGCAGCACTTAAACCAAGCAAATTCTCTACTTCACCTTCAGCATTCAAGACTGTTGGCTTTGGGAACCAAAACACTGGGATGATGTTTCCATTATTAATTAAAGTTGGATTCCTATTTTACTAGTATCAGTTTCTTCTTAGCAAAGAACCTTCTGTAATATCTTCGCCTATCAGATGATAATATTGTGAATTCACTAGGAATCACATTAATGTATGATCTCGCCCATTGCTTGTCTCATTTGTTGCAGGTAGCTCTGTGCTCTGTAGTCTACAGCTTGTTGCTGGTGTGTCTGTCTTTAGCTCTTATTACACCTCATATTGCTAAGATTATACCTCGAAGAAAATCATATTTATACTATTCCATTTAGCGTCGCTCTACTAGGAGCATTGTTCTACTATTATTCGATGACAATCGGTCGTATTATTTTCGCACTAATCGAACAATACCTGCCAGATTTAATAATGATGATTATCGGTGGACCTGCATTTATTATTTTAGTTAAGAAAGGAGTAAAGTTAATGGAAAATATAATAGAAATTAATATGCTCATTTAAGTATATAATAATAAAACTGCACTTTTCTGGAAAATCTTAATGTGAGATATTAGAAAAGGTAAAATTACTACCCTACTTGGTAAAATGGATGTGGCATGAGTACACTTATAAAAATATTAGCCATTAAAGCTCATAATTCTGGAAGTGTATGAAAATCGAGAGGGAAAGAATTAGAATTCATATTCATTAAAAAGAACTTGCATGAGTATTCTTTGCGATTGTTTATCAAAAGATGAAACTCAAGAGAGATTACTGTTTATGATATGGTTAGTTTCGCTCGACTTCCTTATCAAAATATTTTCTTTTACAAAAACCTAACGCTAGTGATGTTGAGTTTGATTTGCTCTTGGAAAAACTAATTTAAAAGCCTATAGAGATAAACGTGTAGATGTGAATTATCTGGAGGTCAGCTTCAACGTGTTTACACTGTGCAATAGCATTAGCACAAAGTACGGATATTATTATACTGGAACAATTTACGACCTTCCTTGATATAAAATATCAAAAATCTATAATGCAACTTGTAAGAAGCTTAATAAATCTCTAGGATTACTATTATCATGGTATTGCATGATATTAATCAAGCACTGGCATACAGTGATAATATTGCTCTTCTTGATGGAAAAGTGTTATAAAAAATGATAAAGCTGAGAACTGCTTTGATGAAAGAGCTTCTAAATAAACTTTATGACACTGATATTAAAATAGAAGATGGAAAAGTAATTAGTTGTGGTAAATAATAAAGTTAATAATGAAAAATTGAAATCAATCGCCATATCAGAATATTAATATTTTGATATAGCGATAATTCTATATCTGTAAAGATTATTAATATTATTTCAACAACCTTTAAATACTATTATATCAACGTTTGAGTTTAGACTTCCAAAAAGGTAGAGCGAAAACTAGAGTGTTACAAGTTAATTTAGCAATCTTATCTAAATAAATGCTGACTGTTTCTAGCTTTCTTTGAGGTGCTAACTCTGCGTAAGTATCCAGAGTAGTTGACATTGACTTATTCCCATTCTGACTTGGGTTCTTTCCAATTTATACCTGCATTAAAGCAATATTGAATCATGAGTATGTCGGAACAAATGAAAACCATAATCTAGTATATAGACTTACTAATTGAAAATGATAAAATAAGAATGTCTAGTTTTGATAAAAATAAAATGTATAAATAGGTTATAATAGTGCATATTATCGTTTCAATACCAGATTTGGTACTGCATTTTATTCCGACAAACCTCATTAGAGTCCATAATAAAGAAATCAAACGTCAAAACGAAAAAGAAGGTTTTTCTAACGAGGAGGCTCTGGAACGCTACTTAGTTACTTTTATTTGAAGATTATAATTTCAAGCAAAGCCAACGAATCCATAAAAGGGTTTGACCAATGTTATATAATAATGCTAAAATAAAAAATATACAATTTAGTCTAAATAAAAATATACAAAATAATATAAAATATTCCCATATAGTTTATACTCATAGTAAAACAATTATGAGGAGACAAATGAAACTAACATTATTTGGAGAATCAAACAATTTGAAAGAACGAGATATAAAACCAAATTTCAGTGAATTAAGTAGGAAATCACGGATTACATAGCATACAATAAAAAATACTGGGATGAGGGAGGAAAAATAATAAAATCTAGAAATAAACCTAGTGTTTTAGATAAATACAAAGAGGAGATAGAAGAAATACTTAAAAAGCTGGAGTAAATAAAAATAGGTGCATATGAATTTTTAACATATAAATATGGAAATATCTGTACTTATAACAATTTTAAACAATATACCTAAAGCATAATATAAAAGAGCACAGACTGCACACGTTAGATATGAAACTCAACCAGGATATCAAATACAAGTAGATTGGAAAGAGAGTTTAAAAATAGAAACGAAAACAGGAGAAATTATAAAAATTCAATCTATTCGCAGCCACACTAGGATACTCAAGAAAACATGTATTTATAATCTCAAAACAAGAACAACAGAAGACGTACTCAGATGTCTTATAGAGACATTTAAATACCTAGGAGGTGTCCCTGCATGAGATACTTACAGATAATATGGGTTCATTAGTAACTATATTTAAACATGATGAGGAAACATCCAGAAGTATTAGCGTTCGAAAAAGATTTAGGAATTAAAATCAAATTTTGTAAAGTTAGAACACCTGAAACAAAGGTAAAGTAGAATCAGCAAATGGGTTCGTGAATAGAATAACAGCATTTAATATAGAAAACGAAGAAGAGTTATACGCTATAGTTAATCATATAATGAAGAACTCAAACGAACAGAACAATCAGACAACTAATCTACCACCCTAATGTGTTATTTAAAAAGAAAAAGAATACCTCCAACCATTTACCAAATAAATGTTTACTAGATGACTACACACTACAGTATTTGGTCAAAAAGTACCAAAACACACTATTAGTAAATTATAAAGGTCGAGGATATTCTGTACCTAAAAGTTTATAGACAAAAAGTAATACTAAAAACCATTTGAAAATAAACTATACATTTATTATAACACGGAATTAGTCACAATACATAATATAACAAATCAAAAATGAATTATAGAAAATCATTACAAAGAAGCCTTGGCAAGTAATTTTTATAATAGCGAAGAATATGACATGAAAAACTAGCTGAAGAAAAATTTAGAATTATTTAAGGAGTTAAAAATATGACTAATTATACACGATTATTATCAAATTTAGAAGAATTACAATTAAATAGGAATCAAAGATAATTTAGATGAACATATAGGAAGGATAAATAACAAAGAACTAGATTATATTGAGAGTTTGCATGAACTAACAAATTTAGAAATACAAGCAAGAGAAGATAGAGCAACACATGCTTGTGTAAGAGTAGCAAACTTCCCTTACAGAAAAGAATTAAAGGATTTTTGATTTCTCATTCAATCCAAAGATTAATAAAGAAAAAAATACTAGATTTTTAAGCATTTGAGATTCATAGAAAAATAAGGAAAATATACTATTTCTTGGTGTCCCTGGAGTAGGTAAGACACATTTAGCCACCCTCTATAGGGTATAGAGGCGGCTAAGAATAGGAAAATTACTTACTTTATAAATTGTCATGATCTAATATTACAATTAAAACGAGCAAAACTTGAGAATAGATTAGAAACTAGATTAAAGTTTTTCAAAATACAAAGTTCTCATTATAGATGAGGTAGGATATCTACCTATTGATAAAGAAAGGAGCTAATCTATTATTCCAACTTATAAATAAAAGATATGAGAATAGTTCTACAATAATAACTACAAATAAACCTTTTTCAGAGTGGGGAGAAGTATTTGGAGATAGTGTAACTAGCTAGTGCTATATTAGATGAGCTACTACATCATTCTCATGTGATTAATATTGTTGGATCTTCATATAGATTAAAAGATAAAACATTTCTTAAATCTACTAACTAATTTAGACTGGTTGTATAATTTTATTTTGTCTTTTTGTATATTTTTACATTGACATTAACATTATGACACACTCGAAAAACTTATTTGATTAATACTCCGTAACTCTACTTGAGTGTTTACACATACTTATTGACAGTATCAAAATTATACGAGTAGGTATTTCTTGTGAGTAATTTTCATCAAAAATTTCATAGATAAGTCCTATATATAATCACGGTAAAAGTAGTAAAAATAGTTGTTATCCTAGTTGATTAAAAATCTCTGATTTCCTCATCTTTTTATAAAAATATATAATTTTCCCCTCTTCTAGTGTCCAAGATATTTTCATTGGCTAGTTTACGAAGATGGTGGGATGCAGATGCCATACTGAGATCTAAGTAAACAGGCTATATCACGAACACAGAGTTCTTCAACAGCAAGGAGATAAAAAGATGATATTTATCTGTTTATTATCGGTAAAATTTTGTTAAAATGCGAAGTGATTTTTGGACTTTTTCCTTTTCAAGGTAGTTCATTGCAGTTGTAACATTTTTGTTGATTTATAATATTCACTTGGCAGATACTATCTTTTTTCATAATATTTTCTCCTAGCCCTAACATAGTCCATAGCATGTCAAAACTGTTATTTTCAATCAGGATATATATCCCTAATCCTAAATAAACAACGGCAATAAACCATCTGCTATATTTTTCCAAAGTTTCTCCAACAGAAGGGACTTGTGCCAATTTTTGGGCAGAAAAAACCAAGAGATAAATCATGACTAGAAAAGTAAGTAAAGCCACTATCAAATCCGCTAAATTTAATGTAATAAAATACGGGACAAAGATACCAATATTGTCAGCACCACAACTTGCAAAAGTAATCATAGCGACTAGAAAAATCAAGTTTTTATTATCTTTGCACAACCCTTCTTTGGCAATATCTTCTCCATCAGAATCTCCTAAAATCAAAAACTTTGAGACCTAAGAAAAGTGGAATCAAACCGAGCAAACCTAAAATCTCTTTACTAGGAATATAATTTAAGACAAATGCAAAAAGTAAACTTAGCAATATTAGACTAACAGAGCCTAGAAATTGTCCTAAATAGATGTTAATGATGTCTTTTCTGCTTTTTCTTTTGGCAAAAAATAACATTAGGATAATAAGTAAGTCTACGGCTGTCCCAGAATACAGGATTATTGAAGTAACAACATTTTGAATCATAAAACACCTCATTCAAATATATTTTTGAATATATTCTAACATTAAACTTTGTAGATGTCAACTTCAACTCCACCAAAATATAGATAAGAAGTTGAGTGTACCAAATATTAAAAAGTCCTGCCATCGAAATGATAGCAGGGATTAACTTCAATATCCAACTGATATATTTATCTAAAAAGGTAGAGTTTTTATTGATTTATAGTGCGATGTAATGAGTTTCAAAAATCAAAAATCATTTAAAAATCAATATTTTGACATCTATTGACGTGTACTAAAGTTCTTACTTAACCTCTAAAAATAACAAACTAACACCTCTTCTAAAACTATTAAAATTAATGTTTTACAATATTCATTATTAACTTCCTTCAAATTGTATAATCGTTGATTTTAATATTAAATAATTGTAAAATATATTGGTACAAATAAATAATAAAAATAATTACAAAGGAGTTTTTCTATGGAAATACTAACTACCCTAGGTATATTTGTCATAATTGTAATACTTGGTCTCATTTTTAAATAATCTTTTTCCACGTATTCCTGCAGCTTTATTCCAAATTATACTTGGTGCTGCGGTAACATTTATTCTAATCTACCACTTCATTTTTGAATTTGAATCAGAAATGTTTATGATGTTAATTATCGCACCCTTACTATTTACCGACGGTTTCAACGCATCCTTAAAAGAATATCTGGTTATACAAACGACCAATAATATATATGGCAATATTTTTAGTTCTTGTGACAGTAATTGTCGTCGGTAGCATAATTCATTTATTGCTTCAATGATTCCATGGGCAGCGTGTTTTTGTTTTTAGCTGCTATCTTATCGCCTACAGATGCTGTTGCTGTTAAATCAATAACCAAAGGAATGAAACTACCTAAAAGGCCTTATGGCTATATTAGAAGGGGAATCTCTTCTTAATGATGCTTCTGGTCTTGTGTCATTTAATATAGCTCTAGCGCTGTTCTTACTAATACATTTTCTGTTACAAATGCTAGCTGTAAATTTTTAGTAGTTGCAGGAGGTGGAGCAATTTTTGGACTTATTATTGGTATAGCATTCTCTTATATTAAGTTTACATTCTTAACAAAGTTTGCTGATGAATCTAATATTTTAGTTATTTTTCAATTAATAACACCAGTTATAGTATTCTATCTACAGAGCATATCGGTGTCTCTGGTATCGTTGCTGTCGTAATTACAGCTCTAGTTTACAACTACCAGAGAAAACTTCACTTACTCACTATTGTAAGTAGTGATGCTGCAGTAACTCATAGATAGTACTCAACAAATAGCAAGTTATGTACTAAATGGTTTCGTATTTACATTTTTAGATATTTACTCCCAGAGATATATCATACAATGTTTAACAACAGAGAAATTGATATTGTCTATGGTTTTATTATCTCTTTAGTAATCGTTTTAGGTTTAATGATTGTTAGATTAGGTTTCGTATATTTTTACTACATATCATTCCAACCTCATCTTTTTACTACTGCTAGAAAAACAGCAAAAATAATATTAAATAGAAAATTCGACAAAGGTGACTATTCTAGATTTAGCTACTCTTTAATTGCTAGTTTATGTGGTATTCATGGTACAGTAACACTTGCTACAGTATCTTATGATTCCAGTTGTAACGGCTACTGGGGATAACTTCCTACTTAGAAATACCATCCTATTCATTGCGAGTAATGTTGTGTTACTAAGTATTGTTATTGGTACAATCGCCCTTCCACTTGCTGTTAAAGGAGAAGATGAAGAAAAAGAATATACTCAATATTCTCTTCGTGAAAAAACCCTAGAAGGAACACTTGAAGAACTAAAAAGAACGTGCATATTTCTAAGAAAGTCTGTCGAAGAAAAAGTTGCTATGCTTTTTGAAATAAGAAATTTTACACGAACTAAAAACATACTTAGAAATATACAAACTGGAAAATTTAAGAATATAAACGAAGCATTGTCACTACATAAGAAAAATAATGAAAGCACAAGACAAAGCTCTTCCCCGAAATACTTAAGGACAATCCTAACATTGAACAAATCTTGGAAATTTCTAAAAATTATGCAACCAGAAAATCTTTATTGTTCACATATTCGATACCAAAACTTATTACTTAATTTAAGAATATATATAAAAAGTCAATCTAAAACGCCGTTTAATACGTCATTTTGTTGCTGAAGATTTAACTCCTGAATTTTATGAGAAACTTAAAGAAAAAGTTCCAAATAGAAGAAAAGAGAACTTTGCGAGTAAATTAGATGAAATTAAACAAAGAGCCGAAGCTTCTTCTAGTCAAATTCAAGCTATTATTGATTGTTCGCCCACAGTAAGAGACGCACTTCTTGATATAGCTTATAAGGTTATTGATGAAAAGTGTTCAGATGAAAATACTCCCGACTTTGACAGTTTCGAGAGAAAAATATTGTAAGAAAAGTTGATTTTATCGAAAAAAATCAACTTTTTTCTACTTTGCTATTCCTATATACAGGTATATGTGGTATAATATATATGAGGTGACAAAAATGATAGTTCAAGTATACACAAACAGAGGAAATAAATATGTGAGAGTAGTTCATTCATATCGAGATCCAGAAACTAATAAACCAAAAATGAAAGTTATAAAAATTATGGAAATCTAGAAAAAAACTACTAAAACAAGATAAAAACTTCCTAGAAAAATTAGAAAAAGAAATCAAAGAAAAATGAAAGATTAAAAAGAAAGCACCATAGATAAAATAATCGAGACAAATAATTTTTGAAAAAGAAGGTTTAGTACGTAAAAACTATGGATACCTAGTATACGAGAAGATATGGCAAGAACTGGGAATAAGTAGATGGATAAAAGATATAAAAACTCGAAGTAAAATAGAAATTGAAGAAATACTAAAACAACTGGTATTTCAAAGACTACTCACTCCATCATCAAAAGAAATCAGTATATGATCATAGAGAAAATTATGTAGATTTTCGAAAATGATTTGATTTTTAGAAGATTACTACAGAGTTTTTAGATATAATTTATGATGAAAAGAAAAAAATTAGAAAAACATTTAAATAGCACACTCAAGATTTAACAGAGAATTAAATGTAGTATTATACGATGTAACTACATACTACTTTGAATCAGTTAAAAAGACGAAATAAAAGGCTTTGGATTTTCTAAAGATAATAAAGTAAATCAAGTACAAGTAGTTATGGGATTATTAATTGATAATAATGGAATACCAGTTGGTTACGAACTATATCCAGGTAATACGAGTGAATTTAGTACACTATATCCCGTCATAAAAAGATTTAAAAAGAAAAATATAAATTAAAAAGTAATAGTAGCCGCAGATAGAGGACTTAATTCTGGTAAGAATCTACTTTTATTAAAAGAACTAGGATTAGATTATGTCATGGCATATAAGCTAAAAGGCGCTAAGAAAGAAATAAAAGAAAAACTGTTTGAAGATGGATATACAATAGAAAAAGAGTTTAAATATAAACTTATAGAACATGTAAAAGAAATTCGAGTTGATGGTAAAGTCGAGAAAATACAAGATAATCTACTTTTAGGATATTCTGAAAAAAGAGATAAAAAAGATAAAGCTGATAGACAGAGACTTCTAGATAAAGCTGACAAGCTACTAAATAATCCATCCATGATGAAGCAAAGAGTTAAAAAAAGGTGGTAAGAAATTTATAAAAGTAACTAAGGGGAACTTAGATATAGAATTAGATGTCAAACAAATTGAAGAGGCAGAAAAGATGGATGGATTCTTCGCTATAGAATATTCACAAAAAGAGCTCACGGGAAGAGAAGTAAGAGAAATATATGGAAGTCTATGGAAAATTGAAGATAGTTTTAGAGTGTTGAAAAACTAATCTTGAAGCTAGACCAATATTCGTATGGAGTGAAAAAGAGAATAAGAGCTCACTTTTTAATCTGTTATTTAGCTTTTAGTAATAGAAAGATATCTTGAGAAACTTCTAAAAGATAATAATGTAAATTTATCGACAGCCAAAATACAAGAAGCAATAGAAATACAACGTTAGGAAGTGTTGAGACATTAATGGGAGATTATTATATAAAGGATGCAGAATCAAAAGAGTATCTTGATATAATTAATTCTGTAAAGATGAATAAAATTCCTCTTGTAGGATATGTTTCTGATATAAAAATGTATATAGGAAAAATTATGCCAATTTCACCCTGATGAAACGCTATAGCTACGCCTTTCATCAGGGTTTCTTGTGTCTGAAACTGTCAAAGTCGGGAAAAAGAATCCAATCTAAAACGCCGTTTAATACGTCATTTTGTTGCTGAAGATTTAACTCCTGAATTTTATGAGAAACTTAAAGAAAAAGTTCCAAAATAGAAGAAAAAGAGAACTTTGCGAGTAAATTAGATGAAAATTAAACAAAGAGCCGAAGCTTCTTCTAGTCAAATTCAAGCTATTATTGATTGTTCGCCTACAGTAAGAGACGCACTTCTTGATATAGCTTATAAGGTTATTGATGAAAAGTGTTCAGATGAAAATACTGCAGAATTCGTTAAAGATGTATATAGATACCACTCATTCACCTTGTTTGAAGTATTTTTAGAAGATATCGATTTTGAAAGAAGAACTTAAAGAACTTCAAAGTGGAAGCAGTTCGACTTTTAAAATACAGAATATTAACGATGAGAAAATTGAATTATATTTCTCTAGAAGATTCTTACACCGCTCTTCGCGACTTAAACTTCAGCGAATCCATGATTTTCCTCATGAGACTGAAGAAGAATAAAATATAAAAAGCTGACCTCAGGGTTAGATAATTATCTAAACTCTGAGGTCAGTTTTATTTTAAAATTAATTATCCATAAGGGGTGACTCAAAAATCGTGATTTCGGAGAAATCGATTTTGTCGAGTCACCCCTACAAGACGTTATTAGATATCTAAAAAGCTTTTTATAAGCGAATTTAGACATCAATAAACTCATTGCGTCTATGAGTTCTCATAAGAACTTTCGTTAAATTTTTAGGTCTTTTGGGTCAATCCATTTTATATTATTTTCTCAAAAATCTTTTCAAACTATAATTAATTTCCTACTTACTTTCTCTAAATTTTTCTTTAACTATTATTATCTTGTTATAAATCATCATCCTTGACAAAGATTTCAATTCATGTTTTAATATACCCTATATGGGTATATAGGAGGTAAAAATGTATTCACAAAAGTAGCTAGTATTTCTACTATCGAACTAGAACAAAAACTTAAAGAAAATATTCAATTAATAGATGTAAGAACACCTGGTGAATTTCGAAGAGGGCATATAAAAAATGCAAAAAATGTTCCACTTAATGAGATTGGTCAATTTACTCCAATAACAGATAAAACAGTATATGTTATTTGTCACTCTGGAGCTAGAAGCAAACTTGCAGCAAAAAAACTAAAAAAGAAAGGCTACGATGTTATTAATATCCAAGGCGGTATGCATGCATGGAGAGGAAAAATAGTCTAAAATTACTAATATTGAAAGGAAGAGATCATGAAAAATAATATTTCAATGCAAGATTTTTATGAAAAGTATAATAATGAGGAACTTACGATTCTCGATGTAAGAGAAAATCACGAGTACGAAGTAGGTCATATACCTTCTGCTAAAAATTTTCCTTTGAGTAGTCTTGGTATAGATTTCACTAAATTAGATAAAAATCAAAAATACTATGTAATATGTCAAGCAGGTGGACGTTCAGCTAAGGCATATGATTTTTTAGAGGCTCAAGGATTCGATATAATAAATATCGAAGGTGGTATGAATAATTGGCCTGGAGAAACAAAGTAAAATATTAAACAATAAAAACAACCAATTTTTACTATATTAAATTCTCTTTAATATAAAATTAATACATCATCAAAAAGCCTTGTTTCCTGAATAATTTCAGGAACAAGGCTTTTTAATATTCTTTATAAACTATTTACTCTTTTACTATATATTTTATAGCTTTTTTTCTATTTTTTTCTTTCTGTTCTACAGGATTTTCTAAAGGATTATTAATACATTCCATAAGATTTTTCTGTTATTAGTAACTCAATAACACGATCAACACTTGAACGAACTGCACTTAATTGAGTTATTATATCAATACAATCTCTCTCTTCTTCTATCATTTTTTTGAATCCTCTTAGTTGCCCTTCTGAGCGCTTAAGACGTGTAATATACTTTGAATTTGCCATATTTATTTTTCCTCAGTAGATTTTTCATTATACCGTGAAAAAAATTTATTTTGTCAAAAATTTAAAAAAATTTTTATGTTTTTATATTGAAAATTCTTAAAAAAATCTAATTCCAATTATTCTTTCAAAATAATAAATCTGATTCAAAGATTTCCTGTATACTCAGTGTATTAACAATTAATTTTTTTAAAGTAAATTTACTTCCTTTACCATATTCACTTTCTACTAATATGTCTCCATTTATTTGTAAAGCTAACTGTTTTCGCTATTGCCAAACCCTAAGCCATAACCACCTGTTTTTCATATTTCTTGATGCTTCAACACGATATAATCTTTTTAAAAATATTATCAATCTCTTCTTCTTTTTATACCGCAACCTTCATCAATTATAGAAATAGATAATTCTTGATTTTTTTATTTCGGCAACTATTTCTATTTTTTGTCCCGCTTGGTGAATACTTAAATGCATTACCTATTAAATTCACGATAATTCTTTTGAATTTTTATTGTAATTACTTACTATTTTTAGCATTCTCAGGAATAACTTTTAATATAGATATCTCTTTTTTTCTTTTTTTCTGCTCGCAACTTAAACTCTGACATGCAGTCAATCAATAATTTATCTAAAAAAATATTGTTTTCATTTTTATCATCTTCACTAGTATCTTTTTACACTTAATGTTAAATAATTTAATTCTTCAACAAGTTTATTCAATCTTGTCGTTTGTCGACAAATTGTTTCTAGATAATATTTATATTCTTCTTCCTTTATTATTCCGTCTAACATTCCTTCCGCAGTTGATTGAATTGAAGTTATAGGAGTTTTTTATATCATGAGATAACTGGGCTATCATAAGAGATTTTTCTTTTTCACTTTCTTCTAATGAATCAAAACTTTCTTTTTAAATGCTTTGCCATTTCATTGAATGATAATGATAATTCTCTAAACTCAGTAGGACCTTCTACAGTATTGCTAAAATCAAAATTTTTCTCACTTATACTAATCATTTGTCTTTTTAATACATGTAATGACTTAAATACACCTTTTAGTAATATAATGCTAATCGTAGCTCCAATTAGTCCTGCAATTATTGTAATCGCAACTATAAAAATATGTATCTTTTTTTCAATTAACATTAAATTTGAAGCCCAAAAAAACAGCCATAATAGTTATTAAAAATGACAAAAATATATCCAACAATAATATAATCTCTTAATTTCATTCTATATTTCCTTTCCATTTTTAAACTTGTTTTTCCATTTTGTATCCTAGACCCCATACCGTTTTTATACTCGGTGTTTTTTCTGTTGAATATTTTGTTAAGATTCTCCTTAATGAGTGTATATGCACATTTAGCGTGTTTGCATCTTCTACATATTCACCTTGCCAAATTTTTTCATACAATTCTGTTTTTAGAAAAAAACACGATCCGGATTATTAGCCAGTAGCCATAATAATTCAAAAGATTTCACGGTTAGTTCTAATTGTCTATCATTTACCATAGCAATTCTACTATTATAGTTAATTTTCAAATCACCTAAAGTTAAAATATTTTCACTACTATTTTTCTCGATTCTACGTAGTATATTTCTAACTCTTAAAACTAATTCTCTTGGACTAAATGGTTTTACTATATAGTCATCTGCCCCCAAACTTAAAGCATAGATTTTATCTGGTTCTGTTGTTTTCGCTGTTATGAATAAAAATGGTTGTTCCTCATCTAAATACTGTACTTCGCTGATTAAATCATAGCCATCTATATTAGGCATCATTATATCTGTAATTATTAAAGAATATTTATTTTTCTTGTATTTCTCTAAAGCTTCTTTACCATCATTAGCGATATCAACATCATATCCACCTTGCTCTAAATATCGTTTATTTATCTCCGTTATTTCTATTTCATCATCTACTAATAAAATTTTATTAACCATATTTAACTCCTCTTATCAAAATAGTACTATACAATAAAAGTATAGCACTATTTCGATAAAATCTACAAGTATATTTTATTTATTAATTATTTTTTCTTCTGAATCCTAATATACCTAAGAAACTTGCAATGATTAATCCTAGTATTCCAGTATTTGATGAATTTGTTGAACTCATTGTTCCTTCAGGTGCTGCACTTGTTTTTGGTAGAATACCTTTTTTCGTCATTCCATTACTCATATGAGTATTCATAGTCATATTATCTTGCATCATATCTTTATTCATATGAGAATCCATAGTCATATTTTCTGGCATCATAGCTTTATTCATACTAGATTTCATAGACATACTATCAGATTTACTCATATTCATTGCTTTTCCACTTACATTTGAATTCATTGAACCAGTAGCTGTATTATTTTGCATCATATCTTCTCCTGGTTTCATATCCATTTGCTTAGTTTCTTTATGTAGATTTATAGTCACTTCTTTTGTTGCCACTAGATTTGTTAGATCCGCTTTTCCGTCTTTTTCACCGTATACTTTGATTGTTGCTTTGTAGCTTTGTGTTCCATTAGCTTTCAATAAATCTAGTAATTCTTTATCTGATTTTCCTTTTATTCCTTCTAGGTCTACTTCATAGAAGTATAATCCTTTTCCTAGTTTTTCTAATGGTAATAATGCTGGATTTTTCGCTGATCCGTTATCTGACCATGGTGCTTTGTCTGATGATTTCAAAATTAATCTTGTTAACATTCCATCTCCACCGAAGAATTCATAAGGAATTACTTGGTTCACTCCCGCTGTGAATGGTCCTGGAAAGTTTGCTTTGTCTAAGTATTTAGCTGGCACATCGACTATATCTTTTGTGTTCTCCATTACTGCTTTTTTAACTTCGTTAACACTTGTAAGGCCATTTAGATTTACATTTACATCTTTTGTTGCCACTACGTTTGTTAGATCCGCTTTTTCCATCTTTTTTTCACTGTATACTTTGATTGTTGCTTTGTAGCTTTGTGTTCCATTAGCTTTTAATAAATCTAGTAATTCTTTATCTGATTTTCCTTTTGTTCCTTCTAGGTCTACTTCATAGAAGTATAATCCTTTTCCTAGTTTTTCTAATGGTAATAATGCTGAATTTTTCGCTGATCCGTTATCTGACCATGGTGCTTTGTCTGATGATTTCAAGATTAATCTTGTTAACATTCCATCTCCACCGAAGAATTCATAAGGAATTACTTGGTTTACTCCCGCTGTGAATGGTCCTGGGAAGTTTGCTTTGTCTAAGTATTTAGCTGGTACATCGACTATATCTTTTGTGTTCTCCATTACTGCTTTTTTAACTTCGTTAACACTTGTAAGGCCATTTAGATTTACATTTACATCTTTTGTTGCCACTACGTTTGTTAGATCCGCTTTTCCATCTTTTTCACTGTATACTTTGATTGTTGCTTTGTAGCTTTGTGTTCCATTAGCTTTTAATAAATCTAGTAATTCTTTATCTGATTTTCCTTTTGTTCCTTCTAGGTCTACTTCATAGAAGTATAATCCTTTTCCTAGTTTTTCTAATGGTAATAATGCTGAATTTTTCGCTGATCCGTTATCTGACCATGGTGCTTTGTCTGATGATTTCAAGATTAATCTTGTTAACATTCCATCTCCACCGAAGAATTCATAAGGAATTACTTGGTTCACTCCCGCTGTGAATGGTCCTGGGAAGTTTGCTTTATCTAAGTATTTAGCTTGTACATCTACTGTATCTTTTGTATTCTCCATTACTGCTTTTTTTACTTCAACTGGAGTTGTTTGTGGTTCTGCTACATCTTTTGCCTGTTTTATTAAATTATTCACATCAGTTTCTTTTGATTCAATACTTACTTCTTTTTCTGATTTTACTTCAGGTTGTTTCTCAGCACTTACAACATTTTTTGCTTCAACTGTACTTTTCTCAACTTGTTTTGTTTCTTTTCCTACAGTATTTACATTGTTTTCAATTACTTTAGATTCAGTTGCATCATCTACTTGTTTATTTTCTACATTTTGAACTACAGGAGCTTTATCTTGTAAATCACTCGCATGAGCTTCTCCACTGCCAACAACTATAAAAATTCCGCTAGCAATTGCAGCTGACACCACACCAACACTAACTTTTCTGATTGCCCATTTTGTAAAATTTTCTGATTTAATAAAGTTATTTTTCATTTGTATTTCTCTCCTCTTATTTAATACTTTATTACCAAAACTTTTTGTTTGATGAATACAGTATACCTTATGGATATTAACTAACTATTAGTAAAAGTTAAAATATTTCTTAAATAGTTATTATTAAAATATTATCTTTTAAAAATATATTAATATATATGGTCTTCCATAGATTTCTGACAATTTCGGAAAAAGTTTTTAATTTTTTCACTAGAAAGTGTTGACAAAGAAAAAGACTTATGTTACTATTTCTTTAACAGTTTTAAAAGCGAAGAAGTGAAGAGCAATATTACTTAATTATTAGAGACCTTTTTGGTTGGTGAAAAAAAGGATTTGGGTGTATTGTAAATGGTCACAGAGCTGAACTAATGACTATTAATGAGTTAGTTCCGGTTGATTACCGTTAATAATCATTGAGGTAAGATTAAAAGTTTATTTTAAGATTATAAAATTGGGTGGTAACACGGTCATTTCGTCCCTTGTGTTACTACCCTTTTGTCGTATTTAAGACTGAGTACAAATTATTTTTACAAATTAATATAATATAACATTGATAAAGATGAGTAGAAAAAGGATTTACACCAGAGAATCTCGGTAGCTGAAAAAGAGATTAATGAATTTTTTTGAAGATGGTCTTTGAGTTTTAATTATCGAGCGGAAGTTAGGTAATTACGCAGAAATAGCGTTAAAATTTTAATGAGGTGGAAAACTAAAAAATTCAATTCACAATTTTAGATTTTCCATAAAATAAGGTGGTACCACGTATGAAACGCACGTCCTTAGACAATATTAGTTTATTGTTTAAGGGCGTTTTTATTTTATTATTAAGAAATTTATATTTACATTTTAGGAGGAAAGAAAAAATGACAAAAATTTCAAGTTTAGGATACCCTCGTTTAGGGGAAAAGAGAGAATGGAAAAAATTAATTGAAGGATACTGGGCTCGTACAGTTCGTCAAAACGAGTTATTTGAAGAAGCTGGAAAATTAAGAAGAGATTTCTTACAAAAACAATATGACTCTGGATTAGATTTAATCCCTGTAGGAGATTTCTCACTATATGATCACATTTTAGATTTATCAGTTCAATTCAACGTTATTCCACAACGTTTTGAAGGAAGAGAAGTTGACGTAGATTTATTCTTTGATATCGCTCGTGGTAATAAAGACAATGTGGCTTCTGCACTGAAAAAATGGTTTAATACAAACTATCACTATATCGTACCTGAGTGGCAAAATGTTGAACCTAAATTAAACAATACTCGCCTACTTGATTTATATAAAGAAGCACGTGAAATAGTTGGTGATAAAGCTAAACCAGTTATTACTGGGCCTATAACTTATGTTGCTCTATCTAGTGGCTTAGAAGAAGGAGAATTTGAAAAAGCTGTAGACAAATTAGTTCCACTATACACACAAGTATTTAAAGAACTAGTAGAAGCTGGTGCTTCATACATCCAAGTAGATGAATCAATCTTTGTAACTGACGAAGGTGAAAATTATGTGGAATTAGCTCATAAAGTATATAACCACTTCAATAATGAAGTAAATGCTAAATTCATCTTCCAAACTTACTTTGAAGCTTTAGTAGAAGCTGAAAAACTTGCTGATTTACCAGTAGCATTCGGATTAGATTTCGTTCATGGTAGAGAAGAAAACCTAGCTAATGTTAAAGCTGGATTATTTAAAGATAAAGAAGTATTTGCTGGTGTTGTTGATGGACGTAATGTTTGGAGTAACGACTTTGAAGATAGTTCAAAATTACTAGAAGAAATCAAACAAAATGTTGCTGAGTTAGTAATCCAACCTTCATGTTCTCTATTACATGTTCCTGTTACAACAAAACATGAAACTGAACTTGAAGAAACTCTTCTTAATGGATTAGCATTTGCTGATGAAAAACTTGTAGAACTTAATTTATTAGCTGATAAATTAGATGGAAATGAATCTGATGCATATAAAAAACATGTTGAAGATTTCCACAAATTACAAAATGCTGACTTCAGAAATCTAGAATTAGAATCAAGTGAAAATGTTCGTTCTACTCGCCCATCTGATTACAAAGTACGTCGTGAAGTTCAAAACAAAAAATTCAACTTACCATTATTACCAACTACAACAATTGGATCATTCCCTCAATCTAAACAAGTACGTCTTCAACGTGCGTTATGGAAAAAAGGTGAATTATCTAATGAAGACTATGAAAAATTCATTGAAGAAGAAATCGCTCGTTGGATTAAAATCCAAGAAGACCTTGACATTGATGTATTAGTTCATGGTGAGTTTGAACGTACAGACATGGTTGAATTCTTTGGTCAACGCTTCGCTGGATTTGCATCAACTAAATTTGGTTGGGTTCAATCATATGGTTCTCGTGGGGTTAAACCACCAATCATTTACGGAGATGTAAAACATATTGAAGCTGTTACAGTTAAAGAAACTGCTTATGCTCAAAGCTTAACTAACCGTCCTGTTAAAGGTATGTTAACTGGACCAGTAACAATCCTAAACTGGTCATTTGAACGTAGTGATATTCCTAAAGCAGAAATCTTTAACCAAATTGCTATAGCTCTTAAAAATGAAATTGAACTACTTGAAAAAGCTGGTATTGGAATTATCCAAGTTGATGAACCTGCACTTCGTGAAGGTTTACCACTTAGAGATAGTAAAAAAGAAAAATATCTTGAAGAAGCAGTATTTGCATTCCGTCTTGCTACTTCATCAGTAAATGATGAAACACAAATTCATACTCATATGTGTTACTCTAACTTCGATGAAATTATCGATTCTATTAGAGCATTAGATGCTGACGTTATTTCTATCGAAACAAGTAGAAGTCACGGAGAATTAATCTCTGCATTTGAGACAGCAATCTACCCTCTAGGTATTGGTCTTGGAGTTTATGACATCCACTCTCCTCGTGTACCTACAAAAGAAGAAGTTCGTACTAATATCATACGTCCACTTCAAAAATTATCTACAGAACAATTCTGGATTAACCCTGACTGTGGTCTAAAAACACGTGCAGAAAAAGAAACAATCGAGGCACTAGAAGTTTTAGTTGAGGTAACAAAAGAAATCCGCTCTGAACTAAAAAAATAGTATTGGAGGGAGATGTATGAGAAACCTACTAGAGAGATTAGAAAATAATGTACTCGTAGCCGATGGGGCTATGGGTACAACTCTCTACAGTAATGGATTAGAAAGTTGTCATGAATATAACAATATTTCAAATCCTAGTGCTGTAGAAGAAATTCATAGAGCTTATATCGAAGCTGGAGCTGATATAATTCAGACTAATACCTATGCTGCCAAAAAGTGCCAATTAAAAACTTATGGATATGAAGATAAGTTTGAAGAAATTAATATTCGCGCAGCTGAAATCGCACGTTCTGCTGCAGGAGAAAAAACATTTGTTCTAGGTACTATTGGGGCTATAAGAGGGCTTCGTGAATGTGAGCTAACTTTAGAATCTATAGTTAATGAAACACTAGATCAAGTTAAGGTTCTTTTATCTACAAAAAAAATTGATGGCTTATTATTTGAAACATATTATGATCAAGAAGAAATTCGTACTATTTTATCTGAAGCAAGAAAACTTACTGACTTACCTATAATTACTAATATTTCATTATTAGAAGCTGGTATTACTCAAAATGGGGAAAAAGTAACTGATGCACTAAGTGCTCTTGTAAATTTAGGTGCAGATATTGTCGGTTTAAACTGCCATCTTGGACCTTATCATATGATAAAGAGCTTTAAACAAGTTCCTTTATTTGCTCAAAGCTATTTATCAGCATATCCTAATGCTAGTTTAATGCAACTTACTCAAACTATTAATGGAAATGAATATCGTTTTAGAAAAAATTCATCTTACTTTGAACAAAGTGCAAAACTATTAGTAGAAGAAGGAGTAAGACTAATTGGTGGGTGTTGTGGAACTACACCAGAGCATATTCGCGCTATAAAAAAAGGAATAAAAGGTTTAAAACCAGTAAAAAGAAAAACAATAACTCCTCTACCTGCTGAAGAAGAACTTATTCGTGTAGCGTCTAATAAACCTACTATAGTTGATAAAGTAAAAAAACAAGTTACAATAATAGCAGAATTAGATCCACCTAAGCATTTAAATATTGAGAAATTTATTGAAGCTGCTAAAACTATTGATAAAAAAAATATTGAAGCTATCACTTTAGCTGATAATTCATTAGCAAGTACTAGAATTTGTAATTTAACGGCTGCAGTTTTATTAAAAGAACATATAACTACGCCTACTCTATTACATCTAGCTTGTCGCGATCACAATCTTATTGGATTACAATCTCGACTAATGGGTCTTGATCTACTTGGTATTAACAATATTCTAGCAGTCACAGGTGATCCTAGCAACCTCGGGGATTTTCCAGGTGCAACAAGTGTTTTTGATGTTACAAGTTTTAAACTAATACCATTTATAAAACAACTTAATGAAGGACTTGGATATAATGGAGCATCACTTAAAAAGACTACTAACTTTACTGTCGCTGCAGCCTATAACCCTAATGTTCGCGATATAAGTAAAACAAAACGCTTAGTTGAGAAAAAAATCAAATCTGGAGCAGATTACTTTATCACTCAACCAGTATTCGAAGAAGAAAAAATTGTTAAATTATCAGAATTAGCTTCAAACTACCCTGATACTCCATTCTTTGTAGGAATAATGCCAATTACTAGTTATAATAACGCTATATTCTTACACAATGAAGTTCCAGGAATTAAATTATCAGAAGAATTTTTATCTAGATTGGAAGAAGTTAAAGATGACAAAGAACTTTGTCAAAAGATTGCTTTAGATGAAAGTAAAAAAATTAATTGATGTTGCTTTTAAAAACACTTTTAATGGAATTTACTTAATCACTCCATTTACTAGAGCAGATTTAACTGTTGAGTTAATCGATTATATTGAAACAGTTAAAAACTAAATAATTACAAACTTACCTCTTAAAAATATAAAAAGAAGTTGTTACAAACAACTTCTTTTTTTATTATTATTTATTTCCATATTTTTTTCAAAAAAAGTTCGTCTAATGGTTTTGTACATTACTTTATTTAAATCTTCAATTAAAAAAATTGTAATTTTTTTGTTGAGCTTGTACAAATTCTAAGAATTTAGCATTCCCCATTAATTTTTGTTGTATTTCTTCAAATACTGTTAACTCTTCTTCTGAAGGCTCATTCCCTGCTTGAGCATCTTCCATTAATTCTTTTTGTTTTGATACGAATTCAGTATATAATGCATTAGCTTCTTCATCTGCATATAATCCTTCAGAAGCTGCTACTGATGCTTTATATTCTGCACTTTCTCTTAATGCTCTTTCAAATTCATTTGCTTTATCGTAGATGTTTGTCATAGTTTTAAACTCCTTATGTTTTGTTAGGTTCATTATAACATAATTTTACCTTTTTTGACAATTATATATATCCCCTAAATATGGAGAAAGACCCATCTTAAGATGAGCCAATATATTATGAAAAAAATATTATTAAAGTTATGTTCTAATAATTATTATACTTACAGAACTTTATATAAACTTAAAAATTTTTAAAATAAATTTTTTTCTTATTTAAAAAGGAGAAAGACTCATCTTACGATGAGCCAGTATATTATGAAAAAAAATATTATTAAAAAGTTTTTGTTCTATACTATTATTATACTAAGCTTACTTTAGTTGAACTTAATATTTTTAAATAAACTTTATTTAAAAATTTTTTTCATTTTTTCCGCAATTAAATAAGAATTTCTATATTTCTTAATACCACCATAACTTTTTTTATATCTATGTCCTATTTGTAATGATAAATCTTTTTTTATTTTGATCTACACCATTCATATAAAGTTTCCCAGCTTCATACATATCCACCATCTCATTAGGTACACTAGAAATAACAATACTTCCATTATTATCACTTTCTATTTGAGAAAACTTCACGCTATAGTCCCCTGCCGGTAAGTCATCAAAATACCAACGTAATGTATAGGTTTGAAGAGGTAGTTCCCAATATAATTCACGATATATAAATTCATGCTCTCTAACTACTTGATTAGTTTTCTTATCTATTATTTCTACTTTATATTTAGAATTATTTTTCTCATCATATGATGAAATATAGCCACGAATATAGTTAAAACTTCTTGTAGCTTTAAATGTTTGTTCTACTTCTGTATCTCTATTTACCCTTACGATACCATCTCTTAAATAATTATCAGTAGCATAAATACTAATACCATTAATAACACGTGAATCATAGTCTAAATTCATTGAGTAAGAAGGTCGTAAGAAACTATCACTTCCTATTTGAAGTGCAAAAACAACTCCAAAAGCTATAAATAGTTTTTTCTTATATTTGTCAAATATTGTTACTTCATATCGTTCTGCAAAAAGTATTAATCCTTTTGCACCTAAAATAAAGATAATAGGCATCCAAGCATAGACATATCTAGGTTTAGCTTCCCATATTAAATGGAACATAAATACCCCAAAAATAATTATTTGGAATAGGAAGCAAGACGTAATATATTCTTTTCTGCGTTTATATATATAATAAACCATTCCAAATAGAATTGCTACATACATCATTTGAGAAATATAGACAATAAAACTATTATTACTTCCATAGAATAATTGCCATAAGAATCCATCTCCATCTCTTAATGCACGAGTACCATTTGTATAATTTATTGTACCGTCACTCCAATTCCCTCGAATCTTAAGTACTATCATTAGTAGGTTTAAGAAAATTGGTCTGTGTGTCAAACGATTAAAGAATAAGCCTAAATCATCCGCTGCTTTATTTTGACTAAGATAAGTATATTGGAAATCCTGCCAATTATAGCTACCACCTTGAATACTCATTCCCATCATAACCCAGTGAAGCATCGGGAATCTATATCCATCATCTTGTATAAATCCGTAGTGATCCCACAGCATACTAAAACCTTTACCAAAAGCAATAAATGCTATACCGAACGTCACAAGTAATATAGCTAGATTCCTATACCACTTGAAAAATAGTAAATATATAATTAATGCTGGAATAATAATTATTATATTAGATCTTAGATTCCAACCAAATGCCACTATTATAGCTACTGCCATAATATGCTTAGTTCTAAAAATAAAACTTCCATCGGATGGAATAAGCACATATATAATAAGTGCTACTAATACCACCATTAAGCTATCTGAATAATAGAATAAGCTATACATTTGAAATGGGATATACACTAACATTAAACCTAAAATAATTGTTTGTTTTTGTTTACTAAGTAACTTCCCTGCAGTTTTATATGTTAAATACATAGTAAGTGAAGTAATAGCAAAACAAAATATGTGTAAAGCCCAAACTTCCGATAAATAAAGATAATTCGCTATACGATACAACCAATACAAAATAATCGTTGGATTAATATTATTAGGATAAACTAGGAAATATCTTTCGCCAGAAAATTTACCATAGTTTAACATATAGTGGGCTTCATTTTCTATTTCAGCTCCATCTGAAAAGTTTAATGTATCCATCGATAATATTATTGCTTGGAAAATTAAGTACAAAACAACAATTATACGGTTATATTTCTTTAAACCTTGTTCTTCAGTTGCTAAAATCTTCTTTACTGCATAAATAAACAGGATAAATACCACTGGCACACCAAGTAAAAGTGCCAATGGATTTAATATACGCTCATAAACAAAAGGTGCTACATATGCCCATATTAATGCAACTGCAAATAATGAAATAAAAGCATATGAAAATACATTATGTAATATTCTCCTCATAACTACTGTCTATCCTTTCTATTTAAGTTATTAGCAAATAAAATTGGTGACATAGCTATCATTGCTCTATTCATAAAAGTATCACTAGCAAAGTAATCTTTTTTGGATTTAATTAATTCTATTAATTCTGTTTCATCTTCTATATTATTACTTATTCTTAGCACATCGAAAAGTAAATAACCACATAATAGATTTAGTGAGGTTTCATATTTTTTGCCAACTTTAAACTCTTCTATTTTTTCAGTTGCAGTCATTATTCGACGAACTGATGCATCTATCATTGCTTGGTTTCGCACAGTTTTATCATCACTAAGCTCTTTATATCCCATTCTTGCTCTTTGACACACTTTTGTAGCTTGATCAAAAGCTTTTAATTTAAAATATAAATTTTCTAAAGAAAGCATGTCTTCTTGAAATCTTAAATTATATACATCTAAGAATTTTTTCTTAAATAAACATGACGTTAGATTGTAATCTAAATCACTTTTAAATCGTGTTATTTCTTCTTCTAAGTACTCTATTCCAGTGACTACTTTCTCTTGTAAAAAGCAAGTATACCCCTCACGAGTGAGTATTGATATATCTAAGTTTTTTTCTTCAGCAAATGAATATAAACTTTCTAGATAGTTACTTCTTAATCTTACATTTTTCTTCAACAAAAAAACAATATAGTCACCCTTAGCAAATTCTAATGCACAATTCTTTTGCTGATGAGTTAGACCCCAATTGTTTTTTTAATATAGTTAATTTTTTTCTATTATCATTAATTGCAACAAATTCTTCAATTTCAAATGTTGATGAGTCATCAACAATAATAATTTCAAAAATCCATAAAAAGTTTGTTTAAATAAATCCTTAAGAATTTTTACTTAAGCGATCAAGATTTCTAAATGCCGCTAATACGACTGTAATTTTTGTTTTTACTTGTTGTTTTAATTTTTTTATTAAAAATTTCATTCCCCAAAAAGCATAGTATCTAAAAAAATATGTCTTTGGTTCTGTCTAATGTTTTTGCCATAATTTTTTTCCTCTATATATTATAAGGTTTATATTTTTAATAATTATAACATAAATTTTTTTAAATTTCATTTATCAACAAAAAAACTATCTTGAAAGAATAAGTTTATTTTTACTCTTTTTAAGATAGTTTTATTAATTATATATTCCCATATATATTTTTATTTTAATATTATAAAAATAGCTTAGATCTTTCTCTTTCTCTACTTAATTTAGCAGAACGTGCTTTTAAGCTAACTAAAATAGCTCCACCTACTAAAGTAATAACAAGATATGTTAATAATATCTTCATATCACGATTAACGGCAGGTATATAAACTCCACCCACTGCTTCTCTAAGTAAACTTATCGAATAAGTAAATGGAACTTTAGGATATAGTGCTTGGAAGAAACTTGAAGTCATCTGGATTGGGAATGTTCCTCCTGAACTACCAATTTGAAGCACTAATAAGATAATACATACTGCTTTACCAACATTTCCTAATAAGCATACCGTCGTATATATAATTGCTGAGAATAATAATGAAATCAGCAGTGCATATATCACAAATCTATATGGTGAATTCGCCTGAGTTCCTAGTAAATACATATCCCCCAGAGTTATTATTAATGTTTGTAGTAACGAAATTATCATAAACAATAAACCTCGTCCAAAATACTTTTGATATGGTTTATATTTATTTTCTTCATCCTCTACTTTAGTTGTAAGTAAAGAAGACATTAATAATGCACCTACCCAAATAGATAGCACAGTATAAAATGGAGTCATCGCTGAACCATAGTTTTTAATATGGTATAACTGATTTTCTTTAAGCTGTACTGGATTTGCAAAAAATTCTGCTTGTTGTTTATAGTCAACTTTTAATAAATTAAATAGTGCATTAGTATCAATTTCGCCATCAGCCTTATTTACAATACCGGTTAGTTTCTGTACTTTCTCTTTAATTTCTGGCATCTCACCTTGTAGTTTTAGTAATTTCCCTTGAACTGTTTGAATCTTAACCTCTGCTTCACTAATTTTTGTGTTTATTGTTGGTATTTGAGCTTGGGCTCGCGATATAACACTACTTACATTTCTTATTTTTGTATCAGCATTAGTAAGAACTCGTTTTATAAGTGGCGCTACTTCTGTGTTAAGTTTTTTCTTGAAATCAATTGAATTATAATTAACTCTTTTGGCTGTTGTTAAGAAATCAGTTTTTACTTTAGCTGAAATTGCATCATAATTATCAACATTACTATATATTTTTTTATTTAATGAACGCAACTTATTTATGTCGCTTTCCATTGTATTTATCTTCGTCAACTGTTTTTGGAAAAGATTTTGATCTGATAACGAATTAAGATATTCAAAAAAATATCTTTTGCTATATCTAACCTTTTTTCTGCAGCTTCAAGCCTACTATCTAATGCTTTCATTTTTGGCTTTTTGTCTCTTCAGGATTAGTTGGTTTCTTTTTGAATTAACTCCGCTACTTTTAACCACTTCTCCTGATATTTCTATTACTTTATCTAATTGAGTATTAATATTTTTTTAAGCATAATTTCATTAAAATTCTTAATATTTTTAATAGTAACATTTGTTTTATTAGCAAGCATTATACTATTAGTAGCTGCTCTATCTATTTCTGGTAAAGTTCCCTGTATAGTATTTAAAACATTATACCCTCGATCTACTTTACCAATCAGTTCATTTAGTGAATTTTCATAATGACTAAAGTTATCATTTAAATTATTAATTTTTTCTTTAACTTGTTCTATAGCCGGAAGGTTTTCCTCAAATTTAACTCCTGCTTCATGTAATTTTTCAAAAATAACCCCATTTGCAACTTCTACAAAGTTTTTCCCAATCGTATTAGCTAAGGCTGATGCACCACTATTAGTGATTTTTGGACTAATAGCATTTATCTTCTCATTAACTGTATATTCAATTGTAGCCTTTTTAAGTTCTCCTCGTGTTATAGATGTTATATCCGAACTAAAGCTCTTAGGAATTACAATACTCGCATAAAAATCTCCAATTTTAACACCATTTTCTGCTTGTTGTTTTGATGAAACAAATTGCCAATCTAAATTTTTATTACCTTTTAAATTAGTTATAAGGCTTTCACCTAAATTAACATTTTTTCCCTCTACAGTTGCACCTTCATCTTCTGAAATAACAGCAACCTTTATATTATTCGTATGACTATATGGGTCCCACGATGATAGTATATTAGGCCAAGCATACATGGAAGGTAAAAAAATCAATCCTATAATTATTATCCATGTGTTTACTTTACGAAAAATTTCCTTAATATCACTTTTGAAAATTTCAAAAATTTGTTTCAAAGTCAAGACTCCTCTCTTTAAATAAAAACGAAAAAAATTAGAGATATTATATATCCCTAATTTTTATTATATATAAAATATTTATCAAAAAAAGTATTTCTTAGTCAAGATATAAAACAACATTATCAATTGTTGATTTTTTTATATCTATTATACGTTGGTTACTACTCCCTCTAAATCTCAAGCTTAAATCTTTTAAAAATATCATAAATGGTCCGTCTACCAATACATCACAAAGATCTAATAACTTCTTTTTATCTTCACTGCTTCTAAGAAGTTGTTCATATGTATACCCACTATAAACCCAAATATCTTTTTTATCTCCAAACTCTTTTCTAACTCGCTCTACCAACTGTATAGCAACTTGTGTATTTAAAAAAGGTTCTCCTCCCAAAAGAGTTAATCCTTGAACGTAAGAATTTCCTAAATCTTCTATGATTTTGTCTTCAAGTTCCATTGTATAAGGACTTCCTGCATTGAAATTTTGAATACTTTCATTAAAACACTCTTTACAAGCAAATAAGCATCCACTTAGATATATTGAACACCTTACCCCTTCCCCATCTACAAATTGAAACGGCTTATAATCTGCATATTTCATTTTCGAAAAAGTACTTGAAAGCCATGTTTCTTGAGGATCTTTAAAAGTTTTCATCTTGCAATTATGTTGTATATTATTATCTTTATTATTACTATACTCCGAATTATCAATTGTACTAATAATTGTCCTTAATTTTTCTTCTCTCGACACTTCCCTCACCTCTATTATTAATAATATCATTTTTTAAAAATTTATTTACAATTTGTATTTATAATATATAGAAAAAAATAATTTATATAAATATTTATTTTATATTTAAATTATTTTTAAAAAAATATCATATAATATATATTATTTAATAGTAATATGAAGAGGTTTATCAAATGAAAGTTTTAATAACAGGTTTTGATAGTTTTGGAAATGAAACCATCAACCCTTCTAATCTAGCAGTAAATTCCCTACCAGACAGTATAGGTGATATAATTATAAAAAAAGTCACAATACCTACTATTTTCAAGAAAAGCTCTGAGGTTTTGGAAAAGTATATAGCAGAGTTTTCACCAAATATCGTTATTTGTGTTGGTCAAGCTGGTGGTAGGGATAAAATTACTGTTGAGCGTGTAGCTATTAATATTGATGATGCAAGAATTCCCAGATAATGATAATAACTCACCTATTGATGAAAAAATACGTCAAGATGGAGAAAATGCATATTTTTCATCTCTTCCCTATAAAAGCAATAGTTGAAACACTAATTAATAACAATATTCCTGCAGCAATTTCCAATACAGCAGGTACATTTGTTTGTAATCATATTATGTATGAAAGTTTATATTTAGCTAATACTAAATACACTGATATAGAAACAGGCTTTATTCATATACCTTTTATTAAAGAGCAAATTAAAGATAAACCGAATACTCCTTTTATGGACCTGGAAATTATTATCTCAGCATTAAAATATATTATTGTTACATCTACTGAATACTATAAAAAAAGAATGATAGAAGGATTACTGGTGGAAAAGGAACACTAAATTACAGAAAATATAAAAGGAGCTTATTTTTTTAAAAATTTGCTCTTTTTTTATTGACATAATAATATACTAGGTATACAATATATATGGTATATTAATTTAGGAGAAAAATATATGTTAGAAGATTCATTAGGTCACAAACTTATAACAATACTAGAAGTAATGAGAAACTACACAAAAGAACCATTAGCCAAGCTTGGCATAACACACGGTCATTTCATTACATTATTATATATTTCAGAAAATGAAGGCGTAACTCAGGCGCAACTTTCAGAAATTCATAGAAAAGATCGTAATATAGTTAGTAGAAACATAGATGTATTAGAAGAAAAAGGTTTTGTAATAAGAAAACGCGGAATTGTAGATAGACGCTCTTTTTCAATACACTTAACTGACTTAGGTCATTCTGTAATTTCTACACATAAAAATTTAATAAAAGAAAGTGAACAAGAGGCGTTAAGCAATCTATCAAAAGATGAAATAGCTATATTCTATTCACTTTTAACCAAAATCGCTTAATTACTTTGGAGGAAAACTTTATGAATGAATCAACGGCACAAAATCCACTTGGAACAAAATCCATAAAGAAATTACTTATCTCACTTGCATGGCCTGCTATTACAGCTAATATCGTTAATGCACTTTATAGCATTGTTGACCAGATATTCATTGGCCAAGGTGTTGGATATTTAGGAAATGCAGCAACAAATATCGCTTTCCCTATTACTACTATATGTCTTGCTATTGGTCTTACAATTGGTATAGGAGCTGCTGCAAATTTCAATTTAGAACTAGGACGAGGTAATCCAGAAAAAGCTAAATCTGTTGTTGGAACATCTGTAAGTTCTCTATTCCTAATTGGAATTATCTTGACAATACTAGTTCAAATATTTTTAGAGCCACTTATGTATGCATTCGGATCAACCGATGAAATATTAGAATACGCAAAAACTTTTGCAGGAATAACTTCACTAGGTATTCCATTTTTATTAATTTCTATTAGTACTAACCCAATTGTTCGTTCTGACAATAGTCCAAAATATTCGATGTTCGGAATAGTTTTTGGAGCAGTGTTAAATATGATTTTAAATCCGATATTTATTTTTGGTTTCAAATGGGGAATTGCTGGTTCAGCATGGGCAACAGTAATAAGTCAATTTTTATCTGCTGTTATTTTATTATTCTACTTCTCTAGATTTAAAAGTGTAAAATTTAAAAAAGAAGATTTTATACCTAAATTCTCACTTTTAAAAATAGCAGTATCTCTTGGAATGACGTCGTTTGTATTCCAGGGTTCAAATATGATTATTCAAGTAGTAACAAACAATTTACTTAATATACATGGTTCAGAAACTGTGTATGGAAATGACATTCCTATAGCTGTAGCTGGAATCGTTGCCAAAGTTAACATAATATTTATTTCAATAATTATAGGGCTTGTACAAGGAGCTCAACCTATTTTTGGTTTTAACTACGGTGCTAAAAAATATGAACGTGTGCATGAAACTATGCGTTACATGATGAAATATGCAATAATTATATCTGTAATATTCTTTATAATATTTGAAGCATTCCCTAAACAAATCGTTTCAGTATTTGGTAAAGGTAATGAGCTATACTTTGAATTTGCAGTTAAATACATGAGATTCTTCTTACTATTTACCTTTATTAACGGTATTCAAATCTCAAGTTCAACATTCTTTGCAGCAATTGGAAAACCAAAAATTGGTGTTACAATAGCCTTAGCAAAACAAATAGTAATACTATTACCAATGTTACTTGTTTTATCTCATATTTTTGGATTGAATGGAATAATTTATGCTACACCTATAACTGATATTTGTGCATTCTCAGTTTCATTATTCTTCTTGACTAGAGAATTTAGAAATATGCCAAAAAAATAATATAACTGAATAAAATAAAAAAAATCTTATGACACAAAAGGTCATAAGATTTTTTTATTATCTTTTGCTACATATTTTAATTCATCCTTTATGTTTTAGCTAAAAAGTCATCCATTTCTTTATCTGGAATTTGACGTAGATATAGATTAGCTCTTATTGTTTCATCTTCTTCTCGACAAGTTGATAATACTACATACTTGTCATCTCCTCTTAATTCAACATTATTATTTTTAGTTTTAGCATCTTTTTTTAACATCAGTTAATTGTTTTAAGAAATCTTCATCATTTTCAAAATCTATACGATAAAATGATGTTGTTTCAGGTACAATAGTTAAAAATGCCGCTTCATAGTAATATTTTCTCTCAGGAGTTTCGATTACAACATATTTGTGGCTATCCATATACTCTTGTTTATCATAGTAGTTTACATCATTAAACATACGATGGTCATTTAATTTACTTCCACGTGCATGTCCAAATAGCCATGTTAATCTATCTTTAAAATCTTTTTTATTGTCCATATCCATAAATACAGTACCTAAAAATGGAACATTTCCACCTTCAAAAGTCTTATTTAGATATGTTTCATTATCATTAGTTTGAACAACTGGTTCATCTAAATCAGTACCCGGAGCATAAATATACCCAACTACTTCCTTATTAGTTTTTCGATAAATCTGAAAAACGTTTTGATAAATAATCTTTTTCTTCTTGACTTACTTTATATGTAACTTCAGTAGAATTTTGAGTAGTACTTGTTTTACTACCACAACCAGATACAAACACCACAGAAGTTACTAATGCTATAGCTAAAAGCAAGACAGAAAAAATCTTTTTAAAATTAAATATTTTTTTCATTAAATTATTTCCTCTATATTATTATTAATTGTATTTTTGTTTTACTACTACCGCTGTTCCTGTAGCTGTAACTAAAAACATATTGTCACCATCGCTTCCTAGAGCATCAAAATCAATTCTAACTCCGATAACAGCATTAGCGCCCATCTCCTCTGCACGAGCTTCTAACTGTTTTAAAGCTTCAGCTCTTGCTTGGATAATTTCATCTTCGTACCCTTTGATTCTTCCACCAAAAAGGTTTCGAATACCTGCTCCAATATCTTTAACAACATTAATTCCCGCTACTACTTCTCCAGTAGCAAGACCTCTATATTCTACAGTTTCCATTCCTGGTACATCTTGTATTGTTGTTATAATCATAATTTTATACTCCTTGATTAATATTAATCTACTAGTATATCTACTACCTCGTCTAAAGTAGCTCCTAAGAAGTATGAGTTAATATCAACTTGTTCTAACACTTTCTTAATATCATCTTTTTGATATTTTACTCCAACTAATTTCTTAGCTATATCTTCTACATCCATAACTCCAAAGAAGTCTCCATAGAATTTAATGCTAGAAATTACACCATGTTCCACCAAGATATTAGCTTCAATTTTACCTGTTTTAAGTCTTCTATTACGTTTAATATTAAAGTCTGGGTTTTTACCATATACCCAATCCCAAGAATTATTTCTTTCTTCTTGGATTGCTAAAATAGCCTCTTCATCTTCTTTTGTAGCTACAAAATCAGTCATTTCGTATTTTTCACTCATATATTTTTTAAGTGCTGCTACGAAGTCAAGAACTGTCATATCTTGGTTTGGTAAATGTTCTTTAATATTAGTTACACGTGAACGAACTGATTTAATACCTTTTGATTCAATTTTGTCTTTAGATACTTTTAACGCATCTGCAAGAACTGTTGTATCAACATCAAACATTAAACAACCGTGGTGCATAATTCTTCCAGAACGAACGTATTGAGCATTACCACAGAATTTTCTTCCATCAATTTCTAAGTCATTACGACCTGTAAATTCTGCTTTAACACCTAGAGAAGCTAATGCATCAATTACTGGTTGAGAGAATGATTTAAAGTCGAATTCTTCTCCGCTTCTACCATTTGAAATGATAGTATAGTTTAAGTTGTTTAAATCATGATAAACTGCTCCTCCTCCACTTACACGGCGAACAATTTTTATTCCGTTATCATCACAGAATTTTTGGTTAACTTCTTCTCTTGTATTTTGGTTTTTACCAACAACGATACATGGTTCGTTAATCCATAACATAAAAACATCATCTTTTTTTGCTAATTCATTAAAAGCATATAACTCCAATGCAGTATTATAGCGTGGGTCATTACTTTTTGATTCAATATATATCATATTAATCTCCTTAATTAATAAACTTATTTCTTAATATATATATTATAATACAAAATTCAATTTTTCTAAACAAAAAAACACAGAAAATAAAATTTTTAAACCTATTCAAACAAACTTTTTACAAATATATGGTATAATTAAGAGAAAAACAAAATTTTACATTGAAGGAGTTTACTCACTTATGTCAAAAATTATTTTAACTGGAGATAGACCTACGGGAAAACTACATTTAGGACACTATGTTGGTTCTTTAAAAAATCGTGTAGCTCTACAAAATGAAGAAGATACAGAAATATTCGTTATGATTGCCGATCAACAAGCACTTACTGATAACGCTGATAACCCTGGTAAAGTTATAGAAAATATTACAGAAGTAGCACTTGATTATCTTGCTGTTGGGCTTGATCCATCAAGAACTACTATATTTATTCAATCACAAATACCACAATTAGCAGAATTAAATATGTATTATCTAAACTTAGTAACAGTTTCTAGACTACACCGTAATCCTACGGTAAAACAAGAAATCAATGATAAAAAATTTGGAGAAAGTATCCCTGCAGGATTTTTCACTTATCCTGTCAGCCAAGCAGCAGATATTACAGCTTTTAAAGCTACACACGTACCTGTTGGTGAAGACCAAAAACCAATGCTTGAACAAACACGTGAAATAGTACGTGACTTTAATAGAATTTATAATAAAGATGTTCTTGTCTTACCAGAAATCATTCTTCCTCCTAAAGATCATGCTCGTCTAGTTGGTATAGATGGAAAAGGAAAAATGAGTAAGAGTCTTAATAATGGTATTTACTTAGGAGATAGCGAAAAAGATATCAAAGATAAAGTAATGAAAATGTACACTGACCCTAACCACATTCGTGTAGAAGATCCAGGACAAGTAGAAGGAAATGTAGTATTTAAATACCTAGATATTCGATCCACGTACTGATGCAGTAGCTGAACTAAAAGAACACTATTCACGTGGTGGTCTTGGGGATGTTAAACTAAAAAAACGTCTAAACGAAGTTATGCAAGAGTTCCTTCGCCCAATTAGAGAACGTCGTGAAGAATTTGCGAAAGATAAAGCAGAAGTTTATAATATGCTTAAAGCAGGAAGTGAAAAAGCAGAAAGCGTAGCTGCTTCTACTCTAGATGAAGTAAAAGATGCTATGGGTATCAATTATTTTAAGAAATAAAAAATTTAATAACCATTTTTTAGAAGTGTATTTCTTCTAAATTACTAATTAGAGCGACTAAGCAATATTGTTAAAATTATTTGTAAGTCGCTCTCTTATCTGTAAAAACTTTATAAGGAGGCTTTATGGCTAAAAGAAAAAAACAACAAATTTCACTATTTACAATTGTTTCTATTATATTAATTATTGTAGCTGCTTTTGCAATTACATATTACACTACTAATAAATCATCAAGTAAAACAACATTTTCTAATGTTTCATCTATTCCACAAGATGTACTAAACTCATTATCTGCACCAAGCGAGAGTGAAGCATCTGATAGCAATCAATATAAAGTATTAAATAATAACACACCCTATTTTACTAAAGATGATTTATCTACAAAATCTTACGAAAGCTATAGTGATTTAGATAGTTTAAAACGTGTAGGTCAAGCAAATGCTATTATAGGGACAGATCTTATGCCTAATGAAAAACGTTCTGAAATCTTTCATGTTCGCCCTAGCGGATGGCAAAGCAATAAAGGAACTCACGTATATGATCGTTCGCACTTAATAGCATTCCAACTAGCAGGTGAAAATGATAATGAGAAAAATCTTATGACTGGTACAAGATTTATGAATCTAAATATGATTCCTTTTGAAAATCAAGTTGCCGATTATGTGAAAAAGACAAATAAACATGTTCGTTACAGAGTTACACCAGTATTTAAAGATAAAGACCTTGTAGCTCAAGGAGTTATTATGGAAGCTATGTCTGTTGAAGATAATGGAGCAAGTGTTAAATACAATGTATTTATATACAACTACCAAAAAGGTGTTACAATCGATTATAAAACTGGAAAATATACAGTAAAATAAAAAAATAGACCTCAAGGTTAATATAACCCTGAGGTCCTTTTATTTATAAGTTATTTTGTTGAAGCTCCTTCAACTTCCCCAATAGCTGCTTTAGCTGCAGCAATTCGAGCAATTATTACTCGGTATGGAGAACATGATACATATCCTAGTCCTAACTTAGAACATAATAGGATAGATTTTTCATCTCCTCCGTGTTCACCACAAATTCCTAGTTTAATTCCAGGTTTTACTGCTCTTGCTTTATCAACTGCGATATGCATTAACTCCAATACTCCACTTTCATCTAAGTGTACGAATGGATCAGATTCTAAGATATTTTTCTTTTTATAAATATCAATGAATTTTTCTGCATCATCACGTGAATATCCGAAAGTTAATTGAGTTAAGTCATTTGTACCAAAGCTGAAGAAGTCAGCATGTTTAGCTATTCTATCAGCTATTATACAAGCTCTAGGAATCTCTATCATTGTTCCTACTTTGTAGTTGAATTCGGCATTATATAGGTGGATTTCTCTTTCTACTAAGTCAACAATTTGTTCTCTTAGTACTGATAACTCATTTTCAAGTCCAACAAGAGGAATCATGATTTCAACATTTACTACTATACCTTCTTTTCTAGCTCTTATTGCAGCTGAGCTAATAGCTTTAGCTTGCATTAAGTAGATTTCAGGATATGTAACACCTAAACGACAACCGCGGTGTCCCATCATTGGGTTGAATTCTGCAATACTAGTAATTTTTGCTTTTAATTGTTCTACAGTTACACCTATTTCTTCGGCAATAATAGCTATAGTTTTATCATCTCTTGGTAGGAATTCATGTAGAGGCGGATCTAATAATCTTATATTAACAGATTTTCCTTCTGCTGCTTTGAAGATTTTGTAGAAATCATCACTTTGAATAGGCTGTAATCTTTCTAAGAATTTAACCCTTTCCTTTGTATCCGCAGCTAAAATCATTTTTCTTACAAGACTAATTCTATCTTCTTCGAAGAACATATGCTCTGTTCTACATAATCCTATTCCCTCTGCTCCGAAATCAAATGCTACTTTAGCATCAATTTCATTATCAGCATTCGCAAATACTTTCATTTCTCTAATTTCATCTGCCCAAGATAATAATTTCTTGAATCTATCACTGAACTGTGCGTCTACTTTATTAACTTCGCCTAAGTATACTTTACCACTACTTCCATCTACAGAAATAGTATCACCTTCTCTAAGTACTACGTCAGATACTTTAATGTTTTTTCTTTGTAATCAATTATCATGTTTTGACAACCACATACACAACATTTACCCATACCACGAGCTACTACTGCTGCGTGAGAAGTCATACCACCACGTAATGTAACAATACCTTGAGAACTTACCATTCCTTCAATATCTTCCGGAGAAGTTTCTTCTCTAACTAGTACTACTGGATGTGACTTAGCCGCTTCTACAGCCTCTTGTGCAGTAAAGTAAATTTTACCTACTGCAGCACCAGGAGAAGCTGCTAACCCTTGTGTTAATTGTTTTGCTTCTTTTAACGATTTTTCTTCAAATGTAGCGTGTAAAAGTTTATTAATTTCTTCAGTACCAATTCTTAAAATAGCTTCTTCTTTAGTAATTATTCCCTCTTCTACTAATGAAACAGCTACTTCTACTACTGCATTCGGTGTTCTCTTAGCATTACGAGTTTGAAGTATATATAATTTTCCATCTTCTATAGTAAACTCAATATCTTGCATATCTTTATAGTGATGTTCTAATTTTTTAGAAATTTCCACAAACTCTTTATATAAGTGCGGCATATCTTCTTCTAATACACTTATATTTTTTGGTGTTCTTATACCTGCTACTACATCTTCACCTTGTGCATTAATTAAGTACTCTCCGAATAACTTATCTTCACCAGTTACAGGGTTTCTACTGAATGAAACACCTGTACCACAGTTATCTCCCATATTCCCGAATACCATTGCTTGAATGTTTACTGCTGTACCTAATTTGTCACTAATATTGTGTAGTCTTCTATATACTTTTGCACGGTTATTATTCCATGATTTGAATACAGCTTCTACAGCTAACATAAGTTGTTCTTTTACGCTCATTGGGAATTCACGACCAACTTCTTTTCTATAGATAGCTTTAAATTCTTCAACAACTTTGAATAAATCTTTTTCATTCATATCGCTGTCTTGAGCATATCCATTAGCTTCTTTTACTCTAGTTAGAACTTCCTCAAATTTATATTTTTCAACATTCATTACAACATCAGAAAACATTTGAATAAAACGACGATAGCTATCATATGCAAAACGATAGTTGTTATTTTTCTTAGCTAATACTATAGTAGTTTCATCATTCAATCCTAAGTTTAAAACAGTATCCATCATACCTGGCATTGAATAAACAGCACCACTACGTACTGATACTAAAAGTGGATTTTCTAAACTACCAAGTTTTTTACCCATTGTTTTTTCAAGTATTTCTAATTGTTCATTTATCTGTTTTAAAATTTCAGGTTTAATTCTTTCACCATTTTCATAGTAACTGTTACAGCTTTCAGTTGTAATGGTAAAACCAGGAGGAACATTAATACCTAAACTTTGCATTTCTGCTAGGTTTGCTCCTTTCCCTCCTAATAAAGATCTCATATCTTTATTACCTTCACTAAAATTATAAACATATTTTTTTGACATTTTTCTTCCCCCATTAATTTTTAATTTTTTTCGTCTTTTTATAATATATAATTTGTTTAAACCTCTAAACCGCGTTCCCTCATTATATTAATAATAATTTCAGCAGTTTCTTCTATTGCCTTATTCTGTACATCTATTACAGGGCAACCAATTTTTTCCATAATCTCCAAAGCATACTCTAACTCCTCAAAAATTTGAAGTTCGTCAGTATAATCTGTCCCTTGATCAACACCAAGTGTTCTAAGTCTTTGCTCCCTTAATTTGTTAAGTTGTTCAACAGAGTTCGTTAAACCAATAATTTTTCTTTTTACTTCATATAGTTGTTCAGGTAAAATTAAATCTTGTACAATTGGTACATTCATTACCTTAATATTTCTATTAGCTAAGTATAAACTTAGTGGTGTCTTTGATGTTCTTGATACTCCTAGAATTACTACATCAGCTTCTTTTAAGCCGTTAATATCTTTCCCATCATCATATTTAACAGCAAATTCTATAGCATCAACACGTTTGAAGTATTCAGCTCCCATTTTTCTTATTAATCCAGGGTTATTTTCTGGTTTAACTTCTAATTTCTCTTCAAAAACATTTAACATTCCACTAAGTAAATCAATTACTTTTACCCCTTTTTCTTCAGCAATTCTCTTAGTGTACTCAGCTAACTCCCTATCTACTAATGTTTGTACAATTACATCATCTTTTTCTATATTATCAATTATAGATTCAATTCTATCTTTTGTACTAACATTAGAATTTTTTAAAATCTTATATCTCGCATCCGAATAAGAAAACTGTACTAAAGCTGCATTTACAACATCTTTTGCAGTATTTCCTATCGAATCGGATATTATATGTACAGTTAACATCCTATCCCTCCAGTATCTCTAATAATAATTTGATTAATGTAGTTTTAGAAATTTTTCCTACAATCACTCTTCCACCAGCCTCTTCCCTTACAACTGGTAAACAGTCAATTTCGTGTAAAATAATTTTTCTAAGTGCATCACTTACTAGGTCATCTTCATGAATATAAATCACATTGGGAACTCTTGTCATAGCAAGCGCTATAGGTAAAGTATCCGCATCTGCATTTCTTGATAATTTTAACATGTCTTTTCTTGAAGTAACTCCTACTAAGTGGCCATCTTCATTAACAATGAAAATCGTGCCTACATCATATATAAATAACTTAGATAATACATCTGCATAGTTTGCTGTACTTTTTGCAGTAATTGCAATCCCCATTACTTCTTTTACTAATTTACTTTTAATTTCTTCCTTTTTTTCTCCCGGTGAAAAGTCATAATTGTAATAGTATCCCACATTTGGTTTAGCTTCTAGTACTTCTAGCATTCCCAAAACAGCCAAATCATTTCTTAATGTAGATTTCCCTAAAGAAAGCTTCTCTGCAATTTCATCACTAGTAATTGGTTCAAAACTTTTTACTATTTCAATTATAGCCTTATGTCTATCAGTAAGTTTCATTGTTCCTCCTTTTTATTGTTTTTACATATATCATTATACAATATCTTACACATCAATTCAACACTATTTTTTTAATTAATGTGTAATAATTAACCTGGAATAACCTAAATTAATTATCATTTTTAACAATTATTATATCTTTTTACAAATAATTTTTTTATATTTTAAAACTATAAATAAATCGATTTCTTAAATGCTATTATTATCTTTTTTTAATGAAAATTATGTAACAAATATTTTACAAAAATTTTTTTATTTTTATTCAAATTAATAGGGATATATGATATAATATAAAAAAAACGTAATGAGGTGAAAAAAATATGTCAAAATTATCTAAACTCCTTGTAATTGGTAGTGGTGTAGCTGTAGCAAATTTCTACACAAAAAATCCTAAAAAAGTAGATGAGCACGCTAATTATGTTAAGAAAAAAGCAAAAGATTATTACGGTTATACTCGTTGTATGATTAGATATACTAAGAAGAATGGTGTAGAAGAAGCTGTTAATTACATGTATAATGACTTTAAAAATGTAGTTAAACGTACTAAAAACAGCCTAGAAAGCACTTATGAAAATGCAGTAGATTATGGAAAAGAACTTTCAAGCAATGTTGCTGAAATAAAAGAACATGCAGCTGATGTTAAATCTTACTCTAAAGAATTTAAAGAAAATATCACTACAGCTCGTGCTGCTGGTGACGAACTTAAACCAGTAATCAATAACTATAAAGAACAAGTTCAATCAACACTAAGTGCTATAAAATATCAAGTAGCAAATATTAAAAAGAATGTTGAAGATGATAAAGTACAAGAAAAAGTAGAAGAATTCAAAAATGAAACTACTGAAAAACTTAACTCTGTTAATGAAAAACTAAAAACTGAAGTTCTTAATAAAGAAAAAACAGTAGAAGAAAAAGATAAAGAAGAGAACAAAACAGAGGAATAATAAAATTAGATACTACTCGTCAAAGACAGGGAAGCAGTAAAAGATTACTGTATCTATAATATTGTAATAATTATTCTAGTTACTTTCTTTTTACTAAAAAGATAAAAAAGACAACCAAGATTAGTTTTTCTTGGTTGTCTTTTTACATTTAGGCCATTGATTTTCTCTTTTTTCTTTCACACTTCGTTCACTAATTCGGTAAGCGTCATCTGATAAGCCATGATATTTTTCTTCTGTTATATTATTTTGCATATATTACCTCTATACTAGACTCATTTATATTATTTTTTTATTCTCTATCAGATTAATATCTCCTTCGTTTGTAAAACTTAACTCCACTTCTCCCATTTCCCTCCACGAAGTAAAGTACAAATTTATTTTGTCGTTTATAACTACATCATACCTCCAACTTCCCGTAGAATCATTTTTTTGTACTTTACAAACTCAATTTTTTTCTTATTTCTTCATTATTTTTGCAACTCTACTTTTTTCTTTTTATATATTCTACTATTCTATCTTCATCTTTTTCTTATTTTTCCCTTTATCTTCACTAGTACCAACAAAAAGCATACACTATTATTATTATTATTATTATAAATGCTAACATTGCTCTTGTTATTATTGCTTTCATATCTTTCATTTTTTTAACTCCATTTAATTACACTTTTTTTCATTTATTATAGCATACATATAGGTAAAAAAATAGAGTCATTATACTCTTTTTTTATTTGTTTATTAAGTTTTACAAAAATCTCTATTTGTTTTTGTATCTACTTCCCCATTACTATCTACTGGAGCTACCTCCATTACCTGCATTCCATTATCTTTGTTGTTTTTCTACGGCTAGGACTTTGAATTTATCATTTCCCACTAATTTATCTTTAGTTATGCTATTATTTTTCTCCAATCTTATATGCATCTAAAGCAAGATCTTTATTCAATTTATCTGCAATCATTTTTTTATCTCCTAATTATATTCTATTTCAATTTTTTTGACATATCTGTTTTTCATAACTTTATCTTTAACTCTTTTCATTTCATCAGGATTAGATACAGATGTTCGTATCTCACTCCCTAATCGGTCTTCTGACAAGATTATTTTTATAATTAGAATTTACTTCTACCTCTACAAACCACGCTCCACTTGATCTGTTTTTTTAAACTCAATAATTTTTAATTTTTTTATTTCATCACCATTTTTTTCAATTCATAGTTTTTCTAATACGTATTCAACCATTCTATCTTGGTCTTTTTCTTATTTTTCCCTTTATCTTTGCTAGTACCAACAAAAAGCATATACTATTATTATCACTATAAATGCTACAAATGCTAACATTGCTCTTGTTATTATTACTTTCATATCTTTCATTTTTTTCAACCTCCTTTAATTACACTTTTTCATTTATTATAGCATACATACAGGTAAAAAAATAGAGTCATTATACTCTTTTTTTATTTGGTTATTAAGTTTTTTTATCCTACCTTACTGTCTATAAGTCTTACTCTACTACTTCGTTATGTCTATATTAATATAACAACATAAAAAGACAGCCAAGATTATTTTCTTGACTGTCTTTTATTTTTTTATAGATTATCTAATGCTGCAATACGCTCTTTTACACTATCGTATTGTTCTTGATATGTAGCTTGTTTTTCTTTTTCTTTAGCAACAACAGCTTCCGGTGCTGAACCTACAAACTTCTCATTAGAAAGTTTTTTATTAACACGATCTAATTCTTGTTGTAGTTTATCTAATTCTTTACCTAGACGCTCTTTTTCTTTATCTACATCTATTAAATCACTTAATGATACATAGATTTCTGCTCCTGGTAAGATTCTACTTATGTCTGTTTCATTAGCTTCAACTTCACGTTCTATAATAAGTTCGCTAGGACGAGCAAATTTCTCTAGGTATGCACTACCACTTAGAAGTACATCTTTTACGCTATCTTGAGAGTATTTGATTTTGATAGGAATTTCACGTGACATTGGAGCATTTACCTCACTACGGATGTTACGTACTGCTGTAATAACATCTTGGATAAATTGCATATCTTCAGTTTCTTTTTCAAATACTAATGAAGCATCAATTTTAGCAAATTCACTAGTTACAATACTATCCCCTTCATGTGGAATATGTTGCCAGATTTCTTCAGTTACGAATGGCATAAATGGATGTAACATTTTTAGAGAAGCATCTAATACATAAACTAAAATAGATTTAGTTGTATTTTTTGCAGCTTCATCTTCACCATTTAGTGAAATTTTAGCAATTTCAATATACCATGAACAGAACTCTTCCCATACGAAGTTGTAAAGAATACGGCTTGCCTCACCAAACTCATATTTTTCAAATAATCTTTCGAAATCTTCTATAGTTTTAGCTAATTTAGTTAAGATATATTTATCAGCTAGAGTTTTTTCACCGCTTAAATCTATATCGCTATATTCAAAACCTTCTAAGTTCATAATTACAAAACGAGAAGCATTCCAAATTTTGTTAATATAGTTCCAGCTAGCTTCGATTTTTTCAGTTGAGTAACGTAAATCTTGTCCTGGAGTTGAGTTAGTAGCTAAGAAGTAACGTAAGCTGTCTGCTCCATACTCTTCTATTACTTCCATTGGATCTACTCCATTACCTAATGACTTACTCATCTTACGACCTTGCTCATCACGAACTAATCCATGGATTAAACAATCTTCAAAAGGACGTACCCCAGTAAATTCTAATCCTTGGAATACCATACGAGCTACCCAGAAGAAAATAATGTCATATCCAGTAACTAGACAGCTGTTCGGATAGTAACGTTTGAAATCTTCGCTTTCTAAATCTGGCCATCCTAATGTTGAGAATGGGAATAGAGCTGAAGAGTACCAAGTATCAAGAACGTCCTCATCTTGAACATAATTTTCGATATCTTTTGGAGGATTTACATCAACATAAACTTCTCCAGTTTCTTTGTGATACCAAGCTGGAATACGGTGTCCCCACCAAAGCTGACGAGAAATACACCAGTCTTGGATATTTTCCATCCATGTATTTAATGTATGTTCAAAGCGTGGTGGATAGAAGTTAACTTTTCCATCTTCATCTTTTTGATTTTCTAATACTTTATCAGCAAGTGGCTTCATAGCAACAAACCATTGTTTAGAAAGATATGGTTCTACTACAGCACCACTACGTTCTGAGTGTCCTACTGAGTGAAGGTGTTTTTCTATCTTGAAGCAAACTCCACTTTCTTGTAGGTCCGCTATTAATGCTTTACGGCATTCAAAACGATCCATACCATTATATTTATCAGCATGTTCATTCATAACAGCACCTTCATCCATAACGATGATACGTTCTAAATTATGACGTTCTCCTACTTCAAAGTCATTTGGATCGTGTGCAGGAGTAATTTTAACAACACCACTTCCAAAATCTTTTTCTACATATTCATCTGCAATAACAGGAATTTCTTTGTTTGTTACTGGTAATAGTACAGTTTTCCCAATATATTTTTGATATCTTTCATCTTCCGGATGAACTGCTACTGCAGTATCACCAAATAATGTTTCAGGTCTTGTAGTTGCTATTTCTAAATAATCTCCGCTTCCATCAGCTAAGAAGTATTTTAAGTGATAGAATGCACCTTCAACATCTTTGTGAATTACTTCGATATTTGATAAAGCTGTTTTTTGAACTGGATCCCAGTTAATAATTTTTTCACCACGATAGATTGTTCCATTTTTGTAGTGATCTACGAAAATTTTTGTTACAGCTTTATTTAAACCTTCATCTAGAGTAAATCTTTCTCTAGTATAATCTAGTCCTAATCCTAGTTTTGCCCATTGCTCACGAATATATCCTGCATATTCTTCTTTCCAATCCCACGCACGCTCTAAGAATTTTTCACGTCCTAAATCATAACGGCTAATTCCTTCTTCACGCATTTTTGCTTCTACTTTTGCTTGAGTAGAAATACCTGCATGGTCCATACCAGGAAGATAAAGCACATCAAAACCTTTTAATCTTTTATATCTTGTTAACATATCTTGTAATGTTGTATCCCAAGCATGCCCAATATGTAATTTACCTGTTACGTTTGGTGGTGGAATTACTATTGTATATGGATTTTTCTTGCTTTTATTATCTGCTTTAAACACTTCTTTTTCTAACCACCAGTTATAGCGATTATGTTCTACTTGAGTTGGATTATATTTTGTAGACATTTCAGTCATGACTTTTCCTCCTTAGGTATTATTATTAGTTTTATTATTTCAATTTACTTAGTTGGTGATTTTTTTCTTTATCTTATTACCTATTTAAAAATAAATCAAATTTTAGATAAAAAAAATAACCTCCATCCTATCTAACAAGGACGAAAGTTTCCGTGGTACCACCTTTATTCTAATTATCATTAGCACTTAATAAGATTAACGCTCTAACCACGTTTAAAGCTACTTATGTTCACTCTAAATGCTCACCGTCTACTTCAAAGTCTTGCCTAGGAGAAATCTCTCAACCACTGATTTCTTTTCTGTATCCTACGGTACGCAAGAACTCTTACTTATCGGCTCATCGCATATATTTTATAATTAAAATATGTTTAATATATTATCATATATTCTAACAATAATCAAGTACTTTATAGTAAATCATTATAAGAAAAGTGAGTACCATCAATAATACTCACTTTAGTTAAAATTATTTAAGTATAAATACCTTTGATTTTATTTTTAATAAGCTTGTCATTAAATTGTAAGCTAAAGTATAACCAATATATGCACCTGCTGCTGCAGCTCCAATAGCTAAAAACAAATTGAACCCCTTTCGGTAAACTATTAAACTTATCATTAAATTTCTTTAACATAACAAACACCTCTACATTATTAATAGTAATTTTATTATACTAATTATAATAATAAACGTCAATTAATAACCTAAAACTAAGGTATTTTTGAATGTTTTAAGAAATTAAAATTCAATTATTATTTTTCAATAATATATTAAAAAAAGTAGTTTAATATATAAACTACTTTTTCCTAATATTATTTTTTTCTTTCTTATTTTTTTCCATGCAGTTGCATTATTAATTTTTTTATCGGTAAATTATCTAAATAGAACTCTGGATCTTTTCCTTGTTTATGCTGTTTCACATAGTCTTTTAGTACAACATAAACTACACCTGATAAACCTATAATAGCTATTAAGTTTAGTAAACTCATTATTCCCATTGTAACATCAGCAAATCCCCAAACTATATCTAAATCCATAACACTACCAACGTAAACAAATATACAAACTATCACTCTATAAATATTAACCGCCCATTTTTTAGGTAGTAAATACTGAATATTTGTTTCACCATAGTAGTAGTTACCAATAACTGAACTATACCCAAATAAGAAAATAGCTACAATCAAGAATATAGTACCTATACTACCTATTTGTGAAGTTAATGCTGCTTGAGTTAATTGGATACCTTGCAATTTACCTGCACCATACTCTACACCAGGATATAGTAAAATTAAAAATGCTGTGGCTGTGCAAACTAGACAAGTATCAAAATATACCCCTAAAGTTTGAATAAAACCTTGTTTTGCAGGGTGTGTACTATCTGCAGTCGCTGCAGCATTAGGTGTTGACCCTAACCCAGCTTCATTAGTAAACATACCACGTTTAATACCTAGTAATATCGATGTCCCCATCCCTATTACTCCACCACCAACTTGTTCAAGTCCGAAAGCAGATTTAACTATTTGTACTAAAATCCCAGGTAATTTATCAAAATTTAATACCATAATAACTAATACAATAAATAAATATAAAACTGCCATTACAGGAACTAACCATTGAGTAATTTTTACTACTTTAGTTACACCACCAAATACTACAAAAATAGTTAGTACTAATAGTGCAATACCTGCTACTCTTGGATTTATATCATAAACTTGTAAAGCTTGAGCTATCGTATTTGTTTGAACCGAGTTAAAAGCTATACCATATGTTATCGAAATAACAATCGCAAATAAAATACCCATCCATTTTTGACCTAGACCTTTTTCCATATAGTAAGCTGGTCCCCCACGATAAACACCTTTTCTATCACGCACCTTATATACTTGGGCTAATGTAGACTCTGCAAATGATGATGCTCCTCCAAATAAAGCCATAACCCACATCCAAAACACTGAACCTGGTCCACCCATAGCAATCGCAATCGCAACTCCTGCAATAGTCCCCGTCCCAACACGTGATGCTGCTGAAATTGTAAATGCTTGGAATGCAGAAACACCTTTTTGTTCTCCATCTTTTCCTACTTTAGGTTTTTCCATTATTAACCTAAACATTTCTTTTATATACGTAAATTGTACAAACTTGGTACTAAATGTAAAATATATACCAGTAACTATAACTAACCCTATCAGAAAATATGTCCACATAAAATCATTTAGGTTAGTTAATAATTCTAAAAATCTATCCATATAATTAAAACCCCTTTTTTTATAAAAACTATTTTTTTCAATTATACTTGAAAATGTAATTTTTAAATAAATTTATGTTAGATTTTTTTCATATCGTGGGTATTTTATAGTTTTTTTGCTTTGTTTATACAAGGATTTATTGATATACGCTATTATACTTGAGCAAAACAATAGATAATCTAACAATACTCTGTATAAAAAAATAAACACTGGTCTATAAACTAGAAAAAAAATTTGTAATAAATAATAACAAAAAAATCTGGGAATAATTCAAACATCATGTTAAAAATTTCCCAGATTCATTATATTAACTTAGTCATATTAGATTTATTTTTTTCATTCCTCTTTATTCTATATTTTTTTCTTTTTCTTCAATTACATTAAAGATTATAATAAATTAAGAGTATATTATTTATGATAACTAGCACCTGTTATTATACGATAAGCTCTATACACTTGTTCTAACAATACTACTCTCATCATTTGATGAGGAAAAGTCATTTTACTGAAAGATAATGCATAATCACTTCTCTTCTTAATACTGTCAGAAAGTCCATAACTCCCACCAATTACTAATACAACATCACTTTTACCAGTTAACATTAGATTATCTATCTTAGCAGCAAATTGCTCACTAGAAATACTTTTACCTAATATTTCTAGCGTAATAACATACTGTGTATCTTTAATTTTTGAAAGAATATTGTTACCTTCTTTTTCCATAGCTAGTGCTATCTCAGAATCATTTTCTACTTTTACTTTCTCATCATTTATTTCAATTGTATTTAGTTTAATATATGCTCCTAAACGTTTTTCATATTCTTTAATAGCATCTCGATAAAACTTTTCTTTAACTTTACCAACACATATTAATGTAACTTTCATTATTATCCTCTTTCTAGAAGAAAGGTTGCTTATTAGCACCCTATTCTATTTATTTAATACAAACTTCTCAATTGCATACGCAAAACCATCTTCATCATTACTTTTTGAAATAAAATCTGCCGCTTCTTTTAAAATACTATTACCATTTTCTACAGCAACACCTAGTCCAGCAAACTCAATCATACTAAGATCATTAAGCCCATCTCCAAGAGCCATAACATTTTCGTTAGTTAATCCTAATTTTTTACATAACGAATCTAATGATGCACCCTTAGAAATACCTTTATCATTAACTTCAATAAAGAATGGTTTAGACATAGCTACCTCATATTCATCACCTAACTCTTTAGCCAACTTATCTTTAATTTTCGCTGCTTCATCAGGATGTTTTAAAATTATAACTTTAGCTGCACCTTCTTTTATTTCTTCTTTCATATTTTCAGAAATGATAAGTTTTGCATCTACTAAACCAGTTTCTATTCTAGCATATTCATTATCACGATTTGTAATGACATTTCCATTTTGATATGTAAGAATATCACAGTTATTTTCTAATGCAACATCTATTAAAAATTTTATTCTCTCTGGAGATAAGAATTTTTCATAAACAACTTCTCCAGTTTTTTTAAGTTAGCTATTCTAGCACCGTTAAATGATAATAAATAATTATCATAACTATCTAATTTTAAGTCTTCAACAATTTTCATCATACCAAAAATCTGGTCGACCAGATGCTAAAAATGACTTTTTATATCTTGTTCTTTACATTTTTTTCAATAATTTCTCTATTTTTTTGAGATATTTCATTATTACTATTTACCAGTGTATCATCTATATCTGTAACTATTAATTTATACATATAAAGTATCCTTCCATATATCTAATTATACAAGAGTATTTAATTATTTCTTGACTATATATTCTCAATATTATACCAAAATTTTTAATTATTATTCCATACAAAAAACTAACCTAAAAGCATTCTATTTTTGTATAGAATCTTTAGGTTAGTTTTTACAGTTTTTATTCTATATTTATTTTACTCTGTATATTATTAGTCAAATAATAGAATTTATATTTATTAGTAATTATTTTTATTTTTTTCTTTCTCGTAATTTTATTGACGCAGCAAAGCATAACTACTATTTTTTTCATATTCATATTCCTAAATTCTTTAGTTAATTTTTGTAGAATAAAAAAATCGTGGTACTCCTTTTTATTTTAGAACTCTGGTTTCAATTCTTTTTTTGGTAATCACTTTCTTTAAAAATATTTTTTTCACTTTTTCCATAATTTATACCATTCTTTAATTTCCATCGTTAACCTCTATTCTTTATATATTCTTAATTCTTTTTGAAAAGATACATACTATCATACTCATAAAAAAACAACAATAAACGATATTAGTATAGAAAATTTTACAGAAAATACTGTAGATATAAATCCTCCTATTGTCGCTCCTAAGGGTATCATTCCCCTTCCAAAAATTCTCCAAATAGCTGATACACTTCCCAACATAGATATATCAACTTTACCTTGCCTTATTGTTGAAGCATTTACGTTATATAAAGGCATCGCAGCTCCTATAAGAATATTTGCTATAACTATTAATATAACACTAGCACTGTCACTTAAATAGTATAATAGCAATCCTAATGCATATAGAAAAAAAGCAATAATTATTGTTTTTCCACCACCGAAATATTCTGATATTTTAAAGGAAATAATAGATGAAATTACAAGCCCTATATTCCCTATACTAATAATAATTCCAATTATAGTTGTAGAAATTTCTAAAACTTTACTCAAATAATAAAATTGAATAGATTGAAAAAAATACCAATTCCAAAAAAACCAACATAAAATAGCTAATCGCCAAAACAAATAATAATCTATCTTTATAAATATATTTATATGCATCTTTTATATGAACTACGATTTTTTTATTACTTTTTTGTATTTTTTTCCACCTCAGAAGAAATAAACATCTGACAAATACTTGCTAATATAAAACTCACTCCATCTATTATAAAAAAATAAACGGAGCTGATAGTACACTAAATATAATCCCTGCTATACTTGGAGCAGTTGTATCTATAATACTATTACTAATTTCCATTTTATAGTTGGCTCTCTTTAATTCATTTTTTTATCTACTAACATAGGAACTTGACTATAAAAAGATATACCACCAAATAGTAAACATGTATTCAATAAAAAAATCAATATATAGAATCCTTCCAATGGAAGTTGTTTTGTTAATGAAAATATGAAAAGTACAATAGAAATAATGAAGCATATAAGATTTGTAATTATTCCTATTATCCTCTTATTTCCTTTATCAACAATAACCCCTACTAACGTACTAAATAACAGGCTTGGTAAAAACGACAGTACTGTAATAATAGATGTTTCTAAAATATTAGTATTATAAACATATATTCCCACTAATGGCAGGGAGAAAATTGTTAGTTTATTACCATAAGTACTTATAATTTGGGAACACCACAAAAAGGTAAAATTTCTATTTAACATATATATTCCCTCCCAATTTTTTTAATAAATTTCTTTTTTTATTTTTTTAACCTAAAAATACTTTCATATCACTTAATTATATTCTACACTACACTATTATTTCAGTATGTTTTTTTATTGATTTAGTAAGTTTTCCTATATTTTTTTCCATAACTAACACTACTCAAATTATTAATAGTAATAAACTATTTGTTAAATTCTTCAATGATATTTTTTTCCAAATTATCTTATTTTTCCTTCTTCAATATAGCATTAATAGCATTATTATCTTCTATTACTTTATTTAAAATTGCTGTTTTTACTTCTTCTTCTGAACTATTAATATCTTTATACGCGTAGTTTATCGCTCTTGAAGACGTTAATATTGCCCCTAAACCTTTTTCATCAAAAGCATATTTTATATCCTCTATACTTCCACCTTGGTAACCTAATCCTGGAACTAAGAACAAAGATTTTCTCAAGATAGTTCTAAATTTTTTTAGTTCTTCTGGATACGTTGCACCAATTACTGCTGCGATATCTGAATAACCATATTTTCCAACTTGTTTGATATTATTATTTATATAGTCACATACTAATTCAGAAACTGTTTGATTCTTACCTTCAATAACATTATCTTGTATTTCTCCTGATGATAAATTGCTTGTCTTAACTAAAATAATAGTTCCTTTATTTTTCTCAGCACCAAGTTTAATAAAAGGATTTAATCCGTCACTTCCTAAATATGGATTTACCGTTACGGCATCAACTGATAGTTTTGATTCCCAACTGTCCTTATCTAGAGTTTTAAAAAATGTTTCAGCATATGCATTTGACGTATCACCAATATCTCCTCTTTTTGCATCAGCTATAACTATCATTCCCTTACTTTGAGCATATTCTACTGTTCTCCAAAAAGCATCCACTCCAAAAGAATCATATTTTTCATAATATGCTAATTGAGGTTTTATAGCTGGTACTTTATCGTATATTAAATCAATTATTTCCTTATTAAATCTCAAAATTGCACTAGCTGCGCCTTCAGGAGTTCTACCATGTTCTTCCTCCGCCTGCTTTAAAATATAAGTTGGATACTTCTTCAAATCAGGATCCAATCCAACACATAAATGAGATTTCGTTTTAATCACTCTTTCTATATATCTATCTGCGAACATTTTACTCCTCCTTCATATTTTCTATATGATTTATTATTATTTTATGAATTTCCTCTATACTTTTAGATGAGTCTATTATCAGTGTATCTTTGGGTAAAACTTCTAAAAAGTTATTTCTTACTTGTATGAAAAGTATTATCATCTTTTTCCTCAAATTTTATATTTTCTCCATCTCTAATTTTTATTCTCTCCAACGCTTTCTTAGGTTTTACATCTAGAAATATTACAACATCCGGTTTCTCTATATTCTTATTAAGTCTACTTATTTCTTCATACGCTATTCCTCTAGCTTTAAAAAATGCAAGTGAACTATACAGGTATCTATCTGATATTACATTTATCCCTTTGCTAAGTATAGGTTTTATCTCTGCTTCGTTTTGATAAGTTCTATCAGCTGCTGCCAGTAAAGCAATTGAATACATGTTAGGTACTATTCCTTTATCCAAGTAATTTCTAACTCTTTTATCTTTTCTATAAAAATCAGTAGGCTGTTTGGTATTATGTACTATTTTATTTTCTTTTTCAAACCAATCTTTTAGCAAATTTATTTGGGTAGTCTTCCCAGAACCATCTAAACCTTCAAATACTACTAATATTCCTTTCTTCATTTCATACCTCCATTTGTATGTACGCTTTGGCCTTATATATAACTAAATTTCTTATTTAATAAATGCATTACAAGTTCTACTATATTACCTATTTCAACTATTCTTTATTCATATGTGTTTTCTATATAATGTCATCTTCTTTCGTCACTCTCATTAGATTTAGACATTTCTTTTTAGAAAAATTTACATTTACTTATATAGTTTTTTTATACCAACTTTCCATATAGACTATAATTATATTTTTTTATAAACTATAGATTTATTGTTTTCATTTCTCCATATTAAAAAAACGAATATCATATCAATATGTACATTTATTTAACTTCTTTTCATTATATCAGATAACTCTACTCTCTCCTAATGAAAAAGGAAAAAAATCAAATCACATTGATATGACCTCTGTATTAACTTCAAAAAGTTAGATTTATTGATTTATCTTTTTTTCAAATATATATAATCAGTCCTTACCGTCCATTATTTTACTTTACATTCTCTAATAATTACTGAAATCTAAAGATTATTTCTCACTTAGCGTAACATAACAAATTATATTAAAGACATTAATTTCCATGTACAAGTACAATCAAAATCTTATAACACCTCATTTTTGTTATATTACAATTTTTTTAAATAATAAAAATATTATATTTAAAAAAATAATTTATATATTCTTTTTGATTTTTTTCAACTTACACATGTTAATATATATATATTAGGGGGATTGTCAAATGAAAAAAATATCTATTAAGTTTTAATATTCTAACAATAATTATCTTTTTAACAGGATGTTCTTCAAAAAGATAATGACGGTTTGTTTTATAATACTTTCACTAAAAAAATATGGATATGTTTTTTTGTCGAATATAAATGTCTTTGTTCAAAGTTGGGGAGTATCTATAATTATTATTACACTTATAGTAAAGGGAATTATTCTTCCTTTTATGCTTAAAAAAATTATAAAAAAAGCAACGTGCAGCATCTATCAATATGGAAAAAAAGCAAAACCTGAATTAGATATCGTACAAAAATAAAAATAAAAAAACTTAGGGAAGATGAAAAGAAAGTATTTAATAATGATGAACGCATGAAAATAAGAATTGAACAAACTGAACTTCAGAAAGAAATCTTTAAAAATATAAAAAAATATGACTGTTCACCTGCAATTTTTCGGAAACCTGATCCCTATTTTTAATTCAGGCTCCGTTTATTTCTGGTCTGTACTTTTACATTACAAAATCCAGTATATTCAAGAGATATTCTTGATTCAAACTTTTTATCTATTTCACTTGGAGAAAAATCTTATATTTTATTAATACTTGTGTTTATTATTTATATGATAGTTGGAAAGATTTCTCAAAGTATGATGCAAAGCAACCCAATGACACAAAACACACCGGAAGCTGAACGTGCACAAAACATCTCTAAAAATATGGTTTGGATTACTCCTATAATGCTAACATTTATAACATATACGAGTATAGCTGCCATTGGAATTTATTTTGTAGTCAGTGGTATTCTTGTAATATTTCAAATATTATTAGGTCGCAAGCTATATCCACCTTATGTACCTAAACCTATTAAGAAATCAAGTAAACAAAAAACAAAACTAATAAAAAATAAAAAATAACATAAAAAGAGCTAGAATAGGTGATATAACTTCAAATTTTCCAAAGTTATATCAAAAATTCTAACTCTTTATTTTTATTCTACAAAAATATATTTAAACTTTTTAGCTCAACACATTCTGTTAATTGTTGCTTAATTTCTTCTTGTATATGATGAGAAATCATTATTAAGGTAAGTTGATTATCAGCTAAGATGTTATTTTTCTATATGTATTGCGGTTTTTTTCATCTAATGCTGATGTTGCTTCATCTAAAATTAAAATTGGATAGTCTCTAATTAATACTCTAGCAAGAACTAATCTTTGCTTTTCACCGCCAGATAATATTCCTCCCATATTTTCTAGCTCATGATCTAAACCATTATCTAAGCTTTTAACCCTATCATCTAGGCACACTTTTTTTAGAACATTCCATATTTCCTCATCTGAAAAATCTTCATCTAAAGTAATATTATATCGTATAGAACCTGTAAAAATAGAAGTTTGTTGACTTACATAACCTATTTCATTTGAAAAATTGATATCATCCTGTGTTTCAAGAGGAACACTATCTATTAATACTTTATCAGTATCAGAGTGTAATTTTCCTAGAAGAAGTTTGATTAAAGTTGATTTCCCAGAACCACTTTTACCAATTATAGCGTATTTACCACCTTTATTTATATTGAAGTTGAAATCCTTAATAACATGATTATCACCAAAACTGTAATTAAAGTTTTTAAATTCTATTTTTTCTTTAACATGAGGATACTTTGTTTCCTTAACAGTTGATTTTTTTACAACACTATCTAATATATCTTTTGTTCCAATTACTTTGATATATAAATCAACTAGCTGACCAGTAGATGTAAGATATATTCCTAATATAGTAGACACTGAGGCTATTGCTCCAATACTTAATTCGTTTCTCAAAACTAAATAAACAGCGAAGATAAAAATTAACAGTTCAAATAGCTTTTCTATACTTTGTAAAGTTAGTTCACCAAACGCCATTAGCTTAGAAATATTATACTGTTGATCTTCTTTTTGGCTCTGACTAGACTTAACATTTTTTTGAAAAATAGTTTTTATTCTTCCAATATTCTTTAAATCTTCATACCCACTTATATATTCTTTTTAAAACACCTGAAAACTTACCAGTTAATATTGATAAGTTTGTATAACCTACTCTAATCTTATTACCAAATTTTCCACTTATTAAAAACATTGCACCTGATGATACTATGGCAAAAATAACAAACTTTCAATTTATCATCCACAAGAAAACTACCGATGATATAAATAATACAATAGAGCTTAGCAAACTAGTTAGCGGTGAGAATAAATATGCAGATAATAATTCTAATTGATATGTATACTTTGCCATATGCTCCCCTGAGTCTACTTTATTGAAATCAGATTGGGGCATATTCTCTATATTTTCACTAATTCTATCTCCTAAATAAATTTTCCACTGTCTAATTAACTGAGCAACTATGATTTTTAACCAAGCCCTTAACAGTTCCACAGCTATTAAAATGCATATAATAATAGCTACTTTATACCACAATGATCCAGTTTTATACACTACTGTATTAACGATATCAACACGAGCATACACGACATAAACAGTTCCTATAGAAACTATTAATGTTAAAATAAACATAATGCTCAATTTTAATTTATTTAATGTTATGACTTCTAAAATATTTTTTACCATATTGCTCTCCTTTGTATAGATTATATTCCTATAGAAGCGACTCGAAAATAGTGACTCCCTAGACATCGATTTGTCAATTCCCCCATGAAGTTTCTTAGATATCTAAAAAGCTTTTATAAGACGAATTTAGATAGTGATTAATCACTGTGATTACGAGTTCTCATATAAACTTTTTTTAAGATTTGTTTTTTGAATAATACCTATAGTATTTTTTTATAATTTTTAATTGTACTGACTTTTTATTCTCTGTGTCAAGACAATTATAGTAAGTTTTCTGAAAAATTATAAGTTTATATTGTTATCATCTTTTTTTCATACTATAATAAATGTATAAATATAAGTCAGTATTTTTATATATTTCTCACAATTTCTCTTAATAGCGTGTTATTAAATTAAGTGGAATTAAAAGTAGGAGGTATTTATGAAAAAAATATATTTTTAAAAATTTAAATATAGGTTCTTATTTATTTGTTTTTCTTATATTGTTAAGACAGTTATTTCTTATGAAAAGTAACTTTTTAAATGCAGATGCTATAACTGTGCTTACTAACAGAAATCTAAATAGTTTCTTTGAAATCATCTTATTTTTTTATCAGTTACGTGGTTTGTTATTATAGTAATTGATAGGGTGGTTAAAGTAAGAGAGAGATTTTTTTATTCAAGATATTGGAATAGATGTTAAGGATAATCTATCTAGTAACCTTATAGAGTTAGATATTGAAAAGTATAAAGATAACTCATCTGGTGTTTATCAATCTTGGTTTAACAACGATATTCAAATGATTCAAGAAAAGGGTTTAAGGAATATATTTGCTATAATATACAGTCTTTCTGGAGTGGTATTTTCACTTTATGCTCTATTGAAATATCACTGGATCATTTCTTTAATTACTATTATAGGGACAGGAATATTAATTTATCTTCCAAAAATTTTTAATAAAAAACTTCATAATATGGGAACAGAAGTTACTAAAGAAAATGAGAACTATGTTGCTTCGTTAGAAGAGACGATTTTAGGTTATGATACATATTTCTCTCTTAATAAATTACAAATAATTCCTAAAAAGAATAGCTAATATAAGTAGAATTTTTGAAAAAAACGTATTTGTTAAACAAAGTAAATTGGAAAGTAATTATTACATGCTTAACTTTGGCTTAAATGTCTTTTTCCAAGTGTTATTAGTTTTTGTTACAGGGTATTTAGTTGTTAAAGATAATTTAGAAATCGGTGCAGTTGCAGCTGTAGGAATGTTTGCTAATCTTGTATTTGATGGTATGAGCCAAGTTGGTTATAGAATAGCATTTATTAAAGGGGCAAAACCTATTTTCTCTAAGCATGATGAATTCATGTTAAATAATAAGGATACTCACTCACCTGTTAAATATTCTTTAAGAGAAACATTATATAAAATTAAAAACTTATGTTTCAGTTATGGTGACAAAGAAATTTTTAAATAATTTGAACCTTGATATAAAAAGAAGGGAATAAATATTTAATAAGCGGAGATAGTGGAGTAGGAAAATCAACATTATTTAAAATTCTTACAGGGCAACTAAGAAATTATGAAGGTAGTATAGAGTATTGTAGTGTTGATTTGAAAAAATTATCTACCAAACAAATACTAGAAAAACTGACTATAATTCAACAAGAAAATTTTGTTTTTTCAGGTACTGTCAAAGATAATATAACTATGGGAGAAGTAGCTGAGGATAGTGAAGTAGCTAAATATTTAGAAAAAGTGGGCTTAACTCAGAAGGACTTCTTATATTCAGAAGTAGAGGTTCATGGGGAAAATCTTTCGGGAGGACAACGCCAGAGATTGGCTATAGCAAGAGCGTTGTTCAATGGTAAAAAAATACTATTAATTGACGAGGGAACATCAGCTTTGGACAAAGAATCAGCAAAAAGTATAGTAGAAATGCTGTTAAGAAATAAAGAATTAACGATAATAATGATTAGCCATGATATAAGTGATGAACTAAGAGGGAAATTTGATAATAAAATAAAACTTTAGTCCCCCACACTTTAATTGTGATTCGACGAACATAATTAGAACACATATTCCTTAACTATAAAAAGCCTAGAAGAATTAATTTTCTTCTAGGCTCGTATTTTATCCTAATATTTCATTCACTAAATGAGCTATTAAAAATATACAAATGCTGATTTAGCAACAATCTATATAACTATTTTTTTGATAAAAAAATCTGTAAGAAACCTAATTTAGACATAAAAAAAGACCGCTCATAAAATGAACGGTTTTTTAAAAAAATAATATATTAAAAATTATTTAATTATAATTATGATATTTCTTGACATAGATTTCTCCTTTTTTTACTTTTTAAATTTATTTTTTTATTTGATTATAATTATAATATTTCTTGACATAGCTCTTCTCCTTTTTACTTTTTAAATTTATTTTTATTTGATTATAATTATGATATTTCTTGACATAGCTCTTTCTCCTTTTCTTTTTTTAAATTTTTTTGTTAATTTATTATTAAATTATACTTATTACCAATACTATGTATATTTTTTTATAATAAATATACCTATAAATTTTTTTATTATTTAATTCTATTATTTCAGTTTTTTTCTATCATTTTTAAATTTTAACTTCTCTACTAACTTTAATGATACTTTATTATTTGAATACACTTCTCCAGCTAGATTCATAATTTTTATATTTCTCCTTTACATGATAAGAAAGTATATTAATTATCTCTCCAGCTATATTTTTTTACCTCTATATTTCTCGACTAAAGCTATTCCTATCAATACATAATCTTCTACTTTATTTATTTCATATATTAAAGTTATTCCTATAGGTTGCTTTCTTTCTAACACTATAAAAAAATCTAACTTGTTTTTTTCAAAATATTCAAGAGTATTATTAATTTCCTTTTTCTGTAATTTTTTTCCAGAATCTACATTCAACGAAATATCTTGTATAGTTTTATCATTGTATAACAACTCTAAAAATTTCAAATCATTTTTTTGTTGCTCTTCTCAAAAGAAATTAAACTATTCATAATTTTTCTCCTCCTATCCTTTTTCAAACTTTTTGATATTTTTTTATACTCTCATTAAATAACCAATAAATCCCTATTATCAATATTAAAAAAATGTAGCCGAAAAATATTACAACCTTATTATCATAGTATCTACTCATAAAACTTGTTCCTAATGCACCTAGTGGAGATAGTGCTGTTGACAAACCTAGCATAGCTGATAAAACAATTGTTACTTTATCTCTTGGTGTGGACATTTGAATTACTGTTTGAGAATAAATATTCAGTATACCTATTAATACCCACCCGATAAAAAAACAATGCAAATACTATTAATTTGGAGATTAAACTGTCATTATTTATAAATATCATCCCCATCCAACATAGTGATATTATTAATATAAACATTATATACAAAAAACCTAATTTTATACTCTTTAATATTTCTAAATTTGATAACATTGATCCTAATAAAACTCCTATACCAGAAGCACTCAATAAAATGCCATAGTACGTGCTGGTTCTAGAAAATTCTGGTAATGCTGCGTAAATTGCTGTTGCTGCTAAATTTATAAATATAACTCCAAATAACAATGATTTCAAAGGTGAATTTTTTTCCAAAATATAATCCCTTCTTTTTAGTTCAGAAAAAAATAATTTTTTTGATACTATCTTTTTAGATTTTTTTCATTTGAACATGGTGTTGAAACTACTTTGGATAAGAATAAAAAAATAATATTGCATTTATAAAAAAATGTTATACTATCTATATAATACGCCCAAATAAAACCAAATGTAGTTATTATAATTCCACCTAGAAAATTAAATATTGCATCACTCCCTTGATACGCTATACCAAATAAAGAATTAGCTTTTACTAAATCTTTACTATCAACAATTTTTTTGGAAGTAGTGCTAATTGTCCAGGATATACAAGTTGATTTAGAAAACTTATTATCGGCATTATTATTAAAACATGATAAACTTTTTAAATTTCCTGTTATGTGTAAATAAGGAATAAATAATAATAAAACTCCTTGTATTATTTGAGTTACTATTAAAAAAATTTTTTTCATGTTTATTCTATTAAGAATAGGTGATAAAATTATTTGAACTATCGCTGTTGAAGATGTCAAAAAAATAGCGCTAATCCTGTATAGAATGTTGAACCACTTAATGAAAAATACTAATAACATAGTTGCTATTAAATAAATACTATCGCTAAAAATTTGTTATTAATCTTCCTAAAAAAATAAAATTATAAAGTCTTTATTTTTTTATCATATAAAACCTCCAGTAGTTTTCTATTCTTAAATTTTTATTTTTAAACATAAAATTAATGATAAACGTTTAAAAAAATATTTTTACTGTTATTCTAAATTTTTTTCAGCTCTTTCGAACCGAATTATTATATATTCAATAAGCTATATGTAACTTTTTTTCTTTCCCTTCATTCTTATTAGAATATTTTTTTCTACTAACTTTTTCAAATTCTAATAAAAAAATTGTTGTTCTTGAGATTTATTTAGAGAAAATTCTATTGTATTTTTCTTTAAACAATTTATTAAAAAAATATTTGCAGATGGAACAAAAAGCGTGTGCAGTTGGTAAATAATATTTTTTTGTATTATTCCATTTACCACATCTGTATCAACTACTTTTTATAAAACCCATTTCTTCTAATATATTAAGATGATAGTGAATTCTTGTTCTATTAATCTTAAGTTTTTTTGCTAATTGCTGTGAGTTTTTGTTTAGTTGTACCTAAGGTTGTTATTATATCAACTCTTAAAGGATCAGCTAACGCTTTTTAATTTTTTTCCAAGTCATTTATATAATAAATATCTTTCATGATATTTCTCCTAAACATCTTTCGTGATATTTATAATATACCAAATATTCTACATACTGTCAAGTTTTTTCTGTTTTTTTAGTTTTTTTGTTAAATTATTTTTTTCTAGATTGCAACTTTCAAGAAAATCATTACAATCATGTATTGATAAATGATATTTGTTTCTTAGTATCATTTTATACACACTATGTTATGGTATTTGAGAATAAATTTATTTTACCGATATTTTTTTCAAATCTTCATAACCTGTTAAATATTCCTTTAAAACTCCAGAAAATTTCCCTGATAAAATTGATAAATTTGTATATCCTATGCTAATTTTATTACCAAACTTACCACTTATTAAAAACATAGCTACTGACGATAATAGTGCGAAGATAACAAACCTCCAATTAATCAGCCATAAAAATACAACTGATGAGATAAATAATACAATAGCACTAAGTAAACCAGTTAATGGTGAGAATAAATATGCAGATAATAATTCAAGTTGATAGGTGTATTTAGTCATATGCTCACCAGAATCAACCTTATTAAATTCCGACTGAGACATAGTTTCTATATTTTTACTAATTCTATCACCTAGATATATTTTCCATTGTTTAATCAATTGTGCAACTATGATTTTTAACCAAGCCCTTAACAGTTCCACAGCTATTAAAATACATATAATAATAGCTACTTTATACCACAATGATCCAGTTTTATACACTACTGTATTAACGATATCAACACGAGCATACACGACATAAACAGTTCCTATAGAAACTATTAATGTTAAAATAAACATAATGCTCAATTTTAATTTATTTAATGTTATGACTTCTAAAAATATTTTTTTATCATATCATCCCACCTTTTCTATTTTTAACTCTTTACCTATGTTTAACTCTATAAAATCTAATCTTCCTCAATTTCTAATCTTATAAAATCACTTTATTATTTCTTAAATTTACATATAATACATGAACGGCTGACAATATATTTATTAACAAAATATAATAAGCAATATTTTTCTAAGTACAATCCTATTAAACTTAAAACGATAGTAAATAACGGTGCACTTATTCTAAAAAAATTTGTAATATACTTTTTTCTATATTCTTTATTATTAATTTTTTTATAAAATTAGTCCTTAATCTTATACTGATTGATACTCCTAGTGCCACTATTAAAGATAATAATAAAACTTGTAATGGTAAAAATACCTTACATATAACAAATATAAAGAATACTATATCTAAAAATTATGTAAGATATAAGTATATTATTTAAATTTATCTCATATTTCTTAGTAAGTATTAAAAAAATAAAACTACTGTTAGTCCTGGGATAAAGAATACAATACTAGAATATTGTATTAAATTTCTAGCAGCCAATTGTTTTTATAAACATTGGTATAAAAAAACACTGCTGCTCCCGATAATAACGCTGTATTAACAACAATATATTTTTCTTTTTTTAAATCATTAAAAACTAATCTTTCAGAATTTTTTCTCAGTTTTTATTTTTTTAAAAATTATTTATTTTTTTAAACTTGAAAAATAAAACAAACACAATTATAAATACAATTAAATACTCCTCGATATTTACCTTATATATATAACTTCCTAAAGAAAAAAACCAAGTAATTTAGACAAATTGCTATATATAGATATATCTGTCACACCAGCTTTAATAGATTTACTCTCCTCTATTACAAATAAATTATAATTAAGAAGCACTATTGTGATTAATAAATAATAAACAAAAATAAAATATAAGTACATAAGTTATATTAATATTACTTTTAAAAATAAACATTACTATAGAGAAAAACAATTAACATATAATAAAGATATTTTTGTCTTTATACCTGTTATTATTTTAAAATAACTAGTGTCTAATAAAATAAAAAAACTCTATTAAAGTAGTGATAAACAAAAATAATGTATATAGGAAAATTATACACAGATATAAATTTTACTGTTATATAGGAATATAGAACGCTCAATATTAGATTCAAACATAGATATAAACTTCTTGCTAATTTGACATTAAATTCTATAGCGTTCACCCCTCAAATAAATTTTTATTTATTTTTTTATACCATAATAAAATAAATTCTACTTTTTTTAAAGTATATAGACTATATTATCTTACACTTCTTGAAAAAGTCAATATTTTTCTGAATATTATTCTGATTTTTTTATCAATTGTTATTTTTAAATAAAAAAACTAACCCAAAAGCATTCTATTTTTATATAGAATCTTTAAGTTAGTTTTACACCTATTTAACATAGTTATCTCAGCATCTCATAAATTAGATATATTAAGAAAAAAAGTACTTAAAAAGATTATAATTGATGTGTACCCCTTCCACTAGTTTGTCCAGTAAAAGGGGTACATATCACCGTTAGACTAAAAAATCTACGATAGGTTTAAACTCTATCTCTAAATAAATATATTATGAAATTCTTATTCTCTCTTCAACACAATTAAACAACTACATTTTCAAACTTTTTTTATATCAATATTTTTATAGTTATAACTTACTTTATTCTATCTCTATACACCCAATTGAATATCCATTGAAGATTTATAGATGGTTCGTTATTTTCCAATTCTTCCAATATAGGTCTAAATTCTTCATAAATCTCATCTTTAAGTTTAATCTCGTCTACAATTGTAGTATCTAAGTTCTTCATATTATTATCAAAATCTATTATCCTTACCAATTTCATAGTTTTATCGAAATAATAACTTACTCTATTTTTTTATTATATATATTCGTTATCTATCGTAATATCAGATAAATATATTTTTTTTTTACCAATCAGATGCATTCCATCAAAGTCATATCTAATGCCTTCAGCTTGAGATTTTGGCAATATATCCAAGTTGTCTATTAACATCATCAATTCCAGATCTCTGACATTACTACTTGATGAATGTTTTGCATAATACACTGAATTACCTTTTAAATTTGTATCCCCTATAAACCAAATTGTTGCTAACGCCAATATCACTAGTATAATTTTTTTAATCATTTTGCTCAGTTCCTTTCTTAAAACTATCTTTTAAACCAATATTTTGCTTTATTATACATCCAATTACTTGCTGGCTTAATAACTTTGTTATAAATAGGCTCTACAAAAGGTTTGACTACTTTATTATATTCTGGTTTGATTATATTATTATAAATTGGTCTTAATAGATTTTTAAACTTTTTATATTAGTATTTTATAGTTATAACTTACTTTATTCTATCTCTGTATACCCAGTTAAAAAAATCCACTGCAAATTAATAAATGGCTTCTCTTCTTCTAATTCTTTTTAATATAGGTTTGAAATTCTCATATATTTCTTCTTTTATTTTATTTTTCATCTACTGTTGATATATCTATATTTTTGCCTATTGTTACCAACATCTACAACTTTTTTTCAACTTAAAATTTTCATCAAAAATTATAATATTGTCTTTCATTACTTATATATACATATTCATAGTTAGCGTCATTTACACTGTATCTACTTAATAGATATACATTTTTTTGTAGTATTTTTGTATATTTTTATCTCCATCAAGTCTATAACTAAACTCTTCACAATCAGCACTTTTCTGTATATTTTCTACCAACATCATTATTTCTAAATCTCTGACATTACTACTTGGTGAATGTTTCGCATAATACACTGAATTACCTTTTTAAATTTGTATTCCCTATAAAATAAATTGTTGCTAACGCCAATATCACTAGTATAATTTTTTTATCATTTTGCTCTTTTTCTTTCTTAAAACTATCTTTTCAACCAATATTTTGCTTTATTATACATCCAATCACTTGCTTTATTATATTTATCTAACATCCAATTACCTGCTGGCTTAATAACATTGTTATAAATAGGCTCTACAAAAGGTTTTTGCTACATTATTGTAAATTGGTTTGAAAATATTATTATAAATTAGTCTTACTACATTCGATTACTAAACTTTTTAAACGATTAAAAATTTTTCTATGAAGAATACTCAAATCACATACTGTACCCAAAAATATTTCTACCTGCTCTTTTCAACAACTAATTCCATTCAAATCCCTTTAATATAAAAGCTTTTTTTATAACGTTTAATTATATTCTATTTTTACGTTGTTATTTCTGTAACTATTAGTTTATACATATAAAGTATTCTTCCATATATCTAATTATACAAGAGTATTTAATTATTTCTTGACTATACATTCTCAATATTATATCAAAAATTTTTAATTATTATTCCATATAAAAAAACTAACCCAAAGTGTTCTATTTTTGTATAGAATCTTTAAGTTAGTTTTTACACATATTTAATATAATTATCCCAGTATCTCGTAAATTAGATATATTAAGAAAAAAAATACTTAAAAAAATTACAATTCCTATTGCTTGGGCAATTTTTTTCATGTTTTTTTAATTTATCTGGGTCTTTTTCTTATTTCTATTGCTTCTTCCTCTGTCATTCCAGCTAAAAAGATTTATACTCTTTTTAACTATCAATAGATAAGAATTATGAAGAAATATAAAAAAATCATTATAATTATACCCGCAATATACCATAGTTTATTATTAAATACTGATTCTAGTATAAATGTCACTGTAATTAATAAAGTTTCTATTGCCGTTAATATTAGAAAAATTTTTTTCTACTCATATCTTTTCCCCTACCTTTTTCATATTTTTTTATTTTTTTATTTAAACTACTACCCTTTTTATACTCTCTTCTTTACTATATTATATCATGTCTTCTTTCTGTTATTCCAATGATACCAGAAAGCTACAATAGTCATTATTGTTATCACCAAGCTATTTTTGAACTCTCTAATATTCTAAAAACTATTTTTCACCTTATACTTTTTCAGGATATAACGAAGCTGTTCACTTGTGATTTCTTCATTTCTATAGTCTATATTTTCACTAGCTAAATAGTTTAAAAAGCGTCTAATACTAACATATCCTTCTTTAGCAATAATTAGATGATCTAGCATCTCTATCCCTATAATATCTCCTACCTCCATTAAGTTAATCGTTGTTCTTATATCTTCAACTGAAGGTGTTGCATCTCCACTAGGATGATTATGAATACATACTATACTTGCTGCACTATTTTTAATAGCCATTTTAAATACTTCTCGTGAATGAACAATAGAGGTTGATAAACTTCCTTTAAATACCTCACGTTGTTGAATAATCTTACCTTTAGTGTTTATATCCAAAACTATAAATACTTCTTGTGTTAGATTTTCCACCGATGATTTTAAATATCTAGCAATCGATTCTGGACTAGAACATTTTACATCTAAGACATTAGTAGCGTATATTCTTCGAGCAAATTCAATATTTGCTAGTATATGAATTGCTTTTTCCGTTCCTATTCCTTTGTGTTTAGTTAGCTCATCAAAAGTTACATCTCTAAGTTTGGTTATTCCTCCTACATCTTTTAAAATACTATCTGCCAATTCAATTACATTTTGATTCTTAATTCCCGTTCTAAGCAAAATAGCTAAAATTTCTTTATCACTAAGTGCTGTCGCTCCGAACTTTCTAAATTTTTCTCGAGGACGATCATCTTCACAAAATTCCTTTATTGTATAACCACTTACCATAACAATCCCTCCCTTATTAATATAATTGTTAAATAACTAAGTGTAATAAATGGTACTAACGGTATTTTTAGTTCCCTTTTTAACTTTTTTAAAATCAATAATGAAAGTGCAAAAAATCCAGCATAAACAAATGTAAATGCTAATAAATATATTCCTTCAAAAAAATATTTAAGTTTATGGCTAAAAACACAATATACTTTTATATCGCCATAACCTAAACCACCTTTTGATAGATAATATAGTATATGAAAAAAAGTAAAATAAGAAATAAAAAAATTTAAAAATATCAAAAAAAGTAAAAGTTGTTAATTAGGAGAATAATATTCAATAGTAATAGAAGAAAAAAAATAATTCATCTAGTATTTGTAAATATTTTATATCTTCTATAGAAATATAAATTAATAAAAATTAGAATATAAGCATGAAGTAATGTTACAAAGACAAAATTATCTTCAAAAAAACAAAATATAAAAATAATTATACTAGCTGTAAAAAAAATTCGTATAAAAAAATATCAAATGGAATTCTAGAACCGCAATAGCTACAGCGCCCTTGTTTAAATAAAAAAACTAAAAAAATAGGTATTAAGTCAAAAGGTTTTAGCTGTCTTTTACAACTTTCACAGCTGCTACGTTTAGATAAATAGTCAAGCTTATTTTCAGTATCAACTAAACACTTAATTGAGCTTGATAAAATTAAACTTACTATAAGTATAAAAGGTTTAAAAAAATATAACTTTCCATAATAATTCTCCCTAATTAATATCCCTTATATTATTTTTACCATATTTTTTTCATATAAAAACAACCCAAATAATTAATATTTGAGTTGTTTCTTTTTTTAATTTTAAGTTGTGATTATACTATTTTTACAGGTAATACTGCTCCGTTCCATTTTTCTTGCATGAATTTCTTAGTATCATCTGATCTTAGTGCTTCTAGAATTTTCTTAACAACAACTTTATCTTTATCCCCTTCACGAACAACAAGGATGTTTCCGTATGGGTTATCTGAAGTTGCAGCTTCTACTAAGATTGGATCTTTAGCAGCGTTTAATCCATTATCAACAGCGAAGTTAGCGTTGATAGAAATTAAATCAGCTTCATCATTTTCATAGTATTTAGTCATTAAAGCTGGATCATTTTCATAGCTGAATTGTAAGTGTTTAGGGTTTTCAGCGATATCATCAAAAGTAGCAGTTACTGGATCAACACCATCTTTAACTTTTACTAAACCTTTAGATGCTAATAATTTAATTACACGTCCCCATTCAGCTTTGTTGTTACTTACGTAAACTTTAGCTCCATCTTTAAGGTCAGCTACATCTTTAACACGTTTAGAGTATAAACCGATTGGTTCTAAGTGAACAGCACCAGCGTCTTCAATTTTGTATCCATTTTCTTTAATTGCATTTTTTAGGAATGGTACGTGTTGGAAGTAGTTGATGTCGATTTCTTTTTCATTTAACGTTTTGTTAGGAATGTAGTAATCTTGATAAGTAACGATATCTAATTTAATACCTTCTTTTTCTAGTTGTGGTGCCACGTGCTCTAATAATACTGCGTGAGGTACGTTAGTTGCACCAATTTTTACTGTTACAGGATTGTTTGGATCTAATTTTTCTACGTCAATCCCTTTCTTTTTCGTCTTTAGATGATGATGAACATCCAATTAAAACAAATCCAAGTACGAAACTTGTTACTAATAGTAGTAGTTTTTTCATTTGAGTTTTCTCCTTTTAAATTATTTTATTTTTTTGTTATATTTAGTAAGTTTTGGAAATAAAAAAACCCCCCTACTCTCCTAAGAGAATAAGGGCGAAATCAATTTCACGGTACCACCTTACTTTTCGTAAATATACGAACTCAATCACTACTTTAAAGATACGGGTCTAGAATATATCTTAAAATAATGTGCGTTTGTAACGTAACGCTTACGAAAAAAGCTCGGATTAAACTAAAACTCACTTTTTTTACCATTCAAACCATTTTCACATATAATCTGCAATGTGTGCTTTCACCTATTCACACTCTCTGTAAAAGTTTTTATATGTTACTTATTCAAATATTGGTAACTATTAACTTGAGTAAATAATATCATTTATCTTTTATTGTGTCAATACTTTTTTTAAAAAATTTCCCCACTAAGAAAAACGAGAAAAACGGTTCCTTATGTACAGTTGTTCATTTTATAGCTACAAAATATTTTTTTGAAAAATATTCTATTTTTTTATTATTTCTAAACATTAACAATAGCCAATTATTATTTTTAAGTTATTTTCTTCTAACCACTTGTTAATTATACTTACTGTAACATCTCTAAATTTTGGTGCTGCATACATATGGTCTGATCCTTGTATTATTTCTAATTTAGAATTTTTATATTTTTTAGCAGTTGCTTTTGAGATATTAGGATTTATCATTTTATCATCTGTTCCTGTTATAACTAGCACTGGCTCTTTTATTTTATCAAAATCAACATAAATACCTTTTTTTGTTTATCTAAAAATGGTAGTGCCATTTGAAAAGATATAAACCCTGATTCAGGTACAAGTTTAGCATATTCTCTTTCTTTATCCTCTGGATCTTGATTATTCATACAATAATCATAAAATACATGTTTATATGGTGGCATTGATTTTTTCCAAAATCCCCATCTTAAGAAATGTTTGTAGAAACATACAATATTACTAGGATAAAATGCAAAAATACCTGCAGCTGGAGCAGTTCCCATTAAAATAAGACCTTCTACTTTTGTTTTTACACCAACTAGCTGAGCTATTAATCCCCCTAGTGAATGACCTAGTACGATAGGTGGTTTATCTAAACTTTCTACTAACTCAACTATGTCTTCAACATAATCATTTAAACTAACCTCTGCGACTTTTTCTTCTACTTCTTTATAAGGTAAATCGTGATAACGCAAGCTAGGAGTATGCACTCTTAAACCTAATTTCTCTAATTCTGTAGCAAACTCTCCCCATACACTTCCATCATGCCATGTTCCATGAATTAAAACTATATCTTTCATTTACTTACCCCCAACTTTATAAGATATATATTTATTATAGTCTAAATTATACTAAATTAAAAGAATCTATATGTTTAACAAATTTTTATTATTTTTAAACATTAATAATAACCAATTATTATTTTAAGTTATTTTCTTCTAACCACTTGTTAATTACACTTACCGTAACATCTCTAAATTTTGGTGCTTCATACATATGGTCTGAACCTTGTATTATTTCTAATTTAGACTTTTTATATTTTTTAGCAGTTGCTTTTGCGATATTAGGATTTACCATTTTATCATCTGTTCCTGTTATAACTAACACTGGTTCTTTAATTTTATCAAAATCAACATAAGCACCTTTTTGTTTATCTAAGAATGGTAATGCCATTTGGAAATATGTAAATCCTGATTCAGGTACAAGTTTAGCAAATTCTCTTTCTTTATCCTCTGGATCTTGATTATTCATACAATAATCACAAAATGCATGTTTATATGGTGGCATTGATTTTTTCCAGAATCCCCATCTTAAGAAGTGTTTATAGAAACATACAATCATACTAGGATAAAATGCAAAAATACCTGCAGCTGGAGCAGTTCCCATTAAAATAAGACCTTCTACTTTTGTTTTTACACCAACTAGCTGAGCTATTAATCCCCCTAGTGAATGACCTAGTACGATAGGTGGTTCATCTAAACTTTCTACTAACTCAACTATGTCTTCAACATAATCATTTAAACTAACCTCTGCGACTTTTTCTTCTACTTCTTTATAAGGTAAATCGTGATAACGCAAGCTAGGAGTATGCACTCTTAAACCTAATTTCTCTAATTCTGTAGCAAACTCTCCCCATACACTTCCATCACACCATGTTCCATGAATTAAAATTATATCTTTCATTTACTTACCTCCAACTTTATAAGTTATATATTTATTATACTCTAAATTACACTAAATTAAAAAAATTTATATAGTTTAATAAAAAAAGAATATACTTAACGTATATCCTTTTTTTGATTTTTGGAGGCTTAATTAAATTGTTTTAACATTAAGGATACTTCTTTTCCAATATCATCAGCATATGAAATTGCTGAAATGATTGAAACACCTTCTATTCCGGTATCCATAATAGGTTTTATTTTATCTCTACTTATTCCACCTATTGCTACTATAGGTAAACTTTTATCTAATTCTCTAATTTGTTTAAACCAGTATATCCTATAGCTTTTCCTGCATCATCTTTTGAAATAGTAGAAAATATTGGTCCTACCCCAATATAATCTACCACACTCAAATTAGAAGATTTATACTCTAGTTCATCTCCTATTGATAATCCTAATATAGCATCTGGCATTTTCTCTCTTATTAATTCAACATCGCTATCTTCTTGTCCTACATGAACTCCATCAGCATTTAGTTTTATAGCAAGTTCTACATCATCATTTACAATAAAAGGCACGTTATAACTTTTACATAACTTCTGGATTTCACGAGCAAGGTCTTCTTTCTCCTTACCTTCTAATGCACCCTTACCTTTTTCTCTAAATTGAAATAGTGTTATCCCTCCTGCCAAAGCTTTTTCAACTACTTCTAATAAATTTCTTCCATTACAAGTAGTTGTTCCACAAATAAAATATAACTTTAAACTCTTTGGATTAAACATATTTTTTCACCTTCTTGTGTAATGAAATGTCTCCATCTGTGACTTCATATAATGAATTTATAAATTCAACCTTATGTGTACCTGGTAGATGACCATTAGGTCTTTTTTCAGCAAATTCTCCAGCTATATTATAAGCTAGTAATGAGGTTTCTAATGACTTAAAGACATTATCTTTATCAAGCCCAATAAAGCTTGCTACAACTGCCCCTAACAGACACCCTGTCCCTATTACTTTTGGCATCATAGAACTACCATTGTGGATAGTGATTACTTCCCCAGCTACTGCAATAGCATCAACCTCTCCTGTTACAACAATAGGAATATTATATTTCTTATTAGCTAATAAAGCTAATTCACCAATATTATCAACATTAGCACTATCTACGCCTTTAGAAGCTATATCCAAACCTACTAATGAACCTATTTCCCCTGCATTTCCTCGAATAGCTGATATTCTATAATTTTCTAATAAATCATCTACTACACGTTTTCTATACGCACTTGCTCCACATGCTACTGGATCTAGTACCGCTGGTACATTATATTTTTCTGCAATAATTAACGCATCACGGTACAATTGCCAATTATCATCTGTAAGTGTTCCAATATTAATTAATAGTCCACCTGCATATTTTAATAAATCTTCTAAATCATCTTTAAACTCACTCATTGCTGGTGAGGCACCTAATGCGACCAGTCCATTAGCTGTAAAGTTTTTTACAACATCATTAGTTATACAAATAACTAATGGTGCTTTTTCTTTTAATAGTTTTAAGCTGCTCATATTTTTTACTCCTTGTATGCTATATGATTAACTGGACCACTTCCATGTCCGATTTCTGGTGCATTTTTTATTGCAGCAGTTATAAACTTCTTGGCAATATCTACCGATTTTTCTAAACTATTACCTTTTGCTAATTCCGCAGTAATTACTGCGGAAAAAGTACATCCCGTTCCATGTGTATGTTTTGTATTTATTCTTTCACTTTCCCATACATGAGGCGAATCATTTCTAGTAAACAAATAATCTTTAGCCTTACCTTCTAAATGTCCACCTTTTATAATTACAGATTTACATCCTACTTCTGTTAAAATAAATTTTCCTGCTTTGTTAATATCATCTTCTGTTACTATTTTAAATCCTACTATTTCTTCAGCTTCAGGAACATTTGGTGTGATTATTGTAGCCAACGGTAATATTTCATTTTTCAAATGATTTCTCGCATTACTATCAATTAGTTTATCACCACTTGTCGCTACCATAACTGGATCAACTACATAGGCAATATCTTTAGATAAATACTTTTTCACAACTTCCATTATTTCTACATTTGCCAACATTCCAGTTTTTATCGCATTTGGTGTAATATCAGAAAAAACACTGTTAAGCTGAGCATCTAAAATATCTAAAGGAACATTATGTATTTTTTGTACTCCTAGAGTATTTTGTGCGACAACACTAGTTACAACAGCCATTCCATAAACACCTCTGGCTTGAAAACTTTTTAAATCAGCCATTATTCCTGCTCCTCCTGTAGGATCAGTTCCAGCTATAGTTAATGCAATATTAAGCTTAGTCATAACTTACACCTCTAATTCCCATCGTTCTTGTGTATAAGACATATTAAAGAAACGACGTTCATGTTCACAACTCTCTAAGAAATTTTTAATAAGACGTTGTTTACCTTCTTCACTCATAAATTCTGCTTCACGGTTTATTATTTTATAATACTCAGTAAGCACTACGTCAACTAAGCCGTCAGCATAAAACTCTACCCAGAATTTTAAAGGATGATCTTCTGCTAGATTATGATTTGCTAAAATTTTTCTAGCAACCATTTTATAAATCCATGGACACGGTGCCATTGCACTTAAAGCTTCTGCCATTCCAAATGCAAATGCATTATAATACATATGTTTTATATAATGGTCTGCAGAAGGATACCACTCCCCCCCTTTAATTATTTCTTGATAATCTCTACCAACATAATCTGCCAAATTCTTATGAGCGGCAATCTCTTCATTCAGAACAAAATTAATTTGATCTAAAAAGAAATTTTTCTCATCTTTATCATTACTTTTTGCCAAAAGTATTGCATATATATCACTAAAATTTTCTAAATATAGTGCATCAGCTTTTTAAGTAATGTTCTACAGCCTCATAAGATAAATCAGCATTAATTAATCCTTGTATAAAGCCATCATTGTATATTTTTATCAACGATTGGTAATGCTTTTTTTCCTCCATAATTTCAGTAATAAGTTTCATTGGTGTATTCCCCTAAGTATAATAAATTTAAATATAAAATATCCTCACTATTGACAAATAAAAAAAGCCCTCTTACTAACGCAAGAGAACAATGAAAATTTATTACAAATAAAATATTATTCTTTATAGAATAACCCTATTTATATCTATTCACATTTCCTACGCTAGCATTATCTAGTTCAGGTCAAAGGGTCTAACAAAGTAATCTCAGCCATTGGCTCCCCTAGTGCATTTATATTTGATTACATATATCTTAACAGAAATATTTTTTTATTGTCAAAAAAATTAGAAATCGTTTTATTTATTTTTTTGTTGACATAATTTATAAATTTTTTTAAGTTAACATAACTTATTATAAATGTGTCTAAATTGTGAATTTTAATGTATTATTTTTGTGTATAAATCAACAATTTTTTTCAAATTTATTAATAATAATTATCATTTGCATCTTTAATTCTGAAAGGATTTGTATTATAATATTGATAACGATTATCTTAATCGATTAAAACGAATCCAATAAAGGAGATATATTTAATATGAAAAATAATACTTTATTAAAGGTGCTATCAGCTACAGCTATATTTTCTGCTTTAGCTGCAATTGAAGCATACGATCATGATGATTTTGCATTTGCTGCTGATGAGAATCCTATTGTAGCCACAACAAACAGCCCTGCTACAACTAATAAACCTGTTACTAACAATGCAGCTACTAGTAATACTCCTGCAGTTACGAATGCGAACGCTAAACCAACAGCTAAACAAGATGTAAAAAATCTTAAAAATGGTGAATATTCAATTGATGTAAAAGCAACTAACTTTGCAACAGGTGGCCCTTCTATGGCTGCTGCTGCTATAAAAGCTGATGAAACTAAACTAACAGTTAAAGATGGAAAATATTCTGTTGATATCACATTCCAACCTATTAGCAGAGATATGAACGGAAAACAATTCAAAGGTTATTTAGGAGATTTAAAATACTATGATAGTAATGTAGAAAAACAAAATGTAAATAGTTCTACTCCTAAAGAAGCAACTATAGTTGAAAGTTATAAAGAATCAGAAAAAGACGATTACTTTGATACATATAAAAGTAAATATCCTGAACGAAAAGCTTATCCAAAAGTAATGTCATATTCTATTGACAAAAACAAAATCGATTCTAATAATAAATTAGAAACATACAATGAAGTCTATGTTCCTGTTATGGATTCTCTAATGCCTGGATTTGGGTTAGGAAACCAAAAACTAACTCTTACTTTCGACTTCAACACTATTAAAGAAAAAGTTACAGCTGATAACTATGAAGCTGCGACATACAAAAATCCAAACAAAGATAAAGAGTATACTGGAACTCCTCTGAAAAAAAGAATTCCCTCTTAATGTACAAGGTCACTTAAGAAACGCTAATAATAATGATGAAGAGTCATTATATGGTCCTGCACTAGATAGCAATGTAAAAGTTGAAAAAACTGGTGATAAATATAAATATACATTTAGACTTAAACCAGGTTTAGCTAATGTTGGTGGAGAATTCTACCCATTCGAAATAGTAAAAATTTCTTATCAAGACAAAGAAATACCTCTTACTACATTAGCTTCTTCTAAAAAAGGTTCTATTAAAGAAGGTTCTATTGTTTCTGATAAATTACTTGAAAAAATTCAACTAGATGGAACTGCACCATATCCAAATGGAGCTTTAATGTCTCACTTTGTTACTTTACAACTTTACTATGATACTGCAAATGCTTGGAAAGATAGACCAGCAGTTATAGAAGATGTAGAAACTCCAAAACCATCTCCTAAACCAACGCCAACAAAACCTATTGAGGAAAAACCAAAACCAGTAGTATCAACTGTACCTGACCATGAAGTAGAAGCAGATAAAGTGCCTAATACATTCCCTACAAGTATTAAAGGTGAATTAAAATATCAAAAAGATAACTCTCAACTTTCAACTTATGCTAATTTATTTGAAAAAGATGTGACTGTTGAGAAAGTTGGAGATAAATATAAATATACATTTAAAGTTAAAGAAGAAAAAGGAAATACTTTTGTTACTAAACGTACAAACTACCAATTTTCAAAAATTACTCATAATGGAACTGAAGCTACTTTAACACCTTTAGAGGGTACAACTAAACAAGTTTCATTATTAGCTAATAAATTACTAGATAAATTACAACTTAAAACTACAGTTGTTACTAAACAAGACAAACTAGGAAATGAAATTGATACAACATTAGAATTAAACTTCCCTATTGTTGAAAAACCTAAACCAGTAGTTTCAACAGTACCTGATCATGAGGTAGATGCTGATAAAGTACCTAGTACTTTCCCTACAAATGTTAAAGGTGAATTAAAATATCAAAAAGATAATTCTCAAGTTTCAACTTATGCCAACTTATTAGAAAAAGATATAACTGTTGAGAAAGTTGGAGATAAATACAAATATACATTTAAAGTTAAAGAAGCAAAAGGAAATACTTTTGTTACTAAACGTACAAACTACCAATTTTCAAAAATTACTCACAACGGTGCTGAAGCTACTTTAACACCTTTAGAAGGCACAACTAAACAAGTTTCACTATTAACTGATAAACTACTTGATAAACTTCAATTAAAAACAACTTTAGTTACTAAACAAGATAAACAAGGCAATGAAATTGATACAACATTAGAACTAGATTTTTCAGCAGTAGAGAAAAATGTTGAAAAACCATATAACACTGTTCCAGCTACTCTACTAGATGCAACTATAGAAAAACCATCTATGGGTAACGGGGCATTATTAGGTGATAAAACTCGTGTCGAAAAAATTGGTGATACATACCACTACTATGTTACTTTTAAAGATTTACAATTTGCTGGATTAACTGGTTCAGTTGATAATCTTAAAGTAAATGGACAAGCTGCAGATGCTAAAGATCTAGGTGGTGAATTAAACGAAAAACAATATCACTTTACTAGTTCAGATAAATTAACAGTTACACCAGTAACTATAGATGTGTTAGTAGGTGGCAAACCATTCCATAAAAATACACCAGCTCGTATTTCATTTAACTGGGATAAAGCTACTAGCTTAACTGAAGAAGCAGTAAATAAATTACATGCAGATGAAACAGCTAAAGCTGAAGCGGTGAAACTTGCTAAAGAAAAAGCTGAAGCTGAGAGATTAGCTAAAGAAAAAGCTGAGAAAGAAAAAGCTGAAGCTGAGAGATTAGCTAAAGAAAAAGCTGAAAAAGAAAAAGCTGAAGCTGAAAGATTAGCTAAAGAGAAAGCTGAAAGAGAAAAAGCTGAGGCTGAAAGACTTGCTAAAGAGAAAGCTGAAAAAGAAAAAGCTGAAGCTGAAAGATTAGCTAAAGAGAAAGCTGAGAAAGAAAAAGCTGAAGCTGAAAGACTTGCTAAAGAGAAAGCTGAGAAAGAAAAAGCTGAAGCTGAAAGATTAGCTAAAGAGAAAGCTGAGAAAGAAAAAAAGCTGAAGCTGAAAGATTAGCTAAAGAGAAAGCTGAAAAAGAAAAAAAGCTGAAGCCGAAAGACTTGCTAAAGAAAAAAAGCTGAGAAAGAAAAAAAGCTGAAGCTGAAAGATTAGCTAAAGAGAAAGCTGAGAAAGAAAAAAAGCTGAAGCTGAAAGACTTGCTAAAGAAAAAAAGCTGAGAAAGAAAAAAAGCTGAAGCTGAAAGATTAGCTAAAGAGAAAGCTGAGAAAGAAAAAGCTGAAGCTGAAAGACTTGCTAAAGAAAAAGCTGAGAAAGAAAAAGCTGAAGCTGAAAGATTAGCTAAAGAGAAAGCTGAGAAAGAAAAAGCTGAAGCTGAAAGACTTGCTAAAGAAAAAGCTGAGAAAGAAAAAGCTGAAGCTGAACGATTAGCTAAAGAGAAAGCTGAGAAAGAAAAAGCTGAAGCTGATAGACTTGCTAAAGAAAAAGCTGAGAAAGAAAAAGCCGAAGCTGAAAGACTTGCTAAAGAGAAAGCCGAGAAAGAAAAAAATCAACCTGCTTACTTTAGTAATCCAAAAGTAACTTTCAATGAAGATAAATCACTTGCAACATTTGCGGATAATGATGGTGATACTCCTGTTAAAGTTACTATCCCTACTGCAGGTTTAGAAAATGACGTTTATGAATTAGAAGTAGTTAAAGCAACTGTTCCAGGATTAGATAGTAATAACGAAGTATATGATATTCACTTCGTTACTAAAGATGGAAAAGTTCGCCAAATTAAACAACCTGCTTCTATCAAAGTTCCAGTTGAAAGAAAAGTAATATCTGCTTATCAAATTGATAAAGATGGAACTAACAAACAAAATATTGAAAACTTCTCAAATGTTAAAGAAAATGATGTTAACTATGTAGTAATTGAAGCTAAACACTTTAGTTTATACGGATTCGAGTATGAAAATACTGAAACTCAACCAGTTGCCCCACAACCTTCTACAAATGAAAAAGAGGTTAACAAACCTGTACAACCTTCTACAAATGAAAAAGAAGTTAACAAGCCTTTACAAACTTCTGTTCAAAATAATAAGGTATCAAAAACTGAACTAAATAGTAAAAATAAAACTAATAATAATGTTGCAATTAAAAACAGTAAAAAAGATTTACCAAAAACTGGTATCAATTCTTCTTCTGCAGTTGGTTTAGGATTTATTGCATTATTATCAGCACTACTACTTAACAGAAAGAGAAGTAAATAATTAATTTTAAATAAGGAGAATAATTATTACAATGAAAAGAAACACTATTATAAAAGTGATGTCTGCTAGTATACTAGCAGCGTCACTTACGGTAGTTGATTTTCCGACAAATTTGCAACAAACCAAATATATCCATGCAGTTGGTACACAAGAAGTATCTGTTGATGTTGCCGCTCATCTACTAAATGCAGACAATTCTGGGAAACTTTCTATGGGAGATACTGCTTTAGAAAAAGTTAGCATAAAAAAAGTGGGCAACCAATATCAATACACTATTATTTGGAAAGATATAGAAATTGGTAAACAATCTGATGGTATATCTAAATTTTGGGTTGAAGGAAAAGAAGTACCACTTACATCTATTACCTACCCTAATGTTACTAATCCTAAACAAGCCGTATTTACTCTTCCAGAACTTAAGTCTACTCTTAATGTAGAAGTATTCGTTCAAACTATGGAGAATATTTCGCAAGGAGCCGGACGAAAACCAGTAATTTTACAATTAGATATAAATGGTGTTGCAGAGCAATTAGAAACTTCAACTACTGAAAAACAAAGTACAACTACAGATAATTCTGTACAAGAAAATAAGACTACTAAACAAGCTGGGACAGATAACTCAGCTAAAGAAGATGCTAGTCAAAATTCAGCCGCAAAAGCTGCCAAAGAAAAAGCTAAAGCTGACAGAACTGCTAAAGAAAACACTACAAATAACACAAGTAATGTAAATAACTCAACAAGTAGCACTCATTATTCTGGCTTTAGGTCAGCAAACAGAAATACTGCGAATAGAACATCTGATACAAACTCTAATCCAGTATCTTCTTCACCTCAAGGGAATACTCGTTCTGTTTCATCTGGTAATTCTACTAGAAGTTCTGGAACTGTAACATCACCTACACCTGCGCAACCAAACAACTCTAGTCAGACTTCACCTGCGCAAGCTGGAAATCAAGATGAAGAAGTAACGTTTTTTGATGATGTATCTGTTTCCCTTTTAAATGCAAGTAATCCTAATCAAAAATCAATGGGTGACGCTGCTCTTGATGGTATAACTGTTTATAAAGATTCCAAAAATACTTATCATTATATTGTTAATTTCCACAATATTACTGTAGGGCAAAGTTCTGATGGTATATCTAGATTTTGGGTAAACGGTACTGAGTATCCAGTAACTTCTACTGGTGGAGCAAATAATCAAGTTGAAGTTTACTTTACAAGTAGTGAAAAACTTCAACAAGTTCCAGTATCAGTCTTTGTACAAACTATGGAAGATATTATGCCTGGTGCAGGTAAAAAAGATGCCATTCTTTCTTTAGATTGGTCAAAGGCAAAAGAACGAAAAGGAACAGCTCCTAAAGGCCGTAACGGAGGACCAGCTAATGGACCAGCTAATGGACCAGCGGGTAATAATACAGGTAATAATACTAGCGGTCGTGTTAATAATTCTGGAAAACTTTCAAAAACTGGTTTAGATAATACATATACAGTGCTAATTGGTGCTGCAGTACTAGTAGGAGTTGTGCTTGTTATTACTAGAAGAAAACAAAATTAAATAACCCCTTATACAAGTTAAAATATTAGAACTTAAATCACTCTAATACTGCTAACTAAAAAAGGAGTTGACTCTATATTAATATAATTTATGAGTCATCTCCTTTCCTATGTTAAATAATTTGAAAGTGAGTAATAATAATGAAAAGAATATTTAAGTTTATTACAATAATTATTGCCACGCTTGCACTTACCTTTTCATCTAGTAATTCATTATTTATGAAAAATGCTAGAGCCGAAGATAAAGTGTACACTGTTCCTGTTGAATTGTGGCATTCTGATAATAATGGAAAATTATCAATGGGTAATAAAGCTTTAGCTACTCACGCTAAAGTAACAATTCATGATAATAATTCATCTACAATAACAGTCCAATTCGTCCCTATGGACTTTAATAATATGCATGGACATCTACAATCTTTAAGTATTTACTCATCCCCTATTTTTCTGGTGACCTTACTGCCGCTTCTGTTGATAAAACGTATAATGATACTAATCTTGATGGTGGAAGTAGTTCTTATCCTGGAACACTAAGCTTCAAATTCTCAGAAGCAAAGCCAGAAAAAATTGGTGTTCGAGTTTCAGTAGATGCTATGAATAAAATAATGGGTGGTGACGCAGCACAAAATGCCATTCTAAAATTTAATTGGTCTGCTGCTAAATTAACATCTGGATCTGATAGTGATTCTAAAGATAATAATCAAAAGAAAAATAATGAATCTAACAATAATCAAAAAGCTTCTGATAATAAAACAACAGAAAATTCTAACAATAAAAATCTAGACAATTATTTTAGTGATAATCAAAAAACTGAAAAAGCTGGTATTTATACTGTTGACATAACAGGATCTTACTTAAATCCATTAACTGGAGTTACAGCTGATGGTGGTACAAAAAATGCAGCAATCGGTGAAGGCATGGTTCAAGGTGTTATATCCCCTATTAATGGCGGTGGAGATATAAATGAAGCTATGAAAAATCAATCGAACAGCGAAAAACGTTGGTCTAAAGCCTTGCTACAACGTACTAATGATGGAAAACTATATGCTACTGTTCGTGTTCACCTAATGAATTGGGTAAAACGCAGTAGTGAACAAGGGCCTTTTATAAAAGTTTTACAAAAAGATGGAGAGTTTAAACAAGTTGAAGCTACTGAAACAAAAGTAAATATCGAGCAATATAAAGATAGTTACGTTGATTATCGCTTCGAAGTACCTAATGAAAACTTTTTAGCTATGGTACAAATGTATGTTGAACCAATGAATAGACCTGTGCGTTTCTTTGTAGAAGTAAATCCAAACACTATTCAAGAAGGAAATAGCGGACTAGACATGGAAGTTATAGAAGAAAAAGATTACTTACCATACTACATTGCAGGTGGTGTTGGAATATTAGTAATCTTAGCCGGAAGCCTTATTATACCAAAAAAAAGAAAAAATCATTAATATGCTAGACAGGAGATACAATATGAAAAATAAATTTATAATCCTTGTTTCATCAATACTAGCATGTTTATTAATTCTTTCTGGTTGTTCTTCAACTAATAATAGTTCTTCTAGCTCTAGTGATCCTAATCTCGCCGATAAGGCTTTTAATGAAACAATTGACTTAACAGGTGTTAATAAGGATAAAAAATCTGAAGAAGAAAATGGTAAACGAATCATAATGGATTCAGTTGCGCTTAGCCAAGTAGCTGATGTATTAGATATTAAATTAGCTGGTATTCCTACTACAAAACTGGGACGTATGCCTAAAAGATACGAGAATACTGTACAAATAGGTTTACCTATGAATCCAAATATGGAGGTTATAAAATCTATCAATCCTACAGTTGTTTATGCGCCAGATAGTTTAAAAGATTGGTTAAAAGAAGGTTTTGAAAAAAATAATATTCCACATAAATTTGTTGATATCCGCAGTGTTAATGGATTATATTCAGTTACTGAAGATTTAGCAAATACATTTGGAAAAAAAGAAAAGTTTGCTCAATTAAAAAAAGATTACGATTTATTCTTTGTTGAATTTAACAAAAAAATCGAAAATAAGAAAAAACCTAAAGTACTAATCTTAATGGGACTACCTGGGAGCTACATGGCAGCATCGGATAAATCATACGTAGGTAATTTAGTTAAACTAGCTGGTGGAGAAAATATAATAAAAAGTAATGATGAGTTTTCTCCATTAAATCTAGAAACTGCTTTAAACGAGCAGCCTGATATTATTTTACGTACTGCTCATGCAATGCCTGATACTGTAAATGAGATGTTTAAAAAGGAATTTGAAAACAATAAGAGTTGGTCTCATTTTGAAGCCGTAAAAAATAATAAAGTCATAGACCTAGATAGCTCAATATTTGGTATGACCGCTACATTTGACTATCAAAAAGGATTGGAAGAATTAGCTAAAATATTTTATGCTAATTAGATTATATAGCACCAGAAGAGTATTTCTTCTGGTGTTATAAAAATATAGTAAAGGAGATTATATTTTGAAAGATAAAAAAACACTTGCTTTTATCATTGTCATAATATTATTAATTAGCACTATTTTCATCTCCGCTAACAGTGGTAGTATAAAAGCTTCAGCAAGCGAGTTATTAGTAGGTATATTTAATAAAAAATATGCTAATGTTAATGCAATAATAGATGTAAGATTTCCTAGAATAATTATAACTATTTTAGTTGGAGCTGCTTTAGGAGTAAGTGGTTTGCTACTTCAAACAGTTCTTAAAAATCCCCTAGTTGATCCTAGTCTTATTGGTGTATCTAGTGGTGCTAATTTATTTTTATACCTTGGAATAGGTTTATTTCCTCAAGCACTTATTTTTAAATCTATTTTTTTCAATAATCGGAGGAATAATTGGCTTTATCTTAATATATTACCTTGCAGGAAAAAAACTAAAAAAACAATGTAAAAAAATAATTTTTAATCGGTATTGCAATTAGTTATTTCTTCAGTGGAATCTCTAGTAGTATCCAATACTTAAATCAATCAAACTCTACTACTTCTACTGCTTTCAAAACTGTTGCGCTTGGTACAAAAAACTGGGATGATGTTTCTTTACTTCTCAGATGGCTACCAATATTACTTATTATTAGTTGGCTTTTAGCAAAACTATGTAATATTTTTGCACTAGATGATAATATTATTACTTCACTTGGAATTAATATAAATTATATTAGACTTTTGATTTCATTTATTGCAGTTGCACTGGCATCTATTACTACTGCCGTATCTGGTGTACTAGTATTTTTAGCGTTAATAGTTCCACATATTGCTAAAATAATAATTGGTAGAAACCACATATACACTATACCTTTTAGTGCATTACTTGGAGCATTTATATTTTTACTATTTGATACTTTAGGACGTCTAGCATTCTCTCCAATAGAAATTCCTGCAGATTTGATAATGATGGTTATTGGCGGACCTGCATTTATTATTCTTGTGAAAAAAGGAGTAAACTAATGACAAATATTATTGAAATAAAAAAACCTATCATTTAGTTATAATAAAGATAATAATATCTTTAATAACCTATCACTAGATATCAAAAAAGGAAAAATAACGACAATACTTGGGAAAAATGGTTGTGGTAAAAGTACATTGATTAAACTTTTATCTAAAAACTTAAACTACAATAGTGGTAGTATAAAATTAGAAAATAAAGAGTTAAGTAGTTATAAACTTAGAGAGCTTGCTAGTATATTATCAATAGTTTATCAAAAAAATGAGACACCAAAAGAAATTACAGTTAATGACATGGTTAGTTTTGCACGACTTCCATATCAAAATATCTTCTTCTATAAAAAATCAAAAGAAGACAAAGAAAAAGTTGATTTTGCTTTAAAACATACCAATTTAACTGAGTATAAGGAGAAGTATGTCTCTGAATTATCAGGAGGACAATTACAACGTGTCTATATTGCAATGTGTCTAGCACAAAGCACAGATATTATAATACTAGATGAACCTACTACATTTTTAGATATTAAATATCAAAAATCAATAATGAAATTAATAAAACATCTAAATAATACACTTGGTATTACTATTATTATGGTCCTACATGATATAAATCAAGCTCTTACGTACAGTGATTATATAGTGGGATTACTAAATGGAGAAGTAGTAAAAAACGACTCTGCCGATAAATTTTATGACGAAAAGCTATTAAATAAACTTTATGATGCTGATATAAAAATTGAAGACAAAAAAATTATAAGTTGGTAAGTGAATAAACAAAGAAAACTCGAGCATATAATAATGCTCGAGCTTTTTTAATCAAATAAATCTTTTGCTTTTCTACTTACTTTATCAATGAAGCTTTCGTCTTCTTCAACTTTTTCATCTTTAAGTTTTGCTAATTGTAAGTATAGTTCTCTTTCTTTTGTTGATAATGATTTAGGGATTTTTATTGACACTACAATATAGTGATCACCTTGTCCATATCCCATAACATTTTTTACACCTTTACCAGCTAAACGGAATTTTCTACCGTGTTGAGTACCTGCTGGAACATTTAACTCAATAACACCAGTTAATGTTCTAACATCTACTTTTGTACCGAGAGCTGCTTGGGCTGGTGATAATTCTAATTCTGTATAGATATCATCATCTTCACGTTGGAAGTATGAATCACTTGAAACTGATACTTCAATGAATAAATCTCCTGCTGGACCACCGTTTTCTCCTGCTCCACCTTTACCTTGTAAGCGAACTCGTTGTCCTGAGCTTATTCCAGCTGGAATCTCAACTTCATATTCAACTTCTTTGTTATTATATCCTTTACCGAAACAGTGTGGACATTTATCTTTAATTATTTTTCCACGTCCTTGACATTCAGAACATGTTCTTTGGCTTTGGATTCTACCAAATGGAGTATCCTGATATACAGCTTCTTGACCAGAACCATGACATCTATGACATTCAGTTACAGATGAAGAATCTTTTGCACCTGTTCCGTGACAGTGATCACATTCCACATCTTTACGAAGTTTAATTGTTTTTTTAGTACCAAAAACAGATTCTTCAAAAGTAATATGCATTCTATGTAGCAAATCATCACCTTGTCGTGGAGCATTAGGATTTCTTCTTCCTCCGCCTCCACTAAAGAAGCTAGAGAATATGTCTCCTAAATCATCAAAGCCACCAGAGAACCCTCCAGAGAATCCGCCACCGAATCCTCCAAAGCCTCCAAAACCACCTTGGCCTCCTGCGCCACCATCGAAGGCTGCATGACCAAACTGATCATATTGAGCTTTTTTATTTTCATCACTTAATACTTCGTAAGCTTCTGTAATTTCTTTAAATTTTTCTTCTGCACCCTCTTCTTTATTTATATCCGGGTGGTATTGTTTAGATAACTTACGATAAGCTTTTTTTATTTCTGCTGCACTTGCTCCTTTACTAAGACCAAGTACTTCGTAATAATCTCTTTTAGCCATTTTCTACCTCTCCTTAAATTTTAAATGAGGGAGCAGAACCTAAGTCCAGCTCCCTTTTTTTCTAAAATTTATTATTTTTTCTCAGTGAAATCTGCATCAATTGTATCATCATCTTGATTGCTTGATTCTGTGTTAGCACCTTGAGCTCCTGCTGCTGCATTTGCTTGTTCATAAAGTTTCATAGTCATTTCTTGAACAGCTTTGTTTAATTCATCTTTAGCTGCTTTGATTTCTTCGAAGTTATTATTTTTAAGAGCTTCTTTTAATGCATCGTTTTTAGTTTTGATTGCATCTAATAAGCTTTGATCAACTTTATCTTTAGCATCTTCTAAAGCTTTATCTGCTTGGAATGAAAGTTGGTCAGCTTCGTTACGAACATCAGCTTCTTCTTTACGTTTAGCATCAGCATCTGCATTAGCTTCAGCTTCTTTAACCATTCTATCGATATCTTCATCACTTAATGAACTACTTGATTCAATAGTAATTTTTTGTTCTTTTTGAGTTCCTAAATCTTTAGCAGTAACATTTACGATACCATTTTTATCGATATCGAATGTAACTTCGATTTGAGGTACTCCACGTGGAGCTGCTGGAATATCTGTAAGTTGGAATCTTCCTAGAGTTTTGTTATCAGCTGCCATTGGGCGCTCACCTTGTAGTACGTGAATATCTACTGCTGGTTGGTTATCTGCAGCTGTAGAGAATACTTGTGATTTTGAAGTTGGGATAGTTGTATTTCTTGGAATTAATACTGTCATAACTGATCCCATAGTTTCAATACCTAATGATAATGGTGTTACGTCTAATAATACTACGTCTTTAACGTCCCCTGTGATTACCCCACCTTGGATAGCAGCACCCATAGCTACTACTTCGTCTGGGTTTACACCTTTATGAGGTTCTTTGCCCATTTCTTTTTTAATAGCTTCTTGTACAGCTGGAATACGAGTAGATCCACCAACTAAGATTACTTGATCGATATCACTTGGAGTTAATCCAGCATCTTTAAGAGCTTGACGAGTTGGTACTAATGTTTTTTCTACTAAATGACGAGTTAATTCATCAAATTTAGCACGAGTTAAAGTATTTTCTAAGTGAACTGGTCCGCTTTCTCCTGCAGAGATGAATGGTAATGAAATTTGTGTTGATGTTACACCTGATAAGTCTTTTTTAGCTTTTTCAGCTGCATCTTTTAGACGTTGCATTGCCATTTTATCTTTTGATAAGTCAATACCTTGTTCTTTTTTGAATTCTTCTACTAAGTAATCAATGATAGCTTGGTCAAAGTCATCACCACCAAGTAAGTTATCTCCTGATGTAGATAAAACTTCGAATACTCCATCACCCAATTCTAAGATAGATACGTCGAAAGTACCACCACCAAGGTCAAATACTAATACTTTTTGATCAATATCAGTTTTATCTAAACCATAAGCTAATGCTGCAGCTGTTGGTTCGTTGATAATTCTTTCTACTTCTAATCCAGCGATTTTACCAGCATCTTTTGTTGCTTGACGTTGAGCATCGTTGAAGTATGCAGGTACTGTTATAACTGCTTTAGTAACTTTTTCTCCAAGATAGCTCTCAGCTGTTGCTTTTAAGTTTTGTAAAATCATAGCTGAAATTTCTTGTGGTGAATATTTTTTACCATTAACTTCTACTTTATAATCTGTCCCCATGTGACGTTTAATAGAAATTACTGTATTTGGGTTTGTAATTGCTTGACGTTTTGCTACTTCCCCTACTTGAATTTCATCACCTTTAAATGCTACTACAGATGGTGTAGTTCTGTTTCCTTCTGGGTTAGGGATGATTTTAGCTTCCCCACCTTCTAATACTGCTACTGCACTATAAGTTGTTCCTAAGTCTATACCAATAATTTTTGACATGTTTTTGTCCTCCTATTTTATAATTATTCTAAAATTTTCTAGTTTTTTTGTTAAAATATACTATTCTAACAAAACATTTATATTTGCTAATTTTATATCTGCACAGTTACTATTTTCCTCATTCTTGGTGTAGCTGTGCGATTCTTACTCCTAACTTTTTTCTTCGCCTTACAGGTTTGAAAAAATCAAGGATTAAGAATTTACCTTAACCATTGCTGGTCTGATTACTCTATCTTTTAATTTGTAACCTTTTTGGAAAGTGTCTAAAATTGCTCCACTTTCTTTTTCACTATCTTCGTCTTGCATTACTGCATGGTGATAATTTGGATCGAATTGAGCATTTTCTGTTTCGATTAACTCTACTCCTTCTGATTTTAATACATTTAATAGCCCTTCATAAACCATCTCAACACCTTTTAGTAATGATTTGATTTCTTCGTTATCACTTTCTACCTGTAATGCTCTTTCTAAATTATCTAAGCTAGGTAAGATTTCAGTAATAACTTTTTGACTTTTATAAACATTATTTGTTTCAATTTCTTTGTTTTTACGACGTTTAAAGTTTTCAAACTCTGCATAAAGTCGTAAATACTTGTCTTCTGATTGTTTTAATTCTTCTTCTAGTTTATCAACTTTTTCTTGAAGTAATTCTTCTGCTGTTTTTTCTTCTACAACTTCTTCTTTAGTTTCTGTTACTTCAGTATTTTCAACAGTTTCTTCTACTTCTTCTAAGTTTTCATTTCTTTCTTCAGTAGTCATCTCTACCTCCTAAATTATTTCAAATTGTTATTTAGATTATCTCTGACACATCCTATTAATGTCATTATTTTTGAATAGTCCATTCTCTTAGGTCCAAAAACGGCTATTACACCTTGACCTTTAGATGTGTTATATTTACTAGATACTAATGAAAGGTCCGCAATATTTTCAAGCTCTAATTCCTTACCTATTTTTATACAAGTATCTGAATCAGTAACCTCTACATTGTGGTCTAGTAACTCAACAATTTTATCATCTTCTAAGAGCGATACTACTTCTTTTAACTTTTCTACATTATCTATATCAGGTTGTTTTAGTAAATTGTACTTACCTCCTAATGCTACAGTTTTTTTAATTTTATTTTGAAGCAATCTATTTAAGGCAACTACGATCATATCGTAATTATTAACTTTAGTTTTTAAATACTTCTCAAGTTCTCCATGTATTATTACATGGGCTGTTGCCATATCTACGTCATAAAAGTAAGTTTGTAAGAGTTTATTCACTTCTGCTATATCCTCCGCAGTAAAATCTGCATCAAGTTTATAGTTTTGTTGGAATACCTCTCCTATATTAGTTACTAATATAACTAAAATACTTCGACTACTTAAGAGTATAACTTCTACTTTATTAATTCGTCTATCAGCTTTTGTAGGAGCTAAGATAACTGCCGTACAATCTGTTAAATCTGATAAAACTATAGCATTTTTTTCTAAATAGTTATCCTCTGATACATATTTATCACTCATAAGTTCTTTTAACTTTTCACTCTCGCTACTAGTAAGTTCATAATCTTTTTTTATATAATCTACATAATAGCGATATCCTTTCTCAGAAGGAACTCTCCCTGATGAAATATGTGTTTTTTTTATCAACCCTTCTTTTTCTAATTTACTCATATCATTTCTAATAGTTGCTGAACTATAATCAATGCTTTGAGCAAGTTGCTTAGATCCAACCGGTTGATTAGTAATTATAAAATTTTCTACTATAGATTGAAGAATAAGTACTTGTCTATCTATTAACATGTTTATCACCTATCTTCATTTTGTTTTTAGCACTCTAAACACCTAAGTGCTAATCACATTATTAATATTACCATTAAGGTCAAAAAAAGTCAATAGTTTTTTTGATATTTTTTTGACTTTTTTTGACTTTTATTTTTTTATCTTCGAAAAAGGCTTAAAATAAAGGTTTTTGTTATTTTATTATATATTATTAAATTAAAGTTAAAAAAATTAAAGGTTGTTTTTTTACTAATTATAATTAGTATGTTATAATAAATACTAATATACAAATACACTAGGAGGAATTAGATGAAAAGATTACTTACACTATGTACTTTATTTTTATCTGCCGTACTTATTCTAACAGCTTGTAGCAGTGAAAAGAAAAAAGTTTATATAGAAAAAAATGGTAAACAAGAACATGTAACTACAATATATTATAAAGGTGAAACTGTAAATAAAATCGTTACTAATTCAACATTAACTACTGACAAAGAAAATTTAGATTCTACATTAGATGATATTAAGTCTACTATCTCACAAAAACCAAATTTTGATGGTTATACGCGTTCTGCAGAAATTAAAGATGGAAAAGTCGTTATTACTACTGAAATTGATTATGATAAATTAGACTTTGAAAAATATAAAGGAAGAGTCCACCTATCTGGTTCAGATACATTAGAAAATGAAAGAAAGTTAGAAACTGTCGAATATCATCTTAAAGATGCAGGAGCTACTGAGAAAAAAATAATAAATATTATACTGAGGTAAATAAATTGAAGAATATACTAAAATTAATCACACCTTTACTTGCAATGCTAGTCTTAGTAACTGCTTGTAGTAAAGAAAAAAACAAAGGAATTTATAAAAAAATTCAGATGATCATGAAATTAAAGCTACGCTCTATTATGAAGGTAATATTGTTAATAAATTTGTCACTGTTGATACTTTTTACTAATAATAAAAAAATAATATTTCTGTTGAATTCCTTCAAGGGGTTCTTAAAAAAAGTATAGGAAATATATCAGGTTATTCTTATATTGTTGAAGAAAAAAAATGGGAAAAATTACTATTACTTATGTAATTGATTATAATAAGCTAGATTTTGAAAAAGCTAAATCTGTGCATGCAGTTCCAGAAAACTCTCTTGAAGAAGTAAGAAAACTTAGCACAATTACAAAAAAAATATAAAAAGATGCAGGCTTTTAAAGAAAAAAATAATATATTGAGGTAAATAAATGAAAAAAATACTAAAATTAATTGTACCTTTACTAGCAATGTTAGTCTTATTAACTGCTTGTAGCAGTGAAAAAAACAAAGGAATTTATAAAAAAATTCTGATGGACATGAAATTAATACTACTCTTTATTATAAAGGGGACGTTGTTAATAAGAGTGTCACTGTTGATACAATAATTGATAATAAATATAATCTTACTGTTGATTTTTGTTAAGCAGGCTCTACAACACAATATAAAAAAATATATCTGGCTATACGTATAATGTTGAAGATAAAAAAATGGGAAAAATTACCATTACTTATGTGATTGATTATAATAATATAGATTTTTGATAAAGCTAAATCAGCACTTACAATTCCCTGAAAAACTCTCTTGAAGAAGCAAGAAAACTTAGTACAATTACAAAAAGAATAACAGAGAATGGGTTTAAAGAAAAAAATAAAAATATAATGAGGTAATCACATGAGAAAAAAATACTAAAATTAATTACACCCTTACTAGCAATGTTAGTAGTATTAACTGCTTGTAGCAGTGAAAAGACAAAAGTATACACGAAATCAATCGATAATCAAGATCTTCAAGTAACTATTTATTATAAGGGAGATTCTGTAAATAAAATAGTTTCTGAAAATACATTGACTGTCGATGGTGATGATATAAATTCGGCAATTGAATCTATTAAAAAAATCAATTAAAGATAATAATGGTCATCCAATTGATAATATTGCTGGATATTCTTATAAAGTTGAGGAAAAAGATGGGAAAATTCATATTACATAGGAAACAGACTTTAATAAATTAGACTTTGATAAATATAAGGCTGCAGTTAATGTTCCAGAAAACTCACTTGAAGAAACTAGAAAACTCAGCTCAGTTGAAAAAGCCCTAACTAACAATGGTCTTAAAGAGAAAAAATAAAGAAAGAGGTATATAACATTGAAAAAATTTTTAAAAGTCATTGCACCATTACTAGCTACTCTACTTTTAGTAACTGCTTGTTCTAGCAAAAATACTCCTAATAATAGTGAAGGAGAATCAAGCGAAAAACAAAAGGTATTTACTTCTAATAACAGTGAAGGAGAATCAACAGAAGTCACTATATTTTACAGTGGTGATAACGTCAATAGGATATCGTCAAAAGCTACATATAATATTAAAGGTACTTCCCCAGATGAAGAATATAATTCAGTTAAAAAAAGTTTTGATGAAAACCTAAAAGATGTAGTAGGTGTTACTTATAGCGTAGAAAAAGAAAGATAATAAGATAAATATTAACTATGATGTAGATTTTACAAAAAAATAAATTATGATAAAGACAGGGAAAAAAACTTGGGTTTAAAAAAACCAACCCTTGATGAAGAACGTAAATTAAGTAACGTACAACAACAACTTGAAAAATAATGATTTAAAAAAGAAAAAAATAATACAATATTATTTTTGAGGTAAATAAATGAAGAAAATTCTAAAATTAATTACACCTATACTAGCAATACTAATTTTATTTACTGCTTGTAGCAAGGAAAAAAACAAAAAGTATACATAAGCACAGGAGATACTGAGGAGATACAAGCAACTGTTTATTATAAAGGAGATACTGTAAATAAAATGATTACTGTTATTATATTATCTGACATTGGTGATGATATTAATGCTGAGGTGGAATATCAAAAAATACTTGAAAATAATAACAATAACTATGGACACACTTTTTACAGTTGAAGGAAAAAAATGGGAAAAATCTATATTACTAGGGAGACAGATTATACTAAAATAGATTTCAATATATTTAAATCTAAATATAATATTACAGAAAATTCTCTTGAAGAATTTAGAAAACTTAGTACAGTTGAAAAAAACACTTAGCAGATACTGGATATAAAGAAAAAAATAATTGGAGGTTACTTCTAGTATGAAAAAAATTCTTAAAACTAGTTTAATACTTTCTTCTATGTTATTAATATTTACTGGATGTTCAAACAAAGAAAAATAAACAATCTAATAATGTAGAAAAATCAATCACAAGATAATAATAAACCCGGTGAAAATACAGAAAAAAAGATACTGTTCTTGTTAAGAATTATGTTATCTCTGAAGAAGGTAGTATGATTGATGTTGAAGTTGAATATAAAAACAATGTAGCTCAAAAAATGACTCAACTTTTCGTTAATAAACCAATCTCAGAGTTAACTCAAAATGAAAAATTTAAGTATGATGATGTAATCGAATCGATGCATGCTACAGAATCTAAAGAAAAAATAGTTGAAGAATCTAAAGGTCTTAAATTAATAGCTACAGAAGTAAATAATAATCTGACTATTAAAGCAATATTAGACTTGAATGAGATTTCTGAAAGTGATGCAAAAAATGCCCTAGGTAATTTTGATGGTTCATTAGATGAAGCAAGAAAAATCGAGAATTTTGAAAAAATTCATACTAATAACGGAGTTGTCGAAAAAAAATAATTAAGTTAATGAAAGGACTATAATTAATGAAAAAAATTTCTAAATTATGTTTTTGTACTATTTTTCTACTTTATTAATATTAGTAGGTTGTTCAAGTAAATCAGAAAACAAAACAGAATCGAATAATAACAGCGCTGATAATAGTACTGTAAATAAAAACAGAATCAAATAAAAAAATAACGCAGATAGCAATACTCTAGTAAAAAAATATACGATGACTGAATCAGGAGAAACTAAAGAGATAAAGGTTAAATACAAGGATAACGTTGCTCAAAGTATTTACCAAAGATATGTAGATAAACCAATCGATCAGCTTACTGATAAAGAGAAAAAGAAATATGAAGAAGTACTAAGAACTAAAAAAGAAGATACTGGTGAATATAGAGGCATCACTAATACAAAGAAAATCGAAAATAATAAGTTAATAGCAGAAGGTACTATAGATTTAAACACAATACCTGAAGAAGACTTTAATATAAAAATTGGAGACTTTGATACTTCATTTGATGAAGCTAGAAAAATTGAAAACTTCGAAAAAATTCTTGCTAAGCGTGGGTTCACAGAGAAAAAATAACTTAACAATAGAAGCTAAGCAATAGTTTTAGCTTCTTTATTTTTCACCTTAACTTGTATCTTATAGATAATTTTAGTATAATTAATAAGCAATAGAAGTTACAGAGGTGAGAAATTTGGAACTAATAGAACTTAGAAAAGAACTTGAAGAAATTGAAAAAAGAATAACAGAGTTTAAAACCTCTTTAAAAATAGAAGACAAAGAACAACGAGTAGCTGAAATTGAAAATATGATGCTTGATGCTGATTTCTGGAATGATAGTGATAATGCAAGTGCTCTCGTTACAGAATCTAAGAGTATAAAAAAGGAATTAGATGAATTCTCTAATATGATTGACTATCTAGAACACTCTCAAGAGATGGTTGAATTCCTACGTGATGAAGAAGATAAAGAAATTTATGCTGACCTAGAAGAAACAGTGGCAATCCTTAAAGATAGTGTTGAAGATTTTAGCTTTAGATTGTTATTTTCTGAAGAATATGATAATAATAATGCTATTTTGGACATACATGCTGGAGCTGGGGGTACTGATGCTACAGATTGGGCAGAAATCATGTTGCGCATGTATGAAAGATTCTTCTCAAAACAAGGATTAAAATACAGTTATTTAAACTATCAATCAGGTGATATCACTGGTGTGAAATCAGCAACAATAAAGGTTGAAGGAGACTTTGCTTATGGATTACTAAAAGGTGAAAAAGGTGTGCATCGTGTTATTCGTATCTCCCCTTTTGATCCTTCTGGCAAACGACATACCTCATTTGCCTCTATTGATGTTATGCCAGAATTTTCAGATGATGAAATTAATATAGAAATTAACAATGATGATTTGAAAATTGATACATATCGTGCTCAAGGTGCTGGTGGGCAACATATTAACACAACAGATTCAGCAGTACGTATTACTCACCTTCCAACAGGAATAGTGGTTCAGTCTCAAGCTGAAAGAAGCCAAATTAAAAATAAAGATACAGCAATGAAAAACCTGAAGTCTAAACTATATCAATTAGAGCTAGAAGAAAAAGAAAAAGAATTAGCATCTATTCGTGGAGAACAAAAAGATATAGGTTGGGGTTCTCAAATTCGTTCATATGTCTTTACTCCTTATACTATGGTTAAAGATCATAGAACAAACTACGAAGTTTCTACCGTTGATAAAGTAATGGATGGGGATATTATTGATTTTATTGATGCTTATCTTCACTATAATATGAAAGAAAAAGAAGTGTTGTAAAAAAATACAACACTTCTTTTCTATATATCATTCTAGTTTACTTTTACATATCCTTGATCTAATAGATAATTTTCAGCTTTTTCGAAACTAACATCTGAAGTAGTAGTATCAACAGAAGTACCTGGGAGACCTATTAATTTATTTTTATCTACCTTAGTATAATCAACTGTTATCGTCTCATAAGCTGCATCATCTTGAAAATCTACCTTTTGTTCTAGCCCTTCAATACCTTTGTATTTTTCCATTATTGGCTTAGCATATTCTATAAATTCCGCTTTAGTAACACCCATTTGTTTGTAGTTCATTATATTGTATGCCGTTTGTTTAAGCACCTTATCTCCCTTATGATAATATGTAACTTCTAATTTTACTCCATTTCTTTCAGTATAAAATTTACTGACTTCTACATTTTTAGTTGAATCTTCTTTGTTTTTATTACTTTCTTCATTCTTATTACTTTCTGTAACATTTGAAGTATTCTGCGAATTATTAGTAGTACCATTATCTTTTGATGAACATCCTACTAAAAAAATTAATAAAACCATTGATATTATTGATAAAACTTTTTTTCATTTTTTTATCCCCCTTTTAATGGAAAAAAATTACTTAAAATATTATTTTTTTAGTAAATCCTTGACTTAATAAATGTTCTTCAGATTTTTTTCATACTAATATCTTTACTGTTATCATCTATTGTAATACCTTGAATATTATTTAATTTACTTTTTATCTGCTTTTTGTATAATCAATACTTAGAGTTTCAACTGCTTTGTCATCTTGGAAATCTATTTTTTTCCTCTAACCCATCAATTCCTTGATATTGTTTTTTGCCAAAGGTTCTAATGCCTTTTTTTCACTTCATCTTTAGTGGCACCCATTTCTTTATAATTCATTGTATTATTTGCAGTTTGTCTTAATACTTTATCACCATCATGATAATAAGTTAATTCTATTTTTTTACTCCATTTTTTTCTAATACATATGTAGAGCTTTGTTCTTTTGCTGAACAACCTGCCACAAAAAAATTAATAATATAGCTGAAATTATTGATATGATCTTCTTCATTATTTTTTTATTCTCCTTTTTAATTTAATATTACTATTTTTTTGTAAAACCTTGACTTAATAAAAGATTCTTCAGTGTCTTTTAAGCTTACGCTTTCTACATCAGTATCTATATCCATTCCTGGTAAATCTTTTTAATTTTTTTCAAATCTACTTTTTGTATAATCAATAGTCAGAGTTTCAACTGCTTTGTCATCATCAAAAAAACTATTTTTTTGTTCTACTCCATCTATTCCTTGATATTTTTTTCAGATACCGGCATAGCTACGTCTTTTTAATTCATCTTTAGTAACTGCCATTTTCTCATAATCCATGGTGTTCACTGTTGTTTGTTTAGTTACTTTGTCACTCTCATAATAAACAGTTATTTCAGTTTTAACACCACTTTTTTTCCAAAACATATGTCTTACTACCATCTTTTGATGAACATCCAGCTAAAAAGATTAATAGTACTGCTGATAAAATCGTCAATATTCTCTTCATTCGAAATATGTCTCCTTATCAAATTTATTTTTTTATCTTTATAATGTATTAAGTACTATAAAGAACGATAAAACTACCCATATTTATTTTATAATATTGTTTTCTCCATTTATCAAGCTAATAATTATAATCTTTCGTATTCTTCTGGAACATCAAATGGATTGTCTTTGTTAATATGATCATAAAACATGATTCCATTTAAATGATCTATTTCATGTTGGAAACATATTGCTGGTAAGTCAGTTAACACTAATGTTACTTTCTCATCATTTTCATCATAACCAATTACTTTGATTTTTGAATATCTTGGAACATAGCCTTTTTTCTCTTCCTCAACTGATAAGCATCCTTCTCCTCCAGCTAAATAGCATTTAGCCGCTGAGTTAGAAATAATTTTAGGGTTGTATAGCGCATAAGATACTGTATATTCAGGATTCTCTTCATCTGGAATGTGTACTGCAATCATACGTTTAGAAACATTGATCTGAGGTGCAGCTAAACCAATCCCAGGTTTCAATCCTAATTCTTCTGCTTTTTCATCATCTTGAGAAGCTATAACATACTCCAATAAACTTCTTAATATCTCTTTATCTTCATCAGATATTGGACTTTTTACTTCCTCTGCTCTTTTTCTTAGAGTTTCATGAGGATCAATAATTATATCTTTTGTTGTAATCAAAACTTATCTCCTTTATTTAAATACTAATTTCTTACTATTTATTATTTCATAAATACTTTATATTGTCAAAGAAGAGTTACATACAATATAGAATTCTTACCGTATTTAATACTTATTTAAAAATTTATATACACTACAGTTTATCCAAAAGTATTTAAAATATTTATAAAGATACATTCTCTACAATTTATTTTTATGAATTCGCTTTTTGTAATTTTTACTATTTTTCGTGTTATTATATAGTTACTGACATTTATTAAATGAAATTTACGGGAGGTTATTTATGACTTTTTGAAAAATTACAAATACACAAGACCTAATTTAGAAGAAACATCTAAAAAAACTATTAGATATTGAAAAAAAGAGTTTTTAGATGCTGCTTCTGCGAAAAGATGTGTTAGCTGTTTTTTTGATGAATATAATACACTACGCAGAGACTTAGAAACACAAAAGTGTTTTTAGTTGAAATTAGACATACAATTGATACTACTGATAGTTTCTATGAAGAAGAACAAAACTTCTGGGATGATTATAAACCAGAATTAACAGCTCTATATAGTAAAGTAGATAAAGCTATATATAATTCAAAATTCAAAGATGAATTAAAAAAAGAAATTGGAGAACACTACTTCAATTTAACAGAAACAACATTAAAAGTGTTTAGTGATGAAATTATTGAAGACTTAAAAGAAGAAAATAAAACTGCTTCTGAATATACTAAACTTACTGCAAGTGCTCGTATCCCATTTGATGGAGAAGAACGTAACCTTAGTGGTATGGCTAAATATACTCAACATGAAGATAGAGAAACTAGACTTGAAGCTTCTAAAGCAGTAGCAAAATTCTTCAAAGATAATTTAGAACAATTCGATAATCTATTTGATAAATTAATCAAAGTACGTACACGTATTGCTAAAAAACTTGGTTTTGAAAACTTTGTTGAAGTAGCTTACCTACGTTTACGCCGTACAGACTATACTTCTAAAGATGTTGCTAACTATAGAAAACAAGTATTAAATGATGTAGTACCTTTAGTAGAAAAATTTAAAGCTGCACAAGCTAAACGTCTTGGATTAGAAAAATTATCATTCCACGATGAATCTGTAACTTTCAAATCTGGTAACCCTACTCCTAAAGGAAACCGTGAGCAACTTGTTGAAAGTGCTAAAACAATGTATAAAGAATTATCTCCTGAAACAGATGTATTCTTTAAATTTATGACTGATAACAACCTATTAGACTTAGATACAAAACCTGGTAAATCTGGTGGTGGATATTGTACATTTATCCCTAACTATAAAGCACCATTTATCTTTGCTAACTTTAATGCTACTCCACATGATGTTGAAGTATTAACTCACGAAGCTGGACATGCATTCCAAGTATATCAAAGTAAAGACTTTATCCCAGAATACGTTTGGCCTACTTTTGAAGCTTGTGAAATCCACTCAATGAGTATGGAATACTTAACTTGGCCTTGGATGAACTTATTCTTCAAAGAAGAAACTGAGAAATTCAAATACTACCATATTACTGGTTCTGTTAAATTCTTACCATATGGTGTAACTGTAGATGAATTCCAACATGCAGTTTATGAAAACCCAGAATTAACACCTTATGAACGTCGTATGAAATGGCTAGAAATCGAGAAGAAATATCTTCCATCTCGTGACTACTCAGAGATTGCTGACTTAAATGAAGGATTATTCTTCTACCGTCAACTTCACATTTTCTTATACCCATTCTACTACATTGATTACACATTAGCTCAAGTATGTGCACTTCAATTCTGGAATAAATCAAGAGAAAATAGTAAAGAAGCATGGGAAGAATACTTACACCTTTGCCGTTTAGGTGGTACTAAACCATTTACTGAGTTAATCAAAGCAACTTCTCTTAAAAATCCATTCGAAGATGGAACTATTGAAACTATAGTGCCAGAAGTTAAAAAATACGTTGACTCTGTTGACACAACTGAATTCTAATGATTAGAGCGAGGTTACCCTCGCTCTTTAATTTAATTTTAATTATAGCTTCTATAATTAAAATAATGTCTTTATTTATTCAAAAGTTAATTAAGTAGAATTATAGAATAAATTAGATTGGAGGAAAAAATATGAATGATAAAAAAATAGCAGCATTCTTTGACATAGATGGTACTCTACATAGAGATTCACTAATGAATGAACACTTTAAAAAAAGTTAATAAAATATGAAGTTGTTGATGAACGTTTTTTTGGGTAAATGGTGTTAAAGATTCTTACATAAATTGGGATAAAAGATTTGAAGATTATGATAACTATTTATTTGATGTTTCTGCAGCATATGTAAAAAGCAATTACAGGTTTACACAAAAAAATATATTGACTTTCGCTACAGAGCAAGTTATGAAATTAAAAGCAGATCGTGTATATAAATACACACGTAATATTATAGAAAAACATAAAAAAAGAAGGACATCTAATAATATTTATTTCAGGAAGCCCTGACTTTTTAGTAGAAGCAATGGGTAAAAAAACATCACGCTTTTTCTTGCTATAGGTAGTAAATATATAATGAAAAAAATAATTATTTTACTGGTGAAGTTATTCCGATGTGGGATGCAGATAGTAAAAATAAGACTATAGACAGATTGGTAGAAGAATATAATATAGACTTAGATAAATCATATGCTTATGGTGATACAAATGGCGACTATAATATGCTTCGACGTGTTGGTAATCCTGTTGCAATGAATCCAAGTAAAGAGCTATTTACTAAAATTAAAGCAAATGAAGAACTAGCAAAAAAAGCTACTATTCTTATTGAGCGTAAAGATGTTATCTATAAAACAAAAGCAGACATAGACATACTAGAATTATAGAAAAAACTCAAGGAATGACAATATGTACATTCCTTGAGTTTTTTTAAAAAAAAATAAAAAAAGAAAGAAAGAGGACTTAATTTAAATTTTCTAACGTAATGCTAGCTTACTTTTTATATTTACTCCATAAGTATTAGATATCTTTTTTCTCATCTTTATAGGTATTATAAAGACCTTTTTCTAATAATCTACATCCTTCTAACATATAACTCTCATGAAATAGAATAAAATGAAAAATTCTTTTTTTCTTTACCATTTTTTTCAAATACCTAATTATACATTTTTCTCGGATAACATTCAATACTTCTTATATCATCATAATAAATTTTTCAAACCTGATGGTTTATAAAGATATCTTAATGAAGTAATTTTAACATAATCTTTTCTAAAATAAATATCACCAAAAGAAACTTACAGTAATAAAATAATTTACTCTATCTAAAACTGGTAATTCTTTATTTTTTTAAATAATATAGTTAAAGTTATTTTTTTAATATGAGAAAGAGGTGAATTGTACTTTTCTATTATAGAAAATCATAGTCTTCCTCAATCAACATCCTTTTCTACATTAGTTAATGCCTTTAAATTAATATTTTCCATAGCAAATCCTCCTTACTACATTTAGTATAGTAAATAAGTTGGACAAAAATATGGGTAACTTCAATATTTATTTTTTTAAATTTTTTTATTATTTCATAATTTATTTTATAATCGTTTCTTAACTAATTTTAATAATTTTTGTAGCAAGTATCAATCCCTGATACTTTCTTTTGGATTTAATACTCTTCTTACTGATTTACTCATTAAAATTCTAATTAGTTTATTCATTTCTACACCTCCCTTTCTTCTATTATTTTCACATTTTCTCCTTGGCTGTTTAGCCACATTTTTATTCCATCGCCATAACACTCTGCAGTGATAGTGTATATCTTATCTTGAGTTTTTATTACTTTAGCTGTAGGCAACCTATCTAATACGGCTTCTAGTGATGGTCCGCTAAATTCAAAGGTGAATTTCTTTAATTTTCCTGAATACATAAACTGGATTCTTTTTCTGAATTCTCCGTCTTCAAATCTATCCTTATAAGGAATATAAAATCTCTCGTCTCCATATTTTATATTACTCATTCTATCTACTCTAAATACCAATGGCATATCTTCTTCAACATTTAAGCCATATGATATAAGATAAAAATAATATTCTGAGAACATTATTGCTGCTGGCTTAACTTCTTTTTTAGTCTTCCTCTTATCCATTCGAGTATAATCGAATGTTATTAGTTTTTTCTCCCTAATAGCTATTGATAAATCCCATAAACTTTCTAATAACTCTTTACCATGTTGTAACTCAATGTAGTGATGAAGTTCATCTAAAATTAGATCATCCACTTCTTTTTTACTTTTATGACTTAACTGATTTTGGAACTTTTTAATTAAAGGAACCATCTCATTTTTAGTAAGAGCCCTACTCTCAAGTAATATTTTACTAACGGCTAAGATTTCTTTTTGAGTTAAAGTATTATCACTATCTGATACAGCCTTGTAAACATAATGTTTATTCTCTACTTTAATTTCGAACTCACCTATTTCATTCCTTTTTCTCATAAAGATAATATCTTAATTCTTTCAATATCTCTTTGAATAGTTTTTTTAACGATACATCATATTCAGTAGCCAAATTTTCTTTTAATAACTTTTTCTCCTCTCCTAAACCTATCATATATTTCTAGTGCTCTAAACGTTTTTGTCCCTTTGCATAACCTTCATCTTCCTTCCTTTACTCTCTATCAGTTGTAAAGCACTTTCTATTATAATGTAAATAGTTGTTAATTTCAATAACATTTTTTTACATTATATATATTTCATATTATCTCCTTTAAATACATAATATCAAATCTACTTGGACATATTTTTGTCTAAAATAAATAATAATTATTTTTTTCTTCAATATTTATTCAATATTTTCTTCACAATTATTAATTAATCTATAAAAAAATTTTAGTTATACTATAATTTTTTTATAATTTTATTATTTTTTTCTCATATCACTTTACATTGCAATTGATAATGATTATAATTTAAAGTAGAAGAAACTATAGAAAGCGAGTATTTAAATATATGAAAAAATCTAAACTATTCCTTGCAATTATGACTGGAGCTCTTGTTATTAGTGGATGTTCTGCTAAAACAGATCAAAAGAAAGAAGAAAATAAAACTGAACAAGTTGATACTTCTAAAAGCACCAAAGATCAATTAAAACAAGCTACTGAAGCTTACAAAAAATATGTTGAAGGTCAAGTAGATAACCTATTAAAAGATACTGAGAAATTTGCTGAAACTTTAAAAGCTGGTAAACTAGATGAAGCTAAAAAACAATACCCTCTTATCCGTATGGCATATGAACGTTCTGAACCAATCGCTGAAAGTTTTGGAGAATTAGACGTAAATATCGACTTCCGTCTTGCTGATTACTTAGAAGAAAACAAACTGAAGAAGGTTGGAGAGGTTTCCACAGAATCGAAAAAATTATGTGGGAACAAAATACAACTAAAGGTACTGAAGAATACGCAGAACAATTAGTTAAAGATGTTAAAGAATTAAAAGCTAAAGTTGCTACTGTAGAAGTTACACCAGACATAATGGTTACTGGGGCTGTAGACTTACTTAACGAAGTTGCAACACAAAAAATTACTGGTGAAGAAGAAGTATATTCTCACACTGACTTATACGACTTCAAAGCTAATATCGAAGGTGCTGAAGAAATCTTCAAAATCTTTAAACCTTTAATTGAGAAAAAAGATAGTAAATTAGCTAAAGACTTAGAAGAAAAATTTGCTACTATCAACGGTTTATTAGACAAATATAAAACTGATGATAAAAACTACAAACTATACACTGACCTATCAAAAGAAAACACTAAAGAACTTTCTGAAGCTGTTACTAAATTAGGTGAACCATTATCACAAATGGGTGTTATTTTAGACGAAGAGGCTAAGTAATATGGCTGAAAATGGTAATAATTGGACTGACAAAAAAATAACACGTCGTGATTTCCTAAAAAAAGCTGGTATGACTAGTGCTGGTGCCGTTGTAGGGGCATCTGCAATAGGAGGTTTCTTTGCAAACAAAGCAGAAAATCAGCGTGAAATTGCTGATGGTGATGAAAAAATCACTTTTTACGGTGAACACCAAGCTGGAATCACTACGTTAATGCAAAAAAATATCTATTTTGTTGTATTAGATCTTCATTCAACAAATCGTGAAGATGTTATAAACATGTTTAAAGAATGGACTCAATATAGCGAAAAACTTGTTAATGGTGAACTTGTTGAGCCTGCTCTTAAAAACCATTACTTACCACCAAAAGACACAGGAGAAACGGTAGGCCTTAACCCCTATCGTTTAACTCTTACCTTTGGAATTAGTCCTAGTTTCTTGAAAAAAATGAAACTAGAGAATAAAGGTCTTGAGGAATTTAAAGACCTACCTCCTTTTGCTCGAGAACAACTAAAAGAAAGGTATACTGGTGGAGATATCTGTATTCAAGCATGTGCAGATGATGAGCAAGTAGCATTCCATGCTGTAAGAAACTTAATTCGTAAAGCTCGCTCTACTGTGACTATGAAGTGGAGTCAATCTGGCTTTCGCTGCTATAGGAAACAGAAAAGAAACACCAAGAAATCTATTCGGTTTTAAAGACGGTACTGCTAATGCAACAAAAGAAGATCAATTTAATAATATAGTTTGGTGTGACAAAGATAACTGGATGAAAGGCGGAAGCTATATGGCTGTTCGTCGTATCCAAATGCACCTTGAAACATGGGATAGAACAAACTTAAATGAACAAGAACATACTTTTGGTCGATACAAAGAAAGCGGTGCTCCTCTGGGTGAAAAAGACGAATTCACTACTATAGACTTAGAGAAAAAAGGACCTGATGGAAAACTATATATTCCTGAAGACTCTCATGTACATCTAGCTCATAAAACTGGAGTTGAATTACTGCGCCGTTCTTACTCATACGCTGATGGTATTAATGATACGACTGGTCAATTTGAATCTGGTCTATTGTTTATATCGTTCCAAAAAAAGATCCACAGCAATTCATTACTGTTCAAAATAGTTTAGGTAATGAAGATCAAAATGAATGAATACATTACTCATATAGGTAGTGGTTTATTCGCATGCTTTGGTGGTGTAAAGGAAGGTGAATATATTGGTCAAAAATTATTTGAGTAAAATTTTAATAGCATTTGTTATTATTTTCACTTCTTTTATCCCTTTAGCTCATACAGCTATTGCTAAAGAATCTTATAGTGATTTATTTATTAAAATTACAGATGCTAATACTGCCCTTAAAAATAATGATAAGGACAAAGCAAAAAAATTAATTGAAGAATTCAGAAATGAATTTAATGCTACAAAAAATTCAGATTCAGAGGCGGGTAAAAGAGTTAAGAAAACTGCCCTTTCTGAAAATCTAGATGAGGATCAGTTAAGAGAATTATCTACTGCTCTTCTTGCTTTTGAAACAGAACAAAATCCTATAGATATTGAGGCAGAGAAAAAAAGCTTTTAAAACAAAACTTTATCCTTCTTTTGATAAGCTTGAAAAAGCTATTGATACTAAAGATGTAGAAACTATGAAAGCTGAGTACGTTAAATATAACGCTGCTTGGGTTCGTAATGAAGGAATCGTAAGATCTGTTGAACCGGCTTACTATGGAAAAATCGAAACAACAATGTCATTTTTACGTAGTTCTATGGAAGTCGAGCCTTATGATTACCAAACTACAAAAATGTATCTATCTGACTTAAAAAAACATCTAGATGATTTCTTAGCTGGAAAAAAACTTGAACAAAATTCAGATGTAAAAACTTTGGATCAAGGGATTAAATTATTAGAAGAAAGTTATAATGCTTTTGTTTCTGGTGATAAAGCCCAAGGTTCTCAAAAAATGAAGAAATTTATCGAGGTATGGCCAGTTATTGAAGGTGATGTTCGTACTAGAAATGCTTCACTTTATACTAAAGTTGAGAGTGAAACTCCTATAATTATGGTTAAAGGTAACGAACAAAAATACCAAGATCAACTTAAAGATTTAATAGCTGAATTATCAAAAAAATCGATACAAAAATCAAACTATAATGCTATTGATTCTATGTTAATCCTACTACGTGAGGGTGTTGAAGCATTAGTAATCGTGCTATCACTTGCTAGTGCTCTAAGAGCAGCAAAACAACGTAAAGGTCTTGTTTGGGTTTATGCTGGAGCTATCACTGGTATTTTTAGCAAGTATCTTAGCTGCAGTAGTACTAAAATACTCATTCCCTGCCCTATCTTCTGGTACTAACAGAGAGATAATAGAAGGTGTTGTTGGTATTTTTTTGCTGTTATAATGATGATTGGTATTGGTATTTGGCTGCATAGTAAATCTTCGGTTAAGGCATGGAAAGATTATATGGATAAAAAATTAAATGTTGTCTTATCAACGGGAAGTTTTGTCTCAATGTTTGCTCTAAGTTTCCTTGCAGTATTCCGTGAAGGTGCTGAAACAATACTTTTCTACGCAGGTATTATGCCATTAATTACTACATCTAACCTACTTATTGGGATTGGTTTAGCAATAGTTGCACTTATCATTCTAGGTTTTGCTATGATGAAAGCATCTGGAAAATTACCTATTAGTAAAGTGTTCCTAGTATTATCATGGTTAATCTATATTCTTGGATTTAAAATGTTAGGAGTAAGTATACATGCATTACAAATTACTGATATGTTATCAAATCATATAATTGATCATATGCCGACAATTGAATGGTTAGGAATCTATCCAAGTTATGAAGTAGTAATTTCACAAATAGTATACATGATAATAGTTATTCTTAGCATGATATATGAAAAATCAAAACATAAATAGGTGTTAAAATATGAAATACGGCGATAAAGTATCTACCGTTGATCATTTAACTGAACTTAGAAGGAGAATGATATATTGTTTAATATTTTTTATCATCTCCTTCGCAGTCAGTTTAATTTGGTCAGCTGATATTTATAAATTTTTAACGAGTAATTTTAATCATAAGTTGATTGTTTTAGGGCCTAATGATATACTATGGATATATCTTACTTTAGCAGGAATTTGTGCAATAACATTTACTATTCCATTTACCTGCTATCAAATATGGGCATTTATTAAACCAGGATTAGAAGAAAGAGAAGCACGTGCATTATTAGCATATATTCCTGCAGTATTTATTTGTTTTTCTTTAGGATTAGCATTTGGCTTCTTTCTTGTAACACCAGCAATTCTAAATGTATTGCTGTCTATTGGTGATGATTTATTTAATACTCAATTAACTGCCCAAAATTACTTATCTTTTGTAATTAATACTACGATTCCTATCGCAATATTATTTGAATTTCCAGTAATTATTGCATTTTTAACATCGATTGGTATTATTACTCCACTATTTTTAACACGTAATAGACGTTATGCTTACTTTATTTTAATATTTGTTGCTGTAGTTATTACCCCAGCTGATTTTATTAGTGATATAGTAATGTCTATTCCACTTATTCTTATATATGAATTAAGTGTCTTTAATAAGTAAGTATATTTATAAAAAAAGAGGTGACTAGAATGGGATTCTTACGTGATATAGGAGCTCCTGGAGTTATAGTGTTAGTTCTTGCAGCACTCCTTATCTTCGGGCCTAAACGACTACCAGAATTAGGTGAATCAATCGGAAAAATGTTTACATCATTTAAAAAATCAATATCTGGATTAACTGATGATGAATCGTCTTCTGATAAAAATGAAAATGAAAAAGAAAATAAATAAAGAAGTAGTTTTTTATTAGTAATGTTAACTAATAAAAACTACTTCTTTTACTTTTAACGGGATTTACTTTTGCTAATTCTTTTAAATCATAAGGAGTCAATTGATAAACTTGATTTATCCAATTATGATAAAATAGGTACGCTACTCCACGCCAAGTATTTGAGGTGTTTTTGTATCATCATCATTTGGATAATAGTTATATGGTACTTCTATAGGAAGATTACTATTTTTATCTCTTAAATATTCATTTTGAAGTGTATCTGCTTCATACTCTATATGCCCTGTTATAAATATTTTTCTTAGGTCTTTTGTTGCTAATAACAATGTACCAACATCTTCAGATCTTGCCAATACATCTAATTCAGGAACAGTAGATAATTTTTCTTCTTCAATTTTTGTATGTCTAGAATGTGGCGCTAAAAAGCTATCCGTAAAACCACGTGTTAATGAATGATTTTCTATTAGTACATCGTGTTCAAATACACCAAAAATTTTTGAGTCAACCTGCTCTTTTTTAATTCCAAAATGATGATATAAACTTGCCTGAGCTGCCCAGCAAATATTTAAAGTTGAAAATACATGTGTCTTGCTCCACTCAAAAATAGATTGTAATTCTTTCCAATAATTCACTTCTTCAAATTCTAGATGCTCTATCGGTGCTCCAGTTATAATTAAAGCATCATAGAATTTATCTTTAATTTGATCAAAAGTAGTATAGAATTTTTTCAAATATGAGTTAGCTGTATTTTTAGCTTGGTGTGTTGCTACATGTAAAAACTCTACTTTAATTTGTATAGGAGAATTCCCTAATAATCTAAGTAATTGTCTTTCTGTTTCTTCTTTTTTAGGCATTAAATTAAGAATAAGAATATTTAATGGTCGAATATCTTGGTTTTTCGCTCTATTTTCTTCGATTACTATTACTCCCTCTTCTAATAATGTGTTTTTTACTGGTAAATCATTTTGTATACATATTGGCATAATTCTGCTCCTCCTAAAGTCATTGATAATAAAAAAACGCCCCTACTATATCCTTTGATACAGTAGGGACGACTATAATCGTGTTACCACCCATTTTTATAAATAATCTCGCAATTATTTACCTTAATTGGTACGTGTTCATACCATTGTGTTATATCGTACACAGACGTAGTTACCTATTAGATAACTATAACTCCAAGACCATTTTCAAATAAACACTATTTTACCTTCTCACACCAACCGAAGGCTCTCTGTTTTAATAATAAATTATTTTACTTATCTTTTCTTTGTTCAATTCTATTAAATTACTTATAGTATAATTAATTTATTACTTTTTGTCAATAACTTATTACAAAATAATTGTCTAGTTTTAACTTTAAATATAAAAAGTATGACTACTTACGCCAGTCATACTCTTCTTTTTATCTATTAAATTCTACTAATGTAAATTTCTCTCCATCATAGTCTAAGACACTTACTGAAGTATTAATTATTACTCCTCTAGAAACTTCTTTAATTCCTTTTTGTGTTAAAAATGATCTAATTAATCCACCATGACATACTGCTAATATAGTTTTATCAGGATGTTCATTGTATTTTTCTTTAAAGAACTCTTCTACTCTATCCGCAGCTTCAGTATCTAATTCCATTCCACGAGTTTCTCCAGCTTTAAGACCTGCCCCATACTCTGCAAATGAAACTCCTTCATAGCCACCGTATGATTTTTCTATTAAACGTTTATCTTTAATTACTGATAAGTTTTTTTATTATTTTTCACTGTTAGAATTATCTAACATATATCTTGCTGTATCAAATGCTCGTTCTAACGTACTGCTATATGCAACATCAATCTCATGTCCTTCAAGTTTTTTTCCTGCTTCTTTACCTTGACGAATTCCTTCTTCATTTAATGGTATGTCACTATGACCTTGAACTTTTTTTATATTTTTATTATAATCTGTCTCTCCGTGACGTGCTAAAATTATGCGCATATGTATCTCTCTTTCTATTTTTTTATACTAACTATTATAAAATACATATAGAAAAAAATAAAGTAGAATATTTCTAATCTACTTTATTTTATATCTGTAAAGGTTAAATAATCCCTATTTTAGCTGTTAGAAATGTTGGTACATCAATGTTTTTAGAATGCTACATAATAAAAGGTAGAGTGAATGGTAGAGTAATAAAAATAGTTGTTATCCTAGTTGATTAAAAAAATCTCTGATTTCCTCATCTTTTATAAAATAATATATAATTTTCCCCTCTCTTCTAGTGTCCAAGATGTTTTGATTGGCTAATTTACGAAGATGGTGGGATGCAGATGCCATACTGAGATCTAGTAAACAGGCTATATCACAGACACAGAGTTCTTCAACAGCAAGGAGATAAAAGATGATATTTATCTGTTTATTATCGGTAAACTTTGTTAAAATGCGAAGTGATTTTTGGACTTTTTCCTTTTCAAGGTAGTTCATTGCGGTTGTAACATTTTGTTGATTTATAATATTCACTTGGCAGATACTATCTTTTTTCATAATATTTTCTCCTACCTTAACACAGTCCATAGCATGTCAAAACTGTTATTTTCAATCAGGATGTATATCCCCAATCCTAAATAAACAACGGCAATAAACCATCTACTATATTTTTCCAAAGTTTCTCCAACAGATGGGACTTGTGCCAATTTTTGGGCAGAAAAAACCAAGAGATAAATCATGACTAGAAATGTAAGTAAAGCCACTATCAAATCCGCTAAATTTAATGTAGTAAAATATGGGACAAAGATACCAATATTGTCGGCACCACAACTTGCAAAAGTAATCATAGCGACTAGAAAAATCAGGTTTTTATTATCTTTGCGCAACCCTTCTTTGGCAATAGCTTCTCCATCAGAATCTCCTAAAAGCAAAACTTTGAGACCTAAGAAAATTGGAATCAAACCGAGCAAACCTAAAATCTCTTTACTAGGAATATAATTTAAGACAAACGCAAAAAGTAAACTTAGCAATATTAGACTAACAGAGCCTAGAAATTGTCCTAAATAGATGTTAATGATGTCTTTTCTGCTTTTTCTTTTGGCAAAAAATAACATTAGGATAATAAGTAAGTCTACGGCTGTCCCAGAATACAGGATTATTGAAGTAACAACATTATGAATCATAAAACACCTCATTCAAATATATTTTTGAATATATTCTAACATTAAACTTTGTAGATGTCAACTTAAAATCCACCAAAATATAGATAAGAAGTTAGTGTAGCAAATATTAAAAAGCCCTGCCATCAAAATGATAGCAGGGCTTAACTTCAATATCCAGATGATATATTTATCTAAAAAAGGTAGAGTTTTTATTGATTTGTAGTGCGATATAATGAGTTTCAAAAAATCAAAAATCGCTTAAAACAATATTTTGACGTCTATTGACGTGTACTGAAACCCTTACTTAACCTCTGTTAAATATTAAATTCTTCTAATGTAAATTCCTGACCATTAAAGTTTACAACATTTAATGATGTATTATTTATCATTTCATTATGTGGATATAATCCTAAAGTTCGTAAAAATATACGAATCAGTGCCCCATGACAAACTACAAAAATTGTTTTTCCTTTGTATTCATCATATTAACTAATATTTAATTATCTTTTATTCATATATTTATTATAATATTTTTAATTTATTTAATCTTTTTTTCTTTTTTTATTTTTGAAAAGATGTCTTACCTACTATTGTTTCATAATTTTCTTTTTATATAACGTTCCTCTTTTTATTTATTATTATATAAATAACGGCCGCTAATATACATGCTAATATAGTTACAATTAAGTTTAATATTATATTATAATCCAAATCCCAATTTAATATTTTTAATAAGCCACATAGTTAAACATGTAATTTCTTTTTAAAAAAACTTTTTTTACAACAAATACTATATTCATTGCAATTAACATTATCGTCACATCTCCTATTTTTTTGAAATAACATTTCTATTTTTTTCTGAATCAATAAGATTATAAAATTCTTTTTCTTTTTGTTATAAATTAAAAAAATTCTTTTTGAATAGAACCATTTATAAAAAAACAACTATAACTCCTGAAAAAAAGAGGTAAAAGAATATCTTCAGAAGAAGCTAAAAACCTTATAAAATACATATAGTGGTATTATAATATATAATAATATAATCTTAATCTTTTCTTTAATTGGAAACGTCTTACTTCTCTTTTTCCCATCTAGACATTTTAAAAAGGCAATAACATAAGGTCAACCATAATATATAACATACAAAGGATAAGCCCTATTTCTATAAATATATTTGAAATTTTTTTGCCTAATACTGCTGAAATAGGTATTGAACTATCTATAATAAAAAAATATGCCAAAAAAATATAATTAAGAAAACGTTTATATACACTAATACCTGTATATAAAAATGAACTTTCTATTTTTATACAATATTATTAAATCAATAACTGGTAATGATAGTGCAATAAGTAATCTTAGGTATATATCCCACTCTTTTTAAATTGAAAAAAATTTACTCATAATATATAATATAAGATATTTAAATAGTAATAAACAGATTATCAATAAAATGTTATAAATTTTATCTTTTTTTCTTCATAATTATTCTACCTTTTTATCCTTTACTTATATCTGTTAAATATTAAATTCTTCTAATGTAAATTCCTGACCATTAAAGTTTACAACATTTAATGAAGTATTATTTATCATTTCATTATGTGGATATAATCCTAAAGTTCGTAAAAATATACGAATCAGCGCCCCATGACAAACTACAAAAATTGTTTTTCCTTTATATTCATCATATTGATTAATAAAAAACTCAGACGCTCTTTTATATACCCTCTCCTCAAGTTCAACAGTTTCTAATCCTTCTCCTAATTCTAATGCCGAAAAATATTCTTCAAAAGTACTTCCTTCAAAATCTCCAAAATATTTCTCTATTAATCTATCATCAGTAATAATTTCTAATTCTTTATTACTGCTATTTTTAGAGTTATCTAGCATTAATCTAGCAGTTTGTTTTGCTCTTTTTAAAGGACTGCTAAATGCAGCATACACATCATACTTAGATATCTTTGATCCTGCATTTATCGCTTGATTTTCTCCTGTTTCATTTAACGGAATATCAGTATGTCCTTGTATTCTCTTATTTTTATTAAAATCTGTTTCACCATGTCTTACTAATAATATTTTCATAATATATTTCTTCCTATTCGAAGATAAAATCTTCATCCTCAATCGATTCAACGTTCATACTTACTACGTATCCATCACCTTTAACACTAAAGAAGTCATGGTTTTTAGTAGATGTATTCATCGCATTTTCAATAATTGGGTTAATATCTTTATCTTCAAAGTATCCTGGGTAACCTAAGTTAGCTAATGCACGGTTTGCATTGTATTCAACATAATCTTTAACTTCATCGTATAATCCGATTTCTCCATAAATATCTTGAGTATATTTAAGCTCATTTTCATATAAATCTAGTAATAATTTATACATTTCTTTTTTAGCTTTTTCTTGTTCTTCTTTAGTTAATGTTTTGAAGATTTCTTGTGCATCAAAACCTGTGAAACTTCCGTGGATAGTTTCGTCAAGTAAGATTTTACGGATAATCTCACCTGAAGTTGTTACTTTACCTTGTCCAGCTAAATATAATGGATAGAAGAATCCACTATAGAAAATATAACTTTCTAAGAATACTGAGGCTACTCTAGCCATATATAAATCATAAGTTTTTACTTCTGGCTTAAATAATTTCATATAGTAACTTTCGATAAGATTTGCTTTATATTGTAGTTCCGCATTATTCGGAACCCATTCATCTAGTAAATAGTCTGTTTCTTTACTTGGAATTAATGATGTGAAAATTGTTGAATAACTCTTAGCATGCATTTGTTCCATCATACCCATAAAGCTATATACAGCCTGTTTTCTCATATCTTCTGTGTGAAGAGATACTAATGGCATACCTTTATCACCTTGTTGAGTATCAAGACCTGTTAACCCTGCTAATACTTTTTTATAAGCATCACGCTCTTTATCATTTAAATCTTCATTCCAGCTTTTAATATCTTTAGAAACTTTAAATTCTGTATCTACCCAAAACTGAGCAATGTTTTGACGCCAATACATAAATGTTAAGTCATCTTGTTTATTCCAGTTTACTGCTTTCATTTTTTATAAAATTTCCTCTCTTTTCTATATAGCACATGAAGTACATTCTTCTACTGAAAGAAGTTTGTTTCTAGTGTAATACAGTGATTTTAATCCTTTGTGGTGTGCATAGATATAATATCTAGCAAGTTCTCTAGTAGTAATATCTGAATTAACATATAATATTACAGAAATACCTTGGTCTACGTGTTCTTGGATTACTGACATTAAGTCAATAAGTTTCATTTGATCCATTGTGAATGCTGATTTGTAGTACCATTGTGTTTTTGGACTTAAGTATGGCATTGGATAGAATGTTTCAGCATTTCCGTAAGTTCTACGTTCGATTTTATCAACAATCGGTAACACACTTGATGTTGAGTTTTGAACATAAGAAATACTTTGAGTTGGAGCTATAGCCATTCTGTACGCATGGTATAATCCGTTCTCTTTAATTCTATTTTTTAAGCTATGCCAATCTTCTTTAGTAGGAATATAAATCCCTTCAAATAATTCTTTTACTTTTTCTGATTTTGGTAAGTAATCTTTTTCGATATATTTAGCAAAATAACTTCCGTTATAGTAATCAGATTTTTCAAAGTCTTTGAAGCTTTGTCCTCTTTGTTTTGCTATTTGCATTGAACGTTCTAAAGTATAGTAGTTCATCATCATAAAGAAGACATTAGCAAAATCTTTAGCTTCTTCACTATCATATGCTATACAGTTTTTAGCTAAATATCCATTAAGGTTCATCGCCCCAAGACCAACTGAGTGGAACTCTTCGTTAGCTTTTACTACACCAGGTGCATTTTTAATTTTTGTAGAATCACTTACAAATGTTAAGGCATCCATACCTGAGTAAATAGATTCTTTAACTTTTTTACTTTCCATTACATTAACAATGTTTAATGATGCTAAGTTACAAGAAATATCACGTTTAATAATATCTCCTTCACCGTAATCTTTAATTACAGAAGTTTCTTGTAATTGGAAAATCTCTGTACATAAATTACTCATCTTAACTTGACCAATTTCACGAAGTGCATGGTTTTTATTAGCATTATCTTTAAACATTAAGTATGGGTATCCTGATTGTAATTGTGTTTGTGCTATTAAGTTAAGCATATCACGAGCATTATATTTACGTTTCATAATGTTCTCATTAGCAACAAATTCGTCATAATATTTTGCTAAATCTATATCATCTAATACTAGACCGTACTCTTCATAGATTGAATGTGGTCCAAACATATAGAAGTCTTTATTCTCACGTGCTAAATCAAAGAATAATGATGGAACGATAATACCAGTAGAAATAGTTGGTAAACGTAATTCTTCATCGGCGTTAACTTTTTTAGTATCTAAAAATTCTAATACATCATAGTGGAAGATGTTTAAGTACACAGCTCCAGCCCCAGGACGTTGTCCAAGTTGATCTGCATATGCAAAACCTTGTTCTAAAGATTTAGCTACAGGAATAACCCCTTTAGCTACACCTTTAATTCCTTTAATACTTTCTCCACGTGCACGAAGTTTAGATAAGTTTATCGCTACTCCCTCCACCAATTTTAGAAAGTTGTTTTGCTGTAGAATCAATGTAGTTTATAGAATTTAGTGAATCTCCTACTTCTAATAAGAAACAAGATACTAATTCTCCACGACGACTTCTTCCAGAGTTTAGGAAAGTTGGAGTCGCTGGTTGAACACGTTGCTCTAACATAGAAATCATAAGTTCTTTAGCTAAAGAAACATTTCCATCTGCTAAATACATAGCTACTATAAATACGTGTTGATTATAGTTTTCTAAATATTGTTTTTTATCATTTGTTTTTAATGCATAGTCTTTATAGAACTTACTTGCTGCCATATAACTTTTGAACTCAAATTTATAATTAGCTGCAAGTTCTAAACATTCAACAATCTCATCTTCAATATATTTATCAAAAATATTATAATAGTAGTTTTCTTCTACTAAGTATCTTAATCTCTTAATTTCAGAACTAAACTTTACTGTTTTATAGTCTACTTCACGAAGAAACTCAGCAATAGCTTCTTGATCTTTTTCTAATCTGAAAAATCCATTATCTCCACGCTTTGTTACTTCATTATTTAATTCTATATGGTTAAATTTTTCCATTTTTCACACTCTCCAAATAAATTTTCTTAAATTTTATTAAGTCTTTTGTATTTCCATGTAATTCAATTTTCATAAGAAGCGGAACTTCATACTGTTCACTAATAGTATCAGCAGCTTTTGCAAATCTATTACCCCAATTTTTGTTTCCACTACCTACTACACCTTTTAAATGTTTATTATTTTTCTCTAAAAATCTTTCAACATCCTCTGGAACTTTTCCAAAACCAATAGTAGGTGTAATTAGTATATAATCGAAAATCAACATCGTAATCTATTTCCCATAAATCTATAACGTCTTCTTCTGGTATCTTACACATGTCTATGAACCTTTTACAATTTCCTGTTAATGAAAATACTATTACTTTCACTTTTCCTCACTCTCCCACAAAAAATATTTCCGGATTATTTCCCGGAAATTTCTAACTTAGTAATTATTATACACTTAAATATATTTTTTTCAACAGGAAAAAAATCGACTTTTTTTCCAATCAAAATTTTTGTAAAAAAAGTTCTTACCTTTTTTTAACCTTTGTAGTAGTTAATTCTATTGTTTTTTTATTTAGAAATATAAATAAATTTTGAAAATTATTTTTTTAAGTAAAATAAAGGTATAAGAATGTATAAATTTTTGTACACTCTTATACCTTTATTAATTATTAGTTATTTGATTTGTCATTTGTTCTTCTTGCAAACTCTGAAAAAAATAAAATTTATCGACTCTATGGCGACTTTCATTATAATGAAGGAAATCTGTTCCTTCTGTATAAATATCACTTCTTAAAAACAGCAATATGATTATGTCCATTTAAATCGATATATTTAACATCCTCATCATTTACAGGTTCTATTTTAAAATCTTTGTTTCCATAAGAAATTTTTAATCCCTAAATCGTTCTCTAAATAATTATATAACGATTCTTTTTACTTTTTTTCTGTAGGAAGTTCTTCTATTATATTCTTTTTTTAATATAATCTTTATCTAAGATTACTGCTTCGCCATCAATTATTCTTTGGCGTACCAAATAAATAACCTTCTCACCTCTTTTTAACAAACCTTGTTTTATTAAAAATTCAGGTGCGTCAATTTCTTTATTTTCTATTACCCTAGTTTCTATTTCATTATTTAAAAATTCATGTCGTTCTTTGAAGCTCAAAATACCAGTTACAGGCATTCTATATCTGTGAACATCTAGGACGATTGAACCCTTGCCTTGAATTTTATGAATATAACCATTCTCTAGTAATAGTAATAAAGCCTTTCTAATAGTTTCCCTAGATACACCATACTCTCTGGCTAAATCATTTTCACTAGGTAGCAAACTATTAGATCTATATTGTTTGTTTTCAATTTTTTCTTTCAACTCTAAATAGATCTTAAAAAACTTATTCATGATTCCCCCCAAATAGTTGATTATACCATTATTTTTAACACAAATTACTGTAATTACAACTACTTTTTACTCAAATTCTTTATTTTTAGGAAATAATTTGTTAAAAAATGTAAATATGTAAACCAAAATTCTTAAACGTCTTATCTTGCCTATTCTTTTTCTAATACTAATTATGCATATTTATGGTATAATATGCATTGGAGGTTACTCTATGAAAAAAATTTTTTTACAACATTTTTTTAATAATAATTCAATGCTTTTTCATTATTTATCAGCTCTATTTTTAGCTGTGATTTTTTTATGTTTGTTTTGATTTAAACTTTTATAAAAGATTTCTACCAAAAAGGAAAAACATAGCAGATTATATAAATACTTCAAGTGATAACTTAATAAATAATACACAAAAACCTATTGAAATTACTTAAATAAAAAGAACAACTAAATACAGACTGGTTTTCCGAGAAAGATATTTTACATATGGTAGATGTTCAAAATTTATATACTTTTTAGTCATAGCATTATGATTTACTGTTTTATCACATTTATTCTATCTACTATAATAATTATTTTTAATTTTACGAGGAAAAATCTTTACTATATATTACTAAAATCTTTAATAAAGTCTTGCTGCTATTTATAGTCCCTAATTGGAGGGCTTTCTACAATTATAGCTTATAATTTTAATTCTTTTTGGATTAAGTTTCATACTACTCTTTTTTTCAAATGATTTATGGTTATTAAGCCCAAGTGAGTCTAATTTAATAAAAAAATGGTACCAGAAGATTTTTTTGTAAATCTTATTATAAGAATAATAATTTACATCTTAATACTATTTATCTTATTATTTACTAGTAATATTGTTATAAGAAAAAAACTAACAAAAATAGTAGTTTTAAAAAAATTTAATTTGTGTCTATAATATGATATAATTGATTTTATCATAAAGGAAGAAAACATTAAGAAAGGAAATACAATGGCAGAAAATAAAGATAAAAATGTTATTACAGAAGACAAAGTAACATTTAGACTATGTGACGATTGTTTAGGAGTAAACTTAAAAACTTTAATACCTAAACTTAAGAAAAAAGCACCTAATGCGGAATTTATTATAGGATGCCAATCATACTGTGGACCTGGAAGAACACAAACTTTTACTTTAGTAAATAGTAGAATTTGTATCGCAGATACTGAAGTAGAATTAATGCCTCTAGTTGATGAAAAACTTCGTGATCGTATGAGTGCTGAAGATGAAGAAAAATATAGAAAACGTCTTGAACGTCGCCTACAACGTACTTTCTATTTTATCATTCCAGAAAATGTTACTGTTAAAGTTGGTGAAGATGTTGATATTAGTAAAGAAGGAGTTATCGCTAGAAAAGCAGGGCAATCTTATTTGGAAAATCTTGTTATAGAAAGCAATTTCGATAAAAATACTCCAGGAACTTATGAAGCTGTTTATAAAGTGGAAATAGACGGAAAAGAGCACAAAAGAACTAGAACAATTACAGTTACTGAATAATACTATATAGGAGAGCTTAGATAAAAACTCTAAGTTCTCCTTATTTTTTTAATTTTCTAATTAAGTAAAGATTATCTTATTACACTTTACACTACTCTATCTCATATAACATATATATTCGTATAATATATATGTCAACCTTATTTTTTTCGTATTTATCTTAATTTTAAAAAAATATTGTTTATATTATTCTTGAAAATAACGTTTTACTTTTAAACAAAATGTGTTATAATATAAGTAAATAAAATATAGGGTGGAGGTTTTAATTATGGAAAATAAATACTCTAAAATATTAGTCGCTGTCGATGGTTCAAAACAAGCTGAATGGGCTTTCAAAAATGCAGTTGCTATCGCAAGAAGAAATGAAGATGCTGAATTATACATCGCTTCTGTTATCGATGCAACAATCGCTACATCTGGACTATCAGATCCTTATATCTTTAACTCATTCTACAAACGTACTAAAGAATTAGTTGATAGCTATGTAGAAGCTGCAGAAAAAGATGGACTTACTAAAGTTTTTGGAATAGTAGAACAAGGTATTCCTAAAATCGTTCTAAGTGAAGATATCGTTGATGAAAAAGGTATCGACTTAGTAGTTTGTGGTTCTTCTGGATTAACTGGATTCAAACGTATGCTTATGGGATCTGTTTCTGAGGGTATTGTACGTTATGCTAAATGTGATGTTATCATCATTAAACAACGCTCTATCCCTGAAAGATTTTGAAGCTACAATCGCTAAAAAATTCCAAGAAGATCAAGAATAATCTAGACTAAAATATTTAAAAGAATCCTTAGTATAATTTTACTAAGGATTCTCTTTTTAATATATTTTTTTACATTTAAACTATTATAGTTTAATGCTGCAAGCTGAAACGAATTAGGTCCAAAGTATTTAACATAATCATGTAACTGTTGTATATCATTATACAGAGATGCTATATCTTCAATTTTTGATTCATCAAAAATTTCAACAATTAACTGGCTAAGATATTTCAATTATCAATAAACTATATTCTCTCCCACACCATAAAATACTCTTTTTCCTTAGTTATTTCATCAATAGTAGTACTTTCAATTTTAAATCCTTCTTTTTTATAAAAACTTATAGCTCTAGTATTTTTTTGATATACATTTAGATGTAATCTTTCTTTTTTCTCTTTTACAAAGTCTAGTAATGATTTTCCTAGGCCTCGTGATTGAGCCTCACTATTAATAAATATACCTTCAATATGTTCTTCATTAATACCTATAAAACCATAAACTTCATTATTTTCAACATAAACATATACTTCTGCTTCCAATAACATTCCTTTTACTAATTTATAATTTTTCTTCCAATATTGTTCATCTATAAACCAATGTGCCTGTAAATTAGTATTTAACCATATATTAGCAACACTATCTATATCATCCTTTATGTAATTTCCTAATCACAGATTTTCCCCTCTCAAATTCAGCTATAATATTCTTCTTAGTTGATTATAACACATATACTCTAGTGTACTCCATTTAAAAAAGAATCTACTAGCTTAGAAATACTAGTGTATTATTTAGAATAGTTGACTATCAACTAAAAAGAAGATAATATATTAATAATAAGAAAATAAGAACTAATCACTTAAATCAAAGGAAGATAAAATATGATTGACTTTTCAAACAAAGATGACTTAAATAAAATTATTAGCGAAAATACTATTACAATTATTCAATACGGTGCTGCAACATGTATGCCATGCCACTCTATAAAAAATAAAATAACTACGTGGCAAGAAAATCATAAAGATGTAGCAGCTTACTATATCTCATTAGAAGAAAATATGGAAATCGCTGCTCAACGAGGTATTCTTTCAGCACCAACTGTAGAAGTATACATTGAGGGAAAACTTTCTATTCAAAAAAGCGGATACTTTAGTCTTGATGAAATACTAGATAAAGTAAGTAGTATTAGTGAACAGATATAATAGAATTAGAAAATAGCGTAACAGCCTTATTGCTGCTACGCTATTTTACTATTAGATTCCTACGAATACTTTAACTATTTCTTTTAGCTTATTCAGAACAGATTGTTTCTTAGCCTCTCTAGCACCACCACGACGAGTAACGGAAGGTAGTACTTCATCTAATTCTGTACCTCCTTGAACAACATGTCCTTTATTTATTGATTTCTCAATAAATTTCTTAGATTTTTCTTTTAGATTTTCTTCTTCGATAAGTTTTTCTATTTCTTTTTCTTTTTCGATTTTTGCATATGTATAAAATGCTTCTATAATATCTTCATTTTTTTCTAATTTTGATAAATCTGTTTGATTGATAAACTCAATAATCAACTTTTCTTTCGCTCTAGCACCTACAGAAGACCTAATTAATCTTCTAATATCCGCTTTGATACTTTCATCATTAGCACCTTGTTCTCTAGATTTTTCTAAGATTAAAGCTAAAATATAATCTAGATTTACTTCTTCCGTTTTAAGAAGGTCTATTTGAAATTCAACATCAGAGAAATCTACCTCTTCTCCTACGTTAGGTGGTGTTTTAGATGGCTTTATAAGCCTATTTACTATATCAATATAAACACTCTTCAAATCTTGTTTCAATCTGTCAGATATTATTTTTTCAAAACTACTAAATTCATCATAGTTTCTTAAGATATTTTCTTTCTTCAAGATTTTTCCAAATAACTTAACAAATTCTTTTTGTTCTTTTTCTGAAACTATTTCTGTTGGCTCTGGGAATCTTTCTAACATTTCCTCACATAGTTGTTTATAACCTTTTATTGCTATACCTTTTTTTCTTCATCAGTATATCCATTAATATAATCTTCATAACTACGTTCAATAATAATATTAATACTATTCTCATCTCCAAATAATTTAATAGCATCTTTAGTAGCCTGCTCCAGATTTCTAAAACAAACTATATTCCCAAATACTTTTACCTTATTTAATATTCTATTAGTTCGTGAAAAAGCTTGGATTAATCCATGATATCTTAAGTTTTTATCAACGAATAAAGTATTCATAGTTGGAGCATCAAAACCTGTTAAAAACATACCCACTACTATTAGTAAGTCTACTTCTTTATTACGTACTCTACTAGATAAATCCTTATAATAGTTTTCAAATCCATTTCCATCAATTGTAAAATTAGTTTGGAAGTAGTTATTATAATCATCTACTACTTTATTTAAAAACTGCTTAGCTGTAGTTGACATAGCTGATGGTGTAAAGCTTTCTTCCTCTATTTCACCTTTAGCTTTCTGTTCTTCATTTGGAGCATAACTAAAGATTGTAGCTACTTTTAATTTCTTATTTTCTGGTAGGTTTTGTTGTTGTCTTTGGAACTCTTCATAATACATTTTTGCTGCATCTACACTTTGCACTGCAAACATCGCATTAAAACCATTAAGTCGTTTATCTTTAATAGTGTATTGTGTATTACGATATGTTTTTGTATCAAATTTTTCAAGTATATATGAAGTTATTTCTGAAATACGCTCTGGGTGTAATAACATCTTATTTTCAAGAGCTTTTAATTTGTTATCATCTGTTTCTTCTTCGGAACTCTTAAATTTTGGATTAATACTATTATAGTCAATCTTAAACTTAAGAACTTTCCCATCTCTAATAGCATCAGTGATAATATAAGTATGTAATTCTGTACCAAAGATGCTAGCAGTTGTTGTTGCTCCATCAATTGAGTTTTCTTTTTTAATCGGTGTCCCTGTAAAACCAAATTGATAGTAGTTTTTAAATGCTTTTTTTATATTTTTTTGAGCTAATCCAAACTGAGATCTATGACACTCATCATAAATAAATACGCAATGCTTATTATAAATATCATGACCTTTATTATTTTTAACAAACTCATTTAATTTTTGAATAGTTGTAACTACTATTTTATTATCTTGTTTCTCTATGCTTATTTTTAGTTCTTTTGTATCTTTACTACCATTTACACTATCTTTTTGGAACTTCTGATATTCACGCATAGTTTGATAGTCTAAGTCTTTTCTATCTACAACAAAAAATACTTTATCTATATAATCTAAGTCTGTTGCTAGTCTTGCTGATTTGAATGATGTTAGAGTTTTACCTGAACCTGTGGTATGCCATATAAAACCTCCGGCTTCCGTACTTCCCGCTTTTTTATTTTCAAAGCTTGAGTTAATTCGCCATAATATTCTCTCAGTAGCAGCTATTTGATAAGGGCGCATAATAAGTAGTACATTTTTAGCATTAAAAATACAGTATTTAGTTAGTATTTCTAGTAATGTTCTTTTCTCAAAAAATGTCGCCGTAAAATCTGACAAATCTGCGATAATTTTATTTTTTGCATCTGCCCACTCACAAGTGAACTCATAGTTACTTTTTTCACGTTCTGTAGTATTTGCGAAATATCTAGTAAATGTACCATTTGATATTACAAATATTTGAACGAATTTATATAAAGAACTATCAAGATTGAAACTCTCTTCTTCATATCTTTGTATTTGACCAAATGCTTCCCTAATATTTTCCCCTCTCTTTTTAAGTTCAACATGAACAAGGGGTAATCCATTAACTAAAATAGTTACATCGTATCTATTTTTGGCTACAGCTATCTGATTTACTACTTGAAGAAAATTATTGTGAATATTTTTTTTATCCAGTATTTTAATATTTTTTAATCGACCATTGTCGAATATAAAATCATAAATATGATTTTCCTGAACTTTACGAGTTTTTTCAACTATCCCATCATTTGGAGAATCTAAATACTCAAGTAAAAATCTTTTCCATTCACTATCAGTAAACTCAACATCATTAAGTTTTTCTATTTGAACTTTCAGATTTTTATATAAATCATCCATGCTAGTTACATCAATCTTTTCGTAGCCTTGTGCAACTAAGTCATTTGTCATATTTTCTTCTAACTGAGCTTCAGTTTGATATTCTTCTACTGTTCTCTCAGGTTTCTTGAAATTAGCTAGTATTATTCCTCCAGTCATCTCTGCGATTGGAGAAACATCATACTTTAACTTGCTTTCTGACATAATTTTACTCCTTTTCTAACTTTAATAATATTTATTTTTCATAATTTTTTAATTTATCCTAGTTTATTTTGAAAAACTTAATAACTGTTCTCTCCAATATTCATATTGTTTTTGACGTTGTTCTATTTCTTTTGGTAATCCCTCTTTAATATCATTTACCAAAGTATCAAATTTATCCAATATAGATACTATATGTTGTTGGACGTGTAAAGGGGGAAGTGAAACATTAAAACTATCCGTTACACCTGTAGAAATCTGAGGTAATTTCCCTGAAATTGCTCTACTTTTAAAATAATCGACATTATTCTTTAAATAATAAAATACATATCGTATATTATTGTCATCATTAACAGAATATGACCACATTTCATTTTTATGAGTAAACCTTTTATCATAAAAATTCAAAATCAATATTTCCTCTTGACTTAACTATGATACTAGGTTTATCAATAATTTGTTCCTCTCCTATTTCTTTTATATCCAAATAAGCTACAGTATTTCCTCCTGCGAATACTTTTACTTCTCCATTCTCTATATTGAGTTCCTTCATTTGTTTTGCTGTTATATTAATGCCTTTTTGTCTATTACAGAAATCAGTTATTTTTTTCATATTCACTTTATCTTTAATATCCACACCTACTAATTCAGCAGCTTTATATAAAATATCATAGTATAAATTAGATATTATTGTGCGTGCGTGCGTGCGTGCGTGCGTGCTATCAGAATCTATATTAAATGTCAATAGTTTTTCACGGTAATATTCATATTGTTTTTGTCTTTGCTCTATTTCTTCAGGCAAAAGACCTTTTGTATCTTCTAATAATACTTGAAATTTATCTAATACTTTTACTATTTTATTTTGGAGTGAAAGTGGTGGCAGTGGAATTTCAAATTTTTCCATATCATCAGCATGAATTCTAATCATTTTTGTTCCAGTTACTTTTCGTTCTTTCTGCTTCTGAAACTCATTTGTTTGGAAGTAATAAGCTATGTACTTAGAATTCTGTTCTGTTCGATAACTATACATATCACCTGAAAAGCCAATTTCATCTTCTCCGGCCCAAACAACACTCTTTCCTACATCTTCTACATTTTCAGAAGTAGTAGCAATTAAAATATCATTCTTTTGTGCCTTTCTCAACTTAGAAAAAATTTCATCATTAACATATGTTAAAACCCTATCCGCTAAGAAACCATACTTAGTATAGATTTGTCCATAATGAATAACTGGCTTCCCTTCCTCTTGGAAATCTTTTTTTTGTAATCCATTTCCTCTAGTAAATTTTCCAATTTCACCTAGTGAAGTATATACTAACCTTCCATCTTCTTCCATTTCTTTAGTAATCTTGTTTAAGTACTCTTCACTTAGTAACATATCTCTATAATATGTATATTGTTTAGTACGTGATTGAAGTTCTGATTGAAGTTCTGATTGAAGTTCTATAACATAACCCGTAAATTTGTCAAGTATTTTTACTATTTTTTCTTGTGTTTCTAATGAAGGGATTGGGATTTCAATATTCAAAATTCTCTCTTTTGAAATATTAAATCTAGTGACTCCCTGAGCAGTTTTGGATATTTTTTTCCTAAGTTTTAAAGATCTAAATATATGCTTTTGAATATTCAGGAAGAATATTAATATCATCATAGAATCTATATATAAAACAAAAGCTATTTAAGTAAGTATTTTCTTTCAGTTGCTCAGTAATTACTGATGTCATTCCTGCGTCTTCTTTATTTTCTGAAGATGCAGTGAATAAAACATCCCCAATCCTCACTTCATTTTGTTTACTCTTATCATTTATTCTAACAGTAGAAAATATACTGTTATTAGTAATTTCATAATTATTAAATACACATATATAGGGGATAAACTTTGCTGTTCCCGTTTTAAAATCCTCTGCTGTCATTCCTTTTAAACCAGATAATATTTTTCCTACTTCCCCCAACTTCTTCCATTCTACTTTTTCATTCTTTAGTAATTCTAGTAAATTAGTCATCTATTTCCCTCCTTTCTTTGCTATCTTTTCAATATTTTTTATTTCTTCTAGATAATCTTTCTCCACTTGTGTTAAAGTATGTTCTGAATACTTTTTGTATTCTGCTACAACTTTTTCTTCCATTTGTTTTCGTGATATCTTACCTGCATTTTCTAATACATCTTCACCTGTTGCTTGTAATATATTATCTACATGTTTATCCAATCTGTCATTTTCATAGCTATTTCACGCTCTGCTTGTCTTTCTGCAAAGTCTAAATATCCAGATACAAGTTGATTAAGTCCTCGAAGTTCTTTTTCATTTAGATAATTTTTAGCAGTTTTAGCTTCTGATAATGTTGGTAATACTCCTTTAAAGGTCGTAAGTCCCATAAATTCTTTGTCTCCGTCAACTCTATCAAATATTAACTCACTGGCTGTTTTGTGATGTATTGCATAATGCATTTTATTTTGTACAGTAGCAAAAAAATTCTTTGCTTCATCACTATTTCTATCATAATCTATTGATGTTGAGAATATATCTAATACTTGGCGATAAAATACTTTTTCACTAGAACGAATATCGCGAACACGCTCTAACAGTTCTTTGAAGTAACTACCTCCACCAAAGTTTTTAAGACGATCATCGTCCATAGCGAAACCTTTAATTAGATATTCTTTTAAAACTGTAGATGCATATTTTCTAAATTGTACCCCTCGTGGAGAACGAACACGATATCCAATGGCAAGAATCATATCAAGGTTATAGTAGGCTACTTCCCTACTTTGAACTTTCCCTTTTATAGCACCATGCTTAGTGGTTGTCAACTGATAGTTTACAACCACTTTTTCATCTAATTCTCCATCTTCTAATATAGCTTTTATATGCTTACTTACATTCTGTTTTGTTGTTTGAAAAAGCTCTGCTATTTGAAGTTGATTAAGCCAGACTGTCCCATCTTCTAATTTAAGATTAATTTTTGACTTACCATCTTCAGTATTATAAATTATTATTTGATTACTCATCACTTTCAAGCTCCCTAACTATCTCATCTATAGATGCACGAAGTTCATCTATTTTTTTCACAGTTTCAGAAATTTCTTTATTTAATACTTTTATGTCTATTTTTTCTCTTGTATCTTCTTTTTCAACATATGTTGAAACTGATAGATTATAGTCATTTTCTTCTATCTCACTATTATCTACATAACGAGAGAAGTACTCTATATCTTCTCTATTTCTATATTCTTTAATAATATTTTCTATATTTTTTTCTTCTAGTATATTATTGTTAGTTTCTTTTTTAAACTCTTTAGAAGCATCAATAAATAATGTTTTATTTTCTGTTTTATTTTTCGCTAGTACTAATACGCATGTAGCAATAGATGTTCCAAAGAATAAATTATCCGGTAGTTGAATAACACAGTCAACAAAGTTATTGTCTACTAAATATTTTCTAATTATTCTTTCAGCACCTTTTCTATAGAAAATACCTGGGAAGCAAACTATTGCTGCTCGCCCTTTACTTGATAAATAACTTAGTGAATGCATAATAAAGGCAAAGTCCGCATAAGATTTTGGTGCCAGTTTCCCAGCTGGAGCAAAGCGTTCATCATTTATTAATGTTGGATCTGCATCTCCTATCCATTTAATAGAATATGGCGGGTTAGATACTATTTTTTCATCACCGTGTTGTGGATTAAGTAGTGTATCTCCTCTTTTAATAGAGAAATCATTGTAGTTAACATTATGCAAGAACATATTCATACGTGCTAGGTTATAGTTAGTCATATTTATTTCTTGTCCAAAATAACCATCTTCTATTTCTATGCCATCGAATTTTTGCATTTGTAATAATAGTGAACCACTTCCACATGTAGGGTCATAAACTTTATTAATCTTATCTTTCCCATCAACTACTATTCTCGCTAATAATCTTGATACTGTCTGTGGTGTAAAGAATTCTCCACCAGATTTACCTGCGTTAGATGCATAATTAGAGATTAAATATTCATAAGCATCACCAAATGCATCTATATGACTGTCTTCAAAATTACCAAAATTTAGTTCACTTATTCCTACTAGGATATTAGTTAACTTTGTGTTTTTTTCAGCTACACTCTCTCCTAATCTATCACTAGTTAGGTCAACATCACGGAAAAGTCCTTTGAAATCTTCTTCGGACTTACTACCAACCGCACTTGCTTCTATTTCTTTAAAAATAGTATCTAGTTTAACGTTTAAATTATCTTCTTTAGCTGCATTTTTTACTATATTCTCAAATAGTTGGCTAGGTAAAATAAAGAAACCTTTTTCTTCAACAGTTCCTGCTTTAAAATATTTTAATGCTTCATCATCACTAAGATCCGCATAATTAAATTCTAAGTCACCGGCTTCATGCTCTGCTTTATTAAAATAATCTCTCATATTCTCAGAGATGAATCTGTAGAATAATATCCCTAAAATATATTGTTTAAAATCCCAACCGTCAACAGCACCTCTGACATCATCCGCTATTGCCCAGATCTTCCTATGTAATTCAGCACGCTGCAATGCTCCATTATTTTCTCTTACATTACTAACCATTTCAGTCTCCTATATATTTTTTTACTAATTATCCCTATTATTATACCATTTTTAGATATATAAAAAAAGATGCATTAAGCTTTTATGCATCTTTTTCTCTCACTATTAAATTAATTAATACACTATCTTTATTTTTTGTATATGTTTCTATTTTTTATTCTATTTCTTCTTCGGTCTTGTTTCTGGAAATGTAAATACGAAGATAATATATAATGTACTACCTAGTAGATAGAACCAAATTGATGATGTGTAACCTAAATGATTAAGTACTAAACTCCAAACAAAGTTGAATATAGTATATATTGCATAACCAAATGCCCAGAACATACCAAACATAATTGTTAATTTTTGTGAATTCATTTTTGATAATTCATATGGATAGTTTAAATATACTGGATATTGTGAATACATCGCAAATCCTGATAAAGCGAATAATATATAGGCTAATACTTGATTAGATGAAACTACATATAATCCTGCAGCCATAAATCCTATCATCATTAAACCATGTACAACTAAAAATGGTTTTCTTCTAAAATCAATTTTTCTAGTAACAAAAATATTAGACAATGTACCTAATATTCTACCTACAGTTACTGTTAAAATCATAAATTCTGGTTTGAAGTTTGTTCTGCGACTACTCTTGGTAATGAAACTAGCGGCATTACATATAAGAATAAAAATCCACCAAATCCTAATGAAAAGAAGTAAATGAACTTATCTTTGAATCCATCAGCATATGTATATTCTTTTTCTTCTTCTTCATGAACTACTTCTTTTGATTCTACAAGTAGTTCATAAACAAAATAGTTTGGATGTTTCTAAGTAATAGTTGGTTCAAAGTCTTCAGCAACTATTATATATTTATATATGGTAATATATATCACTTGTAAATATAAGTAATTTTCATATATTTTCCACATATTTTCACTGAGTTTTCATTTTATAGTTTCTCTCAATTTTCTTAAATTTATACTATATATTTTTATTATTTATGATATAATTTAAGTATGCGTTTTTTTAATGCGAATATATATTTTCGGAGGATATTATCATGAGAATAAGATCATCAAAAGTAGTAGTATTTCTACTTACGTTCTTTATTCTATTATCACAAGTATTTACTTCTTCGTTTGCACTTGCTGATAATAAAGTTCCTTTTACTATTTTCCATACTAACGACATGCATGGTCGTCTTGGTTATGAAGAATATAAAGGAAAACCAACTTCTTTCGGTTCTGCTCGTGAGAAAGCTCTTATCGATAAAGAAAAGAAAGAAAATCCAAATAGAACTGTTATCGCCTTAGATGCCGGGGATGCATTCCAAGGTTTACCAGTTTCTAACCAATCTAAAGGTCAAGACATGGCTAAAAGCTATGAATGAAATTGGTTATAAAGCTATGGCTGCTGGTAACCATGAGTTTCGATTTTGGATTAGATACTGTAGAAAAAGTACAAAAATAACCCTCAAAATGGTGGGTGGTTAAACTTCCCTATTCTTTCTACAAACGTTTATAAAGATGGAAAACGTCTTTTTGAACCTTCTACTATTATAAACGAAAATGGTGTTAAAATTGGTATTGTCGGAGTTACTACTCCTGAAACAGCAACAAAAACTAACCCTACAGGAATTAAAGGTGTAACATTTAAAAAACCTATTCCAGAGGTTACAAATGAAATCACTAGAATTAAAGATAAAGTAGATTTCATAGCTGTTCTTGCCCACTTAGGAGATGACACTACTACATTAGAAGATGAAAAAGGTTCTGCTCTAGCAGCTGCTTTAAAAGCAAATCCTTTATTTGCTGGAACTTCTATTTTTGTAATAGATGGACACTCTCACCAACTTATTCAAGATGAGCAAAGCTCTCCTGTACACCACGTGCAAGCTAAATCATACTTAGAATACGTTGGAAAAATGACTTTCGATTATAATAAAGATACTAAAAAAATCGAAAACTTTAAATCTATAATGTTATCTGCTAAAGATAATGCTAAAGATTTAACTCCTGATCCAAAAGTTGAAAAAATCGTAAAAGCTGCACAAGATGAATTTGCTGCTAAAGGAAATGTTGTTGTAATTGACAAATCTCCTTACACTTTAGAAGGAACTAGTGAAAATGTTCGTACTAAAGAAACTAACCTAGGTAACTTAATCGCTGATGCACTTTACAACTCAACTAAGTTCGATCACGAAAGTGACTTCGCTGTTACAAACGGTGGTGGTATTCGTACAACTCTTAACAAAGACTTACCTGTTACTGTAGGAGACATTATCAAAGTTATGCCATTCGGTAACCAACTTACTCAAATCCAAGTTAAAGGTTCTGATGTTAAGAAAATGTATGAGCACTCATTAAGAGCTCTTATAAATGAAAAAGATGGTAAAGAAGAACTTGACGCTCAAGGAAAACCACAACTAGGAAGCAACGGTGGATTCTTACAATCATCTAGCTCTATTAAAGTTGTTTTTGATCCACATAGAAAAGCTGGAGATAGAGTTCTTTCTATCCATGTTTTAAACAAAAAAACTGGTGAATTTGAACCTCTTGATCCTAATAGAACATACTATGTTGCAACAAATGACTTCTTAGCTGTTGGTGGTGATGGTTATACAATGTTAGGTGGAGCTCGTAACGAAGGTGGGTGCTACAATGGATGATGTTGTTGTTAACTATATTAAACAACTTTCTCCTGAGCAATTCCTTGCTTACCAAGATCCATTCCCATACTCTCGTATTATTCCTGGTATTAAACCATTTGTTCCAGAAACAAAACCAGCTAAACCAGTTAATGATGGTAAGGTAATTACTGATAAAAGATGGTGTTAGTCACCAAACAGGTCAAGCAGCTGTTCAAGATGCTCTTCCTGAATTACAAGTAGCTAATGCTAATAAAGAAGTTAAACACTTCAGAACAGCTAGTGCTATTAAAGGAAATGTTAAAACATTACCAAATACTGGTACTACTACTGACGCTTCAATGGTTGGTCTAGGACTATTAGCTGCAACATCTCTAGTTATTTCTAGAAGAAAAGCTAACAAATAATATTAAACTTTTAAAAGTAGTTTATACAAACGTATAAGCTACTTTTTTTATGTTTAATTTAATATATTGATTTTCAGAAACATATTGTGTAAAATTAGGTTTGTATATACGAGAAAATTGTCTATTCTTCGTTTTATAATAAAATTTTAACAAGGAGGTTTTTGATGGAAATACTTATTACAATATCTGTTTTTATTACACTAGTTATAATAGGTTCTTTTTTAAACAAATATATACCTAGAATTCCAGCAGCACTTTTCCAAATTATATTAGGATTCTTGGTATCTTATTTAGCTATTCCGCTTCATTTTGAATTTGAATCCGAAGCTTTTATGGCCTTAATTATTGCACCACTATTATTTACAGATGCGTACAAAGCATCACGTAGTGAGCTTTGGCTCTATAAAAAGCCTATTGTTTACATGGCTGTAGGTTTAGTAATTACAACGGTAGTGGTCGTTGGTTATTTTATTAATTATATTATTCCATCTATATCTTTAGGTGCTGCATTTGCACTAGCCGCTATCCTATCACTACCGATGCAGTAGCGGTAAAATCTATTACAAAAGGTATGAAGTTGCCAAAAGGACTAATGTCCATTTTAGAAGGAGAATCACTTCTTAATGATGCTGCAGGTATCGTATCTTTTAAAATAGCTCTAGCATCTATTATTACTGGAACTTTCTCACTTTCTAGATCTTCCAGAGAATTTTTTATTACTGCTATTGGAGGAATGTTTTTAGGGATATTAATTGGTTTAATAATTGTTTCTATAAAACTTGTTAATAGGAAATTTTTAAATACTGAACCTAGTATACTGGTAATTATCCAAGTAATATTACCGGTAGCAACTTACTTTATTGCAGAAGAATTCCATCTTTCAGGAATTATTGCAGTAGTTTTTGCCGGAATATTACTTAATTTCGAAAGATATCTTAGACAAGGTGATTCATTAGATAACCAAGCAGTAGTTTCAATTAGTTATAATCAGGATACAATTTCTTATGTACTTAACGGTTTTGTGTTTGTATTATTAGGATATTTATTACCTGGTATATTTAAAAATATGATTACTTATCCTGACCTTGACGTTCAAACTGCTATGTTCTATGTTGTTTTAATAACTATTGCATTAATTATAACTAGATTTACTTTTGTTTATATTTTTTATGTATCATTTCAACAGCATACATTTAAAACTTCACGTAATATTGTTGAATTTTTTAAAACTAAACAACTTGATGTTGGAAACTATAGTAGATTTGAATATGCATTAATTACTTCATTATGTGGTATTCACGGAACAGTAACTTTAGCAACTGCCCTTATGATTCCATTAACTATTGGAACTGCAGGCGAGCCCTTCCCTCTTCGTAATGCTATATTATTTATAGGTAGCGGTGTTGTCTTACTAAGTATGATAATAGGAACGATATTCTTACCACTTATTATTAAAGTTGAAGATGAAGAAACAGAATATATAAATAATGCACGCAGTATAGTATTAAATGATGTAATTAACGAGCTACAAGAAAAATATTACAATAAGCTTAATAGCGATTCTGAAAGAATGGGTTATGCTGTGGCTATAAAAAAATTACAAGAACAACAAATATACTTTTATAATAATAGAAGAGAATTAATTAAATATAATAAGCAGCTTACTAAACTAGTTAGAAAAGCCGAACAGGAAAAAGTTAATGAAGTACTTGCCAAATATGATAATAATAGATTTTTAAAACGAGTATTTGAAGTAAGGGATTGGCGTGTAAGAAAACTAGTTACTTACTCAGTTTACAAACAATTATTTATAACCTTACGCTTGAGTTCTTTAGAAAAAACATTTAAGAGACTATTTAGTTGTTCTTAATTTAATTAGAGAAGCTGAGTCTGATAAAAATTCAAACTTATATGGAAAAAGACTTCAAAAAAGATTAAAAGAAAATGAACAGATTAGAGTTCAAGTTCAATCATTTTAGTAAAGATATGGCAGAAATAATAGATACTCTTACTTATAACGCAATGGATATACTAGAAGAACAACGAACAAAAGAAAATAGTCTTTCTGTTGATTTTCTTAAAAAAATATTTATGATAATTTTGATTATACTCTTTATAATGTTCCTTCAGATAGTTATATTGAAGAATCAAGAGAATTTGAAACTGAAGCAATTCAAATGCAAAAGGATAGATTTAAAGCATTAAGACTTGAGCGTAAAATCGAATATAGTGAAGCTGATAAGATTTTACGTGATCTTAACTATAATGAGGCACTATTATATTCAAATATTGAAGAATAATAAAAAAATACGAGTTAAAATTCAAATCCTTTAAGTTGATTAGATATTTTTATACTCGTATTTATTTTATTTTTAAATAATTTTTTTAAGTGAAAATAAAGGTTTATTTCTTACGATTTTTTCATTTCCAAGAAACTCTCTCATTTCTTTTAGACACTTACCTGCATTTTTTACAACAAAGTTAAAACTACCTGCACTTTTTGTATCTATAAAAAATCCTCTAATATATTTATCACGGAAGAACATTTGAGCACGAACTCGCTCTATTTCTCCCCACGGTATTTGGATATAATCTTCTGGATTTCCCTTTGATTATAAAATTCAAAAGATTTATCTCCTACTAATACATCACCGTGTTTATTACCAAGAGAACCAGTTAAACAGTTTGCCTTAGTCGTATAAATGACTTTCTTACTCATCGATACTACCATTTCAATACCTCCAATTTATGTGAATTTTCTTTAAAATTAATACACTATTTTATTTATATCAAGATAATTATACTATATTATAATAAAGAAAAAAAGGGTTGAAACTTAATTGTTCCAACCCTTTTAATAAATATTACATTAATTTTGCTAAGTGAGCTAAAATACCTAATGCGAATAATCCAAAGATAATAGCTACTGGGCTTACTTTACGTTTTAATAACCACATACATGCGAATGTTAATAATAACGCTGCAAATCCAGGGATAAGTTGATTTAAGTTATCTTGTAACGTAGTAACTTTTTCTGGAGTTAATGAGAAGTCTCCACTTGTTGCTTTTGTTACGATATCTTGTAATACTCCACCTGTTACGTGTTCTTTTTCTCCTGGGAAGTGAATATACGCCTTATCAGCTAATTGAACTTTAGAAACTACTAATGGGAATTTAATATTAGTCCAACGCATTACTAATACCCCCATTACAAACATACCTAGGATAGATGCTCCTTTAGTAATAGTTTGTAAGAATCCACCTGAAAGGTCGCTTGTAATCTCTGAACCTTTTTTGTACCCAAGTTCTTGAGTATACCATAAGAATCCTATACGGATTGCGTTCCATGCGATAAAGAAGAATAATGGAGCGATAATTGAACCACCTGTTGCAAGTGATGCTGCGATAGCTCCAAGGATAGGACGTACAGTGAAACCAGAATACTGGATCCCCAATACCTGCTAATGGTCCCATCATACCTACTTTAACACCTTGAATTGCTGAATCTTCGATTTCAGCTCCATTTGCTTTATCTTCTTCAAGAGCAAGTGTTACCCCTAAGATAGGTGCCGCAATATATGGGTGAGTGTTAAAGAACTCTAAGTGACGTTTTAATGCTGCAGAAGCATCTTCTTTATTTGGATATAATTTTCTAAGAGCTGGGATTAATGAGAATGCCCAACCACCATTTTGCATACGCTCATAGTTCCATGAACCTTGAAGGAACTGAGAACGTAGCATTACACTACGACGATCTTTTTTACTTAACGTAATTCTTTTCTCTGTCATTTTTAGTTCCTCCTTATTAATAGTCGTTTAAGATATCACCTAGTGGATCACCTGATGAAGAGTTACCTCCACCACCGCCACCTTTGTTTTTAGAAAGGTTTAGGTAAACTATAGCGATACATAATCCAATGATACCAATTGCGATAAGTGTTAATTGGCTAATAGGTGCTAATGCAAATCCTAAGAAGAAGAATGGCCATACTTCTTTAGTTGCCATTAGGTTAATAACCATCGCAAACCCTACAGCTACTACCATTCCCCCACCAATTGTCATACCCTTCTGTAAACCAAGCTGGTAATGACTCAAGCGCTTTTTGAACAGATGAAGATGGGATGAACATAAGTAATCCTGCTGGGAATAGCTACACGTAATCCTTGACATGCAAGTGCTACATAGTGCCAAAACTCTACTCCACGGAAGTTTCCCATTTTGCAGCTGCGTGGTCTGCTCTGTGCACGATAACAACTGATAGAGTACGAACGAACATAGTTAAAACTAATCCTACTGTACCCTAGTGTAACAGCTGTTGCAATCGCAATGTTACGACCGTTGTCAGAGAAGTCACCTGCTTTAATGAAAATAATAGCTGATGCTACTGATGCTAATGCTGCGTCAGGAGCAACTGCAGCCCCAATATTAGCCCATCCAAGTGCTAATAATTGTAGGGCACCACCTAAAATAATACCTTCTGATAAATGTCCTGTTGCTAAACCGATTAATGAACAAGCAATAATTGGTTGGTGGAATTGGAATTGGTCCAAAATACTTTCCATACCTGCTAAAAATGCAACAACAAGGACTAAAATAATTGCTAGAATACTAAATTCCATAGTGTCCTCCTAATATAAATACTATTTAATTATAATTTTAAACCTTCACTAGCTTTTGCTTCAATAAGTTTAAATAAGTCTGAACGTGAATCATTAGATACTTTACGAACATCAAATTTAACACCTAATTCATTAAGCTTTTTGAAAGTATCAACATCGTTTTGATCTACAGATAATACATTGTTAATTTGAACTTTACCTGCAGAGTGTGCCATAGAACCTACGTTAAGTTCTGGAATTTCTACACCTTTTTCAATAACTGAAAGTACCTCTTGAGGTGTTTCAAATAATAATAATGCTTTTGTATCACCAAAACGTGGATCATTATACACTTGAACAAGTTTATCAAGTGGAATTACATGAGCACGAACTCCTGGAGGAGCAGCTTGCTCAATAAGTTTTTTACGTAGTTCATCTTTTGCTACATTATCTGAAACTACGATAATTCTGTTTGGTTGAGTTGCTTTTGTCCAGTTAGTCGCAACTTGACCATGTAATAGACGTGAATCTAAACGTGCTAAATACAAATTTAATTTTTCCATCTCCAATTACAGTACCTTCAGGGATTTCACCTTGAGGAGCTGCATTTGCAGCTGTTTCTGCTACTTCTGCTTTTCGGTTGTAGTTCTTCAGGACGAACTTTACATCCATCAATAGCAGTTGGAGTAATTGCTTTTGCAATTTCATGTGCCGTAGTCATTGTGAAAACGACTAGCATATGCTTCGATTAACATTGGTAAGTTAAGTCCAGCTACGATAGCTCTTTTTTCAGGAGCTTCTTCAAATAATTTATTAGCTTGGTTAAATGGACTTCCACCCCAAAGATCGACAAGGAAAAGAATTTCTTCAGAGTCTACTTTAGCTATAGCTTCTTGAAGTTTTCTTTGCAAGTCATCTGGACCTTCACTAGGCATAAATACTACTGATTCTACTTTTTCCTGTTCACCGAAAATCATAGTACCAGATTGTTTAATACCAGCAGCAAATTCACCGTGACTTGCGATGATAATTCCTACCATCTTAATACCTCCTTATTTTTAAAATATTTTAATATGACGTGTATACGCTAGCATACTGTAAGATTATATCATTTAAACATATATTTGTAAATTGTTTGATTCCCTCCTAACCCAAACATTGTATCCGCTTTTCTTTGTTCACATTTTTATTTTCAATTTACATAATCTTATAAAACATTGTTAAAATAATATATTTTGCAACTTTTTTTTATTTCGCTTTGTTTCTAATCATAAAAACTATCAAAAATTTAACTTTAAAGAAAATTAAAATTTCTATTTTCATAAATTTTCATTATTTTTTCATCGTAAAAAAGCATTAAGTAACTTTATGCTACCTAATGCTCTTTTTATTATTGTTTATAATCTATATGAATGTTCTTTGAAATTACCTACAATTGTGTTTACTGCAGTTACTGTAATAAATGCCTCTGGACAATTTTTAGCAACTAGTTTTTTCAATAAGTACATTTCATTTTGTTGGATAACCACAATAATCATACGTTTCTTCTCATGAGAGTATCCTCCCTCTACATCCATTACTGTTGAGCCCCTGTGTAAAGTATTATTTATTACTTCCACCATATTTTCAGGATGTTTACAAATAATTGTACATTGAATATATGCTGAGAATAGTTTTTGTACACCTTTCATTGTTTGATTACGTACAAAACTCATTACTAATGCATACATAACATATTTTATGTCGAAGAAAATCCAGACGATAATGTATATAATTATGTCTTGAATTAAAAATACTGTTGGTAAACTAAATTTAAATCTATACGAGATAAATTTACCTGTAATATCTGTTCCCCCTGTAGAAGCCCCTCCTACCAATAAACAACACATTGCAAGTCCCTGAAATAATCCCACAAAATATTGCAGCAACTAGAGAATCTCCTAAATGTACAGGAGTAATTAATTTTGGTAAGTTATTAATAAGTAATGATGAGGTACTTATTACAAATACAGTTAATACTACAAATTTCTTACTTACATATTTGTATCCAATATAAAACAGCGGTACATTCAGTAAAAATTGTGCAGTACCTATTTTAATACCAAATATTTTATTTAATACTAAACTTAAACCTAACGCTCCACCCAGCACCTATATTATTTACAGGTATTAATAATCCTGCATAGATAGAGAAAAGCACCGTCCCTAGTATAAGTAATATTATATTTTTTGCTTCTTTATGTCTTTCTGTCGTATATATAGTATCCGATAAATGCATTTCCTAATATTCCTTTTTGTATACTTATTTATATTGTAATATAAATAAAAAAATAAATCAAGAGATATGAAAATATAAATTAACAATTCATTTTTATAAGCTTTTTTTATGTTAAAAATTTAAGTAATGAATTTTTTTATTTAGTACTTATATTTAATTAACCTTGAAAAATTTTTATTTCAGTAAAAGAAGAAATGAAATTTTTTTAAAAATTTGTAAAGGAGAAAAATATGATTAAACTTTATAATACATTAACAAAACAAAAAGAGATACTTGAGACTATAGAAGAAAATAAAGTGAAAAATGTATGTGTGTGGACCTACTGTTTACAACTATATTCATATTGGTAACGCACGTCCTATTATTGTTTTTGACGTTGTACGCAAATATTTAGAACACAGTGGGCTACGAAGTAGATTTTCATTTCTAACTTTACTGATGTAGACGATAAAATAATCAAAGCTAGTAATGAAGAAGGAATTTCAACAACTGAACTTACTAATAAATATATAGAAGCTTTCTTTAAAGACTATGATGCACTAGGATGTGCTCGTGCTACAAAAAATCCTCGTGTAACAGAATATATGCAAGAAATTATTGATTTTATCGCTGACCTTGTTAAAGAAGGTTTTGCTTATGAATCAAATGGAGATGTATACTTTAGAACTCGTAAAAAAGAAGACTATGGTAAGCTAAGTAAACAATCTATAGACGATTTAATTAGTGGAGCTCGTATTGAGGTTGGAGAACATAAAGAAGATCCCCTTGATTTTGCTCTTTGGAAAAAAGCTAAACCGGGAGAAGTAAAATGGGATAGTCCATTTGGTGAAGGTCGTCCTGGTTGGCACATAGAATGTTCAGTTATGGCAAAAGAAACATTAGGTGAAACTATAGATATCCACGCTGGTGGACAAGATTTAACATTCCCTCACCACGAAAATGAAATTGCTCAATCTGAGTGTCATAATCATGCACCATTTAGTAATTATTGGATGCATAATGCGTTTATTAAATATTGATAATGTTAAAATGAGTAAGAGTCTTGGTAACTTCCGTTTAGTTAAAGATATTATAGCTGAAATAGACCCTATGGTTCTACGTTTATTTATGCTTACAGTTCACTATAGAACTCCTATTAACTACACATTAGAAAATATTGAACTAGCTACAACTAACTACGAAAAATTAAAAACTGCTTATCAAAATCTACAATTTAGATTAAATAATGAAACAACTGAAGAAGTTTTAGATAAAGAAGTTGTTAATGCAGTAACTCAAGAATTAGAAAAATTTGAAGAATATATGCAAGATGATTTCAATACTGCTAATGCTCTTTCTTCTTGGTATGAACTTGTTAGAATTTCTAACTCTTATACTTCAAAAGAAACAGTAAATAAAGAAACTCTAGAGCTTCTTAATGCTGCATTTGAAACATATAGTTCTATACTTGGAATTAATGTTAAAGAGGATAATAAAGCTTGATGATTCATATATCGAAAATCTAATCGCAGAACGTGAGCAAGCACGTAAAGATCGTAACTTTGCCCTAGCGGATAAAATTCGTGATGATTTAAAAGAACAAGGTATCGTTTTAGAAGATACTAAACAAGGTGTACGATGGAAAAAACAATAGCTTTTAAATTTACTGAAAAAAACTTTTCTAATCCTAATCAAATGCAAGCTTTAACACTTGCTTATATCGGAGATAGTATCTATGATATTATGAGTAGAGAATATGTTATGAAAAATCATCTTGGAAAAATAAATGAGCTTCATAAAAAAGTATCTACTATAGTATCAGCTCGTGCACAAGCTGTTTTATGGAAAATATGTTAGAAAACAACATTCTAACTGAAGATGAAGAAAAAATTTATAATCGTGCAAAAAATCAGAAAAACAATTCGAAAGCAAAAAATGCAAGTATTATGGAATATAAGCTTGCTACTGGTTTAGAAGCTGTTTTTGGTTATTTATACTTAGAGAAAAACTTTGAAAGATTGGAGGAAATGTTTAACTACATCATTAAATTATATGAAGAAAAACAATAATTACTACAAAGAATTACGTAAAAAAAATAAAGAACAAAAAGCTCCTGTTCAAAATACTGAAGTAGATCCTGATAAAGAAGTTATTGCAGGACGTAATGCAATTTTAGAAGCTATAAAATCTGGACGTGAAATTAATAAAATTTTATTCCAAGAAGGTATAGAAAAAGGTCGTTTGAAATCTATCTTTGCTATTGCTAATGAGAAAAAAATAGTATGCCAAGAAGTACCTAAACGTAAACTTGATAATACTACAACTGAGCGTCACCAAGGTGTTATTGCTTTCGTAGCTCCTTATAATTATTTTGAACTTGATGAAGTATTAAATAAGCTAGATATTAATAAGAGCACTACTCTATTAATCTTAGACCATATTGAAGACCCACATAACTTAGGGGCAATTATTAGAACTGCTGAAGCTAGTGGTGTAAAAGGAATTATTATTCCTAAACGACGTGCGGCTGTCGTTAGCCAAACAGCTGTTAAGGCTTCTGCTGGAGCAATCGAACATATGCCTGTTATTCGTGTATCTAGTCTTACTGATGCAATTAAAAAACTAAAAGAAAAAGGATTCTGGATTGCTGGAACTACCCTAGCTGAGCGTTCAGAAGAATATACTAAAATCGCAAAAGATGTTCCTTTAGCTATAGTTATTGGTAATGAGGGCGAAGGAATGAGTAAAGTCGTTACTAAAGAGTGTGATTTCTTATATCACCTTCCTATGTTAGGAAAAATCCAAAGTCTGAATGCATCTGTTGCTGCAGGTATTATAATGTACGAAAGAATAAAAGATAATGATTAGAATACTTGAATCAGAAAAAGATCGTTTATTAGGTTTTAAGTTACGTACAGAAGTATTTGTAAACGAACAAAATGTTCCTATAGAGCTTGAACTTGACGAGAAAGATAATAGTGAACATACAATACATATCGGTTACTTTAATGGTGATGAGCTTATAGGGGTTGCACGACTAATTGATATGGATAAAGAAGTAATCCATATTGGTCGTGTTGCAATCGATAAAAATCACCGTGGTGAAGGTATTGGTCATAAACTAATTCTTGGTTGTGAAGATATTGCAAAAAAAATGTTAAATAGAGACTTCAATATTGAGCTGAGTGCTCAAGTATATGCTGAAACTTTCTATAAAAAACTTTGCTACAACCGTATTAACAATAATATCTATATTGATGCTGGAATCGAGCATATAGACATGAGAAAAACAATAACAAACTAATAAATTATATACTGGAGAAAATTATGGGAAACGAAATTAACTTAATTCAAGTTGAACAATTTATCAAAAATTTTAAAAGTGAGAACTCAAAAGAAGTAATAAGTATTTCTACTACTCCTAATAAACCTGTGGATATTACAAGTAGTAAATTTGGTAGGATTTTTTACTTACCAAAAAATACTCAAATCCCTACAAATAATGAAGATGAACAACTAACATTCCTTGCACAAATTAACTGTAAGGAATTACCTGAAAACAATATCTATCCAAAAGAAGGAATAGTTCAATTTTGGATTTATGGTGGAAGTCCACAACTAGGTGCTGATTTCATGGACTTTAATAACATAAATAATAATAAAAATAAGAGCGTTATATATTACTCAACTATTGAAGAACATTATTCAGAAGAAGAAATCAATTCACTGTATCAACCTAAAGGATTTAATGGTAAAGTATTAACTCCTCTTCTAAATGGAGCTACTTTTGCTCTATCATTTAAATTAGAAAAACAGCCTATAACAGTTATGGAGTATAGTTTTAATTCTTTATTTAATAGTGCTTGGAACGAAAAGTTCCCTAGTCTTAAAATTGAAGAAGAATGGCCTGAGCTGGAAGAATTAAATATTGATGTATTCAATATCTTAGAAAAAGAACTTACTGCATTAGCTAGCGGAACACAAATTGGTGGATATGGACACTTTACTCAATGGGATCCACGTTCTGATGAATACTTAAATGACTATAACATTTTACTTTTACAAATTGACACTGATTATGGTGCTAATGAACCTTCAATAATGTGGGGTGACGAAGGAATCGGAAACTTCTTTATCCAAGAAGATAAATTGAAACAATTAGATTTTTCTAGTGTCTTATATAGCTGGGATTGTTTCTAATAATTATTACAATATTTAGAAAGGAGATGCAATATGAAAAAGCAATATTTATTTATCGATGGATATAATCTACTTTTTCGCATGAAAGAATATGAACTAATCAAAAGTTCTACTTTCCCTGCAGAAAGAGATGTCCTTATCGATATTCTAAAAGAGTATGCAGGTGGTAATAATTATATTGTCTATTGCATCTTCGATGCATACTTAACCCGTTCAAAAGAATATATAAAAGAAGAAGATCCTATAACTATTGTTTATACAAAAACAGGAGAAAAAGCCGATCAATGGATTGAAAGAAAAACGCGAGAACTAAGAATAGATCATTTTGTTGATATAATCGTTGTTAGTGATGACCACGATGAACGTGATGCTACACTTGGTTACGGAGCAATTTTGAGAGACTGTCATATGTTTATAAAAGAATTAAAAGACAGAAAACAAGTTGTTTCAAAAATAGCTAAAAATCAAAATTCTAGAGAATTAAAAAATAGACATATTCGTATGAGCGATAGCGATAGAAAAAAACTAGAGAATTTTCTCAAAACTGGTAAATTTTAATTAAAAAAAACAAGAGATGGATTTTTTATCCATCTCTTACTTTTTACATAAATTTAACTTCTACCTGTCCTGTATTTGATATTGCTGTTATTTGTTTTTTTCTTGGGTTTTTGTTGTATTCTCTCCATAATTGACTTGATAGTCATTTTTATCTCCATTTATTCTAGCATAAATATTCCCGTTATCTGTTGTCATATGCATTGAAGTCACTTTAGTTTCATCAACTATGATATTCGTATTATTCTTAGTTTCTATTACTGCTTTATCTATATTGTCTTTAGTTATTACTACTTTTTTTATCCTCAGTATACAAATTAAGATTAACTACTTCCACACTATCAACAACAATCTCATCATTACTATTAATAATCAAATTTTCTACATTCATATCAAATACTTTTGTAGATGCATCCTTTATTTTCAATTAATATACTTTTTGTATTCTTTCCTTGGAAGATATACTGTAATCCAATAATCACTAACTTTCTTCTACTTTTGATGTAATATCTAATATATTATTTTCTGTATTGAATTGATATTTATCTTTTAGATTTCCCTTTATTAAAAATTTTATCATCATTATGATAATAAATTTTAACATTACTTCTCATATTATTAAGTTTAATACTATCTATATCTTCAGCTGAAATCCATTTTTTTGATATATCCTGAGAATTATCTTCTAGTATATTATTCTCCACTTCTTTTTTTGTATCTTTATATTTATCAACACAACCTGTAGATATTGACATTGCAAATATTCCTATAAATAATATTTTTAGAATTTTTTTCATAGGTATCCCCTCCCTACTTATATTATACCTTTACAAAAATTTATTATCAAATAAAATAAAAAAGTATGCTTAGTTTACATTTTTTCACTAAACATACTTTTATAAATTATCTCATTGTTACGAATTCTTCAGAACCTGTAGGGTGAATAGCAACAGTATTATCAAAATCACGTTTTGTTGCTCCCATTTTTATAGCAACCGCAAATCCTTGAATCATTTCATCGACACCAAATCCAATGCCATGTAACCCTATTACTTTTTCTTCTTCACCTAATACTACTAATTTCATAACACTAGGTTGTCTATTACTAGTTACAGCTGAATACATTGGTGTAAATGATGATTTATATACTTTAATATTTTCTTCACCAAATTCTTTTATAGCTTGTTCTTCTGTATAACCGATAGATCCAATAGGTGGGTGTGAAAATACAACAGTTGCAACATTAGTATAGTCTAGGTGTTCATCAGTCTTTTCCCATTAAATAATCTTTCTGATAAACGACGTCCTGCTGCTACAGCTACAGGTGTTAGAGCTAATCTACCAGTTACATCACCTACTGCATAAATACCTTCTACATTAGTATTTTGATATTTATCCGTTGAGATATATCCACGCTCATCTAACTCTACCCCAGTAACTTCTAAATTAAGATTTTCTGTTAATGGTTTTCTTCCAATTGCCCAAACTAATAAATCTACTGTTTCTTCACGTCCATCTTCAAGTACTAAAGTTAGACTATCATCAGCATTTTTAACTACTTTTTTAGGTATAGCTTGAGTATGAAGTTTTGGCCCTTCTTTTTCCATTACTTCTACTAGTGTATCTACTATATCCCTATCAAATGTTCTTAATGGTCTATCACGACGAACAAATAGATGTGTGTCAACACCTAGACCGTTAAATACTCCTGCTAATTCAACAGCTATATACCCTGCTCCAACTACTGCGATACGTTTTGGCAATTGTTTTAATGCGAATACTTCATTTGAAGTAATACCGTATTCAGCACCTTCCACATTTGGAATAGTAGGTTGTCCACCAGTAGCTATAAGTATATGGTCTGCAGTGTATTGTTCTCCATTTACCTCAACAGTATTTTTGTTAACAAATTTAGCGTATCCTCTTACTACATCTACTTTGTTGTTATTTAGTCCACGTTCATACGAACCATGTATTCTGTCAATATATGCTGAGCGGTTATCTACCAATTTAGAAAAATCAAATTCTACATCTCCAAATGTAAATCCATAATCATTTGCGTATAATTTTAAACTCTCTGAAAATTTGAGATGCATGCCACATAACTTTTTTAGGGACACATCCAACATTTACACATGTTCCACCTAGTTCATTTCCTTCAATTAATAGAGCTCTTGCTCCATGCATTGCAGCACGATTAATAGAAGCAATTCCTCCGCTTCCTCCACCTATTGCAATGTAGTCATAATGTTTAGACATATCTCTACCTCTTTTCTTTAGTAAAATAATAGCTTACTCTACTAAATTCTTATTTTTTATTTTTAACAATTATATTATGCATTATTTAAAAACATTATTCAATAAATATGCTTACGTTTGTAGTCAAAAAAACTCCTATATAGAAAATTCTATATAGGAGCCTATCGAACCCAATTTATTATTTTAACTATTCTCCCATTTAATTATACTTTAAGGGAATAATTAAAGTAGCCACATTAATTAATCCAAATCTTCATTAGACTTAATTAAAACTTTTATTTCATTTCCTGCCATTACCGCTTCAAATGCCTCTCGAGTTTCTTCTAAAGAGAATATTTTTGTAATCATTTTATCTATTGCAATTTTATTATTTGCTAATAATTCTAGTGCCAATTCCCATGAAGATGGTTTTTGAGATCTTGATCCAATATAGCGTATTTCTCTTTGAATAATACTTTCTTGATCAAGTTCATTCATTTTCTTAGCAAATAATCCAATCTGAACAAAATCACCTTTTTTCTTAATAAGTGGTAAAGCATTATTTACTGCAAATACAGATCCTGAACAATCAAATATTTTATCAACACCATATCCATCTGTTTCTTTTAAAATAACTTCTCTTAAATCTTCAACTAAGCTATCCACCGTTATATCTATTCCTATTTCTTTTGCTAAATCTAATCGTGGTTTATCTTTTGTGATTCCTGTAATAATAACTTTTGCTCCATTAGCTTTAGCTACTTGTGCTGCTAATAAACCGATAGGACCTGGGCCAATAACAAGAACAGTTTCTCCTTGTTTTATTGATGTTTTTTCCATAACAGAGTGAGTACAACAAGCTAATGGCTCAGTTAAAGAAGCTGCTTTCAGACTCACTGTTTCTGGTAGAACATGACAACTTTCTTCTCTAGACAATACATATCTTGCCATACTACCGTTAGCCTGTGTACCTATTCCTTTTCTATTATCACATAAGTTGTAATCTTTAGATTTACAATATATACATTGTTCACAAGTTTCAAAAGTAGTTTCACTAGTAACTCTATCTCCGACTTTCACATATTTTTAACATCTGGTCCTACTTCAACTACAACTCCCGAAAACTCATGACCTAATGTAACTGGTAATCCTTTAGCATTATATTCTCCTTTGAAAGTATGAATATCCGAACCACATATCCCTGTGTATGCTACTTTAATTTACCCTATCACCATATACTTGAGGTTCTTCAACATCTAATAATTCTAAATTATCATAACCAACTTTTGTTTTTACTGCTGCTAACATATTATTATCCTCTTTTCTTATAATTCTGGAAGAATAAGGACTTTTCCAAACGGTTCTGTTCTTCCTAGTATCATTTCAAAAGCTTTATCAACATCTTTCAATGCAAATTTATGTGTGATTAAGCTTTCTACATCAATTTTATTTTTAGAAATTAATTCTATTGCATTAGTCCATTCTCTACCTGGAAATGGAGCAGAATAAGAATTCCAAAAACCTTTTAATGTTAATTCTTTTCTAAATATACTTTCAAATGCTTTTTCTTTAAGTGTTACATCTTTGTATGCAATCCCTAAATAACCAACCTTACCATGCTTTTTAGTTAATAATAGAGCTTGTTCTTGTGTAATCACACTACCAGCACATTCTAAAGAAATGTCTGCACCTTTTTCATCAGTATATTCTCTTACTTTTTCTTCTAAATCTTCAGATAATGGGTTTATAGTTTGAGTAGCTCCCAATTTTTAGCTAATTCTAATTTCCTATCATCAATATCGACAACTATTACTTTCCCAGCTCCTGCAGCCATAGTTGCTTGTAAGACTAACATTCCTATAGTTCCAGCACCTAGTACAACAACACTATCTCCTAGATTTATATCTATCCCCATAACTGCATGCATTACAACTGCTAATGGTTCAATGAAGCTTGCTTTAGTATATTCTAAATCTCCTATTTTCAAAAGATTCTCCTCAGGTATAACGGAATATTCTGCAAAACCTCCGAATCTATGAGATCCAATCATAGTGTAATTTTCACACATTGAATATAAAGACTGTTTACAATATTCACATTCATTACACGGCATAAAAGGAACACAGACAACTCTGTCACCTTTATTAAATTTTGTGACCTTATCTCCAAATTCAACTACTTCTCCACAGTATTCATGGCCAATTACTGCCGGATACCCATATTTCCATTTAGTTTGCATCTTATGAATATCTGATCCACATATTCCACAAGAATGAACTTTTATTCTTACATCATTTTCACCTAATTTATGCTCTTCTATTTCTTTATATTCAAATTTTTTATGCTCGTACATAACCGAAGCTTTCATTTTATATACCTCTCTTTTCTAATAAAAGGGCACCATAATAAACTACTTTCTTCAAAAGATTATAGAACTATGGTGCCATAGATATTTATTATAAACAATTATATCTTAGTAGAATAATTGTGAGAATTTTAGGATAACCCAGTTAAAGAAGTTACCACCTAAGTCTAATGAACTTAAACTTGTATGTCCATGACTATATTGTTCTAATCCTTGCATCATTTGAGTATGAACTCCGATGAAGTCTGTTGCCATAAGTAATGATAAAGCAATAACTACTGTCCCAGCTAACACTGAGTGGAAGATATTCCCTTTTCTACTTGCTACAATAAATGACACATAGAATGGAATAGTAGCCAGGTCACCAAATGGTAATACTTTATTACCTGGAATAATGATAGCTAATAATAATGTAATTGGTACTAAAATTAATCCTGTTGAAATGTTAGATGGATGACCAATAGATACTGCTGCATCAAGCCCAATGTATAAATCTCTACCTTTATAACGAGTTTTCATAAAGTCACGTACTGATTCTGAGATTGGAATTAAACCTTCCATTAATAATTTAACCATACGAGGCATTAATAACATAAATGCTCCCATTGAAACCCCTGTTTTCAATACTAATCCGACATCTCTCCAGTTGACTAATGCTTGTAAAAGCATTCCTAAGAATGTACCTACTACCATTGGTTCTCCAAAGATACCAAAACGTTTTTGAATTGTTTCTGAGTCAATATGAATATCTTTGATAACTGGAATTTTTGCTATTAACCATCCAATCGGAATACCTACAAAACCGAATGCTGCTGTAGATCCAGTTGGTAATGAAATACCTTTAAGACCATAAACATCTTGTACCATTTTTTGCGTTCTATCTGCCATTAATAATACCATTACTTCGTAAAGTACAGCACATAATATACTGAATGACCATGATCCGCCTGATACTATATATCCTGTTGCTCCAGCTGCGATAAAGTGCCAGTAGTTCCAAATATCAATATCCAGTGTTTTAGTTAATTTTAATGCAATCATAATAACGTTCACTAAAGCACAGATAGGAATTAATATTGCTGCGACAGGCGATGCCCAAGAACCGGCTGCTGCACCTGGCCAACCAACATCAATAGTACTTAATGAAATACTATACTTTTCAACCAGTTGTTCTGTAATAGGACCTAAGTTACTTGTTAAAATACCGACAACTAAATTAATCCCTACAAACCCAATCCCTATTGTTAAAGCACTGCGTACAGCTTTTCCTACAGGAACTCTAAATATAATAGCTAAAATAAAGATTGCTATTGGTAAGATAACAGTAGGCCCTAAACCTAATACATAATTCGTAATTTCTAATAATTTTTGCATAAGTTTTCTCCTTTATTTATTTATTTTTTAAAATTTATCTTAAGTGACTTAAAATTTCTTCGTCTAACTCTTCTTCACCAATACCCATAATATAGTTAGTCGCTATTATACTTGGAATTGAGTAAGTAGTTGGTAAAATAGTAGTTGACACTATCAAATCTGCCTCATTTTGTAATCCAGCAGCTTCTGCTATTTTAATTTGTTTAATATCTACATCAAGATTATGTTTTTTTACTAACTCCTCTACTTTAGATACTACGATTGTTGAAGTTGCTATTCCTGCTCCACATGCAATTAATACTCTTTTTGTCATTTTTTTATATCTCCTTGTTTTTTATTATATTTAATATTTGTTTTTTTGTCATTACTTTTGTAAAATATTGTTGTAAAAATCTTCATCAGCAAAGTTTCTTATAACACTCGATAAAACTTTTACTTGATTTTCATTTTTTTACTAATTAATAATAGTAAGAATACACTAACTTCCAAATCCTTAGAATTTGTTGCCATATCTCTAAAAAATACTTTGTTCTTAGGTTTAACAACAGCAATTGCATCTTTTTTTATAAATTTAGAATCAGTGTGAGGGATTGCTATACAGTATTTAGGAAATTCTAGTCCTGTAGGAAAAACTTTTTCTCTTTCTAAAACTGATTCTACGTAGCCTTCATTTATATATCCCTTTAACATCTAACTCTTTAGCTACATTTTCTAGAACTTCAGAAAAATCACTTCCTTCTACTTCTAAATATATACTTTCTTCCGAAAATAATTCTTCTAGCATAAATTTACCTCCTTTATATATATTTTTGAAATTTCTTCAAATTTATTTTTTTCACTTTTTTAAAAATTATAGTTCTTTTATTTTTCAACAAGAAGGTTCTTTACAATATTTCGAGCCATATTTTTTTGGCCTCATCATCGTCTTCTTTTTACTAAAATAAATAATATATCGTTTTTTTAAAAATTATCAACACGGACTACTATATTTTTCTTTAATATTATTATTTTTCTAAATGTGGTAGATAAAAATTTTTTTATCTACTTTAATACAACCTAACTTTTCTCTGTCCTCAAGATCTTTTAGGAATATTTGTTTTGACATAATCCAAGAATTTTCTTCTAAATAACCAGCTACATCGCTATACACGTCTTCTAATTTGCTTCTTCTGTCATTTCTAAAAACTTTAAATTTCATTGTCAATACCATATACCTTCCTGTTAATATTTTGAATGTCTTCTTCATTTAACATTACATTTACATAGATAACATTTTTGATATTTTCAAGTTTCACTGTGGAAACTATGAAATTTATATTACTTAAATCATATCCTTTTAAATCTTTTGCTGATACTACATCTACTACTTCTATGTTCTCTAATTTATCCTCTATTCGTTTTTTTAAAAACAGCGATGTTCCAAAACCGCTATTACAAACTAAAATAACTTTAGTTTTTATACTTGTTAAATTTAATATTGATTCTGTATACACTGTCAGATACGCTATCTCATCATCATTTATATCTTTAGATAGAATTTTTTTCTTGCTAATACTTGAGTCTCTTTAAATTGTTCTTGATATTCTTCTTTTATTTTTTTCTAATAATGGATTTTTTTATAATAATTCCATATTTTTAAACGTCTTAATAATGCTCTTATGTGTAATTTAAATAGATAATATACATTATCACTACCTGAAAAAAATAACACCTTTTTTTCTCTGAAACAGCTTGTAAAAAAATTTTTTTCTGTAATTTCTTCAACTTCTGCATCTACTTCTAATACAATATCATTATTTAAATTTCCTACACCTGTACTTACCAAGTATTGGTAAATATAATAAATTTCATTTAAAGGTAAATTTATCGAGAATTCATTTTCTATTTCTATAGCAATATTTTTCTGCTTCACGATAAAATTCTTTATCACTAATCTTAGGAATATCATTATCATCTAAATAATTTTTCACTATTAATTCTTTCTATTGCTATTAATATATGTACAACAAGATTAATATAATATAAATCACCTATAGTATAAGGTAAGTTGCGTTCATGTTTAGCTATAATTCTTTCCACTATTGCAATCTTTTTAGCATCAAATTTTGTAATTAGTTCTTTAAGTGTTTCTTTCTCAATTCTATCTGAATAATACTCTTCCTCATTCTCATCCGATATAAAAAGAATACTCTCGAACCAGATACATAATTTTTTTTCTAATACTTTTTTCATCACCTACGATTCTTGTTCCTAATCTATCTTTTTTTAAAATTAGATTATCACTTAATAGATTACTCTCAAGGTAATTTAAGTCATTTACAATACTAGACTTTCCTACGTAATACATTTCTGACAATTCGTCTATTGAGGTATAGTTTTTTGAATTTCGTAATAAATAATATAAGATTTTTACTCTTCTTTCTTCAACAGAATCTTTAGTTAAATATTTTTGAGAAGTACTGTTTAATGGAAGATTTAAAAAAATTTAATTTTTATTCCTTTACCTTGTTTTTTTCAACAATTTAATATCTTCTACATTATCTATTATTTTTTTCTATATCTCGATAAGCTGTCTTTGTAGAAATACCTAATTTCTCTGCAATAATGTGTACAGGTAGATAATCTTTAGCATCGCTTAATATTTTTTTAATATTTCAATTTGTCGATTTTTCTAACTCTTTCATTTCATTATCCCCCTACATTTTTTTATTATAATACGCTTACAAATATAATAAAATACTATTTTTATGTCTATATCGATATGGACATTTGGTAAATTGTAACTATTATACACCAATTATAATTGTATCTGTTTTTCTATAAAAAGCGCTTTCTATCAAACATTAAAAAAATAAATTTCCTATATTTTTTTAAATTAAATAGTATTAACATTATTTTTGTTAATTACTGACATTATAATTATACTTTACTTTATTTAAATAAAATTTACCCTTTTTTTATACGAAATAAGTATTAACTATGCTTCCTTACCATTTTAGTGTTATAATATTACTATATTATTTTATGAGGTGATTATATGTTTAGTTATATTGAAAAAAATTATCGACAATTGATGATTTTAAAAACATTTAAAGAGAAACAATGAAAAAGTAGTATTTGTTTTTTCTGCTCCATGGTGCCCAGATTGTGTAATGTTAGACAGATTCTTTGAAGATACAGTAAATAAATTTAATGATATTAAATTTGTATATGTTAATCGTGATGATTTTTTTCTGAGATTACAGAAGCCTTTAGACGTTATGGGTATACCTTCTTTTTGTTGCATATAAAAAAATAATAAAGAAGTAAGTCGTTTTTGTTTCTAAATTTTTCAAAAAAACCCAACAAGAGGTTGAAGACTTTTCTTTCAAACATATAAAAAAAAAGCTTTGGATTTTTCCAAAAGCTTTTTTTCTCTTATCTTAGATAATATATTGGTCCTAATATTTTTCTTATATCCTCTTTTGATTCAAATTGTAGGGTTAATGCATCTTCCACAGTTTTAATTTTATTATTTTTCAATCATTTCATTTAAATCCCTGGACATAATGAATATTCAAAAAAATTGGTGTTAGTTTTTAAATCAGAAGTTGGTATAATTTTTATAAATATCTTCTTCTTCAATTTTTTTGGCCTGCAAATATTTCTTTTGTACCATTATCTATTTTAACTTTTACATTTTTTTATCTGCGATAAAATGAGTTAAATTATATCCTGATCTTGGATATATAATAAGTTTATTGTTTTTTGTAGAATCTCCTATACTATTAAATTCATCTACTTCAAGTATATTTGAATTATTATTTGCTAGTAAGATCTCTCCTACTTGCGTCTTAGCAAATTCCACTTTATAAATTTCTCTATAAACTGCAGTAAATTCTAAATCCTTACCTTTTTCCGTAACAACTGAACCAAGTTCATTAGTTTGTAGTAGTTTTTCTTTAGAAACTTTCTTAGATTTTTGAATCCTCTCCTACTATTAGATAATCATCATTAGCTTTCCAACCTAAGAATTCTCTTGAAGTTTCACCTGTAGATGACGGTAAGTTAATCATCGTATCTATTCTAGTATTTGCCAACATCTCTTGGCCATCAGATAGGAACTTATCTATTCCTCTCCCATTGAAACGGACTGTAACCCAATCAGATTCATTCTTTTTGAAATAAATCTCTAATACAGCATCTTTAGTAATATAATCACTATCTTTCACTACATTCTTATTAATCCTAAATACTGTTTCATATCCAGTACTTGGTTTTATCTTACTTCTTAGTTCTTTTAGAAATTCTCCAACAGGTTTAGCTTCACTCCATGTAAAGTCTTTATCACTAATACTACTATCTACTCTACCAAAACGCTTATTATAGTCGTCTTGACGAACACTTAAAGTATGTTGTTTTTCTTTATAATTAGCTTTTATAATTATGCTATTATCTACTGTTTCATCTTGAAGATTATTAATATCTTTAATTTTTTCATTGTTTTCTTTATTATACAATGTATAACTCTCTATATCGTAGTGTTCTTTTTCAAAGAAACTAGTATCTAATTCACTAAGTTTTTGCCCTGTTAATAGAGTTACTTCTTTTTTATCTTTTCCATTATCTAAAATAACTTTTGTTTTAAAGACTGCTTTTATACTTTGTCCTTCTTTAATTTGTGTTGTATCATTTTGTGTTATTTTCTTATCATCTATGTAATAACCATCAAAAGTATAATCACTATTTTTTTCGAATTCATTAGGTAATTTTGTTTCTTTTACAAGTTCACCAATAGTTGAATTCTTCTTAATACTATATTCAGTATTTTTATCTTTATATATTGATGGAAATGTTACCGATACTTTTTGCCAGTACTCTTCATTTTTAGCAAGATCTAAAACTATCTCTTTAGCATTAAATGGTATTTCTAAATTATTTATATTGTACTCTTGACCATCTACAGTTACCTTCTCATTAGTGTATGAATAATATCTATCAGGTTTATGGTACTTTTCCAACTCGTAAGGAATTACTAATACTTTGCCATCTTTAGGTTCATTAATCAAAGTGACTTGTTTAGTTACAACTTTTTTATCGCCTTCTTTTACGATAAGATTAATAGTTTTTTGAGTATAGTATTCTTTACTAGTCTTAGAATATTTTATATTTTCTATCTTTCCATTATTAATATCAAAACTCATAACATTCATTATTAAAGTTGAATTTGGTTTAATCTTGTTTAATAAACTTCTATCAACTATTTTTACCACTACCACTTTTTCTCTAGTTTTATTCTAAATAATTCGGTTGGAAATTTTTATTTTTCATCCAGTGAATAAAATATCAGGAAATTTTGTGAATTCTTTTTTTATAGCTCAGTAGTTCTGCTGTATAATCTAATTCGGTAATGTTTTTGTGTAGAAATGTTTTTTTATCTATTGTTGGAAGAGAATAATTTGATGTTTCAGGTATTAAATCGAAATTAAACATACTTTTTTTGAAATACAGTATCTTCTACTGACGTATTATAATCTGTTATATAGTCAGCCTTCGCTACATTATCAAAAAAACAATAAAACTGCTTATACATAAAAAAATGTTGTAATAATAGTTTTTTTCAAATTTATTCTCCTCCTTTCTTAATTCTCTTTCTTGTAATAATTATTATATTATCTATAAAAATTTTTCGTCAATTATTATAATAGATATTGCTTAAATATAGCTAAAAATTACGTTATAAAAAACAGGGATTCTTGTAAGTATGTATTAATTACTTGCAAAAAACCCTGTTGTATATTCTTTAAATGTTAACTATATTTCACTTATATTTTCTAACATTATTTGATCATTAGATATACTTACTTCATCATATTCGTAGTCATGTTCATCTGCAAAATCATACGAATACTCCTTGTAAAGGAACATCTCATTAGAGTAATCTAAAAACTCCTCATCTGGAGTGTTAAATTCTATCTCATTATAACTTTCATCAGCATAATCAGTTAAAATTTCATCTTCATAGTCTATTTCTGTATTGAAGTCCTGGGAATATTCATCATCTTGCGAGAACCTGGGATCTGGGGACTCCAAACTAGATAAGTTTATCGTATACATAAAAATCTCCTCTTTTTCTTTATATTATATTTATTAATTATACAAAAAATATTTGAACTTTACAAGCAAAAACTATGTATTTTTTAAAATAATTTTTCTTATTTCATTTAATGCTTCAACGCTTGCTCTTGTGCGGATTAGCTCTCTATTTCCTACAAATTCTACTTCGGCAACATTTATATCACCTTTGTAATATGTCGCTATATATACTAATCCAACAGGCTTTCCACTCTCATCACTATTTGGACCAGCAATTCCTGTAGTTGCAACGGCTATATCACTATTAAGTCTTTTAGCAATACCTTGAACCATTTCTTTAGCAGTCTGCTCACTGACTGGTCCATACTTTTCTAAAGTTTCCTCTTTAACACCTAAAGCAGAAACTTTAGATTTATTAGAATAGCAAACTATACCTTCTAATAATGAGCTTGAAATACCGCTTTTATCTACCAACATTGAAGTTAATCTTCCTCCAGTTAGGGATTCAGCAATTGAGATAGTAAGCTCGTTTTCTATAAGTAATCCAGCTACTACATTATGTAGTTCTGTTTGACTAGAAGATATATCCTCTCCTCCAACTAAATAGATTTTATCCCCTGCTATTTCTTCTATTTCTTTAAGTTGAGCATCTATCAATTTTTCACATTCATCAATTGAATCTGCACTAGCAGTTATTCTTAATAGTACCTCTCCAGTTTTTGCGTATAGGGCTAAAGTAGGATTATCTTGGTTATCTAAAATATGCTTAATTTTTGTCTCAAGTAGTGATTCTCCTATTCCATAGAAACGTACATATTTTGAAACAAATTTTTTTGTACTAAATTTTTGAAGATATGGTCTTACGCTTTTTTCAAACATATCTTTCATTTCTCTAGGTGGCCCAGGCATTAATATAATTCTTTTATTCTCTTCTTCTAAAATTATACCAGGTGCTGTCCCACAAAAGTTCTCTAAAATAATTGCTCCTTCAGGTATCATTGCTTGTTTTTTGTTATTATTAGTTACCGTGCTCATTCCAGAACGTGCAATTCTTTCTAGTATTTTCACCCATGAGTATTCATGAAAATAAAAATCACGGCCAAAATATTCTGCAGCACATTCTTTTGTAATATCGTCATCTGTAGGTCCTAATCCTCCGGTAATTATAACCGTATCATTTTCTGAAAATGCTGTTTTTAGAGTATCAATTAATCTATCATGATTGTCACCAACAGTAGTATGACGATATACCCCTATACCTAGCGCAGCTAACTCTTTTGATAAGTAAGCAGTATTAGTATTCACTATATCTCCTAATAATAATTCTGTTCCTACAGAAACTAGTTCAACTCTCATTTTTTATTCCTCCATTCAAGTATAAAATTTCTATTTATTAAAAAGAAATTTTATTAACCACTAATTATATTCTACATCAATGAGGGAAAAAAATAAAGACCATATACTTGATGGCCTTTATCTTTCAAATTTAGTATTTGAATTTTATTTATTTTGCATTCTTCTTCCTTTTTTGTCGAAGAATTTTTTATCAGTACTACGTCTTTCATTTTTAGGTTTTCTATCTCTATTATCAGAGCGTCTTCTTCTATTATTTGATCTAGAAGAACCTCTTCCTTTTTCTTGTTTTCTAGGAAGTGGTTTTTCAAATGAAAGTTCAACATCAACTTCTTTTTTATCATTGATAAGTTTATTTAATAGTACTGTTATTATTTTTTCTGCATTAGATTCAGCTAATAATTTATTAGCTAAGCTATTTAACTCTACATGGTTGTCTGAAAGTTCAGATACTACTTCCTCAAATAATCTGTTATGACGTGCTTTTTAACCTCTTCTTTTGTATAAGGTCTAAGCATCTTCATTCTTTCACCACGAGAATTTTCTATATCTTTTAGATATGGCATCTCAATTGGATTTAAGAATGTTACCGCAACTCCAGATTTTCCAGCTCTACCTGTTCTACCTATTCTATGTGTATAGCTTTCTGTGTCCTGAGGAATATCAAAGTTATAAACATGTGTTACATCACTAATATCTATCCCACGTGCTGCTACATCTGTAGCTACTAATATTTGTAATGAATTATTTTTAAATTTACGTAAGATTTCTAAACGTTTAGATTGTGTGATATCTCCGTGTAAACCTTCCGCTAAGTAACCTTTTGCGATTAAGGCACTAGATAATTCATCTACTCTTCGTTTAGTACGTCCAAAGACAATTGCTAAGTTAGGATTTTGAACATCTAAAAATCCAACTAATGTTTCTAATTTTTCATTTTCTCTTGCAATTGTTGCATATTCTTTGATGTCTGGATTTAGATCCTCATCACTCATTGTTTTTATAAGTTTATAGTCTTTCATAAAGTCTTTAGAAAGTTCCATAATTGTTTTTGGCATAGTAGCTGAGAATAATAATGTTTGGTGGTTTGATGTTATTTTAGATAGGATAAATCTTACATCTTCTATGAATCCCATATTTAACATTTCATCAGCTTCATCTAGAACTAGATGTGTTAATTTATCTAGTTTTAATGTTCTTCTATTGATATGATCAATAACTCTACCTGGTGTACCTACAACTATTTGTGGACGTTTTTTTAGATCTTGTATTTGTCTTTCAATACTTGTTCCACCAAAAATTATGCTTACTTTTAATCCTTTAGCACGCGCCATTAATCTTAGTTGTTCACCAACTTGTTGTGCTAATTCTCTTGTAGGAGCTAACACTAGTGATTGCAGTTCTTCACTTCTTCTTACAATGTCTACGATTGGTATTCCAAATGCACCAGTTTTACCTGATCCTGTTTGTGCTTGAGCTAAGATATCAATTCCCGAAAATACGTATGGAATTGTTTCTGTTTGAATACCTGTAGGAGATTGGAAGTTCATTTTTGAAAGTGATTCCACTACTTCTCTACTGACTCCTAATTCTTCAAATGTTGTCATTTATTTCTCCTTGCTTTCTCATTTTTATATACTATTTTTTATATAACCAAATAATTATACCATATTTAGTTACGTAAGTACATTTATTTCATACTAATTTTCAAAAAAAATAAAGAGGATAGCATTTCTACTGTCCTCTTTACCGCTTACATATTACTATCAGTTAATTCATTAATTGATTTAGCCATTTTTGCAATACTATCTCCAGAATGACTTTAAGTTATTAGTATAAATTAACAACATATAATCTTCATTCCCAAATACTATTGCTGTATCGTGCATATAAGTACTTATTCCACCATATTTACTTGCAACTTTTTTATTTGGAATTCCTTTTTTTATCCACTCACTATCTTCTGAGTTTTCTAAGTATTCAAGAAGTTTTGTATAACTATCTCGCTCATTATATAGTTTTGTCCACACTGCTTCCATCATTTTCGGTGTTACTCTATTGTTTTTGGCTTCTTTTGCAGGAAGAGTCACTCCTAGTTCAGCAAAATAGTTAATTAAAGTAGTTTGTGCACTAGAAGCACTACCGACAATCATTTTTGTCGCAGTATTATCTGAATATTGAATCATATTTTGAATAACATAATCAAGTTTATAGCTACTTTTTTTAGATTTGTTAGTAATATCTCCAGCGCCCTCTTCTAAGTCACTACTATTATAAGGTATATCAGTATCTTCTGATAGTTCTCCTTTTTTGATTCTATCATAAACCTTCATAGCATAAGCTACTTTTACTGTACTTGCTGCAGCAAAATACTTATCATCATTTACAGCATATCTATAACCCGTTGAAAAATTTTTGTATACTACTCCAATTTCATTATTACCTTTATATTTTGCTATTATATTATTCATAGCTTCATCTAACTCAATTTTACTCATTTTTTTCTTTTCTTGAGCTGGCTGTTCTTTTTCTTGTTCTTTCTGTTCATTATTATCTATTTGTTGAACACTATTATTCTGACCTTTTTCAGCATCTTTCTTTGCTTTTAAATATTCTCCAGCTGAAAAAACAACATAGGTCATTAATATTACTACTGATGTTTCAATAAAGAACTTTAATATTCTTTTAAATATTTTTTTCATTTTCTCTTTTTCTCACTTCCTTCGCCAAAACACTCATAGTATTAGTTTACTACAGTTTTTTTAGTACATCAATATTTTTTGAAATATTCCTAAAAAAATTTCATATCAACAAAATAAAGATACCTTTATCTTTTCATATTAGGTACCTTTATTATAGATATTAAAGTTTAGATTTTAAATAAAAAAATCTTGTTCTGAAATTTTCTTAAATCCTACTTTTTCATACATATATTTAGGTGTATCATTAGCATCTGCAACTAAAACTATATTTGACTTATTTTCATTCTTTATAGCATAGCTTAACAGTTGCTTCGCTATACCCCTTCTTCTATATTCTTTATTAACATAAAGATTATCTATTTCAAAATAATCTGTTTTTACTATAATATTTACAGCGGCAACAATCTTATCTTCATCTTTTGCCACTAATTGTTTTTATATTTTTCTGAACGAATCTCATCATACAATAATTCCTGATTATGTTCAGCCCATTCCTCATTACTTGATTCAATATCAATTTTATACTGGAATTTTAGATATCTACTAAGATCTTTCTTTTGTAAATATTCTACAGTATACTCTGTTTCCTCTTGCTCTATAAAATCATTAATGTCTAAGTGATATAAATCCAAATTAATTTCATTATATCCTTGTTTTTTTAAATATTTATTAAGTTTTTTTAGGAAGACTAGTATTTTTCTGAGGAAGCAATATGAATAAAATCAACACCTTTATCACGGAAAAAAAGTTTCGACATGACGTTATATAATATTCTAAATCTTCTATAGTTTCCGCTTCTTTCTTCATAAGAAGATAATTACCACTAAAGTTTAATTTAGATTTAATGTTTGATAAATAACATATCTATCCGTTTCAACAGCTACTTTTGCTTTTGAATAAATATTTTTAAAACTATAATTCATATTACACCTCCATTCTACTGTTAATAATTATTTTAATGATGATGACCATGCGGTCCGTGGTGATGCTCAAAATGTTTAATTATTTCTAGAATCTCTTGGTTTCCAGTTAGTGCATAAACATTTTTTAATGTTTCAGGATATGTAGGTTCATCATGTAATAAATCATAATATCTTATAGCTTCTTCTGCAACAAAATCGATGTAATCTTCTTCTTCAGATAGTGCATTTAGTGCTGCTCCTAAAAGAATAGGATCATCTTGGATTAATGCATGTTGAGTATATAACTCATGAATTTTATCATATTCATATAAAGATTTCAATGCATTTATTGAAATAAATAAAGTTTCTTCTGAAATTCCCATTGAAGTTAGTACATTTTGCATTAGGTTTCTTGTTTTATCATATTCTCTATCTTCTTTATATAGAGAAATTAAGTGTAAGTATGCACTCATTGCTAAACCTTGTAACTCTATATATTTCTCAAGGTATTTTTTAGCTTCATCTCCTTTAGACATATGCCCTAAATGTAAGTATGCTTCTGGAAAATCTGGAGCTATTTCAATAATTTTTAATAAGCACATTTTAGAATTCTCTAAATCTTGCATTTGGTTATAAGCAAATGCTGCAGCAAAAATTACATTTGGATCTTCATAATCTTTTCCATAGTCTTTATAAAAATTAATTGCCTCTTCAAACATACCTAAGGCTATTAAGTTATCAAATGCTACTTGGAAGTTTTCTAATGATGGCTCCTCATGGTATATTTTTTCACTCATATCTTTTGCTTTTTCTTCACGACCTGTTTCTAAATAAATTGCTACCAACTCTTTGTCTATAGCCCTAACAGCTTCTTTAACGTCTGTTAGCTCTCTAGCTCGAACAAATTTTTCTTCTGCAATTTCAAAAAGTTCATCTTCCTTATAGATTAATCCTTCTAAATACAGTATAGCAGGTGTCTTCGGTGAATTATAAAGAACTACTAGAGCTTCATCTTTTTTATCTAGATACATTAAGTTATGGACATAACTTTCTATTGCTGCATCATCTTCTTTATTTTGATTATAAATAACTTCTGATAATTCTAATGCTTTATCAAATAACCCATTGTCTAATAATATAGTTCGAAAACTTTCTTGTTGCTCTCTATCAATCGATTCAAAGTCAATATTATCTAATTCATTTAAAAATTGTTCTATTTCCATTCTAATTTTCTCTCCTTGCTAATCTATTCATAATAAAGATTAATTCTTTATTTACTTCTTCATTTATTTCAGCAATACTGTTTTTCTGCTTTATCTAAATATCTTTGACTAATACTTAGAGTTTCATCTAAAATATCTTTATTATTTTTAATATAATCTATAATCACATTTTTTTTCTCAAGATTAATACTTCTATTAAAATCTAAAAATAAATTTTCGTTTTTCTCTTTAGCTATTAGGGCAGGTAGCGTTATATTACCGTTAACAAGATCCTGACCAGTTTCTTTTCCTAATGAGGCAGTTCCTCCAGCAAAGTCTAAATAGTCGTCAATTATTTGATAACTCATCCCTAAATAATACCCAAATCTATAACTACTATCTACATCTTCTTTTTTAGCTCCTGAAATTATGCTTCCAGAAACTGTGGCAAAAGCAATTAAAATAGCGGTTTTTCTTTTGATTTTTCTTAAATAATCTAAGCGTCTTGTATTTAAATTATACAAACCATCTTCTTGAATTAATTCTCCTATACAGAGCTCTTTTAATGTAGTTGCTAAATAACTATGTATAAGCTCATTTTCAAATTCTGAAACTTCCCTTAGGACAATTGAAAAAAGATAGTCACCAACTAAAAGGGCAAACTCATCTCCAAACTCTTTATTTAAAGTAATATTTCCTCTTCTAGTTTCAGCTTTATCTATTATATCATCATGAATAAGACTAGCCGTATGGATAATTTCAACAATGCTAGCCATTCGTATAATATTCTTTTTATTGTTATTAAAGTCCCCTAGTTTCGAGCAAATCAATAGAAGCAATACCCTAACTCGCTTCCCTCCTGCTGAAAAGTACTTTTTTATTACCTGATTTAATTTTTCATCTTCACTTTTAGTAATAACAAAAATATCTTCTAGGACTTCCTGAACTAGTTCATCATATTGTTTTAACATTGTTTTCTCCATCTATAAGCTAGTTAATTCTGTCAAATCTTTATCTTCAAACGTAAAATTATAAAATCTAAACCATACTTCAATTATATTAATAACGAACTTATTTAAGACTACTATTATTATTAATTAAATCTAAATATCCTTTTTTCATAACATTTGTTAACAATTTTAATTTATCTAAATCATTTTGAAGTAAACTATAATATTCAAAGCTATAGTAATCACCTAATAATAAAGATGTTGTAGATATATCTTTTACATCCTTCTTATAGTGCTCATAAACTGCACTTAATGCACAAAAATATAGCTAAAGTTATAATTTTTCATTATTAAAATTATTCTTATTTATGAATTGTGTAATATTTAATTTTTTTATTACTTCGTTATTATAATTATATCTCACAATAGTTTATCCTTCTACAATTTATCTCTCTAAATTATACCATATAATCCCCATTAATAAAAAAATTTCATATACTATTTTATCCATATTATCTTCACTTTTTGCAAATAAAATATAAATTAATTCATAGAAATTAAAAAAATAAGATTACCTAAATTAAAAAAATTTAATGTAATCTTATTTCTATTAATCTTTATAGATAATTAACTCTCTCTATATGATCTTGGTTTATTTCTAAAGGTGCTGGTTCTTTTCTAACAAATAACATTATTGCAACTATAAAGTGTAATAAATAACATGGTATTAATACTCCTCCTGAAGTAATTGCTGTTATTATCGCAACTAGTAAAAGTAATACACCAGCAACAATACGTTTTTTTATTGTAATTGTCGCTATTATTGCAATAATAGTTAATACTATATAAAATACTGTATAATACTTAAGCCCCAATGCCATCTGATTAATTAACTCATCTGCTGTGTAACCGATATTGGTATTTGGACGTTTTGCTAATTCTTCTTTAAATTTTAACAACAAATCCTTGATCATGCAGTATATCTCTGCTGTGTATATACCAAAGTACCCCTGTAAACAATATTAAAAATACATTTGCTATCCACGATAATACTTTTTCTACCGTTCTTTTAAAAGGTTTCATATTTTACAACTCCTATCATTATTTAAATTTATATTATTATCCTCTTTTTTTCTTTGAAACTGCAGTAAAATCACTAGATGCTAATGCTGCTTGAACAATAAATACTACAACTAACACTACTATATGTTGTCTAACAAATTCTCTATTGATAAATGCTTCAAATAGTAGAAATGCTAATAATACGTAGTTAGCAAATACTATACTTGTACCATAATCTTTTTTTACCAGTTACTAACTCTTTATTAAAAAAACTTTTTATTAAAAACGGTAAGCTCAATAATTACTAATAATCCTAATGAAATTATTATTGTATTTGTACTAAAAATCAGTATAACCTTTACTGACCATATAAACTATTCCTGCTAGAACAAAATATTCTAAATCCCAACTCAACAAGATGTTTTTATCATTTTAATTTCCTCCTTACTCTTAAAAAGTGATTTATAAATACAAAATTTAATTACTTATATTATTAATTCATATAAGTATATTATACTAAGTTTTTCATTTATATACTAGCTTTTTTTAAGATTAATTTTATATTTTTTTAAAATAAAAAAATAGAACTTAAAACTATTTTTTATTTTTAAGTTCTATCTATTATTTTATCTTCTATCATCTAATGTGAAATCGCATTTCTATTTTCGAAAATTCCATCTTCTGGAGCATAAGCTTTTATTACTTCTTTGTGTTTTTCAGTTATCAGTTTTGCCATAGATAAACCAATACCATAGCCTTTTATAGTACTATTTCTAGATTCATCCAAACGATAAAATCTATCAAATACTTTTCTTAAATCACCTTTTTTTAACACTAGCTTTATTAGAAATTTTCATTGTAGCATATTTTTTTATTTTTTTCTTTAGGGTTACATTAATATTCGTTTCTTTAGTAGCATATTTTATTGCATTTTCTAATAATATGTCCATTAGTTGAACAATAGCTTGTTGTTCCCCTCTATAAAATATGTTATTATCAATATCTGCGTTAAAATGTTTCTTTTGGAAACTCGCAAGTTCTTCAAAATCATCGATTCTTACATGTAATGCCTCAGATAAGTTAAATTTAACTTTTTCTACTGTATCTTTTTCTTCCATACGACTAAACACTACTAGACTATTTACTAAACTAGTTAATCTATCAACTTGGTTTTGAATATTTTTCGTCCATTTTGAGTCTCCATTTTCCAACTCTAGTACATCGGTATTAGAGCGTATTATCGCTAATGGTGTTTTTAATTCATGACTCGCATCAGTAATAAATTGCTTTTGTTTTTGGTAACTTTGTTGAATAGGTGCTATTACTTTTTTAGAAATTAATACTAATAAAATAAAAACTGAAAGAATAACTATTAACGAAACAATAATACTATTTCTCATAAACGCATGGAATGAATCTAAATCACGCTGAGTATTTAATAATAATACTAAGTTACCTGCATCATTATTTACTTTTAAATATCTATATGTTCCAACATAACCACTAGTACTAGATTCATTTACTGCGTCTGTTACTAGCTTTTGCAGGTCATCTTTACCTTTAATTAAAACATCATCACGATATGATCGAATTACATTTTTATTTTCATCTATTTTAGCAATGGAGAATCCATTATTATTTGGTGTTTTTGAAGCTGTAGTTTTTTGTAACTATCATATCTTCTTCACCATCACTAAAAATAGTTACTAGGGCTGAAGATTTTGATGCTTCATATAATGAATCATCTACCCTCTGCCCCATTTTATAATAGTTAATAAAGTTCAAAGTGCTCGCCATTAATATTATTACTACCGCTACACTTGCTACTGATGTTGCAACAAATTTTCTTCTAAGACTCTTAAACATCTACTATCTCCAATGTGTACCCAACATTTCTAGTTGCTTTAATTTGTACATTTGCATCTAATGCTTTTAATTTTTTTCTTAAATATGAAATATTAACCCACACTACGTTTATTTCTGAATCACTATCATAACCCCAGATTCTTTCTAAAAATTGCTCCGTTTGAATTACATTACCTGGATTACGCATTAGCATTTCCATCATTTGATATTCTTTATTAGATAATCTTACTTTATCTTTTTCAGTAGAAAGTTCAAAAGTATATTTACTTAGACTTACATTCCCTAGTTCTAAAACATTACTAGTAAATGTCGTTTGTCTTCTTGTCATTGATCGAACTCTAGCTAATAGCTCTTTAATAACAAATGGTTTTGTTAGGTAATCATCAGCACCGCTATCTAAACCATATACTTTATCTTCTATCTCTGATTTTGCAGTAAGTAGTAATACTGGTGTACTTTTCTTATTTTCCCTTAATTTTTGAACTACTGTTACGCCGTCCATCTTAGGCATCATAACATCTAATATTGCTCCATCATAGTCATCCAACATTAGATAGTCTAAGGCGTCTTGTCCATTATCTACAGTATCAACCGAGTAATTATTGTGTTTTAGCATTGCTTCGAGTGCATCAGCCAAATCTCTTTCGTCTTCTGCAAGTAATACCCTCATTCCTTACACTCCAATCTATAATATATTTCATTCTAATTATAGTAAAAGTAACTAAAATCAAGTTTAAAGAACTAATATTATTTACATAACTTACCAAAATTAATGAAGTAAGTTTTTTTGTAACCTTACTTCATTATAAGTTTATTTTCTACCAATTAATAAACCACTTTGGATATAGTCTTTCATCCCTTTACCATAACCCCATTTTTCAGCATATTCATCTGTTACATCAGAATTAATAATTTGAAACTTTGTAAATCCTGCTTTTTTTATTATATTCGCCATCTCTTCTTCCAGAAGAGCACCTGCAAACTCAAGTACAGTACAGCTTTTCAGAGTTTTTCCATTCAGTTGGTAATTCTTGTTTAAGAAGAATATCAGATATTACAAACATACCATCATCTTTTAGTATTCGATATATTTCATCATATACTTTTTGTTTATCAGGTTCTAAGTTAATAACACAGTTACTTATTACTCTATCTACTGATTTATCTTCTAAAGGAATATCGATTAATTCTCCTTTTATAAACTCAATGTTATCGAACTTCTTATTGTCTCGAACTTTTTTGGCTTTTTCTAACATAGAATCTAATCTATCAAGCCCATATAAAGTTCCTACTTTTGGATTTTTCATCTTTGTAATAAAGATATCCATTCCTGCTCCACAACCTAAGTCAATAAGAGATTGACCTTCTTTTATTTTCAAATGATTAACTGGATTACCACATGATAACCCCATATTAATTTCATCAGGAAATTCATTAATAATTTTTTCATCATATCCTAATGATTTACTTAGTTTTTTAGGATCTATTTTTGTCTTTTGTTTTTTCTTTGATATACTATCATAAAAAGAATCTACAGATAATCTAATTTTTAAATTATTATTTGACATGCATCTTCCTCCTGTAAAAATATAGTTACTTGAATTGACATCCAAGCAACTATCACTTATTGATATTTTACCATAATTATTATTATTTTACTAAAATTACAGCTTAACGATTTCTCTATATCTAAATGTAGGATTTGGTCGTCCAGGGATAAGTGCGTTAAGTTTTTCTTGCTTATAACCTACAGCGCTAAATACTCTTTCTACTTCCTCTTTGATTATTTCTACTAAAGTATCTGGATGTACTTCAACACGAGCATTAACTGTTAAATACACATCATCACTTTTACTATCTAGTGTACGTAAACTTCCAGTTTCTTTTTTACCAACGATATTTACCTACAATACCTTCATTATTTACCTTGTAATAAGAATTTAACGTGTCCTACATTTAATCCCTGAGAATCGAATCGTTCTCCTAAATTAGTTAAAAATGCAGCCGTAAGTTCATTGAAGTTTTCTTCTTTTGCTACACTATATGTTCCATTTAACCAACCAAATAGCGCTTCACCATCAGCATATGTATCATAATCAACTTCTACTATTCTACGTCCTACTTCTTTTTCACTATTAACGATATAGTTAAACCATTCATCTAGTCCTTCACCAGTTTTTACACTTGCTGTAAGAACATTTTCATTATTGAATTCTTTTTTAGTTTGTTCTACTAATTCAGATAACTCAGCTTCTGATAATAAATCTGTTTTATTAATTAAGATTACATCTGCTTCTTCAAATTGTTTATAGATAATATAATCTCCAGGGTTTGAGTGATTTTTTAGTACAGCTCTAAGGCGAGTTGGATCTGCTAATGCTGTTAATTGTTTTAAATTTACTTTATCGCTATATTTTTCTTTTAGTGGTTGCATAATTGTTGCTGATAAGTCTGTACAGCTACCAACAGGTTCAGCTAATATAATATCACTGTTATTTGCTTCTTGAAGGTGTGCAATTGCTTCAGCAAATCCACCAAAGTTACAGCAGAAACAACTTCCACTTACTTCTTCAACAATATCATTATTAGTTTCTAAAAATGATGTATCCACTAATTCACTAGCTTGGTCATTAGTAATTAACCCTACTTTACGTCCTTTTGAGTTTAAACGTTTTGCAACTTCCCATAAAAGACTTGTTTTCCCAGCTCCTAAAAAGCCTCCTACTAAAATTAAATCTGTTTTGTTTGACATATTAACTCTCTCCTTTAGTTAAAAGTATATTTTTATGTATTATTTGTTTAATTCTGATTGTTTTTTCATCGCTGGTTCTAAAATTTTTGTAAAGAAATATCCAGCCAGAATACCACCAACAAGTGGTGCAAGAATATATACCCAGAAAAATCCACCGCTTGAATCTGGAAATGCTGCACTACCCCAACCGAACATCCACGCTACTAAACGTGGTGCAAAGTCACGTGTTGGGTTCATACCAGCTTGTGTAATTGATGCTAAAAGCGCAAGAAGTGATCCTACAGTTAACCCAATTAAAATTGGAGCTGTATTATCATTTGGTCTTCCTACATTTGCACCTTCTGTAAATAAGAAAATAATAAGTACTAATAAGAATGTCCCTAATGCCTCAACTGCAATAGCTAGTGGCATTGAAATAGTATATCCTCCCAGGTTGGTTATAATATTCACCGAAACATTTTCGCTGTTGTTACAGATTCAAAAGTACCTCTAACAATATTTTTCTTAGCTTCATATTGAGCTATTGATGAACCATATATACCATAAACAGTTAATGCACCTAATAATGAACCTATAAATTGTCCTGCTATATATGTTGGTAATCTTTTTGCACTCATGCGGCCTGTAAGCACCATTGCTACTGAAACTGCCGGATTAAAGTGAGCGTTACTTAGGTGTCTAGTCATATAAATACCAAAAGTTACTGCCAATGCCCAAATCATACCAATTTGAAATAAACTTTGATGAGCATCATATAGGACAGCTGCAGCCACTGCACCTGTTCCGAAAAGAACTAAGACAAATGATCCAATTAACTCCCCTAAAAAGTCATTTTTTAAAGAATAATTTTTCATTAAAGATTTAACTCCTTTACATATTTTCATATGATTGCATTATACCAAAAAGACAATAATATTTGAACTATTATTTTTTGTTATGTAAATCATAAAACACTCCTTTTTTCTAATTATTATTATAGAATCTGTATAATCAAAAATATAAAATAAACTCTATCTATCATATGTTTTTATATATAAACACTGACAATATCAAGTTAATTGATTATACTTTTTATAAAATAATAACCAAAAATAAATAAAAATCATATTATTTTTCTATTAAAATATTTATAATTCAAACAATTTTCTTAGGTTAATTAAAAAAAGGTAAATTGAAAAATATTCAATTTACCTAATAGTTTATTTTATATTAAATTTTTATACTCTTCTTCTGTTAAATAACTAGAAATAGCACCTGTTTTTGTCGTCGTTAAGCTAGCGTAGTTTGTTGCAAAAGTTGCCATTTCTGATAATTCTTCTTCTGTTATTTCATCAAGATTACTATGATTTAATAGTTTTGATAGAAAATGAACCTGCAAAAGCATCTCCCAGCCCCTGTAGTATCAATTGCCCTAACATTTGGAATTTCTGTTACAGCTTTTTTATCTTGATAATATACTTCTGCTCCATGTTCTCCTTTAGTATAAAGAACAACTTTTATGTGAGAAAAGTCTTTTTCTAAAGCTTCATCAATATTTGTTGTACCAGTTAAAAATTCAAGTTCATTATCAGCAACCTTGATTACATCAACATATGGTAAAAATTCTTTAATTGTTTCTAAATATACTTTTTTATCTTCCCAAAGATTAAATCTTAAGTTAACATCGAAACAAATTAGAACTCCAGCTTCTTTTGCTTTTTTTAGTAAAAGATGGTGGCTATCTTTTGATTCTTCTTGAATAGCAATACTAGCGAAATGTATTGCCTCTATTTCAGATAAATCCACTTTTTCTACATCTTCTTTACTAATTTTTAAAGCTGAAGAACCTTTGAAGTAAAAACTAAATGAACGGTCTCCTGTTTCATCTAAAGATACAAATGCTAATGGCGTAAAAGCTATGTCCCTTTACGGCTTACATATTTACAATCTACATTTCTCTTTTTTTAAAGTATTTTCTAAGAAATCTCCGAAGCCATCTTCTCCTAACGATGTTAATAGATAACTCTTTATGACCCTAATTTTTGAGTGACACATGCAACATTAGCTACACATCCCCCAGCTTCTTTTTTAAAAGATTTAACAGTATCGATTTTACCTACACCTTCGCCAATAAAGTCAATTAGCATTTCTCCTATACATAAAACTGCCATTCTAGTTCTCCTCTCTAATTTCTATCTTTCCTAGTTTTTGTGCTACATAATTATTTGCTGAAATTTTCACATTGTGATTATTTGGATAAAATCTAGTTGATAATGCAAAAGATCCATCATTAGCAAATAATTCTATAGATGAGCTATCAAAAACTATTTCTACATTTTCTATTTTCACTTTATATTTTCTATTATCACGTCCATAGCCACTAGTCCCAAAATCTACTTTTAATTCATTGTCTTTATAACTTACTTTAAAATCAGCTATTTCGATTTCAAACTCTTGACCATGCTCTTGTTTATAATACCATGTTTTCTCAGTAAAATCACTATCTTTTAATATTTTCACCTAATAATTCTTTTACTGACTTGTGCAATGTTTGACGTACTTTACCATCTTTATAATTTACTACACGAGGTATTGTTAAACAGTTTTGATATCCAAATTTTCGATGTTGGATTTGTGTAACTACTATCTGGAACATACATCCATCCTATTAGTACACGATTATTATCTTCATCTAAAAATGTTTGAGAAGCATAAAAATCATGACCGTAATCTAATAGACTGAAAGTTATTTAATTTTTCTACATTCTCTATTCCTTCTTCTACAATTGAGTATCCAATTTGATACATATTTTCAAAATTAGGATACATTCTCGAAATTCCTTGAGGAGAGAACATAAAGATTTCTTTTCCATCTACTTCAAAATAATCTGGACATTCCCACATAAAACCTAGATTCTTCTCAGAATAAATAGTTTTGTATGGCTCTAAAGTATCTTTATCGTATACTAATAGACATCCATAATCATTACTATCTCTAGCTCCAAGCACTAGATAGTTTTTACCATTTTTTTCAAATACTTTTGGATCTCTAACATGATTTGACATATTAGGATAATCATCTGTCGTCAACAGACATTTTTTCTCAGTAAAGTTTACTCCATCCTCTGTTGAGAATGATATGGTATTATGACCTCGCCCAGCATGAACGTAGTCATAATCTCCTTTATATTTCACATTTCCTGTGTAATAGAAAACTAACTTATCACCTTCTATATTGGCACTTCCAGAATAAACACCACTTTTTTCTTCTTCTATTGTTGGTGTTAAGAATACGCCTAGATCTTCATATTTTATAAGATCTTTACTTGTGTAGTAATACCATAGTTTTAATCCCACCATTTACTTCATATGAGTATTGATGAAATATATGATATTTACCTTTGAAAATAAGCTAGTCCGTTTGGATCATTTAGCCAACCTTTTTCTGGTTCTAAATGAAGATTTTGTTTCCAATTATTAGCTAGCATTTACAAGCTCTTTCTTAGTTTTGAAGAAGTATGCTGTTACTGAGAATGCTACGATGAATGATAATGCTATACCAATAGCAAATACTGACCAGTGGTTTGCAGGAATTGAGATAAATCCTGGAAGCCCTGCTGCACCTAAAGCTGATGCAAATACTTTGTTAAATCCAATCCATGCACTACCTACAGCACTACCTGCTATAGCTCCGTAGAATGGATATTTAAGTCTTAAGTTAACCCCGAACATCGCTGGTTCTGTAATACCTAGTAATGCAGAAATACCTGATGCTGAAGAAATTGATTTCATTTTTGTGTTTTTAGAGAATACTAATACTGCTAAAACTGCTGCCCCTTGAGCTACGTTAGACATAGATGCGATAGGGAAAATAAATGTTAATCCTGTTGCAGCTAATAATTGAGTTTCGATAGCTGCGAAACTTTGGTGAAGTCCAGTAATAACGATTGGTGCATATAATAGACCAAAAATACCAGCTCCAACAAATCCACCATTAGTGTATAGCCATTGTAATCCTTCTCCAAGTAGAGTACCTGCTTCACGAAGAACTGGCCCCATCCATGCAAATGTTACAAATCCAGTTACGAATAATGAAATTAACGGTGTAGTTAAGTTATCTAACCATGATGGTGTTACACGACGTAAAAATTTCTCAATAGTCGCAAGAAGCCATGCTGCTGCTAGAATAGGTAATACTGTACCTTGATACCCAACTTTTGCAATCTTAAATCCAAATACATCCCAATATTGTAGAGTTGTTACTTTTTGTAAACCTTCTACAGCTTGTCCACTTTGGTTAACAATATCAACAGCTGGCGCTAAAAGTTGATTAGTAGCTGGATCTAATTTACCAAATACATAGAAATTCATAATATCTGGGTGAACCATTAACATAGCAAGCGCTGCTCCAAGATATGGGTTACCACCAAAACGCTTAGTTGCAGAGAAACCAATTAGTACTGGTAAGAATACGAACGGTGCATTAGCAAAAACGTTAACCATGTCAGCAAGTCCGGCAATACTTGGGTTTGCTTCAATAACTGATTTACCTGCATAGAATAAATCTTTAGATGTTAATACGTTATTAATCCCCATTAATAACCCTCCAGCTACAATTGCTGGAATGATTGGTACAAAGATATCACTTAACATTTTAACAAAACGTTGTATAGGATTTCCTTTTGCTTTTTTTACTGTATCTGAAGAATCTTCTTCACTATTAACATTATTGCCTTTATAAGCTTCATTATATGCAGCATACACTTGTTGTACTAAACCACTTCCGAAGATTAATTGAAGTTGACCATTGTTAAAGAATACACCTTTAACTCCTTCAATATCCTCTAACTTATCTTTATCATATTTTTCCTCATCATTTAATTCTAAACGAAGACGTGTTGCACAGTGAACCACACTACGAATGTTGCTTTCGCCACCACTGTGTTCTACAACTTCATTAACAACTTTTTTTAAATCCATTATATTTTCTCCTTTTTTTATTTTCTTAATTTTTAATAATAACACTTCGGTAACAACCGATAAAATATAAATGGTAACGTTACTTTTTATATTCTATATCACTTGAATCATTTGTCAATAGAAAAAAGTAACGTTACCTAAATTTTTTTATTTTTATTTTTTTCAAAACTGAAAAACAATCATTATTTTTAACGATTGTTTTTTTAAAAATAGTATATTTCTTGCTTATAGGATTTTTAACTTTGGTATAATCATAGCAGCTTTATAAACTACATAACGAAAGGATATACAATGAAAATCTCTATTCTACGGCTTTTTGGTAAGATTTGGACTAATATCTATAAAAATAAATCAACCTATCTTGCTGTTGCTACTGTATTACAATTAACTTTGCTAGCTGGTGTTTGGTTAATTTCCAATATATTTCGTTTAGCTTTAAATTTTGCTGGAGAAGACAATCTAGATAAAAAAATAATATTTATCATATTATTTCAAACCCTATTAGTTTTTATACTACTTATAGTTTTAATTCTTACTGCAGCATTTTTTTATGTTTTATAGAATTTTTCTACATTAACCTTTACTATTTACGGTCAATTAGTAGAGAGCACCTATTCTATTCGTAATATCGCTAGTAATGCATGGAAGAAAATGAAAAAAATTTAATCGGTATACAGATTATATTTTTTTATCGGTTATTTTATTTTATCTATTCCTGTTGCTAATATTGGAATAAAATCTATACTTTCACAAAATTTTCTATATTCCTAAATTTATTACTGATGAGCTTTCTAAATCTAATTCTGGCAGTTTGATTTTTATCAGTTGTTGTTGTTGTCGCTACATATATCTATATTAGGTTAATATTCACACTACCTCTTACAGCCATAGGAGACAAGAAAATTTTAGATAGTATAAAGGAAAGTTGGAGACTTACAAAAAAAGGTAAGTTGAAATTCTTTATTACTATAGGTATATTCGAATTAATTTATGCTACAATTTCATTATTTACTTTAAGTTTAACAATATCTTTCTTAGCCTTTATTGATCCAAAGGGTAATAACTTTATTATTGAAACATTATTCTTTACTATTCTAAGCACAACTATCTTTTTCTTTGGAGCCCTTTCTAAAGTAACGAGTATAACGGCAATTATCACAGTGTTAATAGAAGAAAATCAAATATCTAAGGAATTAATTATAAATAAAAAAGAAGATAAGAAAAAATCTAGAGTCCTTCTTTTCTTATCAACACATTTTAGTTTTAGGTATAATTGTTTTCAATGGCTTCACTTTATACTCTAATGGAGTAAATAATAATATAAAAACAATTGCCCATAGAGGTTATGTTGAAAAAGGAGTAGAAAATTCTATTGAAGCATTAGAAGCTGCGGCTAAAGCTGGAGTCGATTATGTTGAGATGGATGTTCTTATGACAAAAGATAATAAGTTTATAGTAATGCACGATTATAATTTAAAACGTCTTGCAGGTATAAATAAAAAAGTTCAAGATATGACATATAATGAATTAGTGGGCTTACCTATTTCCCAATCTGGTCATACAAGTAAGATTCCCTCTTTTGAAGAATATGTAAAAAGAGCTAAAGAACTAAATATAAAACTTGTTGTCGAGTTAAAACCTCATGGTGGTGAACCAAATAACTATGTTGATATATTTATAGAAAAGGTGAAAGAGTTAGATATAGAAAACAATTATAAATATATGTCTTTAGACTTAAAAGTTATGGAAGAATTAGAATCTAAAGCACCTCAACTAGAAACAGGATATATAATACCATTCCAGTTTGGTAAATTTTCTAATAATAATGTTGACTTTTTTGCTATAGAAGATTTTTCTTTTAGTAATACTCTAGTGGAACAAGCAAAATCTCAAAATAAAAGTGTTTATGTTTGGACAATAAATGATCCTAGTTTAATTACTAAATATTTACAAAGCCCTGCGAACGGTATAATCACAGACGAACCCGTTCAGGTGAGAGAAACAAAAGAAAAATTAGAAAAAAACAACTCTTATTTTGATCGTGTCCTCAGATTAATCAAATCTGATAAATAATTACCACCCCTTTTCAGGGGTGGTTTTCTCTGTGGATATAACCCTTTGTTACTAACACGTACCTCAAGGCGCTGGCTTTCACATTCGTTCAAGCCCTATTGTATTTTGACGCCCACTACTCGTTAAACGGGTATATTTATTTTTTCTTATTCCCGAATGGATTTGTATATTCTTTTGTTGTCAACTTATCCATTGCAATATCATGCGATTCTTGTTCCCTGATGTATTTCCTTATCGTACTTTCATTCAGTCCTACTGTACTTACATAATATCCTTCTGCCCAAAACTTTCTATTCCCATACTTGTATTTCAAGTTTGAATGCATATCAGATATCATCAATGAACTTTTTCCTTTCAAGTATCCATTATACTTGAAACACTATATTTTGGTGGAATTGACAGAAGCAAATGTATATGATCTGGCATTATGTGCCCTTCTATTATTTCTATCCTTTATATTTACATAATCTTTGTATTATGTTTACTATATCTCGTTTATATCGATTAAATTCAATTTTTCGTCTATACTTAGGAATAAATACAATATGGTATTTACACAACCACTTTGTATGCGATAAACTATTATGTTTATTGGCCATTATAAAATCATCCTTTCTTTTTTTAGAGCTTGAACTACTCTTATTTTATCAAGAAAGGATGATTTTTCAATTGTTTAACTTTTATCTCACACCCGCATAGCGAGTGGTTTTTTGTTTCGGAGACTTCGCCTCCTCAACTGGCTTAAGCCATTAAAAATAGTAGGGAAGTAATCTATACTCCCCTACTTTGTCTAACCTATTATAGCTTGTGTTGCTTGATTTAGAATTTGAATTTGGTTTTGAAGTTGCTCATTGGTAGTACTATCATCATTTAGCAATTTTTTAGCTAATGCTCTAGCTCTTTTCCATTGTGTTTGCAGTTCTGGACTTGCATTTTTAAACTTAGCATTAGTAGTTATATCATTATTAACCAAGTTTTGCAATGCTAGTTTTAATTCTTCATTAGGTTTTGTTCTAGAAGATTGACTACTTTCTGTAGTTTTTTTTCCTTTATTTAAATTTTCTATTTCACCTATTATAATGTTTAGAGCTTCTACACTAGTAGCTGCATTTATTCTTTTTTTATATGGATTTTTTTATCTTGAATAAATTCAGAATTAACTACTTTTTTTCTTTAGCTACTTTTTTTACAGATAATAGTTGTTCAGCATCGTCTATTTTTTTGAATTATCCACTGATTTATTGACTTCTGTATTATTAGAATCTTTATTTTTTTCTCAATATTACCCTCAGTTAAATTTTTGTATTGCTTTTTTCTAACTTAGAAATTCTAAGTTCTAATTCTGTTTTACTCACATCTTGTTTTGTTAATGATTTTTTTCAGCATTTTCTCTTGATTTTTTTGCCATGCTTTTTTTCTTGAGGTGTATTTTTGCATTTTTATAATTCTGATTTTTTTGTTATATCTTGTGCTATTAATTCTTGCAGCTTAGATTTTTAATTGATTTACATCTGCATTATCCTCTTTTTTCTCTGTGCTTTCTTCATTTTTAGGTTTTTCTGTTTTTGGTTTATCTTCTTCTACTGTGGCACCTTCAGATTTTTTATAAACATAAGTTATTTCTGTTCTATCTCCTATCTTACTAGATAAAGATTCAGCACCATTAACTTTTACAAAAGTATAATCATTTATATCCTCTTTACCTACAGATATTGGGAAATGTCCATATGCTTTTAATATTTTATCTTCTGAAATCTTATGTCCACTTTCATCTTGATATTTCAATGTTACAGTTTTTATTTCAGTAGATGTTAATCCATCAGTATTTTCTACAATAGCACGAACTTGTTTTGAAGTATCAAAATTTATACCATCAACTGCAAAAGTATAAGTAAACATCATTGTTTTGTTAAGATTTCCTGGTAATATTATCTCCGCAATCTGGAATGTTCCATTACCCATTATTCCATTATTTACTCCACTTTTCCCTGCTAGAACCATTTTAATAAGTTCACTCTCAGATCCTTCTATTGGCCATTCTATACCATTTGGTCAACTATCTTAACTTTTGTTTTTACTTCATTAAGATTTGCTCCGTATAAATGAACCTCTGTTTTTTTACTAACTTGGTTTGAAGCAACAGTTGTTTCTGTTTTTTCAACACCGTCATTAACAGCACCTGTACCACTTGTTCTATATGATGTTATTGTTGCATTAGATAGTACTGGTTTAGATTTATCTTGTTTTTCCCCTAAAACTGTAAATGTCGGTTTATCTCTACGATCTCTATCATCCAGAGTTAATACATTAATCTCTTTTCCATTGGCATACAGTTTTACTTTGTATGATTTTGAAGTTAATGTTGAATTTTCTGGAAATGTAATTTTTGCTAAAAGATCATCACCTTGTTTTTCATAAATAACATTCGCTGTTACATCTGAATTTTCTTCAACAGCATCTGCATCAAAAACTCTAACCTTTACATTGCCTGGATTCAAGTCATCTCCTTTTATTACCAGTGTTCCTGTTCCTTTTACAGAAATAACTTCATTTTTCAATTCATAATTTTTTATTTTTGCATCTGCTACAAACTTTTCTTGAAGTTTTTCAAAAGACTTGTCTGTTTCATTTCCGTCTATAGTTGCTATAAATTTATAAGATAATTCTGATTTAGAAATATTTTTTTGGAATATTTAGTGAATAACTTACTTTTTTTATCAGTAGCTCCTGGGAATTTAGTTATTGATATATTTTTCAATTTTTCTTACCATTGGCATATATATTTAACCCTAAATTATCCGGATTTAAGTTTGTGCCTTCTATATCTACTAAGAGTAATCCACCTTTACCTTGTAATTTATCTTGAACTATTCCCTCTCTTACTGTTGTAATTAACTGCTTTTTATTATTATCCGTCTGCCCTGGCGTATTTTCTTCAGATTTTGGTGTTTCCGATTTCTCTGGAGTTACTTCAGGTTTTGTTTCTGGTTTCTCTGGAGTTACTTCAGGTTTTGTTTCTGATTTATCCGGAGTTACTTCTGATGATTTTTTATTCAATGAATCTTTTATTTTTCTAACTTCTTCTAGAGTCTTTGCTTTTCTTAATTGTGGAATTAATTCTAGTTTATTTTCTTCTCTTATAAGCTTTTCAACTTTAACTTTTTCACTTCCTAGAGTTGCATTGAATATTTTTTTCCTTCTAAATTTTTTTAATAGTATTTTTCTAATTCTTCTTTAGTGGCTGCATCATTTTTTTCAATACTTTCTCAGCATCTGTTTTTAGCAGTTATCCATGCATTATTTTTCTATTTGATTTCCTTGATTAGCAATATAACCTTCTTCAGTTCTTAATTCACGTTTTACTAATTCCTCTAATTTACTACGTAAATCTTTAAGTGTAGCATCCCCCTCTTTTACATTTAATTTTTATGTTGTTAACTTCTATATCAGTTTCTTCAGATTTATAGTCTTCTTTATCAACATATAGAACTTTTTAGATTAAATGATAATTGTGTATTAACAAGATCTTTTGCTACATTTAGAAGAATCTTATCATTTTTTTCATCATAAGTTGGTGTTACTTTATCATTGTTTGAAGTTACTTTTATAGTTCCTTCTTTAACTTGAGCTTTTAGACCTATAATCGGCATATCAATTTCTACAGAACCACCTTTAACATCATACTCTTTTGTTTAAATCAATAGTTTGTTTTTGATATGTTTACATATTTAAGTGATTTTTGCTTTTTCCAATGAAGAGAAGTCTTTTATTTTATTTCCTTGTACATTAAAATCTGATAATTTACTTAATTTACTTACATCAATCTCCGAAATATTGTTGTGTCTTAAATATAATTCCTTAAGTTTGACAAAATCCTTAACTACTGATACATCAGATATTTGGTTATCATCTAAATAAAGTATTTCTAGATTTTTAGCATTTTTTAGTACTGAAATATCTTTTATTTTACTACTATTAGACATAAATGTTTCTAAATGTACTAGATTCTTCAATACAGAAATATCAGGCACATTAGCATCTGATAAACCTAGTAATTTTAACTTAGTTAAATTTTCAATAGGTGTTATGTCGCTTATTCTCTTTGAACCTTTATTTCTAGCCAAGTCTAGTGACTCTAAATTCGTTAGATTTCTAACTGCATCTATATTTTCAATTTGGTTATGTGAAATAAATAAATGTTTTAAGTTTGTTAATCCTTCTAATGGCGATATATCAATTATATCGTTATGTGACAGTCTTAATAATTCTAACTTAGTTAGTCCTCTTAATGGAGATATATCTCTTAAAGAGCCACTTGAATCTTCCCAGTTGTTTGAAATTGTTAACTGCTTCAAGTTAATAGCTTTTTCTAAACCAACTAAACTTTTAATTTGTTGATCTCCTTCAAATGGTTCAAATGTTTCTTCATCAAATCCTCTTATAGCAAATGATTCCAGTTGCTCCATATCTTTTTCATAAATTTCAGTATCATTTTTATCTTTTCTATAGTTTTTATCTTTAATTTTTATATTGTATTCTCCTGCCAATCCATCATCTTCTTCATCTACTCCATTATAATCTTTTAATTTTTTAAGAAGTATTTGTTTCAGATGTTCATCTTCAAACTTAACAATTTTATTTTCTTGCTTTTCTTCTGGAGTATTTTGTTTATTTTCTTCTGGCTTTGTTGGTTCAGATGGATTACTTGGTTTTTCTTTGTTTTCCTCTGGTTTTGTTGGGTCAGATGGATTACTTGGATTTTGTTTATTCTCTTCCGGCTTTGTTGGGTCAGATGGATTACTTGGATTTTGTTTATTCTCTTCCGGCTTTGTTGGGTCAGATGGATTACTTGGATTTTGTTTATTCTCTTCCGACTTTGTTGGTTCAGTCAGATTACTTGGATTTTCTTTATTCTCTTCTGGTTTTTTAGTTTCTTCAAAATCGTTTGAATCTTTTTTCTTTTCTTCTGTTTTTATTATGTTAGATGAAGCATTTTGTTTTTTATCAAGTTTATATTCAGAATTTGAATTATCTTCAATATCATATGAAACTATAACTTTTAATTCACTTCCCATTACAGCAGCTGATTTTGATACACTTTTTCTTACTACAGAAGTATTAGGTAAAGTTTTTATTTTTTTACTTATTTGCTCTTTTACAAGTTCAAGTTGTTCTCTTGTCAATTCTTTTCTTACCGTTTGTCCTGCTTTTAAGCTATCTATATGATATGTAGTAACTACTACTCCTCCCAATGTGATTTTTATATCCACATTAGCTACATCTCTTATAGCTGTCATTTCTACTACTGCTCCATTATCAGTTTCAGTAATTTTTATATCTACATCTTGAGTTGCTTCCGCTCTAATTTCATCTTTTGCCTGAACTTGAACTTTTTCTAATGGCTGTGCTACGCCGAATATACTTGCTCCAATAACTACTGAAGCAACTCCCACACTAATTTTTCTAATTGAAAATAATTCTTTTCTCATAAATATACTTTTTTTCATCCCTTATAAACTCCTATTATTTTGTGTTCTTTAATTTATTTCATATATGTTAAAACATCTATAATATTCTACTTTTTAACTAGATTAATTTCAAAAAGTGGCTCCTCTGTTCCTGGCACAAACGGAACAGCTTCCCCATCCTCATCGTGAATTTCTATATCATGTTGATATATATATTTTTTATTGTTTTTTACTTTTAAAGTATAGACCTCTCCTAGTTTAACCTTAATATTAGATAACATACTCTGAGAACTCTTTTAATACTATAACATCCTTTAGGATTCTTTTTTACTTTACTAACTCAAATTCTAATTCATCAAAGTACTGGTTGATTTCTTTATTCATAACTACCATTTGTGAAATAGTACCTATTTTTAACAGTTTCTCTTTTCTTTTTCCTTTGTAGAATCAGCACTATCTTTTTTTAATTTTTTTGATAATTCTTTTTTTCTAAATCTTTTAAATAGCCATTTACATATAGTGGTAATGTTTCTGGTTTAGCAAGTTCTTCTTTTGCTGATGCAACTAAGTTACGTAGTTCTTTTGAATCACTAATTTTCAATGCTTCTTCAGCTTCTTTTATTTTATTTGCTAAATCCGACTTCAGATAATTTAAATCAACTTTTTTTAACTACAAATACTGGGTATTTCTTTTTACCTTCATAATTATAAAGTATCATAGCTAGTTGCTTTACCATAGGTAACTACTCCCTCTTCTGATACATTTACATTTACTGAATCTGGTTTAAATTCCCAGTTGAATTGATCATTTTTCGAAACATTAACAATATACTCAACTCCATTTACTTTTCCTTCTAAATCCAATGACACTATACCATCTTTATTTGATTTACTATTTTTCAAGGTTGTAATCTTTGTTCTGATTCCACTTACAGATAATTCAACATTTTCCACTGGATTACCTTTTTCATCAACAACTCTAAAATGTGATTTTACTATCTTCACATTTTGGTCATTTTTTACTTCTTCTTTAAATTCTACAACATCAGATGTCTTTTATCTGTAACAGTTTTTATTATCTAAATTAATTTATTCTTCCCTTTATCATCAGTTGTAAATACTAAGCTATCTCTACTAAATGCAGTATCCCTTTTTTTCTATTCTTAACTCATACTTTAGTATTTGGTTTTTAAATCAGCTTTGATTTAAACTGTCTACTATTCCATCTTTTGAAGTTTTTAGGTTGTTTTAACAATATTAGGTATATTTTCCATCAAATTCAAATAATCTAAATGGTACATTTTCTAATACTTGATTATTCTTATCTAGTACTTTTTGCAGATATACTATCTAAAGATAAATGTTTTACTTGTTGAAGTAGTACTCTTTTTTTAGACTTTTTAAATCTAAATGATTTATAATACGTTCTGATTTTTGCATTATATAGAATATAATAACCTTCTTCTTTTTTTAGTACTACATCTATTGGATCAAATGAATATTTTTTATTATCTTTTATAGATATATTATATTCTTCATTTGTATATAGTTGAGAACTAGTTAACATACCATCTTTTGATGTTATCTCAACAACTTCTTCCGGATGATTTTTATTAACAAACTTAAATGTTAATGTATCAGAAATTGGTTTATTTGCACTAGTTAATACCAAGAAATCTAATTTTGCCTTTTGTCTTGTTGATCCATTATTATTTTCGGTTTGTGACGATGTTGCTTCTACTTCTCCTTCAGCATCATAACTTACTTTAGCTTTGAATATAGTATCATGTACTATTGCACTTTTTTGTAAAGATTTTCTAACAATAGCTGTGTTAGGTAATACTCTATATTTTTTTATCTTTTCAAGTTCATCTTTAGATATTTCCTTTTGCTCTATTTCTCCTGCTGATAGTTTATCAATATGATAATTTATAGTTTTTTTGCCATCTAATGTTATTTTTACATCAATATTTTTTATGTCTTTAATAGCTTTTATTTCAAGTATAGCACCCTTATCATTCTCTATAATTCTAACTTGTGCATCTTGATTTACTTCTACTTCAATTTTTTCCTTAGCATGAACTTCTACTTTCCCAAACTGCGGTACTCCAGATAGAACTAATACTCCACCCAAAATTCCACTTGATAATTTTAATATGATTTTTTTCTATTCATTTCTTTTCACCCCATTATAAAAAAATAACACAAAAATATTTTTTCCCTAAATCATATTTTTATCTTGTTTATCTTTCATATTTATATCACATTTAATTATCTCATTATATTTTATTTTTATATGTACTATATTACAACAAAAATCTTATCATTTTCAAAAGTTTTCTATAATTTTATTAAAACGTTTTTTTCAAATCATTATATATATAATATTTTTTTATATTTTTTTATATAAATACTCATTTGTCATAGATATTCATACACAAATAAATTTTTTTATTATCATATATTTAGAAAAAAATAAAAAAATTATATTAATTTTTAAAAAAAGAATGATAATCTTTTTTTATTTAGATTATCATTCTCTCTTAATTTTTTTATTATTTAACTAATTTCACAAAATGCTTTAATGTTCTTATTAATTGTGCTGTATATGACATTTCATTATCATACCATGCAACAACTTTTACTAATTGTTTATCTCCTAAACCTATTACTTTAGTTTGAGTAGCATCGAATAATGATCCATAACTCATACCTATAATATCAGATGAAACTATAGGGTCTTCTGTATAACCATACGATTCATTTGCTGCTTTTTTCATAACTTCGTTGATTTCTTCAACAGTTACTTTTTTCTCAACATTAGCGAATAATTCTGTTAATGAACCTGTTGGTACTGGTACACGTTGTGCAGCACCATCTAATTTACCATTTAATTCTGGAATTACTAGCCCTATTGCTTTAGCTGCACCTGTTGTATTAGGTACAATATTTTCTGCAGCTGCACGTCCTCTTCTAAAGTCTCCTTTATTATGAGAACCATCTAAAGTATGTTGATCTCCAGTATAACCATGAATTGTAGTCATTAATCCTTGAACAATACCAAAATTATCATGTAATACTTTTGCCATTGGAGCTAAACAGTTAGTTGTACAAGAAGCACCTGAAATAACAGTTTCTTCCCCTGTTAATATATCATGATTAACATTATAAACTATTGTTTTTACATCATTACCACCTGGTGCAGATAATAGTACTTTTTTAGCTCCAGCTCTAATATGTGCTTCAGCTTTTTCTTTACTATTGAATCTACCACTACATTCTAATACGATATCAACACCTAACTCTTTCCAAGGAAGATTTTCTGGATCTGGTTCCCCAAATACTTTAATTTCTTTTCCATTAACTATAAATGCTCCTTCTCCCTCTTCTACAGTTCCTGGAAAAGCTCCTTGTGTTGTGTCATATCTTAATAAATATACTATCTGATTAATTGGTCTCATTCTTGATCTATTTACTGCAACAACTTCGATATCATCAGCATGTTGCGCTTGTATCTGTCTCAAGACTAATCTCCCAATTCGACCAAAACCATTAATAGCAACTTTTATTGTCATGTGTTTTTTCCCCCTAAAAATTTATTTTATTACTATAAGTTTCTTAAAAATTCATTTTGATTAAATCACGTTTTTATAGTAAAATAAACTTTTTAATTTTATTTAAATTCATAATGTACATTCTATAAGCAAACTTATAGTAAGCGTTTCAAAACACCTAAACACAGTATATCATATCAAAATAGTAATTTCAATATCTTAAAACTTAAATTATAGACTTTTTATGATATAAATATTTATGAAATAAAAATTTATATTTTTTTCATCGAAAATTTAAAACCTTTTTATTATAAGGGAATTTTTTTGTATTACTAATATTTTTAAATAAATTTTTATATTAAAATATTTTTTTGTTTCTTAACTTTTGAAAGGGCTTGATTTTTGTATTTTCATGTTCTATACTTAATATTAGATAACATAAAAAGGAGTTAATAACTAACTATGAAAAGAAAAAAAGTTGTTGTCACTATGACATCATTATTAGCATCTGTTGTTTTAGCAACTGGATGTGCACAAAAATCAGAAAGTAGTTCAAAAGAAGAAAATAAAAATTCTGATAACAAGATTACTCTTTCTTACGATGAACTAAGATCTAGAGAAAACACTATGGGAACTCTGTGGTATCAAAATGCTGCAGAAGTAGATGCACTATACCAACAAGGTTATAACATAGCAACAGCTAAGTTAAAAGAATATTTAAAAACACCTTCAGAAAAACCATACTCAATTGTTTTAGACCTAGATGAAACTGTACTAGACAATACTCCATATCAAGTTCAAAACATTAAAGATGGAACTGCATTTAACGCCAAAGATTGGGATGAATGGGTTCAAAAAGCAGCTGCAAAACCAGTTGCAGGAGCTAAAGAATTCCTTCAATTCGCTGATAAAAATAAAGTTCAAATCTACTACATTTCTGATAGAACTGATTCTCAAATAGATGCAACTATTAAAAATCTTGAAGAACAAGGCCTACCTGTTCAAGGACGTGATCATTTAATGTTTAAAAAAGAGGGAGATAAATCTAAAGAACCACGTCGTCAAGAAGTTATGAAACATACTAATTTAATTATGCTATTTGGAGATAATCTAGTAGACTTCGCTGACTTCTCTAAAACTTCAGAAACTGATAGAGAAAAACTATACGAAGAATTAAAAGGTGAATTTGGTGAAAAATTCATTATCTTCCCTAACCCTATGTACGGATCATGGGAAACTGCGGTTTATAAAGGTGAGAAAAAAGATGCTAAAGGGCAATCAGAAGCTCGTATGAATGCTCTTAAAGGATATAAATAATCTATACTTTTTAAAAGGGGAGGTGTCCCTCACCTCCTCTTTTTTTGAAAACATTTTCCTTGATTACATTATTTTTCAGGAGTATAATACAAACTAGAAAATATTTCTATATACATTTAAGGAGCATAAAAATGAAAAAAACAAATTAAAATACGTACTTATACCTGCATTTACAACAGCAGCAATGTTCCCAATATTTGCAGACAATAACGCTAAAGCAAGTGATGAAGTACTACAGTTGCAGCTACTCAACCAGCCGCTCAACCAACTTTCCAAAAGGAACCTAAGGAAATTAGTAATAAAATTCCTATGACTATTTCTGAGTATAAGCAAAAAAGCGCCCTAGAGTTAGCTCAATTAATTCGTGAGAAAAAAGTAACTAGTGAAGAACTAGTAAACCTTGCATATAAAACTATTGATCAAGAAAATCCAAAACTTAATGCTGTACTGACAACAGAAAACGGAAAAATTCCAACAGCTATTAAAGAACAAGCATATTCTGATGCTAAGGAAATTGATAGTCGAATAAAATCAGGAACAGCTTCTTCTAACCCTGTTAACTGGGATGAACAACCATTTTTAGGTGTGCCTACACTTATTAAAGGTCTAGATCAAATTAAAAATGGTGATGCATCAAATGGTGTTTACTTTAACAAGGGGAAAGTATCAAAAAACGACTTAATGGTAGCAAAAGAATTCAGAAAATTAGGATTTGTTATTTTAGGTCAAACTAACTATCCTGAGCTAGGAACTAGAAATATTACAGATTCTAAATTATTTGGACCCGCCGGAAACCCTACTGACCCATCACGAAATACTGGAGGTTCTTCAGGAGGAAGTGCTGGTGCAGTAGCAAGTGGAATGGTTCCAATTGCCAGTGCTAGTGACGCTGGAGGATCTATTCGTATTCCAGCTTCTTGGACTGGTTTAATTGGATTGAAACCAACAGGACATGTAGTTAAGTTCCCTCTTGTTAAAACTATTGAAGATGCTAAAGTTTACTTCGATAAAACTAAGATTAATAAACCTAAAACACTTGAAGAAGTACCAAGCGACTTAAAAAAACTAAAAGTAGCCTATACTCTTAAAACTCCACTTAAAGGTGTTGAATTAAGTGAAGACGGTAAAAAAGCAGTTCTAAAAGCTGTGGACTTCTTAAAAGCTCAAGGTTTTGAAGTTGAAGAAGTTAATGAGTTTCCTGTTGATGGATATGAAGGAATCAGAACATATACTGTTGGTGCTATAGGTGGTGCATACGCCCAAGCAGCAAAACTTGTAAATGAGACAACAAAATATGAACTTGATCCTGCAACTTATGCTCTTGGAACATCAACTATCACAAAAGGAAAAGTGGTAGGTAATACTGATATTTCTTCTGCTAAACCAGCTAGCACTTATTTAAAACAAATGGATGATTTCTACAAAAAATATGATTTATTCTTAATGGCTACTAATGCGGTAACTGCACCTTCTAACGATAAAAGCATTGACCCTTATGTAGATCCAGAAGTTGAGAAAAAATTATATAACATTAATAGTATCAAAGACCCTAAAGAGAGATTTGATCTATTAGTAAAACAATGGGAGCCTATGATGAAGAGAACTCCTTTCACATGGTTATTCAACCTTACAGGTAACCCGTCTATTTCTCTACCTGTATATAAAAATGAAAATAATTTACCGCTAGGTGTTATGTTCGCAGGTAGAAATAATTCTGAGAAAATATTACTTGAAATGGGACAATTATTCCAAGATAATAAACAATTTGTTATGAATTCAAGCATCAGAAATACTGCATTGTCTGAAAATGGAAATAAAATAGGTGTTAATGATTATAATACTAAATTTGAATATAATACACCTAATTATGCTCCTGTAGTTGAAGAATTACCTATTTTAAATCTAAATAGTGCTAAATCATCAGCTAATTCTGATACTTCTAAAGTAGAGAAAAATATTGTTAGCAATTATCCTAAATTTAGTAAAGTAGAAGCAAATAATAACTCTACTGTTAAAGCTTTACCAAAAACTGGGGTAACTAACACTACTTCATTCACTGCAATTGCTGCATTAGGTTTAATAGCCTTAATGCTATATAGAAATAAAAAGAATAACTAATTATAAAAAGAGTGACCTGAATTTGAAATTCAAGTCACTCTCTTATTATAAAGTTAATAAAAAATTTAGTTAGCTTAATCTACCTTTTAGTCTCATATTTTTTACAATTTTTCTCAATAGAGTTTACATAAGCTGCTTTTCTCATTGGGAATAGTAAATCTTTCTTTTACTTCCCAAATATCATTAAATGCTTTTGTCATAACTTTATCTTGTTTTTCAACAACTTCTTCTTCACTCCAATAGTATCCTTGTAAGTTTTGAACCCATTCGAAGTATGATACAGTAACACCACCACTATTAGCTAGAATATCTGGAATTACAACAATACCTTTTTCTTGTAAAGCTTTATCTCCTTCAAGAGTAGCTGGTCCATTAGCACCTTCTGAAACAATAGGTGCTTTAATTAAGCTTGCTTCATGAGAATCAATAGCATTTTCTAAAGCACAAGGGCATAATACATCTACGTCAAGAGCCCAGAATTCATCTAATGTTAAACGTTTTGTATTTGGTAGTGTATGGAATCTAACTTTAGTATCTTTACAATTTTGTAATTCTTCGTATGATAGTCCTTCTTCACGATATACCGCATATTGAACTCCATCATCATCACGTTCTGTTACTGCAACGACTGTAGCTCCATATTTTATGGCTGTATCTACTGTATAACTTCCTACATTACCGAATCCTTGTACAGCAAATTTAGCACCCTCTACTGTTTTACCAGTTTTTTCTAAAGCAAGTTTTGCAGATAATGCGACACCATGACCTGTAGCCTGTGTTCTTCCTAATGAACCACCTAATTCTAGTGGTTTTCCTGTTAATGTACCAATTCCCTGCTCACCAGTCAATACATTATACTCATCTATCATCCAAGACATAATTTGACCATTTGTATTAACATCTGGAGCTGGAACATCTTGTTTTTCTCCTAAGTATTTATATAATCCACGAATATATCCACGTGATAATCTTTCTAATTCACCTTTTGATAGTTCTTTAGGATCAACGATAATCCCACCTTTACCACCACCGTATGGTAAATTAGCAACTGCACATTTGAATGTCATCCAAATTGATAATGCTTTAACTTCATCTCCTGTTACTAATGGGTGAAAGCGAAGTCCTCCTTTTGTTGGTCCTATCGCATCATTATGTTGAGAACGGAATCCTTTAAAATACTTCACTTCTCCACTATCCATTTTCACCGGAATAGAAATCTCGATAAATCTTTGAGGATCTTTTAACGATTCATAAACTTCCTCTTTGTAACCTAGTATATCGCAAGCACTTTTTATTTGCTCTCTTGCATTAATTAATGGATTGTTGTTCATAGAATTATCTCCTTATAATTAAATTTTACATTTAATAATGTATTCATTTACTATATTATAACAAATCTCTAATATTTTTTTGTAAAAAAAGTATATTTTTTACTAAATAATTAAATACGTAATATTTTTTTCATTATTTTATCATATTATCTATAAATATACTTTTTTAAAAACAGAAATTTATTATTAAACTTTAAATATAAATATTACTTTATTTTTTTATTTTAAATAATATATTATTTTTTTATTTATTATTTTTATTAACTAGTACAATAAAAAACAGCCTGGATTTTCAAATCAAAACTGTTTTTTGCTATATTTATTATTTATTTTGCTTCATACCATGAAGGTCCACTACTTGCTTCAGCTTTTAGCTTAACATCTAGGTTAGCCGCTTCTTCCATTATAGCTACCATTTATCAGTAAATTCTTCTAAAATATCTTTACTAACATCAAAAATTAGTTCATCGTGTACTTGTAACAATAGTTTGGCATCAACTTTACTTTCTTCAATGTAGTTATATGCACTTATCATTGCTATTTTTATAATATCAGCAGCAGTTCCTTGAATAGGTGTATTCATTGCAATACGAGCATTAAGATTTGCAATTATTTTATTTTTTGCATTGATTTCAGGTAAACTTCTTCTTCTGTTATATAAAGTTTCTACATAACCATGTTCTTTAGCAAATTCCACTATATCTATCATATATTTATCAACGCCTTTAAATGTTTCTAAATACTTTTCAATAAATTCTTTCGCTCGTTTTCTAGTAATTCCAAGGTTGTTTGATAATCCAAAGTCAGAAATTCCATAAACAATTCCAAAGTTTACTGCTTTAGCTTCCCTTCTCATAGTCGGTGTTACTTCATCTAGTGGAACACCATTGACATCACTTGCTGTTTTTGTATGTATGTCTACATCATGTTTAAATGCATCAATCATACCTTTATCTTGAGCAATGTGAGCTAAAACTCGCAGTTCTATTTGAGAGTAATCAATAGATAAAATTACTCTATCATTAGAAGCTGGTATAAATGCTTTTCTAATCTTTTTGCCTTCTTCTATTCTTGTTGGTATAGTTTTGAAGATTTGGGTTTACTGAAGATAATCTACCTGTTTGCGTTAATGTTTGTTCATAACGCGTGTGGATTTTTCCTTCACGTGTAATATCTTTTACTAAACCTTTTGCATATGTTGAATTTAATTTTGTTAAAGTACGATACTCCATAATTAATGGAATAATATCATGTTTATATTGTAACTGTTCTAGCACTTCAACAGCAGTAGAGTAACCTGTTTTTGTTTTCTTAACTACTGGTAACCCTAAGTCTTCGAATAGAACTACTCCTAGCTGCTTAGGTGAAGCTATATTAAATTCTGAACCAGCTAAAGTATAAATACTACCTTCTAAGACTTTAATTCTTTCATCAAACTCATGACTCATTTCATCTAAAGCTTTTTTACTAACATGGATTCCTTCAAATTCCATATTAGCTAATACTCTAGCCACTTTAATTTCAATATTTTTATATAAGTCTAGCATATTTTCTTCTTCAAGCCTTTTTATCATTAGAGGCTTAACTTCTAAAATACTAGCTGCTATCTTGGCTATATATGAATTTAGAACTTCTTGAGTAGGTAAAGAACGTTTAGCTCCTTTCCCATAGATTTCTTCATTACTACTAATTATCTCGCCTAGATAATTAAATACTATTTTATCTATTTCACTTTTTGATGTAACATCTATTAGATAATTAGCAATCTTAATATCAAAAGACATCCCCATTTATTTTTTTATTATTCTTTTTTTAGCTATATAAATGATTTTTTTTATATCATAAACTGTTTTTTTCTTCCTGGCTTTGCAGATAATCAATGGCATATTTATTATCAAAAAAATTCTCTTCGCTAAAAATATATGCAGTATCACCTACATATACTGAAACACCTAATACATCAGAATTTTGATAATCTTCTGTGTAACATTCAATATGTAATGAACTATTCTTAAAATCTAATTTAGTGTCTTTATCAGCTATTTGAATTTCTATATCTTTCTTAATTTTTTCTTCCCCAGTTTCAGTTTCACTTGGATCTTCAACACTATTTTCTTGAGATAGTTTTCTTAAAAATGAAACAAACTCTAATTTCTCAAATAACTCTTTTTTCTTTTCTCTATTTTCTTTAAAAGTAAGGTCCTCTATTTTATTATCAACAGGAACATCAGTAAAGATAGTGGCTAGTTTTTTACTTAGTACAGCATCTTCTTTACCTTCAGTTAATCTTTCTTTTAATTTTTTACCACTAATATTATCAATATTTTCTAGCACATTTTCTACAGTTTCATATTCAGTTAATAGTTTTATAGCAGTTTTTTCTCCAACTCCTGGAATACCTGGAATGTTATCAGATTTATCCCCCATTAAGCCTTTCATATCGATTATTTGTTGAGGTGTTAAACCGTATTTTTCATTTATAAACTCTGGAGTATAGTAATCAATTTCTGTAACTCCACGTTTAGTATAGTAAACTGTTATATTATCACTAGCAAGTTGAGTTAAGTCTTTATCTCCCTGATACTATAATTACTTCTAATCCTGCTTTTTCAGCTATTTTTCGCATAACTACCTATTATGTCATCAGCCTCGTAATCTAAGTGCTCTTCATATTTAATACCGTAAGACTCTATTAGTTCTCTAACATATCCAAATTGTTCTACTAATTCAGTAGGTGTTTTATCTCTAGTTCCTTTATATGCTTCATAACTCTTATGACGAAAAGTTTCCTTCCCTTTATCAAACGCTACTAGAGCATACTTAGGCTTTGTGTCTTCTAAGATTCTTTCTAACATTAAAGTAAAGCCATATACACTATTTGTATATAAACCTTTCTTATTTTTCAAAGCGGGCATAGCATAAAAAGCACGATAACTTAAGCTATTACCATCTAATAAAATTATTTTATCCATTTTTTCCTCCTATAAAATAATTTTCATAACGATAAATGAAGTGACTCAAACACTAATTTATATATCATTAATGTTATTAAGCCACTCACATTTAATACATATTGTTTTATAATAAATTATGAATTGTTTCTATTTTTTTCTTCCAAGAATGACGTTCTATTTCTTCCATTAACTCTTTTGGAATCTCACGCTGTTTTCTTGTTCTTTCTATCATTAATTCTAGAGCATCCACTATTCTCTCAATAAAAGCAGGTTTTTCCTCTTCTACTGCTTTATCCGTATCATAAATAGTTGGCATAGCTATATATTCTATGATATCTGAGTTATTAATTTTATCACCTAAAAACTCAATAAGACCTTCTATTTCAGTAGCAACTACTCTTAATCCACTACCTAATGCTTCTACAGCAATTAGCCCTAAACCTTCAAAGTATGATGGTAAGATAAAAATATCTTTCTCACGCATTATTTCTCCAAGATGAACTTGATCCATGGCATTATATATATTTATATTTTTTGAATCCCCAACTAAACTCTCTATTCTATCCCTATCTTGTTCTTTCAAGTTACCAATTAACTCTATTTCAACATTATCAACCTTTTGTTTCTAATATTCTAAATGCTTTAATTAATTCAAAAAAATCCTTTTGACTCATCAAATTTTCCAGCATAAATAATTTCTACTTTATCTTTTTAGGGATACTCTTTTAATGGGAAAAAAAGACTTTTTCATTATATCCCGCTCCAATGATTTATTATGTTTTCTTTAGGATAATTGAAAACTTTTTGCTATTTCATCAATTTGTCCCACTACTTAAGGCTAATACTTTTATCAAGTTTACCTAAATTTAATACATATTTTTTTCTTTCATTACAGGATTTTTTTCTCAGCTTGTCTAATATCAGTATTATGACATACACCCTAAAATTTTTTTCTATCATTAAAAAAATTTCACAAACTATTGAACTCAACATCCATAAGATGATGAGTAATAATAACATCTGGATTAAATTCTTCTTTTCGCTTTTATTAATTTTTTTCTCTAAATGCATTTTGCCAATCATTAATCATTTCCTCAGTCATATCTCTATAAAGAGTGTTATTATAAGGCATAATATCACTCATACCAACAATCGGAAAATCTAAGTCTTTCCCTTCGAACTCTACTTCATACACAGTATCTAATATATTAAAATTATATTCGGGTGAAGTTCCATATAAAGCTGCTTGCTCATGATTAAAGCTTTCTAATCCCTCTATTACATTTGTAAAATAAACTCCACTACCTGTTTTTGCTGGTAATTGTGCTAAGACGTGTAAAATTCGCATAAATTTCATCCTCAACTTTTTAATTATTCTATCATATTATTATACCACAGAAAAAAGGAATTCTTAATCAAGAACCCCTTTTTATTTTATTAACGATAACCTATCGTTTTAATAATCTCTAACCTCAAGCGCTACACTCAGAAGCTTGTTCAGCCGGATTTGCATCATAATCTTTTGGATTATAAAATGCATCACGATATTTTTTTGTATAAAATGGTTCTATTAAATTAATAATAGTATAGCCATTTTCCCCTAATTTTTTTACAGACTTCTTTACTTTCTTCCGGATTATTATTATAGATAAAAATTGTAGCATCTTTATCTAGTTTTTTTCTAAAACCGAATCAATTTCTTTAGGCGAAACTTTTATTTCGTCATCTGACAATACTTCTTCTCCTAAATTTAATAATTGTTTTTTTGAAGTCTTTGTAATTCTATATTTAAACTCAGATAGTAAAACATTTGTATATATAGCTTTTTCCCATAATCATACTGTTTTACCCCATCACCTATATGTAATTTCGTAAATCCTCTTTCACGTAATAATTTTTCTGTGTTTCGTGAAGTAACATCTACTACACAATATAGAATAATATCCTTATCTTTATAATCATCTAGAATATCACTACCATCTTTAAATAATTTAATCGGTAAACTTACTGCATTAATGGCATGAACCCTATCATACTCTTTTTTCCAACGAGTATCGACTACTAGTGCTTCTTCATAAGTTTTTTTCTCTACTTCAGCACCCGGTACTCGACCTGGTTTTCCTTTTAGTAGTTTTTGCCAAAATGCGTATAGTCCGATTACTATTATTAATAGAATTGTACAAATAATTAATAATACATTCATTTCTATACCCCTTTCTGTTACTTTTAATTTTAACATATTTTATTATATATTTGTACTAAAAGAAACAAAATATCTTTGATTTTTTATATAATTAGGAGTAAAATGATATTAGTATTTATTTTATTATCATTAATTTAATAAAATAGTAATAGTTAGATATCTAATTTTCTAGAAAGGAGGTATTTCATGAAAATCAGTAAAATTAACAATATTGACAATAAAAATCTTAAAACAGAAGCAACTCTACTTCTTAACGGTATTTTAGTCGGTATTTTTGCTGGTATTGTTGGAGCAAGCTATAGGTTACTTATTGGTTTTAGTGAAAAAATAGTTCATTTCACTGCAGATTTTATTAAAACGGGCTTTATTTGGAAAGTTATTTTGTTAATTGTCCTTATTTTACTTGGGCTTATTTCTGGATTTTTACTAAAAAGAGAGCCGATGGCTAGTGGAAGTGGTATTCCCTCAAGTTTCTGCAGAGATTACAGGTAGATTAGACTCTAATCCACTTAGAGTCCTTATTTATAAGATTACCGGTGGTTTAGTTGCCAGTCTTGGTGGTTTATCATTAGGACGTGAAGGGCCTTCTATCCAGTTAGGAGCCATGAGTGGTAAACTCGTTTCAAGAGTTTTAAAAAGAAACCCCAGTCGAAGAAAAATATTTAATAACGTGTGGTGCTAGTGCTGGTCTTTCTATAGCGTTCGGAGCTCCTCTTGCAGGGGTTTTATTTTCAATTGAAGAAGTTCATAAAAACATTACTAAGAAGATTATTATTTGTTGCTTTAGCGCGGCAGTTGTAGCAAACATAATAGGACAATACATTTTTAGTTTAAAGCCAATATTTAATTTTCCTAGTATAGATTATGTAGGTCCAGAAATATATCCTGCTGTTGTTATCTTAGGAATTCTTCTTGGAATATTTTTGGGACATTTTATAATACTACTATTAAAGTTTTATTTAAAATTTATGAAAAACTAAATCTAAATATAGTATTCAGACCTCAAGTTGCATTTATAATTTCATTTATTTTTATTTATAGTTTATCCAATAGTCCTAGGAAGTGGGCATAGTTTAGTAGAATTTCTTATTGAAAATAAATTTAGTATCTCATTTTTATTAATCCTATACTTTATTAAAACACTATTCTCATTAGTCTCATTTACTTCAGGAGTTGCAGGAGGCAATTTTCCTTCCTATACTTATACAAGGTGCAGTATTAGGCGCTCTATTTAGCAATTTTTTTGATGCTAAATATACTGCATTGTTTATTATATTATCAATGTCAGGTTACTTAACTGCCATTGTGCGAAGTCCTATTACTTCTATTATTTTATTATTTGAAATGACTCAAAAACTAAATTACTTCCTTCCTATTGCATTATGTTGTTTATTAGCTTATTTTTACAGCAAACATATTAGGAACAAAACCTGTATATGAGTACTTTATTAGATCGTATACTTACAAGCAATAAACTTAAAGACAATGAGTTAGAAATGGAAGTTGAAATAATTACAAATATATCAAATGATAGTAATCTAATTGGAAAAAAACTATTAGTGAAGTACCATGGACTAAAGGAATATTAATTTCTAATATTGAGCGTTCAGGACGGGAAATAGTACCAAAAGGATCAACTAAATTAGAGGCCAATGATAGACTTACTGTAATTATGTATAAAGAAAGTGTTGAGGAGTTTATAAAGAAATTCGGAGAGTAAAAAAACACATAAGGAACAAATCTGTTCCTTATGTGTTTTTATAATACATTATAGTGTTTTAAAGCATTAGTAATTCCATCATCATCTACACTAGTTGTGATAAAATCTGCAATTTCTTTTACATCATCTCTGGCATTTTCCATGGCAATACCTATTCCAGCATGTTTTAACATATCTATATCATTACCACCATCACCAAAAGCCATAGTTTCTTCTAGTTTAATTCCAAAATGATTGATAATTGCATCAATTCCTTTATTTTTTCCGCCATCCTTTGGTATTATATCCGTAAAATGGCTTGTCCAACGAGCAGTTTTTGAATTAGGCATAAGTTGCATAAAGTCTCCTTCTTCCTCTTCAGATACAAAAACATTAAGTTGATACACTTTCTCTTTTAATGCTCTTTCATATGCATCTTCTACAACTACAAATCTAGTTGGATCTCCTAACTCATCTTCCAACCATTTGACCCTTTCATTTTTTAAATTTAAAAATGCTCCATCTAATAATGCAAAATCACAAGCTATATTATGTTTTTGAAAATATGGTAAAGTTTGTTTTATGTCTTCTTTTGATAGAACTTTATCGTTTAAGACCTCTCCTGTATTTAAATAACAGTACTGTCCATTTATTGTGACATATCCATCAAATTTGAAATCAAGTAAGTCATCTAAAAATTTTGTATGAAACGGTGCACGGCCTGTTGCCACAAAAATTTTTATTCCTCTTTCTCTTAATTTTTTTAAAGTCTCCTTTGTATTATCTGGAATTGTCTTAGTTTTAAAACTTCTAATAGTTCCATCAATGTCGAAAAATATTGCTTTTATTTTTGTCATGTCTTCTCTACTTTCTATTATAATTATTAAGATCTACTACACTCTTCCTTGTTTTAAGTTCATAGCCTATTAGTATTTTCATTTCAGTTTCTTCTTCTTTTATAACTTTCAATAACATATCTACCGTATTTTTAGCAGCTTCTTTTAAATCAAATTTAATAGTTGTTAATGGTGATTTTAATAGTGATGAAGAGGCATAATCACCAAACGCTGCAACTGAAAAATTATCCCCTACACTTAAACCATGTTCTTCAAGTGCTTTTATAGCACCGTAAGCTAGATTATCTGTAGCACATATTAAACATGTATTCTCTCTAATTCTATCTATATTTTCATTGATAAGTCTATAACTATTTTCTAAACCAAAGTTTGTTATAAATACATCTTTAGAATCTAAATTATATTTTTCAAGAGTGCGCATTACTCCTAGTTTTCTATAATATCCTACTGCTATATCTTCTTCTCCTACTCCCATATATGCTATTTTTCTATGACCACTAGCTAAAACAAAATTTGTTAAGTCTCTTGCTGCGTTAAAGTCATTGTATTCTACACTATACGTATATTCTCCTTCTTGTCCTAAAAGCACTACAGGTACATCAATAGATTTTATAGTATCTTCATAACTTTTACTCATAGTTGTTGGTAATAGAATTATTCCATCAACATTCATACGAGCAAGTTTCCTAATATATTCAAGCTGTTTTTCTTCATCAAAATTTGCATTCATAATTAAAGTTTCATAATTATTTTTCTTCAAATTTTCATCAATATATTTTAGAGTATTAGAACTAACATATGAGTGTAAACATGGAACAATTACACCTATTATTTTTACTATCTGTACTTTTTTTAATGCCTTTAGCAAAAGTATTTGGTGTATAGTTATATTTGTCTACAACTTCTTTAATTTTTTCTTTTGTATCTTTTTTTAAATTTCCACCATTAAAATATCTTGAAACAGTAGTAGTCCCTACTCCTGCCATTCTGGCTATTTCTACTATAGTCAATTTTTTCATAAAAAATTATAGCCCCCTTTTTCACTTCTATCATTATATTTACAACCATATCTAATTATAAACTATCCTTTAAAATAAATAAAGTCGAAATAGGAGTTTATTTTACTAAAATTCATTAAAATTTTACAATATCTGTTATCTGTACTATCCTCGAATACTGTATCAGAATATAATACAGCTGTAAAAACTATTGATTTAACAACTCTATTTTAATGGAGTATATTTTTTTAAAAAAATACTAAGACAGAATAAGCATTTATCTTGAAATCATTTCCTAAAAAGTGATATATTTTTTTGGAGGTAATTATGCTAGTTCAATTAAAAAAACGTATCTAAACAATATAAAAAAATGCTAATTTTAAATTAAATAATATTTCTTTTTGATATAAACAAACAAGAAGTTATTGGTATAATCGGAAGAAATGGTACTGGGAAAAAGTACAATTTTTAAAAAAATGATTAATGGAATTGTTAGTTTTGATAGTGGAGATATCCTCTATAAAGGAAAATCTTTAAAATCAATGACAAATAAAGAACTTAGAAGTACTAGAAAAAACTTGGCATACATATTTCAAAATTCTAATCTTCTAGATAATAAGAGTGTCTATTATCATCTTAGTCTTGTTTATAAATTAAACAATGTGAATGTAAATAATAAAAAAATAGATGAAATATTGGAATTTATGAATATTACTAGGCTTAAAAATAGTCTTTGTGGAAGTCTTAGTGGTGGTGAACAACAAAAAGTTGCTATAGCTATGGCTCTACTTCAAGAACCTGAAATTTTGTTATGTGACGAAATAAGTTCTGCTCTTGATACTAATAGTGAAAAAAAGAAATTTTTTTATCTATTAAATAAACTTCGAGAGACTACTAAATATTTCTATATTAATGATTTCACATAGCTTTATCATTATTAAAAAAACTTTTTGTGATAAAGTTATTATAATTGATGACTCTACTATAAAAAGATGTCATTGTACCTAAAAAAAGAGATAATGAAAAAGATTATGATGAAAAACTACTATAATTATGTAAAGGAGTTTTTTTGCTAAATGATTGATTTATTAATTAAAAAAACTCTGATGGGATTATAAAAAGCATTTTTGGGAAACTAACTTTATGATGGCAGTCTCAATGTTAGTATGTCTGATTTTTTTCTTTACCATTGGGAATACTTTTTATTTTTCATTAGAAAAAGATTATTTATTAAAAAAATAAGTTTATTTATCAAATACTTAGTATATTACTTAATGCCTTACGCAGTGTACCTTTTTTAATATTCATATTTATATTAATACCAGTAAATAGATTTCTATTTAAAACTGCATTCGGTAATCTAGCTGCGACTTTACCATTAGCATTGGTTTCTATAAGTATATATTCACGTTTTGTTGAACAGGCTTTACTTAATGTTCCAATAAAAATAATTGATAGAGCTATAAGTATGGGGGCAACTAAATTACAAATAATTCGTTACTTCCTACTACCATCTATAAAAAGCGATCTAATCTTGTCGTTCACATCTGTAACAATAAGTTTACTATCTTATTCAACTGTAATGGGTGTTATTGGTGCAGGAGGACTTGGTGAATTTGCCTATAGATACGGCTATCAAGAATATGACTACAATCTTATGTATCTTGTAGTTATTATATTTGTTATCTATGTTTTCATTATTCAGTCCATTGGTTATGGATTAGCAAAAAAATTATATAAATAAAAAAAGGAGAAATAATAATGAAAAAAACTAATTTCAATTTTTTTACAAGCTTATTAGCACTTGTACTTGTTCTTACTGCTTGTTCTAGTAAATCAGATACAAAAAGTGAGAAAAAAGAAAATGTTACTGTTAAAGTAGCTTCACATACTGCCCCAATGACAGATATGTTAGAAATGATTAAAGATGACCTTCAAAAAGAAGGATATAATCTTGAAATCGTAAAAGTTTCTGACAACGTTCAAGCTAACGTTGCATTAAACAATAAAGAAGTTGATGCTAACTTCTTCCAACACAAACCATTTATGGAACAATTTAATCAAAAAAATGGTGCTAACTTAGTAGCTGTTCAACCTATATATAATGCTACAGTAGCTTTTTATTCTAAAAACATTAAAGATATTAAAGAGCTTAAAGATGGTGCAGATGTAGCTATTCCATCTGACCCAACTAACCTAGCTCGTGCTTTACGTTTATTAGATAAAAATAAAGTAATTACACTTAAAGATCCAAACAGTTATACTGTAACAACAGCAGATATTAAAGAAAACCCTAAAAATCTTAAATTTACTGAAGTTGCGTTATTAAACCTTAACGAAGCTTATAATGAGAAAGACTTAGTATTTAACTATCCTACTTACATTGCTAAATTAGGACTTACTCCATTAAAAGATGGTGTCCTAGTTGAAGACCAGAATGATTCAACATTTGCAGTAAGTCTAGTAGCAAGAGAAGATAATAAAGATAGTGATGCTGTAAAAGCTGTAAAAAAAGCTTTGGCTAGCGAAAAAATTAAAAACTTCATTAACGAAAAATTAAAAGGACACGCTACTCCAGCGTTCTAATACACTAATCACAAAAAGAGCGAGTTGAAAATATCAACTCGCTCTTTTTATATTATTTTAATAATTTTTTTCAAATGATTCTCTTACTTGACCTACAGAGAACCCGATAATAACTTGAATAGCTTTACCATTACGAGCTACACCAAGAGCCCCTGATTTTTTCAAGAAGTTATCATCTTTTACTAGACTTTCATCTTTAACGTTAACACGTAATCTTGTTACACAGTTAGTAACATCAATAATATTGTCTTTTCCACCTAAACCTTCAAGAATAATTACTGCTTGGTCATCGTGTGTTGCAGAATCATCTCTAACTTCTGGTTTAGCTTCAGCATTTTCTTTACCTTTTCACGGTATTCTGTTTAGAATATAGTTTTGTTTCAGCATCGTCATCTTCGACGAGACCTGTGTATTTAAAATTGAATTTCAGAATCATAAAATCAAATGTTTAGAAGTAAATTACTGAGAATGTTAAACCTACTGCTATTTGTACAAACATTTGTGATGAATGGTCTTTGAACATTGGTATCCAGTTAAGTGCTAAGAAGTCGATTAATCCACTTCCGAAGTTACCTACAACTCCAAACCCATACTTAGTTGCTGACATTGCTGCACCTAATACTGCGTGTGTAACGAATAGTATTGGAGCTGCAAATAAGAATGTGAACTCAATCGGTTCAGTAATACCAGTTAAGAAGCCTGTTAAAGCTGCTGGAAGTAATAACCGTTACAATTTTTTCTTTTTATCTTAGCTGTTACATACATAGCTAAAGCTGCTGGTAAACCGAATACTTTAGAGTTACCGTGTAATGAGAATCCACCTTGAGGGAATAATTCTTTTAATGGAGTTGTGCTTTGAGAGAACTCTTGAATATGTTGTACCCAGAAAGCTGTAATTCCATTTTCTACTACTGCTGGTCCAAACATAAATGGTCCATAGATAAAGTGGTGTAATCCAGTAGGAATAAGAATTCTTTCTAGGAAAGTATATGAAAATACTCCAATTACACCTGATGTTTTTAGGAATCCTTGTAAGGCAACTATTCCTAATTGAACTTTAGGGCCATAATAATGCCATATATGCCATAGAATCATTAATAAGAAAACCAATAATAATAACAAATAGTACCTTGGAAAATTCCTAATAATTCAGGAAGTTTTTTATCAAAGTATTTATTATGAATCCAAACGGCAATTGATGCAATAAGGATAGAACCAATAATTGAAGTATCTAGAGTGATTACTCCTGCAATTCTAGTTAAACCTGTTGGTAATTTTAAAGCTGGTGTTACGTCTACTCCAAATGATGGGAATGCTGTTAAGAATCCATTGATAAAGTAGTTAAACGCCATGTAAATTAAGAACGCTTCAAGTGCTGCACGACCATTTGCTTTTTTTGCAAGACCAATCGGAATACCAAGTGCGAATACTACTGGCATTTGATTGAAGATTGTCCATCCTCCTTGCTCTACTACGAACCAGAAATTATACCATAAAGTACCTTCTGTCGCGATGCTCCCTACTAAGTTAGGGTTTTTAAATATTGAAGTTAAACCTACTACTAATCCAAAGAATGCGAAGATTATCGATGGCATTAGCATAGCTCCTCCAAAACGCTGAATCTTTTGTAACATAACATTATCCTCCTTTTTATTTTTATTTTTCTGCTATTGTTACTTCTAAACCATTGTGATCTGATATTATTGGATAATTAGTATTATTAAAAAAATAACACTACTTTCCGTAACATTAAGTTCACGATTACTAAATATATAATCTAGCTTTTTTTCTTGTTCATTGAATCTTCCCAACCACTAATGTTTTTTTATACACTGTTACACCATCATCTTTTTTTCTGAGCCATTTCGTAAGTGTCAAAAAGTCCCATTTCTATAATCATGTTGTAATCTTTTTTTGATTAAAATAATCCGTATTAAAATCACCCATAAAGATTTTTTTAAATTAGAGTCATCTGTATGGTTAACTAGATTATAAAGATTTTTCTCTAATATTTTTCATCTTCACAAGTAGGTAGATTCATATGGCAACTATAAAATTCTATTGTCTGATTATTTATTTCTAACGTTACCTTTTAATATTTTTTTCTTGAAGATATAGAGTGGATATCTTGGTGTGATGTACAGTAGAAATCCTCTACATCACACACTTTACCCTTAGCTAGTATTGCTAGACCTTCCTCATATTTGTCAAAACCAATATGAGAATAAGTCCAGTAATAACTATAGCCGCTTTCCCCATAACTATTTATTTTATCTAATAACATCTTTCCAAAGTTATCTTTTTTTATGTTTGAATAAACATTTTCACTATTAATCAGCTGATTAACTTCTTGCATTGCGATAACATCATATTTTTTTTCTACGATAGTTTTTGCTAAGATATCAAGTTTTTCAAGCTGATTATTTTCTAACCAACTATGAACGTTAATCGTTAATAGTTTCATATTCTTTCCCTCTTTCATATAGTTATTTATTCCAAATTTCTTTGTTATATTGATCTATTGTACGGTCAGATGAGAAGAATCCGGCCTTAGCAATATTAACAATTACTTTTTTAAGCCATAATTCACGATTTTCATAGTCTGCTAACATTTCTTCTTTTTTAGCGTAATATTCTTCAAAATCAATTAGTGTCATAAACCAATCTTTATTTAATAACTCATTGTATAGTCTTTCTAATCTTTCTTTGTTTCCTAGTTTTACTAAGTCATCAGAAACGATAAAATCAACTACTTCTTTTACACCAGCTTTTTTGTAGTAATCTTTAGATACATAACCACTAGTTTCATAAAGTTTAATAATTTCATCACTTTCTTTTACCAAAGATATAGATATTTTTCACGTCCAACTAACTCATCGATTTCAACATTTGCTCCATCTAGAGTTCCCTAATGTTAGTGCTCCATTTAACATAAATTTCATATTACCAGTTCCACTAGCTTCTTTAGATGCTAATGAAATTTGTTCACTAATATCAGTTGCTGGAATTAATTTTTCCGCAACACTTACATTATAGTTTTCAACTAGGAATACATTTAAGTATTTGTTTACTTCTGGATCATTATTAATTAACTCTGATAAACAAAGAATTAAAGTGAATAATATCTTGAGCTATAATATAAGCTGGTGCTGCTTTACCACCAAAGAATACAGTAATTTTTTTCTTTCAGGTAATTTACCATTTTTTTAATATCTAAAGTATTTTTTTAATTACATATAAAGCGTTCATTTGTTGACGTTTATACTCATGGAATCTCTTGATTTGTGTATCGATAATACTATTTTCATCTAATTCAATTCCTTGAGTTTCTTTTTAGATATTCTTTAAGAACCAGTTTATTTTTCATGTTTGATTTCTTCTAGTTTAGCTGCTACTTCTTTGCTGTCAACAAATGCTAATAGTTTTTTTCTAATTTTTGTTGCATCTGTTAAGTACTCATCACCAATTAGTTCTTTTTAAATAAGCTGCTAATGGTCTATTAGAGAACTCTAACCAACGTCTGAAAAGTAATACCATTTGTTTTGTTATTGAATTTTTTTCTGGATATAACTCATAGAAGTGTTTTTAATTCAGAATTTTTTTAAGTATTTCTGTGTGTAAGTATGCTACTCCATTTACACTATTTGAGAAGTGAATATCCATATTAGCCATATGTACTTTATCATCTTTATCGATAATTTGGATATCTTCACCTTCATATTTTTCACGAATAACTGCATCAAGTTTTTTAATAATTTTAACAAGGTGCGGAACTACTTCTTCTAAATATTCTATTGGCCATTTTTCTAAAGCCTCTGCTAAAATTGTGTGATTTGTGTAACCAGTCATTTTTTGCACAATAGTATATGCTTCTTCAAAGCTAATTCCATGTTTTTCAGTTAATAAACGGATTAATTCAGGAATTACCATACTTGGGTGAGTATCGTTTATTTGAACATAAGCATATTCATATAAATCATGAACGTTACTTCCTTTTGCGATAGCTTCATCTAAAATTAATTGTGCTGCATTAGATACCATAAAGTATTGTTGGTAAATACGTAGTAACTCACCATTTTTATCACTATCATCTGGATATAAGAATAATGTTAAGTTCTTCTCTATTTCCGTTTTATCAAAGCTAATTCCATCTTCAATAATATTACTATCAACTGAATCAATATCGAATAAGTTTAAATAATTTTTTGTATCTTTCTTATATCCTAGAACATCTATTCTTTTTAGTGTAGATGTTAGGTTGAAGTTTTTGAATGGAACTGTATATTTAATATCAGTATCTCTTAACCATGAAGAGTCTTCAATCCAGAAGTTTGGTTCAGCATGTTGTTCATTTTTCACAAATACCTGTCTAAACAATCCACAATGATAGTTTAATCCAACTCCATCACCATTAATTCCTAATGATGAAATTGAATCGATAAAACATGAAGCTAGGCGACCTAGACCTCCATTACCTAATGATGGTTCTAACTCCTCTTCTTCTACCTCACTAAGACGTTTATTAGCTGCTGATAATTCTTTTTCAATTTCTTCATAAATCCCTAAATTTATTAAGTTATTTGATAATAATTTACCAATTAAAAACTCAGCAGAAATATAATAAACTTTTTTCTTATCAGTATTTAATGTCTTCTTATCAGCTTCTTCTTTGACATAGTTTAATAATTGTACATAGATTTCTTTATTATTTAAAGAACTTAATTCTTTTCCTGATTTTTCTAATACATAGTTACTAAATTTCATCATTATCCTCTCTTTCTCTAGCATATCTGTTTGTTAAATCTTTTAAAAATTCTTTCTTCTCTTCTGTTAGATCTTCTGCAAGCATTCTCCATTCCCAGTTTCCACCTACTGTTGAAGGAACATTCATTCTACTACTTGCATCTTTATCTAATAAATCTTGCATTGTTACAATTGAATAATCACTTACTGATGAATGAATACCACGAATCATTGCTTGTGTAATAGTTTCATCATCTCGCTGATTTAAATATTCAGCTACTAATTTTTGTTCATCTTCACTTAGTTTTTCATACCAGCCATTCACAACATCATTATCATGTGTACCTGTGTAAGCCACACTATTAGCTGTGTAATTATGTGGTAAATCTAAACTATCATGATCAGGGAACGCAAATTGAAGTATTTTCATACCTGGGTATCCTGAATCATCTAATAATTTTTCTGCTTTCGTATCAATAAATCCAAGATTCTCTGCAATAATTGGTAAGTTACCTAATTGTTCTTTTATTTTTTCAAACAATTCAATACCAGGACCTTCTTCCCATGTACCATTTACAGCATCTTCTGCATCTCTATCGATTTGCCAAAAATCTGAAAAACCTTTAAAGTGATCTATTCTTAGTACATCATAAATTTTAAAACTCTCTTGTACTCTATAAACCCACCAAGAATAATTTTGCTCTTTATGCTTTTTCCAATCATATATTGGATTACCCCAAAGTTGACCAGTAGGACTAAAGTCATCAGCTGGACACCCTGCTACATATAGAGATTCATTGTTCTCATCAATTTTAAATAGCTCTGGCATTGTCCACATTTCAACACTGTCACCACTAACATAAATTGGCATGTCCCCTATTATTTTTATACCTTTTTCATTTGCATATTTTTTAAGTTCTAGCCATTGTTTAAAGAAGAAGTATTGAGTTACAGTATAGTATCTAATACTATCTTTTAATTCCGCTCTATATCTTTCTCTAGCTTGTTGTTCACCACGTTTTATATCTTCGTCCCAATGATTAAGGCTTTGATATCCAAAACTTTCTTTTATAGCCATATATTCTGCATAATCAGGTAACCAACTTGTATTTTCTTGTTCAAATTTTTCTATTTCTTCTAAAATGCTGCTATTTTGTTTTGTATTTTCTACCGCTTTTTCTAAAATAGGTCTTCTTGCATTGAATAATAATTCATAATCTACTTTTTCTTTATTATCACCAAAGTTTACTCCTTCGTAATCACCTTTTTCTAATAATCCAGATTCACTAAGTAATTCAAAATCTATTAAATTTAAATTCCCAGCTACTGCAGAAAAACTTTGGTATGGCGAATCTCCATAACTTGTAGTTGTTAATGGTAATATTTGCCAATATGTTTGATCTGTTTCTTCTAAAAAGTCAACAAATTCATAAGCACTTTTACCAAAAGTACCGATACCAAAATCACCTGGTAATGATGTAATATGCATTAAAATACCACTTGAGCGTTTTTTCATCTATAAATCCTCCATAAGTTTGCTATTAACATAATCTTATATCTCAACACTAATTATTATAATTAAAAACGATTTAATTTGTCAATACATTTATGTAATTCTTTTTATTATATTTTTTTATACATTTACGTATATGTTTAGAGTTTTTATATTAACTTTTTATTAATAGTTGCTTTTTTTATTAAAGACATTTATAATATTTAATTGATAAATATAAAAGGATAGATATAAAAATGAGTAAATATAAAATAGTATACAATGATATAAAAAAACAAAAATAGATACACGTTATTATAAACGTAATACAGAATTACCAAGTGAAAATGAATTAGTTAAAGAATATGGATACTCTAAGGATACTATAAGAAAAGCTTTATCTTTACTTGAAATTAATGGCTATATCCAAAAAATAAAAGAAAAAAACTCTTTAATTCTTGGACATGGACGTATAAAAAATAATTATCTTGGAAATATAAAAACTTCTTCGGAATTAAATATTGATGGAAAATATGAAATAACAACAAACCTCGAATCTCTTTATATAATTCAAGGTGAAGAAAAAATAATGAAAATTTTTGGGGCTAAAGAGAACGAAGATTTTTACCGAGTTAGTCGAAGTAGAACTATTAATGGTGAACGTCTAGAATATGAAGTTTCATATTTTAATCGCAAATTGGTACCTTTCTTAAATAAAGAAATAGCCGAATCATCAATTTATAAATATTTAGAAGATGAACTAGGTCTAAAAATTACTCATTCAAGACGAGCGATTTCTTTCCGATACGCTAATGAAGAAGAAAGAACACATATGGACCTAGGAGAATATGATATGGTTGCAGTTGTTGAAAGTACTACATATTTATCAAATGGAAATATACTACAATACGGAATACTAAGTTATCGACCAGATAAATTCACCTTTGTTACTATGGCTAAAAGATAAAAAAGATGCTAATTTAAAATTAGCATCTTTTTTTATGGTTTTATTTTAATCTATCTTCTAATTCTGCTTTTAAATCTTCAAATCCAGGTTTACCTAATAAAGCAAACATATTTTTCTTATATGCTTCTACTCCTGGTTGGTCAAATGGATTTAATCCTTGCATATATCCAGAAATAGCTACTGCTTTTTCAAAGAAGTATACTAAGTATCCAAATGTAAATTCACTCATATCTGGAAGTTCTACTACAAAGTTAGGTACTCCACCATCTGTGTGAGCAAGTAATGTTCCTTCGAATGCTTTAGTATTAACAAAGTCCATAGTTTTACCAGCTAAGTAGTTTAGACCATCTAAATTATTATCTGCTTCTTTTAACTCGATATCTTTATTTGGAGTTTTAACCTTAAGAATAGTTTCTAATAAGATACGACGTCCTTCTTGAACATATTGCCCCATTGAGTGTAAGTCTGTTGAGAAGCATACACTTGATGGATATAATGCTTTTCCATCTTTACCTTCAGATTCACCATAAAGTTGTTTCCACCATTCATTAAAGTAAACCATTGAAGGTTCATATGAAACTAATATTTCTATTAATTTCCTTTTTGTTGAAGAATATTTCTCATTACTGCATATTGGTAAGCAATATTTGTACTTAAATCTGGTGTAGAAAGTTGATCTTGAGCCAATTTAGCTCCAGCCATCATTTTATCAATATCAACTCCACTAACTGCTATAGGTAATAATCCTACCGCTGTAAGAACTGTAAAACGTCCACCTACATCATCAGGTACTACAAATGTTTCATATCCTTCATCATCCGCAAGAGATTTTAGAGCTCCTTTAGCTCTATCTGTTGTAGCAAAGATTCTTTCTTTTGCACCTTCTTTTCCATATTTTTCTTCTAGTAATTCTTTAAAAATACGGAATGCAATTGCAGGTTCAGTAGTAGTTCCTGATTTAGAAATTACATTTACTGAGAAATCTTTACCAGTAGTTTTTAAGTAATTCACTAATTCTGCTGTATATGTTGAAGAAATAGTATGTCCTACAAAGAATACTTGTGGTGCTTTTCTATCTTTTTCATAGAAATTATAGAAATTATCATTTAACATTTCAATAGCTGCACGAGCCCCTAGATAAGAACCTCCAATTCCGATAACTACAAGTACATCAGAATTGTTTTGAATTTTTTTACTTGCTTCTTTAATTCTAGCAAATTCTTCTTTATCATAATTAGTTGGTAATTCTAACCATCCTAAAAAATCGTTACCTACACCAGTTTTGTTATGTAATTGCTCATGAGCTACTTTTACATAACCTTCCATATTTTTAACTTCTTGTTCATTAAAGAAATTTAATGCTTTTGAATAATCAAAATTTAAATGCATGTTCCTTCTCCTTTTTTTATAACTTTTACTTTTTATTATAAATCATTGTTGGCTTGTCGTCTATAATATAATTATAAATTAATTCAGAAACTTTTTCTGCATTATGTCTAATCGTATTATTCTCAACGATTCCAACATCATAATTTTCTATTAATTTAATACCTAATTCAGCTATTTTTTCATAATCTATTTCAACCGCTTCTTGTTTTTCTTTGCGATATCTTGCTAAAACATCTTCATCAAATACTCTTGAATTAGCTATAACTATATCAAAAATATTCTCTCCTACATGTTTATTGATTGCTTCAATGTGGTCTGAGACTTTAAAATTATCAGTTTCACCATGTTGAGTCATTACATTACTAATATATATTTTTTTTGCAGCACTTTCTCTTATTTTTTCAGAAACTTGCGAAATAACTAAGTTTGGTATTATCGAGGTATATAAGCTACCTGGTCCCATAACTATATAATCAGCATTTTCTATAGCTTTTAGTACGTCTTCATTCGCTTTAACTCTAGATGGTGTTATATATACATGATCAATAACCCCTCCAGCTTTAGTTATAGATGACTCCCCCCTTATTATCTCTCCAGTTGATAGAACCGCATTTAAAGTTGCTATATCATTAGTTGTAGGTAATACAGTACCTCTTACATTTAATATCTTACTCATAACCTTAACCGCAGTTGAAAAATCACCATGTATATCTGTCATGGCTGCTAGCATAAGATTTCCTACTGGATGCCCTTTTACTTCACCACTGTCAAATCTATACTGGAACATTTTTTCCAAATATGGTTCCACATCTGATAATGCAGCTATTACATTTCTTATATCTCCTGGAGATGGAATGTTCATGTCACTTCTGATTTTACCAGAACTTCCTCCATCATCTGCTACAGTAACTATCGCTGTTAAATCAAGGGGATACTTTTTTAATCCTCTAAGAAGAACAGATAATCCTGTTCCCCCTCCTATAGTTACTACTTTTACTTTTGCTCTCATTACTTACTACCTACCCTTATCTATATCTCTATGTTCAAGATAAACTCTATAGCCTAATTTCGCTATATCTTCATGTAGTTTTCTTGCTACACTTACAGAGCGGTGTTTCCCACCAGTACAACCTACTGCTATAGCCACTTTATCTCGTCCTTCATATTGGTATTTATCTATCATAAAGAATATTAATTCTTTATATTTCTCATAAAATTCTTTTGTTACTTCATCATCAAAAACATAGTTAAACACATCCGCATCTTGTCCTGTTTTTTCTCTAAGTTCATTTATATAAAATGGATTTTTTAAAAAGCGAACGTCAACAATATTATCAGCATCTATCGGTACTCCATATTTATATCCGAAACTTGAAACCGTAATATGATAACTGTCTTTTTTCTCAATACCAAAATCACCTAAAATTTTACTTTGAAGATCCTTGACGCTAAATGCAGTTGTGTTGTAGATATAATTTGCTAAACCTTTTATATCTTCCATATCTTTTCTTTCCTGTTTAATACCTTCAAGTAAACCAAATTCTAATGAAAGTGGGTGATTTTTTCTTGTCTCTTTATATCTATTTACAATCACTTGATCATCACAATCTAAGAAAATAATTTTTGTATCAAAGTACTCATTTTGCTGGATTTTTTTAAGTACTTCTTTTAAATCTACAAAAAGATGTTTACTTCTTATATCTATACTAATAGCTGTTTTTATCTAATTCTTTTTCTTCAATAATTCTTAAAAAATCTTCAACTACAAGTCCAGGTAAATTATCAGTACAAAAATACCCTTGACTTTCAAAAATATTCAATGCTGTATTTTTACCCGCTCCACTCATTCCTGTAATTATTACTAATTTTTTTCATAGCTACACATCCATTTGATTAATAATTAATTCTTTTTGCATACATGAATGCAAAATTCTATTTCTTATTGTACACTAAATACTTAATTTTGTGAAATATTAAAGAATAAAAACTACAAAGAAGATAATATTTTTCTATATCATCTTCTTTGTAGTTTAATTATTTATTAGTTATTATTGCCGCCCCGTGTACTCGGTTGACTGTTCCTACTGCTATTTTGACTTCGGGAACTATTGGCGTTATTGTTACTTCGACTATTATTTGAGTTAGTATTGTTGCTATTATTATTGTTATTATTGCTACTATTACTATTATTATCATTATTGTCGTTGTCATTATTGTCATTATTGTTATCATTATTCTGATTTTTCTTAGAATTTTCTTCTTGTTGACGTTTTTGTTGTTCTTCTATTTGACGTCTTTCACTTTCAGTAATAATTTTAACTCCACCATTTATAGATCCCACATTCTTAGGAACAGAGAATCCACCCGGTCTATGTATACTAACAATATTTTGCATGTTTATTCTATATAGAATTTGTGTCTTTTGTGTATCCGACTCTGTCATATACTTAGTAGGACCATCTATAGAATCAAATCCTTGCCATACTGCTAGTGTATAGTTACTCGTATAACCTACTACCCAAGAGTCCTTAGAGTAGTTGTCAGCATCAAATTTATATTTATCTATTTCTGCTTGACCAAATGTTGTTGTCCCTGTTTTAACCGCCATATCAGCACCACTGATTCTAGCATTTTTTGCAGTTCCATTTACAACATTTCTTAACATAGAAGTCATTATATAAGCAGTAGAGTCTTTTATGACTTGTTTTCTATCATCAGTACTAAAGCTTTTAACTTCTTTTCCTTCATTATCATATACTTTTTTAATTGCTTTTGGAGTAGCGTAATATCCATTATTACTAAATGGTACATAGGCTGCCGCCATTTGAAGTGGAGAATATCCATCGCTACTTCCTCCAATAGGTGTAGTTAGAGAGTCATCTGTTACACTCATACCTACTTTACTTGCGTATTCTTTAACCCTGTTAAAGCCGACCTCTTGATAAGCTTTTACAGCAGGTATATTATACGACATCATCAAAGCATTATTAATAGTAATATTTCCATGGAACTGTCTATCCCAGTTTTGAATTTGCGTCCCTTGAATTTTACTATCATTTATAGTGTGATCAGAACCCCAATTTAGATACTCAATAGCTGGTCCATAAGCCAGTATTGGTTTAATAGCTGATCCTGGTTGTAATTTTGACTGAGTAGCAATATTATATCCATTGAATTTTTGATTTTTACCACCATATATAGCTGCTATTCCACTATTGTCATTTTTCAGTACAACCATAGCAACATCACTTGCTTGCTTAATGCCAGCAGAATTATTTGTTACACTATCAGTTACTGATTTTTGAATATCAGGATCTAGATTTGTATAAATTTTTAGACCTAGGTTTAATACGTCACCTTCATAATCTTTATACTCTTTACTATTTTTCAATTCATTAACAATTTGGTTCATATAACCAGTGTATCTACTATCAAATTCACTTGACATAATTACTCGTTCATCTGAGCTTCTAGATACTATACCATCCATAATATTAGTTTTCTTAGCTGCTTCTGCCTCTGCTTCTGTTATTTTACCATGGTATTGCATTAAGTAAAGAACTGTATCACGTCGTGCTTTTGCAGCTTCAGGATTGTCATATGGATTATAAGTATTTGGATGCTGTGGAATACCAGCAAGCAATGCTTTTTGTGGTAAAGATAATTGATCTAAATCTTTATTATAATAATATTTCGCAGCCGTTTTTAAACCATATACACCATCAGAATAATAAATTCTATTAACGTACATAGTAAAAATACTTTCTTTATCATAATTTTGCTCAAGTTTATAAGCTAAATATGCTTCTTGAACTTTACGTTTAACACTCTTATTATCATCTAAAAATGTTCTTTTAATAAGCTGTTGAGAAATAGTTGATCCACCTTGTGAACCAAATCCACTTGTAAGGTTAGATACTACCGCTCCTACTAAACGTCTATAGTCTACTGCACCGTGTTCAAAGAATCTATTATCCTCTGTAGCAAGTATTGCATCTTGCATTTGTTGCGGTATATCAGCCGTCTCTAAGTTTTCTCCCACTTGATTTCCTAGTTTAGCAATTTCGTTATTATTAACATCATAAACTATCGTTCTAGAATTATTATCTAATATTTTTGAATCAAATGCAGGTGCTTGGTATATCCAAAATACGCATAGGAAAAATATAGCTATTATCGCTGCACTTGCTGCATATAAACCATATTTTAAAGCTTTCATCCATTTACTATTTTTAATTTTTTTAGTATTTGGATTGCTTATTCTATTTGGTTTCTTATTATTTGGATTAGGACCTTTGCCACCACCACCTGGTCTTCCCATTTGTTGCTGTCTTAAAGGATTTTGTCTTTGTTGGGAATTTGATCTTTGTTGAGAACTTGATCTTTGATTAGCTCCAATTGGTCTTTGATTATTCCCACTAGACCTAGTTCCACTTCTTCTCATTTCTTCGCCATTTAAAGGTCTTCTTTGTTGACCGCTTGACTGAGAATTATTTCCTCTAGATATATATCCACCTGGCATAACACTTTTCTTACCTTGGGAAATTCTATTCCTCCTTGAAAGACGATTATTATTATTTTCCGCCATTGTATATCCTCTCTTTATCGAATTATTTACTTTCCTTCGCAAAATATAAGTTTACTATATTAATTTTAATTTAAATTAAAAAAAAAATCAATTTTATTAGTATAATATTTCAACTTATCTTTATTTTTTTAATATTTTTTTGTAATATAAATTACTAATTTCAAATAAAAAAACTGGGATAACTTTTTTTATAAGTTATCCCCATTATATATCTATAACTGTAAATTATTATTTTTTTCTTTTTTTATATAACTCTACACCTTTTTTAAATCTTAATAGAGCGTCTTCCAGAACTTCTTTAGTACAAGCAAAATTCAATCTTGCTTTTCCTTCTCCACCTTTTCCAAATTCACTACCTGGATTAAGTTTTAATTTTACATTATCATATAAAAAATTACAAAATTCATCAGAATCTGTTGAAATAGCAGAAAAGTCTATCCATTCTAGATAAGTTGCATATGTTGGTGTTAATTTAATTTCTGGTATCTCTCTAGCAAAGAACTCTTTCACATATTCTCTATTTTCTTCTAATACTCCCATTAGTTCATCAAACCATTCTCCACCTTTATTATATGCAGCAGTTGTTACTGGCCCTGATAAAAAGTTATTAGTATTTGTTTTATTCTTAATTAGTACTTTTCTAATTTTTTCACGGTATTGTTCATTTGGAACTATTATATTTGATGTTCTTGCTCCAGCAATATTAAATGTTTTTGTAGGTGCTATATAAGTAATAGTATTATTTTTTTGCCCAATCTGATAGAGAATATGACATTACATGTGTTTTTTCTTTAAACGTTAAATCACAATGAATTTCATCAGAAATTAAAATTACATTATATTTTTCACATAATTTAGTTACTTTTAATACCTCTTCTTTACTCCAAACTCTTCCTAATGGATTATGAGGGTTACATAATATCATCATTTTCACATTACTATTTGATAATTGGTTTTCTAGTCTTTCATAATTAATATAATAGTCATCTATATAATCTAGTTCACATTGGACAAAGTTTCTTTCACATTCATTAATGTTCGTAAAGAAATAAGCGTACACAGGTGTAAAAAGTAAAATCGAATCCCCTTTTTCAGTTAAAGCTTCTATTGTCGCATTTATCGCTGGTCGAACTCCTGTCGCATACAACAACCATTCTTTCTCTAAATTAACTTTATGTACTTTTTTATACCAGTTTACCACAGAATCATAGTATGCATCATCTAAAACATCATATCCATATATCCCATGGGCGACTCGCCTTAAAATCTCCTCAGTTATTTCTGGGGCAACAGGAAAGTCCATATCTGCTACTGTCATAGAGATAAACCCTTCTCCTACATCCCATTTTTTTGAGTTTTTTCCAACTCTATCTATAACTTCAGAAAAATTGTATTTCATATTAATGATCTCCTTGTCATTTATTATTTAGTGATTATTTTAAAGTTAATTTTGAAAAAAATCGATAATTTTTATAAAGCGTTTTTACTAGCTTTATTTTAACATAAACTCAAATATTTTTCCTAGACATTTTTTTGACTCAAAAATACAATTTTTTTGAAAAACCTTTTTTATACGTTTACATATTGACTCTTTAATAACAATTATTAAAGATTTTTTTAATTTTTTTAATAAATTTTTTTCTGCTATAGCTAAACTAATTACTAATAGTAAAATAGCTCCTGACCATATTAAGACACTTTTTTTCGGATCATCGTGCTCAACTATTATTAACCTTACAATAGCTGTTATACCAATATATATAAAATATCTAAGAGGAAAGTGATAATTATTTTTTTAAAATATTTTACAATAAGCGCTACAAACTCAAAGTATAAAAAGAAAACTAAAATTTCTTCAATAAAATGTTGGTAGTTACCAGTATCTGTTATAAATTTCATTCCTTCAACAACAATTTCTTTTTAATTCAATTAACAATCCAAATGATAATAAAATACCTACTGTAAGTAATCCAATATTCATTATCCATAAAAAAATAAGTTTGATATTTTTTTACTAAAATTTTCCATTAAAACTCCTTTTTTTATTTATTTAAAAATTAATTTTTAACACAACAATTTTTTTATTCATATAATCTTGCTCATAGTATCTTAGCATTCAATATGTTATACTTATTATATGTATATATGGAGGTTTTTATGATAGAATTAAAAAAAATATTACCCGATAACTTAACAGAACTTTATAGTATTATGTATAACTCTAAAGAGCCTGAATGGACGAAACTTAACGCACCTTACTTCAATGAATTTAAATTTTTAGACTTAGATACATTTTTACTGAAAAATCACAATGAATTTTTCTTGAGTGATAGAGTACTTGGTATATTTGTAAATAATAACTTAGTAGGTATCGTTACAAAACATTGGGAAAGTTTTATTACAAGATGGCTAGAAGTCGGTATTGTTATTTATAATGAAGAATATTGGTCTAAAGGGATCGGAGAAAAAGCTTTGAAGGAATGGTTTGACATTTGCTTTAAAGAACACCCAGAAATTGCCAGACTTGGTTTAACAACTTGGAGCGGTAATATAGGAATGATGAAGCTTTCAGAAAAGTTAGGCTTAAAACTTGAAGCTGAAATTCGAAAGGTAAGATATTATAATGGCGTCTACTATGATTCCGTAAAATACGGTATTTTAAGAGAAGAATTTAATAAATTACAATAATTTTGGAGGTCTTTATATGTTATTTCAATATGGTACAATGGCAGGAATAATGGAGGGAGCATTTAGTGGATCAATCACCCTGGAAGAACTTTTAAAACATGGTAACTTTGGTATAGGTACCTTCGATGGGACTAGATGGAGAAATGATAATAGTTGATGGGAAAATCTATAAAACTGATTATTATGGTAACTCTACAATTCAACCTACATCTACCACTACCCCATTTGCTAGTATTACAACTTTCAAAGCTGAATATAAAAAAGTTGATAATTATACTTTTAACAATTTAGTTTCTAAAGTAAATGATTATTTAAACCCAAATTATTTTTACGCAATAAAAATAACTGGTACTTTTAAGAAAATACATACTCGTTCTCCTGAAAAGCAAGAAAAACCCTATCCTCCACTTCTAAAAGTATTAGAAAGTCAAAATATATTTAAATATAAAGATTCTACAGGAGTTGTAGTAGGTTTCTATTCTCCCGATTGTGCTCACGGTATTGGTGTGGGAGGTCTTCATTTGCATTATATAAGTGATAACCTAAAAAACGGTGGGCATGTATTTTGATTTTGAAATAGAAAATGCACAAATAGAAATTTCGAAACCTTTAGATTACTTTTTGAAATTTCCTCAAACGAATGAATATAGGAATCTTAATATCGATACCGAGACTCTTGGTGAGCAAATACATAAAGCTGAAGTGAATATAGAATAAAAAAGATGGCTAGCAATAATAATTGCTAGTCATCTTTCTTTTATAAAAAATTATTTATTTTTTTTCTTAGGTGCATGGATACACATGTCGATACAGTCTGCCATTGCTTCATATAAAGCTTCAGAGTATGTTGGGTGACCGTGAATAATATCCATAACATCATCAATTGTCATTTCTGTTTGTAGAAGTGTTGAACCTTCATTAATTAATTCAGCTGCAACTGGTCCTACAATGTGGATACCTAAGATTTCTCTGTATTTAGTATCCATAATTACTTTAACAAATCCTTCACCTTGGTTTGATGCTAATGAACGTCCGTTAGCTGCAAAGTTAAATCTTCCAACTTTAACATCATATTGTTCACGAGCTTGTTCTTCAGTTAAACCAACCATTGCAATTTCAGGGTGAGTGTAGATTGCTGCTGGAGTAGCTTTTAGATCAACTTTTTTATGGTGACCCATTGCATTTTCAGCTGCAACTTCTCCCATCTTGAATGCTGCGTGAGCTAACATCTTAGTTCCGTTGATATCTCCAGGAGCGTAAATTCCTTTAATTGAAGTTTCCATGTATTCATCAACTTTTAACACGTCCACGTTCCATTTCGAATTTCTCAGCTAATTCACCAAGACAAGTGTTATCTGGAACACGTCCAATTGATAATAATACTTTATCTGCAACGATATCTTCTTTACCTTCAACTTTAACTACTACTTCGTGACCTTTATCAACGATTTCTAGTAATTTAGTTGATGTAAGAACATTAATTCCTTGTTTTCTAAATTGTTTTTCTAATGCTACAGAAGCATCTTTATCCATAGCAGCTATTAAACGATCTGCCATTTCAACGATAGTAACTTTAGATCCGAAAGTAGCAAATGCTTGACCTAACTCAGATCCGATTACTCCACCACCGATTACTGCTAAACGAGATGGTACTTCTTTAATATCTAAGAACTCATCACTTGTAAGAACTTTATCACTATCCATTCCTGGAATATTGATTCTACTTACTTTTGATCCACCAGCTAAAATTACGCTATCAGCATCAATTGTAGTTTTATCATCAACAACAACTTTTTTATCTGCAGTTAATTGACCTACTCCGTTAAATACTTTAACACCGTAAGATTTAAGTAATCCTGCTACACCACCTGATAAAGTTTTAGCAACTTTATTTTTAACAGCTACAGTTTGTTCCATATCAACTGAAAATGCATCATTTACAAGTTTGATACCACGATCTTTAGCTGAACGAATGTGGTTGATAATTTCTGCATTGTGTAAGAAAGTTTTAGTTGGAATACATCCACGGTTTAGACATGTACCACCTAATTCGCGGTTTTCTACTAACGCTACTTTTCCACCTAATTGAGCTGCTTTAATAGCTGCTACATAACCAGCAGGACCACCACCTACTACTGCTACATCGTACTCTCCACGACGTTCACGTTTAGGTGCAACCTCTTCTTGTTTTGTTTCAGGAACTTTTACATCTGCTGCTACTTCTTTTACAACCTCTGCTGCAGCTGCTGTAGAACCACTTTCTCCAGGAATTTCTTCACCTGGTTGTCCAATCCATGCAATTGTTTGAACTACAGGTACTGTAGATCCTGCAGGATGAACGATTTTTAATAATGTTCCGCTTGCTTCAGCTTCAACTTCCATATTTACTTTATCTGTTACGATTTCAAGAAGGACTTCACCTTCTTTTACCTCGTCACCTTCTTGCTTAAACCATTGTACGATTTCGCCTTCTTCCATTTCACTTCCGGCTTTTGGCATAATAACTTCTACTGCCATCTTATAATCACTCCTTAATACACTTTTCTTATGTTTTTTCTTAATATATTATATCACTATTATATTAGTAATGACAATGGATTTTCGATAGCTTCTTTCAGAGTCTTCATGAATTTAGCTCCTTCTAATCCATCTACCACACGGTGGTCAGCTGTTAATGTTAATGTCATAATAGGTCTTACAGTCACTTCACCATTATATACTACTGGTTTTGGTACAGTAGCACTTACACCTAAAATTGCTGTGTTAGGTTGGTTAATGATTGGTACGAAACTTTTAACTCCGTACATACCTAAGTTACTAATTGTAAATGTTGAATCAGCCATTTCATCTGGTTTTAATTTACCATTTAAAGCTTTAGTTGTAATTTCTTTAGATGCTACAACAAGCTCTTTAAGGCTCATTTTGTCTGCACCTTTAATTACTGGTACTACTAAACCACTGTCCATACCTACTGCAATAGATAAGTTAACATAGTGGTGTAAGTACATTTCTTTTTCATCACTTGATAATGAAGCATTTACATATGGGTGTTTCATTAATGATTTAATTACAGCTAATGAAATAAAGTCAGTAACTGTTGCTTTTTTACCAGTTTCTTCAATAATAGCGTCAACAACTTTTTTACGTAATGCTAGTAATTCAGTCATATCTACTTCTACGTTTACTACGAATGTAGGAGCACTGAAAGTATGATTCACTCATACGTTTAGAAATAACTTTACGCATTGGTGACATTGGTACTGTTTCAACAACACCCCATTGATTTTCGTTTGGAGCTTTCGGTGCTTTAGGAGCTTTTGGTGCAACTTCTGCTTTTGGAGCTGCTTCAACTTTCGGAGCACCGTGAAGAACTGCCATAATATCGGCTTTCATAATTTTACCGTTAGGTCCTGTACCTACAATACTTTCTGTGTTAATTCCTTCGATTTTTGCAATACGTTCTGCAAGTGGAGAAATTTTAACTTTAGAGTTAAGTTTGTAGTCTAATACATCATCTTTATGGATTCTTCCTTTTGGTCCAGATCCTTTTACTTTAGATAAGTCTATTCCTTTTTTACGCGCATAAGCTCTTGCAGCTGGTGTTGCACGTAATCCAGAATAATCTACTTTTTCTACTTCTTTTACTGGAGTATAGTCAACTTTTTTCTCAATTATTGTTTCTGCTGGAGCTACTTCTCCTGATTCGCTTGCTCCTGGAATTTTTTCACCAGGTTCACCAATCCATGCGATTGTTTGTACTACTGGTACTACATCTCCTGCTTGAGCAAGAATTTTTAATAAAGTCCCTGTAGCTTCAGCTTCAACTTCCATATTTACTTTGTCTGTTACAATTTCAAGTAAGACTTCACCTTCTTCGACATGGTCTCCTTCATTTTTAAACCATTGTACGATTTCGCCTTCTTCCATCTCACTTCCGGCTTTTGGCATTATTACCTCTACTGCCATTATTTTTCACATCCTTCGCTAATTACATTTTATTTTTTATTTACGGCTTTTTTAATTGTTGCTTTGATGTCTTCTACATCTGGAACAACTAATTTTTCTAAGTCTTTAGCAGATGGAATGTTAGTATCTGCTCCAGCCACACGGTAAATTGGGCTATCTAAGAAATCAAATGCATCACTTTCTGCGATTCTAGCAACGATTTCTCCACCAAATCCACCAGTTTTGAATGAATCATGGCATACTACTAATTTTCCAGTTTTTTGAACTGATTTCACGATTAAATCAGTATCTAATGGTACTAATGTAATTGGGTCTACTACTTCTACTGAGATACCTTCTTCTTTTAATTCTTCAGCAGCTTGTAAACTACGTTCTAACATTCTTCCCCAAGATACTAATGTTACATCATTACCTTCTACTTTAACATCACCTTTACCAATAACACCGATTTTTCCTACTTCTACTTCACCTTTACGTCCGAATAAAGCTTTTGGTTCAATGTAGATAACTGGGTTATTATCTCTGATAGCAGCTCTTAAGATAGAATAAACATCTCCTGCTGTACCTGGAGCAACAACTTTAAGTCCAGGAATGTGGCAGAACCAAGCTTCTAGTGCTTTTGTATGTTGAGCCGCAGCACCTGTTCCAGCACCTGATGCACAACGATAAGTTACTGGTACTTGTACTTCTCCACCTAACATATAACGCATTGGAGCTGCTTGGTTAACGATTGCATCCATACCAATTGTTACAAAATCCATAAATGTTACGTCAACGATTGGACGCATACCTACTGATGCTGCCCCTGCAGCAGAACCACAAATTGCAGCTTCACTAATAGGTGTATCAATTACGCGTTCTGGTCCGAACTCTTCTAACATACCAACTGTAGTACCGAAGTCTCCACCAAATATACCAACATCTTCACCCATTAAAAATACATTTTCATCTTCACGCATTTCGTGTGTCATAGCTTCTTTTATAGCTTCACGAACTGTCATAATTTTTGTTTCTTTAGTCATAACTATTAATCTCCTATTTTTATAAAATATTATTTAAACTTTAAATATTAGTCAGCGTAGTTATCTTGGAATGCAATTGAACCATCAGCAACTTTTGATTCTTTAGCAAATTCTACAGCATCATCGATAGTAGCTTTTGATCTATCTTCAATTTCTTTTAATTCTGCTTCTGTAGCAATTCCGTTTTCTAATAAGTAATTTCTATATTTTACATTAGGATCTTTTAATTTCCATTCAGCAACTTCTTCACGGCTACGATATTTACCAGCGTCTGATGCAGAGTGTCCGAACCATCTGTAAGATACAGCTTCTACTAATACAGGACCTTTTTCCACTTCTAGCGTGATCGATAGCTTCTTGCATTGCGTCGTAAACCGCTAATACATCATTTCCGTCTTCTACGTGAATTCCTTTTATTCTATAAGAAGCAGCACGTTCAGTAATATCTTTAACACGCATACATCTTTCTTGCGCCATTGAAATACCATATTTATTGTTAATTACATAGAAAATAAGTGGTAAATCCCAGTTAGATGCCATATTTAAACATTCGTGGAAACTTCCTTCGTTTGTAGCACCGTCTCCCATACAACAAATTACAACATTACCAGTTTTTTTCATTTTTTGAGCAAGTGCTGCACCAGTACTTAAACCGTGTCCACCACCAACGATACCATTACATCCCATGTTACCTTGTTCTAGGTCGTAAACGTGCATACTTCCTCCACGTCCTTTACATTGACCTGTTTCTTTACCAAGGATTTCAGCCATCATACGGTCAATTTCAATTCCTTTAGCAATTGTTTGTCCGTGACCACGGTGATTAGAATACATTAAGTCTTCTTTTCTTAATGGATAAATCGCACCTACGTTTGCAGCTTCCTCTCCTACTGAATAGTGAGTCATACCGTGAACTAAACCACGTGAGTATAGTTTACTTAACTCCATATCAAAATCTCTAATAAGTTGCATTAGTTCATACATTTCTAAATGCTCTTGTTTAGTTAAATCTTTTGATGTTTTTACCATAATAACCTCCAAAATTTGTATATATATATTTATTAAAATATGTTAATCATATATTACTTCTATAATATACATCTTTTTATTTATAAAAAGTCAAATTACTGAACCGAAATAAATAAGAATATTTGTTACAAATAAAAAAGGAAAATTGTTTCAGTCCAATTAACCTTTTGTACTTATACAGTTCCTCATTTATCACGGAATCTTTTTATAGCATGCTTTTTTTCAACACCATTACATTGTATCCCAAAAAAACCAAAAATTATAGATACAGCCTTTAAGAAATTAAAAAAAATAATTTTTAGTTTATTAGATTATACGTAATATATTTAGTATTTTAATATTTTAAAAGTATTACGTTTTTACTGTAAACTATTAAGCGCTTTTCTTATTTAAGACATAATTATTATATTCTTGTATAAAAATCATATTTAGCGATATATTACATTCTCCTATTATATATTATAGTGAATATAAGAATGAAAATAAATTAATTTCAGAAAACTTTTTAATAGTGTTTTTATTAAAGTATCACCTCTACTTTCAACTACTGTATCTCTAACTAATACTGTCAGCATAAGTACTCTCCCTATCCCCCTCAAAAAAACAACTCTTTATAATAAATTTTTTTATATATGAATTATGACTACATCTTTATTATTATAATATTATTTTTAATATTCAATTTTAACCATCTATTAGTTGTTTGTATTTTTTTATTGTCTTTTATGGGAATATTTTTCACTGTCAGTATATAAATTTTTATTTTATATTTTTATTGTTACTATATAACATTAAATATTAAACTACTTAATTTTTTTAATAAATAAAACTTGATAAGTTATAATTTTTGCGTTATACTGTATTAGCATTATTAAAATATTAGGAGGTTTTTTATAATAATGACATTAAACACAGTATGGCAACAACAATATAACCCAATGAATAATATATGGTTATCTGCGCTAATTGCAGTTATTCCTATTGTCATTTCTTATTTCACTTGTTTTCTTTAAATTAAAAGGTTATACAGCTGGAGCATTGAGTATAATTTCTTCTGCAATCATATCTATTTTTGTTTACAAAATGCCTGTAGATAAAGTTGCAGGAGCTGCAGAACAAGGTATTGTCTCAGGTTTATGGCCTGTCGCAAGTATAGTATTAGCTGCAATTTTTCTTTATAAACTAACTGTAAAAATTGGATGCTTCGATATTATGAAAGAAAGTATCGCTTCAATTTCTCCAGATAAAAGAATACAAGTACTATTAATCGGATTTTCTTTTAATGCCTTTTTAGAAGGTGCCGCCGGATTCGGAGCACCTGTAGCTATTACCGCTGCAATTCTTGTAGGTTTAGGTTTTAATCCAATTAGTGCTGCAGCTATTTGTTTAGTATCTAACATAGCCGGAGGTGCATATGGAGCAATGGGAATTCCCGTAACTGTTCCAGCTGCACTTACAGAACTTAGCCCTGTAAAAGTTGGTCAAAATACAGCTGTAATACTATGTCTAATAACTATTCTAGTTACATTTTTAATTGTATTTATGGTTGATGGTCTTAAAGGTATAAAAGAAGTGTTTCCAGCAATTCTCGTTTCTGGTGGTTCTTTTGCTGCTACACAATTTGTTTTATTAGAATTTATAGGCCCAGAATTAGTTGATATTGCGTCATCTATAGTAAGTTTAATAGCTTTAATAATATTCCTTAGATTCTGGAGTCCAAAAAATATACTTTCTGCAGAAAGCAAAATTACTGATACAAAACATGATTTATCAGGTAAGGTAGTTTTTAAAGCTTGGCTTCCATTTATTTTATTAACAGTATTTGTTACTTTATTAAATACTAGTTTCTTTAAATCATTAGTTCAAGCAGCAAATCCACAAACTGGTCAAAAACGTGGTATTCTTAATTCTTTAGTATTTAAAATACCTTATTATATTGATAGTACAGTGGTAAAAGTATCACCTATAGCTGAAAAGCCAACTCCAATGAAGGCTATATTCAGTTTCGAACCTTTCACTTCAACTACTACTGCAATTGTGTTAGCAGCTATATTAACAATTGTAATCTTTAAAGTAAAAACTAGAATAGTAAGAATTGTGTTAAAAGAAACTATATTAGAGTTATGGGCTCCTATTTTAACTATTTGTTCTGTACTAGCATTTGCTTACATTTCTACTTATTCAGGAATGTCTTCAACATTAGGATTAGCTCTAGCTAATACAGGAAAAATATTCCCATTAGTTTCACCTATTTTAGGTTGGATTGGAGTATTTTTAACAGGTTCTGTTGTAAATAGTGGATCACTATTTGCTGGATTACAGCATGTAACAGCAACTCAAATCGGTGTAGACCCTTCACTACTTGTTGCATCTAACATAATCGGTGGTGCAATAGCTAAAATGATATCTCCTCAATCTATTGCAGTAGCGGCAGCAGCAGTAGGTTTAGTGAATAAAGATAGCGAGATCTTTTCTAAAACAATTAAATGGAGTGTAATCTTTTTAATACTAGCCGGAATATTAAACTTCTTATTCACAATGTAATATAAAAAGACCTAAAGTCAATTAACTTTAGGTCTTTATTTATTATGCTACTTTGTGATTGCAATGACATTCACCTGTTTTACAGTTTCCGCATACACAATCTTCTTTAGCGTTATGACAGCCACATTCACAACCTTCTTTACAATTGCAAGTACCTTCTTTACAGTTCCCGCACTTACAATTTTCTTCAGCATCATGACAATGACAGTGATGTTCGCATGTACATTTTTCCATTTTTCTCACCCCTATACTTTTTTCCTTAATTTAATTTTATATTGTTATAAGTATATAGTCAATAGATTTTCGTCTTAAGTAACTATTACGATTTACAACGTGTAAATCGTAATAGTTACTCCTTAATAACTAAACACACCATTACCATTTTGAGCTGTTGTTTTAACTTTGGCGTTTTTAATATTTACAGTTGCCTTATCAGTAGCTAGTAATCATGCATTCATACCATAAAAGTCTCCATCTTCAGTATTAGATGTTGAACCACCAGTCTTATTAATTTCTACATTATCTAAACCTATTTAGTATAATAATTTTAATAGTTTTCTTTGTATTTAGAAAAAAACGCCTTGAAATTATTTCAAGACGTTTTGTATATTATACTAATTAGTTTACACGGATATATACCGCTCCACTACCTACATCTGTTGAGTTTACTACAGTTTGGTTTCCTAACCAACCACCGTGAACAGCTTGCCCGTTACCTGCATAAACTGCGATATGTGCTACTCCTGTACCACCATCTGCATAATAAATTAAGTCTCCAGGTTGAGCTTCGGATGCTGATACCGTTGTTCCTAAACTCATATATCCTGCTGGCCAATCATGGTAATTGATTCCTGCAGATTTAAGTGCATTTGTAACAAGCATTGTACAATCTTGTGTTGTACCTACTTGACTTAATGCCGCTTGATAAATTGCTGCACCTTTACTTGAAGAAGATACCTGAGTTGTGGTCGTTGTCTGTGTATTAGTCTGCGTTCCAGTAGTAGCTGTCACTCCTGATTGAGTTGTCTGTGTCGATTGCGTTGGTCTATATGTTCCAGAATATTGTGCTGTCGCTTGATTAGCGGTCACGTCATAAGCTGAAGCATTTTGTGTTGTAGCTACTGTACCAACTGCTCCCGTCGTTAACATTGTTATTAAACTTGTTCCTATAAGTAATTTACTATTTTTCATTCAATTACCTCCAAAATTTATTTTTTTCTACTTGTGTATACATGTATCGATTTTTTAATTTTCAAGTACTTTAGTTTTGTATTTTTTAATTTTATTCAAACGACATACAAATCTTTAACTAAAGCTTTTATCAAGCACCAATCTCGTGCCTGATAAATAATATTATATAATAATAAATTAAAACCCACTTAAATCAACCTAAAACTATAATTAAAACTCAAATTTAATTATATTTAAAGTATAAAAGAGTATAAAATTATTATTTACACTCTCTACATCACTTAATATTCATCTTATATTTTCTATAAAATAAGTTTAATTATTCTAAGAAAAAGAACTTAAAGATACTATCTTTAAGTTCTCTTCTATAATTTTAAACTAATTTTTTTCATAACCTTCTTTTTATACTATTTAGTATATTTTTCATCAGTTAATTGTGTTACTTCTTTTAATGCTTCTATTACTCCATTATTAGAAATTAATTTTTCTAATTGGATTGACTGTTCATCCTCTTCTGATCTAAATGTTAATATGTATGAACAAGCTTTTAAAAGTGCTTTATTTGATAAACCAAGTTCTTCTGTTTCTCGAATTGGTTTAATGAATCTCTCATTGTAACCTAATTTCCTAATTGGTGTACGGCATATTCTAGAAACATTATCAACGATTCGAGGATTTTCAAATCGTTTTATAGTTTTATTTCTATATGCAGTCATATCCTCTTTATCAAATCCCCATTTTTTCACAAGCAATGCACTAGTTTCTTCTAAAACTGCAATAAAGTCTTCTCGTACTTTTGAGTCTTTAGCACCATCTGAAACATATTCAATACCTAGATAGTTTGCTATATAACTTAATGCAGCATGACCTGTATTTACTGTAAATAATTTTCTTTCAATAAATGGATTTAAATCTTCTACATAATGTACGTCTTCAATATTTTTATTGTCTTCAACTTTGATTTTTTCCGCTTCTACAACCCACTCACAGAATTTTTCAACTTCTACTAATAATACATCATCATGTTTTTGCGCTGGTACTATTCTATCAACAGCTGAATTTGGGAATCCAACATATTTATTTACAAAATCTTGCTCTTCTTCAGAAAGATATTTAAAAAAATTTCTTGTTTTTAGAAAAATCAGATCCTTCTATCATATTTTTCACAAGCAATAATATCTAATAATTTAGTGTTACCAGCTGCAACTTTTCTTTTTAATCCTTCAGCAATATCTTTAGCTATAATAGGTAATACATTTGGTCCCGATTGATGTTGTAATTAATTCTACTTCACCTATCTTTATTGTATATTTCTTCTTTTTCATTAGCAATGTTTAGTGCATCAAAATAAGAAATTTCTACTTCTTCTATTTCTTGATCTAACACTTTTTATAGTGTAAGTGTCTCTTTTTTTCAAATCATTAACAATTGCTTCATTAATATCAACAAATGTAACATGATATCCTGATTTACTTAACAACTCACCAATAAATCCTCTACCTATATTACCTGCTCCAAAAATGTAAATCTTTCATTTTTTTAATACCTTCTTTTTTTTATAATTTTATTATTCAACTTCTGATAATAGTTCAATTACTTCTTCTTCTGTAGAAGCATTTACTAGTTTAATTACATTTTTCTTGTTCTGAACAGAAAAATAGCAATTTTTTTGATAGTAATTCTAAATGCTCACCATCTTTTACCTGCGATACCAAATACTACAAATACCATTTTGTCTTCAGTATCTTCTGGTTTAGCAAATGATACACCACCTGGAACTTTGAATAATAGATATACCTGTATTTTTTTAATTGATTTTTTAGCATCATCAGTACCATGAGGTATCGCTATAAAATTCCCCATATAAGTAGATACTATTTCTTCACGTTCTAACATAGCTGGGATATAATCTGCATCTACATAACCATTCTCTACTAATACTTCTCCTGCTTTTCTAATTGCTTCTTCTTTACTTCCAATCTCTTGTCCTAATAGTATATCTTGTTTTTTTAAATTCATCTTATTTCTCCTATTCGTTTTTATTTTTTTATTCCGTATCTTTATGATTTTTATTATATTATGATTTTTATTCTTTAAACAATATCAATGTCGGCAAATGTATTTTTTTGCCAAAATGTGAGTTAGACATAAAAAAATAAAAAAAGCCTAAATAGAAACTATATTTATTCACCTTAATTTCTATTGGCTTTTTTTCTCTTATAATTGTAATATATAATCTTTTTAGTATTAAATCTATTTTTCGTTACTATAAAATCACTATTTTTTTGAATGTAAAGCTGAATTTAATACTTCATCATTTAAAAATAGCTATGCTGATTTGACCTAATAACTCTGTGTAACTTTGATTATCTGGACTTACCATTGTGAAAAAAATACAGTAACCTCTTCTTCTTCTCCAGTGACATTAACCATTTTTAGAAGGATTATTGAGACTACTTATAATAATAAATGGTTGATCTATAGTATCATTTAATGTATGAAACAACGCTAGATTTCGTACCCGGTATTACTACTGAGCTTTTTTTCGTGACGCTCTATTAAGCTTTCAACTATTTCATCTTTATTTTTTTAATTTCTAAACCAGACTCATCAAATACGTTTCTTAGCGTTAACCTTTCATCACTACTATTGTCAATTTCTATATATCTTATATTATCAAGAATTTCCTTACTAGCTCTCATTAACTCTTCAACATTTATAGCTTTTATCAAAATCTACTGAATTTTTTTCTTTTTAAAACTTCTACTTTCCAGTATTTTTATTTCTAACAATTTCGACATCTTTTTTTCTTTTTAGTATTGTTGGAATTAAAATATAATCAATATCATTATCTAGTTCAATAGTAGAAATTACAACATCATAGTTTTTTTAACGAAAATTACTATTTACTTTACTAGGTATTGTATATTCTAGATTTTTTTATCTCTGGAATATTTTTTTCTTATCTGACTTCCTAAAAATTTTTTTGAACTTCCAATACCACTAGCACAAATAACCAATGCTCTAACAAAGTTTTTTTACGATAAATTTGTTCATAACTTGAAGCAAAGTGTATAACTATATAACTAAGTTCAGTTGAATTAAAATTAATTTCATCAAAAAAACAACTAGTAGTTCAGATTTTTATTATTAAGTATAATTCATTATAATTTTTTTAAGAACAAACTCTTGTAGCTCATCATTTTTCTTCAGTTAGTTTCATTTGATATCTTTTTTTATCGCAGACTCAACGTGCGCTATAAGACCACCTGATAGATTAGTATCTTGAGTAAAAATCTACATTCATTTTTTTCTGATACATATTTTTATTAATAAGTTAATTTTTATAAACTAGCGTATATGAATACTTATCATTAAAAATATGATAACTGTTCAATAAGCCTACACGTCTTCAATATTTTTTTATAAGAAAAATTAATTATACTATCTGTAATATCAAACTCTACACTTTTTTTGTAGCTTCTAATAAATCTATAATATATCTATACTCATCTTGAGTATATTTTTTTCTTTAGATTCTGTCTCATATGATAATCTTAAAAAAATACTATGTTTAAACTAATTAGAATTTTTCTTTATACTTGAATCTGTATAAACATTGAATATCTCAAGATTTTTTTATTGTTATAAAATATTTGAGTTGAAAAGATCAAAGTTTAGAAACTTCATAAAAGGATTACTTGATAAACTTTCTCGACCATTTAATCTTGTGAAAAAAATTCCTCATCACTTATTTCATTACACAATAATGAAATTAATAAAAATTCTTCTATCTATTTCTTTTCCGACAATCTCAATACCTTGTCCTTTTTTTCCTTACTAGAGATAATTTATAATCTTCAAGTATTTTTTTCAATCGTAGGTACAATTGAAGCTACGGTATTATAACTAAGCATTAATTTTTTTCAGAGATATCTTTAATAGACGTATCCTCATTTAAAATTATAAAAGCATAAAATCAAATTTAGCCTAGTTTCCGCAGAGTATGCATAATCTTCAAAACTAGTTTCAAACTGTGCGGAATCTAATGATTCAATATTTCCACTTAAGTAGTATTTTGATTTTTCTTTTATTAAGTCTATATCTAACGCCTGCAATGAACTTTCTAGATTTTTTTAATTTCTCTATAGAGTGTTCTTTCTTTTTATTTTTTTGTAGCTTTCGCTATTTCCTTAATACTTAATTGTTCATTATTTTTTTAATAAAACTTGTAATATAAGTTTTTTTCTCTTTCGTTAAACATACTCCCTCCATATTTAGAGTTTTAAATACAAAATATGACTTCATCTTAGTAATGCATATCGCCTTATTAAGATGAAGTCATAAACACTACTGTTTCCTTTTAAAAAACATTATATAGCTTTTTGACTATTTTTGCAAATTCTCAACAATTTCGTCATATTTAGGACTGTTTAAGAAGTTGTCTACTGAAACATGTAGAGCTTTTCCATTCATTTGTTTTGCACGTGGAGTTAGTTCGTTTTGAGTAACGATTAATAATCCACTTTCTTCTGTTAAGTTTCTAATAGCTACATTAGTTACTTCAAAGTCTAATCCAGCTTTTTTAACTTTATTACGTAGAATTGATGCACCCATAGCTGAGCTTCCCATTCCTGCGTCACATGCGAAGATAATTTTCTTAACATCAGCATATGAAGTTTCACTTGCAGCTTCTGTTGCTGCTTCTTGACCTTTAGACTCAGCTTTCATGCTGCTTACTTTACTTTGTGCAGCTTCTAAGTCAGCTTCACCTTTATCACGACGTAAAATTATACTTGCTATAACAAATGTTACTGCTGTTGATACCACTACCCCAGCGATTACTGCAAAGTAACTTCCTTGAGCAGTTTGTGCTAATACTGCAATAATACTACCTGGAGATGCTGGCGCACGTAGACCTGCACCTAATAATTGGAATGTAGCTGTACCACTAACTCCTCCAGCCATAGCTGCAATGATTAAAGCTGGTTTCATTAAGATATATGGGAAGTAAATTTCGTGAATACCCCCGATGAAGTGGATAAGAACAGCACCTGGTGCTGATGCTTTTGCCGAACCTTTTCCAAAGAACGTGTATGCTAATAAGATACCAAGCCCAACTCCAGGGTTAGCTTCTAGTAAGTATAACACAGATTTACCTGTATTTAATGCTTGTTCTGTTGCTATCGGAGTTAAAATACCATGGTTAATAGCATTGTTTAAGAATAAAATCTTAGCTGGTTCAATAAAGATATTTGCTAATGGTAATAAGTGAGCATTAACGATAACATCAACTCCTGCACTTAAAATATTAGTAATAACTTTAACTACTGGTCCAATACCGTAGTATCCAATAACTGAAAGAATAAATCCTAAAATACCAAGTGAAAAGTTATTAACTAACATTTCTAAACCAGTTTTAATTTTTGGTTGAACTGCTTTATCAAATTTTTTCATTAAGTATGCTGCAATTGGTCCCATAACCATTGCACCTAGGAACATAGGTGTTCCACCTATACCTTTTTCTGTAAATGTAGTTGTACCTACAATTACACCCATAGTAGCTATTGCTGCTACTACTCCACCACGTTCTTCGTGAATATTTTTACCTGCTGAATAAGCAATTAATAATGGTAGTAGGAAGAATATCATTGGTCCAACTAATGTTGCAAGTTGTGCATTCGGTGTAAATCCTTTCTCAATAAAGAATGCAGTAATAATCCCCCAAGCGATAAATGCACCGATATTTGGCATTACCATACCTGATAGTGCAGTACCTACTTTTTGAACTAAAACTTTTAATCCGCTTTTATTTTCGCTCATAAGTATAAATCTCCTTTAAATTATTTTTCTTTTTTACTTATGAGTTAATTATATCGCTTTCTTTTTGACTAGACAATATCAAAAAAGGCGAAATAGTTTTTGCCAAAATGGGGTTACCTATTTTTTGTCAAAATAAATTAATAAAAATAATACATGATATGTTATAATATAAAGTATAGTTTTTTTATTTATCGAAAGGAGTTATTAAATTATGAAAAAAACACGTCTTTTTTTAGCTATCTTTTGATACATTATTTATTTTATCTTTATCTTGATTTCTATTAACAAAGAACTCATGCAATTTTCTTTGTTTCACTTCCATTTTATGTTGGGAACATCTTTTTTTCTCAGTATTTTTAAACAGAAAAGAAAAAAATTAGATGTTTTTGATGATAAAATTATTACAGTCTATTAAAATTAGATACTACTATCTATGCAATCAGCTGTTATGACTTTTATATGTTTACAACATATTTTACAGTATTAACAAAGTATTGAATTACCTTTTTAATGTTAAATACTTTTTTTGGTATAGCTATATTCCTATTTTCTATTGCCTTTGTTATTAGCATTAAACGTAAAAAATTGGCGCAAGATTTATTAATTGAAAAATACAGAAAAAAATAATGACCACCCCTGAAAAGGGGTGGTTTTCTCTGTGGGTATAACCCTTTGTTACTAACACGCACCTCAAGGCGCTGGCTTTCACATTCGTTCAAGCCCTATTGTATTTTGACGCCCGCTACCCGTTAAACGGGTCTATTTATTTTTTCTTATTCCCGAATGGATTTATATATTCTTTTGTTGTCAACTTATCCATCGCAATATCATGCGATTCTTGTTCCCTGATGTATTTCCTTATCGTACTTTCATTCAGTCCTACTGTACTTACATAATATCCTTCTACCCAAAACTTTCTATTCCCATACTTGTATTTCAAGTTTGAATGCATATCAAATATCATCAATGAACTTTTTCCTTTCAAGTATCCCATTATACTTGAAACACTATATTTTGGTGGAATTTACAAAAGCAAATGTATATGATCTGGCATTATGTGCCCTTCTATTATTTCTATTCCTTTATATTTACACAATCTTTGTATTATATTTACTATATCTCGTTTATATTGATTAAATTCAATTTTTCGTCTATACTTAGGGGTAAATACAATATGGTATTTACACAACCACTTTGTATGCGATAAACTATTATGTTTATTGGCCATTATAAAATCATCCTTTCTTTATTTTAGAGCTTGAACTACTCTTATTTTATCAAGAAAGGATGATTTTTCAATTGTTTAACTTTTATCTCGCACCCGCATAGCGGGTGGTTTTTTGTTTCGGAGACTTCGCCTCCTCAACTGGCTTAAGCCATTAAATATAAAAAAGAAATCAGCTCATTAACGAGCTGGTTTCTTTTTAACTGTTGGTCTCTTTTTAACTGGTGTCCTAAAGTATTTTTCAAATGCTTGTTCTATATCTTTAACACCTACTACTGATACTAATGATACTATTAAAATAAATATTATTAAAATAATAAATGATCGAGTTTCTATGTAATTTAAAAATGTAATTAATGGTAAGCTTGAGTAGAATCCAATTGTCAAGCTCTTAATAATTACCGCAATAACTACTGTACAAAGTATTAAGACTAAAAATAAATGAAGTGATAATGCAGCCATAGTTCCGAAAAATGTTGCTACACCTTTTCCACCTTTAAAATTAAATAATAATGGTTTGATATGTCCTAAAATCACAAATAGTATACAAACATATATAGTAATTGCATCTACATTTAATATTTTCAATAAGATAACAATTAAAAATCCTTTGAAAAAGTCTACTGCCAGAACAAAAATAAATGATCTTGTTCCTAAGACACGACCTGCATTCCTGGCTCCTACATTTCCTGAACCGGCTTTAGACAAATCTTCTTTATAAATTTTCTCTAATAACTTCCCCCCCATTATATTACCTAGGAAGTAGGCTATAATAGCATATATAATACTAGTTATCATAGTTTTTCTCCTCTCTTTTAATAAATTTATCTTTTACAGCGTTTATTCCTTCACTTAAAAACATTAAGCAACCTATAGTAAAGGGAACAAGATAATATGAAATCCTATAGATTATTATCGTAGCTCCTATTACTTCTTTATCGATACCAAGATTCATTAAGCCTATTAATACTAAAGCATCAAAAGTCCCCATACCTCCAGGAATCATAGATAGTAACCCTACTATTGACGCTACTATAATTACACCCATTATTTGAAGTTCCTTATTTGCAACTATACTTCCTGTATAAAAATAAAGAATAATCAGTATAATTAAAGCTGCGAATACCCATTCTAAGAAAGAAATAACAGTAAGTTTTATACTTAAATATCTATCACTACGTATACTTGGTTTTTTTAAATTAAAAAATAAATATAAAGGTAAAAACAATGACATTAGTAATAAGCAATAATAAAACACTTTATTATGTGCATACAAAGCTTGTCCTGGAAAAATATTTAAAACTACGCAAATAGATAGCAAGCTGATTCCTGACAGCATTGAAACGAGTATCATTCCAATAGCGGTAGCTAAACTTTTACCATTTTTTGTATAAGGTTTATACATATAATATCTTAGCCCCGCACCAATAAATCCACCAAAACCTAATACCATATTTAATGTATTAGTCATAAAACTAATTTTAAAAATACGGAATGAAGACATACTCTTAGTTAAATTAATTGCTTTTAAAACAAAATAATCATATAAACACAATATTGTTATACCTAGTAAACCACAAAATATAACAAAGAAAAATTTAACATTACCTAATTGTAATGTTAAGAGATATATTTTTTTAAAATCTAAACTAGTAATTTCTTTTTTTAAAAATAGGAAAAAAATCAAATAAAAATATTAGTAATCCAACAACTGTTTGAGTTATATTTTTTTCAAATAGTTAAAAGATCGTTTACTATTGAAATTTTTTTCATTTTTTTATTTTTCCTTATATATTTTTTTCTACTTTATCATAACATTTTTATACTAATTTTTTTCAATAATAATTATTCTAAATAAATTTTTTTACAGTTTGCTTTTTAATGGTAAAATTACTTATATCAAGTAATAATTCAACGCTTTCAAAATATTGCAGATACTTTCCCCATTACCAAAATTTATTTTTATTTTTATCATCTCTCAAAAAATTAACAGCAAAGAAAAGCCCTTCACTTCCCTTTGCTGTTCTATAATTATTAAAGTTTCTTAATTAACTCTGTTGTTAATATAGATGAATTTACTGCTGCTATTTTTAGAAATTCATCAAATGTAACACGAGTACCTTCTTCTGCTTTATCACTCACACTTCGACAAACTATAAATTTAGTCCCAAATTGATAGCAAGTTTGAGCAATTGCAGCTGCTTCCATTTCTACTACTTGCATAGTAGGAAAATTAGCCAAAATATTATTTTTAAGTTCTTTATTAGAAATAAATGAATCTGATGTTCCAACTAAACCAAAATGAATATTATGATTTGGTAAGTCAATTTCAGCAGCTAATTTTTGTAATTTTTCATCGCTTTTATATGCAGCTGGCATTTGAGGAACTTGACCTAATTCATAACCAAATTCTGTTGCATCAACATCAAAGTGGCGAACTTCTGTAGCCACAATCATATCTCCTATTTCCATACTTCCTTGTAATGCACCACAAGTACCTATATTAATAACGTACTCTGGTTTATAGTGATCTAATAAAAGTGTTGTCGCTATTGCCGCATTAACTTTCCCAGGAAGACTTAGCATTAATACTATATTACGCTGTTCATATATTCCTTCATAGAAAGTTACATGAGCTATTTCTTTCTTTAAGATTTTCAATCTTTTCTTTTATAATGGCAACTTCTTCCGGCATTGCACCTATTAAAGCTATCATAATGTTATTCAACCTCTAGAATTTTAATTTCCATTGAATCTTCAGGTCCAGTAGGAAGAGATACTTTAGCTACATCTCCAACTTCTTTCCCAAGTAATGCTTGAGCAACTGGACTCTCATTTGAAATTTTGTAGTCAAATGGATTAGCTTCAGCACTACCTACAATTTTATAAGTTTCTGTAGCTCCGTCAGGTAGTTCTTGATAAGTTACAGTGTTACCAAGGCGAATTGCACTTGATTTTTCATCTAATTCGATAATTACTGCATATCGAATCATTTGTTCCATTTCTAAGATTCTTTGTTCGATAAACCCTTGTTCATCTTTTGCTGCATCGTACTCTGAGTTCTCAGATAAGTCCCCAAAACTACGTGCTACTTTAATTTTTTCAATTACTTCTGGACGTTTAACTTTTTTATAATGTTCTAGTTCTTCTACAAGTTGATCATAACCTTCTTGGGTCATTTGATATTCTAATTTTTCTTCTAATGCCATAGTAATACTCCTTTTTTTTGTCTACTCTCTATTATATCGTTTTTTTTACTATTTTGCTAGTAGTGATTTAATTTTTGTTATTAAAATATCTACTGCAATATCGTTGTAGCCACCATCTGGAACAATTATGTCTGCATATTGTTTAGTTGGTTTAATATACTTCTCATGCATTGGTCTAACTGACACTAAATATTGATTAATAACTGACTCTACCGTTCTTCCGCGTTCATTAATATCACGTAATAAACGTCTTAAAATACGTAAATCACTCGGTGTATCAACGAAAATTTTTATATCCATTAATTCGCGTAGTTTTTCTGAATGCAAACCAAACATACCTTCGATAATAATTACATCTTTAGGTTCTTGATGTTTTTTTTCAGCACTACGTGTATGATTTACATAGTCATACACAGGTAATTCTACCGCATTTCCTTCCATAAGCTCTGTTAAATGAGTGTATAAAAGTTCATTATCAAATGCACTTGGATGGTCATAGTTTGTTTTTACTCTTTCATCCATAGTCATATGACTTTGATCTTTATAATAATAATCTTGCTCGATTAACGCTACTTTATCTATTGTTAATTCATCAATAATTCTTTTAGTGACAGTAGTTTTTCCACTACCACTACCCCCAACAATACCAATAATTTTAGGCTTTTTAGTTGTCATTAGCGTCCCATTTCCTTTCTCATCATGTTACTCTTAAATACTCTAGAATCTAACTTAGTTCTTATAATTTGAAGTGGATGTCTTGCTGCATCAAGTAATTCTCCATCTTCATCATAAATTTCTCCAATAACTTGTCTAAATGTATCAATTTCTGGTCCAAAGAATTCAACTTCTTGTCCCTGTTTTAAAGAAATTACGTTGCTGTATTGTCGCAATACCTGTTTCTTCATCATAATGTAGAACTTGGCCAACAAAATCATAATTAGTTTTTTTACTTCCCTCATTACCAAACATTTGTTCAGTATATTGTGGAATTTCATAGAAAAATGACATTGCTGTATCACGGTTAGCACATTTATAAAGTTCTAACTTATATTCAGGTGTCATTTCAAAAGTTATCAGGGATCTGCACAGTAATCATCAATTAATTTTCTATATACACTAGCTACTGTGGCAACATAGTGAATAGATTTCATACGACCTTCAACTTTTAGTGAGTCAATACCTAATTCTATAATTTCAGGTACAGCTTCTATTAAAGTTAAATCTTTAGGGACTCATTGCATAAGGATTTGCATCTTCATCAAATAGTTTTGTATCTTCATCTTGACCCTTCTTCATAAAGATCATAGTTCCAACGACATGATTGACAGCATCCTCCACGGTTACTATCTCTCGCAGTCATATAATTACTTAATGTACAACGACCCTGAGTACGCTATACACATAGCTCCGTGAACAAACATTTCTATTTCGACATCTGTTTTTTCACGTATTTCTTTTATTTCTTCATAACCAGTTTCACGTGCAAGAACAACACGATGAACTCCTTCACTTTCCCAGTATTGTACTTCTTTGTAGTTTGAAATAGACTGTTGCGTACTAATATGTACTTCAACATTTGGAGCAACAGCTTTACATCTTTCAATAATGAATGGATCCGCTACTATTATACCTCGAACTCCAGCTTCTTGAAGAGCAATTAAAAACTCATCTAGTCCTTCGAAAGGTTTTCATCGTGAGCAATTATATTTGCTGTTACATATATATCTGCTCCGTATTTTTTAGCGAAGTCACATCCTTCTTTGATTTCTTCTATAGTGAAGTTATCTGCATTACTACGAAGCCCAAATTCTTGTCCCCCAAGGAATACAGCATCTGCTCCATAATGAATTGCTATTTTTAATTTTTCTAAGTTTCCTGCAGGAAGTAAAAGTTCTGGTTTCTTTACAATAACTCTCTTCCCATCTCTAATTTCTGATATATTTGGTATCGCCATAAGTTTAAGTCACATTCAAGTATGACCTATCCTCCTTGTCATATAAATTTAGGTTTTTATAGGTAACCTCCACCTACTAATACATAGTTTTCTTATAGAAAAATCCTAAGTCAACTTCTCTATATTTTGGTTTAATTTTTTCTATATCATTATAGAAATCTTGTTTTTCATCTTCGTATGCTTCTTTATCTTCATAATAAAGATCTATAGCATCGCGATAAATTGTTACTACTTCTGTAATATAGTCTTCATCTTTTAGAACACCCTCAATTTTGAATGCACTAACTCCTGCTTCAATTAAACGATCTAGTTCTTCGATTGCACAAATATCATTAGCACTCATTATATGTGTACCGTTTGAATCTTCAAAAATTGGATAGCGTTCATTTCTATCTTGGCTATATAAAAATAATTTTTTAGAATTACTATATTCTTCTATATAGCTTTCTTTTTTACTGTACATAAAATAATTGTCTACTAATTTTCGTACAGATTGGAACATACATAGCATTCCTTGTACTTGAACTTCTATCTCATAATCACTTTTCCCTGCAATTTCTACAATTTCCTCAATAGTTAGTTCTTTTGAAAGACATGTTCTATATGCTCCTCGTTTACCCCAATAATTACATGAGAACGAGTTTGTTGCTAATGTATGTGGATCCCATTGAAGCTTAAAGTTCAATCCTTCTTCTCTTAAAATCGTAATAATAGTCGGTTCTCCAAAGATTAAAGCATCTACATCTAGTGTTGCTAGATAATGAAGATAATCTACTAAATCATCAAGATGCTCGTTGTGAAAAATTGCATTTACACTAACATATGCTTTTTTCCCAGCTTGGTGAATAACTTTCTATCGCTTTTTTTCAATTCATCTCTTTTAAATTCTCCTGCAAGTCTTAAACCATATTTTTCTTCACCGATGACGAAGCTATCAGCTCCAACATTGATAAGTTCATAAATATGGTCTACACTCTTCGGAGTTACTACTAACTCTACAGTCATTTTAAATCCTCTCGTTAATTAAATTTTATGAGAATAACTCTCTTTTTTCTTCATTAAAAATAAATTATGTCTTTCATGATAAAAAACTGTTGTTGCTGCAAGAGCTCCTCTTTCTATTACTATATACTCAGTCTTATTTAACTTATTAGGGTGAATCATATGCTTGCATAGTCTAAATCCTCATATTTTTCAGATGAAGCAAAACCTCCGAAAAATAAAACCACTACAAAATATCCAAAGTGTAGCAAATAAACCTATACCTATAATAATAAAGTTTACCAAATACTGAAGCTAAATGAATTACTACCAAAAGTGTTCATTACTCTTCAATGAGCATTTCCCATCCTTTTTATAATAATTAATAATACGGCTATATAGTATAAGTATGGATAATATACAATTATTAACGCATACTCCGTACTAGCTTCTAATATAGCATTTATAATAAATAATAAAAAAATAAGAAGATAAAGTATGCAGCTATAAAAAAATATTAAATTTTTTCATTAGCATATACTCCTCTATTTTCTAGTTGTTATTGCTATTCCATCTCCAAATGGTAAAATAACACTCTCATAATTTTCATGCTTTAACAACCACTCATTATAGTTATTTATCTTTCTTGAAAGTTGTTTTAAATCTCTACTATGTCTAATAATACTAGGATCAGCTACCATTCCTTTAAATAGAACATTATCAGTTAAGACTACAACATCTTCAGCAAAATATGGTTCATATAGTTCAAAAAACTTTCTACTTTGACTTTTAGCACCATCAATAAAAACAATGTCGTACGGTGCATTTCTTACTACTTCATCTTGTAGTTCTAAGGCATCCGCATGAAGAAGTGTTATTTTATCAGTAAGATTTCGTTTTTCTACATTACTTTTAGCAATATTATACATCTTATCATCACGCTCAATTGTAGTGACATTACATCCTATTGTTTCAGCAAGTTTAATAGATGTATATCCAATTGCTGTACCAATTTCCAATAGATTCTTTGCCTTTTTTATTTTTAACATTTGAATTAAAAATCTTATTCCTATTTTATCAATTATTGGCACTCTATTTTCTTCAGCAAATTTTTCTAAATCTAGATAAAATTCATCAAAATCTTCTAGTAAATTTATGACATATAAATCATCTTTTGACTCTATTGCAACCATGTTTACCTCCATATTTATACATCATATTATGATAACATAAACTTTATTATTATTGCAATTATAAAGGACAAAGAGAGTTGATAAAAATCAACTCTCTTTAAAAATTTCAATATTAATTATTTTTCTAATGATTGAACTGCAGTAATTAACGCAAGTTTATAAACATCTTCTGCGTTACATCCACGAGATAAATCGTTAACTGGTGCATTTAGACCTTGTAAGATTGGCCCAACTGCTTCAAATCCACCAAGACGTTGAGCAATTTTATAACCAATATTTCCTGCTTCTAAGCTTGGGAATACAAATACATTAGCATCACCTTGAACTTTTGAATTAGGGGCTTTTAATTTAGCGACAGATGGCACTACAGCTGCGTCAAATTGTAATTCTCCTTCTACAGCTAACTCAGGTGCATTTTCTTTAACTAATTTAGTAGCTTCTGCTACTTTTGTAGTATCTTCAGTTACTGCTGAACCTAATGTTGAGAAACTTAACATTGCTACTTTAGGATCGACATTGAAGCTTTTTGCTGTTTTAGCACTTTCAATTGCGATTTCAGCTAATCCTTCAGAATCTAATGTCGGATTAATAGCACAGTCAGCAAAGACATAACGTTTGTCATCTTTACTCATAATAAATGCACCACTAGTACGTTTTGTACCTGGTTTAGTTTTAATGATTTGTAATGCAGGACGAACTGTATCTCCAGTTGAGTGAATAGCTCCAGATACTAATCCTTCTACTTTACCAGTATAAACTAACATAGTTCCAAAATAGTTAACATCTTTTAGTAATTCACGAGCTTTTTCTTCTGTAGCTTTTCCAGCACGGCGCTCTACAAACTTCGCTACCATTTCATCGTATTGTTCATAGTTTTCGTGGTCCACGAATTCGATACTAGAAACATCTAAAGATAATGGTTTAGCAAGCTCTTCTACTTTTTCTTTTTTCCCTACTAATACTGGTTGAACATAGCTAGTAGCACTTAGTTTAACTGCTGCTTCTAGTACACGCTCATCGTATGCTTCTGGAAATACAATACGTACTTTCTTCCCTTCTAATTTTTCTTGAAGTTCTACAAATAAATCATTTGCCATCTTCATATCCTCCTAATTGTATATAATATGTTTAATGTGTCTTATTGATTTTAATGTCAGTGCATCCACAAAGCTACCTTTACCTAATGCAACATAACCTATAATTGTACCAATATAAAATACTAGTATGATTATTACTATAATACGAATATATCGTAATATTACATCATTTATTATCTTCATAGGCATCCCCTACTCTTCAATTCTTCTAACATCTGCACCAAGTTTTCTCATTTTTTCTTCGATATCTACATATCCTCTATCAATGTGATAAATATCAATGATTTTTGTAGAACCCTTAGCCATAAGTCCCGCTATAATAAGTGCTGCACCAGAACGTAAGTCTGTAGCTCTAACAGTAGTCCCTTCTAAATGAGCTGGTCCTTCTATTAATGAACTTCTTCCTTCAATTCTGATTTTAGCGTTCATTCTTCTTAATTCTTCAACGTGCATAAATCTGTTTTCAAAAACAGTTTCAGTTATTGTGCTTGTACCATTACCTAAAAGTGTTAATACACACATAATTGATTGCATATCAGTTAAGAATCCTGGGTGTGGTAATGTTTTTACATCAACTGGTTTAAGAGTTTCTAAGTTATTTCTAACTCTCATAGCATCTTCAAACACTTCGATTTCTACACCCATTTCACGCATTTTACTAACTAATGCAACATTATCTTTATAAGGAGCACCTTTTACTAATACATCTCCTCTTGTAGCTGCTGCTGCAATCATGTAAGTTGCCGCTTCAACTCTATCAGACATTATAGTGTATTCTGCTCCTACTAATTTTTCGACTCCTTCTATTTCTAAAACAGAAGTTCCTTTACCAGAAATTTTTGCTCCCATTTTTATTAAGAAGTTAATCATATCTTCTATCTCTGGTTCTTGTGCCGCATTTACTATTGTTGTTTTTCCTTTTGCTAAACAACTAGCCATAATTACGTTTTGAGTACCCCCAACACTTGGGAAGTCAAAAAATATAGTGTTACCTTCAAGTTGTTTGCTTGATCTTGCTTCAACAAATCCAGCATCTTGAATAACTTTCTGCACCTAAGATTTCAAATCCTTTTAGGTGTTGATCAATTGGTCTACTTCCTATAGAACAACCTCCAGGCATCGCTACTTTAGCTCTTCCTTCACGTGCTAACATTGGTCCTAATACTAGGAACGATGCACGCATTTTACTTACAAATTCAAACGATGCTTCAGTTACTAATGGATTTCTCGCATCCATCTCTATTGTATTTTCTTCTGGTTTATAATTTACTTTTACTCCTAATGATTCAAATAATAAACTAATTGTTTTAATATCTGAAAGTTTTGGAACATTATAAAATTTACTTGTACCCTCTGTTGCCAATAAACCTGCTGCTAATATTGGGAGTGCAGCATTTTTAGCACCAGAAACTTGTACTTCTCCTATTAAAGGCGATCCACCTTTAACTAAAATCTTTTCCAAGTTATTTCCTCCATCTCTTTTTTTAGCATTTCATACCACTTATTATAGTACCACAAATTAAAAAATAAATAAAGTTTGAATTTTTATTTTCAATTCTTTTTTTAACTATAATACTTAATAAAGTAGTATTTTAAAATTTATACTTATTTATAAATTTAATTTATATAATTTTATTTAATTATAATTCATCAAAAAATGATAATTGAGCTTTTTCAGGAAGACCTTTTAAAGTCCCCATTTCTCTTAAGTACTCGACTACTGTAGACGAAACACTTCCACGTTTAGAAAAATCTTCTATTGATAAGAATGGTTTTTCTTTTCTAGCTTGAACTATTTTATTAGCAACATTATCTCCAAGTCCAGGAACAATTGAAAATGGAGGGATAAGTGTATTTCCATCAATAATATAGTCATGGCTTTCTGATTTTTCTAGATCTACTTTTGAAAATGCAAAACCACGTTCTAACATTTCATTAGCAATCTCATAACTTACGAGTGCGTCTTTATCTTTAGCAGTTACTTCATTTTTGTCTTTTGTTTTAATTTCTTGAATTTTTGCCTTTAATGATTTCTCACCTTTTACTACGGTAATAATATCAAAGTCACTTGCCCTTACTGAATAATAAGCACAATAATAAGTTAAAGGCTGATGCACCTTAAACCATGCTATTCTAAGTGCCATAAGTACATAAGCACATGCATGAGCTTTAGGGAACATATACTTAATTTTTTTACATGAGTCTATATACCATTCCGGTACATCATTATCTCTCATAGCCTTCTCAAAATCTTCTGTAAGACCTTTCCCTTTCCTTACACTTTCCATTATCTTAAACGATAATCCTTCTTCTAATCCAGCATGTATTAAGTAAACCATTATATCGTCACGACATCCAATTACATCTTTAAGTTCACATGTTCCATTTTTAATTAGTTCTTGAGCATTTCCTAACCATACATCTGTACCATGTGATAATCCTGAGATCTGAACTAACTCTGAATATGTAGTTGGTTTTGTATCATCTAACATTTGAATAACAAAGTTTGTCCCAAATTCCGGGATACCAAATGTTCCACTTGCAGAGTCAACCTGTTCTCTTGTAACACCTAGTGCTTCAACAGTTGAGAATATTCCCATTACCTCTGGATCTGATACATCGATTGTTTTTGGTTCAATACCAGATAAATCTTGAAGTTTTCTTATCATAGTTGGATCATCGTGTCCAAGTATATCAAACTTAAGAATATTATCGTGAATAGAATGGAAGTCAAAGTGAGTAGTTCTCCAAGGACTTGTTTCATCATCAGCAGGATATTGATATGGAGTAAAGTCAAAAATATCCATATCATTTGGCACTACTAGTATCCCTCCTGGGTGTTGACCAGTAGTTCTCTTAGAACCTTCGCATCCTGATGCTATTCTCTCAATGTCTATACTTCTTTTTTCTATCTCATTCTTCTCATAATAATCTCTAGTAAATGAGTAAGCTGTTTTTTCTGCTACTGTTGATATAGTCCCAGCACGATATACATAGTCTTCTCCAAAGATTTCTTTAGTGAAATTATGTGCTGTAGCTTGATATTCTCCTGAGAAGTTTAAATCTATATCGGGTACCTTTATCTCCGTTAAATCCTAAGAAAGTTTCGAAAGGAATATCCTGACCCATCTTTTATCATTTTTACATCACAGTGAGGGACAATTTTTATTAGGTAAGTCAAATCCTGATGCATATTCTGCATTTAAGAAAAATTCACTGTGCTTACATTTTGGACAAACATAGTGAGGAGCTAATGGATTAACCTCTGTTATCTCCATCATTGTAGCAACTAATGATGATCCAACAGACCCCCTAGATCCAACCAGATATCCATCATCTAGAGATTTCTTAACTAATTTATGTGAGATAAGATATACTACTGAAAATCCATTACCAATAATAGAAGCGAGTTCTTTTTTTCTAATCTTTTTTCAACTATTTCAGGTAGTTTATCACCGTATATTTTATGCGCCATGCTATAGCTTAAATCACGTACTTCATCTGCAGCACCTTCTATATTCGGTGTATACAATTTATTTTTCAGTGGGACTACTAATTCAATTAAATCAGAAATTTTATGAGTATTATCAATAACTATTTCTTCACGAAGTTTTTTTCATCTAAAAAAATGAAAATTCATTTAACATTTCTTCTGTAGTTAGAAATGTTGACATTGGTTTAATGTCTCGAGCTCCAGGGTTACTTTTTACAGTTAATCGTAGTATTTGTCGATAGACATGTTGATATTCATCTAGGTAATAACAATCCCCTGTTGCTACAACTATCTTATCTTTTTTCTTAGCTATATCTATTAATTTTTTTAATAATTCTTCTAACTCTGCTTCATCAGTTATGCGTTCACTTCTTATAAAGCTGTGATAGTGATTTTTTTAGGTTGTATCTCAATATAATCATAAAAATCGATTATTCCTTCTACCTTATCCTCTTTTGAATTTAGTAATTCTTCAAAAACCTCATTTTCACTATTTCCACTACCAATTAATAAATCTTCTCTATATTGCTCCAATAAACTTCTCGGAATAGTAGGTTTACCTGATGAAAGATAATCTGTACAACTATATGAAACTATTCTAAATAAATCTTTTAATCCTTTAGCATTTTTAACTAAGATAGAACATGGAAAAGTTCTTGATCTTTTATGTGCAAGTTTTAAATCTATCTTCTCATCAATTTCATTATGATATTCAATACCAAGTTTATAAAGTTGATCTAACATTTTCAAAAAGATTTCAGCTGTAGCTTTTGTATCATAAATGGCTCTGTGGTGTTGCACTAAACGAACTTTATATAGTTTAGCTAAATTACTAAGACCATGTCTTTTAGCTTCTTTATTTTCTGCACGTGAAATAAATAAAGTATCTATACTAGCATTGTTTTTACTTTTTAATCCTAGTCTTTCAAAGCTCTTATCTAAGAATCCTAAATCAAATTTTGCATTATGTGCAACAAGAATGTCATCTTCATCCAACCAATTATAAAAATTAGTCATTACTTCTTCTTCAAATGGCGCATCTTTAACATCGTCATCTGTAATACTTGTTAATCTAGTAATTAATTCTGAAATTGGTCGTCTTGGATTAATATAACTTTCAAAACTATCTATTTCAGCACCATTTTTCACTTTAACCGCCGCAATTTCTATTAATCTATCTCTCTCAGCCGAAAGACCTGTTGTTTCTACGTCAAATACTACATATGTAGCATCTTTTAAACATAATTTCTTTTTGTTAGTTGTTGCTGTAATACTATCATCCATTATAAAAGCATTAAGTCCATATATAGGTTTTAGTTCTTTACCTTTTGAACTCAAGCAAATTTCTGGATAGGCTTGTACACCATAAGTATCAGTAAATGCGATTGCTTCATGCCCCCAACTTTCAGCTCTTGCTAAGTAATCTTTAGCTGATGAGACACCTTCTAATTGACTCATTTTCGTATGAGTATTTAACTCAATTCTTTTTCTTCCCTTATAGTTATCTTTTTTCTCTTCTTTACTAACTAATTCAAGAAGTTTTGGTTCAATAATTGTATCTCTTAAATATGGATCATTACTAACCGTACCTTGTACTTTAAGCCACTGACCTTTTTTAATTCCTTTTACTGATTCTATAAGTTCTGTTCTTCTTTTATTTTGGAATTTTGCATTTGGTCCATTACCAAATAGTCTTAAAATAATTGAGTCGCTATAATCTGTTAGTTTCAAACGAAACTGGCTTGTACCATTTCTATGCGAAATCTCTTCAGTGCCAAAAACCTGTGCCATTATTGTAACATCACCAGCGTATCCAATGACATCTTTTAATTTCTACTATATCTTCATCTTTGATTTCTTTTTGCGTAGCGATTACCCCCACCAGCACCAAATCCACTAAATTTCTTTTCTGGTTCTTTAGGTCGGCGTTCCGCTTCTTTTTTTCTCAAATTCTTCAAGTTTTTTTCTATCTCTTTAGAAATCTTTTTCTTCTTGATTTTTCTATAACAGCCTCTACATCTTGTTGCGTAAATATCGGAACTATATCTTTAACCTCTACACCAATATTAGAATAACTAGTTAATATTTTATCTTTTCTATCATTAATAAAAATTATTCCAAACTGTTGGTACTTTTTATATCTAAGTTGATTATATTATTCTCTAAAAGTTAGTTCAGTAAATATTAAACTTTGTAGTAAACCAGGAGAAACTTCAGAAAAAAATTTTTCTAAAAATTACGTACTTCCAATATTCTTTTATTTGATCTTCTGAGACCGAGTCTTCTAATTTAAAAACGATAGTTTATTATATATTCATCAGAAAAAAACTATCTCGTAATTTTTTTGAATAAATAATGTTAATGTTTCCGAATTTGGTAAGTTTTTTTACCACTGAAATTAAAAGTCCATATTTTGTTAATATTGTCTTTTTCTATATTGTTTTAAAGAAAAAAATCTATTAGACTTGTATTTGATAATTCCTCTTCTAATTCTAACGTTTCTATTAACAGAGAAAAATGCTTATTGCCCATGCTTCCTCCTACTTTCTATTTTTATAAATTCATATACAATTTATACTCTTCTTTTTATTATATTCTAAGTAAATATGAATTTAGAATATCCACTCTATTATACTAAAAAAACTAACCAAAAACAAATTGTTGTTCATCCATTTTGATGAAAAATTTATTTCCGGTTAGTATATTAATTTTTATTTATTATTTATAGAAAGCTTCTACTTTTGATAGTACGTCTTCTACTTTAGTATCAACTTTTTCTAGAGTTTTTCTTTCTTTAACTTCTACTATGCCATCTCCAACTTTTTTCCCTACAACTACTTGTAATGGAATACCAATTAGATCAGCATCATTGAATTTAACTCCTGCTCGTTCAGCTCTATCATCATAAAGAACTTCATATCCTGCTTCTGTTAATTGTTTGTATAACTCTTCACTTTGTTTTACTTGTTCTTCTTTTTGATATCAACACATACTAAGTGTACTTGATATGGAGTTACTTCTTTTGGCCAAATAATACCATTTTCATCATTGTGTTGTTCTATTATTGCAGAAATAACACGACTTACTCCAATACCATAACATCCCATATAGAAGTGATTAGCGCGCCCATTAGCATCTAAGTACGTAATATCCATTGACTCTGAGTAACCTTTTCCAAGTTCGAAAACTTGTCCAACTTCTATACCTTTAGCAAATTTAACTGGTCCTGATAAGTCTTCTGCTAAGTCTCCTTCTTCTATCATACGAAGGTCATAATAAGCATCAACTTCATAATCACCAGGATTTACATTAATATAGTGGTATCCTTTTTTATTTGCTCCGCAACTGTGGTTGTACATATATTTAATCGCATTATCCCCGATAACTTTACAGTTTTTAATGCCAAATGGTCCCATGTACCCTACAGCACTTCCCATTACTTCTTCAATTTCTTGTTCAGTAGCCATCTCAACTTCAGAAGTCCCTGTAGCTTTCATAAATTTAATATCGTTAAGTTGGTCATTACCACGCATAAGAACTAAATAAAACTCTCCATCTGCTTTTAAAGCTAATGCCTTCATCGCACGATTAACTTCAACACCACAGTATGCTGCAATATCATCTATAGTTTGTTGGTTTGGAGTTTCTAATAAACTGCGTTCTTTTTTCTCATAGTCAGTTGGCATTGTATAGTTTTGTTCAACTACTGCTGCTGTTTCAATATTTGCAGCATAATCACTCTCTTCAGTGTATACAATTGTATCTTCCCCAACTTCTGCTAGAGCTTGGAATTCGTGAGTGTAGCTACCTCCAATGTTCCCTGAATCAGCTTTTACCGCTCTATATTTTAATTCAAATCTATCAAATATATTGCTATAAGCTTGATAATAGTCATTATATGTTTCTCTTAATGACTCCGGAGAATCATGGAATGAATAACCATCTTTCATAATAAATTCTTTCCCACGTAATAGTCCTAAACGAGGACGAATTTCATCACGGAATTTTGTTTGAATTTGATATAAGTTAACAGGTAATTGTTTATATGAAGTTACCATGTTACTAACTGTTTGACAAATAATTTCTTCAGCTGTTGGACTAAGTGCGTATCCTGCATCTTTTCTATCAGTAACACGAATTAGTTCATCTCCCATTTTGTACCAACGTCCTGATTGTTTCCAGTAGTCTTCTGATTGTAAAATTGGCATAAGTAATTCTGATGCACCAATTTTAGCGTGTTCGTCCCTAATTACTTTTTCTATATTTTGAATTACTTTAGTTGCTAGCGGAAGGTAAGTATAAACCCCTGCAGATACCTGCTTCACCATCCCCGCTTTAATAAGCAACTTATGACTAATTGCTTCTGCAGAGGATGGTACTTCTCTTGTTGTTGGAATAAATGTTCTTGATTGTCTCATAACAATACCACCTCTCATTTTAAATTTACTTTTATTATTATACCATAAAACACATTATTTTACTAAAGAACTTTAAATGAATTCTGAAATTTTAGTATTTTACAGTAATATTTATCTAAAATTATTTACAAAAATTACCATATTTTTTTAGTAAATATCTACTGTTATTTTAATTCTACTATTTTAATTTTTACTTAGAATATAGTATAATATGTTAGAAAACTCTTAACGGAGGATTGTATGTTTAATTATCCTAATAAAAAAAATACTTTTGTTCAAAAAACTAATTATTCTAACCGTGGAATGGAATTAGAAGCTGATATTAATTTTGCGAACAAATACTACTTAAATAATGATATTGCAGTCATTCATAAAAAACCTATACCTATTCAGGTAGTAGAGGTTAACTATCCAAATCGAGCGAGCGCTATGATTACTAAAGCTTTTTATCAAACACCTTCTACTACAGACTACAATGGGTTGTGGAATGGGAAATATATAGATTTCGAGGCTAAAGAAACTAACTCAGCAACGTCTTTTTCTCTTAGTAATATTCATGATCACCAAATTGATCATATGACAAAGATATTAAATCAAGGAGGAATTTCATTTATTATAGTTCGTTTCAAAAAAATCGATAGAACATTTGTTATGCCATTTAAAAAATTTCTATTTTTTAATGAAAGAGCCATAAACGGTGGCCGAAAATCTATAAAATTAAGTGAATTCGAAGAAACTGCTTTTGAAATATCATTTCACTATAAAGTTAGATTAGATTATTTAAATATTATAAAAAATAATGAAAGTGAGTTTTACTAGTAATGAAACATTTATTCAAATATATTAGTTCTATATTCTTCACGATATGCTTTATTTTATTTTTTGTAGTACTTGGCTTTTTAGCTTTTCAGTTAAAAGATGTACCAAACATTACAAAAGCTAACTTACAAGATCCATTATCATCTGAAATATACGATAAAAACCTTAATTTAATAGCAACGGTTGGAGCAGAAAAAAGAGAGTATGTCTCTATTTCTGACATTCCACAAAACGTAAAAGATGCTGTACTTTCTGTTGAAGATTCAAGATTTTACTCTCATATCGGTGTAGACCCTAAACGTCTAGCAAAAGCTATGTTAGTAAATATAAAATCTAATTCTGCGAAAGAAGGAGCAAGTACTATAACTCAACAGGTTATAAAACATTCTCTTCTTACTTCTGAAAAAACAATGGAAAGAAAAATTCAAGAAGCGTATCTATCATTTAAATTAGAAAGTAAATATTCTAAAGATGATATCCTTGAAATGTATTTAAATAAAATATATTATTCTGATGGACAATACGGTATAAAAACTGCAGCTAAGTACTTTTATAATAAAGAACTTAATGAACTTTCTGTCCCTCAGATAGCATTTTTAGCTGGGCTTCCTCAACAACCAAATCAATACAACCCTTACGATCATCCTGAAGAGGCTAAAAATCGTCGTGATACTGTATTGTATGCAATGCTTACTAATAATAAAATTAGTCAAAAAGAATACGATGAGTACACTAATACTCCTATAACAGAGGGCTTAGTAGAAAAATCTTCTGAAGATAGAGCTGAACAACATACTTATAACCCTAAATACGCAGCTTATATCGATCAAATATCTAAAGAGCTAAAACAAAATAAAAACTTTGAAAATGTCAGCGATCCACTTTCTATGGGATTAAAAATTTATACAAATCTAAACTCAGATTTACAAATATATGTTCAAGATATGTTGGATAACCAATCATCTCCTATGAAACCCCATAGTTCTCAAGCGGCAATTACAGTTCTGGATACAAAAACTGGACTCGTAGAAGCTATTGGTGGAGGTAAAAATTATAAAACTGGTGGCTACAACTATGCAGTCGATGCTAAAGTACAACCTGGTTCTGTAATAAAACCTATTATAGATTATGCCCCAGGTATAGAATACTATGGTTGGGATTCTCAAACTACTTTCTCAGACACACCTTATAAAATTGAAGGAACAGACTTCTATATCCAAAACTGGGATAGAGCATATCACGGAACTGTTTCAATGGAAAAAGCACTAGCATGGTCATACAATATTCCCGCTGTGCGTGCCTTTGAAACTGTCGGATATGAACGATCTAAATTCTTCTCAGAAAGATTAGGTATTCCTGTTACTAAAGATGAACCTACAATTGCTATCGGTGGTAATGTAGATGGAGTTTCTCCACTACAAAGTAGCTGGTGCATTTGCTTCATTTGGTAATAAAGGTTATTACAATAAACCATCGACTATAGTAAAAGTATTTAATGCCAATGGTAAAGAACTACCATCTATGAAATCTGAATCCGTAAAAGCTATGTCAGAAGAAACTGCATATTTAATGACTAATATGCTTAAGAATGTTTTAACAAGCAACGGTACATCTCCAAATGGTAAAGTTGCTGGATTTGATATGGCAGGTAAAATCTGGTTCAAGTACTTTTGATGAAAATGCTCGTTTAAGATTCGGAATTGATATAGTAAACTCTACTAAAGATAGTTGGATGGTTGGTTACTCAACCGAATATACAGTTTCTGTTTGGCAAGGAGCAGATGTATTAAATTCTGCATCAAAAGCATTATCTTCTTCTCAAGCTCAAACTACACAAGCAATAATGGCTAATGTTATGGCAAAAGCTGCGGATAACAAAGCTCCGGCAGCATTTGAAAAACCAGCAGGAATTAGCACTAAAAATGGAGTCGAGTATTCAACTCATAGAAATACAGAAACGGATTATATGTACGCTGGTACTGATAGAGATGCATCTTACCAAGCATCACTAGCTGAAAAGCAAAGAGATAGTAGATCAGCAGTAACTAGCGCATTCAATTCATTCTCTAGTATAACAAGCTCGTCTAGAAGTAGTTCATCATCGAACTCATCATCTAATAAATCAAATAGATCTTCTAGAAATCGAAGGTAAACACTAAAAAAGCAACTCTTAAACTTAATTAAGAGTTGCTTTTTACATTAGAAGTTAAATCCTTCATAGTAAATATTATTTTTACTTATACCTTTTTCCTGAAGTAATTTAGAGTAAGCTCTATTCATCGTCATTGGTCCAGCAATAATATAATTATAGTTTTTCCCAATTGGTAAATAACTATCTAATTGCTCTTTACTAAATCTTCCTTGTTGAGCATAACCTCGGAAGTTTTCTCTTGTATTCCAACTAGTAAATTTTTCTTGATACAATACTTGTTTATCTTTTCTAACAGTATATAAAAATGTAATATCCTTATTTTCATACTTATCAGCAAGACCGATTAATGGTACAACTCCAATACCTCCACCGATAAATACAAATTTCTCTTTTTTGTCAGCTTTTTCTACAATAGTATTTAATATACCATAACCTCGTGTAAGTGTAGCTTTTTCACCTTCATTTAATTTCGGTAACTTATTAGTGAAATCCCCGACTGATTCTATAGACATCTGTACATAACCATCTCTAGAAGGTACATTTAAGATTGAAAATGGATGAGGTTCATTCATTCCTTTTACATTTGGGAAAGAAATAAATGCAAAGTCCCCTGCTTCGATTTGTTTCAATGTTTTCTTACCTGTAGTAAAAGTTAATTCAGTAATATTATTATCAACTTTTCTTACACCTCTCAGAACTGCACTATTTCTTGAAATATATTTATTATATGCGTAATTACCATACGATACAAAAGCGATAACAGTATAAATTGTTACTAAAGCAAAGAATTTTATTATTTTATTACTCATTTTTATTATTTCTTTAAAATTTATATTTATTCATATATCTATTTAATTGTTATCTAAAATATTCTCCTTATTATATAGACTTAACTTAAAAATTTAATTAACGCTAAGAAAAATAATAAAATTACAAATTAATGACAATATTATAGATTCATTGCAATTTACATAAAAAAAGGGCATGGATTTAAATCCATGCCTTTTATAATTAAATTAGTTATTTTCTTTTAAGAACTCAACAGTTTTTTGAATTGATAATTCTCCACGTAAGTCTTCTACACTAATGCGTGAACGAACACCTTCATCAGTCATAGAGTACATTTCAGCTAATTTTTTAACTTCAGCATCTATATCTGCATCTGTAACTTCAATTTTTTCAGCTGTAGCAATGTCAGCTAACACAAATGAAGTTTTAATTTTGTTTTCTGCATCTGATCTCATTTCAGATTTTAACTCATCCGCAGTTTTACCTGTAAATTGCTCATATAAGTCAAATGATAATCCTTGACGAGATAAGTTTCCTGCAAATTGTTCAAACATTGATTCAACTTCTTGATCAACTAATTTTTCAGGAACTGAAACTTTAGCATTTTCTACTACTGTAGAAATAACTTTATCTGAATATTCTTTTTCAGCTAGTTCCGTTCTTTCTAATGTAAGTTCTTGTTTTAATTTTTCTTTGTATTCAGCTACAGTTGAAGCTGATTCTTTAGAGAATTCTTTAATAAATTCATCAGTTAATTCTGGTAAAACTTTTTCTTTTACATCATGTACTGTAACTTCGAATCTAGCATCTTTACCAGCTAAATCAGCTACTTGGTAGTTTTCTGGGAATGTTACATTTACTTCAGTATCAACTGGTGCAACTTTTCCTTCTAATTGTTCTTCAAATCCAGGGATAAATGCTCCTGATCCTAATTCTAATTCGTATCCTTTAGCTTCTCCACCTTCAAATGCTTCATCTCCGATAAATCCTTTGAAGTCGATAACTACGATATCACCTTTTTTAGCTTCTGTTTCTTTTACTTGCCATTCTGCTTCACGGCTAAGTACGCTTTCTAGTCTTTCTTCAACGTCTGCATCTGTAACTTCTACAGCTTCTTTTTCGATTCCTAAGTTTTTGTATTCACCTAGTTCAACGTCTGGTTTTAACTGTAACAACAGCTTCAAATGTTACACCATTTTCTTTGCTGATTTCTTTAACATCGATATCTGGCATAGCTAGTGGTGATAGTTCTAATTCATCGATAGCTTTTGTATAAGCTGCTGGTAATACGAAATCAATTGCTTCTTGATATAAAGCTTCTTCACCGTACATTTTGTTGAATACTGCTCTTGGTAATTTACCTTTTCTAAATCCAGGTGCATTTACACGTTTAACAGCACTTTTAAATGCTCTATCTAATCCTTTCGCAAACTCTTCTTTTGATGCTGAAAAAGAAATAACTACTTTTCCATCTTCTTTATTTAAAATTTGTGACATTTATTCTTCCTCCAAAATACTTATAAGTACTATCTAAATATTAGTAATAAATACTAAAAACTCTTGATTAATTATATAGTAAATGCTTTAAAAAGTCAATAATTAGGCATATAAAATTATACTTTTAAAACTCAATACAAGTAAATATTATATACCTAATTACTTAAAATAACTATAAATAGAAAACTATTTTCTATTATTTTTTTACACCTATCTTCCATTTAAAAATCTATTAAATTCTTTTTATAACTTTATCATTTTCTTTATATGTTGGATAATATGTTTCTAACAAGCTATAAAAAAACGTGGTGTATGATTAATTTCTAGAAGGTGAGTCATCTCATGAACAATTATATGTTCTAAAACACTCTATGGGATACTTAATTAATTCTTGATTTATCCATATCCGCTGTGCTTCTAGATTACATGTTCCCCATCTTGTTTTCATTTTTTTTATACGTAGTTCTTTAACTTTTACGTTCATTATCGGTTCATACTTTTCTATAAATAACTTACATTTATCTATTAACAACTTCCTAATTGCAGAGTTGAAAATCTTCTCCTTATTTTGTTGTTCATCTTTTACATATATATTTATTTTATTATTTCTCAATAAAAACTCTATTTTTTAGTCTTTCTTCTACATTTAGTTCATACTCTTGACCAAAAATAAAATACTTCTCACCTGTTTTATATTCCCTACTTAGCCCTGCTACTGATAGTATATTTTCTCGTCTTTTCACCAATTCTTCTAAATTATCATAAACTAATTTTCTAATAACATAGTTAGGTGTTCTAGGAGGTGCACTAACTACTATATCAGCATTTTTTTCAACCCTTAAGTATATATGCTTCATGCCGCGTCTATACCTTACAGTTACATCTAAATTCCCTACTTCTATTTTCTTTTTCATATTGTACCTCCCAGAATATTCTATTTCAGTTCGTTACCTACTAGTGATGTCCCAATTCTGACATGAGTCGCCCCTTCTTCAATTGCTATTTTATAATCATTACTCATACCCATAGATAAATACTCACATGGTGCATAATCTAGATTCAATTCTTTCACCTCATCACGAAGTTGTCTTAATTTTTTAAAGCAATTACGTAGAACATCCTCATCTTCTACAAATGGTGCCATAGTCATAAGTCCAATTACATTAATCTTAGAATATTTTTCCAAACCTTTAATAAACTCTATTGTTTCATGCGAAGTTAATCCATGTTTACTCTCTTCTCCTGAAACATTAACTTGTACAAAACAATTAACCCTTATCTTCTGCTCTTTTTTCTATTTCTTTAGCTAAACTTTCTCTATCTAAAGCATGAAAATAATCGACATGATTAATCACATCTCTAACTTTTCTAGTTTGCAAGCTACCAATTAAATGCCATTCTTTATCAGAATATTTTTGTTTCCTTTCTAGATAGTTTTGCGGTCTGTTTTCTGCAAAAGCATCAACCCCTACTTCTATTGCTTGTTCTACCCTTGCATCAGTTACATATTTTGTTACTGCAATTACTTTTATATCTTCTGGACTTCTATCAACTTTGCCACAAGCTTCTGAAATTTCTCTTTTTATATTGTCAAAATTTTCTCTAATATCCATTTTAGCTCCTTATTTGCAAATTTCTTCTTTGATTAAAATAAATATTTTTTAGTTATCTTAATTATATCACGATAACCTATCTTTTGTTTATAAATGTTATATAATTTAACAAATCAACTAATAATATTATTGATTTGATATAAAAAGAGTAATATTATCTTTATTTTAATAATACTACTCTTTTTTATATTATTTTTTAGGAACCAATTCTAATGTTTTTCCTTTAGGTATATTACCAATAGATTCACTAGTATATTCTCCGTTAACCCATTTTGTTATTTGGTCATCATAGTTATCACTCAAAACATGTCCACTTTGTCCCGGACCAACTACATGATAGCCAGTTTTTGTATCAAAGTCATAGACAAACCTCCAAGAAGCACCATGATTAACTAATCCTTCTTCGTTTTGTTTTGCAGCCTGAACAGTCACCTTAGACCCTGAGATTGGATATTCTTTTGGATTTAAGAAAATATGCAAGTAACGCCGAAGATTTAGATAATGGATGTCTAAAGCCTAATGTATGACCATTTCCCCATTTCCATTTATTAACGTCTTTACCATATTTTCCTTCTAATTCACTAATAGTTTCATTTAAACTTTCTGTAAGAACAGTATTTAAACCACCTTTTTCCTCTATTAGATTTATTTTCTTACCATTTAAGCTATCCCTTAAAATTTTATCTACATAGCTCTCCTTATGAGGCATAAATTTATATGCTTCTTCGCTCATTTTATCTTTTAAGATATGTGCTTGAATTTTCTTCATCCATGCATCAAAAATTAATGGAGCTGCTTCATCTTTATTATCAATATTATCCCAAGAACTTAATTTATCATATACTTCATTTTTAGAAACTTTATCTTTATTTACATTTTTCAAAAGATTAGTTAAAAATTCTTTGGCATAAAGATTTTTGGTATCCATCTGTAATTTTTTCATATCATCTGCAGTCAGATCATTCTTTTCAGATAATACTTCATCAATACGCGCTTTTCTATATGGCTGTGCCCAAACATTTGACGTATGATAATCAGTTTTTACTGTTTCAGTATTAGCTGTCGCTATAAATCCTTGTTCTGGATTTACAATTTTTGGAAGTTTATCATACGAAATATATCCAGTCCAACCATACTCACTGCTGTACCCTGGAACTGGTAAATTTCCATTACCTTTTTTTCTAATTGGAACATTACCATTTGATTTATAAGCAATATTCCCTTGATTATCCGCAAAAACAAAGTTTTGAGCTGGAGCTTTAAAATTCTCTAAAGCTTTCTCGAACTCTTCCCAGTTTTGAGCTTTATCTATATTTAAAATTGCTTCTAATTCTTGAGTTGACTCAAGTGCTGTCCATTGCATAGAAAAACTTGTGTTTTCATTACCCAATGGTTTTAATAAAAAGTCTATTATTGGACCATGTTTAGTATTAACAACTTCAAATTGTTCATCATCTTGACCTTTTACTTTTATTGAATATTTATCTACTTGAGCATCATAATATTCACCATCATATTCAAACTTATACGGGTTGTCTGATTGTCTTCTCTCAATATATAAGTCTTGAACATCTGGACCAAAATTAGTTACGCCCCAAGCAATATTTTCATTGTGACCTAATATAATACCAGGAACACCAGGGAAAATAACCCCTGAAACCTTATGGTCTGGTGTAGATAGAGTCATTTGATACCAAACTGATGGAGTTGATAACCCTAGATGCGGATCATCAGCTAACAAAGGCTTACCTGATTTAGTTTTTTTACCTGATACAACCCAATCATTACTACCATTTTCCATAGGTGGTCTTTCTACTTTTGCTGTATCTTTATTTATATTAGCATTAGCACCTAAGTTAGCCTTAATAATTTCTTCTGAATCTGGATTTTTAGAAAAACTCTCAGGAAGCAATTGTTTTAAATTTTCTTCTCCTAAATTATTTAGGATCCAATTATTAAAACTTTGATGATCCCAGTGCCCACCTAAGTCGTAAGCCATATATTTACCGATAGTTAACGAATCGATAGCAGTCCATTTTTCTGGTTCATATCCTAATAAAGAAAATTCATATGAAAGTTTTTTGTCTCTTTTAGCTTCTTCTATATATGCATTTACACCTTCAGCATAATAATTTAGAATTTTTTTAGCTGATTCTGAATATCCATCATATGATTTTTCTGCAGCTTTTCTAAGAGAAAATACTAAATACTTCTTATCAGTTTCTATCGCTGCTTTTCCTACAACTTCCGATAATCTACCACTCGCTTGTCTTCTTGCTAAATCCATCTGGAATAATCTATCTTGAGCATGAACATATCCTTGGGCTCTATATAAATCCGCATCATTTTTAGCTTCAATCGTAGGTATTCCATTTTGATCACGGTGCACTTTAACATCATTATCTAACATAGCAACTTCTACTTTCCCCTCAACGGTTGGTAAAGACTTATGTACAAAATAATAACCATATCCACCTGCAATAACTAATAAAGACAAAATAATTATTGTTAATCTTTTTATAAATTTAAATACTCTATTTTTCATAGGTTCTCCTTATATTTTTTATGATTAGTGTAACTAAAATTATATTAGTATTATAATAAATTTGCAAATCTACTTTTCCTTAAAAAACTCTGTATATACTATCCCGTATTTTTAATTAAACTTTGTTTAATCGTACAAAGTAGAGTATAAAAAAATCTCTATTTATGTCAACAGGTATATTACCTTTATTATTTTTTTAAAAATTTACTAAATTAATAAGAATATAATTATAATCATATAGCTTTTCTTTAATAAATTTTTATATTTTTTTATAAAAATTTTTACAAAAAAAGATTTAAAGGATATTCTCCTTTAAATCTTTTTAAATTTAATTATTTTTATTTCTCTATTCCTTATTAAAATTATTCTAATTCCAAGATAGAAGTAGATAATGCAACTAATAAACAATATTCCTAAACTGAAAAATTAATAATAGAATACTATATACTAAAGAAACAGAAAAAGCTACTATGTTATGGTGTATTCCCTTTTTTAAAATAACAAACATTAACAATAAAAATAGTAATACTAACATAGCAAAAGTATAACCAAGATAATTGTCCCATAACTTGGAAAATATAATGTAAATCTTTTGTAGATACATTTGCACTGTCTTGTGTTAATTTTGTCTGTTCACGGATTTGATCAACAATACGAGTTCTTAAATACTCATTTCCAACATAGTTTTTAAAACTATTTATCATTCCACCTATAAATACTATATACGCGATATAAACTATGCCAGAAATAACAATAAGTATTCTCTCTACCTTATCAAACTTCATCTTCTACTTTTCACCTTTTTCTCTACATTTTGAACAAGTTCCATAAAATGATAATGAGTTATCTTGAACTTCAAATGAGTACTCTTTTTTCATATATTCTATTAATTTATTAAATAAAGAATTAGAAACTTTCTCAATAGTATTACACTTTGTACAAATTAAGTGATGGTGCAAACTACCGTCCAGTGATTGTCTTAAATGATATTTAGAAACACCATTGCTAAATGATATTTTTTCTAAGATTTTCAACTCATAGAAAATATCTAATGTTCTATATACTGTTGCAATACCTATATCAGGAGTTTTTTCTTTTAAAATAAAGTATAACTCCTCTGCACTAAGGTGTAACTCACTGTTTTCCACTAATATTTCTACAATTTTTTCCCTTTGAGGTGTTAATTTATATGGAGATTTCTGAATAATTTCTATTATATCATTATATATACTCATATACTATTTCGTGCCTTTCCTTGTTTTTAAATACATTAACGCTAACATTGTTTTACTATCAGTAATAGTATTATCATCTAATAGTTTCAATGCATCTTCTACTTTATATTTTTTCAAATTAATAAACTCATCTTCATCTGGGTTTTGTTCACCAGCATATTCTAAGCCATCAACATAGAAAATAGTAATAACTTCTGAACTATATCCTAATGCAACATGAACATCAAAAAGTTTTGTTAGTTGATCTTCTGTAACCTCATATCCAGTTTCTTCTTTTAATTCTCTTATTGCTGATAATTTTTTATTATCTTCTCCTGGTTCTAGCTTACCTGCTGGTATTTCTAAAGTTACCTGCTCTATCGCTTTTCTATATTGCTCAACTAAAATAACTTCGTTTTCTTTAGTAATAGCTAATACAGCTACCGCACCGCGATGATTAACTAGTTCACGAGTTGATGTTCCACCATCTGGTAAACTAACCGTATGCATTTCTACATCAAGAACTTTCCCTTTAAATATTTCTTTAACTTCTATTGTTTTTTCTTCTAAATCTCTTCTCATAATTGGCTCTCCAAATTAAAATTTATATTTATCAAAATCATGTGCTATATATACCTCAGATGATGAGTGTATATTTTCTATAACTTCATCTTCTGTACTTTTATCATATCTAGCACTTATATGTGTTAAAAATACTTTTTGTGCCTTACTATTACTTAACATTTTATGTATATCTATGATACATAAATGATAGTTTTTTCTAGCGTGACTTTCATCAGTAGCACTCAAGTAAGTACACTCTGTAATAATTATATCACTATTTTTTACAATATCATCTAATTTGCTAAAGTACTTAGTATCAGGTATAACAGCTATTTCTTTACCTGGTTTATCTTCAGATAGAAAATCACTTGAATTATATATATTCCCGTTATACTCAAACTGATCTTCTTCTTTTATTTTTTTATAAAATGGCCCTGGTTTTATCCCTAACTCCATTAATTTTTCAGCATTAAGACTACCTTTTTGTTTTTTAAAAACTATTTTATAACCAAAACACTCAATATTATGCATTAATGGATACGCATAAACCTCAACAGTTTTACTATCTATTATACACGCTTCCTCAGAAATTTCAATGTATTTAATGCTGTAAGTAAGTGAACAAAATGTGAACTTCAAATTTTGTTCTATAAATTCTTTTATTCCTTTTGGACCATATATAATAACTTCAGATTCTTTCTTATCTAATAAAAAACTTCTAGATGATAAAAATCCTATAAGCCCCAAAACATGATCAGCATGAAGATGACTTATAAATATTCTTTTTATTTTTGTAGGTTTTATATTTGTTTTTAAAATCTGATGTTGCGTTGCTTCACCGCAGTCGAACATCCAGCATTCTTTTAATTCTTGCATAAAATCAAAAACAAAGCTTTGGGTATTTCTAAATTTTGCAGGAAGCCCAGCTCCTGTACCTAAAAATTGTACTTCCATTTATAGTCCTCTACATAATTATTCTATCTTTTATAACTTAACTACAAAAATTTGTGCATCTTGTAAGCAAGTTATCACATGTGCTACTCCTGCAGGAATTTCAAGCAACTCAAATTCGTTTACTATTTCAACTTGTTCCTCATATGCAACTGTAATTTTCCCACTTATATTTAATAATAAAATAGTTCTATCATTACTATATGAATCAGTTTGATTCCCTGTTTTTAAATTCATATGTACTACTTGATATTTCTCATTTTCTAATACGATTCCACCTAATAAAAGCATTTTTGTCTAATTTTATTTTTTTCATGTCATTATCTTCCTTTACGTTTATATAATCCATCTTCTTCAATCATTATTATTTTGTTTTTAAATAGTCTCCCTACGGCACGTTTAAAACTACCTTTACTCATTCCAAAAACTGCTTTAATATCTTCTGGAGATGATTTATCTGTAAATTCACAGTAACCATTATTTTCAATATAGTCTAGTATAGCCTGTCCATCTGCATCCATTCTTTCATGGGCACGTGGTAAAAATGAACCATTAATTTCTCCGTTATCTTTAATCCCAATTACTCTTAATGTAACTTTTTCTCCTAAACGAGGTTCAGTATTTCTTTCGCTCTCATGAACGAAAATCTTATACCCATCTTTTGATAGTAGAAAAGTTCCTACTCTCATCAATCTATAAGGATATGCCTCTATATCTTTATTTCATATTCTTTTCAGCTTTAGAATAAAGTGATGCAACTACTGTTTCAGTAGCTAGACGCGCAAATAATTGACCACTATAATCACGACGTAATGTAATAAATAGCTCATCACCTTCTTTTGGCCAAACACTTCTTACTTTTGGTAAATCTTCACCTAATAATGGAATTTCTCGTGAAAAACCTATATCTAATCCTACTCTATCTTCTTCTACTTTAACAACCTTGCTAAACGCATATTCACCGTATGTAACTTCTGGAATATTAGGTGTAGCAAATAACTTTCCACTTCTCGATGGATAAACAAACATCGAGTATTCTTCACCAATTTCAAAGTCATCTAAACTATCTACGTCTGATTCATTACAACTTATCTCTTCGTCATTTGGTCCTTTAAATACAAGAGAAGAACTCTTTTTCTCTATTAATTCTAAAAAATGAATCTCTCCAGTAATAAATATATTTTCTTTTTCCATGTAATACCTCTTTTTCTATTAATTTAGCTTTTGCTATTATTAATTCTCATAAAAAAAGGTTGATAACCTAATATCAACCTTTAAGCCTCGGTAAAAGCAGTATCAGGACATACTTACTTAACCATATTCTTTATTTGTTTTAATTGATTTACTCTTATTTCTTTAGGAAGAAACCTTCTTATTTCGTCTTCATTATATCCTACTTGCAATCTCTTATCATCTACGATGATAGGTCTTCTCAGCATTCCTGGGTTATCTTGAATAACTTTATACAGTTGTTGTATTGACATACTCTCTATATCAAGATTCAATTTTTGAAAAGTTTTCGATCTAAAAGAAATAATATCTTCTGTTCCGTGCTCTGTAATAGATAAGATGTTTTTAATCTCATCTGTAGTTAGAGCTTCTGAAAAAATATTTCTTTCAACAAATTCTATATCATTTTCAATTAGCCAAGCTTTTGCTTTCCTACAAGAAGTACAACTAGGCGATGTAAACAATGTAACAACCACCAGCACTCACACTCCTCTATAAAAATAACATTAATATTTTTATAATTCTATATACTACTTTATTATACTACATATATCCTCCTTTGGCAATATCATATTGAAGAAATATTTTTAAATTAAAAACCAAGGACCTCTATATCTTTTTTTATATTCTATCCCAACAAAAAAACGTTAATAAAATAGAAATTATCAATATTTTTTTAAACACATGTAGTTTTTTTATTATATTACATGTTTTTTCGATTATAAATATATTTTTTTCTATAACTTACCCATCCTAATTATCTACTTTGTACTTCACTAAAAATTGACAAAATATGCATTATTATGTTATCATAATCATATGCCAGCATGGCGGAATTGGCAGACGCACTGGACTCAAAATCCAGCGATGGCAACATCGTGCCGGTTCGACCCCGGCTGCTGGTATTTATAACCTCAATATATTTGAGGTTTATTTTTTTATATAAGCTTACTAGATTTTAATTCATTTGCTAAGCAATTTGAAGGGAGTTACTATGAAATTAATAACAAATAGATTAATTATTAAAGAACTAGATATTACAGACTATCAATCATGGTATAAAGGATTTAATGATAGAGAAGCATCAAAGAATGAATTCGATGATGGTTTTATTGATATGTCCATTTGTACTGAACCCTGGTTTGAAGAATTAGTAAAAAAGCATACTAAGATGAGAGAAGATGACTATCAGTATATTTATTCTATATTTGATAAAACTGGAAATCATTTGGGGATGATTGATATAGTTACTTTAGAGAGAAAAAACTTTCAATGGGCAGAAATCGGTTATTTTATTCATAACCAATTTTGGAGAAATGGCTACGCTTTTGAAGCTCTAGAATCAATTTTAGACTTTACTGCTAACGAATTAAAATTTCATAGAATAGAAGCACATGTAAGTGTCGGAAATACTCCTTCTATAAAATTACTGGAAAAACTGAATTTTCAATATGAAGGTATCAGAAAGCAATTTATTTTTGAAAATGGTGAATGGAAAGATAAAATTATATATTCCAAAATATTATATTGCAATAAATAGTTATAGATTCAAGATTTACTTGAGTCTATTTTCTTTTGTTAAACAAATAAATGAGTTGGCTATTTTGCTTTACAAGATACTTTCTCTATGGTACTATTATGTATAACAAGATAGCTTTGTAAATACAATATTTCAATCCACTGAAAGGAGATTTCTAATGGAAATTAATACTTCCCAAATATTAAAAGGAACTTTGGAAGCATGCATATTGCAATTAATTAAAAATCAAGATATGTACGGTTATGAAATTACCGAACAACTTTCTAACTATGGGTTGGATATGGTAGCTCAAGGAACTATCTATCCTTTGCTTTTAAAATTAGAAAAAGAAGAACTAGTTACAAGCTATCTAAAAGAAAGTAACTTTGGGCCACCTAGAAAATATTATTCTATAACCAAACAAGGAGAAGAATATGTATTTTCATTTAAAAATACATGGGGAAACATCAGCACAACTATAAACAGTATTTTGAAAATATAATTAAGTTTATAAAGGGGAAAACATTATGAATTTAACTAATCTATTAGAGTACAATAACAAACTAAAACTACAACTTAATGAAGATAATAAAAAATATTATGAAGAACTTCTAGTTACTTGTCGTGCAAAATCTATAACATCTAAAGAAGCTGAATTAGAAATTCAATTACTAGAGATATTGCAAGATTTAATTTTATATCAAAAATCAAGGTAAAAAAATTTTTCATGAAATTTTTGGAACAGATATAAATAAACTATCTGATTCGATAATTGACTCTTTACCAAAGGAAAATAAAGTAATAGTATTCCGCTTTATTTTAGCTTACATCTTAATCACAATAGTAAGTTTTTTACTGCCTTCAGTTTTTACTAAAAGTATACAGCCCTACTTAGCAGTCCTTTCAATTTTAACGCTATTTTTAGGTGCTGCAATATGCTTTCTATTTAATACTTTATAAAAAAACAGAAAGAAATAAATGGATAATTTATTTTATATCTCTTTGTGATATTTGAAATATCTTTATTTCTAGTTCCAATTTTGGAAAAAAATTAAATATCTTTCCTCATTGGCTGACTATAACTATTCCCCTTTCTAGTAATCTTATATATATTTATACTATTTTTTTAGTCTATTTTCGATTGTTTATATATATTTAACATTTAAGAAATATTACTCAAAAAGATATAATCTACTATGCTCGATAATTAATATATCGAGCTTTTTTAATAAAGTTCACCTATGGTAAATAATTTTATTTTATAAATAAGAATTTTATTCTTGAATAATTTTTTTAAAGCTGTTATAATTGTAAAATACATTTTGAAAGGAAGTTACTTATATGAATAACTCTATTTTTGAAAAGTTAAAAAAAGCTGAACATGGTGCAAGACTTAGTATATTCTCATACCTACTGCTTACACTTTTAAAATTGGGTGCTGGTTTTTTCTTCCGTTCTTCTGCATTAGTCGCAGATGGAATAAATAACGCAACTGACGTTATTTCATCCATTTGTGTTCTTATTGGATTAAAAATCTCAAGAAAACCTGCGGATGAAGATCATCTTTATGGACACTTCCGCGCAGAATTAATTTCAACATTAATAGCTTCATTTATTATGCTTTATGCTGGTATTGAAGTAGTAATATATGCAGTAAAAAAAATTATAACTAAAAGCTATGAACAACCTAGTATGTTATCTGCAGTTACAGCTGTTGTTGCTAGTATAATTATGTTTTCTGTGTACTTTTATAATATTAGACTGGCAAATAAGCTTGGAAGCAAGTCTTTAAAAGCAGCTGCTTTAGATAACCTAAGTGACGCTTATGTATCAATTGGTACATTAGTTGGTATTATCGCAACATATATAGGTATACCTATCGCTGACTCAATAGTCGCTATATTAGTAGGTTGCTTAATTATCTATACAGCAATAAGTATTTTTAAAGAATCTACTCATATACTAACAGATGGTGTTGATGCTGAAGTTATTGAGAAGGTTGAGTCTATCGTTAAAGACTTAGAGGGTGTTATTTCTATCGTTGATATAAAAGGACGAACTCATGGTCTATTATATTTTATTGATATTACAATAACAGTTAATCCGGAATTAAATGTTAAACAAAGTCATGATATAACTATAAAAATAGAAAAAGCACTCGCTCGTGAGTTTTATTACTGTGAAACTTTAGTTCATTTAGAACCACATGGCATTAATTGTCATCCAAATCATTAAAAACAATCTTTATATTCTTCGCTATTTTAAAAAGCAAGGTATTTAAGATTGTTTTTTATTATGTTTAATAAAAAACTATAATGACAGCATATGTTTGACAAATAATAATGCTAAAAGTATAATTATTGTACATATTAAAAGATACTAATTAAATAGTACTAAACATATAAATAAATTTAAAAATTGGTTAAAAATATAGTTGAAATTCTAAAACAAGAGGATTATTATGACACATGCTAAAGCAATATTTTTTGGTGAACATGCTGTAGTCTACGGTCATGAGGGAATAACAATACCTTTACCAGAGATGAAAATAGATGTTACACTTGAAAATACTAATGAAATTCAACACAGAGACGATATTTTAGCGTATATCGCAGATACCTGTGAAATTGATAGTAAGACAAAAATTAATATTAATAGTACCATTCCTGTTGGAAGAGGATTAGGTTCATCGGCTGCTCTTAGCATAGCTATTGCTCGTGCTAAAGGTATAACAAAAGCAAAAATAAGAGAAATCGCTGATAAATGTGAAAAGTTTATTCACGGGAACCCTAGTGGAATAGATGTAAATCAAGTACTTAGCGATACTCCCCTTCTTTTTTCTAAAGAACACGGAGCCAAAAAACTACCTTTTTCTCTCGATAGTTACTTATTAATTATTGATACTGGGGTTGTAGGTATTACAAAACATACTTTAGAACACGTAAAAGATAAATTTAAAAACTTACAAACCATATATAGATGAACTAGGAAATATTACTAAAAAAGTAATCAAACCTTTGAAAAGAGAAAAATTTAGACCTTATTGGAGAATATATGTACAAAGCTCATTCTCTGCTTCAAAAAATCGGTGTTAGTCATGAGAAGAATGATGAAGTTGTTGAGTTGTGTAAAAATAACAATGCTAAAGGTGCTAAGTTAACTGGTGGCGGTGCAGGTGGATGTTGCATTTGCCTATGTGATACTAAAGAGAATGCATTAAAAATTCAAGATGAACTAAAAGAGAAAGGATATTTATCATGGATGGTTACAGTTTAGGTTATGCTAATATAGCCTTAGTTAAGTATTGGGGAAAGAAGTCTAAAGACCCTGTTCTTCCTTATAACCCTAATATTTCTTTAAGATTAGATAATTTATTATCGAAAAACACAAAAATTGAAAAAAGCTTATCAAATGAAGATGAATTCTATATTAACGATGAAAAACAGGGACCTGAAGAAGTAAACAAAATGATTAAATTTATTTCTAAATTTACTCCTGTTGATAGAGAAAAAATTTGCATTAAAAGCTATAATACTGTGCCAACTGCAGCCGGACTTTCATCTAGTTCTAGCGGTACAATGGCATTAGTTTTAGCCTGTAATGAATATTTTAAATTAAATAAATCAACTCAAGAAATGGTAGAAATCGCAAAAGAAGGTTCTGGTTCTTCTTGTAGAAGTTTTTATAAACTTGCTGCATGGCTAGAAGATGGTAGCGTAGAAGAACTTTCTTGCAAACTAGATTTTGGTATGATGGTTCTTGTAGTAAACGAAGATAGAAAGAAAATTTCTAGTCGTGTAGCAATGGAACAATGTGTACAAACATCAACAACATTCGCTTCTTGGGTAGAAAAAGCAAAGAAAGATTTTGTTTTAATGAAAGAAGCACTTAAAGAAGCGGACTTTGAGAAAGAATAGGAGAAATAACTGAAAGTAATGCATTAGCTATGCATGAAACAACAACTACATCTTCTCCAAGTTTTACATTTTTAACTGAAGAAAGTCACCGTGCAATGGACATAGTCAAACAACTTCGTTCACAAGGTTATAAATGCTACTTCACTATGGATGCCGGGACCAAATGTTAAAGTATTATATTTAAAAGAAGATCAAGAAAAACTATATGAGGAAATTTCAAAATTATGGAACAAAAAAATAATATTGTGCATGGAGTAGCTTTTGGAAAGTTATACCTTGCAGGTGAATATGCTATATTAGAAGACTATTCTAAAGCACTTCTTACCAGCGTTCCACAAAAAATAGTTACTACCGTAGAACCTAGTGAGAAAACTACTGTTTTTGATACACTACACAATATTACCGTTGATCTTTATGAAGATAATAAGAACTTTACTATGATTCAACAGTTTATTCTGTTTTTAAATAAGTATACAAATAGTGAAAAAACTTATTCAATAAAAATATATAATGAATTACATAGTAACAATAAAAAATATGGCTTAGGTTCTTCTGGAGCAGTTTTAGTTTCAATCGCTAAAGCTATTTTAACTTTCGAAAAAATTTCTTTCGATAACGAAACTATTTTTAAACTTGTTACATTATACAATTTAACTCATAATATTAGTGGTTCAATGGGTGATGTTGCAGCTTCTTTAAATGAAGGACTTACTTTCTATCAAAAGTTTAATGCTAGTAAACTTAATTATATTATCGCAAGTAAAGACGATATTAAAGAAATAATAAACTCTCCTTGGGACGGGTTAACAATTAAACCTATTTATCCTAAAGCAAAGATTATTATTTTTGCAAGATGGACTGGAGAAGTTGTAGATACCAAAGAACATGTTAAGCTTTGGAAAGAGAATAAAGAAAATTATTCTACCGAGTACGTTACCTTTCGTTAGCACTTCTAATAAACTAGTTGAACAACTAGTAGATGAACTTGAAAGTGGAAATGAATCGTTTGTATTAAATACGATAAACAAACTTCGTGAAAATCTTCACTATTTAGAAAGTTTCTCTAATATACCAATGGAAACAGCAGCTATGAAAAATTATATAGCTAGCTACCCTGCTGGAAAACAAAGCGGCTCTGGTAGTGGAGATATTGTTTTAGGTCTCAATAGAAGTAACGATAACTTCCAACTACAACTTAATTTAGAACAATTATAACTTAGAAAACATGAAAGGATAGACATGAGAAAAAAAGATCATATACGTCTAGCTCTTGCTGACAAAACGACTTTAACTAGTTTAGATGCATACGCTATTGACTATAATAGTGTGCCACGTTTTGGACTGGATACTCTAGATACATCTACTACTATTTGTAATAAAAAATGGCAATTTCCTTTCTTTATCAACGCGATAACTGCCGGTGGTGAAGAATGTAATAAAATAAATCAGGATTTTATGGAAAGTTAGTAAAGCTTGTGGAATAGAATTTTTCCCAGGTTCATACTCTCCTGCTTTAAAAGATAAAAATGATGAAGCGGCATATCCAAAAGGATATTCAATAAATCTTGGTCTTGATAAAGATCCTAATCTTATTTTAGATGCTATTGAAAAGACAAAAGCTCAATACATTCAACTTCATACAAATCCACTTCAAGAGATTGTAATGCCTGAAGGTGACCATAATTTTGAATCATGGCTTTCTACACTGACTGAAGTTAGTAAGAAGTCCCCTATTCCAGTGATTCTAAAAGAAACTGGTTTTGGGATGAATGAAGAAACAATTAAATTAGCCATCGACCTGAATCTAGCTGCAGTTGATGTCAGTGGAATGGGTGGAACTAATTTTGCCCGTATAGAAAATGGTAGAAGAGAAGATAAATCTACATATCTAGAAAATATCGGCTATACTACAGCTGAAAGCTTAGAATTTGCCGCACCATATAGAGATAAAATAGATATTATCGCAAGTGGAGGAATTCGTAATCCACTTGATGTAGTAAAATGCTTAGCATTAGGTGCAAAAGCAGTTGGAGTTTCTAAAACTTTCTTAGAAATTCTTGTTAATGATGGTAAAGAAGCATTAATAGATGAAATAGAAAAATGGAAAAAAGAATTAAAATTTTTAATGATTCTTATGAATGCTAAAAATATAGATGAACTATATGGAAAAATAAGAAAAATAGATAATATATAAAATAAAACCAGAATCGGTTCTATAGTTAGTATAGAACAAATTCTGGTTTATTTATTTTTCTCTAATGTCGCTATTCTTTCAATTGCTTTTTTCAAATCATCTTTCATCTCATTAATTTGAGTTTTATTTTTTTGATTTTCCGCAATTAAATACCAACAAGAAATCAATAACATTACATTTAAACAGATTATCGCAAACATAGTCTCTCCTAATAGATTTTTATTTAAATAAGAATATCATATTTAAATTAATATTACAACCATAAAAAAAACCTCATCAAGTGACGAGGTTTTAATTTTCTTAAATAAATCTAAAAAGAGGGAAAATTTTAGATTTTATTAATCAATTGTGTATTAATTACCAATTATTAATATTTACGTTTTCTAGCCGCTTCAGATTTTTTCTTACGACGAACGCTTGGTTTTTCATAAAATTCGCGTTTACGAACTTCTTGGATAGTTCCATTTTTAGAAACAGCACGTTTGAAACGACGTAGTGCATCTTCTAATGTTTCATTTTTACGAACTACAGTTTTTGACATTGGATTTCCCTCCCTCCGATACTACAAAATCTAAATTAATATTGATTAAATGCTTATAAACAAAATAAATACAAAACATTTAATACTGTTTAAATTGTCCTGTGAACAATCTACTTACATATTGTATTATATTATCTAGTACTTGTCAACCTATATAAATAATTTATTATTACTTTTTTTGGGATTTTTATTAAAGTATTCTCTTTATTTGATAATACATAGAAAGTTTAAAGTTATAGTAAACAACTTTTTTCATTAAGTATAAATTATTATTTGAAAATTAATTATTTTCTAACCATTCATTAAATTCTTCTATAAATTTAGCATAACTAGCTTTATTTTGGAAACTTGGTATTTGCGCTAAGAATACTTGATTTGGTAATCTAGTTTGACCTTTTTTAGTAATTAATATAATAGCCTTTTGTTGAGATACATTTTTAAACATTTCATCAGGTAAAGTAATAACTGCATTTAGATTAATATCTTCTTCTAAATACTTCTTGAAGTTATCTTCTAACTCTAGTACTTTTTTAGGTATTACTAATATTCCTACCCCATTTCTCATCAAGGTAATTTGCTGCTTGCTCAATAAATAACAATGCATTTAAACTATATCCATCCGTACTGCATAGTTTGTAGTTTAAACTATTATCTTCATCAGCATAATACCCAAAAGGAACATCACTAATTACTATATCTTGTTTTTTAATATTTAATGGCTTAAGTGCATCTTGGTTAATTATTTCAACATTAGTTTCTAATAAATTAAAAATATTTTGTTGTAATCTCACATAGTTACTATCAACATCAACAGAAGTTATCTCTTTTTCACCTTTTACTAATGCAGCAATATTAATTAATAAACTACCACTTCCACTAGCTAAATCAGTTATAGAAACTTTCTTATCTCCATAGATACATTCTATTAAGTGACTTATATACATCGTGATTACTTCAGGAGTAATATCATAGCTTGGATTATTTAATTCTTTTAAAGCTTTTAACAGCAGGAATTGATAAACTTTTTCTAATTGTTTCTTTTATCATAGTTATCTACTATATCAAAAATAATCATCATCGTTTTCTAATGTTAAATACTTTATTAATCCTTCGAAATATAAACCCTCACTTTTTATTTCTTCTACTTCTTTATCTATTTTAAAAAATAATTTCTCTAAATCTGACATAGTTCCTCCTATTTAGCTATTCTTTATTAATTCTATAAAATACTTATTTATTATAACACGAATAGATGAATAATCAATATTTTTAGTTATTGTATTCAACTATAAAAAGACGATATTTCTATCGCCTTCTTTATTTTATAATTTCTTAATTAATCGCTTTTGAGTTTTATCGCATACATAGCCAATACTTTCATAGAACTTATGCGCATCTATGCGTCGAACATTTGAGTTAAGTCTAATATAACTAATATTATTCTTCAAAGCATAATCCTCTATAGAGCTCATAAGTTTTTTTCCTATTCCTTGCCCTTGAAAATTAGAATCCACTGCTAATCCAAGTATATTTAAACCAGTATCCATATACAAACTTTCATAGAGTTCAGCATGAACAAAACCAATAATTTTTACTTGTTTGTTCATTTTCAAAGCCTATTATAATATGATGTTTATTGTCATTAGTCAATTTTCTTATTTGTTTTTTTACAATATCTAAATTGACATCATATCCTAATTCAAAGTTACTAATACTTTGAATTTCTTGGGCATCAAATATAGTAATATTCCTTAGCATTTTTCTTACCTAAAACAATTACTTTAGATACTTCTATTAACGCTTGTTTTACTAAATCAAATTCACGTGTGCGAAGTGTTCTCATATCAAGAATTAATTCATTATCTTTAATACGTGTAATTATTGGAATCTCCACTTCTAATAAGCGACGCTCTAATTCTGTAGCACTTAATCTAGGGTGTTCTAATTTTATTACAATACTTTCTAAAGTAGCTTGCTGGATAACTTCCTCCACCTACTTCGGCTTTATCTTCAGCTATAGTAATTTTGAAATTTAAATCACTAAGTTTAGTTTTTAATACATCGGCTTTCCCAAATAGGCGTTCTTTTGATAATGAAATCATATGTAGTGTTGGAATATGCTCCAATGCTTCTTTTTCATCTAGATATAATTTTCAATGTTGCTTCTAAAGCAGCTAACGTCATCTTGTCAACACGTAAAGTACGAGTAAGTTGGTTTTTTTTCATTTTATCAATGTATTCTTTTTTACCAACTATTATTCCTGCTTGTGGTCCACCTAATAGTTTATCTCCACTAAATGTTACAATATCTATTCCGCTATCTAATACTTCTTTAACAGTAGGTTCATAAGGTAGTCCATATTTAGTAAAGTCTATGAACTGTCCACTTCCTAAATCATTTATTGATACTATTTCATTTTCACGAGCAAGATATGATATTTCTTCATTAGACACATCTTTAGTAAATCCTAAGATTTTATAGTTACTAGTATGAACTTTTAATAATGCACCAGTATTGTCATTAATGGCATTTTCATAATCTTTTAAGTGTGTTTTGTTAGTAGTACCTACTTCAACAGGTGTTCCACCACTTAATTTAATAATCTCAGGTATTCTAAAAGCACCACCTATTTCTACTAATTCACCACGAGATACGACAATTTCTTTATCTTTAACTAATGTATTTAAAGTTAACATTACTGCCGCAGCATTGTTATTAACTACAAGGACATCTTCTGCACCTGTTAATTTTTTGATAATATCGATTAGGTGAACATATCTGCTACCACGTTTTTTATTATCAATATCAAACTCAAGGTTTGAATAATTAAAAGCTACACTTTCAATATTTTCTTTAATTTTTTGGCTTAATAAACTACGACCAAGGTTAGTGTGTAGTATAGTTCCTGTTGCATTAATTACTCTTCGTAGAGAATTTTTATCTTCTTTTTCTACTTTTTTAGAAACTTCACTTACTATAATCTCTAGACTTGGTACTTCAGTTAACTCTTCATTTAAGATAGCTTGCTTAACTTCTTCTATATGACTTTTTATTGCTGATTTAACAGCTACTTCATTATATGCTTCTATAAGATCTTGAATTTCATCTAATAATAATATTTATTAATCGCTGGAATTTTTGATAATAATTGTCTTGTCATATCGTTTCTCCTAAATTTCCTTAGCAATTGATTTAATTGCCTTAATAGCATAATCTACTTCTTCTTCTGTATTCATACTTGAAAAAGAAAATCTAACAATACCTTGTTCTTGTGTTCCTAATACTTCATGCATTAACGGCGCACAATGAGCTCCTGGTCTAACAGCAATATCATATTCTTCTGCAAGAACATCCGCTACATCCGATGCTGATATCCCTTTAAAGTTTAATGCAACTACCGCTGTTCTATCTTTTGTAAAATCTCCATAAAATTCTAAGCACTCTAAGTATTTTAATTCATTATAAAACTTATTCGCAAAGTCTATTTGTTTTTTATAAAGATTATCTATACCGTGTTTATTAATATATTTTACACCTTCATGTAACCCTAAAATTCCAGAAGTATTAAGTGTTCCCGCTTCTAAACGTAGCGGATACTCTCCAGGATGAACTTTATCGAAAGTTCTTACTCCACTACCTCCAACTTTATATCTTCTAATTTCAGGATCTTTTAATCTTACGCAAAGCCCACCTATTCCTTGAGGCCCGTATAAACTTTTATGTCCTGTAAAACATAAAACATCAACACCTAATTTTTCTACATCAATCGGTACTACTCCTGCTGTTTGAGAGGCATCTACTACCGAAATAAGGTTATGTTTTTTACAAATAGCTACTACTTTTTCTAAATCTACTATATTACCAGTAACATTAGAACTGTGTGTTATTGCGATCATCTTTGTATTTGGTTGAATAGCTTTTTCTAAATCAGCATAATCAATCATTCCTGTTTTATCGCCTTTTACGACAGTATATTCACAACCAATAGTCTCATGAGCAAGGTAAATTGGTCTTAATACAGAATTATGCTCCATAGATGTAGTAATTACATGATCTCCTTTATTTAAAAGCCCTAATATAGCAATATTTAAACTTTCTGTTGAATTATTTGTAAACACTAATCTATCTTCTTCTTTTAAACCAAAGAATTTAGCTATATCACTTCGTGCCATAAATACTTCTCTAAAAGCATTATTTGCTTCGTAATAGCTACCACGAGAGGCATTAGCATACTTAGCCGAAGCTAGTACTTCATATACCTTGTCAGCAACTTCTTTTGGTTTTTTTAGAGATGTTGCCCCATAATCAAAATAATAACTCATATTCTACTTTGTTGAATTAAACTTATTAATTCAACGCTCCCTCCTTTTATTTATTCTTAACTAAAACTCGGTAATTCTCTACTCTTCGAGTTATCCCTAGTTTATCAATATATTCTAAAATTGCCATAGAATATTTTCTACTTGATCCAGTAATATCACGGAACTCTGCAAGTGTCATTTTTTCAGCATTTTCAAAGTGCTCATTTACTTTTTCTATTGCTTTCGTCAGTACATCACGGTGTAATACTAAATCAGCATCCAGTCTTATAATTGTATTATCTACTAATGAGTCTAGTAGTTCTACACTAGCTTTCACACCGTTAGTTAGTTCTTTTATTGTAGGTGGTGTAAATCCACCGTTTAATAATTCTTTTTCTATTCTTGCTTTCTCAGCTAATTGTTTCTTATCGTAATTAACGACAAAATCTTTTTCGGCAACTAAGTTACCTTCTAAGCGCACTTCATTATTTTTAATAAATAATTCTATTAATTCTAATACTTCTTTTTGAGAAAGTTTAAATTTAGAAATTATTTCTACCTTAGGTATTCCTACTTTTAATTTATAACGTTTATGATAATCTAAAAGTAATTTTTTAAGTTTTTCTAGTACCTCATCATATTTTTTCTTGTGGATATACCCCAGTTTTGTTTCAAAAATATCACCACTAGTTACTAACTCACCTAATTCTGTCACTGCTTCTCCTTCAGGAAGTTGAAGGTCTTTAATAATATCATTTTTTGATACTATATAATTTGTATGTGATAATAAATAATTTTTAATTAAATCTCTAGAATTACCTTCTAGTTGAACTTTTAATTTTTCTAAAATTTCTTCATTAAATCTACTATGTTTTTTAGGACTAGCATCTAAAATTACACCGCCACCTATTGTTACCATAGGTGAATAAGTACGTATTATAAACTTGTCATAATTTTTTACTGCTATTTCTTCTTCTAAACGAAGTTGAACAAAGCCACTTTCACCAGGTTTAATTGATTCAGTTCCTAAAGGTACAACCCTAGCCATAACTTCTACAGTACCTACATAGATTCTAACTCTGTCCCAAAGTTCAAGATTAGCTCTATCATCATTGATTAGTTTAATTTCACTATCAAGCATGTAAGTTTTAACTAAACTACCTGCAGTCGCTAAAGTATCCCCACGTTTTACATCATCAAACTTGATATTAGATAAATTTATCGCTGTTCTTTGTCCTGCATATGCTTTATCTACATCTTGCGAGTGAACCTGAATATTTCTAACTTTTGCTTTTACTTCTTTTGGATAAATAACTAATTCATCTCCAACACTAATACTACCTTCTGTTAATGTTCCTGTTACAACAGTACCAAACCCTTTAACTTGGAATGAACGGTCAACATTAAGACGTGCATTTTTTTCAATATTTTTCGCCTCAATATCTTCAGTTTTTTTATCGATAGTATCTAGTAAGACATCTATTCCTTTTCTACTAATTGAATCTACTTCTATTATCGGTGCATTTTCTAATGCACTTCCTTTTGTAAACTCTCTGATATCCTCTTTTACTAATTCTCTATATTCCTCTTCTACAAGGTCTATTTTAGTCATTACAATAATATAGTTTTCTATACCTAGTAAAGTAAGAATATCGATATGCTCTTTTGTTTGCGGCATAATTCCTTCTCTTGAATCAACTAGTAATAATACTAGATTAATACCACTTACACCTGCAAGCATATTTTTTATAAACTTCTCATGTCCAGGAACATCTACAACTCCGCATCTTTTTCCACTTGGAAGATCAAAATAAGCAAATCCAAGATTTATAGACATCCCTCTTTCCTTTTCTTCTTGTGTAGTATCAGTTTCTATACCACTTAATGCTTTTATTAACGTTGTTTTTCCGTGGTCAATATGACCAGCTGTTCCTATTATTACGTTATTATTCATACAATTCCACCTTTATTTTTTTAAGAGCAGAGATTTTATATTAGTTTTTTCTAATTATATTTTCAAATCTCTACTCTCAAAAAACTATTTTAATTTATAATCTTCTAACTCTGTAACTATTCTCTTAATTCCGGCTTTTCTTGAATAGTACAATCCTTTATATTCTATCTGCTCATCTACTAACATTTTAACAAGAGAATCAAATTTATTCCAAGCGATTTTTAACATAAAACCGCATCCAGCAGATATAGATGGATGCGTCGGAATAAGTGAGGCCTCTATTCCTCTTTCTGCACAAATATTTTCTGCTTTAATAGAATCGTGTGTACTATTAAATACTACTAAACCTTCTTCTATCATATTACCTCCTATGGTTGAATAATTTTGTTAGCTTTTCTCATATCTTCTACAATAAAATACATATTTGTTGGATTACCAACAGCTAAATCTATTTTATTGTAATCAATACAAGCACCACAACAAACTATTTCAACACCATTATTTTCTAATTCTTTTAATTCGTTTAGTACATGGCTACGCTCTTTATCTACTAGAATAGATCCATCATTGTAGAATATTATTTTTTTAGGTAAAACTTCTTGTTCGCTTAAAGCATAAAGATACCCTTTTATTAGTCTTTTCCCTAATTCTTCACTACCATGTCCCATTTGTTTTTTATTAATAACCACTATATAGCTATCATCTTTAACAGCTACGACTGATTCTTCTTTTTCAGTTTCTTCTCTAGTAATAATTACTTTGAAACCTTCCTCTATATCTGAAACTTCAAAAGTGTAGTTATTTTTTTCGGCGAATTTTCTTAAGCTCTCTACACTGCCTTCTGTTCTTACAAGTATAGTAACTTTTGTTTCTTCTTCTAAAGTTCTTTTTGCTTGAGTAACAGGAACCACACATTTATCGCTTAATGTATCGATTACAACACTGTCTTCTACATTACCTTTTTTTATTGTTACAATATATTTAGTTTTTGATTCTTCTACAACTGAGAATTCATAACCTAATTGATTTGCCATTTTTTCTAAATTTTGAGTAGCTACAAAATTATCAACTATTGTTTCTACAACATCATTATCAACTAATAATTTTTTTGTTTGAATAACTGGTAATGGACAAGCTAATCCTTGTGCGTCTAATGTTTCTTTTTTCATACTTAAATCTCTCCTTTGATTTATTCCTTAATTATGTTATTTTACAATAACTGCTTTTTCTTGTTTAGGTATTACTTTACCTACAATAGCACTTTTTATTTCTAATGTATTTAATTTTTCTAATAATTCAGTTGCTTCACTTTCTGGAACACTGATTAATAATCCTCCAGAAGTTTGAGGATCATACATTATTTCTTCTAGTGCGAAATCTTTTATCTGATATTCAACATTAGGTTCAACATGAGTTCTGTTTAATTGCCCACCTGCAGTAATTATAAATTCATTAGCACATTTATAAGCTTCTTCTATATATGGGATATCTTTAGCCCATACTTCAGCAGAACTTTTTCCATCAAGCATTTCTACTAAATGTCCCTAGGAAGCCAAAACCTGTAATATCAGTACAGCTGTTCACATTAAAATCTTTCATCATTTCAGCTGAATATTTGTTTAATGTTGTCATTTGTTTTACACTTTGAGAAAAAGCTTCTTCTGAGCATTCTTTTACCATGTGTGCGGTATTTATAATACTTACTCCAAGTGGTTTTGTAACTATTAATAAATCTCCTTCTTTACAATTGTTATTTTGTAAAATTTTATCAGGATGAACTATTCCTGTTACTGATAAACCATATTTAGGGGTAGCGTCATGTATAGAGTGTCCTCCAGCAAGAACTCCTCCAGCTTCGTGCACTTTTTCTGCCCCACCTTTAAGTATTTGATGTAAAATTTCTAAATCCATATTTTCTGGAAAAGCTACAATATTTAAAGCAGAAATAACTTCTCCACCCATTGCATAAACATCACTTAAAGCATTTGTTGCAGCTATTTGCCCGTAAAGATACGGATCATTTATCATTGTTGTAAAAAAGTCTAATGTTTGTATAATCGCTTTATCATCTGTAATTTTATACACTGCTGCATCATCAGACGATTCATAGCCTACTATTAAATTTTTATCTTCTTTTTTTGGAAGATCTTTCAAAATATCAGATAAGGCTCCCCGGCCCAATTTTAGAGTTTCATCCTCCACATACTATCATGTTCATTTTCTTTTCTGACATATTTACCTCCTAAACTAATACATAATATAATTATACTATCTTATAGTCAATTTTAAAAGTATTATTTAGTTATTTAGTATAAATAAAAAAGACTAACATATTATTTATATGCTAGTCTTTTCAATTATCTATATTAATTTTTTATTAATATCTTTTTCCATCAATGTAAACTGAAGGAATTGGTGTTACCCCTTGGAATGAACCACTGTGATTTTGGTGTTGAACAACAGATACTACTCCATTTGAAATAGTTACACCTACACCAACTTCTGATGCTGATTTAGATAATAATGTATTTCTGTGACCATATGGGTATGCTTTTACTACGTTATTGATTTCTTTATATAAGATATCTAATAATCTTTGAGCTACTTGGTCTGGAGTTCCATTATTATTACTTACTGCAACATTGTATAAGATTTTGTTAGGAGTTGAATATCCTGCTCTTGCTGCTGCACTTCTTTCACGTGAACCTTTAGCTCCGTGGATGTTTCCATCGATTGGTAATCTTAGTACTTCTGCACTACGATATTTTGTTGAAGCATTTAATGCTGAATTTTGGCTTAAAGGTGCTAAATTATTCATTGCACGTAATTTATTTACTTTAGCTAAGTAAGCTAATCTAATTTGTTCTTCACGTGATCCAGATGTTGGAGTTGCTACTGTTGTAGTTTGTTTTTTAGCAGTTGTTGTTGCTGCTTGTTTTTGAACTGAAGTTGCTTTTGCTACTGAAGCTTGTTTTTCCGAAACTTTAGCTGCTGATTTAGTTGCTGTTGTAGTTACTGGTGTTGCAGCTGCCGCTTGTTTTTTAGCTACTGCTGTTGCTACTGCTTTTGTTGTTGCTTGATTTTTAGTTGCAGCTGTTTGTGTTGAAGCCGCCGCTTGTTTTTTAGCTACTGCTGTTGCCACTGCTTTTGTTGTGGCTTGATTACTTGTTGTTGCTGCTTTAGCTACATTTGTTTTTTGTGTTGCTGTTCCCGCACTTCTAAATCCAGTTGTTCCTGTAGTTTGTTTTGAAGTAGCTGTATTTGCTTTAGCTACTGATTTTTGTGCTGCTACTGCCGTGTTAGTTACATTTGTTTTTTGTGCAGTTGCAGCTGTGTTTACCACATTTGTTTTTTGAGTTGTTGTTGCTGCTTTAGCTACATTTGTTTTTTGAGCTGCTGTTCCTGCACTTCTAAACCCAGTTGTCCCTGTAGCTTTTTTAGAGTTCGCTACTGCTGGAGCTGTTGTTGCTTGAGTATTAGCTGTTACTGCAGTTGTTGGAGCTGTTGTTGCTGCGGCATTTGCTGCCGGAGCTGGTACAACTTGTGTTGCTGGCGCTTCTACAACCGATCTTGTCGTTGTATTAGCTGCTGCATTCGCTGCGGCATTTGCTGCTGCAGCTGCGGCTGCCGCTGCTGTCTCTTCTTCTGCTCTTTTAGCTTCTTCTGCTTTTTTAGCCTCTTCTGCTTTTTTAGCTTCTTCTGCCTTTTTAGCTTCTTCTGCTTTTTTGTTTTCTTCTGCTTTTCTAGCTTCTTCTTTCTTAGCTTCAGTTTCTTTTGCAGCGTCTTCTAATTTATCTTTAATTTCTTTATTATCTTCTTGACGTGCTGTTAATTCTTCTGTATCCACATCATATTTAACTGTGATTTCAAACTTATGTCCATTAACTGTTGTTGTTGTTTTAATAGATTGTTTTTTTACAGTTGTATTTGGTAATTTTTTTACAGTTTCATTTGGTCTATTAATATCTAATTCTAATTCAACCACTTCTCCTGCTTTTATTAAATCTCTTTTTACAGTAAATTCTGATTTTCCATCTACTACTATTCTTGCCACTACATTTGATACGTCCTTATCAGAAACTAATTTTGCGTAGTAATGACCATCTTTTTCATAAACACTAACTTTAACTTCTTTTGCATTTACATCTACTGCAGCATTTTTTACTTCTACTGCATTTGCTGGTACAGATGTAACACCTGTTAAAAGCACTAAACCAGTTAGCACTTTACTAGTAACTTTTAATGCATCTTTATTCATCTTACTATTTTCTCCTACTCTTTCTATATTTTTCTTGAACTTCCTCTTTATTATAAGGTGTATTTTTCCTCAATTCAATAGAATCCCCTACTTTGTAATACAAATTAAACTTTGTAATATATTTGAAATATACGGCTTAATTTTGAAATATATATGTCAAATTTCTACTTTTAACTATTTAGTTTAAGTCGATAAATGTTAACAAATCACCTTTCCCCTAAATTTATTATTATTTATTGGATATTAATTTTTCTCTTAAATATTTATTAACTATTATAAAAAAATAAATTTAAATTTATATTTAAAGTAAATTTAAGTTTCACTAAATATAATGTAAGCATAACTAGTAAATAGTTATAAACTTCATAAACTTTCCTTTTTCTATAAAAAGGCCGAGACGAATGTTCTCGGTTCTTTTTTTGTTTAAACAATAAAAACCCTCATACAATCAACTTTCTTTTTTTTAGTTTTTTTACGAACATTTCGTGGTAAATACTTTTTTTGATAGTAGATACTTTTATTAATCTTTTTTTATTAGTAGTGTGTATTAAAAAAATTTTTTTGGGGAAAAAAATACTTTTTTTTACATTTTTTTACTAAAAAAATACCATTAAAAATAAAAAAATCAATCTATAATTTTTCAATTATAAATTGATTTATTCTATAAATATTATTCCATTATTTTTTTAATACTATGTGGAATCATAATTACCTCTGGTAATAAGTCTTCAGGCTGATAACTAGGATCAATACATTTTTTCCAATATTCAATATGTTTCTTATCAATGTCATGTTCTGATGTCTCCACACTCTCGGCACCTTCCCCTTGTATTGAATACCAATACAGATACTCATCTTCACCCTGCTTCTCTCTAAAAGATTGTTTCGACATACATCTTTTCTCGCTCTAAAGTAAGTAAAACACCTTCCATATTATCATTCAAAAACTTTAACCACTCATCAACAACTGAGCTCATCCCTGGTTTCACTTTAAATCTTGTTAACTCAACTTGCATATTTTATATCCTCTATTTATCCTCATAAATATCTTCTTCTAGAATTTTACTTTGTTTAATATTAATTTCCCCTTCATCATTTATAACAACAATATTTAATTTCCCTCCATAGACGCAACCTCCATCAATATTTATTCTATTATCTCTAATATCATAATAAGGTTCTTTTAAAACTGGAGTGTGCCCATGAAAAATTTTCTTATTATATTTTTCTGTACTACTTAAATATGGTTCTCTCATCCATACTAAATCACGATGTATTTGATTCCAAAATCCCTTAGAAAAATCTACACCTGCATGAACAAAATAATAATCCTTACCTTCATATCTTGTTGGTAAATTTTTTAACCAAGTTCTTAATGCTTTGAAATCTTGGGCAAATAGTTTAAAATACTTTCTTCTATTTTCTTTAGTAGCCTCTGGATAAAATGATTGTAATGTTGTTAAACCACTATTTCTAAAATAGTGATCTTGTCGAACCTCCTCTTGTTCTGTGTACCTCGCCTCTTTTATAGCTAGATTAAACATATCTTCATGGTTACCTAGCAAAACAATATGATGTGAATAATTTTTTTGTAGATTGTAAAAATACTCCCAAACCAATTTTGTATTTTTTCCTCTATCACACATATCACCAAGACATATAAGTTTATCAAGTTCAGGATTAAAATTAACTTCGTCTAATAATTTTTTCATAGTATAGAAACTACCATGTATGTCAGAAATAATAATATTTCTCATAAAAACACCTTCTTAACTGGAATCATTATTTGTATTTATTTTATTTAAAGAGCACTTTTTTAGTTATGACTTACCTTTGTCTCCAATATCTTTTTGATACCAGACTACATCCCACCAGCGGTCAAATTTATAACCAACTTTTTCAAAATGTGCTACTTTTCTAAATCCTCTTTTTTCATGAAAAGAGATACTACCTTCATCAGGGTAAGCTATACAAGAAGTTAAATGATAAATTTCTCTATTTAATAGTTCTCTTTCTAAATTAGAATATAGGGTTTCTCCTACCCCTTTACCTCTAGCTTCTTTAGCTAAATAAATAGTTATCTCTGCAGTCCACTTATACGCATCTTTAGGATAAAATTCACCTGCATAAGCATAACCTAAAATTTTATTATCTTTCCTCAGCTACTAAAAATGGGATAGTTTTGGATTATTTTAGCTATTTTTTCTTCAAATTCATATATACTTGGTACACTATAATCAAAAGTTATAGCCGTTTCTTCGACATATGGCTTATAAATTTCGACTAAATATTTCGCATCTTCTAATGCTACACTCCTTACCTTTATCATTTTTATCACCTACTACTTTACAATATTTTATAAGTGTTCTTTTTTTATTTTTTCTAATAAGGCTTCGCAACCTTTTACCACATCTTTATATGTTTTCTCAAAGTCTCCTGTATACCATGGATCATCTATTATTCTATCTTCATTCGCATATTCTAATAGTTTTTTTATCTCTCCTGTTGGTCTTCCATCTACAAATCTAATTATATTCTCTATATTACTATTATCCATACCAACAATATAATCAGCTTCCAAATCACTATCTTTTAGAATTCTTGAATACATCCCTTCCACACTAATGCCTACTTCTAATAGTTTATCTCTAGTTCCATAGTGTACAGGATTCCCATGTTCCCAACTGCTTGTTGCAGCTGAGTCAATTTCTATTTTATCTGTAAGACCTTCTTTTTCTACCATATCACGAAAAACTGCTTCCGCCATAGGAGAACGACAAATATTACCTAAACAAACAAATAACACTTTAACCATACTCAACCTCTTTTTTAAAAAATATACAAAATAATTATATCACAGCTGAGCATAAGTTGAAAATATTAAAATAAATATATACTGTTATATTATTATAAAAAAAGATTATAATATATTTTATAAAATCTTATTCTATTTATTCAGTTCACATGATATAATATAGGAAAAGTTTGTGTTAAGGAGATATTTATGGAAAATAATTTGCTTTGTTTTAAAAATACACCTAAAATTACAGCGTTATCCATTCCAAGAGAGTATCGCGATGGTTATACTAATAAAGAAGATGTATGGATAAAACTTATCACTTTATCAGGAGAATTAAAACTAATATTTCTTAATAAACATTTAGAAGTTGAACAAGAAATTAAGTGCAATTCTACAAATAATACATACTTAGTTAATCCTAGTTCTACATTTAGAATAACTCCAAAATCTAATGATTTAGAATTTATTTTGGAATATTATTGTGAAGCGCAGGATTATTTTTCAAATAAATACAATCTTTCTCCTGCACATGAAGAAGTAGTTTCAGCAGTGAAACATATACCCCCGTGCAAGGCATTGGATTTAGGGGCTGGGCAAGGTAGAAATACGTTATATCTATCTTCTATAGGATTTGATGTAAGTGCTGTTGATAACAATGCTCTTTTTCCTTCAAGAGCTATCCAATATATCTTTAGAAGAAAATCTTAATTTGAACGTCTATAAACATGATATTAATCAAGCTAATATAAAGAGTGACTTTGATTTTATTTTTGCTACAGATGTATTTATGTATCTGAACCCTACTAGAATTTCTAGTATTATACGAAATATGCAAAATCATACAACTATTGGAGGGTATAATCTAATTGTTAGCTCTCTTTTAGTTACTGGCCAAGCATTAGCTGCACCATTCCCTTTTTCATTTATACAAAATGAACTTAGGGAATACTATAATGATTGGAAGATAATTCAGTATTCCGAACATACAAAACCAACAAAATATTTTTCATACCCTCATGTAGTTCTTTTAGCAAAAAAAATATCAGATTAAAAATAGAAAGAAAATAAATAAAACTTCAAAGGTTTAGTTATCTTTGAAGTTTTTTTTATTATCATTATTGAATTTTTATTATATTTATGTGTTTTCTTTAACAAAATCAACGATATATTTTGTTGCTTCTTCTTGTTGAGCTCCTCTAAATCCATGACCAGCACCTTGAATTTCTTTTAAAACTGCATTTGGAAATATTTCTACAGCTTTTCTAGAATAACTTATTGGTGCTGTTGTGTCATTTGTACCATGTACAATAAGCACTTTCCCATCATAGTTTTTAATATCCTGGTAAACGTCATAGTCTAATGATTTTTCAAAATAAGCTCGTCCTACTTCACTACCTCTATGATTATAAACTTCTGGTATATCAGAAGTTGATTTAAATAATTCACGTGCATCATCAAATAAAATAAATGCTGGAAATACCAAAATTAATCCTTTTATATCTCCTTTTAACTTAGCAGCTTCAATAGTTGAGACTACTCCGCCTTGACTTTGTCCTAATAAAAATATCTTACTTTGATCTACATAACTTTGACTTTTAAGTTTACTTATTACTACATCTAAATCATCAACTTCTGTAAATACTGACATATTTAATGTATCATTACCACTTCTACTATTTTTATTACCACCCATAAAATCAAAAGAATATACTACATACCCTGCTTTTGCAAGACTTTGGGCATAAAAATCACCACGCTCTGCTAATCCTCCAAAACCATGAGAAATTATTACCGTCGGTAGTTTTTGATCTTTATAATTTTTTGGAGCTGTGATATACCCATATATTTTTTTGCCTTGACCTTCAGAATATAGTTCTTCTTTTACTAAGTTACTAGTATCAATATTCGAAGTATTAGTAGAAGATGATTCTATAAGCCCATTCTCTTTAGGTACACTTTTATTTTTTACTCCAAAGTATACTCCTACTACCAAAATACATACTACTGCAGCTATTATTACTTTCTTTACTATAATATATTCCTTCTTTCTTTAAATCTCTAGAAATTATCTTTTATACTTCTATAACTTAATTATATTTCCTTAATTTTAAAATTATAACTTTTAATACAAATAAAAACAAGTGTGTCGACTTGTTGTTTATTTTTTAATTAGCTGTAATTCATTTTTTTATTTACACATGGTATAATTATAGAAAAACTTTATATTTAAGGAGAATCACATGCAAAATAACCTTGTCTGTTATAAACGTATGCCTAATTGGACTGCTAGTACATTACCTAAAGGCTTTAGAAATAAGCATAATACTCGTGCTGGAGTATGGGCTAAACTTACTATATTAAGAGGAGAATTATTATATACTTCTCTAACTGAAGATAATCAAATTATTGAAGAATTTACTTTTACACCAGAAAGTAATATTCCTTTTGTTGAACCAAGAGCATGGCATCGTGTTACTCCATTGACTGATGATTTAGAATGTTATCTTGAATTTTATTGTGAACCAAAGAATTATTTTTCAAATAAGTATGAATTAAATCCTGCACACTCAGAAGTTGTTGAAGCTGTAAGAACTATAAAACCATGTAAAGTTCTTGATTTAGGATGTGGCCAAGGTAGAAATGCACTCTTCTTATCTTTATTAGGCTTTGACGTTACTGCAGTAGATCAAAATATACCTGGTCTTCAATACTTAAAAAATGTTGCAGAGGCTGAAAATCTAGATATAAAGGTTGCTCACTATGATATTAATACCGCTGCAATACAAAATACATATGACTTCATTTCTTCAACAGTCGTTCTAATGTTTTTGAATCCAGAATGCATTGATAATATAATAACAAATATACAAGAACAAACTAATATTGGTGGTTATAACCTTATTGTTTCAGCAATGTCAACAGAAGATGCACCTTGTCCGTTACCATTCCCATTTACACTAAAAGAAAATGAATTAAAAGAATATTATAGAGACTGGGAATTAGTAAAATATAATGAAGATTTTGGACACTTACACAAAACCGATGCTAATGGAAATAGAATTAAACTCAGATTTGCTACAATGTTAGCTAGAAAAGTACAATAATACTTTTAAAAAGATAAAACAAAAAACAGAAGTAGTTAAATTTAAAACTACTTCTGTTTTACCTATACTCAAAAACTATATTTAACTTATTGTTGTTCAAAAAATTGGCGGGAATGTGTGGGAATCGAACCCACCCAAGAGGCTCTTAACCCCTCATACTAGTTTTGAAGACTAGAGAGCACACCAGAACTCATCCACTCCCGTGAACAAGATTTATTATACAATAAATATCAAAAAAAAGCAATAGTAATCAGATTTTTCCAATCAAAATGAGAAAAATCAATCAAATTTACACTTGAAAATATTAACCACTTACTTCTTTTCTATTACCACTTACTTAAAAACTATTAATTTTTACGGTTAAATAGCGTATAATATAATTATAAATTAAAGAAAGGAGACAATATGAAAATTAATATCGAATTAGATTCTACACTTAATGAAATAGAGCTCGTTATAAAAACACCTGACTTAAATAACGATGTTGCCCTCATTAAGGATTTGGTAGAAAAAGCTTTTAACAAAAAAATCAAAAAAATTGTATTTTATAAAGAAGATACCGAGTATTTTTATTCCATTAAATAATATATTATTTTTTTGAAACTGATGACAGTAAAGTTTACGCACATACAAAAGATAATTTCTTTGAAGTCAAGTTCAAGCTTTATGAACTCGAAGATATTATTCCACATCATTATTGTCGAATTTCTAAAAGTGCAATAATTAATATTCGCGCTATTTATGCATTAGAAAAATCTTTTTCCGGTTCGGGTACTGCTTCTTTTTTAAATAGTAAAAAAGAAGTTCATATATCACGACTTTATTATAAAATTTTAAAAGAAAAACTTAGAGAGATGAGGTAACATTTATGAAAAGAACATTTATAGGATTATTTTTTATCCTACTAGCTTGTATGACAATCATAGGAGAATCTAATATTTTCCCACATGGTTCAGTATTTTTAGTAGTATGTACTCTATTTTTTGGATATCTTGCTATAAAAGGTTTAAAAGATTTTGATAGTTTCGGAACTATTTTCCCTTTAGCAATTTTATTCTACTTCTATAATAGACACTACCACTTTACAAATATTTCTAGTTGGAAAATCTTTGTTGTAGCAGCATTATTAAGTATAGGTATATCAATGTTAATTCCTAGAAAAATTAAATACAAAGAATTAAAAAATCCAAGCAAATGGTCTAAATATAAAAAGACTACTAATGGAGTTGATTATGCTAATGTAGTTTTCGGGAGAAAATGTTCAATATATTGATATTAGTAAAATAGATGCATTTTCTTCAAACACAACATTTAGTACAACAACTATCTATTTCGACAGATTGGACACTTATCCAATAAAAGACTTTGTTCTTGATGCATCTATTATATTCGGTGAGTTAAGATTATATATCCCTAAAGAATGGGCTGTTGAAAATGATGTTCAAACAATCTTAGGTAAAGTCTCTGCTCCAATGAAATTACAAAGAAATAATGATACGAGAATAATTATTACAGGAACAGCCATATTTGGTGAAGTAGAGATTATTAGTATATAATTTATAAAAAAATCTGAAAACTAATTGTTTTCAGATTTTTTTTTCTGTTCTCTTTTTTCTACTAGTTTAGATAGATAAATTGATCCTACTGTTAATAAAATTACCAACACTGATGCTATTAAAAATTCTTTACTGTATATGTTCGTAGCTGTTGCTCCAAAGTTCAAGAATACGATTGTCCCTGGAACGATACCTAATACACTGGCAATCATGTATTTAGTTAGGCTGATATTTGTTAAACCATATGCATAATTAATCATATTATAAGGAACTAATGGAATTAGTCTCAATATTACTAAACTTATCATTAATTTATCATCACTAACCCCAAAAATACGTTCATGTTGCTCGGTTTCATTTTTCTTTCTAAATAATTTCTTACCCAGTCACGTCCAAAGCGTCTTGATATAACAAACATTATATAGCAATTTATAGACGCACCCAAAAATGTTAGTAGGCTACCCTCAACAAATCCAAACGCAACCCCTCCTGCTACCGCTAAAATAGGTACTGGAAAGAAAAATACAGGTAATAAAGCAAACATCAGTACATATATAATTGGTGCAAAGAACACCAAAACTTTGAATAAACTCTGTCATATTATTCTCCTTAAATCTACTACTCAAAATATTTTGATATATTTTCTAAAAACTCATGACTAACATATGATGAAATTTTATTAAATGTAAATTCATCCATTAATAACTTAGTACTTTCGCTATATTCACGATAAGCCATTGAGCACCATGTTACCCCTCTTAAACAATTGAAAATTAGATATCTTTCAAAACGCTCTTTATCATAATCTCTGTATTGACTATATTTTTTCAAGAAATCTTCTATTTCTTCTTTTATTAAAATAATATCTGTTTTCCAAAATGTCGTTGTTGGAGCTAAGAAATGTGCTAAATCTTGCTCACACTCCCCAATCAAAGCTTTTTCCCAATCAATAACAAAACTATCTTCCTTACTTTTTCCTATTAAGAAATTTCCTGAGTTAAGCTCTGTATTTATTATACATGGGCTAGCTATTTCATATTCATTTGGTATTAACTCTTTACATTTTGAAAGGAACTTACGAATATATTCACTTACCTTCTTATCTGCTTTATCCCAAGATAAGTATTTATCCGACATATTCTCGCACTCTTCATACATAAGAGCAAATGGATTAGATGCACGAATTAAATTATTCTCTCCAAATTTAGTATTATGAACTTTACTTAGTAAATAAGCAGCAATGTCCATATCAGCGCGATAGTTTAACGCTCTACCGTTTAAAAACTCCATAGTTAAATATTTGTATGGAAGTAATGTAGTATTTGTAACTAAATCATATGGTTTAGGCGTTACACTACTATTTTTTAGAAGTTGTAAAGTTTCATACTCATACTCTATTTGATTTTCTAAGTCCATTTGACTTTTAACATTAATTCTTAAAACTTTTTTCACATTATTATCAGAAAATGTAAAATTAATATTATATTCTCCCGCTCCAAGAAGTTCAATATCACGATATCCTGTTTCGGCTTGTAACAAATCCTCTCTAGTATCAATATCTAATCCTACTTCACCAATATAATAACTTAAGTTCTTATTTTTAATTACTGTTATTAAGTTCTCTAGTACCGTATTATCTCCATAGCTAGGTAAATCAAATACTTCTTTAATAGGCTTTTTCATCCCTATTAAGAAATAGCCCCCATCTTCACTAGGATTTATCACTATATCAACAGTATTTAAATTCTTAAAAGCCATATCTATTATATTTTGAGATAAATTTGCTATGTCAGAACCCAGAAGTATAACTTTGTCACCATCTTCTATTACATCTTTAATAGCGTTATACATCTTATCTCCTAGAGTTTTCACCACGTTGATAAAAAAACTTATCTGCTGGAATTATACTATTCATAAACTCATTATCTCGTTCATTTCCATCATGAAATACAAATAGTTCTTTATTTAAACCAGATAATAATTTATAGTTTTTCTTTAATAATTTTTTTTGTATTTCCACAGCTTGTTTTAGGTTGAACAAAATTATATAATCTAGTGTTTTTGTAGTTCCTTCTTTTGGGAACTCTTGTAAATAATACTATTTTTTCTGTCATTTTATACAAAAAGGGGAGTATTCCTCCCCTTCCTTTCATCTTTTTGATTAGTGATTGTGCCCTGAATGATCATCTTTCTTCTCAGTGCTATTTGAATTTGATCCATGGTTATGACCTGAGTGATCATGGCTCGAATCTGATCCATGATTATGACCTGAGTGGTCATGGCTCGCACCTGATTCTATACCTGGTTCTGCGCAGCAATCTGCAATTTCAAATTTATAATTGAACTCTTTTGTTCCATCTAATGCGTTATAAACATTCTTATACCCTAAATCTATTAATTTTTGAGATACAACTGAAGAGCGATTCCCACTATAACAATATACGTAGATAGGAGTTTCTTTATCTTCAGGTAATAGTGATTGTAAATTATCTAGATTTTTTGAATCTACATTTTTAGCCCCTGCTGCATGTTTTTCTTCATAATCTTTTTTTTCTCTAGCATCTAAGAATACTTTACCAGAATCTTTATCAAGTAATGCATCTTGGAATTTAGAACTATTTAAAGTTGTATATTTTACAAATTCATAGCTATATTCTTTAGTACTTTGAGCTGATAGTAACATCTTTAAATCCTTGTTTTGCTAGTTTTTCAGCAGCCTCTTTTGTTTTATTAGCATCATCACTGTACACAACAACCTTTTTCTCACGCCATGATCTTATTTGCTCTATGCTTTTGTCTATTTCTGATGTAGGTATGTTAATAGCATGTTTTAAATGACCTTCTTTATATGCTGCCTCATCTCGAACATCAATAACAAGATAGTTTTCTTTTTCTTTATCATCTTTTTCGATTTTAGTAAGCTCTTCACCTTTTAAAATTTTTGAATTATCAGATGCTCCAGTCGCTCCTGAGCATCCTGCTAAAGTTAATGATAACACCGCTGCCATACTTACAGCTAAAAATTTATTTTTTTTCATTTAGTTAGTTCCTTTCAACCCTTATTTAAAATAGATAATATATTGTTTTTTTATAAATTAATCTACATAATATCTATATTGTAAACTAAAAAATACTATTTTAGCTAATTATTGATTCTATTTTTTATCTAATATTTAAATTTATATTCTTATCTCTTTACTTCATCATCTAACAGCAAAAACATTTGTATAGCCAAGTTTCGCAACTCATTTACTGGGTGTTTACCTCAGCTATTTATAGACGATGCAAATGAGTTATTAGGTTATAAATACCATTCTAAGATAACATAAGTACTGTAGCCTAAACTAACAACTATTTACCTATTTTTATTTCATAATTTATTTTTTTCTCATATTGTAGATTATATTTCCTCAAACATTATAACAAATATATAAAACCCTTTCAACCCTTGATACAACTGGACTCGGAAATTATTTTTTTATTTTTTATTTTCAAATTAAATAAAAAATACATTGAACCCCTCTCTAATAAACTTGTTCAATGTATTATATTTATTAATATATTTATTTTTTCTTTATGTTTAGAAAAATAATAATATCTTTCGTTATTTTTTATTTAATAGTCTTTTCTAAGAATACTTCAACATTATTCACTTTATAACCGTTATACTCTTTTCTTTTATCATCAAAATGCCACTTTCTATTTACTAAACAAGTTTTCATACCTATTTTTTTGCTGGTTCTATATCGTGAAATAGGGAGTCTCCTATCATTACGGTTTCTTCAGCTTTTATTCCCTCATTTTCTAATACATTTAAAAATGCTTGAGGTTTTGGTTTACTAATATGCACTTCTTCAGAAATATAAACCTTAAATAAATTTTTCTAATTGTAGTTGTTTTTAACTTTTTCTCTTTGTTCATACGATTTTTCCATTTGTTAAAAATTATTAATTTGTAATTACGTGACAATTCTTCTAAAATACTATTTAATTCTTTCATTAGGAGTAATAGCAGATAAAATAAATTCGAATTGCTTTTTATAATAATAATCACAATCTTCTTTTGTAAGTTTTACATTATAATCTGCTAGTGTCGCTATTAATCTTTCATTTCTTAAATCAATTATTTTAAGATCTCCACTATGTATTTTTTTCTACTAGTTCATTGTTAATTCTTTTTATATCTTTTTAAAGAACTCCTCATATGTAGTCAATTTATCATATCCTAAATATTCAAACACCAACTTATTTGATAATTTCCATACACTACTAAAGTCATATAAAGTATTATCTAAATCAAAAATCAGATTTTTTATGTTTTCCACTATTTCACCTCCTAATATCCTCTACTTTAATATTCTTATTTTACAATTAAAAAAAGAAAAATCCAAGAATTACTACTTAGATTTTTCCTTTATTTTACATTTTTAAATTTAGATAGTTACTTTTTATCGGAATACTTTACTGAGGGGCGCGGTTCGTAGACGATAGCGTCATCAGGCACACTATGCTTCACCACTGCATTTGATCCTATTTTTCACATTATTTCCAATTTCTATATTTCCTAAGACTTTGGCTCCTGCACCTATTACGACATTATTTCCAATCGTCGGATGTCTTTTTACTGGATCTAGAGTTGTTCCTCCAAGCGTAGTCCCATGATACATTGTCACATTGTCACCAACTATAGATGTTTCTCCTATAACAACACCCATACCATGATCAATAAATAATCCTTTGCCAATTTGGGCTCCAGGGTGTATTTCTATCCCTGTTATCCTCCTAGCACGCTTCGCTAACATTCTTGCTAGTGTATGTTTTTTCCTTTTATACAGCTTATGTGCCACATAGTGATAATTCAGCGCTTTAATGTGAGGATATGTTAAATAAATCATTAACTTTGATTCTGCAGCAGGATCTTCTCTTAATACTCTATCTAGATTATAACGTAAATTCTCAAAGAATTTCATTATACTTCTACATATGTAACTTCTTCAAAATCAAGCATTGATAAATATTTATCCACTCCATCTGGAAGAATAGTTACAATTTTTTTATCTGGATACTTCGCAGCAACCTTTTTAGCTCCAGCTATCGCTGCTCCTGATGAAATTCCAACTCCTATACCTGTTGTTCTAACAAAATCTTTAGTTGCTTCTATTGCTTCTTCGCTAGATACTGTGTATACTTCATCCATTAGTTCTTTATCAAAGTTTTCTGGAACAAACCCTGTTCCAATACCTTGGATTTTGTGAACTCCACCATGACCTTTACTAATAGCTGGTGATTCTTCTGGTTCTAAAGCAACTGCAAGTACTCCTGGTTTATTTTCTTTTAAGTATTTCGCTACTCCTGAGAAAGTTCCACCTGTACCAACTCCGGCAACAAAAATATCGATATCTGGTACTTGTTCTAAGATTTCTTTACCAGTAGTTTTGTGATGATATGCTGGGTTTGCTGGGTTATCGAATTGACTTAAAGAAATAGCGTTAGGATATTTTCCTCTTAATTTTTCTGCTAATTCAATTGAACCTTTTATACCTAATTCTTTTGGAGTTAATATTAATTGAGCTCCATATGCTTTAATTAGAGTACGACGTTCTAAGCTCATGCTCTCTGGCATTATAATAACTGCTTTTAACCCTAAGATAGAAGCTAGGATTGCTACAGCAATACCTGTGTTCCCACTAGTTGGCTCTACAATTATTGTGTCCTCATTTACTTTACCTTGGCGTTTAGCTTCTTCTAACATTCCAAGAACAGCACGGTCCTTAACACTTCCACCTAGATTATATTTTTCTAATTTCACAAAAATATTTGTGTCGTCTAATTGGTAAATAGGAGTATTTCCTACAAATTTTAATGATGATGCTAACATAATATCGCTCCTTGTTAATTAAGTTTAATTTACAGTAATTATAACACACTATTTTTAAAATTGAAAAAGATTTAGTACTGAATTTTCAGAAAACAATCATTTTTATCCAAACTTATAAATATAATTATCTAATAATGTAGTATTTATATAAAAAAGGAAATCTAGCAGTATTATAATTCTACTAAATTTCCAACTATATTATTCATATCTTCTGGTAATTGTGCAACTACATCAATATTCTTTCTTGTTATTGGGTGTTTAAATTTCAGATTGTAACAATGAAGTGCCTGTCTGTCAATAACTTGTTTATCACCACCATAAAGTTCATCCCCTAAAAGAGGATTCCCACTGAAACTCATATGTACACGTATTTGGTGCGTTCTACCGGTAAAAAGCTTTAACTTAACCAAACTTATATTATTTTTAGAATTATACTTTTCACTCCACACTTGTGTTTTGGCATAATCTCCATCATCTGCAACACATCTAGTGATAATACTATCGGATGCTCTTTTAATATTAGCTTCTATTATTCCATCTTCAACTTTCCCTACAACTAAAGCTAAATAAAACTTATCGATTTCTTCTTTACTAAACAATGCGTGAATATGTCTATGCTTCGCTATTAAAACTAGCCCTGTTGTATTCTTATCAAGTCTAGTTACTATATGAGGAATTGTATTGTAGTGATTTTTTTTGAAATAACCATTAACAATCTCTAATAATGATGAGTCTTCATTATTTCGCGATGGAATTGAAGGTAAATCGGCAGGTTTATTTACTATAAGCAAGTACTCATCTTCATAAATAATATCCAACTTATCTTCAAAAAATCTAACATGTTCACTAAATTCTTCACTAGGTAAAGTTATTTCCACAACATCATTTTTCTTTAATATATATCGAACATTTTCCTCTTTCCCGTTAACTTTAATACTGCCATCATTATCAAACTTTATTCGAGTCAATGTCTTTCTAGATATATTATTTTCTAATAGAAACTCTCGTAATAACTGTTCATTTTCTATTAAATACTTCAATTTTAATTTATTCATTTTCTATAAACGATCTCTTCACTCTTTTCCAGAAACTTACATCATTATATCTAATAAATGATATTTTTTTATCTTTTGCTAATGTTATATATAGTTTTGAAACTGTATCGTAATTAAATGTTCTAAAGTCAACACTTATACGATGGTTATCTAATTTTAATGGTTTAATAATTAACTCATCTTCCTTCGATAATATAATAGAATTCCCTAGTGTTCTGTAGACAAGGTTATTTAATGCAGCTATTTCTGTAATTTGATACAAGTCCATTTGAGGATGGATTACAGCACCACCTAAACTTTATTATAGGCAGTTGATCCTGTTGGAGTACTAATGCAAAGTCCATCTCCTCTGAAGTTTTCAAAGTGTTCCCCATTAATAAATACTTTTGCTGCATAGGTAGATCCACTATGACTGTTTACAGTTATTTCATTTAGAGAATAACAATCTGCTATTAATTTTCCATCTTTACAGTATGCTTTTAATCTCAATAGTGGATATTGTTCAACCTTCGGTTCTAAGGCTAACATGTCAAAAAATATTTTCTCAAAATCTTTTGCAGAATAATCTGTATAAAAACCTAAATGTCCTGTGTGAATTGATAAAAATTTCACACTATCAATAATATCAATATACTTACTAAATGTTCGTAGTACCGTACCATCTCCACCTATCGCAAATACATAGTCTGGAGTTTCTTTATCCTCAACCATTTCATTAGCTAATAAAAAATCTCGTAATTTCAAACCTATTTTACAAGAAGTTTCATCATCTCTTACTTCTATACTAAATTTACCTTTTAACATCCTATCCCTCGTCTTTTATTTTTTCATAATTCTCTAACCAAACATGAGCAAAGTCTGGAGCAAGTGCTCCCTGTTTGTTATCTATCCACTCCTGTAATTTACTTACATTATATTTTAATATTTTATCAATTTTATCCCCATAGTGATAACGTTCTTTATTTTGATTATATTCATCTTCGTCTAATAAAAAGTACTTCCCATCAGGATATTTTTTTATATCTAAGTCATAATCAATATATTTAACACCATCAACATCGTACGCAAAAGGACTACTCAAATTAGAGTAATAATGCACACCATCTTCTCTAAACATACAAATTATATTAAACCAACATTCATTATGGAAATACACTAGTGCAACTTCTTTAGTAACCCATGTTCGTCCATCACTTTCAGTAACTAGAGTCCTGTTATTTGCCAAAATCAAAACTTGTTCATCCGCTTCTAGAACAATATTTTTATGCCAAATTCTATGTATTGAACCATCATGTTTATAGGCTATTATCTTAACCACATCACCTTTTTTAGGCTTTTCTCCTCTGTACATATATCCTCCTTTCATAATTTTTCTAATTTTTATCTTTTTTATTATATCATAATTTACCTATTATAGACTACTCTAGATTATTACTTTTTTTAATTTTATTAATAAATAGAATAAATCTTTAGTTTACTATTTTTTAATAATTTTGCTTACTTAGTTTTTACTATTTTTATGTATTTTTATTATGTTTTTACAGAATTTCTATTGACAAATACAACATTTACTGTTATTATATAAGTGTATATACTAGGGCTCTTTATATTCAGTTTTATTTAGGAGTAATTATGAGAAGAATTTCCGGCAAAGGATTTTAGGGATATAAAAATCTTCTCCTGGAAATACACAATTGAAGTATAACAAAACTGATATAATCTGCATAGACACCTACTACAGATTTTTAGTAGGTGTTCCTTTTGGAATAGAAAAAATAGGTGATTATTTTAAATTAATAATCACCTATTTTTTATTTTATTCGTAATCAATAACACCTAATGCAATTTTTGCATAGCGTGACATCTTGTCTTTTGTCCATGCTGGTTCCCAAACAATATTTACATCAACTTTTTCTATTTCATCAACACCTAACATCGCAGTCTCTACCTGCTCAATAATTACTGGCGCTAATGGGCATCCCATTGATGTAAGTGTCATATCAACAATAGCATGTTTATTATCGTCACTCATTTTAACATCATAAACTAAACCTAAGTTCATAATATCAATACCTAACTCAGGGTCAATTACGTTCTCTAATGCTTCTATTACTCTATCTTTTAAATCTTCCATTTTATTCTACCTTTCTCCTTCATCTATATAAAATGTTAATCTTGCTGGTATTCCATAATCAAACCTTAATGTATCTACTAGCTTTTTCAAATGTTTTTCTACTACTCTTTTATTGAAATTAACTACTTGCGCTTTACTATGATACGTATTTATTCTCATATGATAAAATTTCCTATTATTTTTACCCGTTGTTTTATTAATTTCAATACTTTGTATATCTGCTATATATTCTACTATAAATACGGTTCGATAGCTAATAAACATGTCTTTATATATTAATATATTCAACTGTTCATCTGAAAACGTCGCTTCTCTTAGAATAATATCTAAATCACGTTCAGTTTCAGGATAAGCCACAAACAATCTTTCATAACTTTCTTTGTTCCCACGTACTCTTCTATAAATAGTTTTTAGCATCCATAAAGAAATTAAAATGGCTATTGCATTACCGCCTAATGTTAATAAATTATATGTACTTCCTAAAGTTTCCATATAAATATCAACATAAAAAGGTCTTTCTTTTTCTCTATTTTTTATAGTAGTTTGATCGTCACCTTTTTTATAATCAGCTAAGATTCTTCCTAATTTCTTTGATCTAATATAACTAGACTTATACGCATCTTCGAATTTTTCTCTTAATTCAACAGGTACTGTTGTTGTTCTATTTTTTCTTCCTCTTTTTGGTCCATAACCTTCAATTTTCGCATAGATAGGCTTTTCCATGTTGTATAACTTTGCATCCTTAGTAACAGAGTCCCCCAGCATTTTTTTTACTTCATCGGGGGTTGCTTTTAACATTGTAGTACCTTTATCATGCTCAACCAAATAGAATTTTTCACCATCCGATAATTTATCATCTTCTATATTAGTTTCTTCGATATTTATAATTTTTACGACAGCATAGCCAGCCTCTCCTGGTTCATAAGCTCTACCATTAGAATACTGAGTTTCTAATCCTTTAGAGAGTTTTTCTATATTATCTTTAGTAAACATAGTTGTGGCCAAGCATACACCTATCGTCACAATTATAAATAACAAAACGCCTTTTAAATAATTTTTTCTCACATAGACTCCTTCTTATTTACTTTTTATATGCTTATCAAATAACAATATACTTAACGTTTAATTTTACTATTAATTTAAACTTTTGATCTTGTTATTGAATTGTATACTGTAAATTATACCATTATCTTACTTTTTCATCTACCTTAAATGTTAATTTTGCATTTATACCGAAACTATCCCTAAGTGTCTCAACAAATATTTTTAATTTTTCTTCTTTTGTACCATTTGGAAAGTAGGCTTCCTCTACATTAGCATTAGTTGATTTTATTTCCATATGATAGAAAATCTTATCACCACGTATTCTAATAACTTCAATACTTTCAATATCAGTTATATACAGCGCTATAAATTCGGAATGATAACTAATAAACATGTCCTTATATATCAGTACCTTGAATTCTTCATTAAAAAACGTTGCTTCTCTTCGAATAACATCTAAATCCCGTTCTGTCTCAGGATAAGCTACAAATAATTTTTCATACCTTGCTTTACCTACTAACATTCTTCTATATAGTATTTTGGTCATCCATACCGCAACCCATAGTATCATGGCATTTCCTACTATTTGAAATAAATGAAAAGAACTGCCTAAAGGTTTTATATAAGTATCAGCATAAAAAGGTCTTTCTTTTTCTCTATTTTTAATAGTTGTTATATCCACACCTTTTTTATAATCATCCGTAACTTTCTTTAATCTCTTAGAAAAAATTTCACTGCTTCGATATGCATCTTCAAATTTTTTCTGTAATTCTTCCGGTACTGTTATAGTTCTATTTCTTCTCCCAGTCCTTTCTGGAACCCCATCAACTTTTACATATATAGGTTTATCTCCTATATTATATATCTTTTTATCCTTAGTAACAGAATCTCCCAACATTCTTTTTACTTCATCGGGGGTTGCTTTCAACATTGTGTATCCTTTATCATGCTCTACCAAGTAGAATTTCTCACCATCTGATAATTTCTCATCTTTTATATCAGTTTCTTCAATATTTATAATTTTTACGACTGCATATCCAGCTTCACCTGGTTCATAGGCTCCTTCGTTTGAATACTGTGTTTCTATTCCCCTTGTTAATTGTAGGATATTATCTTTTGCAATATAAATTGCTGCAAACCATACGAGTAAGGTCAAAATTATAAAATTTAACTGCCCCTTTAAATAATTCTTTCTCACGCAGACTCCTTCTTATTTACTTTTTTTATACTTTTAATTTTTTTCTAAACATTTATTATTATTTTTTTATTTTATAATCTTTTTCTTAATGTTTTAGCTGTAGCAATAAAATTTTTCTGTACTAACTCTTTTCATCTTAATCTCACGATTTTTGTTATCGAAGTGTGTATTATAAATTAAAGTATGCTCATTTTTTTCCCTTTGGCGCTATTCTTTCTAAATAACATTTCTTCTATATCGCTGATTTCTTCCACAATAAATGTTGTTTTATAGATAATTAGCAAATCTTTATAAACTATTATCTTTAATTCTTTATTTATAAAATTTGCATCTCTAACTATTAAATCCATATCATATCTTGTTTCTGGATATTTATAAAATAAGGTATCATAACTATTTATATTAGATCTAATTCTTTTAATAACGTTAGACGTCATGACCAGCGTTATCATAATAAAGAAACCTAACCCAATAAATGAATAAACTGTATCTGCTGTAGTCAGTGTTCGAATATATATCTTTTCATTAAATTCATTTTTCCAAGCACTATTATTAAGTGGAGATTTCACTATTGGTAAGTCACTTTCTTTATAGGCCTTTTTGAATTTTTCTCGTAATTCATTTGGGACGTTCGGTTTCGAAGTTCTACGTTTTCCACCGCTACTCATTTCTCTAACTCCGTCAATATCTACATATATATCATAAGAATCAGCAAAAACTAGCTTCCCATCTGTTAAGTCATCTAAGCCATACTTTCCTAATATCTCCCGAATTTTCTCTGGGGTTGATTTCATCATTATATAACCATCTTCATATTGAACAAGGTAAAATTTTTTTCCCCTTCAGATAATACTTTATCATCAGTAATATTAGTTTCTTCTATGGCTAATAATTTTTATATATGAATTACCGTCAAGACCTGTAGTATACTTTTTCAGTATTTTTGAGTCTTGTCTCCAAAATTTCCAAAAAAATGGTTTAATTGTGATTACTGCCGCAGAAATTGTAAATAGCCATACAACTAGTGTAAATAAGAGTAATATCCGTGTTCCTTTTTAAATAACTTTTTTTCTCATACAATATCCTTTTTATTTATTAGGATTATTTATAATTACAGCTCCTCCTGGTGTTCCTTTAATGCATAGCTTACACATATTTAAGAATAATCCATGTTCAACTACACCTACTATATTAGCTAATTTTTTTCCTTTTACATCTTCTATATCAAAACCATATCCAAGGTGTAAATCTGCAATATAATTGTGATTATCTGTAATTAAAAATTTCTCCATCTTTTTTTCTTATTACAGGATTTAGTCCCGCTTCTGTCAATTTTTCTAACAGTGTGGCTGTATCCGAAAGGAAGTATTTCTACTGGTAAATTAAACTTACCAAGTTTTTTTCAACGTCCTTACTTTCGTCATAAATCCAAATAACTTCTTTCGCTATATCTGCAACTATTTTTTTCTCTAAATAGTGCTGCTCCCCCACCTTTTATAGCGTTGAAGTTTTTTTATCGATTTCATCTACACCATCAACTGCTAAATCAATATGATCAATTTCTTCTAATTCTTTTAATGTTAAGACCTAGACTTTTTTTGCTAGTTCTACAGTTTGAATTGATGTAGATACCATTTGGATATTCAAGCCTTCTTTTTACTCTATCCGCTAAAGCATGAACAAAATAAAATACAGTTGAACCAGTTCCAAGACCAACAATCATTCCATCCTCTACATATTTTACAGCTTCTTTCCCAACAACTTCTTTTAGATTCATTTTTTTCTCCTCTTTTGTTTATATAGATATTTCTATTTTAATAAAGGAGCAAATTGCTCCTTTATTATTTATTATTTGTACTCTACTAATTGATATTTTTTCTTACCACGTCTTAGTACTGTAAATGCGTCTTCTAAACGTGATTCAGCTCCAATTACATAATCTAAATCTGTAATTCTATCACCATTTACATAAATAGCTCCATTATTAACATCTTCTCTAGCTTGACGTTTAGATTGTACTAGTTTAGTTTCCACTAAGAAATCAACAATATTGTATTCTTTTTTCTCAGCTTCTGATTTTGGCATTCCCTTAACTGCCTCTTGAAGTTCATCATGAGTTAATTCTTTAACGTTTCCTGAGAATAATGCTTTTGTAATATTTAATGCACTCTCTAAGGCTTTTTCACCATGAACAATTTTAACTAATTCTTCAGCTAATGCTTTTTGTGCTAGTCGTAAATGTGGTTCTTTTTCTACACTTTCTTCTAGTTTTTCGATTTCTTCTCTTTCTAAGAATGTAAATTTCTTAATTGCAGAGATTACATCACTATCTGCTGTGTTGAACCAGAATTGATAAAACTCATATGGAGTTGTTTTTTCTGGGTCTAACCAAACAGCTCCTCCAGTTGATTTTCCAAATTTAGTTCCATCAGATTTTAACATTAATGGAATAGTAAATCCATATGCTTCGACATCTCCACGAAGTTTTCTCATAATTTCTAATCCAGTAGTTATATTACCCCATTGGTCAGAACCACCTAGTTGTATCTTAACATTGTGGTGTTCATTTAAATGAGCATAGTCGATTCCTTGTAGTAAAGCATAACTAAACTCAGTAAATGATAATCCATTTTCTAAACGGCTTGATACTGAATCTTTTGCTAATAAGTAATTGACATTGATTAATTTTCCATAATCACGTAAAAACTCAATCATAGAAAGTTTTCCTAACCAATCTCCATTGTTAACAAATTCAATATTATCATGCCCACGGAAAATATTTCTAAGTTGATTTTCTAATTTTTTAGCATTTTCTGCAACTGTCTCTAAACTTTGAAGTTGTCTTTCTTCACTTCTTCCTGATGGGTCGCCTATTATTCCTGTTCCACCACCTACTAAGACAACTGGTTTGTGTCCATGCTGAGCAAATCTGCGTAATGTTAAAAATGGTAGTAAATGACCTACATGTAGAGAGTCCCCTGTAGGGTCTGTTCCACAGTAAATAGATACACTTTCATTTTCTAATAATTTTGCTATTCCTTCTTCATCTGTTTGTTGGTAAACTAAGTCTCTAAATTTTAAATCGTCTAATAATTTACTCATCAATACTCCTCCGTAGTCAAATTTTCATACATTTAACACAATTATATCACATTTTTTATATAACTTTCATCTTTTTCATTATTTTAATTACAAAAGTTCTCTTTTTTCTCACTTTATTTTATAATTTTTTAAAGTTTTATGTTATAATATAATTATTAAAATTTAATGAAGTAATAAACAGAAGTTAAAACAAGGAGATTTTAATGGAAAAGAAAAAGAATCGTTCTTCTATTCTAAAGAAATTACTACTTCCTACGGCCGTATGCTTAAGTCTTGGTTCAGGAGTAGCTTAGGTTTTGTAGGTGGACTTGTTAAAGATCAGCCACTTATGAATCATGAAGAAATGCTAGAACAAGTTAACAACATTTCAAAAAGTAGTGATGTTTACTTTGGAAGTGGAGAAAAATTAGGAACTATTAACTCAGAGTTAATTAGAAAAGTAGTAAGTTATAACGACATTGGTGAAAATGCAAAAAATGCAATAATTGCGAGTGAGGACTCTAACTTCTATTCTAACAGTGGAGTTGAGCCATTAGCTATCGTTCGTGCTAGTTTTAGTGAAGTAACTAAATCTGGTAACACTGGGGGTAGTACAATAACTCAGCAATTAGTAAAAAACCAATTATTAGATAACTCTAGATCTTATGAAAGAAAAGCAAAAGAAATTTTATTAGCACTAAGAGTTGATAATAACTTTTCTAAAGAAGAAATTCTAGAAACATACTTAAACGTTGCTCCTTTCGGAAAAAACAGTTTAGGTCAAAATATTAGTGGTATTGAAACAGCTGCACAAAGTATCTTTGGAGTTCACTCAAAAGATTTAAATATTGCACAAGCTGCTTACTTAGCTGGATTTGTTCAATCACCATATAAATATACACCTTTCGATGGTTCAGGTAACGTGAAAAGTGATGAAGAACTACAAGTTGGTTTTGATCGTCAAAAATACGTACTAGAGCAAATGAAAGATAATGGATTTATCACAAGAGATCAATATAATGAAGCTCTAAAATTTAATATTAAAGGTGCTTTTATAAAAGAAAAAGCTACTGAATATACTGATTATCCATATATTCGTGATGAAGTTGTAACTGCTGCTGCAGAAATTTTAGCTGAACAAACTGCTAAAAAGAATAATAAAGAACAACAATTTAAAGAAGATAGCTCATATAGAGATGACCTTATTGAAAAACATAAAACTAAATTTGTAACTGGTGGTTATACAGTTAAAACAACATTAATTAAAAACTTATATGATAAACTTCAAGAAGCTAAAAAACAATTCGCTTCTTACCCTACATCAACTCAAGATGGAGTTACTTACCCTCTTGATATCGGGGCAACTGTTATAGAAAATGGAACAGGTAAGATTTTAGCATTTGTAGGTGGTATGGATTATAATAAACAACAACTTAACCACGCTACAAGAACTCACCGTTCTCCAGGTTCTACTATTAAACCTCTTCTAGTATATGGACCAGCAATAGATAAAGGATATATTACTCCTAACTCAACATTACTAGATAAGAGATTTAACTTTGAAGGTTGGAAACCTGAAAACTTCTCACAAACAGAATATAAATACTTACCTGCTAGACAGGCATTAGCAAGATCTCTTAACCTTGCAACAGTACGTCTATATTCTGCATTTATAAACGAGAATCCTGCAAAAGAATATTTAGAAAAAATGGACTTCAAACGTCTTACTGAAGCTGACCAGAAAAACCTAGCTACTGCCCTTGGTGGTATGAACTATGGGGTGTCTGTAGCGGAAAATACAGCTGCGTTTTCTACTTTTGCTAATAATGGTAAATATAATAAAGCATATATAATCCAAGAAATTCGTGATCACAATGATAAAGTTGTTTATAGTGCTGAAGTAAAACCTACACAAGTATACAAAGACTCAACTAGTTATTTAATGTTAAATATGCTTAATGATGTTATTAATACAGGTTACGGTACAGCTCCAGATATCGCTGCTGCCCTAAGTTTCAATACTAAGAACCTATTTGTAAAAACTGGTACTTCTGAGTACTATAAAGACTTATGGGTTGTAGGTGGTTCTACGAAGATTACACTTGGTACTTGGACAGGTTATGATAAACCTGCTACAGTTCCGGATTATTCTTACGGACATAAGATGTGGTCACATTTAATGAATGCAATTTATGCCTATGACAGTAGTTTAATCTCTCCTGATACTGCCTTTGAAAGACCAAGTTCAGTAGTAGATGCTTATATAAATCCACAAAATAACGGTAAAGGTGGTACAGCTGATATAGTACCAAGCGATTTCCAAGAATTATCAAAAGATAAAGTTAATCTTAAATTTGGATCTAATATCGATAAAACTGTTATCTATGGTGAAGTTACAAAAGCAGTAGTTAAAAAACCAACAACTTCAACAACTACTACTGATAAAGAAAAACAGGAAAAAGAAAAGCAAGAAAAAGAGAGGCAAGAGAAAGAAAAACAAGAAGCCGCTAAAACAACAAGAAGCCGCTAAACAACAAGAGTTAGATAGGCAGAAGAAAAGAAAAAGAGCGTTTAGAAAAAGAAAGACAGAAGGAAATAGAAAGACAGAAAGAATTAGAAAGACAACGTAAAGCAAAATGCCAATTCCAATAAACGGAATTAGAAATTCTAATTAGTAAGTCAACAAAAAAGTGTCTACAATAAATGTAGACACTTTTTTATTATTCTAAAACATCGTAAAACATTGGTAAGTCATGAGCTTGAGCTAGTTCAACCCAACCTTCTACATCATCAAATTCTTTAGCATTAACTAAAGTATAAATTGCTTTTATTAATGTATAAAACTCTTGTAGCGGTTTTAAAAGACTCTTTAAGTTTATTGCTGTTGCATTACCTAATACCTCTTGGTATAAAGTACTCGCCTGTTTACTCTCTTCACTATTAATTACATCCTCCGGAATTATTCCAGAGTGAGCAAGATAAAGCATATAATTATATAACGCTTTAAATACTCTATACGATTTTTTTATATCTGAACCATCGCTCTTTTTACCCCAGCTTCCTATACTTAGTATTTGATTGTGAATAGGATCTTTTATTTCTGAGATTAGAAAATTTACAAACTCATCCGCAATTTCTTTTTGCTTATCTTTTACCATATCAGGTAAAATACCGATAGATAATAAATGTTTATAAAAATCACCAAATAATCTATCCAGTTCATAAGAATCTTCTTCCGATAAAAACTCATCTGGTGAAACAAAGTTTTTTTCAATATTGGTGGAAATTCTATAGTTTTACCTACGGAAAATGTTCCAACAGTCATATTCATAGATTGAACAAAATCATTTTTTCTAACATAGTTATAAATATGATGACTATGTTTAATATAATAGTTCTCTGTAAAATTCTGAAGTTTATTTGTCATCTCCAAATCTTTTTCTAAGAAATATTCCTCTAGCTTTTTGTTAAATTTTTTATCATATTTTCTTAATTGATTTAGCTGTGGTAAAGCTGTATTATACGTATATACTCGTTGGAATGGTGCTTTTAACAGTTGTACAGTTGTTGCTAGATGTCCTCCTAATGAATGACCGGCAGCTACTTTATAGCACTCATCAAAATCAGTTATCTTTCTTTTTAAATATCTAACAAAGGCCAATGCTGAATCTATTTGGCTAGTATTTTCTCCTGATACTATACCTGTATAATTATAAAACCAGTCACTTATATCCTCTTTTTCACTACCTCTAAAAATAACTAGTATTTCTTTATATTTTGGGATATAAATAGCTGTTGCTTGGAATCCATTTTTTGATAACTTAGGTGTAGACAAACCACTATTATATACATAAAATTCGGTAATCTTTTCACCTGTAACATCTTTAATTATTCTTTTTATTTTATACTCTGCGGTACTTTGTTTTTTGCTTCCTTTAATATAGTATTCATACCAAGTTAATTTTGCTAATAACAATGGGTTATGAAAAAAGCGTAAAAACATAGTAATTCCCCCTTGAAAATTTTTGTAATAAATTATATTATACCACATTTCAGTATTTACAGAGAAAGAAAAAACCTATGAGTACAAAATATACCATAGGTTCATAATATTATAATTTTATTTATTACTATACGTTAAATCTAAATAGCATTATATCGCCATCTTTTACTTCGTATTCTTTACCTTCTAGACGAACACGACCAGCTTCTTTTGCTTTTGGCATGCTACCATATTCCACTAGGTCATCATAACTTACAGTTTCTGCACGAATAAATCCACGTTCGAAATCTGAGTGAATAATCCCTGCACATTCAGGAGCTAGCATTCCTTTTTTGAATGTCCATGCACGAACTTCTTGCACACCTGCTGTAAAGTATGTTGCTAATCCTAATAGATTATAACTTGCTTTAATTAGTTTATCTAGACCACTTTCATCTATTCCTAATTCTTCTAGGAACATAGCTTTTTCTTCATCTTCAAGTGCAGCCATTTCTTCTTCAATCTTTGCACAAACAACGATAACTTTACTTCCTTCGCTTGCAGCAAATTCACGGACACTTGCAACATGTTTATTAGCATCAACATCTAATAAATCATCTTCACTAACGTTTGCTACATAAAGCATTGGTTTCATTGTTAGTAAGTGTAATCCTTTAGCAATTTTTTGTTCTTCTTTATCTAATTCTAAAAGACGTGCTGGTTTTTCTTCTTTAAGAATATCACGTACTTTAGATAATACTCCAAATTCTGCTACTGCATCTTTATCTTTTTGTTTAGCTTGTTTTTCTACACGTCCTATACGTTTTTCTACACTTTCAAGGTCGGCAAGAATTAACTCTAAGTTAATAACCTCTATATCATATAATGGATCTACTCCACCTGCAACGTGTGTAATATTTTCATCTTCAAAACATCTAACAACTTGGCAAATTGCATCTACTTCACGAATATGACTTAAAAATTTATTCCCAAGCCCTTCACCTTTTGATGCTCCTTTAACAATACCTGCAATGTCTGTAAATTCAAATGATGTTGGTACAGTTTTTTTAGGTTCAACAAGTTCAGTTAATTTATTTAATCTATGGTCTGGAACTTCTACTATTCCTACGTTTGGATCGATAGTTGCGAATGGATAGTTCGCCGCTAATGCTCCTGCTTTTGTTATCGCATTAAAAAGAGTACTTTTTCCTACGTTTGGTAATCCTACTATCCCGGCTGTTAGTGCCATAGTATTAATCACTCCTTTTCGTTATAATATTTCGTTTTTTCTTAGGTTTATCCTATTCAACTACACTATTATAACATAAAAACTCTATCTTATCATTTAATATTACTATATTTACATTATTTTTCTAATAAATTACCCTAATATTATTAATTAGTATCTAAAAAGATACTAACTATTATAAAAACACGTACTTTACAAATTATATTGCTAGATGTAAACTATATAACAAGGTAATAAATTACCTAATAATTAAAAAGAAGGTAATACTTATGGAAAAATACAATTCAAATATCAAACTAGGCACTGTTACATTAAATGTAGTAAATCTAGAAAAGCAAATTAAATTTTATACAGAATCAATGGGAATGGAGTTAATATCAAACTATGCCCAAGGAGCTACTCTCGGTACTAAAGACAAAACTCCTCTACTTTTCTTAAATAAAGTTGAAGGTACTCTAGTTCACTCATATGGTTTATATCATATAGCCTATTTAGTTCCAAGTAAACAAGACTTAGCAAATATATTACGTCATTTCATTGATACTCATACTCCTCTTGAAGGTGGAGCTGACCACGGATATAGTAATGCACTTTATCTAACTGATATAGAAGGTAACGGTATTGAAGTTTATTACGATAAAGATGAAAGTACTTGGGATAAACGTGAGGATGGTAAAATAGTAGGAATTACAGAACAACTTGACGCAGATCATTTATTAAGTATATCAGAAAAAGTAATTCCTTATACTCTTCCTGTTGGTACTACTATTGGTCATATACACCTTAGTGTTAAAAACTCTTCAGAATCAACAAGCTTTTATCAAAAAGTACTTGGATTCAAAGATAAATTCACTGTCCCTAGTGCAAGTTGGATTGCTTATGGAGATTATCATCATCACTTAGCTGTTAACCAGTGGGCTGGTCCTAATCTAAATCTACGTCAAAAAGGCACTCCAGGACTAGCTTATTTTGAGATAATATTTGTCAATAATGCTACCTATACTAATATTATTAACAATATAAAAGAAAACAATATTAATATTGTTCAAAAATTAGCTAATAAAACTATTATTACTGATCCAAATGGAATAGAGATTCATCTAATAAATCAATAATTCTATTACTGGTATAGTCAAATTAATGATAAAATACATTTAAGTATGTTATAATAGTAAATATAAAAGGATGTCAATATATAATATTATAATTTTACTAGGAGGTAACTATCATTAAATATCGTAAAGCAAATATAAACGAAATCGACACATTGGCTAATATATGTAAAGAAGCTTTTATAGATTATCCATTATTCGCACTGCTAAAGTCAAATATTTACAAAAATAAAAACTATGCAGATTATCTATTAGCTTTTATACAAACTTCTTATTAAGCTTTATATAAAATTTGGAATTTGTATAGTTGTTGAAAAGGACAAAATTCCTGTAGGAGTAGCATTACTTCATACAAAAGATATTTCTCTCTTTAAATATATTATCCACGGTGGAATATCTTTATTAAAAATATGTATCAATATACAATATTTTTATCATTTTTTTCGTGTTTAACGATAAAAACTACTGAGTACCTGAGAAAAGAAACAGATCTAGACTGGTATTTAATGATTTTAGCTATATCTCCAAAATACCAGGGGCAAAATGTAGGAAGTGAATTTCTTTAAACTATATCGATACTTTTTGTTATGGATAATAATGGTAAATCATTATCATTTGTTACAAATATTGAAAAAAACAAGTATTTTTTTATTTAAAAAAATAAGTATGAAAAATATTAATTATATAATATTAAATTTCCGTGATAAAAAAATTAATAATTGGAGTTTCAGAAAAAAATTTATAAATAGGGTTTAATTAAAAAAACTAGTAGAAATATCTACTAGTTTTTTTAGGTTCTATTTATTAACTTTTACTTTTTTTCTTTTTTTAAAGATACTAGTAAATACTAATACTATACCTACTATTGCAACATAAGTTAATTCTTTAGTAGCTTCATTCCATAATCCTTGACCAAAGAATAGTATATTTTTAACTCCATCATAAAGCATACGCATTGGCAACCATGGTGTTATCCATTTTGTATAGAAATCATTTAACATCTCTGGTGCTAATTGTAATAATGGTAACCCAAAGAATAATAGCAATACAAATATTGGTACTCCTGCAATACCTAAGATACTTAATGTACCAAATATTAGTAACATAAATGCAAATATACTAATACCTAAAAAAGTTGCAGTTACTGAATAATTATCTACAGATACGCCTAAAATCCATTCTACTAATTGTGGTGCTAATAAGCCACCAACTATAGAAACTAATCCTATAATACCAATTTCTGTTGTTCTTTGAAGAGCTTTTCCTTTAACTGAGTTTGATTCTTTTCTTCCAAAATAAAATAGTAAAATACTACCTAATAAACTAGAAATCCAAATTGGAGTGAAAAATACTGCTGGCGCACTAGAAAAATCACCTGTAGTATTAATATTTTCAACATTCACTTTTACTGGATTCATTAAATTTTCTACTACTTTTGCAGGAAGTGGTTGATTAGCTGCTTCAGCACGTTTTATTATTTGAGTACTTACTGCATCACCACTTTTATTTGCTATTTGTGTTAATAATTGAGTTACTTGTGTTGATACTTGACTATTTTTACCTTGATTTACTACTACTGTGTATTCTGGAAACTGTGGATTTGGTGTAGCTAATGTTGCTAAACTTTTTGTATAATTTTCTGGAATTACTAATGCTCCGTAGTATTCTCCATTATTCATTTTTTCTACAGCTTCATCTTTTGAATCAACTTCTACCCATTTAACACTTAATTTGTCACTTAAAGTAGAATTTTGTTTAAGTTTTTCTACCATGGCTGTAGTTATTTCATTTTTATCTTGATTTACTATTGCTAAAGGTAAATCTGTTATTTTTGGATTTACTACTGGTATTTGAGTACACATAAATATACTCATTATTACCGATACAGCAGCAAGAAGTATTCCTATTATTTTTCCGTATTTTTTCATTGTCTTTTCCTCCATTTCATATTTAGAAGTTATCTTCTAAAGTATGTAAATTTCTTTCTTTATTTTTTTGCAACATTATGTTGCTTTTTTTCGATGTTTTTTATTATATACTCTTTATAAATAAAAAAACTAGAATCAAATTACACCAACTTGTTGCATTTTTCAACAACTTGTACTAAATTGTTTCTTTTTAAAATAAAAAAAGGATATTTCTATGGCATATATAAAAAAACAACAAAAAAACTCAGAAAAAAATTTGAAGAAACACTACTAAAATTAATGGAAACTAAAAAAAATTCGAAGCGATTACTGTTAATGATATTACAGAGCTTGCTGACGTTAATCGTTCTACGTTTTATCGACACTATCTTGATAAATACGATCTTCTAGAAAAAATTGAAGATAATATATTAAATCATGTTATTTCATATCACTCTAATACTATTGAGCAAATCGATAAAAAAAGATTAATAAAGATTTTTAATCTTACTGATTATGTTAATATTAATAATAATTTTTTTATTGTATTTAAAGAGCATTTAAAAAGAAATCACTATATTACTTAGTTCCAACGGAAGCAATAGCTTTAGAAAAAAATTACGTTTAACTATGCTTGATATTTTTAAAAAAACATTTAATCTTGCTACTTTTAATGCTAGCAATCAAGAAAAAGAATTATTATTCCAATTCTTAGTTGGCGGCTTTATAGCTATATTAGATTATTGGTCTGAAAATCCCGAATTAACTACAGATGAATTATTCTCATTTTATATTTCTGCTGTTTCTAACGGTATTGTTAATTTTGTAAAAGAAAAAAATGATATAACAAAAAAAGACAACAAAACATGTGTTTGTTGTCTTTCATTGATATTAAGAATGTTTTTCTAATATTTTTTTTATTTTTTTATTAAACTCTCGTCGTGGCATCATAATGTTATTGTCACATTTTAAACATTTTATTTTTATATCAGCACCCATACGAGTAATTTGCCATCTATTTGTACCACATGGATGTTGCTTTTTTTCATTTCAACAATATCATTTAAACCATATTCCATTGTTTAACTCTCCTACTTTTCTTCTAATAATGTTAATTTATCTTTAAATTCATTGTAAAAAAATCTTTTTCTTAACATTGTTTCAACACTTTGCTTTTTTCCAACTTTTTGCTTTTTCCAACAATATTTAACGTAAGAATATTATCTGCGATTTGTTCAATATTATTAACATGTAGTTTATCATTTTTATAAATAAAATTATGATATTTATCATTATTATTTGCTACATCCAATACTTTTTGGATTCGCTCTTCTATAGCTTCTATTGTTTCATCTATTTGGATAGAGAATTTTACTTCTGCTAAGTTATATGTTAATGAATAGTTAATTACTTGATTAATAGAACCATTTGGAATAAAGTAAATCTCTCCATTACCTGAACGAATTTTAGTAGAACGTAATCCTAAAGACATTACACTTCCACCAGCTATAAAGGCTGCTTGATTATATAATTTTACTTCATCACCTACATCAAATTGACCTTCCAGAATAATAAAAAATCCTGATATTATATCTTTTACCAAACTTTGAGCACCAAATCCTATCGCTACAGAAGCTATACCTGCACTTGCTACTATACTCGTTGTATTTATACCAAGCGTTGACAAAATTTGGAAAAATGCAATAAAATAGATTGTGTATCTAATTGCACTTCTAATTAATTTATGAAGTGTTTCTGATCTTTTTTCATTAGCTTTGATTTTAAATTTTTTATTCGCATTGTCTTTCGTCAGCATTATATAATCAACTAGTTTATTACAAAGCTTGACACTAATTGAAGCTATAATAATAATTAAAGTAATCATTATTAACTTCTCTAAAATCTGAAACCCTAGTTCTGAATTATAAAATATTTTTGAAAATTTTTCTTTAATTAAATCCATATTTCTAATCCTTAAATAACTCTAAAATTCTTTCGAACTCATCATTATCTTTAAATTCAATCTCTATCTTACCTTTTTTATTTCTACCTTGTTTTATCGTAACTACGGTACCTAAACGTTTTTTTAATATATTTTCTTGTTCTTCTATAAATATATCTTTTGGTTTAGCTTTTTTCACTTCTTTTGGTTTTAATAATTTTGCTACATATTCCTCTAATTCACGAACTGACATTTTTCGTTCAATAACTTTATCACATACTTCTAACATTGCTTTTTTTGTTTTTAAAGCAAGTAATGTTCTGGCATGAGCTGCACTTAACTCACCACTTAGTAACTTATTTTTAATTTCTGTTGGAAGTTTTAAAAGTCTTAAACTATTTGCTATATATGGGCGACTCTTACCTAGTTTTTTTGCTAACTCTTCTTGAGTCAATTCCATCTTATCCATTAGATTTTTGTAACTTTCTGATTCTTCTAATGCCGATAAGTCTTCACGCTGTAAGTTTTCTAATACACTGAAAACCATCATTTCTTCATCAGTCATCTCTTTTACAATTGCAGGAATTGTCTCTTTACCTAATAGTTCAAAAGCTCTGAAACGTCTTTCACCAGCTATTATATAGTATCCTTTTACAGCTTTTTTCACTACTATTGGCTGTAGTAATCCATTTTTTTCAATAGATTCTTTTAATTCATCAAGTTTCTCTTCATTAAAAATAGTTCTTGGTTGATATGGATTTTTCTTAATTTCTTCTAAAGAAATCTCTAAGACTTTATCATTATCTGTTACTAACTCTACATTTTCTGTAGCAAAGATTGCATCTAAGCCACGTCCTAATCCTTTACCTGATTTTTTAGCCACGTTCAATCACCTCTTTAGCTAATGATAAGTATTGTTTTGCTCCATTTGAGTTTTTTTCGCATACTCAATGATTGGTTCTCCAAAACTTGGTGCTTCACTTAATCTTACTGTTCTTGCTATAACAGTATTAAATGCTTTACCTTTAAAGTGTTCTCTCACTTGCTCACAACTTGATTTGAAATATTAGTTCTACTATCTGTCATAGTAAGTAATACGCCAAAAATATCAAGTTTTGAGTTAAGATGTTTTTTAACTATATTAAATGTATTCATTAATTGGCTTAAACCTTCTAATGCATAATACTCTGTTTGCACCGGGATAATTACACCGCTAGCAGCAGTTAGTGAATTTAGTGTTATAAGTCCTAATGATGGAGGACAATCAATAATTATATAATCATATTTTCCTGATACTTCTGAAATAGCATTTTTAAGTCGTTGTTCTCTACTAATTGCCGAAACTAGTTCAACTTCTGCTCCTGCTAGGGCAATACTAGATGGTACTATATCTAGGTTTTCATATGCGGTTTTAGTGATTACATCGTTGATATCTACCTCATCAACTAAAATATCATAAACTGATTGTTCTACTGTGGCTTTATCAACACCAACTCCACTAGTTGCATTAGCCTGTGGGTCAGTATCTATTAAAAGAACTTTTTTCTTTAAATACGCCAAAGAGGCAGCTAAGTTAATAGCTGTTGTAGTTTTTCCTACCCCGCCTTTTTGATTACATATTGCTAAAATTTTCATTATTTACCTCACTCTAAATGTATCTAGGTACTGTTACTTTCACAACAATACTTTCCATTCCTTCTTCTTCTTCTTTATTTAAACTAACTCCATATTTTTCTTCAAGTTTTGCAATATCTTTTGTTAATCTTGCTAATATTTTTTGAGCATCATAGTTAGGTTGTGTTGAATCATTATTTTTTGTTTCATTTTTAATACGTAAATAAGTTTCAATTCTTTCTTCTGTTTGAGAAACATTTAAACTTTGCGTTAAAATCTGATTCAATATTTTTTCTTGAGCACTAGGATCCAGTTTAACCATTGCACGCCCATGTCTTTCAGTAATACGTTTAGAATTAATCGCATCTACTACTTTACTACATAATTTAAGTAATCTGAGCTTATTAGCTACAGTAGCTTGAGTTTTTCCAAGTGACTTAGCTAATTCATCTTGTGTTAAATTATTGATACTTAGTAATTCTTGATATGCATAAGCTTCTTCAATAGGAGTTAGTTCCTCCCTTTGAATATTTTCAATTAAAGCTAGAGTAGCCATTTGTTCATTAGTTAGCTCTTTAACAATAGCTTTTGTTGTAGGATACTCTAAATACTTTAGAGCACGTAAACGTCTTTCTCCCGCTATTAATTCATAAAATCCATTACCCATATCTCTTACAGTTATAGACTGCAATAACCCATTCTGTTTAATCGATTCTGCTAATTCTTTTATTTTATCTTCAGTAAACTCCCTACGAGGTTGGTACTTGTTAGGTACTATCTTTTCTATTCTTATTTCTCTAAGTACATCATCATCAGATATACCCACCTTTTCAGCCCTTTGAGTTAAATCATATAATTTACTAAAGGGTTTTACACTTTCAGTCATATTTTACCTCCTAAGATTCAAACACAATACTACAATAACATACTTTTATATAAAAGTCAAAAATATTTCCCAAATAAAAAATCACAAAAATCAATGATTTTAAAGGCATTTCTAGAAATATATTTCCTAAAATATACTTAAAATTATCATTAAAACATAAAAAAAAAGTATATCTAATGATATACTTCAATCAACAGGGACGGCAGGAATCGAACCCACGCCAAAGGTTTTGGAGACCTTTGTTCTACCGTTAAACTACGTCCCTAAGAATGGTGGGAAGAAGTGGATTCGAACCACTGAACCCTAAGGAGCGGATTTACAGTCCGCCGCGTTTAGCCTCTTCGCTATCTTCCCAAAATATAAAAAAATGCCGGCCAGAGGACTTGAACCCCCGACCTACTGATTACAAGTCAGTTGCTCTACCAACTGAGCTAGGCCGGCAACATGGTGCCTCGAGACAGAGTCGAACTGCCGACACATGGAGCTTCAATCCATTGCTCTACCAACTGAGCTATCGAGGCATTATTAAATTTTTACATAAAAAAATGGCGGTCCCGACGGGAATCGAACCCGCGATCTCCTGCGTGACAGGCAGGCGTGATAACCGCTACACCACGGGACCAAGATATTAAAAAATTGCGGGAGATGGATTTGAACCATCGACCTTTGGGTTATGAGCCCAACGAGCTGCCAGACTGCTCCATCCCGCGATAATAAAAATGGAGGAGGAAAGGGGATTCGAACCCCTGCGAGCTTTTACACTCCTGTCGGTTTTCAAGACCGATCCCTTCAGCCGGACTTGGGTATTCCTCCTTAAAAATGGTGGACTCTGCAGGACTCGAACCTGCGACCGATCGGTTATGAGCCGATAGCTCTAACCAACTGAGCTAAGAGTCCGTGTTCCTTTAGAATTCACTAAACTATTTATTGGTGGCGGCAGAGGGGATCGAACCCCCGACCTTACGGGTATGAACCGTACGCTCTAGCCAGCTGAGCTACGCCGCCAATAAAGGCTTAAATTCAATATTAAAATGGTGGAGCCTAGCGGGATCGAACCGCTGACCTCCTGCGTGCAAAGCAGGCGCTCTCCCAGCTGAGCTAAGGCCCCTAAATAATTATTTTAAATGGTCGGGAAGACAGGATTCGAACCTGCGACCCCTTGGTCCCAAACCAAGTGCTCTACCAAGCTGAGCTACTTCCCGTTTGATTAATGGCGCGCCCAAGAGGAGTCGAACCCCTAACCTTTTGATCCGTAGTCAAACGCTCTATCCAATTGAGCTATGGGCGCTAATATAATGGTGCCGAGGACCGGAATCGAACCGGTACGGTATTGCTACCGCAGGATTTTAAGTCCTGTGCGTCTGCCAGTTCCGCCACCCCGGCACTATATTAACTATTGGAGCGAAAGACGGGATTTGAACCCGCGACCCTCACCTTGGCAAGGTGATGTTCTACCCCTGAACTACTTTCGCGAATATCTAGAATGGTGCGGGTGAAGGGAGTCGAACCCCCACGCCGTGAGGCGCTAGATCCTAAGTCTAGTGCGTCTGCCAATTCCGCCACACCCGCAAAAGAATGGTGAGCCATGAAGGACTCGAACCTTCGACCCTTTGATTAAAAGTCAAATGCTCTACCAACTGAGCTAATGGCTCTAATTAGAAATGGTGCCGGCCAGAGGACTTGAACCCCCGACCTACTGATTACAAGTCAGTTGCTCTACCAACTGAGCTAGGCCGGCATAAATGGTGGAGGTTAACGGGATCGAACCGCTGACCCCTTGCTTGTAAGGCAAGTGCTCTCCCAGCTGAGCTAAACCTCCAAATCAAAAGCCTGGCAACGTTCTAGTCTCGCAGGGCGTAAACCCAACTACATTCGACGCTAAAGAGCTTAACTTCTGTGTTCGGTATGGGTACAGGTGTGTCCTCTTCGCTATCGCCACCAGACGAAAACTTCATACATCTATTATATCATCATTTATTCCTTTGTCAACTACTTTACTCTAAAAGAACTTCACTTGATTAAGTCCTCGACCTATTAGTATTAGTCAGCTGAATGTGTTACCACACTTACACTCCTAACCTATTCTCCTTGTCGTCTTCAAGGGGTCTTAATATCCGTGGGAAATCTCATCTCGAGGGGGGCTTCATGCTTAGATGCTTTCAGCTCTTATCCCTTCCATATTTAGCTACCCAGCTATGCCACTGGCGTGACAACTGGTACACCATTGATATGTCCATCCCGGTCCTCTCGTACTAAGGACAGCTCCTCTCAAATTTCCTACGCCCACGACGGATAGGGACCGAACTGTCTCACGACGTTCTGAACCCAGCTCGCGTACCGCTTTAATGGGCGAACAGCCCAACCCTTGGGACCGACTACAGCCCCAGGATGCGATGAGCCGACATCGAGGTGCCAAACCTCCCCGTCGATGTGGACTCTTGGGGAGATAAGCCTGTTATCCCCAGGGTAGCTTTTTATCCGTTGAGCGATGGCCCTTCCATGCGGAACCACCGGATCACTAAGTCCTGCTTTTCGCACCTGCTCGACTTGTAGGTCTCACAGTCAAGCTCCCTTGTGCCTTTTACACTCTGCAAATGATTTCCAACCATTCTGAGGGAACCTTTGAACGCCTCCGTTACTCTTTTAGGAGGCGACCGCCCCAGTCAAACTGCCCACCTGACACTGTCTCCCGGTTTTTCTATGCCGAGGGTTAGAATTTCAATACAGCAAGGGTAGTATCCCAACAACGCCTCCTCATACACTGGCGTGCATGATTCCTAGGCTCCTACCTATCCTGTACATACTGCATCAAAATTCAATATCAAGCTACAGTAAAGCTCCATGGGGTCTTTCCGTCCTGTCGCGGGTAACCTGCATCTTCACAGGTACTATGATTTCACCGAGTCCATCGTTGAGACAGTGCCCAAATCGTTACGCCTTTCGTGCGGGTCGGAACTTACCCGACAAGGAATTTCGCTACCTTAGGACCGTTATAGTTACGGCCGCCGTTTACTGGGGCTTCAATTCATACCTTCGCTTGCGCTAAGCACTCCTCTTAACCTTCCAGCACCGGGCAGGCGTCAGCCCCTATACTTCACCTTTCGGTTTTGCAGAGACCTGTGTTTTTGATAAACAGTCGCTTGGGCCTATTCACTGCGGCCTACTCTCGTAGGCACCCCTTCTCCCGAAGTTACGGGGTCATTTTTGCCGAGTTCCTTAACGATGGTTCTCTCGCTCACCTTAGAATTCTCTTCCCAACTACCTGTGTCGGTTTGCGGTACGGGCACCTCTTATCTCGATAGCGGCTTTTCTTGAGAGTTTGGCTTCATTGACTTCGCTACTATATTTCGCTCCCCATCACACTTCAACCTTTTACAACAAGCGGATTTGCCTACTTGTCAGTCTTTGTGCTTAGACGCCCCTATTCCATCAGGGCGATCAATTAGCCTCCTCTGTCCCCACTTCTCTCAATCGATATTCGGTGGTACAGGAATTTCTACCTGTTGTCCATCGGCTTCACCTATCGGCTTCACCTTAGGGTCCCGACTTACCCAGAGCGGACGAGCCTTCCTCTGGAAACCTTAGTCTTTCGGTGGATAGGATTCTCACCTATCTTTCGCTACTCACACCGGCATTCTCACTTCTAACCTCTCCACCTCACCTTCCAGTTCGGCTTCTATGATGTTAGAACGCTCTCCCTACCATATAACATTAGTTATATCCGCAGCTTCGGTTGTATGTTTAGCCCCGGTACATTTTTCGGCGCGATGTCACTCGACCAGTGAGCTATTACGCACTCTTTAAATGGTGGCTGCTTCTAAGCCAACATCCTGGTTGTCTGTGCATCATCACATCCTTTTCCACTTAACATACAATTTGGGACCTTAGCTGGCGGTCTGGGCTGTTTCCCTTTCGACTACGAACCTTATCACCCGCAGTCTGACTCCCGTTGATATTTATCTGGCATTCGGAGTTTGTCTGAATTCGGTAACCCGGGATGGGCCCCTAGTCCAAACAGTGCTCTACCTCCAGTAAACTCACAACGAGGCTAGCCCTAAAGCTATTTCGGAGAGAACCAGCTATTTCCAAGTTCGATTGGAATTTCTCCGCTACCCACAGCTCATCCAAACACTTTTCAACGTGTCCTGGTTCGGTCCTCCATTCAGTGTTACCTAAACTTCAACCTGGCCATGGGTAGATCACTTGGTTTCGGGTCTACTCCATCATACTATTTCGCCCTATTAAGACTCGCTTTCGCTTCGGCTCCATGTCTTCCACTTAACCTCGCATGATAAAGTAACTCGCCGGTTCATTCTACAAAAGGCACGCCATCACCCCCTAAAGGGCTCTGACTACTTGTAAGCACACGGTTTCAGGTTCTCTTTCACTCCCCTCCCGGGGTTCTTTTCACCTTTCCCTCACGGTACTGGTTCACTATCGGTCACTAGGTAGTATTTAGCCTTACCAGATGGTCCTGGTAGATTCCGACGGAATTCCTCGTGTTCCGCCGTACTCAGGTGCTCTCTCACGCCAACTCAGCATTTCGTATACAGGACTTTTACCTTCTACGGTCTAACTTTCCAGCTCGTTCTACTATACTTTGTCATACGTTTTATTGAGAGTCCTACAACCCCAATATGCAAGCATATTGGTTTGGGCTCTTTCCTTTCGCTCGCCGCTACTTAGGAAATCGATTTTTTTCTTTCTCTTCCTACAGGTACTTAGATGTTTCAGTTCCCTGCGTTACCTCGCTTTCGCGTACCGCCCTTTTTAAAAAGCGGTGGGTTCCCCATTCGGATATCTACGGATCTTTTGCTTACTTACAGCTCCCCGTAGCGTTTCGTCGTTTGTCACGTCCTTCTTCGGCTCCTAGTGCCAAGGCATCCTCCGTGCGCTCTTTTTCTACTTAATCGTGTGTAGCTTTTTACGCTTCGTTCTTCTTCCTTGAACTCTTGTGAATAAGTTTTACAACTTACTTACTTTTTTCTCGGTTTTGTAAATCTGTTTCTTCTAGAAATAAATTTGATCTAATTAAATGTATTCAGTTTTCATTGTGCTTGAGTATTCCTTGAACACTCAAAACTAAACGAATTGTCAACCTATTCCTTATCCTTAGAAAGGAGGTGATCCAGCCGCACCTTCCGATACGGCTACCTTGTTACGACTTCACCCCAATCATCTGTCCCACCGTGACCGGCTCCCTCCTTAAAGGTTAGGCCACCGTCTTCGGGTGTTACAAACTCTCGTGGTGTGACGGGCGGTGTGTACAAGACCCGGGAACGTATTCACCGCGACATTCTGATTCGCGATTACTAGCGATTCCAGCTTCATGTAGTCGAGTTGCAGACTACAATCCGAACTGAGAATAGTTTTATGAGGTTTGCTTGCTCTCGCGAGTTAGCTTCTCTTTGTTCCTATCCATTGTAGCACGTGTGTAGCCCAAGTCATAAGGGGCATGATGATTTGACGTCATCCCCGCCTTCCTCCAGTTTATCACTGGCAGTCTGTCTAGAGTCCCCATCTTACTGCTGGCAACTAGACATAGGGGTTGCGCTCGTTGCGGGACTTAACCCAACATCTCACGACACGAGCTGACGACAACCATGCACCACCTGTATCTGTGTCCAACCAAAGGTCAGAACAACACAATCTCTTGTGTCCTCACAGTATGTCAAGACTTGGTAAGGTTCTTCGCGTTGCTTCGAATTAAACCACATGCTCCACCGCTTGTGCGGGTCCCCGTCAATTCCTTTTGAGTTTCAACCTTGCGGTCGTACTCCCCAGGCGGAGTGCTTAATGCGTTAGCTGCAGCACTGATCTCTTATGAGACCAACACTTAGCACTCATCGTTTACGGCGTGGACTACCAGGGTATCTAATCCTGTTTGCTCCCCCACGCTTTCGCGCCTCAGTGTCAGTTACAGGCCAAAAAGCCGCCTTCGCCACTGGTGTTCCTCCTAATCTCTACGCATTTCACCGCTACACTAGGAATTCCACTTTTCTCTCCTGCACTCAAGTTTAACAGTTTCCAATGACCCTCCACGGTTGAGCCGTGGGCTTTCACATCAGACTTATTAAACCACCTGCGCGCGCTTTACGCCCAATAATTCCGGACAACGCTTGCCACCTACGTATTACCGCGGCTGCTGGCACGTAGTTAGCCGTGGCTTTCTGGTTAGGTACCGTCTCTACTGTATATAGTTACTATACAATCATTCTTCCCTAACAACAGAGCTTTACGAACCGAAATCCTTCTTCACTCACGCGGCGTTGCTCCGTCAGGCTTTCGCCCATTGCGGAAGATTCCCTACTGCTGCCTCCCGTAGGAGTCTGGGCCGTGTCTCAGTCCCAGTGTGGCCGATCACCCTCTCAGGTCGGCTATGCATCGTCGCCTTGGTAGGCCTTTACCCCACCAACTAGCTAATGCACCGCAAAGCCATCTCATAGTGTTAGCCGAAACCAACTTTTAAACATATATCATGCGATTTATGCTGTTATCCGGTATTAGCTATCGTTTCCAATAGTTGTCCCCGTCTATGAGGCAGGTTCTTTACGTGTTACTCACCCGTTCGCCGCTAAGTTTTTCTAGTGCAAGCACCAGAAAAACTTCGCTCGACTTGCATGTATTAGGCACGCCGCCAGCGTTCGTCCTGAGCCAGGATCAAACTCTCCAAATAAATTTGTTAGCTTGATTAGCTCATTAAAAAGTTTTATAGTTCCTTTTTAGAACTGTCCTTTTTTGGAATTAACGTTGACTTAATTCGTTTAGTTTTCAATGTTCAAGTTTGTTGCGATTAGCAACTTTTATAGTTTAACATTTTTATTATTCGATGTCAAGAACTTTTTAAAAGTTTTTTTAAAAATTTTTTTAAACATTCGGTTTTTAAAAAATGTTGTTTTTGTCTTCTTTCCTGAAGACTTTTTCTATTCTATCATCTCATTTATTCTTTGTCAAGAAGTTTCTGAAACTTTTTTTAAGTTTTTTTAAAAAGAATAGTAAACAATAAGATAATATCTTTCAAAACGAAAGATTGATATTATTTTAACATCTCTAATTAGTTTTGTCAATATATTTTATGAAATTTATGCTGTTCTTCTTAACATTTTATTAAAATAAAACTCCCATTGTTCGCATTCTTCTATAATTAATGCAAATTTCTATTTATTTGCAATTCATTTTCATATGAAATTCAGCGATAAAAAACAAGTAGAGATAGGATTTAACAATTCTATCTCTACTTGTTTCTTCTATATATTGTAAAAATCAAATATAGTTACAGGCATGTTTCTTTTATGCTCTGATTTTATATAATGAGTTTCTATAATTTTCTTAGCTTCTTCTAGCACCTCTCGCCCTTCAAGGTAGTCATCTATATTATCATATGTCACTCCAAGAGCTACTTCGTCAGCTAAAGCTGGTCGATCTTCTTCTAAATCTGCCGTAGGTTTTTTCAAATAAAGATGTTCTGGACAATTTAGTTCTTTTAATAACGCTTTCCCTTGTCTTTTATTCAGTCTATATAATGGAACAATATCTACACCACCATCACCGTGTTTTGTATAGAAACCAGTAATCGCTTCTGCAGCGTGATCTGTTCCTACTACTATACCTTTATTCATTGTGGCAATTGAGTACTGAACTTTCATTCGTTCTCTTGCTTTTTCATTGCCTTTAGCAAAGTCTGAAATTGCAATACCTGCTGCTTTTAATGATTCTACACTTGCATCTACAGCATTTTTTATATTAACAGTATATACTTTTATCCGGTTGTATAAAGTTAAGCGCGTCGTTACAATCTGCTTCATCAAACTGTGTTCCGTACGGTAATCTAACAGCTATAAATTTATAATCGCGTCCAGTTTCTTCTCGTAATTCAGTTACAGCCATCTGGCAAAGTTTACCGCATAAAGTTGAATCTTGGCCACCAGATATACCTAAAACTAAAGTTTCTAGAAAATCATTTTTTTTCAAATAATCTTTTAAGAAATTAATAGTTAATCTAATTTCTTCTTTTACATTAATTTCAGGTTTACATCTTAATCTTTTTATTACCTCTTGTTGTAATGTCATAATTTCACCTAGTCAATCTTTTTTTCGTAATTTTTTTCATTATATTATTTCTATTTTTCCAACATTTAGTACTTAAGTCCACCGGATAAAACTCAGGGTTTAATAAACGTTTATATTCACTCCATATCAGTTCCTTGCTTTCTTTAAAGTATTCAGCACTCTCTTGAACAGTTGGAGCGACATAAACTTGTTTTCCATCTTTGAATACATCCACATGAATATCACGAGCTTCAAAGTTTACCACTTCTTTTTCTAAATACGTGTGTGTTGGATGGAATAATTTTATCGTAGGTTCCGCTTGCACATCTTCATCATCCATTGCAATGTAGTCCCCAGCAGCTTTACCAGTATCTTTATTGATGATTCTATAAACTTTTTTCGCTCCAGGAATAGTTAACTTAGCAGGATTTTCTGATATTTTTAATCTATCCACCATTTCCCCATTGTCATCTTCTAAACATACCAATTTATAAACTGCACCTAATGCCGGATTATCATATGCTGTAATTAACTTAGTACCAATTCCCCAAGAGTCTATTTTAGCCCCTTGTTGTTTAAGGTGAGTTATAGTACCTTCATCTAAATCATTAGATGCAACAATCTTAGCATCCGGATAACCAGCAGCGTCTAACATTTTTCTAGCTTCTTGAGATAGGTATGCAATATCACCCGAATCCAAACGAACTCCTAAGAAATTAATTTTATCTTTCAATTCATCAGCAACTTTAATTGCTGTTGGAATACCCGAACGTAAAGTATCATATGTATCCACTAAGAAGTAGCAATCTTTATGAACTGAGGCATATTTTTTAAATGCCGTTTCTTCATCTTGATAAGCTTGCACAAATGAGTGCGCATGCGTTCCACTACATGGAATACCAAACAGTTTTGCAGCTTTCACATTACTTGTCGCATCAAAACCACCTATTATTGCAGCACGAGTCCCCCAAATAGCAGCATCAAATTCATGTGCACGTCTTGTACCAAATTCCATGCAAACTTCATTTGGACATAAGTGTTTAATACGCGCAGCTTTAGTAGCAATTAATATTTGATAATTCACTATATTCAATATTGCAGTTTCCATTAATTGTGCTTGAATCAAAGGAGCCTCTACTCTAATTAGCGGTTCATTACCAAAAACAATTTCACCTTCTCTAACCGAACGTATACTTCCTGTGAATTTTAAGTTTTTTAAATAATCTAAATAATCTTCATCATAGTTAAGCGTACGTAAATACTCTATATCAGAATCTGTAAATTTAAAATCATTTACATACTCTATTATTTTGGCTAACCCTGCAAATACAGCGTAACCTCCACCAAATGGAATCTTTCTGAAATATACATCAAAATATGATTTTCTTTCGTGTATACCATCTTTAAAATAAACATACCCCATATTTATTTGATATAAATCTGTATGAAGCGCATCCCCTATGTATTTATTCATAACACCCTCCGGCTTTATTTAACTTATTACTAAAAATTTTTAGTTACCTATATATTAACACTTTTAGAGTATTTTAAACAAATAATTATTATCATTTAAATTATTTATCAAAAAGACAATATAATAAAAATAGAGATTAGATATTACTAACCTCTATTATTGCTTCTTGTATTCGATTGGGTGTTATTAGTGTTTGAATTCTTTTTAGTATTCGTACTGTTACGATTACTGTTTGAACTTGAAGTTTTTTTGTCAGACGTATTTTCTGACTCCTCATCCGATGATTCTTCATCTGTTTTTTCAGATTTACTTTCTGATTTATCATCTTTATTTTTTTTATCTTTTGAGTCTTTATTCGAACCTGGTAACTTACTATCATCTATACGACCGCTACCATCATCTTTTTTCTCGATATTACCTTGCATAATAGCTTCTATAGCATTTTTTAAGAAGTTCTCTTGCTGAGGTAAACTAAAGATTATCTCTCCACCGTAGCTAAGTCCATATTCTTGTCTTACTAAATCAGTAATAAACTGAGGATCTTTCAACTTATCGATTACTACATCATTTACTTTGCTTCTTTTTCTAATTTCTCAATTTGTTGAGATTGTTCTTTTAATTGGGCATTAATTTGTTTCTTTTCACGAATATAGAAAAATGTCTGAACCAAGGTAACTACAAGCAATAAAGAAAGAACACTTATTATTATGAACTTCCTACGCTTTCTGTATTTCGCCTTTGCTTTAAGAACATCCTTCCTGAATTGAGGGTCTAAATTATGCTCTGCCATTGTCTTCCTCTCTTGTTTTTTCCGACACTATTTTGAACATTTTAGTTGCATCTTCTTTTTTTGTGCTGTCTTTTAATTCCAACACTTCATATACAACTTCTTTTTTCGCAAAGAAAATAGTAATTACATCTCCGACTTTAAGAGGACTAGACGGTTTTGCTTTCTTTCCGTTTATCGCAATGTGTCCTTCAGCCGAAATTTCATTAGCTACTGTTCTTCTTTTTATTATTCGTGAAACTTTTAAGAATTTATCTAAACGCATTTAATCACCCCTGTATAATTTGTACTAACTATTATCACATATAATTCATTTTTTCGCAAATATTTCCAATTAAGGTAACACAAAGTTACATAAACACGTAGAAACTTAACTAAACTCAATTTTGTCTAGCTAAGTTTCTAACATTAATTATATTTAATTCAGCGCTTATAAACTATGCCCAGTTACCATCTTTAAAAATTTGGACTTCACGACCATCTTTAGTTATACCAACTATATTAGTAGTTCCTTCACCGACCATAAAGTCTACATGAACTAAACTATCATTAGCACCCACTGCCGCTAATTCTTCATCAGACATCTCGCTTCCACCTTCAACACATGTTGGATAAGCTTTACCTAGCGCGATATGACAAGCTGCATTTTCATCAAATAATGTTTCTAGGAATAGGATTCCTGTATTAGAAATAGGTGAATCAAATGGAACAAGAGCCATTTCTCCAATGCTTCTAGCACCTTCATCAGTTTCTAAAATATTTTTAAGTGCATCATATCCTCTTTTCGCATCATAATCAACAACTTTACCATTTTCAAATTTCAACCAGAAATCATCAATTAGCACTCCACCATGGTTTAATGGTTTTGCATTATAAACTATTCCGCTTGTAACATCTTTATGAGGCATTGTAAATACTTCTTCTGTTGGAATATTAGCTACAAAGCGACCTGCTTTTTTAGCATAACTTCCTGCACTTTGCCAAATATGACCTTCAGGTAAACCTACAATAAGATCTGTTCCTAAGTCATTTGTAATATGTAATTTTTCAAGATTATTTTCTATTAAGAATTTTCCTTTAGCATCTAAAACACTAATATGTTCTTCCCAAGCTGCAACTGGATCATCTCCATCAGCACGACAAGCACTTAAAATTTCATCCCATAGACGTAAGTATGCTGCTTCATCATCTAATTCAGGGAATAGGCGTTTGGCCCATCCAACAGTTGAAGCTGCAACTACTGACCACGGACACTCATCACTCATTATAGATTTCATGTAATTTCTTAAAGCTTTAGAGCGACCAACTAAAGATGCTTTCATTTTATTACTATCAACACCTGCTAATCCATCTGGATCATCTCCAATAATTGATAAGAAAGCTGCACCGTTTTCTAAAGTTTCTTGGTAGTGGTCAACATACCATTGGCTTACGTTACTTAAACTTTCTTCACTTTGATAAGTTAAATTTAATTTTGTTAATTCTTGATCACGCCATTCTACTTCCACTTTACTAGCACCAAGTTCATAACATGCTTTTACTACTTTCACTACAAAATTTCTAGTATCAGTAGTAGCTCTAACCAATACTGGTTGATCTTTTTGTACGTTCAGCCCTACTTTAGCTATTAATTTTGCATAGTTATCTAATTTTTTATCTAATCCCATGTTTATCTCCTATATTTCAATATTAATTTATTTTAATAAGGCTTTGAGAACAATACCCCAAAGCCTTATTTGACCTACTATTAAACTTCTCTAGTAGCTTCTTTTAACCAAGCTCTTTCTTCTTCAGTTAATTTAGGCGCAATAATATCATATACTTCTTTATGATATTTGTTTAATTCGTATTTATCTTCACTTGTTAGTAAGTCTACGTCAATTGCTTCTAAATCCCAAGGAACATATGTAATAGGTTCAAATTCTAAGAATTGACCATATTCATTTTTAACTGTAGCTTTTAACTAAAATTTCGTTTTCTAAACGGATACCGTGAGATCCTGCAATATATAATCCAGGTTCGTTAGTTAATACCATACCAGCTTTGAATGGTTCTACAGAACGAGCTATACTCCAGTGAATTCCTGCTGGACCTTCGTGGATATTTCCTAAGAATCCTACACCGTGTCCTGTTCCGTGGTTGTAATCTTCATAGTCATACCATAACGGTGCACGAGCGAATAAGTCTACGTTTGGACCAGAAATTCCTTCTTTGAATTTTCAATCTTGATAGACGTAAGTGACATTGTAATACACGAGTGTAGTCACGTTTCATTCTATCTGAAATTTCTCCTAACGCAGTTGTTCTTGTGATATCAGTAGAACCTTGACTGAAGTTTGCCCCAGTATCTGTTAAGAATAATGTGTTTGGAGTTAGAGCTACTGTTAGTTTCTTCGCTTGAAGAGTAGTGAACGATTGCTCCATTTGGACCATGACCACAAATTGGGTCAAAACTTGGACAAATGAATCCACCTTGTTCTTCTCTGAATTTTTCTAATCTTGCAGATGCAGATAATTCTGTTTCATTTGCAATTTCACCACTTTTAACTAATTCTTTTAACCAATAGATGAATTTAGTATGAGCTGCTCCATCTTTAACGTGTGCTTCTTTGATGTTTTTAATTTCCACATCATTTTTAATTGCTTTCATTAATACAGTAGGGTTACGTTTTTCAACTAATTTAACATCTTCTGGAATATTACTGAAGATAGCAAAGTTTAGACGTGCAGGGTCTACTAATACAACATCTTCTGATTTAAATCCTTTAATATCTTCATAGATTTGGTTGTATGGTTTAATAACAACATTATCTTTAGCTAAGTTAGCTTTAATTTCATCAGAGAATTTAGATTCGTCAACATATAAATCAACGTGATCTTCAAATACTACTGTATAACTTAATAGTAATGGGAAGAAATCAACATCCATTCCACGGATATTTAGTAACCAGCCAGTATCATCTAAACTAGTAATGATGTGGATATTAGCTCCTGCTTCTTTCATTTCTTTTCTTACGCGTTCTAATTTGCTAGTAGCAGTTTCACCAGCTAAATCAACATCTAGGTAAAATGCTTTACGTTTAGATAATTCTGGTCTATCTTCCCAAATTTCATCTACTAAATCAACTTCGTATTTAATAGTTGCATTTTTAGCTTTTAGTTTTTCTGATAAAGTTTTTCCTTCACCGAAATGTTACAACACGTCCATCAAAACCTAATACTCCTCCTTCAGGAATATTTTTTTCGATAAATTCAGTAGTTGTTGGAACTCCTGGGTTGAACATACGACATAATTCAATACCAGAACCTTCTAATTGTTGTTCAGCTTGTAAGAAGTAACGTCCATCTGTCCAAAGTCCAGCATAATCTTTTGTTACTACTAGTGTCCCAGCTGATCCCTGTGAAACCCACTCATAAATACACGAGCTTTAAAAGTGTTCTCCTACATATTCACTGTTATGGAAGTCAGCAGTTGGTACCATATAAATATCAATTCCATCACGTTCCATAAGTTCTCTTAGTTTAGCGATTCTTTCTTTAATTGCCATTTTATATTGCTCCTTTGTTATTTTTCATAATTTATTTTTTACCTTATTTCAGTTTTTCTTTAAATCTATCTGTTGCACGTACCAAAGCATCCACTATTGCAGGTTCTGCTGAAGAGTGACCAGCAATAACAAAATCTAGCTCACAGTTATTCAGTTTTTTACTTAACTCATAGGCTCCAATTGGTCTACAATCTACATCATAGCGCCCATGTACTATATAAGTAGGAATATCCTTAATAACATCTACATTATTTAATAGCCAGTTATCCTCTCCGCCCCAGAACATCTCATTCATCCAAAAATGACATTCAATAGTAGCTATTGATATAGCAAAGTTGATTTCTCCTGCACTCTCTTCAACATCTGGGTTAGGATGTAACGTTACTACACTACCTTCCCAAATACTCCACTCACGTGCAGCCTCTTCTCTTACCTCTTTATTTTCACTTGTTAAGCGCTTATAATACGCACCTATAATATCATGTTGTTCTTCTTCTGGAATAATAGATGTATATCTAGCAAAAGCTTCTGGGAAAAATTCACTTACTCCACCCTTTTCATATAGCCATTCAATATCTTCTCTGCGCCCTAAGAATATACCCCTTAGTACTAAACCAAGAACACGTTCAGGATGCTTAATAGCATAACAAAGTGATAAAGTAGTTCCCCAGCTTCCTCCAAAAACAAGCCATTTATCGATATTTAACTCTTTACGAATTTTTTCAATATCTTCTATAATGTGCCATGTATCATTATCTTTCAAACAAGCTCGTGGTGTCGATTGACCACTACCTCTTTGATCTAATAAAATAATACGATATGCTTCAGGATCAAAATATCGTCTACCAGCTGGTGATGTACCTCCACCAGGACCTCCATGTAAGAAAACTACTGGTATTCCATTCGGATTACCACTTTCCTCATAATAAATAGTGTGAACGTCATCAACTTTTAACATTTTAGAGAAGTTTTCACTTATCTCTGGATATAACGTCCGTAGTTCTCCCATAGTCAGGACCTCCTATCTCTATAAAATATTTACATTTACTATTCTACCATAAAATAAAGCGTTTTTCATTACTAATTTTAAATAATTTCTTACAATCTTATAATTTCAGTAAAATATATTTGTTTATACTATTTTTAAATATTTTTGTTATTTTAGAATTTCTTTGAAATAGTCGGTAGCACGTACTAATGAATCAACAATTTCCGGTTCTCCTGATGAGTGACCTGAAACCGTAAATTCTAACTTGCAGTTATTTAATTTTTTATTTAGTTCATATGCACCTATCGGTCTACAATCTACATCATATCGCCCATGAACTATCCATGTTGGAATATCTTTTATAACATTCACATGGTTCAACAACCAATTATCGTCATCCCAAAACATGTTATTCATCCAAAAATGACATTCAATAGTAGCCATAGAGATAGCATAGTTAATTTCTCCAAAACTTTGTTCAAGGTTTGGATCAGGATGAAGAGTTACTAAACTACCTTCCCACATACTCCATTCCTTAGCAGCAACTTCTCTAGTTTCTTTATCTTCACTTGTTAAACGTTTATAGTATGCTCCAATAATGTCTTTGCGCTCTTCTTCTGGAATAATCGAAATATATCTTTCAAAAGATTCTGGGTGAAAATTACTTGCTCCACCTACTTCATAAATCCATTCAATATCTTCTCGTCTTCCTAAGAAATACCACGCAGCACTAAACCTAACACTCTTTCAGGATGTTTAATTGCGTAGCAAAGCGATAAAGTTGATCCCCAGCTTCCTCCAAAAACAAGCCATTTATCAATATTTAACTTTTCACGAATTTTTTCTATATCTTCTATGATATGCCATGTATCATTATTTTCTAAACATGCACGTGGTGTTGATTTACCACTTCCACGTTGGTCAAACAAAATTATACGATAAAACTCCGGATCAAAATATTGTCTACAGCTTGGAGCTGTCCCACATCCAGGTCCCCCGTGTAAGAATATTACAGGTACTCCGTTAGGATTTCCACTTTCTTCATAATAAATTGTATGTACCCCATCTACATCCAACATTTCTGAGAAATTTTCTTTTATTGCAGGATATAAAGTTCTTAATTGTTCCATAATAGACCTCCCAATTATATATATTTTATTTACACTTCTATTTTACCATAAAACCAGTATTTTATCATTATTATATAAAAATTATTTTTTCTATTTAATGATAACATCTTAATCAAATAAATATTTATAATATAACAATATTTTTTAAGCACTCTACTCTTTTAAAAAAAGAAAAAAGGCTAGAATCTTAATTCTAACCTTTTTATTAATTTTACTCTTCTACTAATGTTTCACCTTCACGAAGTTCTACTAGACTAGCTAATTTTTTCTCGAAGATAAATACTAATACTGCCACTACCACACAAACAGCACCTATACCTAGCGCTACTTGAATAATAGGTAAATCAGCTATTTTTGAATACAATAAACTGTATCCTTTAGCTGCACCAAATGTTGCAACAATCCAAACAGCCATCATTATAGATAGAATTTGTTTAGGTGCATATTTAGATACAAATGATGCCCCTAATGGAGAGAAGAACATTTCAGCCAAGCTTAGTACTACGAAGAATAGTATTACCCAAAGAATACTAGCTTTTTGAGTTTCAGGAGCTCCTACTCCACGAGTTACTTCTGTTAATGCTAAGATTCCAAAAGTTACTCCTAATAAGAATAACGCGATAGATGCTTTTTTGTATAAACTCCAGTCCCCTTGTGGACGAGTAGCTAGTTTATACCACAACGCCCCTAAAACAGGCCCTAGAATAATACAAGTTAATGCGTTAACAGAATCTAACCATGATGTCGGAACAGTAAAGCTACCTAGGTTTGTATCAATAAATTTAGGCATATAATCATAAAGAATTACATATGTTAAATACCAGAAAACCCAGAAAACAACAGAAAGTAATGAAATGATTACGATAGACCATACGCGACGAACTTCATATTTTTCCAAAGGTCTATTTACTTTTGGTTTATCTTCGTGGTGTTCTTCACCTTGTGCAAATGGATGTTTACCAACATCTCCTAAAGATTTATAACCTAATACAAACCAAACAGCTCCGATTAAACAAATTAATCCAGCTAATTTGAAACATTGTAAGTAACCATTAGCACTCGCTGTTGCAAGTTTTACATATAAAACCCCTACAAAAGTTGTTCCGATAAATGACCCAATATTAATAAATGAATACATAGTTGAGAATGCGTCATCTTTACGTTTTTGATCACCTTCGAAGATTTGTCCAACTACTGCTTGAAGGTTACCTTTGAAAAATCCAGTTCCTAAAGAAACTAAAACAATCATCGTCCATAAAGCTGAATATGATCCAACAAACCCTGCATAACCATATCCTATTCCCATTAATAATAATCCTAGAGGAATAAGATATCTAGCTCCTATCAACTTATCGGCAATAAAACCAAATAATACGGGCGCAAGATAAGTGAATGCCACTAAGTTAGATTGCATCGCTGCACCTTCTACCTTACCTAGACCAAGACCACTTTCTCCAAAACCTCCACTTACTACAGCTGCTGTTACATAAACAATAATAAGCCATTTTGATGAGTAGTAAGCACAACGTTCGAACATAAAAGTCATCGAGCTCATATAAAAGCTCCACGGTTTACCTTTTTTTACCGCTACTTCAGACATATAAATCCCTTCTTTCTGTATAATTTAATACACAAATATTATAGCATAGTTTTTCAATTACTACAACTATTTTTGAAAATGTTACCATTCTATTAATTAACTATTGTGTTTCAAATTAGCAAGTGATATAATAAAAATATATTCGAAATATTAAAAGGAGTTGTATAATATGAAACTTTCTAGAACTAATACCATTTTAGCTAAAATGAAAGAGCAAGGAATCACACATGCACTTGTAAGTGATCCATATTCTATTTTTTATTTAACAGGATTTTTAGAAAATCCTGGTGAACGTTTCTTCGCTATTTCTACTTGACGAAAACGGAAATCACAAATTATTCTTAAACATTCTGTTCCCATTAGAAGAAGATTTAGGTTTAGAGATTGTAAGTTACTCAGATACTGATGATATTATTAGTAAAGTTGCTGAGTACATTCCAGATGGAACAAAACTAGGTATCGATAAAATTCTACCTGCTCGTTTCTTACTTCCATTAATGGATAAATTACCTAAAACTAAATTTGTTGATGTTTCAGTACTAGTAGATACTACTCGTATGTTAAAAGATGAAGAAGAAAAAGAATTAATGCGTATCTCTTCTGAACTAAACGACAAAGCATGTCAGTTTGTTATCGACAACATTACAGAGCACACTACAGAAAAAGATTTAGTTAAAAAATTATTAGCTTACTATGAAGAAATCGGTGTAGAAGGGACATCATTCGCACCAATTATCGCTTTCGGTGATAACGGTGCAAACCCACATGGTATGCCAGGAGATAGAAAACCAAAACCAGGTGAATCTGTTATTGTAGATATCGGTGGTATTAAAGATAAATATTGTTCAGATATGACTCGTACAGTGTTCTTTAAACAACCTACACCAGAAGACAGAGAAGTATTTGAAATCGTTCTAGAGGCTGTTAAACGTGGTACTGCTTTAGTAAAACCTGGTACTAGACTTTGTGATATAGACGCTGCTTGCCGTGATTATATTACTGAAAAAGGATATGGTGAATACTTCACTCACCGTACTGGTCACCAAATTGGACTAGAAGACCACGAATACGGAGACGTTTCTAGTGTTAATGAGATGGTTTGTGAACCAGGTATGATTTTCTCTATAGAACCAGGTATCTACCTTCCAGGACGTATGGGAGTTCGTATCGAAGACTTAGTACTTGTTACTGAAGATGGTGTTGAAGTACTTAATAAACTTAACAAAGAATTTGTTGTAGTTGGAGAAAAATAATATTATTTAGTATTTTAATAATCAATGAAAAACACTAGATTGTATATACAATCTAGTGTTTTTCATTGTTATTTTTTAAAATATTTTTCTAAAAACTTACTTACGATATCCCAATATTGATCTCTATATTTTCGTTCTGCTTGAACATGCTTCATTCCAGGGAAACTATGGAATTCTTTTTCTGATCCAATTAACTCATAAGCTTCTCTACCGTGTTCTATAGGAACAAATCCATCTTCTTCCCCATGTAGAAACTAAAGCTGGTAACTTAGTATTTTTTAATCCCTTCAGTTGCATTAACATCTCCAAAGAAGTATCCACCTCTTATTTTAGTCATTGTATTAGCTGCAGGTATTACAGGGAAACTAGGTAGTTTAAATAGTTTCTTTCAATTGATAAGTAAATTCTACTTTTAAATTAACATATCCACTATCTTCTATAAATACCTTAACATTACTTGGTAAATCTTTTCCTATTGCATTCATAACAGTTGCAGCACCCATACTTATACCGAACAATGCTGTATCTGCATTGTTATTTTCAGCAGAGATTTTCTTAACCCAATTTACTAAGTCATCTGAGTCAAATCCACCCATCGATATTGTTTCACCTTCACTCTTACCATGAGCAATTAAATCTGGAGCAAATACACTATATCCCATATCATAAAATCTTTTTATATACTTAGCCATCTTTTTAGCATCACTAGTATAACCATGCACAACAAAAATCCATTTTTTAGCATTAGGATTAACAAACTTATACCCTACTAATTTATTTTTAGTAACAGACTCCATCGTCACTTCTGTTTTCGTCGATTCAAACCAGTTCTCTACAGCCGTCTTATCCTCTTTTTCTCCATCGCTATCTTGATTAACAATTGCACTTTTATCTACTTTTGGATTTAAGGCAAAATTATAAAAATAATTTCCTGTAAAACCAAAAGCTACTATTAACAATACTAAAATTGATAATAATATTTTCTTAAAATGTTTTTTTATCATCTACAACTCTTTCTCCTTACTAATAAATATAGTTTACATTATACTACTTCATCGGGGAAAAGTAAACAATAAAATACACTAATAGAGACTTACATTGTCTCTATTAGTGTATTATTTTATTTTTACTTCTACTCTTTCTCCCATATCATATTCCACTTCCGAAGATAATCTTAACGCTTTAATAATGCCATATTTATGTGTTTGAATTTTATATTCTATTACTGAACCAAAAAATATTTTTTCTATTATAATATCATCACTAGTTTCGCTTTTTAATAACTTTACATTCTCATATCTAACTATTTTTTCGGGATCTATTATATTACTATCTCCTATGAACTTAGCAACAAACTCTGTTTTCGGTTTTAAATATAGTTCCTTTGGAGTTCCTATTTGCTCTATTTTACCATTATTAAGAACTACTATTCTATCAGCCAATCTAAAGGCATCCTCTTGATCATGTGTAACAACTACCATAGTAATTCCAAATTGTTTTTGAATTCTTTTTACCTCATCACGCATAACTCCTCTAAGATGAACATCAAGATTTGAGAAAGGTTCATCTAAAAGCAATACTTTGGGATTTAACACTAAACTACGAGCAATAGCAACACGTTGTTGTTCTCCTCCAGATAATTCACTAATTCTCTTTTTATCATACCCTTCTAACCCAACTTTTTTTAATACATCTTCAGATTTTTTTCTAGTATTTCATTTTTTTGATAATTTCAAAAACTTTAATCCGTAACTAACATTTTCTATCACATTTTTATGTGAAAATAAACCATAAGATTGAAATACAGTAGAAATTGGTCTTTTTTCTGGAGGTACATTACTTATATTATTATTAGATAAGACTATATCCCCCTCATAATCCGGTATAAACCCTCCTATTATGTTTAATAGCGTAGTTTTCCCGCAACCTGAAGGTCCTAAAACACATATTAGTTCACCTTCATTCAGTTCAAAATCTATATTTTTTTAAAACTTCTTTATTATCATATTTCATTGAAACATCTTTTTATTCTTAAATACATCTTTTACCTCTTTCTGTTTATTACTAAATAATATACAACATTTACTAATAAACAAATCACAATTATATAAAAATGCTATTACTGAACCTATATCATATTTCCCACTCTCAATCACATCAAACATTACTAAAGTAGCAACTTTTTGACTTGGATAAACTAAAAAAATATAATTGAGCCTATTGTTGTCATAGTGGCAGTAAATCCATTTACGAAACTCACATATAGACCGCGTTTACTAAGCGGAAATACTACATCTTTAATTTCATTCATTCTACTTCCCCTAAGTCTCTTACCGATTTTTAATTGTGAAGTAGAAACTTGGCTAACTGAACTGTACCCTATCTTGCTAGCGAATGGCATTTGTTTTAAAAATCAGGTTAAGTACTACTATCGCTGCTGTTCCCGTTAATTTTTAAAGGTGTAGAGTTAAATGCTAATACATAACCTAGTCCAAAGAATGTTCCTGGTAATATATATGGTAGCGTTGCTACAAAATCAATTATCTTCAATGATTTAATTTTTTTCTTATGTTTATATAATATTGCAACACATGACCTATAACCGATGATAACCCTCCAGCTATTAACGCATATATTATACTACGTATAAATACACCAGAAATATATTCACTTGCATCGCTGAAGTTCTGTAACGTAAGTACTAGTTTTTCCATATTCCATTGTAGAGAAAGCAGAAAGGATAATAGCTCCATATAGACTTACTAACGCAAATAATATTAATGTTGATGCGATAGCAGAAATATAATAAATTACCCCGCTCTTTCTCATATTTAGACTCACAGAAACTAATCCCCTTGATTCTGTCGCTGTACTTCTAAAACTCTTTAGAAAAATACTAAAAAAATATAATTAGTGATGGTAATAATATAATAAGATTCATAATAACCGCCTTACTTACATCTCCTTCAGCAATAAATGCCAAATACCCTTCTGTAGCAAGAACATTATATTTTTCCTCCAACTATTGCAGGTGTAGAAAAAAATCAGCCATACTTCTAATAAAAGTTAATAATACTACTACTTTTTATTGCTGGACGTAATAGCGGTAATATAATATCTAGAATTATTCTATTTGTATTAGCACCAAGTGATCTAGCAGAGTTAATAACACTCCTATCGATACTACTAATAAATCCAATTAACAATAAAGCATTTATAGCAATATGAGTAACACTTTGCATACTAATAATTCCCCAATATCCGTAAGGATCATAATTTAATTTCAATAAATTATAAGTAATTAACCCCTCTTCTACCAAATAAGTTTATATATGATAAAGATGTTACAAATGGCGGTGAAATTATTGCTATCATAAATATAAAAGACAAGTATTTTTTTATTCTACCACTACTTATAAAATAAAATATTGAAATAAAGATTGAAAAAAATTGTTGTTAAAACTGTAGTTCCTAAAGCTACTTTTTAGAGAATTAATAAATAATTTATTATAGTATTGTTTATTTGATAAAAAAACTTTGGATTAAATCTCCTTTAATTCCATAATTGAATACTGCAATAAATGGATATAAAACAAAAAGAACAAAAAGAGATAATTATTGTTAGTATCACTATTGAATCAAATAAATTTATTTTTTTCTTAATCGCATATTGTCTCCTTTGCCTTATAATATATTTTTTTAAATAAAGAGATAGTAAATCAGAAAATACATCTTCTTCATTACTATCTCTGATATTTTACTATTTATCCCCTACTAACTCTTTTCCATTTTTTTAAGAATTGAGTCACGTTCGCTACCAAAAGTAGATAAATCTTCTTTCATAAGTCTATCTTTTGGTAATCCTAAATCTGCTCCTTTAGCTCCATCGATTACCATTTGAGCTCCATCTTTACCATCCAATTCAGCGATTAATTGTTGATTTTTCTGGTTTTAAGATATAATCTTCAAATGCTTTAGCAATATCAGTAGCTTGTGAGTTTTTAAAGATTGCTACACCTTCTGGAATCCAAGGAATTCCATCTTCTGGGATAAACAACTGTTAAGTTATTTTTTTCTTAGCTGCATCAAAATGCAGATTTATCTACAGGAATAATTCCAATTCCAAATTCTCCTGCAACAGTTTTTTTCTTGTGGATCTTTTTCCTCGTTTACTATAGAAGTCAACATTTTTTTATTGAAAAGCAGTCCAATATTCCCAACCTTTTTTTCTGTACCTTTTTTTGATCTAGGATACCTTTTACAGCTCCATAGTTTGTTCCAGAAATAGCAGGATTACTCATAATAATTTGACCTTTATATTTTTGGATCAGTTAAATCTTCCCATTTTTTTAGGAATATCATACCCTTTTTTTCTTTAGCTACACTATCATTTACTAAGAAACCAACAACTGTGATTCCTTTAGATATCCAGTAGTTATCTTTATCTTTAAACCCTTCTTTAATTTTATCAGAACCTTTTGCTTCATATTGCTCTAATAAACCATCATTTTTAGCAGCGATAAAAGCATCTACTCCCCCTCCAAACCAAAGGTCTGCCATAGGCTTACCTTCAGCTTTTGTTCTTGAGATAACTTCTCCACTAGACATAGATAAAAACTCTACTTTACAGTTTGTTTCTTGAGCAAATTTATCAAATAGTTTTTTGTATTTTTCAGAAGTAGCAACAACATTCATTGTTCTACCACCAAAGTCTAATTTTTGCTCCTCTTTTTTAGTTTCTGTCGATTGCTTTTGGCCACAACCTAATAAAACTAAAGATACTGCTAGAACCGTAGCTAACAATTTGAATATCTTTTTCATATATTTACATCCTTTCTGTAATTTTAATCTATATAAAATTATACTAGCTATTAACATAAGTTGCAACCTGGCTACAGATAGGACGTTTACATTATATTACTATTTTTATCGAACTCTTAACATTATTATTTATTTTTATATGTAACTATTTTTATATTTTCTATATGTTTACAATTTGAAAAATACTATTCTATTCCAAATTTTTCCTTAATTGCATCAGCAACTATCATTCCTGTAAACCAAGCTACCATTAGATTATACCCTCCTATTTCACCGTGTAAATCAAGAATTTCACCAGCGAAATACAAGTTATCTATTTTTTTATGGCAACATGTTTTTGGACTAACACCTTTTAAATCTACTCCACCTGCTGTAGTAAAAGCATATTCCAACGGCATTGTTTTAACCCCTACTAATTCATAGCGTTTAATCTTAGCCACAAATTTTCTTAGTTCTTTTTTACTAACATTTTCAGGGAAATATTTATCTAACATGAAATTATAAAAACTTTTCGGTAATTTTCCATGTAGATATTTATTATCTTGCCATAATTTTTCAAAAAGTTTTTCCTCGTTAAGTTCTGGATAAAAATCCAAGTAGAATTTATCTTCCGGAAATCTCGCAACAAATTCTCCCATAGAAATAGATAATGGCCCACTAAGCCCTTTATGGGTAAATAACAAATCCCCAGTTCTTTCATTTTTCTTATGAAACATTCTAACATTTTGAAGGGCAACACCAGATAATTCAGTAAAATCATCAAAAATTAATGCTACTTCACTAGGATATATCTTTGTTAATTTTACACCATGTTTTTTCAGTATTCTGTGTAATGAGCCATCACTTCCACTCTGTGGATAAGTTTTCCCTCCAGCACAAACTACAATATTTTTTCCTAGATATGTATCAACGTTTGTTTTAACTCCTACTAGTTTATCCTCTTCAAATATTAAGTCTTCTACCTTCTCTTTATATTTTATTTTTGCATGATCTATTTTAAAGGTATTTACTACATCACGTGCTTTTTCACTTGCTGGATATAGTCTTCTATTTTCTTGTTTAAGTTTTAAATTATGCTTATCAAAGAATTTTTTAACATTATATTTATGATATGCACTGCGTAAAAATCTTCCATTATGAACTGCGGCGACAAAATCTTCTGCATTATCACTACTCATTACATTACAACGACCATTCCCTGTTAGAAGTAGCTTTACGCCTGCTCTTCGATTTTGTTCAAGTACTAATACTTTTAATCCACTATCATTTAATCTATCTGCAATCATAAGCCCAGCACTACCCAGACCTATAACTATAACGTCATATTTCATAGTTTCTCTTAACAACCCTTATATTTTAACTTCCCATCTCTAGCAACTCAATTTTATACTATTAGCTATATTTATTCAAAGATGAGACACATAGGCTGTATTCCTCCTAATATATTATATTCATTTTTTCTTTATATTTACCATAGTTAATTATATCTATATTTACTATTTAAAGCAAGAATCTCAGAATAAACTTATCACTAGAAAATAGTTTATTTATTTTTTATCGATAGTAACTATTTCTGTATTTAATTTTCTTTTACACATTATTCTAATTTAAAATAAATTATTGCTTTCCGTTCCTTCTTAATGGAATTTTTTTACAATTTTGTACTATACTATATTGTATGTATTTAGAAAAATTATTTTTTTATTATTTTCTAAATAATTTTTTTATGTAAAGGATTTTTTTATAATGAGATTTAAAAAAATTAGTATTTTTAGTTATGGCTGTGGCATTTCTATTTCCTAATCTTGCCAAAGCAGATGACGTATTTTTAGATAATAATGCCATTTCGGAATTTAGTGATGCTAATTCTAGCATTGTTATATCTGAATATAATACCGGAAAAATTATTTCCAAACGTGGAGAAAACGAAAAAGTATCAGTAAATAAATTACCAAATTATCTTGCTTTTATATTTATTAACAGATGATTTGAAAAATAAAAAAACTAGCTTAGACGATAAAATAACTATTAATAAAGGTGATGACGTATTATCAAAAATACCAAATCACTAAAGAACTAACTATTAAAGATGCTATATTCTTATTAGAAAATGAGAATTCTAGTAGCTTATTAGAGGCAATCTTTACAAAATATAATGTAGATGTAGAAAAAGCTAATTCTATTCTTGGGGCAATGTCTCTTAATAACACTAAACTAGAAAACCTTGAAAATTCTGACAGCAACACTAGTTCAGCAAAAGATATTACATTCTTAAATAGTGTTATTTTAAAGAATTATCCTGAATTAACAGAAATTACAAAAAATCCAGAATACACTCTTTCTTCTGATGAAAAAGTAACAAACAGTATTACATTTAAAGAATCAGAAAAATTTAGGGTTCTTGGACTAGATTATTCAGGAAAAAATAGCGTAACGTACGCATATAGTGGAAACACAAAATTACTTGTAACAGTATTAAATCAAAGTGATGATAAAGATAAGTTTTTCGAAAAACTTCAAAAAACTTATGAATATCTATTTTCAAACTATCAATATAAACTTGCTTTAAAAGCAGGAACTTATACAATAAATAACGAAAATATTAGTTTTGATCAAGATATTTATGATTTATTCTATGAAAAACATTCTATCAAAGATGTCACCTACCTATTAATGAATAGTAAAATTCTTCTATTCCAAAAATATGAAACAATTTCAGCTAATGAAGGTACAGTATATGCTGACATTAAAAATAACGATTCAACTGGAGTATTAGACAAGTTTAAATTCAATTTTATCGAGGATAAAGACTTCAGTAAGAAATCAAATTCAGAAAAAGCCCTTATGGTAATTGATCGTACTAAGTATTTTGCTACTGGTATTTTAGCTATATATTCACTTGTCTTCATGTCATTATATATTATGAGACGAGTAGTTAGGAAGGATTAATTATGGAACAAAACAATTTAGTATTCGAAGTTGATGGACTTATCTATGAACTAATTTATAACTTCAAAGATGCTTTCCAAAGAGAAGCTTTCGAAGAAAAATTAGTTGATGTCCTTAAAAACAAACCATATATTGTTGGTGATATATCTCATGATAAACTACGTTTAAGTGGTTTTATCCTTACAAAAGATGGGAGTAATCCTAAAAACATTAACAATCTGGAAGACTATATTTTAGAATATTGTAATTTTGGTTCACCCTTCTTTGTAGTAAAAAAACGAAATGGTTAAACATAATAAAAAGCTCTCAAAAATAAAATTGAGAGCTTTTTATTTATTTTAGAACGAAGTGACCTTCATCTATTTCTTCTAATTTTTCTTTTTCTGTGATTGTAAAATCTTCATCAGAAACTTCGAATTCTTCAAACATTTTTCTTGCTTTTGACGGATTCATAATAGGTGTCGAATTTAACAATCTCTTTGTATAAGGGTGTTGAGCATTATTTATAATTTGCTCAGTTGTACCTAATTCAACTAATTTCCCACGATACATAACTGCTATTCTATCAGCAATATATTCTACCACTCCTAGATTATGAGAAATAAATAGATATGTAAGATTAAATTCTTTTTGTAAATCTTTTAATAAATTAATAACTTGAGCCTGAGTAGAGGCATCTAATGCTGATGTAGGTTCATCACACAATATAAAATCTGGTCTAGTAACTACCGCTCTAGCTATACCAATTCTTTGTCTCTGCCCACCACTAAAAGTATTAGACAGTTTTAAGGCATCTTCATTAGATATTCCAACAAACTCTAATATATCTAATGCTTTCTTTTTTGCTTCTTCTTTGTTCTCTTTAAATAATGGTTCCATTACAATATCTAATGCTGACAATCTAGGATTTAAAGAAGAGTATGGATCCTGAAATATTATTTGCATTTTACTATATACTTCTTGTTGCTCTTTTTTAGACATTTCTAATATAGATTTTTCTTTTCCTTCTACATATATACTTCCAGAAGTTAAAGTTTCAATATTCAGAATACCTTTACCTAATGTAGTTTTACCACTACCTGATTCTCCTACAAGCGCTAAAGTTTCTCCTTTGAATATATCTAAACTTATATTATCAACAGCAACGGTATTAGTAGGTTTACCACTTATCCCCTTACTTTTAAATACTTTTTTTGCATTTTTAATAGTCAAATATTTTCTACTCATTACTCCACCTCTTTCAAATATTCATGAGTATCACTTACTTTTTCCCATACGTACCCAGATTTATTTTGTTCGTAATCTACAGTTAGCAATTCACTTTCTTTATTTTCTAATCGTGCTGCAGCTAATAGTTGTTTGGTATATGGATGTTGAGCATTAGAAAAAATTTCTTCAACATTACCTTTTTCTACTACATTACCTCTGTACATAATATATACATAATCACACATCCCAGCAATAACACCGAAATCATGACTTACTAAAGCTACGCTAAGTTCAGTTTCTTTTTGTAATTTTTTTATTAAAGATAATATTTGCGCTTGAACAGTAACATCAAGTGCTGTTGTAGGTTCATCTGCAATTAATAATTTAGGATTAGCAAGTATTGACATAGCAATCAATATTCTTTGTCTCATTCCACCTGATAGTTCATGTGGATATTGTTTCATTCTTAACGGTGCATTTAGTATCCCAACTCTTTCTAACTGAGCTATTGCTAACTCTGTAGCTTCTTTTTTAGATTTTTTCTGGAATCTTTCTATTACTTCTATTAAGTGATATCCTATTGTGCGAACAGGATTAAGAGAGGTCATAGGATTTTGAAAAATCATTGAGATTGGTAATTTTTCTCCTTTTTTAACCTCTTTTCCATCAAATAAGAATTTTTCATAATTATCATCAACATTATTTGGTAATATTGACATAATACTTCTCATAAGAATACTCTTACCACTACCAGATTCTCCTACAACTCCAGTTATATGTCCTTTTTTTATATCAATATCGATTCCATGTATTATTTCTTGTTTATTACCCTGTTTAGGTGTGTAATCTACTTTTAAATTTTTTAATTCTACTATATTTCGCCATACTACTCACCTTCCCTTTGTACATATTGAGTAACTAAATTACCTATATTGTTAAATGAGTAAATAGTTAACATTACAAATAATCCCGGTATTATCGCCATATGAGGTGCACTTTGCAAGCTCTGTTGAGCATTTTGTAATAATGTTCCCCATGATGTCATCGGTTGTTGAATACCTAAACCTAAAAAACTCAGAGCTGCTTCTGTCATTATTGCATTGGCAATAGATGAACTAGCCGCAACTACTAATGTTGGAATAATTGCTGGTAGTATATGTCTTTTTAGAATAGTCGTTGCCTTCACTCCAGTAAACTTACTATAAACAACATAATCGTACTCTTTGGCAGACAATGTCTCTGCTCTTATAAGTCTTGCTAGTCGCATCCAAGAAAAACATCCGATTACTATTACAATAGAAGTTAATCCTGGTTTTAAAAATACACTCAATACTATAACAAGTACTAACCATGGTATAGATGAAAGTACATCTACGATACGCATTAATAGATTATCTATCCAACCACCTAAATATCCAGCGATAAGACCTATTGTCGTACCAATAATTACTGATGTTATCATAGCTAGTAATCCAACTTTAAGTGATACTTGTCCACCATAAACAACACGCGCAAAATAATCACGACCTACTTCATCTGTCCCAAATAAATATTGTAAACTTGGACCTTGAGATAAACTACTAATATTAGTTTTTGTCGGATCAATAGGTAATATTGGAGCTAATAATGAAATTAGCATTAATACAGTTATAAAAATTACTGAAAAAATATAAACTTTAGAACTTTTAATTGTATTAAGAAATCTCTTCATAATTATTTACCTCCTCTTCTAATACGAGGATCTACTAATGAATAAAGTATATCCGAAATTAAATTACCAACTATTACTAATGTTGCAGATAGTAACATTACTGCCATAATTATTGGGTAGTCTAAAGAACGTGTTGCACCAGTAATATATGGACCTACACCTGGCCAACCAAATACAGTTTCTGTTATTATCGCTCCTGTTACTAACATTGGTAACGACATACCAACTTGTGTAATAACTGGAATTAAAACATTTTTTCTAATATGGCGCGTGAAGATTTGCCATTTTGTTGCTTGGAATGCTTCTTGAACCACTACATATTCTTCATTAGTTTGACTGATCGCTGACGACCTCACATAACGAGTTAACTCTGCAAAGAAGACTATTACTAATGTTAAATACGGCATAAAGAAGTGCTGTAAGAAATCTCCAAAGTCTCCTTCTTTACCAATTGTATGCATCCCCATAATAGGAAATATATTCATTTTGTAACCAAGTAAGTAAATAAATAGCATAGCTATCCAAAATGAAGGAGTAGCTATACCAAGAGATGCTAGCCCATCTACGAATCTATCTAAAAACTTACCTTTATTAGCAGCTGCTATTAATCCAAGTACTATCGCTAAAATTAACGCTGTAATATATGCTGGTAAAACTAAAGAAATAGTATTGGGTATACGAGCTAATAATTCCTCACCAACTCCTACATGAGTTACTAATGAATGTCCAAAATTACCAGATAAGATCTGTTTTAACCATGCGAAATACTGAACTATAAACGGCTGATTTAAACCACTTTGTTCACGTAAAATATTAATTTGTTCTTCTGTCATATTTGGTGTTACTTGAGCATCAATTGCATCATATGGTGCAATATAAATTAATGAGAATACAATAAATGAAATAACAAATAACAGAGGAACCGCCTGTAATATACGTTTAATTATATAACGTAGCATCAAAATACTCCTTCCATGTACTTTATGAATAAACGGCTGGAACAAAAGTCCCAGCCTATTTATTTATTAAATAGTATAATTATTATTTTTCTAGCAAACTGAGACTATTTATTACTTAATTGAGATTTTTGATAAATCTTCAAATGTATAAATAGGTACTAGTTTTGCATCATTCACTCCACTTACACGTTTATTTACCGCTAAGATTTTTTGGTTATCTACTATTGGGTAAATATATGCTTCTTTAGCAATTTCACGTTGTAAATCATTGTAAATTTCTTTACGTTTTGTACTATCTAGTTCTGCTGCTCCACGTTTAAATAAATCATCGATTTTTGATTCTCTATATTGGAAGTAGTTTGATGTACCATTTGAAGCAAATAGTGTTGAATATAAGTCTGGATCGTTACCCATAATATATCCACCTAAGAATAAATTATAAGCTGTTGAATCTTTCTTTCTAAGTTCTGTAAAGATAGCTGTACCGTCTCCACCACGTAATTCTACATTAACACCGATTGCTTGTAATTGTTGTTGGATAAATGTTGCTTGAATTTTTTGAGCAGGGTCATTACTTGCGTATGCTAATGTTAATTTAAGATTACTTACACCCGCTTCTTTTAATAATTCTTTTGCTTTATCAACATTTTGTGTATATTTTTCTACATCATCAGTTTTATATGGATTATTCGGTGGTAGAATTGAATATGGATTTTGGTAATATTTCTCATCTAAGTAAGCCGCTTTATTCATATCCCCTTTATTTAAAGCATATAAAATAGCTTGACGAACTTTAACATCTTTTAACTCATTAGTTTTTGTATTTAATCCTAAATATCCTATTCTGTTTTCACTATATGAATACACATCTAGTTTATTTGTATCTAAATCTTTAATATCAGTAGGTAATACGTATGATGCATCAATTTCACCTTTTTGTAAAGCTACTTTAGCAGTATCTGCACTTTGAATAACACGTAAAACTACATTTTTTACATTAGGTTTACCTTTATAGTAGTTTTCATTCGCTTCAAACTTAATGTATTCTCCACGTTTATTTTCTACTAATTTATATGGCCCAGTTCCTACAGGTTTTTCTTGTAAATCTTTTACAGAAAAATCACTAACATTTCCATAAATATGTTTAGGAATAATGTATGTTTCAGTAGCGATATTATTTGCAGCTGCTGCACTTGGTTCTGGGAATTTAAATACTACTGTATGATCATCTTTTTTCTCTACAGTGATTGGTTTATCGTTAATCCATAAACTCTTGAAGTTTCCGTTTTCTTTCTTCGCTTTTGTTTCATAAGTAAATACTACGTCATCAGCAGTAAAGTCTTGACCATCTGACCATTTAATACCTTTTTTCAGGTTTACTGTTAAGCTTAATCCATCTTTTGCAAGTTCTGTAGATTCTGCTAACTCATTTACTAATGATCCATCACCCTCAACACGAATTAACGGTGAGTAAATCATATTTGTCATAGTTAATCCCCAACGGTCACTTACATTAATTGGATTTGTTGAAGATGGGTCACTATTTATTGCATAAGTGAACGTATCTTTATCCTGAGAAGTGGTTGTTGTGTTTTCCGTTTTAGAACTACATGCTGTAGTAAATGCCATTAATAACGCTAGTGCTCCTATAAACAACTTATTCTTTTTCATTCTCATTTCCTCCTTTGGTTTAAAATATCAATATAATATAACATTACTGCTAAAAAGCTACTTCTAATAATGGTTTAATATAGCCATGTATAGTTTGGCGCGAGCTTAGTTCCGCTCTTATATTAATTAGAAATAATATAATCTTCTATATACATTAATATTTATTATTTAATTATGATCACATTGAGCGAATGAATTCAATGTGCTTTTAGTTTACATTTTTAAATTTACAATGTCAATTTTATTGTTTTCATTTTATATTTTCATTTTCACAACCATCACTTAAACTGTTAATCTTAAAACGATTTACTATGAAAACAAGCTGTTAGCCGTCTGTTTATTTGGTAGTTGATTACTCTCCCCAAACTTCTTTTACAATCTCACTTATAAGAGCAATTTTTTTCCATTGATCTTCTTCAGTAAGAATATTTCCTTCTTCTGTAGATGCAAATCCACATTGTGTACTTAAGTAAATATTTTCTAACGGAACATATTCACTAGCTTCTTTAATTCTAGCTATTACTTCATCTTTATTTCTAGTTTTCCTGATTTTGAAGTTAATAAACCAAGAACAACTTTTTTATCTTTTCCAACTTTAGCTAATGGTTTGAAATCTCCTGCACGGTCAGTATCATATTCTAGGTAATATGCATTTACATTTTCTTCACCGAATAGTGTATCTGCCACTGCATCATAACCTCCTGCACTAGCCCATGTAGAATGATAGTTACCACGACAAATGTGTGTATTTACTACTAAATCTTCTGGAAGTTCAGTTAGTATCCCATTATTCAAAGTAATGAAATCTTTAATAAATGCTTCTCTAATTCCCTCTGGTTCTAATCCGCTTCCTTCAGCAATTAATTTAATTAATTTATCATCAACAATAGCTCCCCAAGTACAGTCATCTAATTGGATAATTCGACAACCAGCATCATAATGCTCTTTAATTACTTGTTTGTATGCTGCGATGATATCTGCAAATAATTCCTCTTTATTTGCATAAACACTATATGTTTGAGCGATATGTTCTTCATCACGAATTAATTCAAAGTAGAATTGTGCTGGTGCAGGAATAGTTTGTTTAACTTTCGCTCTATCTCCTACTAAATCACGTAAAAATTTGTAATGTTCTACAAACGGATGATTTTCTCCAGTTATTTTTCCAACTACATCAGCTGAATCAGGTTTAGTTGTTTCATCATGGAATTGATATCCGATTTTTGCTTGAGTATGCTCTACCCCATTAAGTCCCCAGAAAAAGTCTAAGTGCCAGTATGCACGACGAAACTCTCCATCTGTAACTCCTTTTAATCCATTAGCTATTTGTTTTTCTACTAATTCTGTAATTACTTTATCTTCTACTTTTGTTAATTCTTCTTTACTTAATTCACCTTTAGCAAATTTTTCACGAGCTTCTACTAATTCTTTTGGTCGTAAAAATGATCCTACATGATCTACTCTATATGGTGCATTTCCTACTTGGTCATTTTGGCAATTTTGACACATACTACTAATCTCCTATCGTTTTCTCTTTTTTCTCTTTTTAATAATATTTTTTCTATAAATTTGGCCTAGCGACTTTCTTTATTTTCTACTATATTAGAAAATACATTTTTTCTTACTATACTTTTCTCCATAATATATTTAACTCTTTAGAAGTATATCGATTTATTTAGTTCCCCAAACTTCATCAACTATTTCACTAATTAGAGCTATTTTTTTCCATTGATCTTCTTCTGTTATTACATTTCCTTCTTCTGTAGAAGCAAATCCACATTGTGTACTTAAGTAAATATTTTCTAATGGAATGTATTGACTAGCTTCTTTGATTCTAGCAATAACTTCTTCCTTATCTTCTAAATCAGCAAATTTAGATGTGATTAATCCTAAAACTACTTTTTTATCTTTTCCAACTTTAGCTAATGGTTTGAAATCACCTGCGCGATCAGTATCATATTCTAAATAGTACGCATCTACATTTTCACCTGCTAAAAGCTCATCTTCAACATTTTGATATCCACCTTGTGAAATCCATTTAGATGCGAAGTTACCACGACATACGTGTGTATTTATAACTAAATCTTCAGGTTTGCCTTCGATTACTTCATTATTTAAAGCTAAGCAACGTGCTGCATAATCGCGACGAACTTCTTCTAATGGGCGCTCATCACGGAAACGATTTGCAAACCCATCATCTGCTAATGCTCCCCAAGTACAGTCATCAAATTGAAGTACTCTTAATCCTTCGTTGTAAAGATCATTAATAACTTGTTTGTATGCCGCAACAATTGCTGCTTTTAACTCATCAAAGTTACTATAAAATTGTTCATATGATTTAATGTGATCTTCTGTACGAATTAATTCGAAGTATAATTGTGATGGAGATGGTATAGTAAGTTTTACTACCACATCTTTATCTTTTGTAATATCTCTTAAATATTTGAAATGTTCTACAAATGGGTGATTTTCTCCACTAATTTTTCCTGATACTTTAGCTGTATCTGGTTTAGTTTCTATCCCTTTAAAAGCATATCCTTTTTCACCTTGAACGTGTTCAATTCCATTAAGTCCCCAGAAAAAGTCTAGGTGCCAGTATGCACGACGAAACTCTCCGTCTGTAACTCCTTTTAACCCTGCAGCAATTTGTTTTTCTACTAGTTCTGCGATTAATTTATCTTCAACTTTTGTTAATTCTTCTTTGCTTAATTCACCTTTAGCGAATTTTTCACGAGCTTCTACTAACTCTTTTGGTCTTAAATATGATCCTACGTGATCTACTCTGAATGGTGCTTTTTCCTACTACTTTATTTTGACAATTTTGACACATAATTTTGTTCTCCTTTTGTTTTCTCTTTTTTATTTTGACTTCTGTTTAATTATTAATAAATTTTTTATTCATCTTCTGGCAAAATAGCTACTACTCTTACAGGTGATCCAGTTGCTTCTGTCCAGTTAGGATACGCTACTGATATTAAAGCTCCTGTTGCTGGAACTTGATCTAAGTTAGCTAAAACTTCTACTTGATAAATATCTTGTTCTAATAAATAGTACTCTTGAATTAAACCTTCTGCTGCTGCAGATACACCTGAGTCTGTATCTAATGTTTCATGTCCTACTGCTTTAACATTTCTTTCTTTAATTAAGAATTCTAATGCATCTCTTCCCCAACCTGGTGTATGTTGTACATCATTCTCATCAAGATTTCTTATTTCATCATAACTTGGCCAACGTTTTGACCAGTCACTTCTAAATGCTACAAATGATTCTGGTAAAATTTCACCATGTTCTGCTTCAAAATCAAGAATATCTTGTTTTGTAATAACATAGTCATTATTTTCTGCAACTTCAGCGCTTTTATCTATTACATAAAGAGGTAGTAATAAATCTTTTAGTTCAATTTCATCAAGCCATCTACCACCTTCTACAAAGTGAATTGGAGCATCAATATGTGTTCCGTATTGACCAACTACTGAAAATTTTTGAACGTAAAATCCATCTTTTAGTGTAAATATATTTTCTTTTTCTAAAGCTGGTAAAGCTGGGAATTTTGGTGAGTTTTCATCGATCTTATGACTTAAGTTTACCCATTTTTTTGATTTTAAAGTTTTGTAAATATTTAGTAATTCTGACATTTTGTTGTCCTCCAGTTATGTTAATTTTTAAAGTTAATTATTCTCTTGATTATTTTGAGAAATAAAAAAAGTCCTCACAGAAGCTTATGCTCCTGCAAGGACGTCTAATAATCTACGTGTTACCACCTTACTTTATGATATTCTCACAAATATCAACTCAAAAAGTACGCACCAAATAATTATGGTGTTATACCCTGAGCTTTAACGGGCTCTCCCGTAGAGGTCTAATTATTCGGCCACTAACACTCAAAGACCATTTTCAAAGTTTCCGTATTGATCTCTTTTCACCACCCGAGACTCTCTTTACAATCTTTCACTTTTACTTATCTTTTCAACGTGTGAATCATTAACTTGAAATTAGTATAACAAGATTTTAATTTTATGTCAATAGTTTTTTCGGAAAATAATATATGTTTTTTTAAAGTCTATATCAGGTGAAAGCATCCTATGGTACGGATATAACACTTAAAATACAGTATACACCTTATTATTATTCACTTTACATCTAAAAAACGAATTTTTCTCTGAGGAGAAACAATTGTTTTTTACGAACTTTCTAAAGAGAATTAAAACTAACCTATATGCAAAAATAACCACATACGCTTAGTACATATGTGGTTAAAGTAATAATCTTAGCTACAATCCCAATTGTATAATATATTAGAGAAATCTTGTGCTTTTAAATCTTTTTCTCTTATAAAGAAGTTTGCAATACCACAATCCCCCCAAATAATTAAATATCTACGCTCACCTTCAACAAATTCACTATCTACCTGTAATAGCATAACATTGTATTCTTCTTTTTCCTCATCATACTGTCTCGGATCTTCTTGTATAAATAGTGGATATCCACCTATTGAATGTCCTTCATTTGAAAAACTCATTAAATACTTTATCTAATGAAAAAAATCATCTATATCAGTCCACATATCAGTTACATTTGCTTCTGGATATAGTTCATTTATTGCATTACAGAATATCTCCTCAAATCTATAATCTACAGCTGTTATTGATACTGGTTTCTCTTCAAATGCTATTTTTTTAATGTATTATTTTGCAGGTTCAAACGGAGAATATTCATCTCGATCATCTTCATCAAAAAGTTTATACTTTTCTAATACATCCATTTCTGTTACCATTCTATCTAACTCTGGATAATAAATAACTTTACTTCCTTCTTCTTCATCTAGCCCCATAAGATCATCACGCCCAATCCAAAATTGTACTAATCCAGTTTTTGGGTATAAATCATTTTCTGGCAAATCACTACAATTAATCTGTGCAAGTAATCCTAACTGTACCCCTTCACTATCTACTGGAACTTTTGCATCTTGAGGTAAATATGGAATACCTCCAAATTTACTATCAAATATTGATAATGTCGGATCTTCACCGATAACTGTAATTTTAATATGTTTATCAGTAATCGTATCTCCCTTTACCTTTTCTATAGCTCTACTAATCATTTCTTCAGTAACCATATAGTACCTCCTTAAATTTTTCTAAATTAATTATAACATAGTAAAATAATATTTCATATATTAAAGGAGCTAGTTTTCACTAACTCCTTTAATCTTTTATTATCTGCTTTTGATCATTTTAATAATTTGAGTCACTATTGTTGGTGCAATAGCTAATCCAATTATTGTTAATACTTGAGTAATATTTAAGCTCATAACTTTAAATATACTTCCTACAGCAGGTATAAATACTATAATACCTACTAATGTTATTCCAATCAGGAATGCATATACTGTATTTTTGTTAGAAAATACTCCAATCTTAGTTAAAGGTTGATCACTTCTACAACTAAATCCATTAAATAATCTAGCCAAGCATAAAGTTAGGAATGCAAATGTTGTAGCATAACCTTCTCCTGTTTCAATACCAATATAGTATCCAGCAAATACTGCAACCGCAATTAAAGCAGCTTCAATCAACACTGATGTGAATGTTGCACGAGTTAAGATTGGCTCATTTGGATCTCTTGGTTTTTGTTTAAGAACATCATCTGTTCCTTTTTCAGTACCGATAGCTATTGCTGGTAGCGAGTCTGTAACTAAGTTAATAAATAGTAACTGAATTGCAGCAAATGGAACTACAAATTTACTATCTAAGAACGCTAATAAGGTTGTTGCTATAACAACGAAAATTGCTCCTGTATTACCAGTTAATAAGTATTTAATAGCATTTTTAATATTTGTAAAGATATTTCTTCCTACTGTTACTGCTTTTACAATTGTCGCAAAGTTATCATCTGTAAGAATCATATCAGCTGCATCTTTGGAAACTTCTGAACCTGTTATTCCCATCGCAATACCAATATCTGCTTGTTTCAATGCTGGAGCGTCATTTACTCCATCACCACTCATACCAACTACTTTTCCTTTTGCTTGCCATGCATTAACTATACGTATTTTATGCTCTGGTGCAACACGTGCATATACTGATATTTTTTCTAAATCACGTGCTAATTCTTCATCTGTCATATTTTCTAATGTTAAACCATCAACAACCATATCACCATCTTGGAAAATTCCAATTTTACGTGCGATTGAACGAGCTGTAACAGCGTGGTCCCCAGTAATCATAATTGGTTTAATACCTGCTCTAATAGCTTTTTCTACAGCATCTTTTGATTCTTCACGAGGTGGGTCAATCATTGAAGTTAACCCCACGAATGTTAAGTTATTTTCATCATCAAATGTTAACTCATCACTAGCATCTTTCTTGAATGCATAACCTAAAACACGTAATCCTTCTTCAGCAAAGTTATTATTTTGTTCTAAAATTTGTTTTTTATCTTCTTCTGTAATATCACGAACTTGACCATCTACTAGAATTGAACTACATTTTTTAAGCAGTTCATCTGTTGCGCCTTTTGTTAACATTAATTTCTCATTATCAATAATTTGTAATGTTGACATGAATTTACGAACTGAGTCGAATGGTAATTCTGATATACGTGGATATTTTTCTCGAAGATCTTGTTCAATTATATTATATTTTCTACCTAATTCTACAAGTGCTAACTCTGTTGGGATCCCCTACTTTTTGATCACCATTTATAAATGAATCATTAGTAAGAACCATTGTATCCATAATAAGTTTACCTGCTTTATCTTCTAGATTTATATCCGCTGGGATTTAGTAATTTACCATTAATATAGACATTTTCAACAGTCATTTTGTTTTGAGTTAATGTACCTGTTTTGTCTGACGCAATGATAGATACTGAACCTAGAGTTTCTACAGCATTAATATCTTTCATTATTGCATTTTCTTTAGCTAGTGTTTGAGAACCTAGTGATTCAACTATTGTAATAATTGAAGCTAGTGCTTCTGGTACTGCAGCAACTGCTAATGCTATAGCAAACATTGCAGCTCCACTCAAAATCATGTGAACTCATATAAGTTAATCCAAATACTACAATACATAAAATTATTATTCCTACAGATAAATTTTTCGAAAACTGATCTATAGATTTTTGCAGTGGAGATTTTCCACTTGAAGCATTGTTTAATAACTCTGAAATCTTACCAATTTCTGTATTAACACCGATACTTGTAACTACTGCCCTGCCCTTTACCATATGTAACTTGTGAACCTGTGAAAACCATGTTTGTTTGGTCTCCTACTACAACTTCACCTTCAACTACATCAGTATTTTTATCTACTGCGTGACTTTCACCAGTTAACGCTGATTCCTGCACCTGTAGTGAACTTGCTTCAATAATACGTGCATCAGCCACTATCATATCACCAGCTTCAAATTCAACAATATCACCAATAGTTAAGTGGTGCGAATCAATCTCTTGTTTTACACCATCACGGATGACTTTAACTTTTGGTACTGATAGTTGTTTTAAGCTATCTACTGAACGCTGAGCATTTAATGTCTGGGTAGTTCCTAAAATTGCATTAATGATTAACACTACTACAATAACTATTGATGACTCTGCATCTCCTGTTACTCCTGAAATAACTGCCGCTGCAATTAATATTAATACTATTAAATCTTTAAATTGATTTAAAAATATTTGAAATCCACTTGGACGTGGCGCTTCAGGCAGCACATTTAATCCATGCTTTTCTTGACGTTTTTCAACTTCTTTACTGTTTAAACCAGAAGTAGTTGTATTTAATTCATCTAAGATTTCTTTACTTTCTTTTTGATAAAAATATTTCATCTCTATACATTCCTTTTTTATAAATTTCACAGAGTATGTACTTAGTTACTACGCCTTCAAATACAAAAAAGCGAGACCGGTTGCGTAGCAACCAAGTCTCGCTTTTTAATATAGTACCGGAAAATATTCTTTCGTACTGACGATACTATAACGTTTATTCGTAAGCTAATCCCTTGTGTTGATAATACTATAACATAGTATTTTCACTTTTGCAAGAAGAATTTATCTATTTTTTCTTAATTTTAAAATAATACGTTTTCTTACAATCTTTGTGAACGTTTTTGTAACATAGGTCCTACTATTACTCTAAAGATTGAGTCTGCAATAATAATTCCTACTGCTAAACCTATTGCACCATAAAAACTATTTAAGAAAATTCTTGCAGAATTTGAATATTCATCTAATAATAATGTTCTAAATGCATCGTAAATAGTAACCCCAGGAACTACCGGAACAAGTCCAGGTACGAAGTATACTGTTAGTGGGTTTTTAAATTTAATAGCACAAATTTGACTCGTATTAGCTAGTAAAAGTGAACATACTAAACTCGACATAAAGACGCTTTGCCCATGGCTCCACATTTCCCAGTATCCACACCAACCTATTGCTCCAATGATTCCTCCAGTAACCAAGGTTTTTCTAGGTACATCACATATTACGGCAAACGATACTGATGAAATAAAACTAAATACGAAGTGATATAATAATAAAAGTAAATGACTTAATATTGCCATAATTATACTACACCTCCAAATAATCTAACTAAATAATAAACAGTTACTATCCCTGCTCCAAGCGCAAAGGCCACACAGAAAGTTTCTATAAACCTAATAACACCTGATATATATTGCCTTGCTATAATATCACGCATAGAGTTAGTAATAGTTATCCCTGGTACTAAAGGTACTACCGCACCAATCATTGCTAATCTTAGCGATTGACCATTTAATAATGCAAAACCTAAATACCCTGCTACACCACCTACAAAGGTACTAATATACTCTGAAATAAATGGTGCCTTTAAATATGTAATAGCTACTAAATAAATATAAAAAGCTACTGCACCAGCAATACTTCCTGGTATAACATCCCAGTAACTTCCCTCGAATATTAATACGATACCTCCACTAAGTATTCCGGCACATAAGATTTTAAACCAATCCGGAACTTTACTTTTTGAAGTATGAATTCTTTTTAATGCATCATACATATCTTCTAGACTAATTTGTCCTGAAGTATATGCCCTAGATAAGGTATTTACAGCAGTTGTTTTTGTTAAATTATATGTTCTATTTTCTACTCGATAAAAGTCTGTTCCATAATCTTCAATACGGACAAATAACCCTGTTAATGTTACATGGGTATAAAAAATATCAGTCCTTACTTGTCCAACACCTTTTCTAATAATACGTTCCATGGTGTCTTCTGTACGGTACACTTCTGCACCATTTTCCATAAGAATTTTCCCCGCTAATAAAGCAGTTTTCATCAACAATTTTTCATTCATGTAATTTGCCCTATCACAGACTAACCCTACGTTAATCCCGTTTCCTTTCTAAATTTTGTCAATATGCATATTATATCATAAATAACCTAAGAAAAATATAGTTTTATCAAGATTTTTGAAGATAATTAGATATAAAATATTAAATATAATTAAATAAACAAATATTATATACTTAAAATAAACTTTAAATATGTATTTTTTCTAAACTTATTATATTATTATAAAATATAAAGTTCATTTTAGATTTATATTTCAATTATTTTTTTCAGAAAATGATTTCAAAAAGACACGAACGCCCTACTATCAAAGTAATATCTAATTTTTTTCTTATAAGAAATTATAGTCAAATCCTATTAAATATAATCTGATAAATTTTTTACATAAATATGGTAAAAAAATTTATGTGATCTATGAGCAATTTTTTTGATAGATTATGTTAATCATGGTAAAATATTTCAATTGTGTTTTAAATGCTAGTATAAACACGATATAATAATGAAAAGGAGCCTATTTATATTATGAAAAAATATATTAAACTATTTCTAGCAATGACATTGGTCATCATAAGTATGTTTAGCTCAGCTAAGCTGAACACTACATCTGCTTTAGGTGCAACTGGGGCCATTAATATTACAGGTCAATCTATTACACCTACTAAAAACCCTGTCGATCAGTATACAGATATAAATGTAAACATGAATTTTTCTGTTCCTAATACTGCAAAAACAGGCGGTCAAGCTATTATTTCTTTACCAAAAAATCTTAAGTTTGTCTCTGATACAAGCTTTAATGTAATGAGTTCAGATGGTAAAGTTGTAGCAAAAGCTGTACTTAATGCAGCTAGTAAAACAATAACTCTTACATATACAGATTACGTAACAAAAAAATCTGATATTAAAGGTAGTTTATTCTTCAATGTAAGAGTAAGTCCTGATACTGCATCACCTAGTAAAGTACCTATTAATATTAGTGTAAACAACAAAAATATCCCAGTTGGAAATGTTAATTTCGTTGTTGATCCAGGTAAATCTGATAAAGTATTAGACAAAGTCAGCTGGAATACACAAAAATTAGCTGATGGAGGAATAACTCGTGATTATGAAGTTCGAGTTAATGCTGAAAACAAACCTCTAACTAATGCAATCGTCCTTGATAAACTTAGCACTGATGGAATGAGCTATGTAAAAGATTCATTTGTTGTTAAAAAAGGAACTTGGGCTGTAAGTAGTAACCACAAATTAGGATTAACAAATGCTACTGTAGTTAGTGTTCCTGTTAACTTTGATGCTAGTCAAAAGAGCTTCCAAGTTAACTTAGGAAATGTTGCTGCTAATGAAGGGTATTCTATTTACTATAAAGTAAAAATTGCTAAAACACCTAAAAATGGACAACAATTCCTTAATAATGTAACTCTTAAAGCAGATAAAGTTACTGAAACTAAGAATAATCCATTCGTTTACCAAAATGCCGGTGGTGAAGCAGAAGGTTATAACTACTCTGTTAAAATTAAAAAAGTAGATAGTGAAACTAATGCAGCTTTAGCTGGAGCAAGTTTTGATGTTATTCGTACATCAACTAATGAAACAGTTAAGTCAGTCACTACAGATGCAAATGGTGAAGCTTTAATTGATGGTCTACTAAACACAGAATATAAATTAGTAGAAACTAAAGCCCCAGAGGGATACCAATTAAATAAAGAAGCAATTGTGGTAAAAACAACAGACTTCAATACTTCAAAAGTCGCTTTAAAAACTATTAGCAACAAAAAAATCCCTAAAGAACCTACTCCTACTAATGCTACTATTGAGTTAGATAAACAACTTTCTGGTCGTGATTTAGTTGATGGAGAGTTTAGCTTCGAGCTTTATGAAGGTTCAAACAAAATTCAAACTGTTTCAAATAAAAACGGTAAAATTACTTTCGATGCTATTTCTTATAAAGAAGTAGGAGAACATACTTACACTGTTAAAGAGGTAAAAGGCGATAACAGTACTATAGCTTATGATTCTTCATCGAAACAAGTAACTGTTAAAGTTACTAAAGATGGCGATAAGCTTAAATCTGAAGTTGTTTATCCTGATGGAAATACATTTAACAACAAATTTACACCAAATGCAGCTAACGCTACAATAGAATTAGATAAAGCTCTTTCTGGTCGTGATTTAGTTGATGGAGAATTCAGCTTCGAACTTTATGAAGGATCTAATAAACTTCAAACTACTACAAATACAAAAATGGTAAAATTTCGTTTGACTCTATTTCTTACAAAGAAGTAGGAGAACATACTTATACTGTTAAAGAAGTTAAAGGTAACGATAGTACAATCACTTACGATTCTTCAGAAAAACAAGTAACTGTTAAAGTTACTAAAGATGGAGATAACCTTAAAAGCTGAGGTTGTTTATCCTGAAAGTAAAACTTTCAGCAACACATTTACTCCTAAAGAAACTAGCGCTACTATTGAGTTAGACAAACAACTTACTGGTCGTGATTTAGTTGATGGAGAGTTTAGTTTTGAACTTTATGAAGGTTCTAATAAACTTCAAACTACTACAAACAAAAATGGTAAAATTTCGTTTGATTCTATTTCTTATAAAGAAGTAGGAGAACACACTTATACTGTTAAAGAAGTTAAAGGTGATAATAACACAATCACTTATGATGAATCTGAAAAACAAGTAACTGTCAAAGTTACTAAAGATGGAAATGAACTTAAATCTGAAGTTGTTTACCCTGAAAGTAAAACTTTCAGCAACACATTCACTCCTAAAGAAACTAGCGCTACTATTGAGTTAGATAAGGCTCTTTCTGGTCGTGATTTAGTTGATGGAGAGTTTAGCTTTGAACTTTATGAAGGTTCTAATAAACTTCAAACAACTACTAATAAAAATGGTAAAGTTACTTTCGACTCTATTTCTTACAAAGAAGTAGGAGAACATACTTATACTATTAAAGAAGTTAAAGGTGACAACAGTACTGTCGCTTATGATTCAACAGCTAAAGAAGTAACTGTTAAAGTTACTAGAGATGGTGACAAACTTAAAACTGAAGTTGTTTATCCTGAAAGTAAAACTTTCAACAACACATTCACTCCTAACGCAGCTAACGCTACTATTGAGCTAGATAAATCTCTTTCTGGTCGTGATTTAGTAAATGGTGAGTTTAAATTTGTTCTTAAAGATGATCAGGGGAATCAAGTAGGAAGTGAAGCTACAAACCAAAATGGTAAAATTACTTTCCCTTCTATAAAATTTGAAAAAGAAGGAACATATAACTACTCTGTTAAAGAAGTTAAAGGTGATAACAACACTATTAACTATGATAAATCTGAAAAACATGTAACAATTAACGTTACAAAAGATGGAAACAATCTTAAAGCTGAAGTTGTTTACCCAGATGGTAAAACCTTCAATAACACATTCACTCCTAATGCAACTAATGCTTCTATCGAATTAGATAAAAAACTTGATGGTCGTGATTTAGTTGATGGTGAATTTAGCTTTGATCTATACGAAGGTTCTAACAAACTTCAAACTGTTACTAATAAAAATGGTAAAGTTGCTTTTGACTCTATTTCTTATAAAGAGGTAGGAGAACACACTTACACTATTAAAGAAGTTAAAGGTGATAATAGTACTATCACATATGATGAATCTGAAAAACAAGTAACTGTTAAAGTTACTAGAGATGGTGATAACCTTAAAACTGAGGTTGTTTACCCTGAAAGTAAAACATTCAATAATAAATTCACTCCAAACGAAGAAAAAGCTACTATCGAGTTAGAAAAACAACTTACTGGTCGTAACTTAGCAGATGGTGAATTCAGCTTTGATTTATACGAAGGTTCTAACAAACTTCAAACTGTTACTAATAAAAACGGTAAAGTTACTTTTGACTCTATTTCTTACAAAGAAGTAGGAGAACACACTTATACTGTTAAAGAAGTTAAAGGAACTGACAGTACTATAGCTTATGATGAGTCTGAAAAACATGTAACTGTTAAAGTTACTAGAGATGGTGATAATCTTAAAACTGAAGTTGTTTATCCAGAAAGTAAAGTATTCCATAATTTATTCACTCCAAATGCTACTAGCGCTGAATTCTCACTTAAAAAGAATTTAAGCGGACGTGATTTAAAAGATGGTGAATTTACATTTACTCTATTCGACTCTGAAGGAAAAGCTGTTAAAACTGTTTCAAACGATGCTAATGGTAATATTTTATTCAATGGATTAATTTTCTCTAAAGAAGGTAGATACACTTATAAAGTAGTAGAAAATAAAAACAATGTAGAAGGTATTACTTACGATGAAGTATCTCGTACAGTTACAATTGACGTTAAATTAGATAAAGAACGTGGTGTTTTAACTTCAGTAGTTGAACTACCAGAAAATAAAGTATTTAATAACAGCTATAAACCAACAACTCCGCCAAAAGGAATTTTACCTCGTACAGGTATTGGTGCTCTATCTTCATCTATTGCAGGTTTAGGTATTTTATCACTAGTTGGTCTAGCTATTAGAAGAAAACAAAAAATGAATTAATTTTAAGAAGACATAAATAAGAAATTTCTTATTTATGTCTTTTTCTTTGTATATTTCATCAATAATACTACGGTCTCAATAGAAATATGCCAATCATTTCTTCATTCTTGGTATTTCTTTGTTTAGCTTTCTTCTATGCTTCTTTCACTTCCTTCAAAAAGCTAAGAATAAACCTATCGAGACAACTGTGCGTACGTTGTACCTAACAATTTCTTTTTACTACTTCAACGCCTCGCAGTTGGAACTATAAATTTCTTTCGTCTCTTTGTTCCTTAGAAATTTAGTTCCTTTTGCGTATTTTGCACGTAATGATTTTTACGAATCGAAGATTCTAAAAATCTTAACGTGCAAAATAAAAAAGACTACCTTGCCTGGTAATCTTTTAAAGTATAATTAGATTTAATTTTTAAAGGGACAAAAGGGTATCCTAGCATCCTCGCTAGGATACATTAGAGCTAGACGACGTAGCCTTTTATCTACGCATTTCAAGCACTCTTTTGCCAAAAAATTAGTTTAAATTGTGTTGTATGTGTTGTTTAGTTGTGTGTGTGTATGTAGTATGTTATTGTTGTATGAAAAATTTTTATTAAACTAATTCTATAATAGCTGTTTCTGCACCGTCACCTTTACGTGGTCCAACACGTAAAATACGAGTGTATCCACCATTACGGTCCGCATATTTAGGTGCTACTTCTTCAAATAATTTTTTAAGAGCTAATTGACTCTTACCTTCTTCAGTTGCTACTGCAACAGGTTGAATGAATTTAGCTGCATTACGTCTTGCTGCTAGATCACCTTTTTTACCTAATGTAATCATTTTTTCTGTTAATGAACGAACTTCTTTCGCTCTTGTAACAGTTGTTTCAATTCTACCGTGTACTAGTAGAGCTGTAACTAAGTTTCTTAACATCGCTTTACGGTGAGCTGATGTACGTCCTAATTTCTGTAACCCATTAGTGTGCCTCCTTGTTAGTTTTATTCTTCTCTAAATCCTAGTTCTAAATCTTGAAGTTTAATTTTAACTTCTTCTAATGATTTACGACCTAAGTTTCTTACTTTAATCATTTCTTGTTCTGTTTTGTTAGCTAATTCTTGAACTGTATTTATACCTGCACGTTTTAGACAGTTATAACTACGTACTGATAAGTCAAGTTCTTCAATTGTCATTTCTAACATTTGAACTTTATTATCTTCTTCTTTAGCTACCAATATATCAGCAGCTTTTGCTTCTTCAGACATTTCCATAAATAATTCTAAATGAGAAATAAGAATTTTTGATGCTAATGCTAAAGCGTCGTTAGCTGTAATTGTACCATTTGTTGTAACATCTAAAATAAGTTTATCAAAGTCAGTGCTTTGTCCTACCCTAGTTTTTTCAACTGTATAGTTTACTTTAGATACTGGTGTATAAATTGAATCGATTGGAATTACGCCAATTGGTAAGTCACGTTTTTTGTTTCCATCTGCTGGTACAAATCCACGTCCTTTACCTACGTAAATAAGCATTTCAAATTGTCCACCTTCTGATACAGTAGCAATATGTTGATCTGTGTTGATAACTTCGATATCTGAATCGATAGCAATATCTTCTGCAGTAACAACTGCTGGACCTTTTACATTAATAGATACTACTTTTTCTTCTTCTGAATGTACTTTAAACGCAATGTTTTTAACATTCATAATGATTTCAGTAACATCTTCTACTACACCTTTAACGGCTTGGAATTCATGTTGAACTCCTTGAATATCGATACTTCTTGCTGCTGCTCCTGGTAATGATGAGATTAACATTCTTCTCAATGAATTACCTAATGTAGTACCATAACCACGTTCTAATGGTTCTACTACAAAGCGACCAAATCGTTTATCTGATGATTCTTCTATGATTTGAATTTTTGGTTTTTCTATTGCTAACATTATGTTAAACCTCCTAAATTTAGTGTATTCAAATTATTATACACGACGACGTTTAGGTGGGCGACATCCATTGTGAGGAACTGGAGTTACGTCTTTGATTGATGTAACTTCTAATCCTGCAGATTGTAATGCACGAATAGCTGCTTCACGCCCTGCTCCTGGACCTTTAACTGTTACATCTACATATTTCATTCCGTGTTCCATAGCTTGTTTAGCTGCTGCTTCACTTGCCATTTGTGCTGCGAATGGAGTAGATTTTCTAGAACCTTTGAATCCTAACGCTCCTGCACTTGACCATGATACTGCATTACCATGTTCATCTGTAATTGTTACTATTGAGTTATTGAATGTAGAACGAATGTGTGCTATACCGTTTTGTATATTTTTTTTCACACGACGTTTACGTGATTGTTGTTTACGAGCCATAGTTGTGTTTCTCCTCCTATCCTAATTATTTTTTCTTGTTCGCAACTGTTTTCTTAGGACCTTTACGAGTACGAGAGTTGTTCTTAGTATTTTGCCCTCTTACTGGAAGTCCACGACGGTGACGGATACCTCTGTAACATCCGATTTCCATTAGACGTTTAATGTTTAATGAAACTTCACGACGAAGATCACCTTCTGTTTTGTAGTTATCTACAGCTTCACGAATTTTATCTAATTGTTCACCTGTTAAGTCTTTAACTCTCACATCTTCAGAAACACCAGCTTCTTTTAAGATTTTTTGAGAAGTTTTTAAACCTATACCATATACATAAGTTAGTGATATAACAACGCGTTTCTCACGTGGAATATCGACTCCTGCTATACGTGCCATTAAGTTTGCACCTCCTAATTAATTATCCTTGTTTTTGTTTGTGTTTTGCGTTTTCGCAAATCACTAATACTTTACCACCACGACGAATTACTTTACATTTGTCACAGATTTTCTTTACTGATGGTCTTACTTTCATCGTTATTTCCTCCTTGAGTTTATAACTTACTTGAATCTATAAGTTATTCTACCTTTTGTCAGGTCATACGGACTCATTTCTACTGTAACTTTATCACCTGGTAAAAATTCTTATATAATTCATTCTGATTTTTTTCCAGAAACATGAGCTAAAAATAATATGACCATTTTTCTAATTCTACTTTAAACATTGCATTTCGGCAAGTTTTTCTACTACTAAACCTTCTACTTCAATGACATCTTTTGCCATACTTTTCCTCCCTGACTATTTCAGTTTATCTAATACTTTTTTTACGTCTTGGAAAACTACTTTGATGTCTTGGTCACCATTAATATTTTCAACTACACCTTCTTTTTGACTATAGAAGTCAAGTAATGGTTTAGTTTGTTTAATATTAACCTCTAAGCGATTAGCAACTGTTTCTTCATTGTCATCACTTCTTTGGTAAAGTTCACCACCATCTTTATCACAAACACCTTCAACTTTAGGTGGGTTGAAAATTAAATGATAAGTAGTTCCACATTGTTTACAGATTCTTCTACCTGTTAATCTAGGTAATAAAATATCTGGATCAACATCGATATTTAATACTTTATCGATTTTTCTATTAGTTTTCGCTAAAATTTGATCAAGGGCTTCAGCTTGTTCTACTGTTCTTGGAAAACCGTCAAGTAAAAAGCCTTCTTTTGCATCTTCTTGATTCAATCTTTCTTCAACTAATCCTATAGTTACACTGTCAGGAACAAGTTGTCCTTTATCAATATAACTTTTTGCTTCTTTTCCAAGCGGTGTCTCATTTTTAATAGCAGCTCTAAACATATCTCCTGTAGAAATATGAGGAATTGGATAATTCTCTTTAATTTGTTCTGCTTGAGTACCTTTACCCGCTCCTGGTAATCCCATTAATATTATATTCATCATATCTATTTACCACCTTTTTTTCCAGTAATGAAACTTCTATAGTTTCTTTCCGTTAATTGTGTATTAAGTTGCTTAACTGTCTCTAGTGCTACACTGACAACAATTATTAAACTTGTTCCACCAATGTGTACAGAAGCTGGTAATTTAGCTAGGTTGGTGAATATTGTTGGAAGAACCGAAACAGCTGCTAGGAATATTGAACCTACAAACGTTAGTCTGTATAAAATACCTGTAATGTATTGTTCAGTTTTTTTACCTGGTCTAACCCCTGGAACAAAACTTCCTTGTTTTCTTAAGTTATCTGCCATTTTCTCTGGGTTAACTTGTACCATTACATAGAAGTAACAGAATGCAATAATTAATACTACATATAATGTTAATCCAATCCAATGACTGAAATCAAAATACGAAACTATTCTTTGCAATTTCTCATTGTTAGGTGCGAAGATTGCAATAGTTCTTGGTAATTGTAAAAATGCTACTGCAAAGATTACTGGGATAACCCCGGCACTGTTAACACGAAGTGGTAAGAATGTTGAACGAGCTCCTAACATTCTGCGCCCAGCTCTTGCTTGAGAGTATTGAATAGGTATTTTACGAATAGCTTCTTGCATGTAAACAACAGCAGCCACTATTGCGATAATTACTAATGCAACTATAACTAGTTTTAAAATAGCTAGGTTAATATTCTCAGCATCTTTAATTTGAGATTCATATACTTGGTAGAATTGTTGAGGCATACGAGCTATAATACCAGCTAAAATGATAATTGATACCCCGTTACCTACACCATATTGAGAAATTTGATCCCCAATCCATAATAGTAATGCAGTACCTGCAGTTAATACTAAGGCTACTGTAATGAATCCTACTACAGATGTATCTTTGATTAATCCACCATAAGCATTATTAAATCCATAAGACATAATTAACGCTTGAATAAATGATAAGACTATCGCTAATACTCTAGTTAATTTTTGAGTTTTCTTCTGACCTACTTCACCTTGTTTTGCCCACTCAGCTAATGTAGGAATAACATCCATTTGCATAAGTTGAATTACAATAGAGGCTGTAATGTATGGCATGATACCCATAGCGAATACAGAAAACTGTTGTAATGCTCCTCCTGCAAATGTGTTAAATATACCGAATAACCCTGATGCGTCTTGACTTTTTAGTACATCCGCATCTACTCCCGGTACCGGTAAATATGAACCGACACGGAATAAAAATATACCAAATAAGGTAAATAATATTTTGTTACGAGTTTCTTTTACTCTAAACAAATTCAGCGTTGCACTAAACATTTATTATAGCACCTCGCAAACTCCTCCAGCTGCTTCAATAGCATCTTTTGCTGAAGATGAGAATTTATGAGCTTGAACAGTTAATTTTTTCTCTAATTTACCGTTAGCTAATACTTTAACACCTGAAAGTTCTTTTTTGATAACTTTAGTTTCTACTAATAGAGCAGGTGATACTACAGTACCATCTTCAAATTTGTTTAAGTCTGTAAGATTTACAACTGCATATTCTTTTCTGTTAACGTTGTTAAATCCACGTTTTGGAATACGTCTGAATAATGGGTTTTGTCCACCTTCAAATCCTGGGCGAACTCCACCACCACTACGTGCTTTTTTTGTCCTTTTTGACCACGTCCACTTGTTTTACCGTTTCCTGATCCAATCCCACGACCTACTCTGTTACGCTCTTTACGAGAACCTTCAACTGGTTGTAATTCATGTAATTTCATTTAGACTAGCACCTCCTTGTATTAATAATTATTTTTCTTCTACAGTCACTAAGTGTGAAACTTTATTAATCATACCACGAATCGCAGCGTTATCTTTGTGTTCAACTGTTTGGTGCATTTTTTTAAGACCAAGAGCTTCTACAACTTTTCTTTGATTCTTTGGACGACCAATTGTACTACGAGTTAGGGTTACTTTTAATGTCATGTTCTTTTCCCTCCTCTTATCCTAATAATTCTTCTACAGATTTACCACGTAAAGCTGCTACGTGTTCAACTGTTTGTAATCTTGTTAATCCTTCGATTGTAGCACGAACCATGTTTACTGGTGTGTTTGAACCTAGAGATTTTGATAAGATATTTGAAATACCTGCTAATTCTAATACGGCACGAACTGGACCACCAGCGATTACCCCAGTACCTGGTGCAGCTGGTTTAACTAAAACTGAACCTGCTCCAAATTGACCTGTGATTTCGTGAGGTATTGTTCCGTTAACTACTGGTACAGTAATTAAGTTATGTTTTGCAGCTTCAACTGCTTTTTTGATTGCATCTGGTACCTCTTGAGCTTTACCAGTACCAAATCCTACGCGACCATTTTTGTCACCTACTACTACTAAAGCAGAGAAACGGAAACGACGTCCACCTTTAACAACTTTAGCTACACGGCGAATGGCAACTACGCGTTCTTCAAATTCTTTTTTGATTTCTTCCTGACGCATCTACTAATTTCCCTCCTTTATTAGAATACAAGTCCGTTTTCACGTGCTGCTTCAGCTAATGCTTTAACACGTCCGTGATATAAGTATCCTCCACGGTCGAAAACAACTTTTTCAATTCCTTTTTCTTTAGCTACTTCTGCGATTAATTTTCCTACTTGTTTAGCTGCTTCAACACTTGATTTAGAAACATTTTCTAATTTTAATGTAGAAGCTTGTGCTAATGTAACACCTTTAGTGTCATCAATAATTTGTGCGTAAATGTTTGTGTTTGAACGGTATACGTTTAAACGTGGCACTTCAGTAGTTCCTTGAACTTTAACACGAACTCTTGCGTGTCTTTTTTTACGAACTTTATTTTTGTCAAGTTTCGTAATCATACTTGAAACACTCCTTTCTGTTATCTATTATTTACCAGTTTTACCTTCTTTACGGCGAACATATTCACCAACGTAGCGAATACCTTTACCTTTATAAGGTTCTGGAGGACGTACTGCACGAACTTTAGCTGCATATTGTCCTACTACTTCTTTGTTAATACCTTCGATACTAACTTTAGTGTTTCCTTCAACACCTAATTTAATTCCTTCGATTTCTTCAAATTCAACTGGGTGAGAATATCCAACACTTAGTACTAATTTTTTACCTTGCATTTGAGCACGGTAACCAACCCCGATTAACTCAAGTTCTTTTTTGAATCCAGCAGATACACCTTCAATCATGTTAGCTAAGATAGCACGAGTTGTTCCGTGTACTGTACGGTGACGTTTTGAGTCTGATGGACGTACTACAGTGATTTCATTCCCTTCAATGTTGAAAGTCATGTCTTTATCAAATTGTTGTTTTAATTCACCTTTAGGTCCTTTTTACTGTTGCGAAGTTATCGTTAATGTTAACTTCAACACCTGCAGGTATTGTAATAACTTTATTACCTATACGTGACATTTAATTGGCACCTCCTTATAATATTACCAGATGTAAGCTAATACTTCTCCACCTGTATTGTTTTTTTACGAGCAACTTTATCAGTTACAACTCCGTTTGAAGTTGATACGATTGCTATTCCTAGTCCGTTTAATACTCTTGGCAGTTCGTCTGCTTTTAGCGTAAACACGTAAACCAGGTTTTGAAATTCTTTTTAATTCCTTTTAATTACTCTTTTCACCTTTAGAGTATTTAAGTGAAATTTTAATGATTCCTTGTTTGTTATCTTCGATGTATTCTACATCTTTGATGAAACCTTCTTGTTTTAATATTTCTGCAATTTGCTTTTTAATATTTGACGCAGGTAATTCTAATGTTTCGTGTTTTACCATGTTAGCATTACGAATACGTGTTAGCATATCTGCGATAGGATCTGTCATTGTCATTAGGATAAATCCTCCTTTCTTCTACTAATATATTACCAACTTGCTTTTTTAACTCCAGGAATTTGTCCTTTATAAGCTAATTCACGGAATTTAATACGGCTAATACCAAATTTCCCAATGTATCCGTGAGGACGTCCAGTTATGCTACAACGATTGTGTAAACGAGCTGGAGCTGAGTTTAGGAAGTTTGCTAAGTCCGATATAATCACCTTTAGCTTTTAATTCCGCTCTTTTAGCTGCATATTTATCAACTAATTTTTGGCGTTTTAATTCACGCTCTACCATTGCTTTTTTAGCCATGTGTCTATTACCTCACCTTTCTTATTTTGCGAATGGCATACCACATAGTGTTAATAACTCACGAGCTTCCTCATCTGTGTTAGCTGTAGTTACTACTACGATGTCCATACCACGTACTTTACTTACTTTATCATAATCAATTTCAGGGAAAATTAATTGTTCTTTAACACCTAATGTGTAGTTACCACGACCATCGAATGCTTTTTTAGAAACACCGTGGAAGTCACGTACACGTGGAAGTGCTACTGTTACTAATTTATCGAAGAATTCATACATTCTTTCCCCACGTAAAGTAACTTTTGCACCGATAGGCATACCTTCACGTAGTCTGTATGTAGCGATTGATTTTTTAGCTCTTGTAATTAATGGTTTTTGACCAGAAATTAAAGCTAATTCAGCTACAGCGTTATCTAGGGCTTTAGAGTTTTGCACTGCATCACCTACACCCATGTTAATTACGATTTTTTCAATTTTTGGTACTTGCATTACGCTTTTGTACTCAAATTTTGTCATTAATTCTTTTGTTATCTCAGATTTAAATTTATCTTCTAAACGAGCCATCTAAAATTGTGCCTCCTTTCTTCAACTAATAATTATATTTCTTTTCCTGATTTTACAGCGATACGTACTTTCTTACCATCTTTAGTTTCAAAACGTACTCTTGTTGCTTTTCCAGTTTCAGGATCTTGTAACATTACGTTTGATGCGTGGATTGCTGCTTCTTTTTCTACGATTCCACCTTGAGGTGCATCTTGAGAATTTTTAACGTGTTTTTTAATGATGTTAACACCTTCTACAACAACACGATCTTTTTTAGGTTGAGCTTCGATTACTGTTCCAACTTTACCTTTGTCTTTACCAGTAATTACTACAACTTTATCACCTTTTTTAATGAACATTTCTTGTTAACCTCCTTCTTTCTGTACTTTTTTTATTATAATACTTCTGGAGCTAATGATACGATTTTCATGTAGTTACCGTCTCTTAATTCACGAGCAACTGGTCCGAAATACGAGTACCACGTGGGCTCTTATCATCACGGATAATTACACAAGCATTTTCATCAAATTTAATATATGAACCGTCGTTACGACGAGCTCCTGTTTTTGTACGAACGATTACGGCTTTAACTACTTCACCTTTTTTAACAACTCCACCTGGTGTTGCTTTTTTAACAGAACATACAATAACGTCACCGATATTGGCAACTTTACGTCCTGAACCACCTAGAACTTTAATTGTTAAAACTTCTTTTGCTCCTGAGTTATCAGCCACTTTTAAGCGTGTTTCTTGTTGAATCATGCGCTTTTTGCCTCCTTCTTAGGGTTTATCCTAGTTTTATTAGATTATAACTGCTTCTTCTACTACTTCTACTAAACGGAAGTTTTTAGTTGCAGATAATGGACGAGTTTCCATTATTTTAACGATATCATTTAATTTAGCAACATTGTTTTCATCATGTGCTTTGAATTTTTTAGAATATTTTACACGTTTACCGTATAGAGGATGTTTTTTGTAAGTTTCTACTAAAACTGTGATAGTTTTATCCATTTTATCAGAAACTACTTTTCCAACGTAAACTTTTCTATCATTTCTCTCAGTCATGTTTGCCTCCTATTATTATTTATTCGCTAATTCTCTTTCGCGAATAACAGTTTTCATACGAGCGATTGATTTTCTAACTTGACTAATACGAGCTGTATTTTCTAATTGACCAGTTGCCAATTGGAAGCGTAAGTTGAAAAGCTCTTCTTTAAGTTCTTTGATTTTTGTTTCTAACTCTTGTGAAGTTAATTCTCTAATCATAGATTTGAATTCATTTGTTTTCATTATGCTTCACCACCTGTTTCTTCACGTTTTACAAATTTACATTTAACAGGTAACTTGTGAGATGCAAGTCTTAGAGCTTCACGTGCAACTTCTTCACTTACTCCAGCAACTTCAAACATCACTCTACCTGGTTTTACTATTGCAACCCATCCTTCAACTGCACCTTTACCAGATCCCATACGAACTTCTAATGGTTTTTTAGTATAAGGCATGTGAGGGAAGATCTTAATCCAAACTTTACCACCACGTTTCATATAACGAGTCATCGCTATACGAGCAGCTTCGATTTGACGAGAAGTAACTCTTGCTGCAGTAGTAGCTTGTAATCCATATTGACCGAAATCTACTACGTTTCCGCCTTTAGATTTACCTTTTGTTGATTGTCTGTGTTGACGACGATATTTAACACGTTTAGGCATTAACATAAATTAGTTACCTCCTTTTTCAGATTTTCTAGTTGGTAATACTTCACCACGGTTAATCCAAACTTTAACTCCAAGTTTACCATAAGTAGTATCTGCTTCTTCGTGAGCGTAATCGATGTTTGCTCTTAATGTATGTAATGGTACTGAACCTTCTGAATAGTGTTCTGCACGAGCGATATCTGCTCCACCAAGACGACCTGATACTTGAGTTTTAATTCCTTTAGCTCCTGCTCTCATAGCTCTTTGGATAGCTTGTTTTTGAGCACGACGGAATGATACACGAGCTTCTAATTGACGAGCAATGTTTTCAGCTACTAATTTAGCGTCGATATCAACTTTTTTGATTTCAACTACATTAATGTGTACTCTTTTTCCAGTTAATTTGTTTAATTCTAATCTTAATTTATCGATTTCAGATCCACCTTTACCGATAACCATACCTGGTTTACCAGTGTGTACTGAAATATTTACTTTCTTATCGAATCTTTCAATTTCTACTTTAGAAACTGAAGCGTCTTTTAATTGTTTACTGATGAACTCACGGATTTTTGAAATCTTCGTGTAAGTTAGCAGCGAAATCTTTTTTTCCGCATACCATTTTTGAATCCCAATCACGAATAACTCCAACACGTAAGCCTATTGGATGTACTTTTTGACCCACAGTTTGTAGCCTCCTTTAACTAGTTTAGCTTTTAATTTCTTAATTTTTATTATTTGTTGTCACTTAAAACGATAGTGATGTGACTTGTTCTTTTGTTAATTGAACTTGCAGCACCTTTTTGCTCTTGGACGGAATCTTTTTAAGAGTTGGTCCTTCATTTGCAAATGCTTGTGATACTACTAAGTCTTCTACATTCATTCCATAGTTGTGTTCAGCGTTAGCAGCAGCAGATTTAATAACTTTAGCTACTGGTAGAGAAGCTGATTTTTGTTGTGAATTCTAAAAATTCCTAATGCTTCGCCCACTTTTTTTCCACGTACTAAGTCTAATACTAGTCTTACTTTACGAGGAGCGATGCGGACTGTCTTAGCGATTGCTTTTGACTCCATGAATGTGCCTCCTTGATTTTTCTAATTTCTAAATTATCTTCTTGTTTTTCTGTCGTCTGCAGCGTGACCTTTATAAGTTCTTGTTGGTGCGAACTCACCTAATTTGTGTCCTACCATATCTTCAGTCACATATACAGGTACATGTTTTCTTCCGTCATATACTGCAAAAGTAAGTCCTATGAATGTTGGGAAGATTGTTGAACGACGAGACCAAGTTTTGATTACTTGTTTTTTATCTTGTTCGTTCATTTTTTCAACTTTTGCTAATAAGTGGTGATCAGCGAATGGTCCTTTTTTTAAACTACGAGCCATTGTGTTATCTCCTTTCCGATACTTTGCATACTTAAGGTTCTGGTAAAGAGCACTTGCTCCTCACCAACTAACCTTTGTTTCGTTTTATTATTTGTTTCTAGCACGTACGATGAATTTGTTTGAACGAGCTTTTTTAGAACGAGTTTTCTTACCAAGTGTAGGTTTACCCCAAGGTGACATTGGTGATTTACGTCCGATTGAAGTACGTCCTTCACCACCACCGTGTGGGTGATCGTTCGGGTTCATTACAGATCCACGTACAGTAGGTCTTTTACCTAACCAACGAGTTCTACCGGCTTTACCGATATTAACTAGTCCGTGTTGTTCGTTACCAACTTCACCGATTGTAGCACGGCAAGTTGCTAAGATCATTCTAACTTCTCCTGATTTAAGACGTACTAATACGTATTTACCTTCTTTACCAAGTACTTGAGCACTTGCTCCAGCTGAACGTACTAATTGTCCACCTTTACCAGGTTTAAGTTCGATGTTGTGAATTAATGTCCCTACTGGGATGTTTGCTAGTGGTAATGTATTACCAATTTTGATGTCAGCTTCTGGTCCAGATACTACTACTTGTCCTACTTGTAACTCTTTAGGAGCGATGATGTATCTTTTTTCTCCATCAACATAGTGTAATAATGCGATGTTTGCTGAACGGTTTGGATCGTACTCGATTGTAGCAACTTTTGCTGGTACGTTGTCTTTATTTCTCTTGAAGTCAATAATACGGTATTGTTTTTTGTGTCCTCCACCGTGGTGACGAACAGTGATTTTACCTTGGTTATTTCTTCCCGCTTTTTTCGGTAGCGGCGCTAATAATGACTTTTCTGGTTTGCTTGTTGTAATTTCTGCAAAGTCTAATGATGTCATGTTACGACGACCATTAGTAATAGCTTTATATACTTTAATAGCCATTTGTCATTTTTCCTCCTTAGTGGTTTTAAATGTTATTCTTAAGCGAATAATCCTTCGATTGTTTGTCCTTCAGCTAACTTAACGATAGCTTTTCTACGTTTGTTAGTATAACCACCGTATCTTCCAACACGACGGAATTTTGGTTTGTAGTTCATTACGTTTACTTTCTCAACTTTAACTCCGAAGATTTCTTCGATAGCTTGTTTAATTTGAGTTTTGTGAGCGCGTGTGTCTACTAGGAAAGTGTATTTATTTTCTTGCATTAATAAATAACTTTTTTCAGTTAATACTGGGCGTTTGATAATATCGCGTGCTTCCATTATGCTAATACCTCCCCAACTTTTTCTAATGCATCTTTAGTAAATACAACTTTGTTGCTTCCTAAGATGTCTAATACGTTAAGACCAGTTGTTTCTACGAATTCAACTCCTGGAATATTTCTTCCTGATAAAACAGTATTTTCTTCTAGTTCAGTAACTACGAATAATACTTTTTTCTCTAGGCTAAGGTTTGATAACATTTCTTTAAAGTTTTTAGTTTTAATTGTATCAAATGCTAATGTTTCTAATGCAAATACTTCGTTAGCTGCTACTTTAGAAGATAAAGCAGAACGTAATGCTAAACGACGTATTTTACGAGGCATTTTGAAGCTATAGCTACGTGGTGTAGGTCCGAATACAATTCCACCTCCACGCCATTGTGGTGAACGGATAGATCCTTGACGAGCACGACCTGTTCCTTTTTGACGCCATGGTTTGCGACCACCACCTGAAACTTCAGAACGTCCTTTTGTTTTGTGTGTACCTTGACGAAGTGATGCTCTTTGTAAAGTTACAGCTTGGAATAATACGTGTTGATTTGGTTCAATACCAAATACTGCATCATTAGCTTCAACTGCACCAACTTTTGTACCGTCTTGTTTAAATAAATCTAATTGTGGCATTATCTAATTTCCTCCTTCCGTATATTTTCCGATTATTTACCAGATTTAACTGCTGATTGGATTTTTACGAAGCTTTTTTTAGATCCTGGAATACATCCTTTAACTAGGATTAATCCATTTTCTACATCTACGCTTACGATTTCTAAGTTTTGAGTAGTAACTGTAACTCCACCCATTTGACCTGGTAATGCTTTACCTTTAAATACACGGTTAGGTGCTACAGGTCCCATTGACCCAGGACGACGGTGGTAACGAGAACCGTGTGCCATTGGTCCACGAGATTGTCCGTGACGTTTAATAGCCCCTTGGAATCCTTTACCTTTACTTACTCCTGTTACGTCAACTAAGTCCCCTGCTGCAAAAATATCAACTTGGACTTCTTGACCTACTTCATAACTAGCAACATCTGCATCTCTGATTTCGCGTACGAAACGTTTTGGAGCAGTGCTAGCTTTATCTGCGTGACCTTGTTCAGGTTTGTTCGCAACTTTTACTAAACGATCTTTACGTTCTTTATCGTAAGGACGTTTATCGTCGAATCCTAATTGGATTGCGTTGTATCCTTCAACTTCTTCTGTTTTCTTTTGTAATACGACGTTACCTTTCGCTTCAACTACTGTTACTGGGATTAATTCTCCATTTTTCAGCGAAGATTTGAGTCATACCTACTTTTCTTCCTAAGATACCTTTTGGTCATCGAAAGTCACCTCCTATAATTATAATTTTAATTCGATGTCAACACCTGATGGTAAGTTTAAGCTGATTAAAGCGTCAACTGTTTTTTGTGTTGGTTCAATAATATCGATTAGGCGTTTGTGTGTACGTTGTTCGAATTGTTCACGGCTATCTTTGTAAATGTGAACTGAACGTAAAATTGTGTAAACTGCTTTTTCCGTTGGTAATGGAATTGGTCCAGAAACTTTTGCTCCAGAACGTTTTGCTGTTTCAACAATTTTTCTCTGCACTTTGATCCACTAATCTGTGATCATATCCTTTTTAGACGAATACGAATTTTTTTGTTTTTGCCATCATTTCTCCTCCTATTACATTTATTCGCTGTTATCTAGTAACAACTTCTCCACGAAAGTTCTCCAGCACGCCATGCCATGGCAAAGCGGCCGGGCGTGTCAGTAACCTTTCGCTTCAACGCAAGTCTTTTTCAGACCAACATTCATTATTATACATGGAAAAAAACCATTAATTGCAAGTGATTTGACGAAAAAAATTCAAAAAAATTTATGAATATGTTTTTCCATTTTTTTCACCTATAGGTTTTTAGAATTTTTCGACCTTTCATTTTTACCCTATATTATATAGAAGAAAAAAATTCAATTATCACTTTTTTTATATTTTTAAAATTTCCCCTTATCATCTATTAATTATTTTTCCGGAAACAATAAGAAAAAAAACCTAGAATAATTATTCTAAGTTTTTTTCAAAAAAATTATTTTTTTCCAAAGGTAATATATTATATTGAAATACTATCTCCTGCTACTAAAACTTTATAACCTACTGCTTCAACTTCTTTTTCGAGTCGTTTTATAATGACTGTAATCTTCAATGTGCAGCGGATAAACATTCTTAGGTTTAAGCAAACTTTCCATTTGTTTTTAACATTTCCAAATCCATAGTAAAAGGTCCACCAAATGAACCAGATTTCACTGCACCTAAGTTAGCAAAAAAATAACATCTATATTTTTGCGGAATATTCTTCGTTAACTTAGAATACAGAACCGTATCACCCGTGAAGTAAATTATCTTAGTTAGCGAAGGGCTTTTTAATTGTTATTTGATAACCATTAACTTTTTCCAACTATCTTTTTGCATAATATAATTACTTGCGTGATATGCGGGTACTGCTTTAATAATAATTTGATATTCTTCAACTGAAAATATTTGTTCTTCACCCCATTTTAAAAACTATATTATTTAAAGTTAACAATCCTTCTGTAATTTTTTTATTAGTTGAAATTACAATTTTATCCTTTAGGTAACCTCTTCCTACATCATCTAAATGATCTTGATGACCATGAGTTATTAACCATAGGTCAACTTTATTGAGAAGCTCGCTGTCGTTGTTCACATAAGTTTGCTTTTCAGATACGAACCCTTTAAATTGGACTAGACTTCCTTTAGGAGATAAATCAGGATCAATACCGATATAAAATTTATTATCTATAGAGATGACTCCACACGCAACCCCACAATAAGTAAATAAAATAGACATAATCCCTCCTTGATTTTTTACGAGCACACTTATCTTAGTTTTATTTTTCCAAAGGTAATATATTATATTGAATATCTAATTCATCAGATAATAAATGAGAAACTTTACATCTTAATTTGATATTTTCTAGTACTCCTTCTCTATCTTTTGAACTTAATTCTTCTTCTGTTCTATCTACATAGACGTTTGCTACAATCTCTTTATTATCATAGTCTACTTTTAACTCTGTTTCCACAGCTAAATCTTTTAAACCGTAAGCTCTGACAAAATAACCTTTTGCACACATACTAATACACCCATTATAAGCAACAGTAAAGATTTCCATAGGTCCATCGATTTCTTCTTCTATTCTCATTGTATAATTTCCACCTAATGGCGTTGTTGCATTAGCAGTAAAACCTTCTTTTATTTTTAAGTTTGATGTGTACATTATAATACCCCCATTTATTATTTTTAAAAATTCTTCTATATTATTTATTTTCTACTACATCTTTTATTGTTTCTAATAAATCTACATCTTTATAAGCGTACTGAACTCCAGTAAAATCCATATACTTAGTAATATCATTAGTCTGCAGAATTAATGTTGCACCTGATTTACTAGCACCTATTGCTCCAGGTTTAGAATCTTCAATTGCAATTGAATTCTCAATATTAACCCCTAATTTATTAGCTGCTAATAAATATACATCAGATGCTGGTTTTGGATTTTCTACCTCTTCTTTAGTAGCAATTGCCCCGATATATTTTTCAAAACCTTTTCTCTTCAAACCTGTTCGAATATGCTCTTCCTTACCATTTGACGCTACAGCCATTTTCACACCTATCTCATGTAAATATTCCATAACTTCAGCTATTCCTGGTAATACAGGAGCACTATGATAGTTCTCAAAAATACGTCTAGTTATCTCCTCTTCAAACTTATCATAGTCTTCATCAGACATACCAAATCTTTTATTATAATACCTTCTACTAGTCTCTTCATTTGTACCTGAGACATTTTCTATATAGTCCATTTTATCAAGTTTTGTACCTAAGACTTCTTCAGTCAAGTCTCTCATATTTTTCATAATAAACTTTTTTTCAGTATCTACAATAGTTCCATCAAAATCAAAAATTACCGCTTCTAGTTTTTTCACTGACATTCTCCTCACCTTTACATATATTACCTATTTTAAACCCTAAACAATATTTTTTAAAGTAATATGCTAGTAAAATTTACCCTATTTTTAATTGAGCTCCCTAACGTAAAAACTACTCAAAAGTCACTAAATCTTTAGCTTCCATTCTAGTAGAAGGTCTCGCATCTTTTTCTTTTTTTCCTATAGCTATTAACATTACTGGCATTAATGATTTATCAAGCTCGAATAGCTTAGAAATTTTCTTTCTATCAAAACCACCGATAATATTAGAATCATAACCTTTCGCATGTACAATATTCGCAAATTGCATAGTCCAAATTCCACAATCAAAATACACTAACTCACGTTTTGTCTCATGAGTTGTAGCCTCTATCATTCCCTCAAGACCCGTTCTAAAGTTTTCTTTTACCTCTTCTGTCATATGACCTTCTTCTACTGCAGAACCATAGATCTCATCAAATTTGTCAAAGTAACTTAAATCACCTAATAATACAATCATCGCCGATGAAGTATCATTTTGTGTTTTATTGAAATTTGCTTCACCTAACTTTTCTTTTCCTTCAGGCGTATCTACTACAATATATCTCCAAGGTTGGAAGTTACATGACGAAGGAGCGATATTTGCTTCATCTAACATTTCTAAAAATTTCCTCACGAGGTATTTTTAATACTCTCATCATAGTATTTAACCGATCTTCTATTTCTAATTACATCAAAAAAATCTCTCATTATTTATTCAATCTCCTAATTTAATTTCCTAATCTTTTAGCTGTACAATTATACTATAATTGATACCTTATATCAACTATATCAACTTAATATAAAAAAAGAGCAGCCAACAACTTTATTATCAGCTACTCTTCATTATATATCATATTCGTTTCCTAGAAAAAAATTTTTAATACCACCATAATACCTCCTTGGATTACTCGATATTATTTCTCTAGATTTTTTTAACTTTGTTATTTAACCAATCTTGCATTATTTTTTTCCCTAACAACTCTTTTACTATCATCTCCGGTTTAGTCACCATAAGCAGATGATCCTTTTCTTCTATTTGTATGTAATTTGCCGGTATTAATTTAAAATAAGAGAAAATCGTAACTCTATTAAATACTTCTCTACATTTTTTTAATAACCCTAAATTATCTATTCCTGCATACAGAGATAAGTAATCATACTCTAACTCTGCTGACGGACTAATCACATATTCACTACCTCTTTTTCTCAGTTTTCTTAGGAGTAACTCCACTAAAAACTTATCTTGCATTTCTTCTTCACTAAGCGTCTTTGATAGATATTCTTCTTTACTAGCGAACTTTATCTCTGGTTCAAAATATGTTTTTAACACTGATTTAGGAGGTATCGGCTCTAATCCCTCAATTACCATTAAATTAACTTCATTAAGGTATTCACCAAAAATTTCTAATCCATTAAGTAAAACAACTGTCCCATAAGATGCACTAATAATATAGCCACCTCTTTTAACCTTAGTCATTTTATTTAACAGCTCAGTCTCTATTTCTTTTTTTGATATAGATTTAAAACTCTCTTCTGTAAATTCAATAAAATCAAAGGTTTGGTTTGGCATATCTTCCAGAACTCTCGTCCAAATATATCTATCCCAACCTAGTGGATTAATAAATAAGATATCTGTCATTTTCATCATCCTTTCAAATATCTGTACTAAAATCCCAATTCTTCACCAAAATCCTCTAATTTATTTACCATTATCGCCCCCTCTCTAATATATTCATTCATAGCCCAACTCATTTTTGCCCCAAATTTTCCCGGAAGGCAAAATACACTATTTCCAATATCCAAAGCAAAATCTACAGTTCTAGATGTACCACTTTTTTTAGCTGCTTCTGTGACTAATAACGAACTCGATAACCCCGCAACCAATCTATTCCTTTCCAAAAATTTATATTTTCTTATTGGCGAAGTTGGTACATACTCCGATATAATCAAATATTTTTTCTCTAATTCCTTATAAAGATATCTGCTTTGTTCGGGATATATTATATTGTGACCATGAGCAATTACCCCTATTGTAAAACCTCCATTTTTTATAGTTTTTTCATGAGCCAAACTATCTACCCCGTAGGCCAGCCCACTAACTATTAGAAAATAATTTTTTACTAAATGAGGCACTATTATTTCTAATGATTCTTCTGAATACGAAGTATTATTTCTACTACCTACTATCGATATCTTACGCTTAAATAGCAACAACTCTATATTTCCTCTATAAAAAATTACAAAAGGAAAATCATATAGTCTTAAAAATTCTTTTGGATAGTAAATATCATCACAAAAAATATACTTCACATTATAAAACTCAAAATACCTCTTAAAATCGAAATTCATATTATATTTAAACTTAGTTTGAATTTCTTCTGCATTATCCCCGAAAAAAATTTCAAATTCCTGAGTAGTTAAGTCTAATACCTTTTTCTACACACCCTAACTCCTTAAACACCTTATGCAACTTCAAGGTCGTAACCTTTTCTATCGCAACCAATGAAAGGATAATCTTTTTTTCGATGTTCGTTAACATCTCATAATTTTCTCCCATAATTAACCCCTTAATCCTCATTAGCAATTAACAAATTGTAATAATTATCAAAGACTTTCAAAAAAATATCTCATTTTTGTTGTTTTATCGCTAATGTAGATACTATCTTTTTATTTCTATAACATTTCTCATTATGCGAATAAGCTCTACATATGTTTTACCTTCCTTAAAAAAATCGATACATTAATCCTTGCCAATAGACTAAAGGCGTTATTATTAAAATTTGTTCTAATATATTAACACCAATAACCTCCGGAATATTATTCAATTCAATCCTTTGATTATAAAACATACTTAGTACTTTGTTCTTTACCGTTTTATCATATTTAATTTGTTCATAAACATAGTTTTCAATATCTGATGGATATAATTTAGAAGTCAAATCCTTCTCCGATAATCTTAAATCCAATGGAATATCAAATTTATCTAAACTAACAGTTGTTTTGATACAAACGGCATTTCTCTTTTTCAGATTATGTGCCCAGAGTTGATATAATTCAAAACTCTTATTCTCACTATCCCAACCATAGAAGAACACTTTCCCTTTATAATAATTCAAAAAATTATCCACGAAAGGAGCATACCTTATATAACTTATACCATCATAGCTTTTCAACTCTTTTATGAATTTATTTGTATCTATTAGCCAAATAAGTTTTATTCCTGCTTTTTCGTATCCTATGGTTCGTTGCTTAATGAGCTCTAACGGAATTACCGAGCGTTGATATTCAAAAGCAATATTCTTATCCCTAATAAAAACATCAGCTATTTGAATATTTCCTTCTCCTACTTTGAAAACATGCTCAACTTCAACATTTTTATACATACTTCTAAAGTGGTTATACAAATCCTTTTTCGCCTCTAAATGTTCTTTACTTTCTTTTTTATAAGTCTCATAATCACATGAACAATTTTTAACATGAGCAAAATGCGATTGTATCTTCACACCTTTTTTAAAAATAACCTTTTCTCCACAAACTGGACAATGGTATTTATTTGCTTTTTCAATATCAGTATCCAATGCATTACATACTTTATTATTATCATCATACGCTACATACATGATTCTCACCTTTTTCTCTAGCACCTCATTACTAGAACTACTGCACGTCATTCGTATTAAAATCTATTAAATTATCATTTTACTTAAGTACTCTATACTTTCTATAAATAGCATCATCTATCTCTATTTCAACAAACTTATTTAAATTTATCCCTGATATTTCATCTTTGTGGTTATCACTATCTATTAGATACGTTTTCCCATCTTTTTGACATAGATAATAATGAGTCTGACGAATACTTGCTTCCCTCATAAGATACATATCTTCTTTAAGTGAAAAATTCAAAGAATTCATTGGCCACGGTTTTTTTATGTATTTTTTTACCTCCACTACGCGATCATAACAATTAGCATTCATTGTAATATCCCCCTTTCATTGATTAGAAAACATAATTATTATTTATTTTTTACATACTATAATCTCTAAATCTATAGTTATTTCTTTTAATTTTTGAATATCACTTTCTAATATTTGTTTCGAAAATGTTAGTGGTGTCATCTTTAAAAAGTTTTTCCACAAATATGAATCTAATACATACGTCTCTTTCACATTAACACGTTCCACTACTTCGCAATTTTTCTTCAATTAGAGAAATAGTATCATCATTTTTTTATACTCCTTAGCAGCTGTAATAGAACGTATTTCCTTTAAATACTCTGCGTTTGGAATAACTTTTATCAAATATCCATCTTTTTCCAAGAACTCTAAAAAAACTCTGTGTAATTAGCCGGAGTTAAAATATTCAGAATACACGAAACACTATTATCTCTAAATGGCAAATTTGATAGATTCGCTATCATATAAGAATTTTTTTTATCCTCCTTTACCGCAAGTTCTATGGCATCTTTACTATTATCCAGACCATAGAAATACTTATCAGGAAACTTTTCTTTAAGTTTTTCTAATATAATAGCCTTCTCCACACCCAATATCTAAAACTCTATCTCTTGCATATTTCTCTATTAGACTACCTAAAGCATCTAGCACATTTCCATAAAAACCATTATTAAAAAAACAGTACTACGCGCTTCAAACAATTCTTCATTATATTTTTGTGGGTTTATAATTATTTATTAAATGAATATATCCTTTTTTTGAGAAATCATATCTATGGTTATCAACACAGATTAAACTTATTCCTTCTATTTTTTAGCTTCTGCTGCACATTTCGGGCAAAGATAAATATCATTTTTTATCAAACTTTTTCACTACATTTTCTATTTTCATGAAATAACCTCTACTTCCTAGCTATATTGTATCAAATTTCAAGTAATAATGATAGTAATAAATAAATATTTTTAAAAAGAAATTTTTAAGTTTTTTTAGATTAGAATTTTTTTATTTTTTTATAAACCTTATAAAACATTGATTATTCTTTACATAAAATAAAAAAATGACGATTATTATTTAAAAAAATTTTAGTCATCGTCATTATATTTATTTATTCTTGTTTTTTTATTTTTTTCTATTTTTAGGTAATTTACCACATTAAACTTCAATAATATATTTGTATATACATATTAATTTTTTTCTTTTTTTATTTTTCTCTTAATTCTTTGAAAAAATGTTTCATTAACGAAGAGCATTCATCTTCTAATACGCCAGATATGACAGTAGCCTGATGATTAAACTTATTATCAGAAACTAAATCCATACAGCTTCCACAACAACCATATTTTGGATCTTTCGCTCCGTAGATTACATTTTCTACACGCGCTTGAACTATCGCACCACTACACATAACACACGGCTCAATCGTAGTATATAAATAGCTATTGTCCAAACGCCAAAACCCTTGCTTTTCACACGCTCTTTTTATCGTAATCATTTCTGCATGATTCAAAGCTTGTTGTGTTTCTTCACGTGTATTATGCCCACGCGCAACCACTTCTCCATCCACTACTAATACCGCTCCAATAGGAACTTCACCTTTTTCATACGCTCTCCGCGCTTCTTCTAACGCTAACTCCATATAATAACTATGCTCTTTCAACTTATAACACCTTCCAGTAATATTTTCTCTAAGTTCTACAATATTATAACATATTTCTAGCAAAGGAACAGTAAAAAATAACCACCTCTAAAAAAGGTGGTTATTTTTGTTTTATTCAGTTCTTAAAGCTTCGACTGGATCTTTTTTAGCTGCCATTCTTGATGGTATTACACTAGCTATCAAGGTTAGTATTACACTCAATAGTATTAATCCTACCGCAGATTTTATATCTAAGCCAGCACTAAAATTATCTATTTTTAGAGCTCTAGCTATAGTTTTACTAATCGGTAAAGCTAAGCATGGTAATACTAACCCTTAACTTAGAAATGACACAGCATCTTCTCCAAAAATTCTAATAGTAAACCAAAGTATACTTCCACATTGTTTATAGCTCTAGACTATTTAACTTTTGTGTTAAAAGATTTTTATTATCTTTTTTAGCAAAAATCAATTGTTAACTTATTTTAATTTTATATTCACTGATAAGTTTCCATATTTAAATTAAATACTTACCTTGCTTCCTCCAAACAAATGCCTTTTTATATAGTTCCACATTGTTTCTTCCCCTACTTTTACATTAGCAACACCTTCCATACCATAGGCCAGCTTCTCATCTCCACCTTCCACTTCCACCGTAACTTCGTAAACCGAAATAATTTTCTCCTTATTATCTTTTGTCCCCATCGATATCTGCATCGGGAATTCGGAAACGCCCTGTACCTTCGCCTTAACTATACTATTACTATCATTATCTAACTTAATCGTCACACTTTTATTTTTTTGTACGCTTTTTATATCTTTCGGCTGTATATATATGATTATTTTATTCTTACTCTCCTCTTGAAATATATTTAGTAATTGTTGAGAAAGTTCTACTTCATTACCTTTTGCAATATTTTTTTCTAATTTGATTTTACCTTTTTTGGTAGCTTTTATTTCTAAGCTATTCATTAATTCTTTATTTCCATTAATTTCCATGTTTTTTTCTTTTAATGCTTCCTCTACTTGAACTAATCTTGCACTAATATTACTTAATGTTGTAGTTTTCATGCTATTTATTTTAGCATTACCTTGAATAGATGCATTGCGTAAAGCGGTATTTAATTCGCTATTTATTTTTATTTTTGGTTTATTTTAGCTGTATTTATATCCTGATTTACTTTCTTTCCTTTAGATAATATTTGTCTCCCTACTTTCAAATTATTTACTCCTATTACACTATTAACTTCCCTCATAATAGCATTAACCTGAATATTATTTTCTATTCTTAGTGTGTCTATACTTTGAATATAATTATTATACTCATCAGTATAAGCTAATGGATCGCCTACTCTCAATTTATTTTCTCCACTAAGGATACTATCATACAATCTTTGAAGCTGTTCCTTTTTCCTCTCCAAATTATCTTTTGTTTCACTAAGAAATTTATAACTTACTTCTTTCTCTATACTTTTTAATTTTAGTAACTTTTCGCCTTCTTCAACAGTATCCCCATCATTTTTATAAACTTCATCAATTACCCCCTTTGAACTTGCTTTTAAAGTTATAACATCTTTAGATGGCTCTACTTTTACATGGGCATCCACACTAATATCAACCTTTAAGAATATTATAGCTAATATTACAATTATTATTAGACAACTCAAAATTTTAAGAATGCTAAGTATAAACATTGGTGGTTTCTTATTTAGGAGAACCTTACTATCTTCTAAACTTTTTATATTGTATAACTTCTTTATTCCCACTTTATTAACCATAATCCACCTTTCTAAATCATTTGATTTTTCCAAAGCTCGTAATATTCACGCTCTTTTTCTATCAACTCTTTATGTTTACCACTTTCCACTATTTTTTTGTCTTTTAAAACAAAAATTTGATCAGCATGCTTTATGGTACTTAATCTATGAGCTATCATAATTATTGTTGGTTTATCACTCTTGAAACCTGTTTTAAAGTCTATTGTCTTTAGTTTATTAATAATCTTTTGCTCAGTAGTAGAATCTAAGGCACTTGTTGCTTCATCCAAAATTAGTATACTCGGTTTTTTGAGCAATGCCTTAGCTATAGAGAGACGCTGCAATTGTCCACCACTTAAATTTTTACCATTTTCTTCTAATATTGTTTCATATTTTTGAGGAAGGTTATCAATAAAGTGATGAATCTCAGCGCATTTACACGCTTCAACAACTTCTTCCATGTTTTCTACATAATCAATACCATATAAAAGATTTTCTAAAATAGTTCCACTGAAGAAAAATGAACTTTGTGTAACATACGATACTCGAGATCTTAAATAATAATCCTTTAATTCTTCTATTTTATATTTATCCACTTTTATAAAGCCCTCATCTGGCTGATAAAATCTAACAAGTAATTTAGCAAGTGTAGATTTCCCACTCCCACTTTCACCTACAAAAGCAATATGTTGACCAGGATATATTTTTAAATTTATATTTTCTAAAACGTTACCTCGACTTCCGTACTTAAAACTAACCTCTTTTATTTCTGTGCAACTTTCAAATAACGGATAATTAGGAATTGAACACTCATATCTATTACTCCCTACCTGACTTTCATTTTCGCTTTTTAACTCCAATATTTCTCCTAATCTCTTAGTTGCAATAATTGCAGATTGTACTTTGGGTTGAAGTTCTATAAAACGCTCAATCGGCCCTAAAAAATATATCACCAACGCATTAAACGTTAATAAATCACCCAACGTCATCACACCATCTATCACATATTTGGATCCAAACCATAGGATTACCAAACTTATTGAAAGATCCAAAAAACCTTTTATAGCAGTCTGCAAATTCATATATATTCCCAACTTAAATATTTTCTTCATAAGTTTTATAAAGTAACTTTCTGCTTTAATAAAAATTTCATCTTCTGCTTGATAAGCTCTTATAGTTTGAATACCATTTATCGATTCTACTAAATATGAATTAAGTTTAGCACTAGCTTCCATTTGTTCTTCATTATATCTGTTATAAGGCCTTGAGAAAATAAATGCCAGACTTCCATATAATGGAATAGCTAACAATGTTATCAAATAATGAGGCATTTTGAATATATAGTATTATACTTCCAATAATTATCATAACTATATCTATCAAAGCTGTTACTAATGCTGAAGCAATGGCTTCTCTAATTTTCCCAGCATCCATAAAGCGAGACAACACCTCACCTATTTTTCTTGTTTCAAAAAAATTTACAGGAAGATTAAGAACATGTTTATAGTAACCTAACATTAAACTAATATCCGTGCGCATACCAAAGTATAAAATCAAGTGACTTCTTGCAAACAATAATATATTTTGTAATATATACATTATTAGGACACCTAAAGATATTGTATGCAGGCTAGTTATTAATTGGTTCGGTACTATATTATCTACTAAGAATTTAAAATAAAATGTACTTGAAAAACCAAATAAATTTAAAAATAATGAAGCAATAAAAATTGAAATAATAAGTCGCTTATTTGGCTTTAAAATACTAAATAAAAGCGGAATAAATTTTACACTCTCATCACCCCTTTTAAAATATTTATTTTTTTCTATTAATACCAGTATTCCTGTCCAGCTTTTGAAAAAATCTACTAACTTTTCCTTCTTTCTTCCTCTAGCTGGATCTACTAAAACTACAGTATCTTTATTTACTTTTTCAACTATCACAAAATGTGCAAATCCATCCTTAGTAACAACATGTGCAATGGCTGGAGTTGGAACATCACATAGTGCAGATGGCTCTTCCGCACGTACACCTCGTGCATTAAATCCAAGTTTCTCAGCTATTTTCATAAGGCCTGCAATATTAGTACCTTGAAGATCTGTTCCGCCATACTCTCGTAGTCTTGCAACAGAGACACTGAATCCATAATAATCAGAAATCATGGCCATACAAACTGGACCACAGTCTTTTGGATCTGTTTGTTTTATAAATTTTATTTTTTTACGCATATATTTCTCCTAATGCTAATCATAATACTTCATAACAAAATCGATATTGATAGAATATTTAATTCAATAACTAAAACATCTTTAATTATTTTATATTTAATAAAAATTTTATAAGAAGCCTCTCTTCATAATTCCTTAGTAAATGAAATGAGAGTCATTTCGACTCTCATTTCTTTAATACATTTAATTAATATGTATTTCTTAATTAACAAGAATAATATCACAGATAAAACTAAAAAAAATTTTTTTAAATATATTATCAAAATTAATTCCTATGTGCATCAATATTAAATAAATTAAAATATTGTTAATAAAATTTATACTATGTATCATATTAATAATTAGTTAAATCTAATATTACACTTATTAACCCTAATGATACATACAGTATAAACTAAATTACCCACTATAATTTTCATTATGATTTATACTCAAAGTACGTACTTTCGCCCCCCACAATTGTACCTCCTATCATAACTTATAGTAAACTCTAATACAGATATTAACAACACCCTAAAACCTGCTTCATCTATCCCATAAGACTTATAAATACATCCCCAAGGAAATCTAAATTTAAATTCTTAGCGTTACTCACTAACCATATATCTCATATCCTTACTTACCCCACACCTCTTATCTTTATCAAAACAAACTAAAAAACTAACTTACAAAGGCTTTGATAAAGTATCCTAACACACATCTTGCAGAATCATAATTAGCAAACTACATATACATTTTGTTCACAAGTCTTATAACTCCTCCATCATATCAACGTTTCCCACTATTAGTTAATTTTCTCAAATTTATAATTTTTCCACTTAACAACGTTCTATTTTTTTATAGTTTTATACCTTAATCATAATCTAACAATATTATTTATATACTATTATACTTATATTTTTATATTATAATCAATTTTGCCCTGAAATATTATTTTCCCATCCTGAAATGCTTTCATTTATTAATTAGTTTTTTTATAGAAAAATACCCCAATGTATTAAAACAAGAATTTTTTTTAAAAAGTTAACTTGTTATTATTAACTTCAAACATATCCCTTATACAATATGCAACAAAACGATAGCGTAGTAACCATTAAAATTACTACGCTATTTTATGTATAACTTTTTTGGACTTATATAATTATCCACAGCATCAGGTTATACTTTATCGATATCGTCCCGCACCTAAATCTCTATTTGCTTCTCTTACACCTTGGAAGAAACCTGATACAGCATCATATATTGAAGGTATCGCAAATATCCATCCATATCCTCCTCCTGAAATATTTAGTAAATCTTCATTTTTTAAATCTTTCATTTTGTTGTCCCTCTTTCTTAAAGTTATATTTATATATTAATGTCGAAATATACCCTATCAAACATATAATTTTTATTAAATACCATAAACTATACTCCACAGGTAATAGTACCGTTAAATACAGTGCTATAATTAATATTTCAGATAATTTTAAATTACTCATAATTTCTCTCCTACGGCCATCCGAAACCATTATCTTCTCTTGCTTGTTGAGCGTTTGAACGACCCGTAGTAATTGCCCAGTATTGTATACCATAGCCTACACATTGCCAAAAACCACTACAACCGCCTGAAATATTATTGATTTCATCATTATTTAGTCCTACATAATAAATATTCATAAAAAAAATATCTCCTTTCTAATGTATTTTTATAAATGGTACCCCTTACAATTATTATTTTACAGTATTCTTATTATATTTTTTCAAAAATTTCCCCTAAGATTACATTTTTTTATTCCCTAAAATGAAAAATTTTTTTATTGTCTCAATAAATAAAGTAAAGAAAAAAATTTCCAATATATTTGCAAATATTAAAAGTACATATATTAAATTGCTATTTATAAAAAAATAATAAATATATCTCAAGTAATATATTTAGAACTACAGTTATTTTTTTATATTTGATACCCATTAAACTCAACATTTTATAATATTCTTATTGTTTACCCAGTCGCGTTAGATATATATTTATATGGGAAATTATATTGTTTTTTTATAAATCTTTATGCTAAAAATCTTAATATATATATAAGAGAGGAGACACGAGTATGAAAAATTGCAATTTATGAAAATAATAGTAATATGTTAAAAACTTATAGAAGATACCATAACTAAATATTTTTATAATTAACGAGTGGAATTTCGATATAATACTATCTACTACAGATCCAGAAGACATTATAAACTTTATTGAAGAAAAAGCTGACTGTTATTTTTTTAGATATCAATTTTTGGAAAAGATAGTATCACTGGTATAAAAATTAGGAAGAAGAATTCGAGACTTAGATGCTTTTTGCTAAACTTATATATATTAGTTCCCATCAAGAATACCAGAATGATTTACTAAAAGAGATGATTTCTACTTTCGCCTTTGTTAACAAAAAAATAAAAAAATACATTAAAAGATGATATTCGTAAAACTTTAGACACACTACACAAGCAATTCCTGTTAGAAATCGACACTAACTCAAAATTACATAAAAATACCTATAAAAAAATAGGTACTAGACAATTTATTTTTCGATATTCAGGATATCCTATATTTTTGAAACAATTGGTGACCATAAAATTTCTATCAAATTAAAAGAAAATAAAACATATTCTTTTTTTATGGAAAAAAATATCAGAATTAATAAAATTAAATGATAATCTATTTCAATGCCATAAATCATACATAGTAAATCTACAAAAATATAACTGAACTATCTAATGATACAGTTATTTTTTAAAAAAACAACTTTTCTTTACTATTGTCAGTGTACGCAATAAGAAAAAAATTAAGAAAAAAATATACAGAAATTTTTTTAGTATTTAAAAACAATTTTTATGTCTTATTATATCTCGATATTATAACAATTCTGTTATTTTATTCATGCCTCATAAATACTAAAAATTATTTCTTTATATATTTTTGAACTGTAAAATAATCAATAAAATCAAATTAATAAACCTTCCTTAAAAAAATTATTCCAAAAAGATAGCAACTAACACGTAGAAAATCAAGAAATCAGTGAAAAAAATCCAGCTAATTTTTTTACTATTAGCTGGATTTTTATAT